>ERZ1036412.5-NODE-5-length-429116-cov-147.169603_pt1 | contig 429116 bp, 390 predicted proteins | sample MGYA00514218_ERZ1036412 | MGnify/ENA primary metagenome ERZ1036412 (study PRJEB33795, sample SAMN09464944) | human gut metagenome | host: Homo sapiens | place: USA: Stanford, California | collected 2016-11 | study: EMG produced TPA metagenomics assembly of the...
ACTTTTTTATTTTTCTTTGTTGTCGTTCTTTCGCGGCAACTCTGATATCTTATCACGTCTGTCGCTTTTTGTCAACAACTTTTTTCTCGGCAATTTATTCTGTCGGAGCTCAATATCACTTAGCTTTATCCGATCAGAACTGCTCTGCACGAGTCAGCTTTGTTATAATACCACCCAGCTCGAATTTTGTCAATCAGAAATTACAAATTAAATTATATTCAGACAATTTATGTTGTATTCTAAAATTGTTATATCATGCTTTTTATTTTTCACACAATACAAGAAATTCATATAACATAGCCTATGCCTGAATTGCATCCAGTGCCTCCCTGACATTTGCCACCCCGATCAGCTTCATTGCATACTTCTTCCCTACAGAAGGAAGGGATACTTTTGGCAGAATGCATACTTCAAAACCAAGTTTGGCTGCCTCTGCCACACGTTGTTCTGCCATGCTTACACCACGCACTTCCCCGCTTAATCCCACCTCGCCAAAACAGATGGTCTTCTCATCAATCGTCAGATCCAGTTTGCTTGACATAATGGCAAGCACAATTCCCAGATCAATTGCCGGTTCATTCATACGGATTCCGCCCGCGATATTTACATAAGCATCACAATCCGACAACTGCATTCCAATACGTTTTTCCAAAACTGCCATCAGCAGATTCACGCGGTTAAAGTCCGTTCCGGTCGCAGTTCTCCTCGGATTGTTGAAATAGCTGTGACAGATCAGCGCCTGAATTTCCAAAAGAATCGGACGGGTACCCTCGATGGAACATGCCACGACAGAACCGGAAGCATCCTTTGGTTTGCCGCTGAGCATATACTCGGACGGATTCTCCACCTCAACCAGTCCCTCTGTGCGCATCTCAAAAACACCGATCTCGTTCGTGGAGCCAAAACGGTTCTTCACGCCACGCAGAATCCGGTAGCTTTCATGACGGTCTCCTTCAAAATAAAGAACCGTATCCACCATATGTTCCAGTACACGTGGACCTGCCACGACCCCTTCCTTTGTCACATGCCCGACAATAAAGATCGAGATATCCATTCCTTTTGCGATCTGCATAAGAACACCTGTAGACTCACGCACCTGTGACACGCTGCCGGGCGCCGAGGAAACGTTTTCGTTATACATGGTCTGGATACTGTCGATCACCACAATCTGTGGCTTATTCCGTTCAATTACCGTGCGTATGGTGTCCAGACTTGTCTCACACAACAGTTCCAGATGATCACTGAACGTGCCAATCCGCTCTGCACGCAGTTTGATCTGCTGCAGGGACTCTTCCCCGGACACATACAGTACCGAAAGATTCTGCCCGGACAGATTCCGGCAGACTTGTAATAAAAGCGTTGATTTACCAATTCCCGGATCTCCTCCAACCAGAACGAGGGAGCCTTTTACAACTCCCCCGCCCAATACACGGTCCAGCTCCGGCATGGATGTGGAAATCCGTTCCTCATCCGATGTCTTTATTGCAGAAAGCGGAACAGGTTTCGCTTCTGTCGCTGGTTTTATTTTTCCGGAAGTACTGAGTGCTTTCCGGTCCACCAGTTCCTCTACGAACGTGTTCCACTCTCTGCATGCCGGACACTGGCCCATCCATTTGGATGATTCATATCCGCAATTCTGGCAAAAAAACGCACTGGTTTTTGCTTTTGCCATATATTATCTCTTTTCTACGCGGATTGCTACCGCATCTGCTCCTTCTAATTCTACGCTCAGGCTTAATTTGCCTCCAAGATTGGTCTTCATTGTTCCTGCAGACTTGCCATCGATATCAATCTCGTACTCTGTCTCTTCTGCCAGCTCCAATGTGATCTGTGCATCTTCCGGTCCCTCTACCGTAAAGCTGACAGTATTCTCATCCTCTGTAAAATTGGTGACAGCTGTACCCGGTACAGATTCATATACAAACAGTCCGTTACGCTCCAGCTTTGTAATCTCCTTGAACGTTTTTACTTTGTATTTATCTCCATGAAATTCGTAGTTATCAAGCTTTGCTTTCGCTCCCAGAGTGTAATCGCCGAAACTAAGGGTTCCGTTTCCTTCCGTACGAATTAATTCACTGATTGCAGCCATGATTTTTCCTCCTGTGTGGTTGATTATTTGGTTCTTAAATTATATCACTTTTTATCTTTTGATACAATGATTTCCTTGTTCTTCGTCGTCACGATCACACGGTCTTTCGCATGGATTTCTCCACGGATCAGTGCGTCTGCCAAACGGTCTTCCACCTCATCCTGCAGTTTTCTGCGCAGAGGTCTGGCACCGTATTTGCGGTCATAAGCTTTTTCAACAATAGATTCCTTTGCAGCTTCCCGTACCACCAGATCGATCTGTAACTGTTCCTTACAGCGTTTCTGTAAATCACGCACCATAATGCCGATGATTTTTTTCATATCGTCTTTGTTCAGCGCACGGAATACAATTGTCTCATCAATACGGTTTAAAAACTCCGGTTTAAAAATACGTTTGACTTCTTCCATCACGCTGGCTTTCATCCGCTCGTGATCCTGCTTTTCATCTTCTTTTGCACCAAAGCCAAGCTTCTTCGGCTCGATGATCGACTGTGCGCCCGCATTACTGGTCATGATGATAATGGTATTCTTGAAATCTACTTTGCGTCCCTGGGAATCTGTAATATGCCCGTCATCCAGCACCTGAAGTAAGATGTTAAACACATCTGGATGGGCTTTTTCAATTTCATCAAACAAAATCACAGAAAACGGATTTCTGCGGACTTTTTCCGAAAGCTGTCCTCCATCCTCATGGCCCACATATCCTGGCGGGGAGCCAATCATTTTGGATACACTGTGCTTTTCCATATACTCCGACATATCTACCCGGATCATGGATTCCTCGTTGCCAAACACAGCCTCTGCCAGTGCTTTGGAAACTTCCGTCTTCCCGACACCGGTTGGTCCCAAAAACAGGAACGAACCGATCGGACGCTTCGGGTCTTTGAGTCCCACGCGACCACGGCGGACAGCCTTGGAAACTGCAGATACCGCTTCTTCCTGTCCAATCACGCGCTTGTGCAGTGTTTCTTCCAGTTTCTGCAGACGGGATGCCTCGCTTTCTGTCAGACGGCTGACCGGAATCTTTGTCCATCCAGCCACCACATCGGCAATCTCATTTTCGCCCACCACCGGAACTTTGTTTTTGGATACGCGGCGGTTCTTTTTCTCGAGTTTTTCCCTGGATGCCTGCAGGTTCTCCCGTGTCTCTTTCCATGTGCGGGCTTTCTCGATATCTCCCTCCTGCAGCGCATGCTCCATATCCAGTTCCGTCTGATGGATCTCGCGGTTTAACTGCATCATCTCATCCGATCCATGCATCATTCCAAGCCGTGCTTTTGCAGCTGCCTCATCCATCAGATCAATCGCCTTATCCGGCAGAAAACGGTCATTGACATAACGGGCAGATAAACGCACGGATGCTTCCACTCCCTCATCCGTAATCTGCACATGATGATGCTTTTCATACAGCTTTCGCAGCCCTTTTAAAATCTCAATGGATTCTTCCTCTGTCGGTTCCTCCACCTGTACCGGCTGGAACCGCCGCTCGAGTGCTGCGTCTTTTTCAATATACTTGCGATACTCTTCGATCGTGGTTGCACCGATCACCTGCACATCTCCGCGTGCAAGTGCCGGTTTTAAAATATTGGACGCATCCAGTGCACCTTCTGCTCCACCTGCGCCAATAATCGTGTGCAGTTCATCAATAAACAGCAGCACGTTCCCAGCCGTTTCCACTTCATTTATCACTTTTTTAATACGGTCTTCAAATTCCCCGCGGTATTTGGATTTTGCAACGAGTCCGGACATGTCCAGAGATACCAGACGTTTATCTGCCACAATATCCGGTACGTTTCCGTTTACCAGACTCTGTGCAATTCCTTCAACGATCGCTGTCTTACCGACACCCGGCTCTCCGATCAGACACGGATTATTTTTGCCTCTGCGGCACAGGATCTGGATCACCCGTTCGGTTTCCTTTTCCCTGCCAATTACTGGGTCTAACCGTCCGGCCCGCGCCATAGCTGTCAGATCGCGGGAATACTGATCGAGCGTAGGGGTAAGTGTTGCCTCCTCATTTCTTCCACGCTGGATTTCTTCCCGGTACTGTGCCGGGTCCTCTCCCATCGCAGCAAGAATATCCACAAAAAGTTTCTGTGGGTTGGCTCCCATTGTATTTAAAAGCCGGGAAGCTGCACAATCCCCCTCTTTTATGATGGCAAGCAGCAGGTGTTCGGTTCCGATCCGTTCACTGTCAAAACGGTCTGCCATCTCCCTGGCACGATCCAGCACCATCTGGGTACGCGGAGAATATCCGTCACGGTCTGCCACCGTCACCTCCTCACCTGCCGCAACCAGTTCATCAATCAGCTTAAGCAGCACTTCCAGTTCCACATTATTGGCTGTCAGTACTTCTGCTGCTACACCGGTTCCTTCCTTGAGCAGCCCCGCCAGAATATGTTCGGTTCCGACATAGTTGCAGCCGGACGAACGGGAAAGGCGGTTCGCATAATTCAGAGCTTTTTTCGCCTTATCTGTATATGGAATCAAAATTTATACCTCCTGTTACAATTCTACAAATCAATAAATTCGATATCGTCATCGGTATCTTTTTGGGTTGTTTTCTTCTTTCTTCCGAGCACGGAGCTTCGAACTTCTTCTGCCAGTTCTTTCTGCAGCATGATATCTTCATCATCTGCATCCCGGTAATGGTCCTTTCGCTTCTCCCGCTCTTTTTCCCTGTCATCGGTATCTTCTTCCGGATCATCATCCAGGTCATCCTCCAGATCATCCAGGTCATCCTCCAGATCATCCTCAATACCCTCTAACAGTTTATGCATAAATCCGCCTTTTTTGCGGAATGTTTCCTTTCCGTAACGCTTGGATATCCCGGTGTCATCCGGATCATCCGTTTCATACAGTTTTTCATCGTCCGGATCATCGTAATCGTAATCCTCATCGTCATCATCGTCATAAAAATCATCATAAGGATCGTCATCATCTTTTTTTCTTTTGACGATCAGAACCACTATGATAATCAGAAGAATCAGTACAACCACAACGAACGCACAGAGAATCAGCCGCATCTGGCTTTCCGTACTCTGGAACAGGCCCGTTTCTCCTTCCTGGGTAGAAGCTTCTGCAGATGTTGTCTCTTCCCCTATGGTATGCTTATACTGGTTATAGTTCATACATACAAACGGATAAATTTCTTCCGGATCATCCAGATCCAGCATATACAAAGCACCGTTTTGTCCGTTTTCATCCACCAGATACAAAAGTCTCAGCGGTGTGTCTATTCCGTCTTTGCGCATGCACGGATACTGATTTTCCCACAAAGTCACTGTATCTTTGACAAAGCCATCCAAAACATAGCGATCCGGAATACTGTCTGTCAGATAGAGATTTGTTCCGTCAATCGTAAAATACTGCTGCGCGTCTGCCGGAGCCTGTGTCTCTCCTTTTTGCTGTGTATCCTGTGATTCCTGCTGCGCAGCTCCTCTGGTCACCTGAATGGTATAGGTCTTTTTCACACCATTTTCCGCCTGCACGACGATCTGTACTTTATTTACACCGGTTTTCAGTTTGTCTGCCCCACTGACCGAGATCACAGATGCCTTAGCATCATTTGGCTGTGCGCTGACTGCCAGCGATGTCACCTGATCTCCCACTTTTGCCTGATATTCGGTAACTTTCGACTGAAATTCCGGAGAAAGGGTTCCTTCGGAAATCGTCAGGGATGCCAGCGTATTGTCTTTTGATTTGTCATCTGCTGCCGCTGCCGAATTTTCAACAGCTACAGATACACTTGCACCTCCCACATCCACGCGGTCCCCTTCCTGATTGCCCGCAGATGGTGCGGATGCGGCAAAACTTGCAGTTCCCGCCGCATCTGCTTTAAATTTAACAGTTCCGCTTGCACGCTTGTTTCCGGAACCGTAACTTCCCAGAGTCATAGAAACCGTGCCTGCATTTACACTGGTTTCCGCTGTTGCTGACTGATAAGTAAAAAGATCTTTGGAATATGTCAGATTTACCGTTCCCGTCACCCCTGCCGGAAGTGTCACTGTCACTGCCAGAGTATCTCCTATTTTCACGGATCTGGCGCTTAAAGCAATGATCATGCTCTCCGCCTGTGCATGCACATCCGGTGTCATGATACAACTGATCAGAAATACCAGTGCCAGTACCACTCCCAGTATCCGTTTTCCTTTTGCTTTGCTTTTTTGTCTCATATGTTCTGCCTTTCTTTTACTGCTGAATGGTGATCTTCCCCTGAAGATGTTTGTTCAGATATACCAGATCAAGCACATTGACCCCGTCTTTTTTGCGGTTTGTATCTGCGGCCTTAAGATAACATCCGGTAAGCTTTTGGGTACCATTCAGATGCCTGTTCAAACGGTTCAGATCTGTTTTGTTGATCTTTCCATCTCCGTTTACATCTCCATAAATCACAAGCGTATAGGAAGAAACTTTCTTGTTTTTGCTGTCATACACCTGCAGAACATTGCCGGTTGAAACGATTCCGGTAACACTCTTTTTGGATGCACTGAACAGTTTGACCGTTCCCGCGGTCACTTTAAGTTTTTTCAAAAATGTTGCCGCCTTTGTTCCCGGCGCAATCCCCGTAACCATTTTGTTTTTCAACTGATATGTTTTCGAAGTCACGGAAGTCTTCTTGGTCTCTGCCGCTGCACCAGCTTTCTTTACAATGGTAAGCGTATAGGTTTTGGATGCTCCGCTCTCCGATTTGCAGGTAACTTTACACGTATTGGTTCCCGTCTGAAGTTTTTTGGTGCCGGTTCCCGTCACAGAAGATTTCGCAGCTACCGGTGATGCACTTATGGTAACGGAGGAAACTTTGCTGTCCACGACGAGGGAATACGAAGTCGTATCTCCGCGAAATACCGGTGTCAGTGTCTGTCCGGTTACGCTGAGCGATTTCAGATAGTTATTCGGATTTCCACTGGCTATAAATGTCACTGCAGATGTCGGCATACCGGAATAAACCGGAATACGGAATACAAATGCCTGCTGCTTGTCCGCATACCCCTGTCCAAGCTTTCTGCCCTCGTTGTAAGCAGCCGCAAGGTTTGCCATATACTGGTGGCTGTACAGATTCTTCTGATTCACTACATTAAACTTCTGGAAATACAACGTATCCTGGCCCACGCCAATGTAGTTTTTCGCCAGAATTTTTGCTCCTCCTTCAAGTGCTGCATACCGGGTATTCCATCCCGCTTTTTTTGCATATGCCAGTCCGTTTTTGATGACCAGTGTGGAGGTAATGCCCGCTGCCCCCACATTAAAATAGTTATAGTACCCCTTATAACCGCTATAAGTTCCGGAAATCAGGGAACTGGTTCCTTTTAACCCCTGCTCCTGGCGCACTCTCGATGCAAGATGATACGGGCTGACCCCGGTTTCCTCACCGATATCCATAAATGCCTGCGCATAATCCAGCGCAGATCCATCGCTGTCCTCAACCGTATTCTCCATAAAGGTTCCTTTCAGAATAGAAGAAACTCCCTGTCTGGTCTGCACCTTGCTGAAACTTAAACTTTCAAATTGAAAAATATCGGTTTCATTGAGAAAATTCCGTGGATCTAAATAATAAGCGATATAGTCTGCATCAGCACCGACCCACGAAGATCCGTCATAGACCGTCCACACATTGGTGGTCCAGTCATATGCACCGTCTGCGGTGGATTTGGTTGCGTCATTTCCAGTCTTCGGAACAAGATTGACTCCGTTTACGCTCTCTTTGCTGACCACGGTATTCCAATCAAGCCCGGTCTTAACCGCCTGAAACTGCCACTGCGGATATGCTGTGTGAAGCGCGGAAAGTGCACTGATGTAACTATCCGGAAATCCTGCCGCACGCAGCTGCACGGCATAACTACTGGCTGCTGCATCTGTACGCACACTGACTCCGGCAAGTGTTCCTGTTATAAGAATTGCCCCACAAAGCAGGGCACTCAAAAAGCGTTTTATCTTTCGCATATTCTTCCTCACCTGTTATGATCTGACTGCGCGGCATCCCAAATGCAGTGCAGTCTTTCTGTATCATTATATAGAAAAAGCATATCTGCGTCAATTCTGTGCGTTGTTCTTTTTGTTCCGGGTACAGTTACTCTCCTTTATGATATAATGCGGACGTCTTTTGACTTCCATATAGGTTTTTGCAATATACTGTCCCATAATTCCCATACAAAACAGCTGGATTCCGCCAATGCATGTCACGATACATACCAGCGACGGCCAGCCGGCAACCGGATCCCCGAATACCAATGCGCGTACGATTTCCGCGATGATTGCAATAAAAGAAACCACGGTGAGCACCAGCCCCAGATACGAGGAAATCTTCAGCGGAACATCCGAAAAATTGATAATCCCATCAAACGAATAACGCACAAGTTTCCAGAAACTCCACTTGGTTTCTCCCGCAGACCGTTCTACATTTTGAAATTCCAGCCATTTGGTATCATATCCGACCCAGGCAAAGATTCCCTTGGAAAACCGGTTGTATTCGCTGACGGAAAGAATGGAATCTACCATTGCACGGTTCATCAGACGGTAATCCCTTGCCCCATCTGCAATCTCAATGTGGGAAAGTTTCCGCATAACTTTATAAAACATGCGTGCAAAAAACGAACGGATCTTCGGCTCTCCCTGCCGGTTCACCCGCCGGGTTGCCACATTGTCACAGTCTCCGGCTTCTAACATCGCAGCCATCTGTGGCAAAAGAGTGGGCGGATCCTGCAGATCCGCATCCATCGTCGTCACATAATCCCCCTTTGCATAGGACAATCCTGCCAGCAGCGCCGCTTCTTTTCCAAAATTGCGGGAAAAAGAAAGATAGTGCACGCGCTCATCTTCTGCTGCAAGTTCCCGGATCTTTTGCAGTGTTGCATCCTTCGATCCGTCATTGACAAATAAATATTCAAAATCATAATCGCCCATTTCCCGTGTCACGCGGTTTAATTCCCGGTACAAAATCTGCAGAGATTCCTGCTCATTGTACATCGGTACGACGATGCTGATGCATTTTTTCCCCATATTTCCCCCTTATCTTATATCTTATCCACATACTAAACAGGAATAACAGAAGCGCAGCTATGCTGATGGCAGCTCCGATCTGTACGCCCGGTGTGGTATAACGCAGCTCGATCTTATGCGTTCCTTCTTTTAAGTGTACACCAATGAGTGCATCCGCGAAAGGCTTTATTTTCGTCTTTTTACCGTCTACATACAGACTCCAGCCCTCATCTGCCGGCACTGACAGAATCAGTCTTCCCGCCTGCCTGACATCGATACTTCCAACGATCCTGCGATCTGTCATTTTTTCGAGTGACATGGTCTGTTCGCTGAGCGTCTCATACGCAGTGCACATGGCCTTGAAATTCAGGCGGTACACATGGTATTCGATCGTTTCTGCATTGAGATTGGTAATATGGACCTTTGTTCCGGCTTTGCACTCTCCCAGATCCAGCAGATACCGGTGTGTGGTCTTTCCATACTGCTGCGTCCATCCGTCATCTCTTGATACTGTCAGGGAATCCGCATTGCAGGTCACATAATCCGCATAATAATATCCATCCTCGGAAATATCAATTGTCGTATCCCCGGCTGCCTGCGACTGTGTACAGGTTGCCGGATAAAGCATGTCTCCTTTTGCTCCCAGCTGCTGTGCCAGGGAATTCAGGGAACCGATCCTATCAAGCATGGAAGATTCCCAGCCTTTTATTGCCTTCTCGCTCATCATATAGCCAAGTGGCAGGCAGTAGTTATTCCGATAAAGATAATTTCCATTGCTGCTTCCCACAAGTGTCCGCAGTGGACTTTCATCCACCGGATTAGAGGAAAGCATATACTTCACCGAAAACATGGCTGACGGAAGCGGGGAAGCACCATTGTAACAGTAGAAATTTTTTCCGCCCTCCATATACAGGCTCTGGAAGAGATGGCTGACATCCAGATTCATCAGGGAGGAAAATATGGTTGCCGAACGGTATCCGTACAGGCTGTCATCGTTTTTGGTTTTCCGCCCACTGTCCTCCACCCGGTAAAATCCGTCATTTCCGTTATCCTCTTTTGCCTGTTGCAGCAGATCTTCGTAGTACCCCTGTTTATCCGTATATGCCACGCGGCTGGTAACGCCAAGCCCGGTTACCGCCATATTGACAGCCAGTTCTGCAATGGCAACACAAAAGGCAGCTTCCCGCAGGGCTATCCGCATTTTCTTCGGGGCAATCTTAAGCAAAAGAAGCAGGATTCCATAAACTAAGATAAACAGCATGGTAATCACAACTGCCATGTACTCTGTCACCAGTTCATCCCCGTAATATCCGGAGAGAACCATCAGTGTCAGTGCGGCAAGTACTGCTATGATGATATGCCAGCGCCTGGTTCCTTTCCATTTGCGGATCGTTGCAAATCCCATGACCAGAAGCATAAAAATATAAAGGAACGACTGTCTGCCCGGCAATGCCTGCGGAAAATGCATACCATGCCAGATATAATCCAGCTGATTATCCGCAAAGCTCACAAGGAAAAAGACAAGCATCAGCATACGCGGAACTTTTTCCTTCCAGGAGATTCTGCGGTTCAGCACATACAGCCATACCAGTACCAGGGTAAATGCCCCGGCATACAGATTCGGCCAGTGATCATTTCCCGTATAACTTGTAGTGACGGCTGCCGCACGCCCCAGCTCCGCAATAACAGAAAAATACCACTCCAGCGTTTTCGGAAAGCTGTCTTCAGCAGACCCGGAAGCAGAAAGCACGGCGATCTCCGGCAATAGCAGTACCATCGAGACAGACCCTGCCAGCAGGGAATACCATGCAAACCGTAAAAATGCTTTCAGTTTTCCACCTTTTTGTGTAAAAAAGAGAAGAATAAAATAAAACACCAGAAAGATACAGATCATGATGGAAATGTAATAATTTGCAAACACCGACAATGCAAGTGTCACAAAATACAGTCCCGGTTTCTGCTCCCGTACCAGTTTTTCCAGTCCCACCATGATCAGAGGAAAAAGAAGGATGCAGTCCATCCACATGATATCCCAGCTGTAGGCTGCCACAAATCCGGACAATGCATATGCCGTAGAAAATACAAGTGCCGGAATCACCTGATTTTTATGGAGTTTTGAGTCTTTTCCAATCAGATGAAAATGATATTTTAAGAATAAGAAAAAAGTCAGTCCGCACAGGGCAATCTTTGCCAGCACCAGTATCGTCATAAACTCGATCACATAATGTTTCGGGCAGAGCACGATCAGAAAATTAAGCGGACTCGCCAGATAATAGGCATACAGGGAAACAAAATCCGATCCCAGTCCCAGATTCCAGGAATACTGCAGACTTCCGCCGGTTCTTAATTTATGAAGAAACTCTGTAAAAAACGGACAGTACTGATGATACATATCGATATGCAGAATACAGTTATCCCCGAAAGGATATACCCCGTTTCCGATACAGATGACCACACAGATTATAAATGGCATAAGAAATGCCATCACATAAGGAAATGACCGGTGCGACACCATCCGCGAAATCATTTTTTTCATGTTCTTACTCATCCTTTTCCTTGTTTTTTTCAAACAACTGATAATACTGAAGCTTCTTGTAAGTCTGAAGCTGTTTTTCATCGGCTCCGATCCCTTTTGTCTGCCCCGCTGCAGAGATCACCGGGTAAGTTTTGCTCAGACTTAAGAGGTAATTCTGGTATGCATTCGTTGGCACTCCTGCTGCGGTAAGTACCTGCGCCGCAAGATAATTCAGACTCGTATTTTTATCTTTCGCTCCCTCGATCCCATAATTACTCCACACCAGATAAGGTACGAGATAACGTTTTTGTGTCTCTGCCTGTGCCCCGTTTTCCACGACAGAAGCCACTGTATCATTCGGCTGATGATCCCCGAAAAATACGATGATCGTCCTGTCATCCACTTTGGAAAAATAATCAATCAGATTTTCGAGTGCCTGATCGGTCTTGTGGATCAGTGTCAGGTACTGATTGAGCGGTTCGCTGGCATACTGTGACTGGATATCATTCGTCAGATTCATATAGGTATCGGTATATCCGCCATGATTCTGCATCGTCACATTGAAAATAAAGGCCGGTTTGCCGGAGGCTTTGTTTTTCTCATAAGTTTCTATAATATGCTCCATATCCGATGCATCGCTGATATAATTGCGCACATAGGAGACATCCCTGTAATCTTCCATAAAATCCAGATTGTCAAATCCAAGCAGAGGATACACTTTATCCCGGTTCCATCCGCTGGCCTGATACGGATGCTGTGCATAGGTCGCATATCCTAAGGATTTCAGATAACCTGCTAAAGACGGTGTCCTGCTCTTGATGTACTGCTGATACGGAATACTTCCGTTCGGAAGGAATGCCATCGTATTGCCTGTCAGAAATTCAAATTCCGAATCCGCAGTGTTTCCCCCACACACAGATGTCTGGACATATCCCGTGACCGTGTTTTTCTCCCCCTGCTGCATCCGGTGCATAAACGGCATGTAATCCTCATTGATTTCTAACGGTCCCAGCACTTTTAAATCCGAAAATGCCTCATCCATGATGACAATGATGTTGGGCAGATCCTGTGTGTCGGTTTCTGTTGTTTTAGTTTCGTATTTCGCCAGCGTCTCTTTTGCTTCATCCGCATCGTATCCTGCCGGACGCTCCACTGCCACATAGGCAAGATCCATGGCAAAGGTCACCGCCATGCCGTTTACTTTTGTCATATATGCCGGTGTGAACAGAAACGGATACAGATAATGTTTTGTCTGAAACGATTCCTGCTGCAGGGCATTGACAAATGTACACAATACCAGTCCCACCAGTACGATACTCCCCAGCCTTATTTTCCAGGAAAAACGCGGACCTTTTTTAAAAAGGCGGGTCAGCACAAATAATGCAATAAAAACAAGTGTAACAATCACCATGCGCCGGTCCGGTGTAAAATCATAGTTTCCAGCCACACTGGCTGCTGTTCCGGCCGAAAACAGATCCCACGGAACAAACGGTGTGGAACGGAATTTCATCACATAATGATTGGTAATTCCAAACGCCACAGCAAGTCCGTACAGCACTCTGGACGCAAAACACATTCTTCCGGTCAGAAAATATAACATCCATCCGATCAGCTCAAACAAAAAAATATTAAAAAGCTGTGTTTCCACACGCACTTCCGCAAATGGATTGTGTTCATAACATTCCATCAGGTAAAAAGCAAACACCGGAACCACGGCATACCAAAACAGCCATATGCCCTTCTGTTTCCACCCTTCTGTCCGTTTTTGTGTGTTGTTTTTCTCCCTTTTTGTCTGCTTACGTGCGACTGTCTGCTCCATGTTCCCTAACATAAAAATGAGTATGGCTCCTTCCATTCCTTCCATTTCCATCGCTTTTCATACGATTTTATCTGAATAGAATTTTACCACACTCATTCTGCTTTTAAAACGCATTTCACATTTTTATCATAATTTCATTCTAGTAATTGGATAACACCAGATGCTCCCGGTATGCACGATCCATACCATCGATCACGCGGCATGCCTGCCCGTATCTGCGTGGATTGATGGTGATCACCCAGAGGGTATCTGCCCCCTGGTAGATTTCCCTCTTGAAAAAAGGAATCTTTTTACTGTTCTTTGTAAATGGAATGTGCTGTTCAAGCAGTGCCTCCGCCGTATGTGTACTCACTCTGGAATTGGTGGTACGGCACAGTTCCACGTCGTTATCCTTATAATTTCCAAGTTTCATCGTCATGCTTTTTGCATCTTCCTCCTCACGTGACTTTTACCTCAATCTCCCTGCCAAGTCCTCCTGCAACTTTTTCCAGAAAGTCCAGACTCGGATTATATCTCCCGCTCTCCAGACGGGAAATATTTGACTTTCTGGTACCGACTTTTTCTGCGAGCCGTTCCTGTGTCATCCCCTGCTCCTTTCGCACCTGCCGAAGCTGGGCTGCAATTTCCTGTCTGGCGTGATTACGTTCCTGCATATCCGCCCCCTTACACCTTTATAAATCGTGCTCATGTATTCTAAAGTTATCATATATGATAACTTCTGTCAATGAACCAAAAGTCCTATTCTCGAAATCATAAAAAGGCTTGCAAATGCGCCTTTCATATGTTAATATAATATTTGTTCGCGCCGGCATGTCGGAATTGGCAGACGAGGCAGACTCAAAATCTGTTGATGGCAACATCGTGTGGGTTCAAGTCCCACTGCCGGCATATAAAAGACCTCAGGTTTCCAATCGGAAATCTGAGGTCTTTCTTTTTGCGGCACATCGTTTTCTTAAACCAACAGAGGACGCATCCCGTTCCCCCGGGATTGCGTCCTCCATTATTTTACCTGTACATCCTAACTCTTTTATTTTGTAATCCTGATATCATCAAAACAGTCAAATGTTGCAAAGTAATCTTCCGGTGTCTCTGCACGGCGGATCATCTTCACGCTTCCGTCTTCTTTGAGCAGTAATTCTGCAGAACGAAGACGTCCATTGTAATTATATCCCATGGAAAATCCATGTGCTCCGGTATCGTGGATCACAAGATAATCTCCCATGTCGATCTCTGGCAGTTTCCGGTCAACCGCGAACTTATCGCAGTTCTCGCAAAGACTTCCTGTCACATCATACACGTGATCGCATGGTGCATTTTCTTTTCCAAGAACCGTAATGTGATGATATGCCCCGTAAATTGCCGGACGCATCAGGTTTGCTGCACATGCATCCACACCAATATACTCTTTGTAGATATGTTTCTCATGGATGGCCTTCGTCACAAGGCATCCGTAAGGTCCGAGCATGAAACGTCCCATCTCGGTATAAATGGATACATCCCCAAGTCCTGCCGGAACTAAGATCTCATCGAACTTTTTGTGCACACCTTCTCCGATGACAGCGATATCATTCGGCTCCTTGTCCGGTGTATAAGGGATTCCCACACCACCGGAAAGATTTACGAATCTGATATCACATCCGGTCTTTTCCTTTAATTCCACGATCAGTTCAAACAGTTCTCCCGCAAGCTTCGGATAGTATTCGTTTGTGACGGTATTGCTGGCAAGAAATGCATGGACACCGAAATGCTTTGCTCCCTTATCCTTTAAAATCTTAAACGCTTCGATGAGCTGATCCTTTGTCATGCCGTATTTGGAATCTCCAGGGTTGTCCATGATTCCGTTGCTCAGTTCAAATACTCCACCCGGATTGTAACGGCAGCTGATGGTCTCCGGAATATGACCGATCGTTTCTTCTAAGAAATCAATATGGGTGAAATCATCCAGATTGATGATTGCCCCGAGTTCATCCGCATAGGCAAATTCCTCTGCCGGCGTATCATTTGAAGAAAACATAATATGCTTTCCGTCAAATCCACAGGACTTTGCAAGCATCAGTTCTGTGTAAGAGGAACAGTCACATCCCATATCATATTCCTGTAAAATTTTTAAAATATATGGGTTTGGGGTTGCTTTCACTGCAAAATACTCGCGGAATCCCGGATTCCATGCAAAAGCTTCCTTTACTTTTTTTGCATTCTCACGAATGCCTTTTTCATCATATAAATGAAACGGTGTCGGGTATGTTTTAACGATCTCCTCCACCTGACTCTTTGTTACAAACGGCTTTTTCTCCATAATCTGGCTCCTTTATCTACACTTTTTCGTCTGATGTTATGCTACAACAACTCTTTTACAAATTCAAGCAATTTTCTCCTTTTCCTTTTATTTTTCCACAGATTATGATATGATATGCATGATCGAATGTTAGATTAAGCGAACGAAAGATGAGGAACATCATGGGTGTAACAGTTTTACCTTATATTGATCAGACACAGACAGCCAGGCTGCAGGAAGCAGCTTCTGCCAATATACAGACACCGAAAAATACGGATGAAGCCGTCACCACATTTAAGGAATGTCTGGCTTCCGCTGAGCGCAGCGTACAGGCCATGGCAGTGGACGCACTGCTTGCCGCCAGCAACAGTGGTGCCGTTTCCCTGGATACGGTACAGCAGATCCTTGGATTTACCCCGCAGACCGATGCACCGGTTGATACGTCTCCGGTCACGGATACCCCGGCAATTTCCAGTTCTTCTGCAACAAATAGTACCACCTCCTCCGGCAGTGTTTCTTCTCCGGAGAACCTCGAAGAATATTTCAAAGAAGCTTCTGAAACATACGGTGTGGATATCAACCTGCTCAAAGCCATTGCCAGGCAGGAATCCAATTTCAATCCATCCGCAACCAGCTCTGCCGGTGCCATGGGTGTCATGCAGCTGATGCCGTCCACCGCAAAAGGACTTGGTGTCACAAATGCATACGATGCACAGCAAAATATTATGGGTGGTGCCAAACTGATGGCGCAGAACTTAAAGAAATACAACGGAGATGTTTCCCTTGCGCTTGCCGCATACAATGCCGGTGGTGGAAATGTCGACAAGTACGGTGGTATTCCACCGTTTAAGGAAACACAGAATTATGTCAAAAAAGTGCTTGGTTATTATCAGAATTCCAACGCTTAATTTCTAAAAAGAACCCGTGAAGATGAACAGTCTGCTGTTCATCTTCACGGGTTTTTACTGTCTAAAGAAAATCTGATTATAATTTGAATCTGGAAAGAAGATCTCCAAGACTTGTTCCGGCCGTTTCATTTGAGCTGTACTCGATTGCCTCTGCCTCTTCTTCCTCCTGCGGCTTTTCCATAATATCTTCCAGCGCTTTCATGCTCAGGCTGACTTTTCCATCGTTGGTATTTAAAATCTTCGCCTTTACTTTCTGTCCCTCTTTTAAAACTTCATGAACGGAAGAGATCCGCTTCTGGCTGATCTGTGAAATATGAACCAGACCGCTGATGCCATTCCCGATATTGATGAATGCTCCGTATGGCATAATGGATTCTACGGTTCCCTCTACCACAGATCCAGGCACAAGCATGGCAATCCGGTGATTTCTTTCTTCCTCGCGCTCCTGTCTTGCCACAACTTTTCCGGACAATACCAGTTTATTCTTCTCAGGATCTACGGTAATCACAACGACACGCACATCTTTTCCGATCCATGCATCCGTGTCTTCCACATAATCTGCGGACAACTGGGATGCCGGAATGAATGCACGGATTCCTTCTAAGAATGCAACCACACCACTCGGCACACTCTCTTTGATCCGGACAGTCACAACCGTCTGCTGCTCCATCATCTCCCGGAGTTTATCCCAGGCAAGCACTTCGTTTGCTTCCTTTTTCGACAATTCGATGTTTCCGTGTCCGTCATCTGTACGCACAACCGTTGCCTCGATGATGTCTCCCGGCTGTAATTCTTCCTTCGCATGAAAATCCGGATCATTGCTCAGATTTTCAATTTTGATAATTCCCGGTGCATAATAATTCAGGTCAAGTGTCACTTCTTCATCGGTTACTGCTACCACAGCTCCACTGACAATATCTCCTTCGTTAATCGTGCGGAAAGAACGTTCCAGCTCCTTTTCATAATCCTTCATTGATTCCATCTGCAAAACCTCCTTTAAAACATCTGAAAAATTGCAAAACGGCAGAACCCCAAAGGATTCCACCGTTTTATGAAGCGAGCTGATGACGGGAATTGAACCCGTGACCCCTTCCTTACCAAGGAAGTGCTCTACCTCTGAGCCACATCAGCATCTCGTTGACCGCGTCAACTCCTACATCATACATGGTATTTTCTAAATTGTCAAGAATTTTTTAATTATTTTATCAAATTACATTTCCCAGCGTGTTGCCGTTTTCCCCTGATGTGATCCGCAATGATTACAGCCCGGAAAACATGCCCCTATGGGTCAGGGCTGTAATCATGCAATCATTTGCACCGCAGTGCAAAGCCTGACAGTATAACGCGTGGTTATCAGACAATTTTTAAATTTCAATTACATATCTCTCATATGCATTGATCACTTTGGTATCTCCGATGAAATCCTCCCGCGGAATATCCCTTCCATAATTCATATGCATATGTCCATGTACAAAATATTTCGGATGGTATTTGTTAATCACACGATAAAATGCATCAAACCCTTTATGGCAGAGATCTTCCCCATCATGCATACCGCCTGCCGGGGCATGTGTCACCAAAATATCAATGCCCCCTTTTCGGCGTATTTTCCAGAAAAGTCTCCGGATGCGGCGTTCCATCTGCACTTCCGTATACTGGTTCACCCCTGGTTTATAACGGTAAGATCCTCCCAGTCCGAGAATCCTTATCCCATGAAACATATACACGGTATCTTCAATACAGATACATCCCTCCGGTGGCTTTCTTTCGTACTTATCATCATGGTTTCCATGCACATACAATACCGGAACTGCAATCATCGTTGCGATAAATGACAGATAATCTGCTTTCAGGTCACCACAGGAAATTACCAGGTCAATATCCGCATAGTCTTCTTTTCGAAAGAAATCCCAGATTTTCTGAGATTCTTCATCTGCTATTACTAGTATCTTCATTATTTCATTTTTTCCTCTACACCTTTTATCTGGACAACCGGACGTGCCTCTGCACGTAATTCTCCCATTGTCGGTATCTCCCCAATGACATTATCTGTCAGCCAGTCCATCTCCATGATGGCTTCCGGTTTCATGGCTTTATCCTTCTTGTTTTTGAGTGTCCCGTCCTGTGCACGGATTTCTCCGTAAAACGGCACAATATCTCCCTTTTTAATATCACTCTTTAAGTGATCCACCAGACGCTTGACCCCGGTCGGTACATTCTTCGAACAGATCAGGTCAATCACACCCGCAGACATTCCCCACCAGTAGTTGAGTGCCCTGCCCTCAGAATTTTCTTCCGACTGGTAAGATCCCGCAAGAATACTCTGGATCATTTTTTCATAGAATACACCCCAGTTCCAGAGTGGCATCACCAGATTCAGTTTCCTTCCATCCTCCGAACACTCATACAGCCCAAACTGCCTGCCCGGATCGCGCGGTGTAATCATATCCTGATCCGATACCACCTGAATATTGTTGTCCTTTAAGAACCGTTCCCTGTCATAATTTTCACTGGTGGACCATGCAAGATAAATCCTTGCCCGTGGATTGGTAAAACTTGCTCCCAGCGCAAAGGCATTAATATTTGCGATCATTCCGTATATCGGGTAATCTGCAATATATGCAATCCTGTCATTTTCTGCCAGTGCACCCGCAATCATTCCCGAAAGGAATTTTGCTTCATACATCCGGGCATAGTACGTGCGGATATACTTATGCGAAGTATTCAGACTGCAGTTTAAAATCTTTACATCCGGATGATCCACAGCCACTTTCAGACTGTCTTTCATCATCTGCGGTGCCACCTCAAATATGATATCTGCCCCCTGACGGATCACGTCATTCAACACCTGCTCCGTGCGTTCCTCCGTCACATCATTGACACAGATGGTCTTCATCTGATCCGGGAACGTCTCTTCCAGATAATTGCGCCCAAGGTCATGCGCATAAATCCAGTCGGATGTATCCGGTGATTTTGGATACAGGAATGCCACGGTAAATTTCTTTGCTGACGATGGTATAAAGTAACTGAAGATGCTTCTTCCCTTACGCTCTTCTGCCGCCAGCGGATCCATGACCAGACCAACACTCTGTTTCTCTGTGAGCATGACAAACTCATTCCAGCATTTCACAATATTTAAACTCAGCTCATCATCCGACATGCCAAGAACCGTATTGTAACCGTATACATTGATAAATGCAGTCAGCGCATCCCCCACCCGGATCGGAAGCTTGCGCCCTCCGCGGAACTCATATGCCTTTGTGAAATGATTGACCAGACTGTTAAATTCCATTCGGGTATCCGCATCCCATATGGCAGTGGATCCCATCAGTGCAAGCAGTTTATCCACCATACCGATTTTGGAAAATTCGATATTGTTCAATCCCGAAATCTGATTAAACTTCATATATTCATAATATAATTTTACGTCCTCATCCTCGGAATACTTTGGAATCTTACGTGTCACGTTGGCGACAATGGAATCTGCCTTAAAATACTTCAGTACACTGACACGCTTGTTTCCCTCCACCACATAATAACGGTTCATATATTCATAAGCAACAATCGGATCCCGGATACCTTCGTTTACCTGTGCATCGGACAGCGCAATCCATTTGCATGCAAACTCTGTATCCGCATCGAGGATCGGCATAAAATTGGCTGCAAAAGAATACGTTCTCCCTTTCGTCGCCGTACCAACCACAAAATCCAATGGTATCTGCATCAGCCCCATATTCTGTTCCGTCTGGATATTTTCTCTGGATAAAATATCATCCAGAACCGGCAGATAGGGAAAGCGCCCCTGCGAAACGCATGCCTTATATTCTTTTTTTCCAAGTTTGAGTGCTTCCTGATATTCGTTATCTCCCATTTTTTCTCCTTTCTACGGTTATTCCATGTTTTTGTTATTCCAATTTTACCACATCTGTGTTATGATACCAATGAAAAGTGAAAAAAAGCAAAGATTTTCTTTCTTTATGTGCTAAAATTTGCTATAATCAAATGTAGTAATAGGTACTATGGAGGAAATTCTATGGAGAATATCACTAAAGAACAGGCTGATATCATCGGTGAAGTTGCAAATATCTGTACAGGTACTGCGGCTACCGCCCTCAGTATGATCATCAACCGTTCAACAAACATTACCACTCCGCTTGTAGAAGTACTGGACAAAGAAAACACGCTGGAAAGTGACAACCATATTCTGGTCAAGGTTCCATACACAAGCGGCTTAGACGGGACAAATCTTATGGTACTGGATGTTCAGGATGCGCTGGTCATTGCAAGTCTTATGATGGGCGGTGACGGTCGTAATCTTTCCAATCTGCAGCTCGATGATCTCACGTTATCAGCAATTGCAGAAGCCATGAACCAGATGTGTGGATCCATTGCCACATCTATGGCGTCACTGTTATCCAGGCCGACAGATATTGGATTTCCGCTTATCAATTCAAAGGATCGCAAGACTTTCGAGATTCCGGATGAACTATGTAATGGAACAGATATCGTCAAGGTCACTTTTCGCCTGACCGTGGAAGACCTGATCGATAGCGAGCTGATACAGTTATACCCTATCAGCATAGTAAAACAGATTTTAAAACAGGAGGATATATAAATGGCAAAGATATTAATCGTTGATGATGCAGCATTCATGCGAATGATGCTCAAGGACATTCTGACAAAGGGCGGATTTGAGATCGCTGGTGAAGCAGCAGACGGTGTAGAGGCCGTTGCAAAGTATAACGAGTTGAAACCAGATCTGGTTACTCTTGACATCACGATGCCAAACAAAGACGGTATTCAGGCACTCAAGGAGATCAAAGCAGCTGATCCAAACGCTACATGCGTTATGTGTTCTGCAATGGGACAGCAGTCCATGGTTATTGAGGCAATCCAGTCCGGTGCAAAGGATTTCATTGTTAAGCCATTTCAGGCAGACCGTGTATTAGAGTCCATCCGAAAAGTATTAGGATAAATCTTATCATATTAAAAAAGGAGCACCATATATGGATGCTCCTTTTCTATTTCTTGTTTTTGCAATCATCTATTCTTATTTTCTGACAAAATACAGTTCTTTTACAATTGCCGGAGTTGCTGCAGGGCATCATTTTTCAAAATACAGATGCCGTGTTCCTGTATGAATGCTTTCCGCTCCGCTCCGACAAGAATATCCTGTGCATATTCATCCGTCAGATTCGAGAGTCTCCTTAAACTGCCCTCTTCCATACCGGAAAATGTAAGGATCAGCATATAGCGATCCTCGTATTTATAAAGCTGACCCGTAGGCAGATCCGGTGGCATAATGTTTTTTGCATAACGGAGCAGCCTATCAAAATCCGCAAACACTATCGTGGCATAAACAGGAACCTGATCCGGATTTTCCTCGTTTTGCCGTGCTTCATTAATCTGTGCCCACTTCTGCTGTGGAATTGCATTCATCAGTCCATTGACAATATCTTTCAGATGCTCCATCATTTCATCCGATCCCGGATGCTCCGAAAACGTAAGTGCCAGCGTATGGTCTGACATAAAATCAGCACGCACTGTCTTGATGCCCAGTTCAAATTTTGTCTCAAAACTCTGTTCTGCCATATCAAAAATCTGGTTCATAAATTCCTGCGTCCGCTCTCCATTGCTCATAATTTCCTCAATGGTGTATCCCAGATCCTGAATTTCCTGTTCTGATATTACACAACGAATGGTATGTTTTCCAATTTTTGAAAACTTCATACGCTCACCCTCTTTCCTCCAGATGATTCATCTGCCTGATCTTTTGACGTATTCTCTGTAATGCATTGTCGACAGATTTCGGGCTTTTCTTCATCAGCCCTGCGATCTGCATATAGTTATTTCCGTCCAGATAAAATTGCAACACCTGTTTTTCCATCGGACTTAACCGGCTGTTCACCCGGTTCCACAAATCCCTGGACACTTCCTGTTCGATCACCAGCTGCTCCGGGCTGCTGGTAAACCCAATACTGCCTTCTGCCCCCTGCTCAAAAAAAGATAAATAGGAATTCAAAGGCTGATGCTTTTTTCTGTTGGATGCCTCTATTGCAGAATACAGCTGACGGTGAATACACAACCCTGCAAAATGAAAAAAACTGCTGTCTTTGTCCAGACAAAAATCCCGGATGGCCTTAAACAATCCAATCATGCCTTCCTGAATCAGATCATCGGTTTCTCCTCCGATCAGATACATGGCATTGGCATATTTGCGGACAAGCGGCTTATATTTTTCGAGAATATAGTCCGTGATCTCTGTTTCTCCCTGCCGGAGTCTTTCAATCAATTCCTCATCCGTACAAGCATCATACTTCATTCTTTTCTTATCCCTTCTTCATCCTCTGACGCACAATCTCATACGAGAGAACTCCTGCAGCCACCGATGCATTTAAGGAATCAATATCTCCCTTCATTGGAATGGAAGCCACCATATCACAGTTTTTCTTTACGAGTGGACTGACTCCATCTCCCTCATTTCCGATCACCAGACCGATCGGTCCGGTCAGATCCATATCGTACATTAAGGTTCCATCCATATCCGCACACACAAACCACATACCGCGGTCTTTGAGTTCTTTCATGGTATTGGAGATATTTGTCACTTTTGCTACCGGTACATAATTAACCGCACCTGCCGATGTACGTGCGACGGTCGGTGTCAGTCCTACGGCACGGCGTTTTGGAATGATTACACCATGTGCCCCTGCCTGATTGGCGGTACGGATAATTGCCCCCAGATTATGTGGATCTTCGATTCCGTCTAAAATCAGGATAAACGGTGGTTCTCCCTTTTTTTCTGCAAGTGCCAGAATATCTTCCACCCTGGCATAATCATATGCTGCACTGACAGCAATCACACCCTGGTGCTTTCCTGTCTCGGAAATCTGATCGAGGCGTTCTTTTGTCACATAATTGACGATTGTATCGTGCTTTCTTGCCTCTCTGGTAATGGATCTGACCGGTCCATCCTGACAGCCGTCCAGAACATATAATTTATCGATTGTCCTGCCAGAACGAAATGCCTCAAGGACAGCGTTGCGTCCTTCGATATGATTTTCTTTCATTCCGGTAAATGTTTTCTTTTCGTCTTCCATAATTTTTTACCTTATAAACGCAGATGTAGACCATCTGCTGCTTCCTTAATCAATGAAACCAGCCGGTCGAACCGGTCCGTCAGATACAGATATCCCACCAGTGCCTCCAGCCCCGTTGCCTTACGGTAATCCGCCATCGTTGCATTTTTTGCCATGGTTGCCGACTTGGCATTGCGTCCTCTGCGATAGATGTCCGCTTCTTCCTCCGTAAGCATCGGTTCAAGATATTGTATGATAACTGCCTGCGTATGTGCTTTTACAATCTGACTCGTCCGGTGATGCAGCTGGTTGGGACGGGTATTTCCCTTGCCCACAACAACCGACCGGATCACCAGATCAAAAACACCATCCCCGATATAAGCCAGTGTCAGTGGGGAATAGGTCCGGATATCGACATCCGGAACCTCAAATTTTTTCTTGATGTATGCGTCAATTCCTTCACTCATGCATTGCGCTCCCATACGACACCTTCGCGGGTATCTTTGATGGTGATGCCCCGTGCAAGAAGCTCGTCGCGGATTGCATCTGCACGGGCAAAATCTTTCGCTTTCTTTGCCCCGGCACGCTCCGCAATCTTTTCATTGATGAACTGTTCCAGTTCTGCATCCACGCTCGTTCCCGCGTCCAGTCTCTCCTGACCTGCGGTTGTCAGATTCAGTGCCAGCACCTGGTCAAAATCATTCAGCAGTGCCAGCTTTGTCTTTTCACTGATATCTGCCTTTACCACGTCATAGACGATGGTCAGTGCCATGGAAGTATTCAGATCATCACGGATTGCATCTGCAAACTTTTTACGGAATGCTTCAAATGCTTCCTGCTCCATCTCTCCCTCATCTTTGAAGGTGGCAATCTTTTTTACTAATTTTTCGTATGCACTCTCTACGTTGTCCAGATTGTCATAAGAAAATACGAGTGGCTTACGATAATGAGACTGCAGACAGAACATACGGTATGCCAGAGGATCGTATCCTTTGCTCTCCAATAGAGATACCGTCAGGAAATCGCCCTTGGACTTACTCATTTTTCCGGTCTGGTCATTCAGGTGGTTTACATGGAACCAGTACGGGCACCATTTGTGTCCCAGATAGCTTTCGGACTGTGCAATCTCGTTTGTATGGTGTGGAAAAATATTATCTACTCCGCCACAGTGAATATCCATATATTCCCCCAGATGTTTGATTCCGATGCAGGAGCACTCAATATGCCATCCCGGATATCCAACACCCCATGGGCTGTCCCACTTCAATGCCTGATCCTCGAATTTGGATTTTGTAAACCAGAGAACAAAATCGTTTTTATTCCGTTTATTTTCATCTTCCTCCACATCGTCACGCACGCCGACCTGCAGCTGTTCCTTTTCGACTGCGGAAGAAAATACAAAATAATCCTCCAGTCTGCTGGTATCAAAATAAACATTTCCACCGGCCTGATAAGCATATCCCTTTTTAAGAAGTACCTCGATCATGTGAATAAATTCCGGAATGCAATGGGTTGCAGGTTCTACCACATCCGCTTTTTTGATATTTAATTTCCGGCAATCCTCAAAAAATGCATCTGCATAAAATTTTGCCACTTCCATAACGGTCTTGTGCTCACGCTTAGCACCTTTTAACATTTTGTCTTCCCCCGTATCCGCATCGGAAGAAAGGTGTCCCACGTCCGTGATATTCATGACGCGCTTTACATCATACCCCACATAGGAAAGTCCACGCACAAGAATATCCTCCATGATATAGGTACGCAGATTCCCGATATGCGCAAAATGATAAACGGTCGGTCCACAGGTATACATTTTGATTTTGCCATCTTCGTGTGGTATCACTGTCTCAATCTTTCTTGTCAGTGTATTGTAAAAGCGAAATTGATTCTCCATTGTGTCTGTCCTTCCATCTGTTTCTTCTTATATATTTTAAGTGTACAATATTTTCCGGCAAAAGTCACGTCTTATCTATGATCTGCTGCACCCGGGACATCCTGCACATTTACTCCCGCCCCCGACAACCATACTGCTCTCATAAAATCCGTTCAGCATACAGATTGCCTGTGACGAAATTCCTTCTTCCGTTCCGGTAAACCCAAGTCCTTCCTCGGTCGTTGCCTTGATATTGATCTGCTCTTTTACAATGCCAAGGGTCTTTGCAATATTCTCCTCCATCTGTGCAATATACGGACGCAGCTTTGGCTTCTGTGCAATCACTGTCGCATCAATATTTTCTACCACATAACCATTCTTTTCCAGTAAAAGACGCACATGTTCGAGCAGTTTCATGCTGGAAATTCCCTTATACTGCGGATCGGTATCCGGAAAATGTTTTCCGATATCCCCGAGTGCCGCAGCACCAAGCAGTGCATCCATGATTGCATGCACAAGCACATCCGCATCCGAATGTCCGAGCAGTCCCAGTGTATGCGGAATCTCCACACCTCCGAGAATCAGTGGCCGTCCCTCCACCAGTTTGTGTACATCATAACCCATTCCTACACGCATTTTTCTTCTCCTGTCTTTTTATGATGTTGCTGATTCCAGTTCCCCCTGCAAACAGCTTCCTTATAAATTCTAATGATAACATGCCACCAGGCAAAGCCTGATGACCTTCACAGGCTTCAAGCCTGTTTTATTATAACACAAATTCGGGGGCTGTATCAAACAGTCCCCGAACGAAGTATCGCATCAGTTTTCAACTATGCAAGTGCTGCTGTAATGATTGCCATGGAATATACTTCTGATGCATTACATCCACGGGACAGATCATTGATTGGCGCATTCAGACCTAACAAAATCGGACCGTAAGCTTCGAAATTACCAAGTCTCTGTGCAATCTTGTATCCAATATTTCCGGCATTGATATCCGGGAAAATAAAGGTATTTGCATGTCCGGCAACTGAAGAATCCGGGCACTTTGTTCTTGCAACTCTTGGTGATACCGCTGCATCAAACTGTAATTCTCCCTCGATTGGAAGATCCGGGTATTTCTCACGTGCCTTATGTGCTGCATTGCGCATCTTATCTACATCCTCGCCCTTTCCGGAACCAAGTGTAGAGTAGCTTAAAAATGCAACCTTCGGATCTACACCGAAAATTCTTGCACAGGCAGCTGACTCACCGGCGATCTCTACGAGTTCATCCTCGGTCGGATGGATGTTGATCGCACAGTCAGACATTGCAAGAACCTCGTTCTCACCTGTCGCAGACGGACGAACCAGAATAAAGCAGGAAGATACGATGCTGTTGCCAGGTTTTGTCTTAATCAGCTGAAGTGCCGGACGAACGGTATCTGCCGTAGAGTATGTAGCTCCGCCAAGCAGTGCATCCGCAATGCCCATCTTTACAAGCATGGTACCAAAGTAGTTTGCCTGGGAAAGAATGCCTCTTGCCTGCTCCGGTGTTACTCCCTTGCTCTTTCTTAATTCACAGAACAGATCTACCATCTCATCCATACGGTCAAATTTCTTTGGATCAACGATCTCTGCCCCACGGATATTAAATCCGCTCTCCTCTGCTGCCTTTTCGATTTCATCCGGATCGCCTACAAGGATTGGATGTAAAAAGTTGCTTGCAAGCAGACGGGAAGATGCCTCTAGAATACGAGGATCGCTTCCTTCTGTGAATACAATTTTCTTTGGGCTTTTCTTTAATACTTCAATCAGTTGTCCAAAACCAAACATAATAAATCTCCTTTATCTATACTTAATTTTATTATTAGCTACCACTAATTGTATACTCGTTATTCACGAAATTCAATGCATTTACGTGTTCTAAAATGAGAACATTTTGCATAAAAAGAGACCCCATGCTGATTCTCCATGGGGTCTCCTGTAAAATGAAGGATTTATCACAAATGACGTTTTTACTGAATTTTCTACTGAATTGCCTTAAATGCCTCATCCAGATCCTCAATGATATCATCGATATTTTCTGTACCGATAGAAAGACGGATCGTGTTTGGCTTGATTCCCTGATCTAAAAGTTCTGCCTCATTGCACTCGGAATGTGTGGTGCTTGCCGGATGAATGGCAAGGGACTTCACATCTGCCACGTTTGCAAGCAGTGAGAACAGCTCAAGGTTATCGATGAATTCCTGTGCTTTTTCTGCACCACCCTTGATCTCAAATGTAAAGATAGAACCGCCACCATTCGGGAAATACTTCTTGTAGAGTGCCTGCTGCTCCGGGTCTTTGGAAATGGATGGATGGTTTACTTTTTCTACCTGTGGCTGGTTCTCTAAGTATTTAACAACCTTTAATGCATTCTCCACATGACGCTCTACGCGAAGGGAAAGCGTCTCTAATCCCTGCAGGAAGATAAAGGCGTGTACCGGAGAAATGGTAGCACCTGTGTCACGCAGTAAAATTGCACGGATATAAGTAGCAAATGCTGCCGGTGCGCAGTCCTTTGCAAAGCTTACCCCATGGTAAGATACGTTTGGCTCTACCAGCCATGGCCACTTGCTGCTCTGTGTCCAGTCAAATTTTCCGCTGTCGATGATCACACCACCAATGGTAGTTCCGTGTCCACCGATGAACTTTGTAGCAGAATGTAACACAATATCTGCGCCGTGCTCAATCGGGCGAACCAGATACGGAGTCGCGAATGTATTGTCAACAATCAGCGGAATTCCATGCTTGTGTGCAATTCCTGCGATCTTTTCAATATCAACCACTTCAGAGTTTGGATTTCCAAGTGTCTCTATCTCGATGGCTTTGGTATTATCCTTAATTGCAGCTTCAATCTCTTCATAGTTGAACGGATCTACAAATGTTGCCTCAATGCCATAATCCGGAAGCGTATGTGCCAGAAGGTTGTAGGTACCACCGTAGATATTCTTTGCAGCTACAATGTGATCCCCTGCATGCGCAACTGCCTGAAATGCATAAGTTAATGCGGCTGCTCCCGAACCTACCGCAAGTGCCGCAACACCGCCTTCAAGTGCTGCAATTCTCTGCTCGAAGATATCCTCTGTCGGATTGGTCAGACGTCCGTAAATATTTCCGGCATCCTTTAATCCGAAACGGTCAGCAGCATGCTGGCAGTTGTGGAATACATAAGAAGAAGTCAGATAAATCGGAACGGCTCTTGCATCGGTAACCGGGTCTGCCTGCTCCTGTCCTACGTGTAACTGTAATGTTTCAAATTTTAAATTTCTGTCTGCGTAATGTTTTTTGCTCATTTTAATACTCTCCTTTTTTTGCTATTTTTGAAATCACATTTACCTGATCCGGTAAAGTGTGGGGTTTTCGTTTGAACTGGTTATATCATACCACAGAGGTAGGAAAAGTGTTAGTCTTTTATTTTTATAGCTGGTTATAAGTTTTGCTTATAGCCGATTCTACTACAGTACTTTAAATGGGGATTGCAGATTTTTTTTGGGGGGATTGTTTCAGATATAAGTTTTTTCGATGTGACGGAAGAAGGGGGACATTCTCTTTCTACAGAAAAATTTGCAAGTTAGCGCCGGTATTGATTTCAGGTTGGTTTAGAAAAAGTTTTACGTTTACGCAATTAACGTTACACAATGGAACTACGGCGCAGTTGTAAATTTGTTCTTCCGAAAGAAATGTCCCCCTTCTTCCTGTGGATTGGGAAAAATATAAGGGAAAGAATTGTTTCTGCAAATTTTGTGGATTAAAAAATATAAGAAAAGAACTGCTTCCGCAAATTTTGTGGATCAGAACACCAAACGACAAACAGAATGTTATGGAAACATTCAGCGATAAAATGTTGGGGTCTATAGGCAAAAAATTAATGTCTAAGGTGACACATTTTCTTATTTTCAAAGTGTGAAATAAGGAACTGTCACCTACAAAAGAAAAATTGCTTCTCCAGATACCGTTTTTTTCAAAAAATGGTATCCCGGAAAGCAATTTTTGCTCCATAGAAACTTTTCGGTATCTAAATGTTAAATTTTCAGTATATAGGTACCACGATGGTATCTTTCAGATCAATTTTATTTGTGTAGAGACCACGATGGTATCTTTCAGATCAATTTCATTTGTGTAGAGACCACGATGATATCTTTCATTTACCATCTGATTGTCACTTTATCAAAAATTCAGAAGTTGGAGAATGCGCTCACTCCCCTGTTCATCCCGGTTATCAATAACAAAATCGCAGATCTCCCGATTCCTTTTCTCCGCATCCAGCGACAACAGACGAAGGGTTTTCTCCCCGACAGGGAAATCCGACTGCACAATATCCGCAATCATGTCTTCTTTATCTTTTGCCACATAGATAATTGCGGTCGGAAAATGCCGCTTCATGGCAATTGCGCCACACATATCCAGGGACATGACGGCATACTTGCCATCGTCAAGCACCGCCTGGATATCTTCCTTTTTTGTTCCGTAATGCACCCCGGCGTACATGGTGCGTTCAAAGAAATCCTGCTGTGCAAACTGTTCTTTTGTCAGATAATGATGCTTGCTGCTTTTCTTGGTGCAATAGGTTTTCGGATTGACAAAGCGGTGATCCTGACATAATGTTTTGGTCAATGCGTCTTTTCCGGAACCGGACGGTCCTACCAGTGCCAGAACCGATGGATTTTTTATTTCCATCGTGCGCGTCTGCGAGGCATGGATGATCTGCCTGACCAGAGAAACAAATTCACTCATCTGATTCACGGACAGGAGTCCTGTCATCTTCCAGTTCCACGGCTTACGCATCAGCACCGGATACGTGGCCGGTGTCTCAAGCACATTATGAATGGCATCATCCAGGATGATATCAAACTGCACCAGATTCTTGGCATTGCCCAGAATAATATTCTCCGGCGGGAATTCCGGAAATGCTGTAAGAATCTGTTTTGCACGGATTCCCATAAATGCCGGTGCTACCGCAGTGATAAAATAAACATCCGCAATTTCCATCAGGCGGTACACAGCTTTTTTGTTTTTCTCCGGAACCTGCTGGCGTGCATAGAGTTCTTCGTCCTCGTAAAATTCCCTGATAATACCTGTACGTCCACGGTTTTCCCAGGTATCAATCTCCTCAAGCCGAAGCGGCGGATCGATATGATATTTTTCATTTGCCATGGCAATTGCGATACTGTTAAACGGTGCTGTTACATCATCCCAGTCCAGTCCGATCTTCGGTCTTAACATCCACCCGTGCCCCCTTCTTTGTTTCTAAATCTGCCGATTTACTCCTCGACAGAAACCAGTTCAATGGTAAAATTCAGCTCTTTTCCTGCCATCTCGTGGTTTGCATCAAATGTGATGGTAGTATCATCCTTTGATACTACTTTTACCGGGAATGGCTGTCCGGCTGCATTCTGCAGATAAACCTGCTGTCCGGCTTCGAGTTCTTCCGCTCCCGGAAGCTGTGCCAGTTCCACTGTAAAAATGGCGTCCGGATCTGGCTGTCCGTATGCTTCCTCCGGCATCAGGTGAACCTCTGTCGTCTGTCCGACCTCCATGTTGGCAACTGCTGCATCAAATCCTTTGATCATCATCCCTGCACCGCATACAAATTCCAATGGCTCTCCTCTGTCATAAGAGGAATCAAACTGTGTTCCATCGTTAAATGTGCCGCGATAATGTGTTCTGCATTTCTTTCCAACATTCTTTCCTTCAATGGTAGTGCTTTTTGTATTTTCCATATCAATTCTCTTGTTCAGGTTTTTATAATATAACAAAAAGCTTGTGATCCATGACCACAAGCCTGTATAGTAGCGAGGGAGAGACTCGAACTCTCAACCTCCCGGGTATGAACCGGACGCTCTAGCCAGTTGAGCCACCTCGCCATATTTAGTTCCATCAGTTTTCTGATGAATGGGACCTACAGGGCTCGAACCTGTGACCCTCTGCTTGTAAGGCAGATGCTCTCCCAGCTGAGCTAAGATCCCATTTCGTGTTGGCCGCTCTCGCAACCGACTTCGTTAGTATATCGTACGAGAACAGATATGTCAACACTTTTTTTGAATTTTTGTATTTTTTGTATTTGTTGTAACTATTCCAAACAAATTTCCATGCAGGATTGTCCCACACATGCTATGCAAGCAGCCGCTCTACCAGGCGCACACACTCCGCGGCATCCTTTGAATACCCATCGGCTCCGATCTCATCTGCAAAACTCTGTGTGATGCAGGCTCCTCCAATGATCACCTTGCTCTTGCAGCCTTTCTCCTTACAAAGCTCCACAACATCCTGCATACGCATCATCGTGGTAGTCATCAGCGCGGACAGCCCGATAATCGCAGCATTTTCACGAATCGCGGTATCCACGATATCTTCACACGGCACATCTTTTCCCATATCAATCACGTTGTAGCCATAATTTTTCAGCATCAGTACGACAAGATTTTTTCCGATATCATGGATATCCCCCTCTACCGTTGCAATGACAAGCGTCGGCATCTCCTGTCCATCGTTCTTCTTCTCCAGCATCGGCTCGAGATAATCAATGGCAAGTTTCATGGTATTTGCACTGGCAATCAGCTGCGGCAGGAAATATTTTTTCTGTTCAAAAAATTCCCCGACTTTATTGATGGCTGCAATCAGCTGGTCATTGATGATCTCCTCCGGCTTTGCGCCGTCTGCAATTGCCTTTTTCACTTCATCTATAATGCTTCCTTTATTTCCTTTTAAAACCGCTGTCGTAACAGGATCTGCTTTTTCTTCCACAGATGCCGTGCCACCTGCAGCACCTTCTTTTTTCACAACAACCGTCTCATATTTTGCCTTTTCCTCTGCCAGTTTATTCATACGCTCGATGTAGCGGATGTCACTGTCCGGACGGTGCAGCAGCATGTCCGAAGCAAATGCGGCATTCATCAAAAGTTCCTGCGACGGATTGGCAATCGCCATGGTAAGCCCCCGGCAGATGGCCATGGTAAGAAATGCCGTATTGACAAAACTCCGCTCCGGCAGGCCAAACGAAATATTCGACAGACCACAGATCGTCGGAAGCTTCCTGATATCCTTACAATAAGAGATGGTATCATAACATTCTTTCGCAGCCTCTGGATTGGCTCCGATTGTGGCAACCAGCCCATCCACGACAATATCCTCGTGTGCCATTCCCAGCTCCATGGCACGGTCATATACGGTATCGATAATCTCATGCTTTTCTTTGGCATCCTTTGGCAGTCCCTCATCGGAAAGCGGAAGCAGGACAAACATAGCCCCGTACTTTTTTGCCAGCGGAAGCATATGCTCGATTTTTTCTGTCTCAAGGGAAACGGAGTTGATCAGTGCTCTTCCCGGATAGACACGCAGTGCCTCTTCCATAACATCAATATGGCTGGTATCGAGGCAAAGCGGACAATCTACCGTCGCCGCAACTTCATAGATCACCTGCTTCATCATTTCTTTTTCGTCAATGCCGTTCATTCCCATATTGATGTCAAGGATGGCTGCCCCGTTTTCCTCCTGCGCCATTGCCATCTCACGCACAAGATCCAGTTTTCCTTCGCGCAACTGGGCCTGCAGTTTTTTCTTTCCGGTCGGATTGATCCGTTCCCCGACCACCAGGAAATTGCCATCCAGACCAACTTCTACATTTTTGCGCTCAGACGCAAGAATCCTGCGATGCGATGCAAGCGGCCTGTGAAGTTCCATCCCCCGCGTTGCATCCGAAAGTGCCTTGATATGCTTTTCCGTTGTACCGCAGCATCCACCTACAATGGCTGCTCCCGCTTTTACCAGCGCCACACCTGCCCCGGCAAATTCTTCCGGTGTCATGCGGTACACCGTTTTCTTTCCCTCGAGTTCCGGGAGTCCGGCGTTTGGCTTTGCGATGAGCGGAATCGTAGCATATTCTGCCATCCTTTCCACCAGAGGTACCATCTCCATCGGACCGGTAGAACAGTTTACACCGATCGCATCCACGCCCAGAGACTGCAGTACGACCACAGCCGTCTCCGGAGGTGTTCCAAATAATGTCCGTCCGTCTTCGTTGTAGGTAAGTGTCACCATGATTGGAAGATCGCAGACTTCCCGGATCGCAATCACTGCCGCACGACATTCCTGCAGACTCATCATGGTTTCTACTACAAACAGATCCACCCCTGCTTTTGCCAGCACCGATGCCTGTTCCTTGTATACGTCCACCAGTTCTTCAAACAACAGCTCTCCCATCGGAAACAGCTGCTGGCCGGTCATCGTCATGTCACCTGCAACCAGTGCCTGATCTCCCACCGCCTGCCGGGAAAGTGCTACCAGCTGCGTGTTGATTTCTTCCAGCCTCTCCTGCAGACCATATTCTTCCAGTTTGATCCGGTTTCCGGTAAACGTGGAGGCATATACGATATGGCTGCCGGCTTCTACATACCGCCTCTGCAGATCGAGCAGTACCTGCGGATTTTCCAGCACCCAGCTTTCCGGACACACTCCAATCGGCATACCTGCCTCCATCAGATTCGTTCCCGTTGCACCATCTAAAATAACCGGACCATGTTCCCTGATAAATCCGGCAAATTCTGTCTTTGTCATTTTGCATTCCTCACTTGCAGTTTCGTTTCGTTCTATTTATAATAATACCGCAGATTATTTCTACGTCATGCGTAACAATATCATACCTTATCACACAAAAAAAAGAAAGTGAGAATCTATCATGAAAGACATAAAATTAGTTGCACTGGATCTCGACGGTACGCTGTTTGACAACAGCAGCCGCATCAGTGAACGCAATCTTACAGCAATCCGTAGCATTACAGACAAAGGCATCCATGTCGTAATCTCCACCGGCCGCCCATTTGAGGGAATCCCGTTTGACCAGATCAAAGGCACCGGGATCAACTATGCCATCACCGCAAACGGCAGCGGAATCTATGAGATTTCCACCGGAAAATGCCTGTATGAAAATGCCATGGATGAAGAGCTGGTCACCCCGATTTTAAACTTCCTTCTCACACGTGATATCCATATGGATGCATTTATCGGTGGAAAAGGCTACACCCCGGTCCAGTGCGTAGAAACGGCACAAAAACTGACCGTGCCTTCTTCGATCAAAAACTATATTATCACCACACGCACACGGCTGGACAATATCCTGCAGTTTATCCATGAAAATCAGTTAAAGGTCCAGAAAATGACTCTGAATTTCTATCCAGCAGCCGATGGAACACTCATTGACCGCGAAACCGTCCGCAAATTTCTCGTGTCCAATCCGTCAATTACTACCGTCTGCGGCGGATACAACAACCTGGAATTCACGCGTGCAGATGCAAACAAGGGCGTTGGCTTACGAAAACTTGCCGAAATTCTCGGTGTCAATCCGGATGCCACCATGGCAATCGGTGACACCGAAAATGATCTTGCCATCATTGAGGCTGCCGGTATCGGTGTGGCAATGGGAAATGCCACTGATGCCGTCAAAGCCCGGGCAGATTACGTCACCACAACGAATACCAAGGACGGGGTGGCAGCGGCCATCGAACATTTTATCCTATAATTTCACTCACCGCGCAACAACCCGATATTTTTCTTTAAAGATGCAATGACTGCATCAACCTGCCGGCGGTCGGTCTCCCTTCCCATGGTAAAACGTACACTGCCTGGTGCATAATTTTTTGGTACGTGTATGGCTTCAATCACATGGGAGATCCGTGTCTGTCCGGTATTGCACGCAGATCCTGCGGAAGCACAGATTCCGTCTTCTTCGAGAAGCACCAGAAGGGATGTCGCATCAATCCCCTCAAAACTGAAATTCACATTTCCCGGCAGGCGCTTATGCGGATGCCCATTTAACCTTCCCTGCGGAATCTCCCGTAATACCCGTTCCACAAAATAATTACGCAGCCGCACAATCCGCGGACGCACGACCTGCATCTCTTCCACTGCAATTTCAAGTGCCTTTGCCATCCCCACAATTCCTGCCACATTCTCGGTTCCTGCCCGTTTGCCGTTTTCCTGACTGCCTCCGTGAATATACGACGGCAGATCCCGGTCTTTTCTCACAAACAAAAAGCCAACCCCTTTCGGACCGTGGAATTTATGTGCACTTGCACTCAGATAATCCACCGGAAGCTGGTTCATGGAAAGCGGAATCTGCCCGATGGCCTGCACCGCATCGGTGTGAAATAATGTTCCCGTCCCCCGCAGCATGGATGCAACCGCATCCAGCGGTTCGATCGTTCCAATCTCGTTATTTCCCGTCATAACGGAAACCAATGTGGTATCTTCCCGCAATACCTCCCGCAACTGTGCCAGATCAATCACTCCGTATGCATCGACATCCAGATAAGTCAGTTCATATCCCAGTTTCTCCAGATATTCACATGAGCGCAGCACCGCATGATGTTCGATTTTACTTGTGATCACATGTTTCCCTTTTTCCTTTTTCTCCGCCGCCACATTTTTGATTACCCAGTTATCCGATTCGCTCCCCCCGGATGTAAAAAAAATCTCCTCCGGCTTTGCCTTAATCAGCATGGCAATCTGTTCTCTTGCCCCTTCTAATGCCTCCCGTGTGCGGCGCCCCATTTCGTAAGATGTGGAGGCGTTTCCATATTCTTCCATGAGATACGGCTCCATAGCCTTGCGCACCTGCGGAAGCATTTCGGTTGTGGCCGCATGATCCATATAGATTTTACAGCTCATATTCTGCACCATCCCCTCATACAATAGTTATCAAGTTTTCCATTTGGAGTTCCCATTGAACATTTCTCGATTCCTAAAAAATCCTCTGATTACCGGCACCCTTCTGATGACGGCTTCCGGTATTGCCAGCCGTATCATCGGCTTCTTCTATAGGATATTCCTGGCACAGACAATTGGTGCAGAAGCGCTCGGAATCTATCAGCTGATTGCACCCGTTTTTGCAATGTGTTTCGCCCTGACTGCCTCCTCCATCCAGACATCCATTTCCAAATTTGTCGGCGATGCCTGCGGCAAAAACGCAGGAACATCGCAGGGAGAAATAACTGCACGCGGATATCTGCTGCTCGGTCTGGTCATCTCCTGCACAGCCTCTGTAATCGTCGGTATTTTTCTTTACACACAGGCAGACTGGATCGCCCTGCATTTTCTCGGAGAGCTCCGCTGCGCTCCCCTCCTTTCACTCCTTAGCTTTTCCATGCTTCCCTGCTGCATCCACGCCTGTATCAACGGTTATTACTATGGAAAAAAGCGGGCAGGAATTCCCTCGTTCTGTCAGCTGGTGGAACAGCTTGCACGCGTGGGAAGTGTATGGCTGATCTATCAGTACACGCTGGAAAAAGGCATGGAGCTGACGGCGTTCCACGCGGTTGCCGGTCTTGTGGCCGGGGAATGTTCCGGTCTTATCACCAGTCTGATTGCCATGTCTTTGGAAAAACGGCTTCCCGGACACTCCTACCACACCCTTTCCGGTCAGTGGAAAACGATGGGCAAACTGTTTTCTTCCATGGCGGTTCCGCTTACCATCAACCGGGTGACGACAGCTCTTTTCAACAGCCTGGAGAATCTTCTGATCCCGCAAAAACTTCAGGCATTTGGTTACAGTGCTTCGGATGCCCTGAGTATTTTTGGTATCCTGACCGGTATGACCATGTCCATCATTCTGTTTCCCAGTGTACTGACCAATTCCTTTTCCGTCCTTTTACTTCCGGCTGTCTCGGAAGCCCACAGTGCACACAACCACGCACAGATTGCGCGAGCGATAAAAAAAGCAATCCTGTACGGACTGCTTCTTGGCTTTGTTTTTACGATTCTGTTTCTGGTTTTCGGTGACCGGATGGGCGAAGTTCTGTTTCACAATACGCTGGCCGGCAATTTTATCTGCCAGCTCTCCTGGCTGTGTCCCCTGCTGTATGTCACCAGTCTGCTAAACAGTATTCTGCATGGACTCGGCAATGCCCGGCAGGTTTTGTTTGTCACACTGCTGGCATGCATGATCAGGATCTGCATGATTCTGTTTCTCGTCCCACAGTACGGAATCGATGCATATCTGTGGGGGATGCTGCTGTCCTATGTATTTGCTGCGATTGCAGACATTCTTTTGCTTATGCCTTATTCCCGTGCCGGATGATTCCTCACTTTTTGATCTCCCTCAGGCAGAAAAAACGCCGGTTTCCACAGATCACTCTGCCGGAACCGGCGTTTCTTTATCAGGACTTTTCTATTATAAGGTGTGATTATACACGGGACAGATACTCACCTGTTCTGGTATCAATCTTGATCTTGTCTCCCTGCTCTACGAACAGAGGAACGTTTACGTTTGCACCTGTCTCAACAGTAGCAGGCTTGGTAGCACCTGTAGCGGTATCTCCCTTGAATCCCGGCTCTGTCTCTGTAATCTCAAGCTCTACGAAAAGAGGTGGCTCTACTGCAAATACATTGCCCTTGTGAGAACAGATCTTAACCATCTCGTTCTCCTTAACAAACTTCAGTGCATCACCGACACTGTCCTTTGTCAGGTCAATCTGGTCATAAGTCTCTACATCCATGAAATGATAGAAATCATCATCGGAATACAGATACTGCATGTCCTTACGATCAATGTGAGCAGTCGGACACTTCTCTGTCGGACGGAATGTCTTTTCTACTACACCACCACTGACGATATTTTTTAATTTTGTTCTAACGAATGCTGCACCCTTACCTGGCTTTACATGCTGAAATTCGATAATCTGATAAATGTTACCTTCAAGTTCGATGGTAACACCATTTCTGAAATCTCCTGCTGAAATCATTCGATCTTCCTCCTTAAATTACGAGTATAAAGTCTCTCGACTTACAATTTTACTATAAAATGGAATACTTTTCAAGTATTTTATTTGTTCCGTTTTTCGATGTCCGCAAGCATAGCCACGCGTGTCGCATGACGTCCACCAAGAAATTCCGCATTCAGATAAGCCTTCACAATATCCTTTGCCAGCTCCACTCCGACAATTCTTGCACCAAACGCGATGATATTTGCATCGTTGTGCTCTTTTACCAGATGCGCGGTTGTCACATCCGAGCAGACAGCTGCACGTACTCCGTTTACTTTATTGGCAGCAATGGAAATTCCGACACCCGTTCCACAGATCAAAACTGCACAATCCACTTCTCCGTCAGCCACTGCACGTCCTACTTTTTCTCCGATCTCCGGATAATTACAGCTTTCTGCGGTATCCACCCCATAATTTACAACCTCATGTCCCATGCTCTCAATAAATTCTTTGATCTGCATTTTCAGTTCTACTGCTGCATGATCATTTCCAATCCCGACTTTCATCACAACTCTCCTTTTCGTTTTTGCACTTCTTTTATCTTACTGCTTCAACGAACTTTCGTCAAATAGAAAACGACCGGCTGTGTACGGTCACGCATAGAAAATTCTGCAAAAAGAAAATTTATCCTACAAAATGGATGAATCCTCCTTTTTTGCAACAGATGGGTACTTTGGTTTTACGATTTTACGGTGCAGACGATAACATAAAAGCACAATTGCCTCCAGCCGGCGCTTTAACACGATCTGGATTTCTTCTTTCGGGTGGATCGGTTTTACAAGGATCGTGCGGATTCCTGCTAAATTTGCCCCACACACATCCGTAAAGATCTGATCTCCCACAAAAAGTGTATTTGTCGTGTCCGTGCCAAGGATCCCCATCGCTTTGCGATACCCGGACGGCTTTGGCTTTCCTGCTTTGTAAATATAACTGACATGCACGGCATCATTGAACATTTTCACACGCGGCTCCCTGTTGTTCGAAAGAAGCATACAATGAAAACCCAGTTCCTTTAAATGTGCAAACAAAGAAATCGCCCGCTCATCCGCAGGCGCTCCATGTGGTACGAGGGTGTTATCAATATCAAATATAATTCCCCGGTATCCTTCTTTATATAATTGATCAAAATCTATGCTGTAAGTGGAATCCAGATATTCATCCGGATATAGAAATGCGCACATAGGTCTCTCCTTTGTGTGTTATGTACTAAAGGGAAAAATTCTCTCCGGAACGCAAAGCAGAAATCCCGGTATCCAACGGGGTCTTCTTCACTCCGGTATCCTGCGTTCCCACAAAATACTGATACTGCTGCAACACCTGATCCTTTTCCATATCGGAAATTGCTTTCTGCATATCCTGAAATATTCATAAGCACCTCTGGTTACAAATTCATCCGAGCATTTTTTTCAGCTCATTCATAAATGTGTTTACATCTTTGAATTCACGGTATACCGATGCGAAACGCACGTAGGCAACCGGATCTAAATCCTTTAACTTATCCATGAGAATTTCACCGATCAAAGCACTTGGTATCTCTTTTTCCTCACGGTTAAAAATTTCGATTTCCACATCATCCACAAGTTTTGAGATCTGTTCTGCCGAAATTGGCCGCTTGTGACATGCAAGCAATACACCTTTTTCGATTTTTGTCCGGTTGTACTGCTCACGATTGTTATCTTTTTTTATAATGATCAGGGGAATGGTTTCCACCTTTTCATAGGTTGTAAAACGCTTTCCGCAATCATCGCAAAGTCTTCTTCTGCGAATCGAATTATTGTCATCCGCAGGACGCGAATCAATCACTCTTGTATTTTCACTGCTGCAATACGGACATTTCATAGGATTTCTCCTCCTGCATCCAATCCCAAAATATATGACTATTTTTATAATACACAATTTTCCTGTTTTCTGTCAATCTGCAAATTTTTATCCTTTTATCCGGTGTTTCATTTCTTTTTCATCAAACTCTACGAGTATTATATCGGGTCCTATCCGGATAACTTTAGCCCATGGAATAAAAAATTCGCTGTCCCTGCAAAAACAACCCAGATATTTTCCCGGTCCTGGAACGATCAGTGCCAGAATTCTCCCACACTCTTTGTCAATATCCAGATCCCGGACACTGCCAAGGCAGCGGCAGTCTTTTACATTGACTACTTCTTTTTCACATAAATCAGAAAAACGCACAGAACACTCCTGCTTTTCTTTCTTGGAATATTCTATGCGTCTTAGCTGTATTTTATGTTTATGCACGCTGCTTCATTTTATAATATATAAGCTGTGCCACTTCTGCGGCACAGCTTATAAAAAGGGAAGATTTAAGTTTTATTCTTTTACGCCACCAAGCGTAAGTCCTGTTACGAAATACTTCTGTAAGAATGGATAAATACAGATGATCGGCAGAATCGTAATAATCGTTGCAGCTGCACGAACCGATGTCGGTGTAACCGTTCCCGCTGCATTCTTCATTGCCTCGACACTACTGCTCGTATTTGTTACGGATGACAGTAGTTTCATCAACTCATACTGTAATGTTGTCAGTTTGCCGTTCATACGGTTATATAACATTGCATCAAACCATGAATTCCACTGACCAACTGCAACAAACAATGCAACAGTTGCATATACCGGCTTACAGAGCGGTGAATAGATTTTCAGGAAAATCGTCGTATACCCAGCACCGTCGAGCTGTGCCGACTCCTCTAAGCTGTCCGGGATACCGTTCATATAAGTACGGATAACCAGCATGTTAAACGCACTGACCATTCCAGGGATAACATATACCCAGAAGCTGTTGGTAAGTCCCAGTCCCTTGTACAACAGGAATGTCGGGATCAGACCTCCGTTTACATACATGGTGATAACCCAGAATAAAGAGAGCTGCTTTTTAAACATAAATCTTTTTCTGCTGACGATAAATGCTAGGATTGCATTGGAGATCAGCGCAAGAACTGTTCCGATCACAGTTCTTGCAACCGTAACATAAGCACCTGTGATCAGGTTGTCTTTCTGAAGTACCGTAATGTAGTTCTTCCATGTAAATTTTCTCGGTAACAGATAGATACCTCCACGAAGGGAATCCGTACCGTCATTTAATGATATTGCTAATGTATTTAACACAGGATACAGTGTAATGATTACAAACAGGATCATAATGATCGTATTGACAATCGGAAAAATCTGCACCTTTTTTTTCGCTTTTTTTGCTGCCATTGTATAACCTCCTTAGAACAATTGTTCTTCACCATTACGCTTTGCAATCTGGTTTGCAATCACGATCAGAATAATACTTACGAAACTCTTGAAGATACCGGCTGCAGTTCCGATTGCGAAATCGCCCTGACTGATTCCCCATTTTAATACGTAAATATCAATTGTCTGTGATACTTTCTGAACCAGACCGTTTCCTAACAAATACTGAACTTCAAAACCGGCGTTCAGTACATTACCTACATTCATCAGAAGAAGAATGATAATGGTTGGTTTAATACCCGGAAGTGTAACATGCTTGATTTTTGCCCATCTGCCTGCACCGTCGATAGCTGCAGCTTCGTAAAGTGACGGGTCGATCGAAGTAATTGCTGCCAAATAAATAATTGCATTCCATCCTGTTTCTTTCCAGACATTGGCAAATGCAACGATTGGCCAGAAATAACCCGGATGAGCAAAGAAATTGATCGGCTGTGAAATAATATGGAAGTTAAGTAATAATTCGTTCACAATTCCGCCACCGGATAACATATCGTGTAAGATACCGGTTACAATGATCCATGAAAGGAAATGCGGAAGATAGGAAATTGTCTGAACGACTTTTTTACCGCCTTTGGATTTAATTTCATTTAATAAAATTGCAAAAACAATTGCTGTAATAAATGTTACCACCAGATTGATAACACCCATTGCCAACGTATTTCTGATTACCCGGATAAAAGTCATATCCGAGAATAATGTCCGGAATTTATCCCATCCTACAAATTGCGAATGAAAGATACCAAGTCTCGGTTTATAGTTTTGAAACGCCATAGTCCAGCCTGCAAGTGGGAGGTAATAGAAAACCACGCCATACACTACCATGATTGCCGCCCAGAACAATAATACTTTCTGTCTTTTAATCTCTTTCCAGGTAATTTTCGTCTTCGGTTCTTTCACTTTCTGTTTGGATTTTGTTCTCTCTATAGACATGACCTCACTCCTTTTTTAAACGGGCAGATGGAGTTTTCACAACATCTGCCCATCTAAAACCTCATTCTCTATGTATTATTCGTATTTTGCTGCGTCTTTCATCCGCTTATCAAGCTCTGCCTGCAACTCGCTAAGGAAAGCGTCCGGATTGCATGCATTGTATGCATCCATATAAGTTTTCCATGCACTGTCAAAGTCTTTTGCCATTACAACCTGCGGAAGCTGCTCATGCTTAACTTCGCCAATCTTGGTCCATGCCATTCCACCCTCTGTGTCTGTTGTAAAGTTGTTTGAGAATGACCACATCGGATACCATGGACCAGGTGCCTCGTTTGTTCCAAGCATCTCAACGTATGTTTCAACACCATATGCCTGGAATGCTTTCTTAACATCATCATTTAATCCGTCAAAGAATTCTTTTGCCTGTCCACTCGGCTTTGTTGCATTCAGACCGTCATCACAGGTTCCGTCATACTGTGGAAAATAGGAATAAGAACATGCGTGAGATGCCTTATAATCCGTCTCTGCAGCCTTTGCTCTCTGCTCCTTGGTTCTATAGAAAAGTCCATCGTCGCCAACCTGATAATCTTCACCTTCAACGCCCCAGAAACGAAGGTTGTGAATTTCCTCTGAAAGAAGATCATCTACAAACTGTAAAGCTGCTTCCACATCATCACAATCCTTTGTGATTGCAAGTCCATCACCGGAATTTAAAACTCCGCCGGAGTTGTGCCACTGGTTCTTACGTCCATCAATCGTTACAGGTACCGGAATGTAATCGCATCCCTGTGCATCCAGTCCTGCAGACTTAATTGCATCACCTGCTGAGTAGGCGAAATCCCACCACTGGTCGATCATACCAAGTACACGTCCGGAAGAAAGCTTTGCAATGTACTCATCATAAGTCTGTGTGAATGACTCAGGATCAACAATACCCTTCTGATATTCCTCGTTCAACTTCTTGAAGTACTTTACAGCAGTATCAGATGTATTATAATCCATTACCTTTAATGTATCCGGATCAACCATACATGAACCATCATTTGGATAACCATCTAAGAACTGTGGAGCATTCTCAAGACAGAAATATCTCCAATCCTCGCAAAGGATGGTATATGGAATATTCTCCGTTCCATCTTCCATGGTAGGATTTGCTGCATTATAATCTTCAATCAGCTTGAAATAATCATCCATCGTCTTGATTTCCGGATAATTAGCCCACTCAAGAACTCTTGCCTGAATCCAGAATGCCTCATCGTTATGCGTACAGGTTTTCTCTTCTCCCTTAATATTGGAGAACTGTGGAATCCAGTAAATATGTCCGTCGTCCTGACGAAGCTGATCCCATTCCTGTTCGGTGAAGTAGTTCTTGATATTCGGATATTTGTCAATGTAATCATCTAATGCTACCAATGCACCTGCATCATATAACTGCGGCATACCATTTCCACCACAGATGAAATCCGGATATTCATCACCGGCTACCAGCGTTCCGATTGCTTCTTCTGCCGTCTGGCCTGTCAGCCATGTCTCTTTTACCTTTACGCCGGTCTTCTCAGCGATGATCTGCTGAACTTCGTTATCATCGTTGATCTCGGATCCCGGAACAGCAAAGAAAGCTGTAAACTCTTTAATATCTCCATCATTTGCTGCTTTTCCACCCTGTGTGGAAGAATTGCTGCCGCCTTTATTTCCGCAACCGGCGAACATGGTTGCTGCCATCGCTACTACAAGCAAGGCACTTAGCATTCTTTTTCTTTTCATAGAATGTACCTCCTTCTTTATATTAACTATTTTACTTTTTTTACCATTTCAAACAATCCGACGAATTATAGTCAAAAACAGGGTAAACTATAGTTCATTCTGCCGGACTATAATTTACCCTGTTTTCCATCTCTTTCTATTCCATTTTACTGCTGCATCTGCTTCCGGAATTTTGCCGGTGTGCATCCTTTTACCTGAATAAAGCGGTTGACAAAATAATCCAGATCATGGTATCCAACCTCTTCCGCCACCTGAATAATCTTCTTATCGGAATGCAGAAGAAGATCAACAGCCTGATCCATCCGGTAATTATTCAGATAATCCTTAAACGACTGACCGTATTTCTTTCGGAACAGTTGTCCGAGATAGGCGCTGTTGACATAATATTTCTCGCTAAGCCCCTTGAGTGTGAGGTTATCCGCATAATGTTCCTTAATTTCTTTCTCTACATTTCCGAGAACACCTCTGGATACATTCTTGCGAAGCTGGGACAGATAGTCTCCGTACTCACAGGCGAAACGCATCAGATGTGTCTTACTGCCGCGCATCGTTCCTGTTTCAAAGCTGCTCTCCGAAATCAGACGCAGGATTTCTTCCTGATTGACCTCATCATCCTGCTCGCTTGCAAGATGGATCAACTGAAAAAGCAGATAGTTAATATTAAGCGTCATGGATTCCCCACGCAGGCCTCTCTGACTCATTTCTCCATAGAAACGGTCCACCGCCGCCCGGATTTCCATATGATTGTTCTGCTCCACTACCTTCAGCAAATCATCAAGACTCTTCTTGCACAAAACCATACCGTCATTGGACACCTGCACTTCTTCCTCGTAGAAATAGATGTCCTTTTTGCTTCGAAATCCCTGAAAGGAACGAAGCATACAGGCATTCCCGTATGATCTTGCAATAAGGCTGATATCCTGCACCTTTTTCCCGACCAGCATCGTAACCGGGCGCGACAGATTCTCACCCAGATATTCCACCAACCCGTTCAGATAAGCGTTTTCATCGAGTCCTGCCTCTTCCGCCATATATTGAAAAAAGATCAATCCCACATCATATATTTTTTCATCTGCCGATGCGTCAAACACACAATTCTCCGCATAATCTTTCAGGAATGCAGTACAGCATTCATACATCTGTCTTTGGAATTCGCGCATCTCCTGATCCGTCACATCTTCGTCCGCATCACATCCCGCCATCTGAATTTCAACGTAGCGGACACCTTCTTTGCATTTCATCTGTGATGTGACATATTGCAGATTGGAATCATCGTATTTTCCCTTGATCAAAGCAATCTGATTTCTTGCAAGATATGCCTTTTCCATTTTATTGTTCTTCTGCCTCATCCGGTCATCTTCATCACGCATCGCAGATACCCTGTTAAGCAGTTTCAGCAGCATATCACGGTCAACCGGCTTTAAAATATAATCCGTACATTCATTTTGAAGCGCCCTTCTTGCATACTCGAAATCCGCATATCCGCTTAATATGACAAAATATGCATTCGATAGATTTTCTTTTCGTATCGCTTCCTGCAGATCCAGCCCTGTCATGACTGGCATCTGAATATCTGCAATTATCAGGTCTACACTCTCTTTTTTCAGAAAATCATATGCCTCTTTTCCATTTGATGCAGTCCCTGCAATCATATAGCCTTCCTGTTCCCAGTCGATCAGCACTTTTAATCCCTGAATAATAAAAGGCTCATCATCTACAAGCAAAACCTTTAACATATTTCTTTCCCCCTTTTGCACACCGGTCCATTAACACAGCCTTCAGCAAATGATAAATACTCCATCGGAATGCAGATCGTAATCCATGTTCCCACACCCTCTTCGCCTTCAATTTCAAAGCACACATGATCTTCTGTGTACATTTTAAGCCGCAGGCATGCATTGAGCATTCCCACGCTTTTCTTGTTTTTCAGCATCTCAATATCCGCATTCTGCATATCATGCTGCATCTGATACAACTTCTGCTCCTCAATTCCGCTTCCCGTATCTTCAATCTCGATGTATAATTGTTCTTCCCTTTTATAAGCTCTTACGAAAATCCATCCCGGTGATGCCTTACTTTCGATTCCATGTACACAGGCGTTCTCCACAAAAGTTACAATTGTAAGTTTCGGTATCCGGATCTGCGCACATTCCGGATCAATCTCGAGATTGTAATTCAGCCGGTCACCAAAACGATATTTCTGCAAGGACAGATACGCTTTTACAAATTCAAGTTCCTGTTCAATCTCTACCGAATCATTTCCCCAGTCCACATATTGTCTTTGCATGATCGCCAGTTTTTCGACCATATCTGCCGTCTCGTTTTCTTCCTTCAAAAGGCTTCTCATGCGGATACTTTCCAGGGCATTAAACAGAAAATGCGGATTGATCTGGCTTTGCAATGCCAATAGTTCTGCATTTTTCCTGCCGACAAGGATTTCCTGTTCTTTGATCTTGTTCTTGTATACGGTCTGGATTAGTTCATTGGTCCGTTTGACCATCCGATTGTAATTCCGGATCATGCTTCCAATCTCATCCCTACCGTCTTCGTGTGCCATCTGAACAAGATGCTCACCGTTGACAGACTGGAACACTTTGCTCAGCCCACGGATTCTCTTTGTAAACGAATGATTGAGAAGCAGCACAAATCCCATCGGGAGAACCACATTGATGATCACCAGAAAACCAAGAATCGGAAGAAAACGCACAATCTTACTCCGCACTCTATTATCCGCTTTTAAAACATAAATATCAAGTTTAGCTCCGTGAAGTGTAATGGTCTGTTTGTATCCCATCTTCTGCTGTACACTGATCATGTCAAATTTTTTACCGACACCACTGAAAGGTCCGTTACTCAGTACGATCGCATCCCCTTGACAAATAAGAACTTCATTGTCAAACTTCATTCGTCTCAGCATCCGCATCATACTGTTATAATCAAATTCGATTTGCAGCATCTTTTCCTTATTCTTGGAAAAAAAATCAAGATTCTGCAATAGGATGATCTTACGATGATAGGAATTGGCATATCTCTTACGCTCATATACAAAAAAAAGTCCTTCATTTTCGCCTCGTTCCTTCCACGCTTCATACGCTGCCGTTTCCTTCAGATTTGACATAGTATCAATCTTTCCACCCTTTACCACGGTAGGATTATCCGTATACAGGGTAAAGACGATCTGATTCATGCCGAGTACGTTTTCCAACGTCGAATCCTGAAAGAAATTCTGATATTCCGCATAATAATCCGAAGTGCTCTCATATTGCTTCTCCAAAAAGGTATTCATCCTTCTATCGGTGTACATACTTTTGGCAATTTCTCCCGCATTCTCCACCAGTGCACTGATATTATAGCTAACTGCATTCGCAACGTTTGCCATCTCATGATACTGCCGCTGCGATTCCATGCTGTCTTCAATATATAAGACGACACTGTCCGTAATGATCAGCGGTAATAAAACACAGAAAATGTATAACTGTATAAATTTTTTCTTAATAGAAAGATTATCCATATATCTTTCCAATACCTTGATGAACTTTTCGATGATATTCATACCAACCCCTCTAAATTCACACACAACAAAGCGATAAAGGAGCAGATTTTTCGACCTGCTCCTCATTCGTACAACCGATTAAATTCATTATAACATATACGAGACTATATTTAAAATTGTTTCTTGATATTTCTGCACGCTAATACTCAACCGGTGTCTGCGCACCCTCTCTGCGGACCACCAGCGCAGCCACGTCACTTCCGGTAAGTTTTGCACTTCTTGCATCCGGCTGCTGACTGCGACGGTCTGTATCTTATTTTTATCCAACGGCAGGAACGCATTCTCGTTTTTCAACAGAACAAGACTTCTTCTTGCCGCTTCAACAGACAACTTCACATGTTCTGGACATTCTACTTTATCATAGGTAATGTCTTCATACGGGGACGGATAATCCTTCATCATACCCAGACGAATACGAACTTCCATCAGACGCTCCACCGCTTTTGTGATCGCCTCCTCGGAAACAAGTCCCTTCTCGTAAGCTTCCTGCATATCCTGCAGGAGAGTTTTGCTTCCACACGCCGGCTCTTGCAACACCATGCAAAGCCTCATTCCACCAGTTATATGCCGGAATATTAAGTCGCTCGATCGCCGGTGACTCATAGAGCATCTGGCTCATTTTTTCCTTAACCGTCATCTGTGCAACCAGTTTCTTTGCATATTCTTTTGTCTGTTTACTCATTATTTCATCTCCTCATCTTAAACACTTTCTATCAATCCATCGACTGGCATGTCAGCCATTCGAAATCAGCATAATTTGTACTGTCACTGCCGTTGGAAGACGCATATACACCGACTGTGCATCCTACAAAGCCTCCGGCTTCCTCTGTCGTGTAAGCAAGAAGATCCAGATTTTCCGCAACGGATACATATCCTTTGCCTTCCGAAATCCAGACACGGGCACACTGATTGCGGCACTGCAGGCGGATCTTTAATTTTCCTTTCTTCTCCAGACGTGTTGTTGCCAGCGTCTGCTCATCTCCGTGAATACAGCTGGTAACCACAAAACAAACTTCTCCATCCACGCGCACCACTTCAAACCGGAGATGATTTTCATTATTCTGGTAAAGCACAAGTCCCGCCGTCTCCGACTCATTTTCCGGATAGAATTCCATTCCAGTCTCTGCGACAAAGCGGTAACTTTTCTGTCTTACACCAAGATATGCACAGTTTGCTCTCTCGGAAATCTTTTCTTTGCGAAGGTACATCCGAAGTGCACCCTCACGTTCGGTCAGCGAATAAATTCCGGATGTCCAGTCCTCGATCGCCACCAGCCGCTGATCCAGCTGTTCTCCCCAGAAATGAATGACATCGGAATTCGTAATTTCTTCCGCAAAGCGATGCTCAGGCATATCGATCGTAAATTCGTCCTCCAGATGTCCGACTCCCGGAGCGATCACCGGCCAGCCGTTCTCCCAGATCACCCTGGCAAGGAAAGTCTCACGCCCCATGCTGCTATGCTTTTTGCAAGGTCTTGATGCAAGCATTACAACATACCAGTTTCCCTTGCCGTCATCAACCAGATCTCCATGTCCCGCATAGATGACCGGATAATCCATACCGAGATTGCGGTGTGTAAAAATCGGATTGCGCGGACAGCCTTCAAACCACTGGAACAGCTTCTTACTGCGTGCCACCGTAATACTATGTTCCGGACCGGTTCCGCCTTCTGCGTGGAGTAGATAATAATAACCATCGATCTTGTAAATATGCGGACCTTCCGGCCAGATACATCCCTTTACCGCACCTTTCCAGATTGCCATACTCTCACCGACCAGCTTCATGGTCTTAAGATCCAGTTCCTGAATCCAAATCTCCCAGTCCCCGTTATAGCGAACGCCCTCCGGATTCGGACGGGTTCCGCAATAATAACATTTGCCGTCATCGTCGAAAAAAAGGCTCGGATCGATGCCCGGGGCATCGTCGCCGAGATAATACGGCTCGGACCACGGTCCTTGCGGATTCTCCGCTGTGACGATAAAATTGTTGCCGTGCGTCACATTGGTCGTGATCATATAAAACAAACCATCATGATAGCGGATCGTCGGCGCATAAATACCATCTGAGATATCCGCTCCCGCCACAGGAAGCTGCGACGGACGGTCTAAAATATTACCGATCTGCTCCCAATGTGCGAGATCTCTGCTGTGAAAGATCGGCACTCCCGGTGCATACACAAAACTTGAATTGACGATATAATAATCCTCTCCCTTTCTGCAAATGGAAGGGTCCGGATAAAATCCCATTAAAATCGGATTCTTAACTGTAACCATTTTACTCCTCCTTATAACACGTAACCAAATCCTAAAATTGTAAACTTCTTGTCTCTGTCTTCTTCTGCGACTTCAATGCGTACCGTATGGTCGGCGCTTTCATCCTCATTGAACACGATCATCGCGTTGCAGTGCTGCCAGTTGTTAATATGCGGATCCGCCGTCATGCGACGCTCACCGTCCACATCGACATACGCCTTTCCAACGTCCACTTCTCCGGAATCCTTAAAGATCAACACAAGCGCTTTGCAATGGATGCGGATTGTAAAGACAGCATTCTCCGGCATCGTTGCATCGTACATCCAATTGTACGGAAACTCCGGTGTCAATTCTAACCGGTCATCCATCTCCACACTCTGGAGCTGATCATCCGTTGCACAGAAGCCACCGGCATCGATTTTGGCCCCGGCATAGACATCTTTCTTATCCAGAAGCCGTACATGCTCAAAGCTTTTGCCGATTGCCGGCTTCATCTGCAGCTGCTGTGCAAGCATTCCCTCCTCGGTCAGGCCGCTCTCAAAAGCGTCAAGTCTTGCATGTTCGCTCAAATCACAGCTCTCAAACAGATACTGTAAACAGTCTGCCATAATGGTATGACCGATGTTGCTCGGATGAAACATATCGTAAAAGAACTGATTTTTTGTCAGAACCCTTCCCTCGTTCGGTTTCTTCGTAAACTGCTCCACCACGGTATCCTTGATACTGACCATCGGCAGATCATACAGTCTGCCGACCGGACTTAAGCGATCCTGCAGATTCCAGTCATTGGCAAATACGGAAAAAAGCAGAACGACCGCCGGATTCCAATCCAGCTTTAAGATCTTGCGCACAAGGCTTTCGTAGCAATCGCCCTTCGTCTCGTCGCCCTCATCGTTGACCGCAAATTCTACGACTACGATATCCGGCTTCTCGCCGTCTCTTAACACATCTCTGTCAAAGCGGAGCATTCCAAGCTCCGACGGGGTTCCTCCAACTCCCGCTTTCACAAATTTAACGTTATCTCTCATCGCAAATCTGCTTTTGAAAAGCTGATAGGACTTATAGGCATAACACTCGGTATTGATCGGTGTTGCTCCCGCCCCCTGCGTGATCGAACCTCCGATATAGGCAAGCGTTACTTCTTTTCCGGCTCTCGCCTTCTCGATCGCTTTGCGGATACGGTAGGTGTTGCCCAGATTCATGAGAGAACGCTCGATCATCGTGCAGTACAGTTCCGATTTCGTATCCACCGCTTCTTCTTCCACCTCTTCCGGAGCCGTATATCCGTCGTTCAGATAAAACCGAACGCTCGCTTTTCCCATCTTTTCCGGTGCGCTCATGATGAACTTGATCTGTCCCGGAATATAATCATCCTCTGTCCAGGTATAATCCGACAGATAAATGCGCCGTTCCATTCCGTCTCCGGTCAGGCTGCATCGCAGATTGGTTCCGCCTCCGTAGAGATCTTTTTTCCCGTACATCTGGAAAATGAACTCCATCTCCTCCTTTGGATTGTCGGTCTCAACAGACACCCCGATACTGTGTACAAGCTTGCCGAATCCCTCCACCGTCTCCAATAACCGAAGCATGTTCTCATCCGTAATATTTCCGACGATCTGTGCGCTGTTAATCAGCCTTCCGTCACTCTCATAGATAAAATGAATCGCACTTCCGTCTTCCTGTTTTGCTCCGAAGATTTCTTTATCCTTCATAATGTAAAAATATGGTCTTTTCTTTTCCGGATCCTTTGGTGCTGCCGGTCCATTCATAATCATTACCTCCTTGCCTTCTTGACCTTCTTTTCTTTATACAGATCATACATTGTCTCGGTTTCCCGGATTCCAAATGAAGTCAGGAAAACAATATTATAATCGCATTGTTTTGCCGTCTCGGTCAGCGATCTGCTGAGCACCTGCTGGAATTCCAGTTCTGCACGGTTCAAAAAGACCCCGATCGTTTTTCTTTTGTTATAGAACATCCAGATGCCCCCTTTTATTACTGCTTGATTTCTTTGGGGATTATGCTTTTCTTGTGATTTGATTATAAAAAAAGCCCCCGCTTGCGTCACGAGGGCTTTTTATGGAATAATTACCGACAAACTATAGTAATTGTATTCCTGTCAATATTTTCTACCGAACGACTATCTTCATTGATACCGTTTTTGTTTTTCCATTCTTTAAAGTCACGGTCGCCTTGATCGTTACCGTTCCTTTCCTGTTTGCTTTGATCTTACCGTTCTTGTTTACGGTAGCAATCGACTTCTTGGAAGTTTTGTAAGTTACCTTCTTTACATTGTTCTGATTCAGCTTGCTGTCAAGCTTAAACTTCGTTGTTTTTCCTTTTTTAACCGTTGCCTTTGCTTTCTTCGGAGCGATGGTCTTAAGGATTTCTTTTTCAATTCTGGCTGCTTCCTTTGTCGTCAGAAGTACATAATCGCCCTTCTTCCCAAAACTTGCATTCAGATTTCCGTCCTCAGCCTTATAGGTCTTGCTGTTGATCAGTTCATATTCACCCGTCTTACGGTTGACAACAAATGCCTTCAGTGATTTATTATTTTTCACATTCTCTGCGGAAACGGAAACCGTGTATTTCACATCACCATTCGCATTCTTAACCTGCACGATGATCGTAAGATCTTCGGTTCCTGCCGCCTCGGTAAGCTGCTTTACCACATCTGCGGTAAGTGTCCCCTTTGATCCCGATACCGTTGCATTTGCGCTGGTCACATTTCCCTGCGCATCCTTTGTTATGGTTACCGATGCCTCAGCCTTCTTATCGCCGGAAACTGTAATTTCCACTTTGGATGTCTCAACGGTTGATTCATCCGGCTTTGTCTCAATGGTCGCATCCTGTTTTCCGTCCGGTTTCACATCCGGCTTCGTATCCGAAGTTCCCGGATTTACAGACGAGCCGCCGCCATTGCTGCCGGTCTTTCCGGTTAATTCGACCGTACCATATACGTTTGAGCCTGACCAGCCCATTCCGGTCTCATCATACCAGCTTAACGTACCGATACGCTTGCCGCCTTTTGCATCGTTGATCTGGAATTCCAGACCAATCTTGGTTCCGTTTGCCGGCTTGATATCCGTCCACTTGAAAGCAGCCTCAACCACGTATCCGCCATCGATTGTTTTTGTTGCAGACTTGACATTCTCTGCCAGACATTTTTTACCATTGAAGGACTGCTCATTGTTATAATTGATACGATACTGCTTATCGTCCTCTCCATAGGAAGCGGTCTTGCCGTTGTCCTCGTCGATGAACACTTCAAGAGAATCCTGCTCATGCGTCTGAGCGCCTGTTTTATCCAATACCGCGTCTTTTACGGTTGCATATACATAGAGATTGTCATCATCCCAGAGAACCTTTGCATTGGCAGAAGCCTCGGAGCCTTTGTTGATCGTAAGCGGGATGTTTACCGCATTGCCCCATGCGGCATCTGCATCTGCGTCAACCGAAATTGTTCCGTACGGGATCTTCTCGATGCCCGGCTTCATGGTTGCCACTGCATAATACTTGCTGCTTGACTCCTGCTTTCCGGTCAGATCATTAAAGCTTCTTGTCTCCCCGTCATTGTTTACAACAACATCGAGACTGATCTGCTGTGCAACTTTCAAGCCCTTCATCGAAACCTTGACAGTTGCCTGATATCCGCCTGCGATCGCAGCAGCAGCTGTTCTTGCAACCGTCACCTTATGCGGTTTGATATCCGACGCCGAATTGTCCGGATCTACATATACCGTAACAGCATCTGCATCATTTACGGTTGTATCTTTTACTTTTACCTGTACGGTAAGACCGTCTGCATCCCAAACCGGGATAAATTCTGCCTGTACCTCACCCTGATCGATCGTATAGGTTTCTCCTGCAATATTGCCATCCTTCGCCTCTGTAATAGTAACCTTCTGAATCGCCGGCTGAAGTTTCGTTGCATCCACATAAGCCCAATAAGCAGGCTTTGCTTTATAGTTTCCGTCAAAAAGCAGTGGGCACTGTGCAGAGCCGCTTGCTCCGCCACCGAGATTCGACTGGGAATGCAGCCATGAATTCGGCTCAATGACACCCCAGACGGTAATGCCGGATACATTTGCTCCTTCCTCCTTTAACGCCTTGATCGCCTCATACAGATTCTTATGGCAGTATGCCATCTTTGTGTATTCGCTTTCCTTTGTAGCCGCTGTACCGTCGTAGGTACTGCTTGCCTTAAAATCCAGCTCAGTCAGCTGCACTTTGCCGGCTGCCTGTGCATACTTCTTCGCTACACTCTTAAACTGTGCTGCTGAGAAACCGTCCACATTGTAATGTGCCTGCATACCAAAAGCATCCAGTCTGGTTCCTTCTGCAGACTTCACGTCGTTGATCAGTTTTACGATACCCTCACACTTGGTGTTGTCCGTCTCTCCGAAGTCATTGTAGTAAAGTTCTACATTCTCTGGCGCATATTTGTTTGCATACTTGAAAGCATTGATGATAAACTCGTTGCTCTCATACACATGCCACCAGCTTGAGTTATTTCCATGCCGGATCTCACTGAGCGATTCTGCGGCACTCACTTTATCGGTACGATAGGTGTTACCGATGACTGCCTCATTCACAACATCCCATCCATAGAAGAGTCCGTCATACTTTCCGTTTGCAGCCTCTCCAAAATAATGATCAAACACACTGGAAATAAACCACTCCAGTCTGCGGTTCATAGTCTCTTTATTCACATATGGCTTTGTAATATCATAGTTCTCATGGAAGAACCATTCCTGTGTCTGTGAATGCCATACCAGCACATGTCCGCGGATACGGATCTTCTGATCCGGATGGGCATTGTTCCACGCAAGGATCTTATCTGCCATCGCATCTGCGCGGGAAAAGTCCAGGCTGTCTCCTGCATCGTTCACAATCGGAACCTGAAGTTCTTCTCCTTCGAATGTAATGGTCTTTGTTGGTACTGAATTGCCATCAATCTGATAATTAAAAAGTGCATCCGGCTTTAACTCGTTTCCGAATGTCACCGCATTGAAATGCTTCTCGACAAGTTCCATCAACGTATCATCTGAAATCTCACTTAACATGATGGCAGTACCTGCGATCGAATCATTTCCAAGACTTTCTGTAACGGATGTTTTCCATTCCGGAATGTCCTTTTCAATCTCCGGTTTTGGCCGTGTAATCTTTTTCATCGACACACCGGTCACGCAGTACGCGCCCTTGACACAGTCACCCTGTCCATAGTTTGTACCCTGTTCAATAATACGGATCACAATCTGATCCGCGGTCTTCGGAACATTGAATGTACCAGAAAACTTCGTCCACTCTCCTGCGGTAAGTGTTTTCGTAATTTCTCCGGAAAGAACGCCTGTCGAATAACTTCCAAGATAAGTTGCTTCTCCACCGGATACATAAAACGGCGCAAAATCAACATTTCGCTGTTCTTCCGGTGCATCTTTGTATACGTCCGAAAGTTTTGCCCAGAACGAATACTGATACTCTTCACCGAGTTCCACAGCGTCTGTAATATCCTGTGAGAAACAGTCTCCCGATGTAGCGGTAGCAGGATCACGATTGATCACACCATAAGTCTTCAAGCTGCTGTCACCGATTTCGTTCTCCTCTTCCTCAACGGTGATCTTCGAATTTCCAACCGATGCATTCCATGAAGCGGCTGCCTCGTTGCTTGCGAAATCGCCGTCTTTGATGATGTTATCGCCATAGGTAATCGGGCTTCCGCTTCCTTCTTTTAATTCAAATGTTACACTGATCAGACTAACTTCCGAACCTGATCCAGTTTCGTCAGTTGTCATAAGTCCAACTGCATCAACACTACCTTCTCCAGATGCTTCCATCGTATATTCTTCGCTTCCTGTCAAACCATACTGCGTATTAGCGGCTTCTGCATCATCTCCACCATTATACACTTTTAAAGTAACGGATCCTTTTTGATCTGCAACATGAAACGTAACAGACTTCACATCCGAAAGTGCAATTACCTCTGGCACTTTCCATTTCACCTGATCATATTGATTTGCAAAGGAAAGCTTCCATTGTCCATCCTCAAGTTTATGCTCTGCATTTCCCCAAATCACTTCCAGTTGTTCCGCGGTGAACGTCTTGGCTGTTGTCTGTTTCTCATCCGCATATACCGTCTCAATCCCCCAATCCGACGGCAGCATACCTCCTGTACTCGTGAGTGTCATTGCCGCGGATAGTGCAATGCACGCCCCCATTTTCCACATTTTTCCCACTCCTATTTTCCTCCTTAAATAGATTTTCGTGCATCTTAATAGTAACAAAATCAAAGCCGACAAAAACAGGGAAAAACTATAGAAGAACAGCCGACAAATTGCAGTAAAACAATTCGGGGTTGGCGACTTGGATTTTGAACAAGGCGTGTAATTTGTTGTGATGTTTTAGTGATTTTTGTCCCGCATGCTGGGACACTTCCAATCCTTATTCTGCTTGTTTTAACGTTGTACATAAAATAAATCACGCGCGGCGAAATTTTACATTTACTGGTAAAATAACACCGCGCGTCAATTTACTTAAAGGCTATCTGCACAAAATTGAAAAAGCCGAGATACCAGATATGAAAATCATGCATGCCTTTTAATTCCTGCCAGATAAAATTATCAGGTTCCGTTAATTTATTGCATAAATCAGGAAGATTCTTTGCAGCTGCTGCCGCGCTGTCGTACGCGATCTCATCCTCCGTTCCGCAGATATTGTAAAAATAATCAATGGTATATGGAGTATCCTCTAATATTTTTGCCGTCTTCTCCGCCAGATTGCTGGTCGGTGCTGCGGAAAATGCACCAAAATAACTGAACAGATCCATACATTCTCCGATTCCGATGTTAATCGTCTGCATCCCTCCCATCGAAAGTCCCGCCATCGCTCTGTGCATTCTTGAAGCACTTGGATCTCCTTCCACCGCATAGGTCGAATAGTGCGCTTCCATATACGGGATCAGATCCGAACGCAATTCTTTGCCAAACACATAAAACGAGTTATAATCCGAACCTTCTCTTGCACAGTTTTCGGTGGAGCGTCCGTTTGGTGTCACCACGATGAACGGCTCGATTTCTTTGTAATAGATCAGATTGTCCATCATTCTTTTTACCAGCGAATCCTCATCAACCATTCCCCACTCGGCTTCGTCTCCACCGATTCCGTGCATCAGGTAGAGCACGTTGTACTTTTTATCCCGGCTGTAACCATACGGAAGATAAACATTTGCTTCCTTTGTGATTTCTTTTCCAGCTAGAAAATAATCTTTTGACGGGTAGCGGATATGCTCGATCACTCCGGCCTCATCGGCTCTCTTCTGCTGATATTTTTCCGGAATGCTTTGTGCATTCACATGTACCTTGCCGTTTTCCTGTGCGATCGCCTTTTGGATCATTTCCGCACTGTGTCCCACTTTCTCCACCTTTTCCAATACCTCATTTTCTAATCATCATTTCTAATAGATCCGGTAATTTCCCGATAAAGCAAGCATCGCAAACATATACAAAAAATTGTCGTAATACCGTCTCTCACCGGTTCTAAGAGGTGTGTTCCAGAATTTGTCAACACATTGTTTCGCATAAGTTCCGTCCGCAGCCAGTGCACTTTCGGCATTGACCGCAATGATGGCTACCGGATGCAGTGCTTTCTCCTCCAGTCTGGTTCCGTCGGTCAAAAAGACACCGTCCCAGTGATCCTTCTGATCCTCGCAGTAGAATTTCTGGAATTTCTCTGCAATCTGCACCTGCCACGGGTCCTTGTCAAACCACAGATGGTCCATCGCGATATTTGCGATCGTGCGATAGGCATCACTGTAATACCAGTCGTGGCGGCCGAAGATCTCCTGATGCGCACTGTGCGGGGTTCCATCATAATCCGCATACTCTGCCGACAATCCGGTATCCGGATGACAGGCTTTATGCAGGTAGGCCCGGCTTGCTTCGGCAGCGCCTTTCCAGAACTTACGATCCTCCTCATCGGCATATTCCGCAAAAAGCTCGTAAAAATGCGGCAGATGATACGATGGATCACTGAAATCCAGTCCCGGGACAAATTTGATCAGTTTGTTGGAAGGCTCCCACATCGGATCGCCCGGATGTCCCGGTTCTCCCTTATGCACACACTCATGCAGGATCGCTTTTGCCTCCCTGCTGTAATTAAAAATGCCCTCTCCGTCTCCCCATCTTCTTGATGCAAAGAACAATGCCATAGCAAAATACTCTTCCCCGTCCGGTGCCGGTCCGTCCGCATTTCTTGTGCCGTCCAAAGCGCAGGACCATGCAAAATAATTCTTTCCCGGTCCTTCATCCATATACATATAAGTTCTTGTCCACTTCCACAGACGGTCAAATTCCTCTTTCTTATCCAGCTGTACACAGACCATCATGCCATACGACATGCCCTCGGTCCGCGCATCATGATTGCCGGTATCTTCCATAAATCCCATATCCTCCCCGACTTCATGGTAAAAGCGCTCCTCTTCGCTGCCATGAAAAATCGTCTCAAATGTCTCCTGTACTCTTTTTTCGATTTCTTCTTCCGAATAACCATACTCCGCAAATACATTGCGGTACTGTTTTGTTTCATAAGCTCCTGCCATATTTTTCTCCTTTCTCTTTCGGTCAGCCCATACCAAATTTCCTTTCCGCAAATGGACTGACATGCTCCTCACTGTATTGATATATGATCAGCTCCTGCACCGATACGTTTCTGTCGGTCCAAGATAGGCTTCTGCCGGTTTGTTTCCATGGGGATAGATCACGATCTTCTCAAGAACAAAGCCCGGCGTGACCGGATAGACCCTGATCGTATTGATTCCCTGTTCCAGCTGCACCGGTACACTCCGGCGCCGGATCTGATCCAGCACACCGCGCGCCCACACAGGCTGATGATCTCCGATCTTAAAATCATCCGTAACGGCATCCAAAATCTGCATTGGAACACCGTTCACGGACACTACATACTGCAATCGGTTCTCTGTTGTCACAGGATTCGACGGCTGCATATAAAATTCCGCTTCATAATCCCCCGCCTGCTTTGTCACGATGCTGTATTCGATATACGGTGCCCCATTCTCTGCATCTGCGTAGGAATCCGTCGGAAATGCTTTCATCGCAGATAAAGTCTTTCCGTAGCCGGCAAGACATTTCCATTGCATCGGTTGTCCTTCCCGATCAAAACCGTCCTTGCATCTGCTGTAATGTTCCGCCTCGATTGCGATCCATCCCTGTGTATCCACAAACGTATTGTTTCCATATTCATACGTTGACCGGTCGACCGGCACGCTGATCTTGCAGATGCCCGCCGGCAATTCCAGCCGGATCATTCCCTGCGTTCTTCCATCGGTGAGCACCATCGCAAGCGCACTCTCGTCCACTGTGACATCAATGGTGAGTCTCTTGTGTTCTTCACCGTCAAGCGTTCCATCCATTGCGGACAGTACGATCCATTCGGGCTTTTCGATCACCCGAAACGATGCTGGAAGTTCGCTTCTGCTGTACAGGCTGATCGAAGCACATCTGCATTCCGGATTCAGAAAATCCGAAATCGTCATTCTCTGATTCAGCCACGGACTGCCTTCCACATGCTGCACGGTACCGTCCACCGTTGCTATAATCGTCGGCTTTTGCAGCGGTAACACCTGCATCAGAAGCGGGTTCTTACACTCATCCTCATTCCAATTCGTAAACCCGATATGCTGCGACAATCCCATTCCGTACCAGCGCGCATCATCCGACCGATGATACTGCTCTATGATCTTTTGGTCTGCATCCAGACATGCCTTTGCCTCTTTCGCATAATCATTGGCACTGAGTGCACCGATTTCTGCCAGATAATGATTCATTCCGGACAACAGCTGAAGCTTCAGCACATTCATCGTTCCCATTGCCGGATACCAGACGAGCGCAACATAAGCGGGAAGTATTTCGGGCGCATCACGCTCCAGCTCATCGTACAAATCCTGTGCGGTCTGCATCACCCGCCCGACCTCCGCAAGCACCCGTGAACCCTCACGATAATTTGCTGCATGATAGGTTTCCGGACTTAACGCCTCCGGTCTGCACTTGTGTATCATCCTTGTATAATCCGTCAGGATATCCGCAATCTGCGCCTGCTGCACTTCCGACAGCCTGCCAAATTGCCGCTTTACCCACAGTCTGGTATAGGCATCCGTCGTATTTGGAGCAGTCGTTCCCCAACGCTCAAAATCATAAGCCAGATCCATAAAAAACGATAACGGAAATTCCTGCGTTGCAATGTCTCCCACATTGACGATCCAGAGTTTTTGTACTCCGAAATCATATGCCTGCGTCATCTGTTCCCAGATTTTCGGAAGATAGGAACTGTTGATCCACTCATAGGAGGTCGGCCACCCATGATAATCGAAATGATAATACATACCGTATCCGCCCGGATGCTTACGCATCTCCTCCGTCGGAAGCGTTCTTAAGTTTCCATAATTGTCATCACAAAGCATCAGGATCACATCGTAAAGCTCCTTAGATCCGATCAACCCCTGCGTCGTCTCATCCCCGTAGAAGAAAGCCTCCACCTCCTTGTACAAAGCGATCATTCTCGGAACTTTCGACAGATCTTCATTGACATTCTCCCGGATCAGCTTTCGCTGCGTTCTGAGCACGTCCCTGAGCAGTTCAATATTGTCCGCAAGCGTTGCCCCTTTTCCCATGATCGCGGTGTCCGCTTCTCCACGCATACCAACCGTGATCACATTCTCAAATTTACCGCTCCGCTTCAGACCATCCTCCCAGAATCTTATGATTCCTTCCCGGTTCGTCTTGAAATTCCACGCATCTCCGTAAATACTGTCTTTTCCGCGCAGATATTTGTATTCCTCACCCTGCCGCAGACACGGCTCATGATGCGACATTCCCATGATCACACCGTACTCGTCCGCAAGTTCTGCGTTCAGAAGTCCCGGACCGTCATCCTCAAACCGTGCACTCCACATCGCCGGCCAGAGATAATTTCCTTTCAGGCGAAGAAGCAGTTCAAAGATCGGCTCGTATGCCTTCGCATTCGGTCCCCCGAAATGGTACTCACTCCAGGTACCGAAAGCAGGCCACTCATCATTGATAAAGAATCCCCTGTATTCCACCGATGGTTCCTTTGCAATACATGCCATATCCGTGCTCAGCCGGATTTCATCCCGATGCACCGGCACCACATGACACCAGTTCACAAACGGGGATACACCAAAGATCTCCGACAAATGAAACAGTCCGTATATCGTTCCCCGCTTATCGCTTCCGACAATGACAAGCAGTCTCTCCCGCAAGCCATCATCCGGGAAAAACCATCCGTAGCACTCCCGTTTTCCTTTTAACACATCCGTCGGGATATTTTTCTGTGCATCCAGCCACCTGCTATGCTCCATCGTTGCGACAATGATCGTCAGTTCACGGGCTGCACTGCTTCTTACCTCTTCATGATCGATCGTTTCGACAACACGGATTTCCGGCAGCGTGCCGGTCACAAGTTCCATGTCATGTGCAACTTTTCCTGCGATCTTCAAAACCCCGGAATACGCACTCTGTTCTATGATAAATTTCATGTTGCGCTCCCTTTTCCACTATTTTTATTCTTATCCGTATAAATCGTGATTACCGGCTGTCCTTCCACAACCGTAAGGGTTCCATACATAGATGCCGTTTCCATCCATTTCAGTGCAATACTGTCCGTATAGATGACCGGTCTGGTAATCGTTTCACCGTCATACATGATTCCGTTATTTTCGATAAATATCCGACATCCGCGCCCCGTATGATCGATTCCCTGCACTAGATAACGAGCCGATAATTTTGATGGCTGATCCTTATAATAAATCTGCGTATCCACACCGCCCGGAAGGATCTCTCCTCTGAAATAATCTCCATCGCACCTTCCGTCAAACGAAATCATCTGTACGGTAGCGCATTCAGATTCCACCTTCTCGCAGCCATTCACATGAATATACAATTTCAACACTTCCATTTACTTCTCCCCATCTGCCTGTCCTTTCATTGCTCAGCGTAAATAAAAATCCCCATCCGTGTACGATCAAAAATATCGCACTATGAATGAGGATTTTATTTCTATCACTTATATCACATAATTGTCGTATTATTGAAGAATCTGATCCACATGCCTCTGCAGGATATCGAAATAGTCCTGTGGATTGCATTCCTGATATGCAGCCATATATGCATCCCATGTCGATGCAAAGTCATCGCTCATGATCACCTGCGGCAGCCAGTTTCTCTTGACCGCGTCGATTTCATCACGAATCATGCCGCCTTTGGATTTTGATGACAAAGACTGTGTATACGAATACATCGGATACCATGCGCCGGGCGCTTCATTTGTTCCCAGCAGCTCGACATAGTTTTGTACACCATACGCTTCAAAACACTCCCGTATGTCGGGCTTTAGGCTTTTCATAAACTCCACCGGCTGATACTCCATCGAAAATGCATTGATTCCGTCGTCAAGCAGACCTTCTACTCGTGGAAAATACGAATAGGGACAAAAATGAGATTCATTCAGCACGCTGTCTCCGTGACGTTTTCCCTGTTCACTATTCATATAGAACATACCGTTTTCGTCCACCGAATAGTCCAGGTCTTTTTCTCCCCAGAATCGAAGCTTCGTAATATCGGAATCCAGCAGATCATTTACAAACTGAAGTGCCCCCTGCACATCTTCACAGGATGTGGTAATCGAAAGTCCGCTCGATGTATCCATCTCTGCATTCCGGCTTGTATGCCACTGGTTTGACGTACCTTTGTCCATTGTAATCGGAAGCGGAACATAATCGCACCCCAGATCACTCAGTCCGTTTGTCTCATAAGGCTCTGCCAGATTGTAATAGAACTGCCACCATTGGTCAACCATTCCGAGAACAGCACCGGTTCCTAATTTATCCAGATATTCTTCGTATGTACTGGTAAACGACTGCGGATCAAAAATACCCTTGCGGTACTCTTCGTTCAGCTTCTGAAAATACCGTCTGGCAGTCTCCGTCGTATTATAATCAATGACCTGATCATTCCCGGGATCAACCATACAACTTCCGTCATTGGGATATCCATCCAGAAACTGCGGCACATTCTCCAGACAGAAGAATCTCCAGTCATCGCACAACATGGTAAACGGAACATTTTTTGTTCCGCCCGGCATGACCGGATTCGCCTGCACATAAGCTTCGATCAGATCAAAATATTCATCCACCGTTGTAATCTTCGGATATCCGGCCCATTTTAAAACGCGCGTCTGTATCCAGAATGCCTCGCCCGTATGCGTCACTTCAACATTCTCTCCCTGAGACACACAAAACTGTGGAATCCAGTAAATATGTCCGTCTTCCTGCCGGAAGTGCTCCCATTGCTCATCAGAAAGATAATTTCTGAGATTCGGATAATCATCCCAGTATTCATCAATCGGGATCAAAGCATCTGCCTCCAGTAATGCTTTCTCTCCAAGAATAAAATCCGGATATTCTCCCGAAGCAATGTACGAATTGAGCACCTCTTCCTTGGATTGTCCAACCAGCCAGTTCTCCTCGCAGTCTGCTCCGATCTTGTCAGCAATGATTTCCTTTATATCGTTCTGCATTCCCAGTGGTCTGCCCGTAACACTGAAAAAAGCGGTAAAATGTTTAATTTCCGGTTTCTGCCTATATTGAACGTTGTAACTGTATCCCCCAAGTACAATAAGCAATCCAATCACAACTAAAGTTGATACGATTTTCTTTTTCATATAACTCTACCTTCTCCTCAAAAGCTTTCTTTTATTATAGCTTTTTTTCTGTCAAAGGACAAGCAATCGCATCCGCAAGCACGGTTAAAGTGATATATTCTCTCCTCTTAATCCATTAAATGCACCCTTGATGGCAGCCTCCTCATGTGCGATCAGCCACTTGTTTTTCGCGGTCATAAGTTTGTCCTCACCATCTGCTGCAAGGGTAAAATCAATCGGTGTGTTTGTACCCTTCGGCAAGATCACAACACACTTAAATCCACCGTCTGCTGCGTTGCACGGTGCATAATGAAGTGTCGTCTCATACATTTCAACGACCGTTCCTGCCGGAACCTTAAAAGCCTCGATTTTTGCTGTATCATAAGTAAATTCATCCGTTACATCCGGCAGCCATCCCAATAAAAGGATCATATCCGTTACCGCAATGTTGATTTCGGAATTTCTATGATATTCTACCGCGTTTAACTTGTGATTGTTTCCGTTGCAGTAACCAATCTGGATTGGAAGTCCGCCAAAGACACGCTCGCTGAATGTCTTTGCTTCCGGAACCGCTTCAAGCTCCTCGACTGACGGCACATAAATAACATCCTCCGGAAGCGGTGTGTGCTCCATCCCCTTTATCAGTTTTGTGCATTCGATGTTATTCCAAACCTTACCGTATTTACGGAATTTTTCATCATTAACAGAAAAAATCTCCATGATTACCTCCTCATACTCATTTTTTTCTGAGTATAACAGCTTGGTAACCATGAAGACATGCCTTTCTTTGTCTTTACAATGTCACTTTTTTGTCTTTTTCCAGCAATGCCCGATGATGGGCATATGATTCCCTCTGCTTTTTCTTAACAAGCTGCTTTCGGTATTCACTCGTCAGCATTCCATACCGCTTGCGAAACAGATTGGTAAACGCTTTACTGTTGGCAAATCCATGATCAAATGCAATATCCACGATCTGCTTATCCGTATTTTCCAAATCCTTTACCGCATGTTCCAGCCGGATATTTTGCAGATAATCCTTATAATTGATGCCCGCATAGCGTGCAAACATTTTTGACAGATAAGACGGCGAATATCCAAATATTCCCGCCAGTTTTCCAAGCGAAATATCTTCCATATAATGATCCTTGAGATAGGATGTAATCATACCGAGCCGGTTCAGCTGCTGATTGCTTTTGAGCAATTCATCCTGCACATCCAGCTTCCTGTATTTCTTTACCAGAATATGTAATAATTGATAAAACATACTTAAAATTTCAAAATCATAGCCATCTGTCTGCATCCGATACACCTTATACATACGAAAGATCAGACATGCCACCTGCTCATCGTATGTCCGTTCACTGTGCGAAAACCAGATAAACTGCTCGCCCGTAAAGTACGACGCGAACTGATTCAGCGGAATCTGCAGCACAATTGTGTGATTCGGCCTGTTCGCATGGATCGCATGCACCTCGTTGCTGTTGACAATGATGAACTCGCCTTCTCCCAGATGATAATGCGTTGTGTCAAGAATAAAATCAAGTTCTCCTTCCTGCACTGCAAAAATCTCAATCGACCGGTGCCAGTGTTTCTCCCTGATATATTTTCCGCTGTGTCCCTCGAATAAAAAAAGTTTAAACGGAAAGCCTTTGTCCGGCACAATAACCTCATGTTGATACTGCTGCTCTGTCATATGCTCCCACATAACTATCACATATTTCTTGACTAGACATTAAATCTGAAAAGAATCACATCGCCGTCTTTAACCACATAATCCTTTCCTTCCATGCCAACGATTCCTTTTTCTCTGGCTGCCGCAAGGCTTCCGTTATCCAGCAGATCCTGATAGTTGACAACCTCTGCCTTGATAAATCCACGTTCAAAATCCGTATGAATCTTTCCGGCTGCCTGTGGTGCTTTGGTTCCTTTTTTGATGGTCCATGCACGGCACTCATCTTCGCCGGCCGTCAGGAAACTGATCAGCCCCAGCAGACTGTAACTTGCCGCTACCAGCTTATCCAGACCACTGGATGAAACGCCGAGGTCATCGAGATATTCCTTTTTTTCTTCATCGGAAAGTTCGGAAAGTTCCTGCTCGATCTGTGCACAGATCACAAACACTTCTGCACCTTCTTCTTTTGCCAGTTCACGCACTTTTGCCACATGCGGATTGGAGGCTCCATCATCGGCGAGATCATCCTCTGCTACGTTTGCTGCATAGATGGTAGGCTTTGCCGTGAGGAGGTTGTATCCCTTAAACCAGATCTGTGCGTCATCATCATCCGGCACCTCAAAAGTTCTCGCCATCTTTCCATCTTCCAGATGTGCCTTGACTGCCTCAACAAGTTCCAACTCTTTGGCAAGTGTCTTGTCCATTCTTGCCTGCTTGGCAATCTTTGCAATTCTTCTGTCGAGAATCTCAATATCCGAAAAGATCAGTTCCAGATTGATGGTCTCAATATCACGCGCCGGATCAATGGAACCGTCGACGTGGATAATATTGGTATCCTCGAAACAACGCACTACATGTACAATCGCATCGACCTCCCGAATATTGGCAAGGAACTGGTTTCCGAGTCCCTCTCCCTTGCTGGCACCTTTTACAAGTCCTGCAATATCAACAAATTCGATTGTGGCAGGTGTCACCTTTTTTGTATGATAAAGTTCACCGAGCTTTACGATTCTCTCATCCGGAACCGAAACGATTCCTACGTTTGGATCGATGGTCGCAAACGGATAGTTCGCAGATAAGGCACCTGCTTTGGTCAGTGAATTGAATAATGTACTTTTTCCCACGTTTGGGAGTCCGACAATGCCGAGTTTCATGATATATATTTCTCCTTTGAAAAGTATTGTAAGCTAATAAAAACAATATATAGTGTACCACATTAATGCTTAATTGTACAATTATTTCTCCCTAGCTGCCAGAATGCCACGGCGCTTGCCGCCGCTACATTGAGTGAATCCACGCCATGCGACATCGGAATACAGACCGTATAATCGCAGTCCGCAATCGTATGTCCTGCCAGGCCATCCCCTTCCGTGCCAAGCACAACCGCCAGCTTTTCTTCTGCAGCAAGTGCCGGATCATCAATTCCAACCGAATCTTCGGAAAGTGCCATGGCTGCCACACGAAATCCCATTCGGTGCAGATGTCCAATATCTGCTCCTGCCGCCTGACTGGGTGGATTTTTTACTCCATTTTCCGTCTGCAGGTATGTCCACGGAATCTGAAATACGGTTCCCATGCTCACCCGGATGGCGCGCCGGTACAGCGGATCACTGCATCCCGGCGTCAGAAGCACCGCATCCATATGAAGCGCAGCCGCCGAACGGAAAATAGCACCGACGTTGGTTGGATTTACCACGTTTTCGAGTACTGCAATGCGTCTGGCTTTGGCACAAATCTCCTCCGGTTCCTGCAGCTTCGGCCGGTACATGGCACAAAGTGCCCCTCTGGTCAGGGCAAAACCGGTCAGCTTTGTCAGCACATCAAATTCTGCCGTATACACCGGAATATCCCCGCATCTTTCGATCATTTCTTTTGCTTCTCCCTGAACATGTTTTGTTTCCATAAGCAAAGACACCGGTATGCATCCCGCATCCAGTGCCCGCTCAATCACCTTGGGACTTTCGGCAATAAACATTCCTTCTTCCGGATGCGCACGGTTCAGCAGCTGATTTTCGGTCAGCCGCGCGTACACATCCAGCTCCGGTGCCATAAAATCCGTTATTTTTATTCTTTGACTCACTGTTACGTCCACCTTTGTTCAAACTTTTTTTATTATCCCAAAATGCACGCATGATTGCAAGTCTATTCGTAATCTTTTACATTAGAACTGTCAACTTTTTCAAATGGCACCCATACATAAAGGCCATCCTTCGTTGCCCCTTCCAGTTTTGTTACATCCGAACCATTTGCCACAGCAATCGCAGTCTCTACAACCATCTTTCCCTGTCCAACACCTGACTGATAGACGGTAAATGCCATATCTCCCGCCTCGATCGCTGCACATCCACCGGCCGTCGCATCAATACCAAGAATTGGCATACCGTTTATTCCTGCCTCTTTGCATGCATCGACAATTCCCATCGCCATGGAATCGTTGTTACATGCCACAACATCACAGGACTGTCCGGTCTTTAAGAAAAGTTCAAACATCTTCTGTGCCGTTGCCTGATCCCAGTCTGCATTATCCTCAAATACATAATTGATTTTCTTGCCGGACGCATTCAATGTATCCTTCAATGCACCCGTACGTCCTTTCGTTGCCGAATGGTTCCTTGGTCCCTTGAAGATTGCCACATTGATTTCATCCGAAGAAGAAAACTTATCCAGAATATACTCTGCCTGATACTGTCCCGCTACATTTTCATCGGAACCCACATACATATATTTTCCGGTCTCCAGATACGATGCATCCGGACAACTGTTATAAAAGATAACAGGAATTCCGTCTGCCAGTGATTCCAGTTCCAGCGCGGTATCTGCATTAACCGGTCCACATAAAATCACATCGTATTTTTCTTTTGCTGCCTGTTTGATATGTTCCACCTGACTCTCCAGGGAACCATCCTCATCATAGACATCCAGTGTTGCACCTTTTTCCTGTGCCGTCTTTTTTGCCTGTTCCACAATCGTGTTGCGGAAATCATCTCCCTGTGACAACGACATCATGATTTTGATTCCGTTTCCGCTGCCGGATTTGCCTCCGGTACTGCCGCATCCTGCCATGCAGCCCACAAGAAGCAGGGCGCATATCATACAACTGATTACTTTCTTCATGACCTTTTACCCTCCTATATCTGAAACTGCTTGACCTGATCCGCCAGCTGGTCTGCAGATTCTGCCAGATTTCCGGCTTCCGCTTCCACCTGTTCACTGTTCTTGGAAATACTCTTTGCCTGCTGGAGCATGGATTCCGAAGTGGCAAGAATTTCATCCGAACTTGCCGCCTGTTCTTCGGAAATTGCGGCAACATTGGTTGCCACCTGATCCACCTGGTTGATTTTTTCTACCACACCCTCTATCAGATGGCTGGTTTCCTGGATATTCTGGAAAATCTGGTCAAATGTATCCACCGCTATATGGATCAGATCCGCGCTGCTTTCGATATCGCTTGCACTGCTTCCGGCCTGTTTGACGGCATCATCCACAAGTCCGTTAATTTCATTGATGAGTGATGTAATATGCGCTACCGAATCCGCACTGTTTTTTGCAAGTACCCCAATCTGTGAGGCAACTACCGCAAATCCGCGTCCGGCTTCCCCTGCACGCGCTGCTTCAATCGATGCATTTAAGGAGAGCAGATTTGTTTCCTCTGCAATATCCCCGATCAGTTTTATAATATCTACAATTTCTCCGGAAGCCGTACCCACTTTATCAACCGCTTCTTCGAGGTTATGTATGGAAATTTCGATATTATGAAGCGCATTTCCAACGCTCTCCATATCGGCTTTTCCTTTTTCTGATACTTCCACAGTGGTACGCATCTTATCTTCTACTTTATCACTGTCCTCTTTGGTATCCGCAACAACACCGGCAAGCTGGGTTGCGTTCTGTGCGATTTCATTGACGGAAACCGACAGCTGATCAACCGTTGCATTCAGTTCCGTCATGGACTGTGACTGGATATTTGCAGCAGAATTCATTTCACCCGAAACATTCTTGCTCGATCCCGCCTGTTTTTCCAGACGGTCGGAGACATGTCCCATCTGCCGGATCATTTCCTTCATTGATGCAATAAAATGTTCCACGCTGCGCCCCATCACAGCAATCTCATCATTTCCTTTCACCTTCATGGATACGGTAAAGTCACCGGATGCCATGCTGGTAATTACCCTTGTCATCTCCTTCACTGGACGAATCACCACATGCGTCACACGTTCGATCAAAACACACAATACAAGGATCGAAATAATGCTGAAAATGATCATAAGATTCCGCAATCCTACCAGATCCGCAAGTACAACATTCGTAGGAACATAGGAAACCAGCAGCCAGTTGGTTCCATTTACTTCCTTAAATACCGTCATATTTCCATCGAGTGTACAGAAATCATACGATTTGCCGGAAACCTTTTTCTCCACATCTTTATAAAACGCACTCTGTCCGTCTGCCCCCAGTGTCTTGGAAATCAGATCGGAATCCCTGCTTGCAAGGATCACGCTGCTGTCCTTGTCCACAAGAAATGCCTCTGCATCGTGCATTTCGATAAAAGAATTTACAATCACGGAAATACGGTCCAGTGTCATATCGGCTGCAATTACACGCACGGTATCTGAACCATCATTCAAAAGTCCGGATGCACTGACAACATTCGTTCCGTCCGGATTCTGATGTGCAGATCCAACCGCCATATTCACTCTTGTCATACCTTCCTGATACCACATACTTTCCTTCGGATTCGGTTCCTGCTTTTTGGAGTCTGTACCTTTTAAAAAGCTGCCATTGGCATCTGCAAGGAAAAGACCCTCCGGATAATTTTCACTGTATCCGCAGGATGCATCCAAAATGGTCTGCAGCTGCGCCTCATCCGGGTGTAATTTTTCAATCATGTTCTTTGCCATCTGCATGGATGCCAGATTTTCCTCAAGCCATGCCTCAATTTTTGATGCCTGACTGTTTACCGAAGATTCCAGTAAATTTTTGGAATAACTCTCAATAATTCCGGATGATACATGATATGCGGTAAACACCAGAATCAGTATAATCGCAATTACTACCGGAATAATAATTCCAAGTAATTTTGCTTTAATAGAAATGTTACCCTTCTTTTTCACAAACGATTCCCTCCCTCTTTTGTTTCTGTCCCTATTATAGTTTCTTATGCCTGTATCGTCAATGTTTTGCACTTTTTAAAATTTTTCTGCTTTTTTCGGATACATGCACAAAATGAGAGAGACCTTACGGTCTCTCTCAAATAAGAAGAAAAAATTGAAGTATGTAAAACAAAAATTTGATATTGTCAATTATAATATCCGGATACTACTTCTGTACGTTAAATGCTCCCATACCCGGATAAACAGCTGCTACGCCAAGTTCTTCTTCGATACGGAGTAACTGGTTGTATTTTACCACACGCTCTGTTCTGCTCGGTGCACCGGTCTTGATCTGACAGGTATTTAATGCGACAGCCAGATCTGCGATTGTGGTATCTTCTGTCTCTCCGGAACGGTGAGAAGAAATGGCTGTGTATCCGGCTTTGTGTGCCATCTTGATTGCCTCTAATGTCTCAGAAACGGAACCGATCTGGTTTAACTTAATCAAAATGGAATTTCCGCAGCCAAGGCTGATTCCCTTTGCCAGACGCTCGGTATTGGTAACGAAAAGGTCATCACCGACAAGCTGTACTTTGTCCCCCAGCTCGGCGGTAAGCTTCTGCCATCCTTCCCAGTCCTCTTCATCCAGTGCATCCTCGATGGAAATGATCGGATATTTCTCCACAAGCTTTTTCCAATGAGCAATCAGTTGCTCAGAAGTATATACGGTTCCGGCCTTTGGCAGTTTGTACTCGCCCTTCTTTCCGGTCTTCCACTCGGAAGAAGCGGCATCCATTGCAATCTTAAAGTCCTTCCCCGGCTCATATCCGGCTTTCTTTACCGCCTCAAGAATGGTCTCGATTGCTTCCTCATCCGATTTCAGTGCCGGTGCAAAACCACCCTCATCCCCAACGGATGTGGCAAGTCCTCTGTCCTTTAAAATAGAAGCCAGTGCATGGAATACTTCCGCACACCATCTGAGACATTCTTTAAAGGAAGGTGCTCCTACCGGCATAATCATAAATTCCTGTACATCCAGTCCGGAAGACAGTGCGTGGCATCCACCGTTTACGATATTCATCATCGGAACCGGAAGACGGTTCCCGGAAGCCCCGCCAAGAAAACGGTAAAGCGGAATATCCAGTGAAATTGCTGCCGCTCTGGCACATGCGATGGAAACGGCAAGAATTGCATTTGCTCCGAGTTTTGACTTGTCCTTTGTTCCGTCCGCATCAATCATTGCCTTGTCAATTGCATAGGTATCGGATGCATCCATTCCCTGCAGTGTCCCATTGATCACGGTGTTGATGTTTTCAACGGCTTTCTGCACGCCCTTTCCAAGGTAACGGCTCTTGTCTCCGTCGCGAAGTTCTAATGCTTCAAACTCACCGGTGGATGCACCGCTTGGTGCCATACCTCTTCCGATTGTACCATCTATCAATGTAACCTCTGCCTCAACAGTAGGGTTTCCTCTTGAATCCAAAATTTCTCTTCCAACTACTTTTTCAATCTCCAGATAATTCATTTTTCTGTTCTCCTTTCGATATGCGAAGAACTCCTTCCGGAAGCGGTAATGGCGTCGTCTGTACTTCCGTTAAACACACTCAGCAGTTATGTGTTTGCGAAGGAGTCTTCCAATGATTTACACAAGGAAGTTAGTTGTATCTAACCCAAGAAAGATTATATCTGACATATTGAAAAATAGCAAGCATTTTTTCTGATAGTTTTTATCAGCTAATTTAAGTTAGTCGTATCATACAGTATGGCTTATATTTTCATATCGTGCCTGCATTGTCCTTTTCTTTTTAAATCTGGCGGATGAGATTTACCATCTCCACAGCGCCCAGTGCACAATCATATCCCTTATTCCCGGCTTTACTTCCCGCGCGCTCAATCGCCTGCTCGATATTTTCCGTTGTGACCACGCCAAACATAACCGGAATTTCACTCTCCAGTGAAACTGCTGCCACTCCCTTGGATACTTCATTGCAGACATAATCGTAATGGCTTGTACTTCCGCGGATCACGGCACCCAGACAGATCACGGCATCGTATTTTTTGCTCATTGCCATCTTCTTTGCGATCAATGGGATTTCAAATGCCCCCGGCACCCATGCCACCGTAATGTCCTCTTCCTTCACATCATGACGCAGCAGGCCATCCATGGCACCGCCCAGCAGTTTGTTGGTGATAAATTCGTTGAACCGTGCGACGACGATTCCTACCTTCATATTGTTTGCTACTAATTTTCCTTCCAGTGTACTCATAATGTTCATTCTCCTTTTCTTCATTTTAAAAGTTTAATACATGTCCCATACGATTCTGCTTCGTTTTTAAGTAAAACAGGTCATACGGTGTGGCCTGCATCTGGATCGGCACGCGCTCTGTGATGGAAATTCCAAACTCTCCGAGCTGGTATACTTTGTCGGGATTGTTGGTTAAAAGCCGCATGCTGTGCACGCCCAGATCCTTTAAGATCTGTGCGCCGATGTAATATTCGCGCTCATCCCCGGCAAATCCAAGAGCAAGATTGGCATCTAAAGTGTCCATTCCCTGTTCCTGCAGTTCATATGCACGCAGTTTGTTGATCAGTCCGATACCGCGCCCTTCCTGCCGCATGTAAAGTAAAATCCCGCGGCCTTCCCTTTCAATCTGTGTCATGGCAGCGGCAAACTGCTGTCCACAGTCGCACCGCAGGGAGCCAAAGGTATCTCCGGTGAGGCATTCGGAATGTACACGGCAGAGTACATTTTCTCCGTCCCCGATTTCTCCTTTGACTAATGCCACATGATGTTCACCATTTAAACGGTTCACATAACCGTATGCCCGAAACTTTCCATACTTCGTCGGCATCTTTGTCACAGCCACACAGTCCACCAGCTTTTCATGGCATTTGCGGTATTCCTGGAGTGCGGCAATGGTAATCATTTTTATACCGTGCCTTTTTGCAAGTGCAAGCAGTTCCGTTGTGCGCATCATGGTGCCATCCTCGCGCATGATCTCACAGCAGAGCCCACATTCTTTTAAACCTGCCAGGCGGCACAGATCCACGGTTGCTTCCGTATGCCCGTTTCTCTCCAGCACCCCGTTCTTCTTTGCCAGAAGCGGAAACATATGTCCCGGACGCCGGAAATCCTCCGGTTTTGCATCCTCTGCCACACAGCGCATGGCGGTCATGGAACGCTCGGCAGCGGAAATGCCTGTGGTTGTTTCCACATAATCCACGGAAACCGTAAACGCGGTTTCATGATTGTCCGTATTGTTTTCCACCATCTGCGGAAAATGCAGCTTTTTTACATATTCAGCGGACATTGGCATACAGATCAGCCCTTTTCCATGCATTGCCATAAAATTGATGTTTTCCGTTGTGGCAAATTCCGCGGCACATATAAAATCGCCCTCATTTTCGCGATCCTCGTCATCGGTGACAAGAATCAGTTTTCCGTTTCGTAATTCCTCAAGTGCTTCCTCAACGGTTGCAAATCCTTCCATTGTTCATTCCTCCTGTTATTTTTTCTCTTTTTATATCCATGGTGTTTTAGAATCCACAGTTTTCCAGAAATTCCCGGGTGATGTGGCTTTCTTTTTTTTCTTCCTGTGGATGCAGCAGTTTTTCCACATATTTTCCGATGATATCCGTTTCTAAATTCACAATATCTCCCTCTTTTTTGCTTCCAAGCGTTGTCACCTCCGCCGTATGTGGGATCACGGACACGGAAAAGTCATGTGCCGTCACAGCGGCGACCGTAAGGCTGATTCCATCTATGGTAACCGAGCCTTTCTCCACCACATACCGAAGCACTTCCGGCGGTGCCTCCACCCGTATCCACACGGCATTGTCATCCCGTTTTTTTTCGGCGATCTGTCCGGTTCCATCCACATGTCCTGCCACAATATGCCCGCCAAACCTTCCGTTTGCCGGCATGGCACGCTCCAGATTCACGGGACTTTTCCGCTTACACTGTGCCAGTGACGACCGGTTTAATGTTTCATGCATCACATCCGCGGTAAATGTTTCACCGTCAAAGGAAGTGACCGTCAGACAGACACCATTGACCGCAATGCTGTCTCCGATATGCACATCCTCAAGCACCTTTTGGGCTGCAATTGTAAGCACTGCGGAATGTGCGCCTTTTGCGACCTCCAGAATCGTTCCCATCTCCTCTATGATTCCTGTAAACATGATAATGGCCTCCCCTCTGTCGCCGGGTATCCCTCTATCAGCCAGTCCGATCCCAACGCTGTAACTTTTGTCCGGCTTAATGTCACGGCCTCTGCAGGTTTTAAAAATCCCTGCCCCTCAACCGGGGTTTTGGCTGTTGCCCCGCCAAACAGCTTAGGCGCCACATATGCCTGCACCTTCTGTACAAGCCCAGCTTGCAGAGCCGACCAGTTTAAAGTTCCACCACCTTCGAGAATCACGCTGTCAATCTCCTGTTCTCCAAGCTGTCGCATCAGATCCCAAAGATCTACCTGCCCATCTTTTTCCGGTGTGACTAAAATCTGACATCCTGCCTCCACATATGGCATATGCATGGCTTCCTGCCGGTTACAGCTTGCTATAATCGTTGGAACTTCTTTTGCGGTACGCACAATCTGTGATTCTAATGGCGTCCGCAATACTGTATCACAAATGATGCGCACCGGGTTTACCCCATTTTCTGTTTTTCCTAGCCGGCAGGTCAGCATCGGATCATCCGCAAGTACCGTTCCCACGCCAACCATAATGGCATGGTAACGGTTCCGCATACGGTGTACATGCGCACGCGCCGCTTCTCCTGTCACCCAGCGGGATGCCCCGGTATACGTGGCAATTTTTCCATCCAGTGTCATCGCATATTTTAAAATGACAAACGGAAGTTTTGTCTGGATATAATGAAAAAATACTTCATTCATTTCATCACATTCGTCCTGTAATACCTGTTCAGTCACTTCTACTCCATGTTCCCGCAAAATCCGGATGCCCTTTCCATGAACAAGTGGATTCGGATCTTTCGAACCAATCACTACTCTGCGAATTCCTGCGGCAAGCAGAGCATCGGTACATGGTGGTTGTTTTCCATGATGACAGCACGGCTCTAAGGTCACATAAATCGTAGCCCCTTCCGGGGATTGTATACAATTAGCCAGTGCATTCCGTTCTGCATGTGGCTGTCCGTAGTGTTCGTGATATCCCTCTCCGATAATTTTTCCATCTTTTACAATCACAGCACCTACCAGAGGATTCGGGGATACCTGTCCTTCTCCTTTTTGTGCCAGTGCTATTGCTCGGCGCATGTAATATTCATCTGTCATTTTTTCTCCTTTTTCATCAGTGATATGGCTTCGCCATACCACAAAAGCCCCAAGCAAATGCTCAGGGCTTCTTTTTACCGTGTTCTGCTGCCGGGGATATATTTTCAAATCCTTTTATTCATAGGAAATAAAAAATGCTCTGGAAATAAATTCCAGAGCAAACATTTCAATATCCACCACAACCATTCACGGGTTCTTGTGTTTCTATCCTTTATCTTCTTTCATCCAGACTGTACTGTCGGCTTCGGAGTTTCACCGAATCATGCCTTGCGGCTCGTGGGCTATACCACCGGTAGGGAATTGCACCCTGCCCTGAAGATCTTTATAAAATTGTCTATGTATAAGACTATAATCTTTCTTTCCTTTTCTGTCAAGAGAATTTTTCTGGCTTTCTATACTGCCTCCACCGTATAATGGGCTTTCCAGATACCGCCCGGTGCAATCAGATTTCCCCACTCCCGATCTTTTAAATCTCCGGTAAAATCAGCACTGTCACAGCGTCCATACCATGGCTCTACACATATAAACGGTACATCTGCTCCCGCCGGTGACCAGACTCCAAACAATGGAGCATCCATCGTAACGGTCAGATAGGGATTTCCTTCCATGTCACAAAGAGAGACTTCATGCACATTCTGATTTTCAATCACAAGGGCATCATCATCAAACAGATGATCGGTAACTGTCAGATAACTATTTTTCAATTCATAATCCACAGTACCGTTTCCGACCAGACCATCCACAATCGTTGTACTTGTAAGCGGACCAGCTACATCAAAGCGGATTTTACAATTTTTCGGACGATTGAATGCCGGATGCCCGCCAATCGAAAACGGAAGTTCTTCCTCCGAAGGATTTTCCACCTGCCAGAGCACTTCCAGCTTATTTTCCTCGATGTGATATCCAATACGAAGGGTAAACGCATAAGGATATTTTGCCATGGTTTCCTCATTGGATTTTAATACAAACCAGAGCGTATCCTCCGTCTGAGAATCCAGCGTAAAATCCATATCGCGGGCAAATCCGTGCTGTCCCATGGTGTAAGTCTGTCCTTTGGTACGAAACTGTTTGTCTTTTACCGCTCCAACAAACGGAAACAGTACCGGTGAGGTGCGTCCCCAGAATTTTGGATCAGCTTTCCACATATATTCTTTTCCGGTATTTTTACGGACCAGAGATTTTAATTCTGCCCCATGTTCCTCCACTTCGATTGCAATGAGTTCATTCTCAAGCTTATGTCTTGCCATATGTTCCATCTCCTCTGATTCTATAAATTACGCGTTACCGCTTCACTTTTTCTCTCCCTGTCCATTTTATCTTATGCTATTTTACCGAGGTTTGTCAATGGACTGAATTTGCGAAGAAGTAGCAACAGATACTAAATCTTCAAGTGCAAGCACTCTGGGTTCCTCCGGATTACTGTCTCTGTTTACAATAGTGTTAATCTGCTTTGGTATATTTTTATTCACAAGCTCAGGGAAAACCACTCTGACATACATTCACTCCTTTACACTTTTGCTGATATACTTTTTCAGAATTACAGTTTATTCTATAATCTCCCAATACCCATTTTTCGGTGAACCATGACGAACCACAATATCTGATTCTTTCATTTTTTTAATATTATTTTCAACAGTCCGCCTAGATATATCTATTCTGTCTGCTATTTTTTTGACCGAAATATATTTATCTTCTGCTATACAATCTAGTATTTTCTCCTGAGTCTCCGTCAATTTCTGTGCTTTTTCTCTGATACGGACTTTATCTCCGAAATCATTTCCACCATTTACTCCACCATTTACTCCACCATTTACTCCACCATTTACTCCACTATTTTCTCCACCATTTGCATTATGCTGCACATTCCTATATAAATTCACCCGAAACATATCATCAAATACTTCCACAGTCGGAACAGGCAGTCCATATTCTCCAGCAACACTTATAATTCTTCTGATGCCACTTCCCCACGCTTCTACCAGTCCCATCTGACCAAATATATTTGCAATCAGCTTGTTTCTAATCTTGGAATGACCTTTCATCACTTCCTCGTAGGTTAGTCCATTGTATAGTCCACCTGGAGATGTCACTTCTAAGCGATCATCATAAATTGCCACCTGTATGCAGGATTCATCTAACAGGTTTCTGTGACAATGTGCGTTGATTATCATTTCACGAATTGCTTCTACTGGGAGTTCATAGCTTTCCCGACGCACTAAGCCATCTATTGTCACTCCAAGTCTGATATTTCTCAAAACAAAATCAACCGCACTCTCTATCTGCTTGTATATCGGTCCAGTATATTCCCGTTTATCAAGAAAAACCGTTCTATCCGTTCCCTTGAATACGGCGCACTGCGTCTTTGCAAACGGAAAATAATCTGATGTTAGCAGCACATACGCATTTGATGCAAGCACATTGCCTTCGCTTTTCTTCAAAATTTTCCAATTAAACAACTGCTCTTTTCTTACATCATGCCCCGAAAGTCCTGCCTTCTTTCGAAAATCTTCAATATCCTTGCATAAAGACTGCGTTGCTTCTTCCGTCACTTCATATCCTACACAAGTAAGCTCATCCCAAGAAATACGGGCGCCTTCCATCTCCAGCTCACTTATCTTTTCCTGATGCGCATGTCTGGAAGTACCAGCCACACGAATATAGGTGCCTTTCGCCTTACCTTGGGCTTTAATATAATATGGTCGGTTTTTTCCTGCTTCCACCGTGATAACAATGACTGTCTTGCCATCAACCGTCTGCGGCCCAATGTCCGGTATGATCTGCGGTTCACAAGAATCTGATATAGCATTTGTCAAAGCGTCCATAGCTTGAAACAAACTATCATTGTCAACACCAACTACCTGATGTGTTTTATCATCAATACCTATGACCAGTCTGCCACCCTGTGTATTGGCAAAAGCCACAACTGTTTTCATATATTTTTCGCTTTTATCCGGTACAACTACCTTGTATTCAATATTCTTTGATTCGCCAGAAAACAGCTCATCTTTTGCCATAATGCTACCTCCAATTTTCTTGTTCTAATCTCTACTTTCATCTTATCAAGCAGATTATCCGCTGCATCCGGTGCCATCAGATCCTTTGAAATATAATGCACTATATCTCCGCCTTTAATTGATTAAAAGCCTCATCAACAGATACAGCATCAATTCTTTTTGCCTGTGCAAGTCCGGTCTGCATCATAGTATCAAATTCAGCTTGTGTTATAGAATCTCTCGTAGCAAGTTTATCCGGAATATCAAGTGAAAATGGTACTCGTGCTGTTACATTTGCAGTTTTTGTTGCCATAGTATGCACCTCCTATTTCCGATAGTGTTCCACCTTGTATGGCTTTTTACAACACAAATATTTTTTAACCAGCCATTTAAATGAGGAGTTTTCTCACCATCTCAGCATCAAAGGTAACAGTTTTCAGATGATCCACCTCAATCTGATACAGCGCATTTGCAGCAATATGTTCTGCCGCCTGCTCCAAATCACGGATTCCACTGGTACCCGAATACAGATCCACGATTGTATTTAATGCCTCATCTGTGATGATACATTCCTGTTCCTTTAAGCTCATGCGCTTTAATACCTTAGGCAATGCAAATTTTGAGAAGATAATCTTCTTTTCCTCAAACGTATAATCCGGGATATCAATTACCGCAAAACGCGACAGAATCGGTGCGCTGATCTGCTCCTTATCGTTTGCTGTGGCAATCGGATAAACACCGGATGTCGGGATCATACACTCGATATAGTTATCTGTAAATCCCAGATTATCCAGAAGTGTCAGTAAAACATCTGCCGGATTTCCGTTTCCTTTTCCAGAAGCTGCCTTATCCAGCTCATTGATAATAAATACCAGGCTTGACTCTCCTGCCATGGCAAATGCATCCATGATGATCCCCGGCTTTGCGTTAGCATAAATTCTCGAACTTCCGGTCAGCTGCTCCGGATCATTGATGGAACTCATATCAAGAGTTGTCCACGGAAGTTTTAAAATACGGGCAACTGCATAGGCAATCTGCGATTTTCCGGTTCCTGCCGGTCCCACCAGAAGCAGTCCATATGCCGGAAGCGTATGTGTGCGGTTGATCTGAATGATCGTCTCAATGATTCTTTGCTTTACACGCTCCATGCCATACAGTTCCTCATCTAAAATCCGACGGGCTTCCTTGGGATCAATGGCCTCAAAATAATTGTTTTTCCACTGGATATTCATCATGATGGAAAGTGCACGCTGTGCATGACGCCGCTCTTCCGGAGACACTTCATTGGAACGTGCCACTGCTAAATTCCGGCGTGCCCACAACCGGATGTTATCCGGCATGGTCCGTCCTGCGCAGGTCATAAAATCGGTGATGCTCTGAATACTGGTGAGCTTCATATCATCGCCGTCTTCCTCCTGCTCCTCATCCACCGCTTCCTCACTCGGTGCACTGCTGGCAAACAGACGCTCCATCATAAACTGTAAAAAGCCATCTTCCGCGGAAAGCTTTTTTCCACCGCCAAATGCAATTTCACGGATCTTATACACGGCATATCCATCCGGTGTGTTCTCTCCAGACAGCCGGACATTAATGTGGTTTTCCCCCAGCCAGCGAAGCAGATTGACAAAACGGGCATCCACCCGCAAAATATCCGCACATACAGTTCCGTCTTCCTGGGTAAACTCAAATGCTGTGCGCTTTGTCTGGTTCGTAAACACTCCGCAGGAATGATATTTCCACTGCTTTGCCGTATTATCTAAAACCAGAATCGGATATTTTGCACTTGCAGTGTTTTCATTCGACTGAAATGTTGTATAGGTACACTCACAGGCTTTCTTTTCTTCTGTTGTATTGCTGAAATCAAATACAGGCATATCTATCTCCCTTCTACATGATTTAAGGGTCAAAAACAGTTTTGACCCTTATCCTGCATAAACAATTCTGTTATTTTCTACGAAAGCAGTGCTTTATCACTTGCAAATTCCTCACCGCTTACTTTTTCAAACTGATGCAGCAGATCTCCGACCGTAAGTTTCTTTTTGTCTTCACCTGCGATATTTAAAATAACTTTTCCTTCATGCATCATAATCAGACGGTTTCCATGGGCAATCGCATCCTTCATATTGTGTGTTACCATCATGGCCGTCAGATGATTCTCTGAAATGATCTGATCCGAAATCTCAAGTACCTTTGCGGCAGTCTTTGGATCCAGCGCAGCCGTATGCTCATCGAGAAGCAGAAGCTTCGGTTTCTGGATGGAAGCCATCAGAAGCGTGATTGCCTGACGCTGTCCACCGGATAACAGACCGACTTTTGATGTCAGGCGATCTTCCAGTCCAAGATGCAGGGTGGAAAGCATTTGGCGGTATTTCTCGCGTTCCGCTTTGGTAATTCCCCATCGCAATCCCCTGGATTTTCCACGTCTTGCTGCAATTGCCATATTTTCCTCAATGGACATTGTGGTAGCCGTACCGGTCATCGGGTCCTGGAACACACGTCCCAGATATTGTGCCCTGCGATGCTCGGATAACTTTGTCACATCCTCGCCGCCGATATAGATTTTTCCGGAATCTACCGGCCATACACCGGCTACGGCATTCAGTGTTGTCGATTTTCCTGCACCGTTTCCACCGATCACTGTGACAAATTCGCCTTCCTCAAGTGTCAGGTTGACACCGTCCAGAGCCACTTTTTCATTTATCGTACCCGGATTGAATACTTTCCGGATATTTTCAATTTTTAACATCTCACTCATCGGTTACAGCCCCCTTGTTGCTTTTTTCTTATTCTTCAGATATGGAATCGCAAGGAAAATTGCTACCACGATTGCTGAGAACAGTTTCAGATCATCCGATGGGAATTTCAGCCACAAAATGATGCTCAGCACAAGGTAGTAAATGATCGCTCCAACGATCACGGAAAACAGCGTATATGCAAATGCCAGTTTCTTTCCTGCACACAGTTTTCCAAACAGTACATCTCCGATAATAACGGCAGCCAGACCGATAACGATTGCGCCTCGTCCCATATTGACATCCGCTGCACCCTGATACTGTGCATAAAGTGCACCGGACAGACCAACGAGTCCGTTGGAAATCATCAGTGCCAGTACCTTACAGAAGCTGGTATTGATTCCCTGTGCACGCGCCATCTGCGGGTTACATCCGGTTGCCCGGATGGAATGCCCCTGCTCAGTTCCGAAATACCAGTAAAGAATCGCCACGATCACTACCCCAAACAGGATACAGGTGGTAAATACTTTAATTTTTGCTGCTGTATCACCAGATACATAACGAAGCGATACCGCAAGGGAATATTTATCCACACTGATCGCCTGATTGGACTGTCCCATAATATTCAGATTGATGGAGTACAGTGCAATCTGCGTTAAAATTCCGGCAAGAATTGGAGGAATTCCCAGTTTGGTGTGCAGAAGACCTGTGACCATTCCCGCAAGCATTCCTGCAGCAAATGCAAAAATAAGGGAAACCCACGGATTCATATCACTGCGGATCAGCATAACCGCCACAGCTCCGCCGGTTGCAAAAGAACCGTCCACCGACAGATCCGCAAAATCCAGAAGTTTGTATGTAATATATACTCCCAATGCCAGAAGGCCCCAGATCAGACCCTGTGCAACGGAGCCCGGCAGCGCACGAAACAGCGCCAGCGGACTTAAGGAAGCAAAATAAGCAGATATTAACACGATACCCATCCCCCTTAATTATTCAGCCTCGATAGCCTTGTAATCATCCGGAATTTTAACGCCCAGCTGATCACAGATATCTTTGTTGTATTCTTTGGTTACGTTTGGTGCAGTCTCAATCTTCATGGTTGTAATGTCCGCACCGTTTACTAAAATGTCATATGCCATTTCACCGGCCTTTTTTCCGATATCATAATAACTGATGGAAAGCGTTGCCACTCCGCATCCTTTACAGATACCTTCCTCTCCGGCAATAATCGGAGTTCCTGCCGGAAGTGCGATATTGTTGATTGCTTCTGTGTTCTGTGCCATGGTATTGTCTGTCGGAATGTAAATGACATCTGCATACTCGGTTGCACTCTGTACCACAGAACCGATATCATTGGAATCGGAAGCGGTAAACTCTTTGTAGCTGATACCGTCCTCATCCAGGTATTTTTCAAACTCGGTTGCCTGATATTTGGAGTTTGCCTCTGCAGAGCAGTAAAGTATTGCGACATGCTTTGCATCCGGATAGAGCTCTACGAGCATATCCTCCTGCTGATCAAGCGGAGCCAGATCGGATGTTCCGGAAATATTTCTTCCGGTTGTGCCACTCCAGTCATCAATCTCCAAAGCCGTTGCATAATCGGTAACGGAAGTTCCCAGAATCGGAATATCGGTTGTCGCTGCTGCACATGCCTGTAAAGCAGTCGTTGCATTTGCAAGAATCAGATCCACATTGGAAGATACGAAATTATTTGCAATTGTAGAAGCATTTGCCTGCTCGTTCTGTGCATTCTGGAGATCAAATTTTACATTGTCTCCCAGCTTTTCCTTTAAGACATCCTCAAATCCCTGTGTTGCCTGATCCAGTGCCGGATGCTCCAGCTGCTGGCAGATTCCGATGTTATATACTTTACCGGATGCACCTGCACTCTGTGTCCCGTCTTTTGCTGCATCTGCGGAATTTCCACAGGCGCCCAGGGATACCATCATGGCTGCTGCCACAGCAACCGACATTGCCTTGTTTAATTTTTTCATAGTTGTTCCTCCATTTATATTTTATATAGTCAGATAGACTTTAAGCCGCTTCCCGTCCTACTGGAAAGCGGCTCGTCCACTGCGTAATTACAGGAAAATATATTTGCAGATAAAAAGTACTGCAAGGATATACATCAGTGGAGTAATCTTCTTACGCTTGCCACAGATCAGATTGATCAGTACAAAAGAGATTACACCAATGGCAATACCTTCTGCGATACTGTACATTAAAGGCATCGCAATGAGGCACAGATATGCAGGAACTGCATCTGTCAGATCCTCGAAATCAACCTTTACAATTGCGGATACCATCAGGAACCCGACAAAGATCAGCGCCGGTGCTGTTGCAAAGCCCGGAATTGCCGTAAAGATTGGTGCAAAGAAAATTGCAAGCAGGAATAATAATCCTGTAACGATGGATGCAAGACCGGTTCTTGCACCAGCTCCGACACCGGCAGAGCTCTCTACGAATGTTGTAGTTGTAGACGTACCAAGGATCGCACCTGCAGAAGTAGCAATTGCATCTGCCATCAGTGCCTGCTTTACGTTCGGAAGTTTTCCATCTTCGTCTAACATGCCGGCCTTATCCGATACACCGATCAGTGTTCCGATCGTATCAAACATATCTACAAACAGGAAAGACAACATGACTACGATGAAGTTCATAATTCCGACTCCATGGAAATCTGCTGTAAAACACTGTCCGAAAGTCTCCCCGATTTTTGAAAAATCAGTCATGGCAAATGTCGGATACAGAGAATAAAATCCAGCGTCTGCATCGATACGGTAAACACCCGCTGCCTGACAGATCATTCCAAGAATCCAGGTAGCCAGAATACCGATCAGAATAGATCCCTTGACTTTTTTGATGTATAAAATTGCAGTAAGAAGCAGACCGATCAGTGCAAGTACTGCACAGATTCCTTCGGTATGCCAGTTATCTCTGAAATTTACATAAGATAACAATGTGGAATCGTTGTTTACAACGATATGTCCACCCTGCAATCCGATAAACGCGATGAACAGACCGATGCCGGCGCTCACACCTTTCTTTAATGTGGTCGGAATGGCATTGAAAATTGCCTCACGCACATTGGTAAGAGAAAGGATAATAAAGATAATACCTTCAAAGAATACTGCCATCAGGGCTACCTTCCAGGAATATCCCATATTTCCGCATACGGTAAATGCAAAGTATGCATTCAGTCCCATACCCGGTGCAAGTGCAAACGGATAATTTGCAAGGAGTGCCATTGCAAACGTACCGATAAAGGATGCCAGACAGGTTGCGATCAGCACTGCTGTCGGGTCCATTCCTGCCTGTGAAAGCAGGTTCGGGTTTACAGCCAGGATATAAGCCATGGTCATAAACGTCGTAATACCGGCGATCACTTCTGTTTTCGCTGTGGTATTGTTCTCTTTGAGTTTAAACATTTTCTCTAACATGTTCTCTCCTCCATATTTTATTGTTTTGTAAAAACACCCTACTATTCTACCATAAAATAATTGAGAAATCCATTCAATTATTTATGTCTCCAGGTACTTCTTGAAAAGAGAACAAGCATCGGGAAAATTTCCAGTCTTCCGGCCAGCATGTCAAAAATCAGCACAAGTTTGGAAAACCAGGAATACACCGAAAAATTACAGGTAGGTCCCACCACATCAAATCCCGGTCCGATATTGTTAAAGCACGCAGCAACCGCAGACACATTTGTTGTCATAGACAGTCCATCAATAGAAATCAAAAGAAAACTTCCGACTAAAATCACACCGTAAGCCGCCAGATAGGTATTTGTATTATTTAATACATCCTCCCCGATCCGATTTCCATTCATGCGCACCACTTCCACACGCTGCGGGCTTAAAATTCTGCGGATATTTCTGCGCAGGTTTTTCAGAATCAGAAGAAGTCTTCCCATCTTAAGCCCTCCTGCCGTACTGCCTGCACAGGCACCGACAAACATCAGGCACAGCAACAGTGCTTTCGAAAATCCGGGCCACAAATCAAAGTCCGTGCTTGCAAACCCGGTCGTCGTCATGATAGAGGAAACCTGAAATGCCGCATGGCGGATCGTCTCTTCCCAGGAGCCGTACAGTCCCCGGACATTGAACGTAATTAAAAGAATACTGACCACAAATATGATGATATACAGCCGCAGTTCCTGATCTTTGAGCACTTCCTTTACATGCCGGACTAAAAGCAGATAATAACAGCTGAAGTTGATTCCAAACAAAAACATGAAGACCGTACATACATTCTGTATATATGGGCTGTATCCCGCAATACTGTCATTCCGGATTCCGAATCCACCTGTGCCGGCCGTTCCAAAAGCGGTACATACGGCATCAAAAACCGGCATTTTTCCCAACAGGAGAAACAGGAAATTGATGAATGTCAGCACCATGTATATGACGTACAAAATTCTTGCTGTTGTACGCATTTTCGGCACCAGCTTGTTCACATTCGGTCCCGGACTCTCCGCACGCAGCAGATGCATGGTATACCCTTTGCCTCTCTCTCCGTTCGGAGAAAGTGCCAGAAGAAATACAAGTACCCCCATGCCACCCAGCCAGTGGCTGAAACTCCGCCAGTACATAATTCCGGGAGAAAGTGCTTCCACATCTCCCAGAATCGAAGAACCTGTGGTTGTAAATCCCGATACAATTTCAAACAGGGCATCGACAAAGTTTGGAATTTCCCTGGAAAAAACAAATGGCAGACACCCGAAAAAACTGATTGCAATCCAGCTTCCGGCTACACAGACCATCCCTTCCCTCGCAAAAAAACGACGGGTGGAATTTCTGCAAAAATAATACATTAAGGCACCGACTCCGGCAGTGATCAGAATGGACAGCCCAAACCCGTAAACTGCTGCCCAGCTTCCGGTATACAGACTGATTAAAAGTGCCGGAACCATAAACCCTGCTTCCACAATTAAGATCTGGGAAAGAAATTTTCCCATCATTTTATAATTCATAGCATCCTCATTCGAAAATATCATTCAGCTGCAAAAGTGTCATCCCGCCCTTTGCAACGATAATCACGGAATTTCCAGCCTCATACATGGAATCTCCGTTTGGAATCTCCGTTTTACTTCCATGGCTGATACATGCGATCAGTATATTGCGTTTCAGGCGGATATTACGCAATGGTTCCCCGATATGTTTTGTGTCGGCATCTACGACAAACTCCAATGCCTCTGCCTGTCCTTCTGCAATATTGTGCAGTGTCAGTGCTGCACCTGTTGTATTCTGCATGGCACGGACATAACGGACAATCGTATTGCAGCAGAGTTCTTTCGGGCAGATCACACTGCCAAGTCCCAGACTGTCCTGCATACTGTTATTTTCCATATGACCGACTTTCGTGATCACCTGTGGCACTCCACAGGTCTGCGCATACAGCGAAATAATCATATTCATTTCATCCATGCCGGTCATGGTTACAACGGCGTCACAATCATGGATGCCTTCACTTTCAAGCAGAAACTGACTGCTGGCATCCCCGTGTATGATACATACTTCCGGTGGAAGTTTGCCGGATAATTCTTCACAGCGCGCTTCATCCTGCTCAATCAGCAGCACACTGACACCTTCTTTTGCCAGCCAGGTCGACAGATAATAACCGATTCTTCCGCCACCGCAGATAATTACACGCTTTGCCTTGTGCGTGATAATGCCAAGATTGCGCAGAAGCTGTGTCAGCATCTCAGCAGTTGCCGTAATAAACAGATGATCCCCCTCCCGGAGAATAAAATGTCCGGACGGAATCTCCACAACACCATCACGGCTCACTGCGCAGACAAGTACCTTGCATTTGACAACATTTTCCAGATTCATCAGTGCCACATCGCAGAGTTTACTGCCTTTTTGTATCCGCAGCTCCACGATTTCCACACGGCTTTTGGCAAATGTTTCCCTCTGCAGAAAGCCCGGATAGCGGATCAGCCGTTCAATCTCGCGCGCCGCCTGTTTTTCCGGATTCACCATAAGCGAAAGGGAATAGACATCCCGCATGGTAAAAATCTGCTTGCCGTATTCGGGATTACGGATTCTTGCAATGGTGTGAATTCTCGGATTCAGACCATGGGCAGTCATACCACAGAGCAGATTGACTTCATCCGAACTGGTGGCTGCAATGAGCAGATCCGCCTTTTTCACATCCGCACTCTCCAACACGCGCATGGAGGCACAGTTTCCCTGTACCCCCATAACATCGTAACGCTCCACACTCGAATCCAGCACACGCTGGTTCGAATCGATCAAAGTCAGGTCGTGTCCTGCCGCAGAAAGCTTCTGCGTCAGCGTGAGTCCGACCTTGCCATCACCGGCGATTATTATTTTCACAGATTTGTCCTCCGTTTATATTCTGTATTTAGACGTCCCACATTATAGCACATGGCATATAGAAATACAACCGAGGAGTTTTTGGTCTTTACTGCTTCTTATCCTCCTGATATTCCTCAAAACTGAGAATTACTTTAAACAGATCGCCGTCCATCTGCACCGCAAGATTTCCATGCATCAGCTCGGTCAGGCTTTTTGCGATAGAAAGCCCCAGTCCGTGTCCTTCCGTATTCCGGGAACTGTCTCCACGGACAAATCTTCCGAAAAGTTCCTCGCTGGTCATTTTCAGTCGATCCTTCGAAATATTGCGGAAGGTCATAATCACCATTCCGTGAAATTTTTCCAGCGTAACATACACACGTGTTCCCGGCTGTGCATACTTACATATATTTCCCATCAGGTTGTCAATGATCCGCCACAAATGTCTGCCATCCACATAGATTTCAACGGGTGGTTGCGGACATTCTACAACCATCTCCAGCTGATTTGCCTCTGCCTTTTCTGAAAATTCCCCGACAATCTGTGTCAGAACGACCGTTGCATCACATACTTCCGGATTCACCGGAAGATTTCCGGTAGATGCTTTGGATGCCTCCATCAGATCCTCAATAAGCTTTTTCAGACGGTTGGACTGTCGGTCAAGCACCTCAATGTACTCCCGCATTGTTTCACTCTCTGTCGGCTCCTTTTTGATCAGATCCACATAGTTGATAATGGAAGTAAGCGGTGTTTTAATATCATGGGAGACATTGGTGATCAGTTCGGTACGAAACCGCTCACTCTTCATTTTTTCTTCTACCGCCGCTGCAACTCCGGTCTGTACATTATTTAAGTTTTCCGCATGTGCACGCAGCTCATACATCATTTTTCCCGTATCAATCGGATGCGAATAATCACCTTTTGCAATCCGTTCCCCTCCGTCGAATATCTGTCGAAACTGCACCACAATCTTTAACAGTACGCCGTATTCCACAACTTTCCAGAGGAGATAGACCATGATAATTCCGCCATCCGCTCCGGCACACAGTAAAAGAAATGCTTCTATCAGGAAGACCACAAGAAATACAACTGTGACTTTTACCGTCATAGACAGACTTGCCAAAAGTGCCAGCCTGATTTCATGCAGTTCTCTTTTTATCCGGCGAAACGGGTTTAAAAGCAGACGCAAAAGCGTATAATGCCAGAATTTTCCTGCACGGATTCTTACAATGATACTGATCACATATTCATACACAATCAGCTCTGCCAATGCAAATGCAATTGCAAAAAATGAAATACAGAATACGATTCCTGCATTTTGCATAAGCAGATCTCCCATATAAAGGCATACCATACCGCAGCCCAAAAACGCAAGTCCTGAGATTCCTGTATAAATACCAAATGGTATACGGTCAATCCTTCGAATCTGTACCGTATCAAACCCTTTTTTCCATCCTGCCGATACAAACAAAACGCCAAGCGAAACCAGCCATACAAGAGCGCTCAAAAGCAGCCACCACCCCGATGTCTTCCGCAGCTGTACCACAACGCCTGCAAGTGTGTGTGCTTTCTGGAAAAACTGTGTTTTCCCGGAATCAATCACGATATGGGTTTCACCTCCGACTTCCGGTGAAAACAAAGAGGATACCGTAGCTGTGCTTCCCTTCAGAGAATCCGCTGCCGTAAGATAAAGCGTATATTCCGTCGCCTCTTTCTCCTGATGTGGATTATAATAAATACGCCCCTGTTGATCTTCGTATGCAAATGAAAAATCCTGCCACTGGAATACCTTTGCTTTCGCATAGGTGTCCGCAATGGATTCCTGCCGGATCGGATAAATTCCATCCTTTTTTGACCATAAGTAACCTGCCTCTAACCCATCAAAATCAAACCGCAGTTCGGATGATTTTAAATACGGTTCGAGCTTACCTTTTTTCAGCTGTTCTCCATTTTCCGCGCAATATCTGCCACCATCGTCCGATTCCCGGTAAGTATATTCCACATACGGTTCAAGATCCGACTCCTCTGGAACCGCGTAAAAAGAAAAGGAATTGATCCGAAACAGGGTATCGCCCGCATAACAATAAATCACACCATTATCATAGATAAAATGATCCACCTGCGTATAATGCTTGACTTTTTGCATGTACTGTCCCCTGTTTCTCCCAAGCAGCATATCCCAGAAAGAACGATCATTGGTATGAAACTCATTTTCATCTGTAAATTTCAGCCAGGCAAGTGCATTTTCCTTATTTAAGGTACCGGTATTATTTCCACAGACAAGTTCGGTTTCTTTTCCTTTCGGCTTCTTTTTGACAAGTGAATAAACGATATTTCCGTCATCAAATTTTTTCAGGGCATCTGCTTCGTCCTGCTTTTTTGAAATGCCGGTAACCGCATCACCCATCCAGTACGCATAGCTTCTAAGCAGCTCTGTATCCAGTGTTTTTTCAATGTCTTTCTGTGAGCCCTGCAAATCACTGGTCATGCCTAATGTAACTGTTATCACACCGGTCACGGCCACAAAAAATCCGCTTACAATCGCAAGTACCATAGCCAGTAATCTGATGCCCTGCGATGATTTCCAGTTTTTGGACACACATTCCGGCTTTTTGGATTTTTTATCCTTTTTCTCATTCATTTTCTACATCCTCCATCTTGTATCCCCGTCCCCACACGACTTTTAAATAGCGTGGCTCCGCAGGATTATATTCCAGTTTTTCCCGAAGGTGCCGGATATGTACGGCTACCGTGTTTTCGACACCGCACGGGCTGCCTTTCCATACGGCCTCGTAAATCTGTTTCGGTGAATATACTTCCCCCGGATGTTCCATCAGAAGTTTTAAAATATCGTACTCTGTTCTGGTCAGATTCACAGGTTCTCCGTCCAGAGTGACTTCCTTTAATTTATCATCCAGCTCGATGCCGCCGGCAGACAGTTTTGTCCTCACCTTCTGTCCGCTTCCAAGCAGCATATACCGCCGGATCTGGGATTTCACTCTCGCCTGCAGTTCCACTGGATTGAATGGTTTCGTCACATAATCGTCCGCGCCCACGGTAAGTCCGAGTACCTTATCGGTATCCTCACTTTTGGCCGTCAGTAAGATCACCGGAACATTGGAAATTTCACGGATTTTGCACATCGCTTCTATCCCGTCCATTTCCGGCATCATAATATCCATCAGAACCAGCTGGATATCCTCCCGGTTTATAATTTTTAAGGCTTCCTTTCCGTTATAAGCCGAAAACACCTGGTATCCTTCACTTTTTAAATAAATCTGCAAAGCAGAAACAATATCCTTTTCATCGTCACAAACTAAAACATTATACATAAAAAAACCGCCACCTCGTATTCATGATTAATCATAGATACATTGTAGCGGTTTTTTTCTTAATTTCCAATGGGGCAAACCTTTAAGGTTTGCTTAAAATCAGGAATTATTCTTATTTTGATATCTTTTCTTCTTTCAGCCATGCATCAACGCTCTCATACAGACGCTGCATTCCATCTTCAACAACCAGCTTGGAGGTAGCCACATTCACGCGCAAAAATCCTTCGCCTCCCCTGCCATACTGATTGCCTCCGCTGACATACAGACCGCTGGTTTTGCGGATAAATTTTACAAACTGCCGGCCACTCTCCGTGATTTTGCGGCAGTCCAGCCACATGAGGTAAGTAGCATCTCCTGCAACCGGATGGATGAGTGGAATTTTCTCCTGCAGAAATTCCGTCACATACTGCTTGTTCTTTTCCACATATTCCCGCAGTTCATCAAGCCATTCTTCCCCATATTGGAAAGCGGCAATCGTTGCCTGAATTGCAAAAGCGTTCGGTTCTGCTACTTCGTCGGTGTTGAGCTGTCTCCACATTCTGTGATGCAGAATCGAGTTTTCTGCATAGACGGCAGCCGTCTGCAGCCCTGCCAGATTAAATGTCTTCGTCGGCGCAATGCAGGTAACACTGATGTCCCTGCAGGTATCATCCACAGAGGCAAACGGAATGTATTCTGTACCGGGTTTTGTCAGATCACAGTGAATTTCATCCGAGACAACAATGACATCATACTGCTTACATAATGCCCCGATCCGCGCCAGCGTCTCACAATCCCAGATGTTTCCTGCCGGATTCTGCGGATTACACAAAATCATAAGCGTCGTCTGCGGATCTGCCAGCTGCTGTTCAAGTTTTTCCCAGTCTACACGATATTCTTTTCCATCATAAAGCAGTTCGTTTTCCACGACATTTCTTCCGTTATTACGAATGGAATTGAAGAAATTATTATAGACAGGTGTCTGAATCAGCACATTTTCTGCCGGAGTCGTCAGTTTTCGGACAGCAGAAGAAAGTGCAGGGATTACTCCCGTTGTAAAGATCAGCTTCTTTGGGTCCATCCGAAAATGATGACGCTTTTCCCACCAATTTACATAGCTGTCCGCCCATTCGTCCGGGATGACAGAATATCCATATACCCCGTGCGCCACGCGCTGTACCAGTGCCTCCTGCACTTCCGGCACCGTCTCAAAATCCATATCCGCCACCCACATCGGGAGCTCTTTGCGATCCACATCCCACTTGAGGGAATTTGTGCCTCTGCGGTTTGGTATTTTATCAAAATTATATTTCATAATCATCAGGTCTCCTTTTTCTGTCTCTCTATAATGCCTTATCATACCACTTCTGCATCATTTCTTCAATCATTGCAGTACCATCAGAAACGGAAAAAGAAGGGAAAAAATACCTCTTTTTCCGGTATTTTTTCCCTTCTTTTGTAAACAATCACCGGGCTGCAGCAGTCTGTTTTCAGCCTTCGGTCTTTGTTGTGCTCTCTTTGGACTTATAATAATCCTCAAACTTCTGATTTGCAGCATCCAGTGTCTTCTGGCAGATGTCCGGAAGGTCTTTGCCCCATGCACCGGTTGCCTGCTTGAATCCCTTCTGCATGGCAGTCTGCATCTTCTTCATCTTTTCCACATCATCTCCGGCAAGGGCACTTGCAAAATCAAATAATCTCTCTGATGTCTGCTTTACTCCGTAATAGCCATCTTCGGAGATATCCTTCTGCGCCTGTGCCTTTGTTGCTGCATCAACCGTGAAATCCCCTTTTGCAAGGAACTTCCATATATCATCGCTGTTTGTTCCGTTTGCAACAGAAGAAGTAGCTGCCTGACCGGTCATCATTTTCTGCACGATGCTGATCAGCTGCTGCTGTCTGGACTGTGTATCCGCTTTCATCTGCTGTACGAGTGCTGCACGATCCTCAGCGCTCATCTTATTAATCGAATAGGTTGCTTTCTTATTGTCCTTGCTGCTGTCTGATTTATCATAGACTACACCGCTCTCATTTTTTTCTTCCGTCTTTGCCGTGGAGTCCTTCTTTGCAGCCGTCTCATTTTTGGTCACCGCATCGTTTTTATAGGATGCGTATACCTCTGTCTGCGTGTTTAACAAACCTGTTGTGTTTACACCCATACTCTCATCCTCCTTGAATTCTACCGGTCAATTCCATTTGTTTCCGGTTAAACTATGTTGGTATCTACTATAGATATCGGTTCTTTTCACAGAATCTTTATAGTTTGCTTTATTTTTGTTTCACAGTGACACGATAGGTCTTTCCAACGGCAGATTTTGTTCTGGCCTTCACCATCACATAGAGTTTCTGCCCCTTTGCAGCTTTTACGGTAAACTTCTGTCCGGTCTGTGCATAATCTTCCTGTTTGACCAGCTTCTTTTTCTGATTATATACACACACATTCCAGTATCCGCTGTCAGGAAGGCTTACCTGTATGGTCACCTTTCCCTTCTTTGCAGCCTTATATACAAAATAATCTTTATCCTTTACCGCATAATTATTTGCACTACAGGTCTTATTCTTTTTTACAGTTGTAGCTGTGGCAAAAGAATCATTGGATTCCTGTTCCCAGTTATCAGCCTTGTACTGATTGACTGTCACCGTGTATTCGTGTCCGCACGCATAATCATTGATATTCCGTTCTACCTTCAGGTAAATCTCTTTGCCTTTCCGGAAACTGAGCTTTGCAGTGGAAATCTGCAGATCATCCTCTGTTTCTAGCGTCTGCAGCAGATTCTTTTTCTCGTCATATACGGAAAGTTTCCAGTACTGATTGTTTCCACCGTCCGCATTTGTAAATTTGAAATTGAAATATCCACTGCCCGTGGCAACGTAGCGGTAGTAATCCACATCTTTTTTGCTGTTGATACTTCCATGCAGTGTCTTTCCAGCGGTAAGATCCGTGGCAAGCGCCATGGTATCGTTGGATTCCTTTTCCCAGCCTTCCGTTGCATAGTAATTGGAACGGATCTTGTACTGGTTTCCAACGCCGTAGCAGGTGACTTTCACATACACTTTTGCTCCCACCGGAAGGACATATTTACCGGAGGATACGGTTCTTGTATTGGTATCTTTCTGCAGTTCATTCATATTTTCATCATACAGATACAGATTCCAGAGTGCGGAAGATCCCTCCCCCTGAAAATCATATGTGAAATATCCGTTTTCCGGAATGGTATACTCATACCAGTCCACATCCGAAGCTTTGTAGGAACTTCCATTGATCCAGGTGCCGTTCTGCAGACTTGTCGCTGCCGCCGGTGTATCGTTGTCTTCCTGTTCCCACTGTGCACTCTCCGTTGTTTTCACCTGAAGGGAATACTGATAATCCTGTGTCAGCTGATAATCTAAAATGGTAATATCCATAGATTTCACACGCTCAACTTTGATATATACGCTTTTGCCCGGTCTGAGGTTATAAATTCTGGATGTATAATTGGATGCCAGAGGTTTTGTTTCCAGTTCCTGATTTCCATTGTCCGCATCATATACGGAAAAATTCCACTTTCCTTTTCCGCTTGTCTGTGCAAGATTTACAGTAAAATATCCGCCTTTTTCCGCAGTATATTTATAAAAGTGAACATTATTGGAAGTAGACAGCGTATCATACACCACCGTATCTGACTTCAGCACCTCTGCTTTGGTGTAGCTGCTGTATGTGCCGGTCGGTGTCTGATTGGTGGAAATAGATACATTGTCCGCTTTTACCGCCACCGGTGCCGCTGTAAAAACACAGCAGCATGCCAGCAGCAATGCCAGACCTCTTTTTTTCATGTTATGATTCATACGCATATTCCCTCTTTTACAGAGCTTTGATACGCTCCAGTGCCTTTACGGTGTTTTCATAATTTCCAAATGCAGTCAGTCGGAAATATCCTTCTCCGCTCGGTCCGAAACCGGATCCCGGAGTACCAACAACATTTGCATTCTCCAGCAGATAATCAAAGAACTCCCAGGAAGTCATCTGATCCGGAGTCTTTAACCAGATGTATGGTGCATTTACACCACCAAATACGGTATATCCGGCATCCTTTAATCCTTCCTTAATTGTCTTTGCATTCTTCATATAGTAAGCAACCTGCTCCTTTAACTGTGCTTTTCCTTCCTCAGAATATACAGCCTCACCGGCACGCTGCACAATGTACGGAGCACCGTTGAATTTGGTTCCGTGACGTCTTGCCCACATGTCGTGCAAAGAAACTTCCCCGCACTTTAAATCCTTCGGAACTACGGTATATCCAAGACGAACACCGGTAAATCCTGCATTCTTTGAGAAACTGTGCAGCTCAATGGCGCAGGTTCTTGCACCCTTGCACTCATAAATGGAATGTGCCACATTGTCCTCACTGATATAAGCTTCATAAGCGGCATCATAAATGATTACGGCGCCAACTTTATTGGCATAGTCCACCCATTCCTGCAACTGATCCTTTGTAAGCGTTGTTCCGGTCGGGTTATTCGGCAGACACAGATAGATTATGTCCGGTGTCTTCTTAGGAAACTCCGGTACGAAATGATTTTCTGCTGTACATGGCATGTAAATGACATCGCTCCATGTGCCGGTCTCCTTGTCGTAAGTACCGGTTCTTCCAGCCATAACGTTGGAATCCACATAAACCGGGTATACCGGATCACAGACCGCAATCTTGTTATCCTGTCCGAAAATCTCCTGAATATTTCCGGAATCGCTCTTTGCTCCGTCAGACACAAAAATTTCATCTGCTGCAACCTCACAGCCTCTTGCTGCATAATCATTCTCTGCGATTGCCTTGCGCAAAAATTCATATCCCAGATCCGGTGCATAGCCGTGGAATGTCTCGGCATGTCCCATCTCATCTACCGCTTTATGCATAGCCTCAATGATTGCAGGAGCCAGTGGCTGTGTAACATCACCGATTCCCAGACGGATAATGTTCTTGTCCGGATTTGCCTCCTGATATGCATTTACTTTTTTTGCAATTGTGCTGAATAAATAGCTGCCCGGCAGCTTCTGATAATTCTCATTTACATGAAACATAATTTCGTTCTCCTTCTCTAATTTTCCATCAGTATCACTTTAACATTTTCTTCTTTTAATGTAAAGACCAGCCAAAAAAGCCAGATAAGATCCTTACCCTTCCTGCAGAAGACTTAAGATCATCTGTGCCACCTCGACCAGGCCGGTTCCGTTGTCCATACTTCTTTTCTGAATATATTTATGTGCTTCCTCTTCCGTAAAAGAGTTTCGTGCCATAAGGAGTTCCTTTGCCTTGCGAATGATCTGCTGATCCTCCTGCGAACGGTGTTTCGGCTGCTGCCGCATTCTCCTTCTGCGCCTCTGGATATCTCCCTCCATCATTTCAATTGTCTGCAACAGTTCATGCACTTTCATCGGCATGGAAAGACAGACCAGATTGCTTACCTCTCTCTCCTGAATGGAAGACGGAGAAGCGATCAGAAGCATCTGAAACTCCGGTGGCAGATAATCGTGAATTTCCATATACATCATATCCATAAACCGGCATCCGCAGATCAGTATTCCACACTCCAGATTGTTTACGCTTGCCAGTGCCTGCGCACCGGTAGTACAGACTGCCTGCACGGAATACCCGCTCTGTGTCAATATTTTTTTTATGCCCACTGCCACTTCCGGTTTCGAAAAGGCAATTACAATGTTACTCACGATCCGATCTCCCGTTAAATCTTATACAGATACTCTTCGATCTCCCAGCCGGTTACCTGTGTACGGTACTGCATCCATTCTGCCTCTTTTGCCTCGATCAGTTTGCTGCTGATATGTTCTCCAAGCACTTCTTTTATAAAAGCATCTTTCTGCAATTCACAGATGGCCGCATGAAGATCGGCCGGAAGCGACTCGATTCCTCTGCTTGCTTTTTCTTCCTCCTTCAGTTCATAGACATTTTCCGGCACTTCTTCCGGTGGCTCAATTTTATTTCTGATACCGTCAATTCCGGCTGCAAGACATACCGCAAGGGCCAGATACGGATTGGCTGCCGGGTCCGGGCTGCGCAGTTCCACACGGGTTTCCTCTCCCCGGGAAGCAGGAATACGGATGAGCGGGCTGCGGTTTGTCGCAGACCATGCAATATAACATGGTGCCTCATATCCAGGTACCAGCCGCTTATAGGAATTTACCAGCGGATTCATGATAAGAGTCACACCTTTCATGTGCTTCATGATACCGCCAATAAAATAATAGGCTTCTTTACTCAGGCCCATTTTTCCATCCGGATCGCGGAAAATATTATGTCCGTCTTTGGACAGGGACATATTGATATGCATTCCGGAACCATTAATCCCGTATTTCGGCTTCGGCATAAAGCTTGCAAACAGACCGTGCCGCTTGGCAATTGTCTTAACCGCCAGTTTGAATGTCATGATATTATCTGCCGTCTGCAGTGCCTCATCATACTTAAAGTCAATCTCATGCTGTGCGGGTGCTACCTCATGGTGGGAAGCTTCGATCTCATACCCCATATCTTCAAGTGTCAGCACCATATCACGTCTGGCATTTTCTCCCAGGTCTACCGGACCGAGATCAAAATATCCGGCTTTTTCGTGGGAAAGTGTTGTCGGCTGGCCATTCTCATCCTGATGAAACAGGAAAAACTCACACTCCGGTCCCACATTAAATGTATATCCAAGTTTTTTTGCTTCCTCAATCTGACGTTTTAAGATATAACGGGAGTCCCCCGTAAACGGTGTTTTGTCTGCACAGTAAATATCACAGATAATACGTGCTACTTTTCCCTGCTGCGGGCGCCATGGGAAAATGGTAAATGTGTCCAGATCCGGATACAGATACATGTCTGACTCCTCAATCCGTACAAATCCCTCAATGGAAGAACCGTCAAACATACACTTGTTATTCAATGCTTTCTCCAGCTGACTGGATGTAATTGCTACATTCTTTAATGTTCCGAAAATATCCGTAAACTGCAGACGGATGAATTCCACATCCTCTTCTTCCACAATTCTGAAAATATCTTCCTTGGTATATCTGCTCATATACTTTTCTCCTTTTCTGCGTTACATTTGCTGATATATGTTAATACCTGTTCATAAGACATCGGACCGCCAAACAGATCCAGCGCACTTCCAATGGTGACGTTCAGCCGGTTTCTTCCAAGTTGTGAAATTTCTTCCAGATCTTCAAAACTGTGAACGCCTCCGGCATAGGTGATCGGAATTTTTCCCCAGTCTCCCAGAAACTGTGCCAGGGGTTTTTCAATTCCACCGGATTTTCCTTCCACATCCACGGCATGCACCAGAAACTCGCTGCACCGGGAACTCAGTTTTTCCAGAAGTTCATTCGTCACACGCTCTGTGGTAAATTTCTGCCACCGGTCGGTTACAATATAATAGCCCGGTTCTTCTGCATCTGCCCGGTATCTGCACGACAGATCAAGTACCAGGTGTTCCTTTCCCACGGCCTGCTCCAGCCGGTTCAGACAATCATAGTCAATCCGTCCGTCCCGGAAAACAAACGAAGTCACAATCACTGCAGATGCGCCAGCTTCCAGAAATTCGGACGCATTGGCATCGGTAATTCCTCCGCCGACCTGCAATCCCCCCGGATAGGCACGCAGAGCCGCCAGCGCCTGATTTTTGGTTTTTTCATAGTAAGGGCTGTCTTTTGCATTCAGTAAAATGATATGTCCGCCGCGGATTCCCCGGCTCTGATACATCCGTGCATAAAACGCTGCATCCTGCCCGGAAACAAAATTTTCACTTGCCTGATCCCCGGCATCCCGCAGACTGCTTCCGACAATCTGTTTTACCTTTCCGTTGTGAATATCAATACATGGTCTGAATTCCATCCGATTTTGTCCTCTTTTCAAAAAATGGGCATAGAAAGACCCTGCTGAGGCCCCCTTGCCCTTATTGTTGTATATCTTCACTGTTTATGCTGTTTCTCCGCTATCATAACATAATTTTTACTTGACAGCAATCCATTATTTTGCTATCATCATTAAAATTGTTATTGTACATAATAATAGGTGTTTTGGACGATAACAGACGTTACACAAAATTACATACAAACTACATATAATAGAAGAAAGCGAGGATTTTAGAAAATGGGAACTATTATCGGCGAAGGAATTACATTTGATGACGTTCTTCTGGTTCCTCAGTATTCTGAGGTTACACCAAACCTGATCGATCTGAAGACACATCTGACAAAGAAGATCGTACTGAACATTCCTATGATGAGTGCAGCCATGGATACCGTTACGGAGTCAAAAATGGCGATTGCAATGGCAAGACAGGGTGGTATCGGAATCATTCATAAAAACATGTCCATTGAAGCACAGGCAGATGAGGTCGATAAGGTAAAGCGTTCGGAAAACGGTGTTATCACAGACCCATTTTTCTTATCTCCAGACAATACATTACAGGATGCTGACAACCTGATGGCAAAGTTCCGTATCTCCGGTGTTCCGATCACAGAGAACGGTCGTCTGGTCGGCATCATCACGAACCGTGATTTAAAGTTCGAAACCGATTTCACAAAGAAAATCAGTGAATCTATGACCTCCGAGGGTCTGATCACCGCTCCGGAAGGAATTACCTTAGAAGAAGCCAAAAAGATTCTTGCAAAAGCCAGAAAAGAAAAACTTCCGATTGTTGACAAGGATTTCAACTTAAAAGGTCTGATCACCATCAAAGATATTGAAAAACAGATCAAGTATCCGCTTTCTGCAAAGGATGATCAGGGACGTCTTCTCTGCGGTGCCGGTGTCGGTATCACCGGAAACATGATGGAGCGTGTCGATGCCCTGGTTGCTGCCCATGTCGATGTCATCGTTGTCGATTCCGCACACGGTCATTCCAAAAACATTCTGGAAGCCGTAAAGAAGATCAAGGCAAAATACCCAGATCTGCAGGTTATCGCCGGAAACATTGCAACCGGTGCTGCTGCACAGGCACTGATTGATGCCGGAGCTGATGCAGTTAAAGTTGGTATCGGACCTGGTTCTATCTGTACCACACGTATCGTTGCCGGTATCGGTGTTCCACAGATCTCCGCAATCATGGACTGCTATGAAGTTGCAAAACAGAGCGGCATCCCTGTCATCGCCGATGGTGGTATCAAATACTCCGGCGATATGACAAAGGCTATCGCAGCCGGTGCAAACGTATGTATGATGGGTTCCATGTTTGCAGGATGTGACGAAGCACCTGGTACATTTGAGCTCTTCCAGGGAAGAAAATACAAAGTATACCGTGGTATGGGTTCCATCGCTGCCATGGAAAACGGAAGCAAAGACCGTTACTTCCAGGAAGGTGCAAAGAAACTTGTTCCGGAAGGCGTAGAAGGCCGTGTTGCTTACAAGGGAACACTTGAAGATACCGTCTTCCAGCTGATCGGTGGTATCCGTTCCGGTATGGGTTACTGCGGATGTCCTACCATTGAGGATCTCAAGGAAAGAGGTAAATTTGTCAAGATTTCCGCTGCTTCTTTACGTGAGAGCCATCCACACGATATTCATATTACAAAAGAAGCTCCAAACTACAGTACCGATGACAATAAATAAATCATAATAAATATAATTTGAGGTGAATTTTATTGGGCCCCAGTGAGACAGGTCAATTAATTGCAATAATTATCCTGCTGTGTCTGTCAGCGTTTTTTTCGTCGTCAGAGACAGCTCTTACAACCGTAAACCAGATTCGTATGCGTACCCTTGCAGACAATGGCGATAAACGCGCTGCACGGGTATTGCATGTAACCGGAAATCCGGGAAAAATGTTATCTGCCATTCTGATCGGAAACAATATTGTAAATCTTTCGGCATCTTCCATTTCAACATCCCTTGCCATCCATCTTTTTGGAAACACGGGTGCGGGAATTGCCACAGGTATTCTTACATTTCTGATACTGATCTTCGGTGAAGTAACACCAAAAACCATGGCAACCATCAAGGCCGATTCCATGTCTTTGACAGTAGCCGCTCCAATAGGACTTCTGATGAAAATACTTACTCCTGTTATTTTTATCATCAACAAGCTCTCTCTCGAACTGATGTTTCTGCTGCATGTCAATATCAAAGATGCACAGAAAAAGATGACAGAAGAAGAGCTCCGCACCATTGTTGACGTAAGTCAGGAAAATGGTGTCATCGAACATGAAGAACGGGATATGATTCATAATCTCTTTGATTTCGGTGATGCAGAAGCCAAGGAGATCATGGTTCCGCGAATTGACATGACTTTTGTTCAGGCAGATGCCACCTATCAGGAAGTACTTGATATCTTCCGTCAGGATATGTTTACACGCCTTCCTGTTTATGAAGACTCGACCGACAATGTAATCGGAATCATCAACATGAAAGACTTCCTGTTACAGAATGATACCCCGGAATTTTCCGTACGAAACCTTCTGCGGGAGCCATATTTTACATATGAGCACAAAAATACTGCAGATCTGTTTCTGGAAATGCGTAAATCCTCCATTTCTCTTGCGATTGTGCTGGACGAATACGGAGTAACCGCAGGACTCATTACTTTAGAAGACCTGTTGGAAGAAATTGTAGGGGAAATCCGTGATGAATATGATGCCGATGAAGAAGACGATATCACCCGGATCAGTGACCGCGAATTCTATGTACTTGGTTCCGCCAATCTCAACGATGTCAGTGAAGCGCTTTCCCTGCACTTTACTTCGGATGATTATGACACCATAGGAGGATATTGTCTTGGTCTTCTCGATCATCTGCCGGAAAAAAATGAAATTATTTTAACAGATAATAATATTCTTCTCCGTATTGACCGGATGGAAAAAAACAGAATCGAACGGATTTACATCCGGCTTCCGGAACCTCTGGAGGAAACCGGTTCCGAACAAAAATCCGAAGAATAATCCGTAAATTCTGAGGGCTGCTTTGCAGCCCTCATTTTTATGCCAGTAACTGCCGAAGCCACACACGAAGAGAATCCTCCATGATCCATTTCGAATCTCCGGCAAGCCCTCCCCTTTCTTTTGGAATCAGATTCTGTCCGGCATCCTCAAAATATTTTTTGCTGATAAACCGGCAGTGAAACGAAATAATCTTTCCCCTCGGAAAATCTTCATCCGGATCTTTCGGTTTTACCGGATCGGGATCTCCAGAATCCGGTTTCGGATCTTCCCTGTCAGTCCCCGGAGTTTCCGGATCAGGGTCTGTTGGATCAGGTCCTGCCGGATCAGGGTCTGCCGGATCAGGGTCTGTCAGATCATCTGTGTTCTCCGTCTTCCACACTCCATAAAGATCAATTTTCGGACTGTATCTGATTATCCAGCTGTCCTTTACCACTGCCCCACATTTTAAGTCTGCTTTTTTTGCATCCGGCTTCATTGCCCATCCAACCAGTTTTTTCCCTTTCGTTTTCCACCCGATATTTTCCAAAGGCACTTTTCCATAACCATACGTCATTGTCTGCACATCCATTTCCGTATCATCTTTTGAACTGTTCCGGTGAAAGAAAATCTGCAGTTTCTTTTTCTGTCCATAGGCCACACACCGCACATCATTTGTCACATAAAATTCCTGTCTCTCTCTATCCCCGTAACAATCTCCTCTCCATTCTGCAAAATCATATCCTTTCTTTGCTTTTGCTTTTAAACATGCCGTGTATCCATAACAATACTCTCCACCACCGGAAACCGATGCAATCCCTTCCCCTGCAATCGCATCCACCCAGAAAAACAATCCCTGAATTTCTTTGTGGAAATAATTGTGAAAGGAAGTGTATGACTCTCTGCTCCAGCTTTCCGCACCGGAAATTCCCTGATAAGTCGTATATACTTTTCCAGAAACCGGTCCCTGATCATTCATGGTTCCCTGCGCTTTTCCTTTCCTTACCACAATCATACAGGCATCCATCACCATAGACGCTTTGCCTTTATTTAATGCCTGACTTGCCTTTGCATTCAACCGGTCCTTCAGGTCTCCCAGTGTCAGCGCATACAGATTATATTCTGCACCACCTTTTCTGACACGATGCACCGCATACATATAGTTTCCGCCAAGTTTAAAATACATCGTCTGCAGTTTTTTCCCGGAAGAATCCTTTACCGACAACTTCCATCCGATTGTCCGGTAGCGGATATCCGAACTTGCCAGATTTGCTTTGGTTGCATAATAGATCATCCCATCGGTTTCCGAGAACGGGAAAAAGCATACATTATTTCCATACTCCTGATAATAACCGTATGCATTTTCTGATATTCCAGCATAAATGTCTGTCTGTCTGAACGGAAGAAATGTCACCAGCAATGCCACGACCATCCCGAACACCACAATTTTTATCTTTTTTTCCATTAACCGATTGCCACCTCCCAGTATTCACATAATAACCTTCCGTTTTCATCCTGCTGTCCCCCGGTATATACCCCGATAAACTGATATATCTTCTCTCTTTTTGCAAGTGTTTTTGTATAATCCGGAAGTTCCTTTTCCGACGGAAATACACACACCGCTTTCTCCTGCATAGTAATTTTCCTGACCGGACAGTCCTTCTTTTGTAAAAAATCTTTTATCAGCCTGTCCAATTCCTTTCCCCCGAGCTTTCCCTTGGTCCACTTACGCATCAGAACATCCATTTCTTTTTTGATATTACGGTCAGTAACGCTTCCATCGCTCTGGTAATACAGCCATTGCGGTGTCAACAGACCCGTATCCTGTCTCTGTTTTCCTGTTATGAGGGCCGGATGTGAAATATCTCCTGCATGCGCTGCAGAAGATACATATTTTCCGTCACACAGCACAGATAATAACAGGGAAAACAGCATTGCGGTCACACATGCTGCAATTGTCAGTGCAAGGATCAACGCATGTTTTCCTTTGGTTGTCAGTCTCCCTTTTCTGCTCATACCTCCTCCTCTTGCGGCCATATTTCTTCCGTCTCTGTTTCCTCTTCGATTACTTCCGTCTCTACCAGTATCGTTTTATCGCATGCTATGGACTTATGAAATCCTCCCGGAAGTACAAAATCTTCCGTTACCCTTACCGAAATAACACCCGAAACCATATCACAGCTTTTTACATCAATGGAAACCCTTGATGCCGTATGTAACTGCTGCCGGATTTCCTGCCGGACAAATGCTTCAACCTCCGTGTCCGACACTCCGGTCGCATAATACCGGTTCAGATGATATTTAAGTACCTGCGAAATACAGTTTTCCATTTCATTTTTTCTTGTGGAAATACTGTAGATACTCAGACAGGAAACGATCGTATAAACTGCGATCATACAGCCCAGTATTCCTAATATTATGTTTTTCATCGACTCCTCCAGTACCCTTCAAACGCTCCCGTGTCTGTTTCACACAGTGCGCGGCTCTTTGGAATTCCCTTTTCCACAACCACGCTGATTTCCGACACCAGCGCAATCAATACCAGTGCCGTCACAACCGCGATTGCCGTGCCTGCGTATTGTCTGATCAGTTCTTTCATCAACAGCCTCCGTTTCCCCAAACCTCGATCATCTGCATAATCAATCCCTGTCTGGACAGCAAAAACTGTCCCAGCGTGCCCAGAAAAACAACTCCTCCCACCGCAGCCAGTACCGCACCGCCGTATTCTTTTACCACTGCTGCCATATTCTATACCCCCGCAATCAATTGCAGAACTTTTCCGAGTCCTGCCACAACCCCTGTACCAATCACAAATAAAATTCCGCCAATTCCATATTCTTCTATGATCTGTTCCATCTTATTTTTCTCCTTTACTTTGCATAGCTTACAAATGTATGCTGTCTGTTAATTCCCAGGAAGGCAACCTGAAACGGAAACTGCATTTCGACTTTTGCCATATCAACCCCATCCATTCCATAAGGTATCTGACTGACCTGCGAAACGGTTGCCACCGTGGAATTTTCATTAAAAAATGTTACTTTCAGCTGATATCCGGCTTCCTCACTCTGCAAAAAACACTGTCGTACCACACCGGTATTAAAATCACTGTTTTCGATCTCATCAACAATTCGTGCCTGCATATCCTGTGCATTCATTACTTCCATATAGGCTGCCAGAATTCCCATTGCTGTCACCGCCATAAAAAGAGTCAGGAATACTCCCATGAATGCCTTTATGATCTGGCTCATTTTGTATCCTCCTCCCTTTTATCCAAGTCCTGCCCCTGACAGAAATGTCATCATAAACACTGCCATATCCACAAGAAGTTTTAATGACGCTGTCAATACCGGTGCAAGAAACAACAGATACATTCCACTGCTCAGATTTTTAAGCCGTCCCTTTTCTGCGACATCCAGCATCTCCAGATTCCGGTCAATCAGTTCCCCGATCTGCCGGTCTGCCCTGCCACTGTTTCCCATGGAAACGGAAAAGAGCATACTCATGGCAGAATGTACTTCCGGTATCTGAAAGCTTTTCAAAAACCGATGGTAGGGAAGCACGGACTCCGGTTCCATTTCCAGCTGGCCAACCAGTATATCCAGATCCCGTCGCAACACCGGCGGAACATGCTCCTGTGATTTCTGCAAAGCAACCTGAACGTTTTCACTCTGCAAAAGCAGTACAATATCCATCAGCCATCCCGGAAATGCACACTTGATACTGCGTACCAGCGTTTTTTTTGCAACCGCCCGTCCTACCCGGTGCTGATTTGCCATCAGAGCAACCAGAAGCAGTGCCGCCGCTGTCATCAGCTGATACCCAAAATAATATGCAGCTGCTGCACCTGCCGCCGTCACAACAGCCAGAACTACCGACAAACGTTTCTCTTTCCGCTCATCATACCGGTAATATTCTTCTATTTTCTTTGCATCTGCTTCATCGGTATGTCCATCCAGGGCCAGCCAGTCGATGGCAAGATATTTCTGCGCTCTCGCAAAAATCAGATCATCAAGGATCACAACTACAATCGTAAGCACCTGAGAAATCAAATTTTTACTGATATCAATTTCCATAACCGGCAGATATAAAATCATCCCGCATATCAACAATGACGCAGCAATTGACATTACAATATCCACAAACATTTTCCTGCGCTCTTTCATGGACTCCCGTATCCGCTGCTCCCACCTCTTTTTGTCTGCCAGGAGCAATTCCACCGGTCTTTCTATTGCCCCTCCGTAAATCTCCACATGTACAATAAAATCATGTACATTTTTTATCCGGCTGCAGGCATATTCCCGCTCGATCATCTGCAGGGAATCCCGCATTACGTCAGTTTCATCAAATGTCATATGCATGTGGTCAATGGCGTTTTGGAGAACCCCACGCATCGGACCATCCACCATCGCCGCATCTACATTCACCAGCGCCCTCTCCACTTTTTCTTCTTTGACGAAAGCATACAACAGCATATCCAGGTACTCGGATACCTCCTCAAATTTTCTCTCGTATACGATCTTTTTTTTGTACCATTTCCGGTGTCCGGAAATCCGAAGCAGCAGAAAACCGCCAATGACAACCGTCGTAATCCAGTGAAGTTTTAAGAGCAGATGCAGCGCATACAGTGCCGACAGGACAACCAGATAAATCATGTTTCCACCTCCCTGTCTGCATCCTTTCCAAGCTGCTGGTCCAAAAGGCTACAAAGCAACGGGTTGTCAACTCCCTCTCTTTTAAACCGCCGCAACAGCGATTCCGGAAATTCTTTCAGCACCAGTTTTCCATCGGTCACTGCCATAATAATTTTGTTTTTTTGGCCTTCTCTGTCAAAAAAACATACCTGGTCAATATAACGGTACACCTGACCGGCCCCGTTCTTTTTCTTTCGGATCAAAACCCCGACATCCATTGCCTGATAGATATCGTTTTCCAGACGGTCCGCATCCACACGCGTTTCAAGCATATTTAAAATCCGGTCCGGGATATTCCGGACATCGTCCGTATGCAGGGTGGTCATTCCCCGTACTCCCGTTGACCACCCTTCCAAAAGGTATTTCACCTCCTTGGAACGCGCCTCCGAGAGCATGATCCATTTAGGATTTAACCGCAGGCTTGCCTTGATCGCATCCGCATAATCAAACCGGTCATTGACCCGCATCTCAATACAGTCTTTCCCCGGATTCGTTACGGAATACCGGATCTCCATGGTATCTTCGATTGTGATGACACGCTCATTTCCCGGAACATACTGGGAAAAAAATTTTACACACTCCGTCTTTCCAATTCCCGGCATCCCGCAAAAAATCAGATTCATTTTCGTCAGCACGCAATTGACCAGTACAGCAAGAATATCCCTGCTGCAATACTGTTCCTGCAGTGCCTTTTCTGCTGTCAGCCGAATGACCGGCGGTGTTTTCCGGATGCTGATACTGCGCCCGGAACGTGCGATCGACTCATGCAGAACTGTCACCCGCAGCTCACTGGTTTCTGCCTCCAGCTCCGGATTCTGCTTGTTAAACTGCTGACTGACCACATTTGCAATCCGCTGGGTAAACTGTTCTACAAATGCCAAGGTCATATTCTCATCCACATACGCCTGATTCACCCGGTAACGTTCGTTATAGATATTGGTCAGCCAGATCTCCCGCCCATTGTAATCGACATCTGTGATCTCTTCGTTCGCAATATATTTCCACAATGGACCGAAATACTCTTTTCCAAGTTCCATACAGCCTCCTTAGGGTGTCGGCAGACCGGTATTTTTGTTCGCCTGGTCAATAAAATTTTTCACCAATGTCTGAAACGCACTTCCGATCGGTCCGCTTGTATCCGTTCCCACAACTGCTGTAATGACAAGGATCACTGCAAGAATCGCTACCACGGTAATTAAAATACCGCCATATTCCTGAAATATTTCTTTCATATTTTCATTTTCCTCCTGTATGAAGGACGTTCTTATGGGAAACCACAGAAGAATATCTGTGGGCACAAAAAATGCGGCGATTGCATCACATGCATTGCCGTACTGAAAAAAGATATTTTTACTATACCGTTTTTTGAGTTTTTGTAAATAGTTCTTTGGTACTAAAAAAGGACTTCCGCACCGGGAAGCCCTTCTTTTTGCTTTTACCTTAGTCATTCACTCTATTTTTCTGCCAAAAATTTTTCTGCTGCAACCATGCGTACCACAACAACAAATACATTTGCTGCCTGCTCAAGTTCGGCAAGCGACGGATACGTCGGTGCAATACGGATGACAGAATCCTTCGGATCTTTTTTGTAAGGGAACGGGGAACCCGCACCGGTCAGTACCACCCCTGCCTCTTTACACTTTGAAACAATCTCCTTTGCGCATCCTTCCGGTGCCTCGAAGGAAATAAAATATCCACCAAGCGGATGCATCCATGTACCGATTCCGCGGGATGCCAGTTCATCGGAAAAGATCTTCTCAACAAGCTCAAATTTCGGGCGAATCAGATCTGCCTGTTTTTCCATATGTGCCTTGATGCCATCAACATTCTTAAAAAACTTCACATGACGCAGCTGGTTAATCTTATCATGGCCAATGGTCTGAATCGTCAGACGCTTCTTGATATCTGCAATGTTTGTCTCTGAGGAAGCGATTGCTGCAATACCGGAACCCGGGAAGCTGACTTTGCTGGTAGAACAGAATTCAAATACCATATCCGGATTTCCTGCCTTTTTGCACTCCTCTAAAATATCCAGAATCTGTGCCTGGTCCTCTTTGTAGAGATGATGTACCACATAGGCATTATCCCAGAAAATACGGAAATCTGCGGCTGCCGGCTTTAAGGCTGCAAATCTGCGGACCGTCTCATCCGAATAGACCACACCCTGTGGATTGGAATATTTCGGCACACACCAGATTCCTTTTACCGTCTCATCGTTATTCACATATTTTTCTACCAGATCCATATCCGGTCCATTCTCTGTCATTGGGATGTTGATCATCTCGATACCGAATGTCTCTGTGATGGCAAAATGTCTGTCATATCCCGGAACCGGGCAGAGGAATTTTACCTTATCAAGCTTACACCATGGAGTGTTGCCACAAATACCAAACATTTCTGCACGGGCAACCTGATCATACATGATATTCAGGCTGGAGTTACCATATATAATCACATTTTCCGGCTTTGTCCCGATCACATCCGCCATCAGTTTTTTAGCTTCCGGAATACCATCAAGGACACCATAGTTTCGCAGATCGGTGCCGTTTTCACTCTTTAATGCAGTCTTGGAATCAAGCACATCAAGCATTCCCATGCTTAAATCAAGCTGGTCTGCTCCCGGCTTTCCTCTGGACATATCCAGTGCAAGACCCATGCCTTTTATTTTTTCATATTCGGCTTTGAGTGCGGTCAGCTCCTGTGTGAGTTCCTCTTTGCTCATCTCCTGATAGGTTTTCATGGTAAGTTTTCCTCCTTATTATTCCTCTGGATTTTCTTTGATTTTTTTATAATAGGCGCGAATCTGCTGCTCATATCCGTTTTCCGACGGCTCATAAAAAACCTCACCGGTCAGTCCGTCCGGCAGATACTGCTGCTTCACGTAGTGGTTTTTATAATCATGGGCATATTTGTAACCTTTTCCGTGCCCAAGCTTTCCTGCCGATTTGTAGTGGGCATCCTGCAAATGCACCGGTACCGGCGGTGTCTTTGTCTCCTGCACTACACGCATGGCCTTATCAATGGCATTGATCGCGGAATTACTCTTTGGCGCACTTGCCATATAAGTAACTGCCTGTGCCAGTACAATCCGTGCTTCCGGCATTCCGAGCCGCTCCACCGCCTGTGCCGCAGCTACTGCAACCTGCAATGCCTGCGGATCCGCATTCCCGATATCCTCAGATGCCAGAATCATGATTCTTCTGGCAATAAATTTCACATCTTCCCCCGCATAAAGCATCCGTGCCAGATAATACACCGCGGCATCCGGATCTGATCCACGCATGCTCTTGATAAAAGCAGAGATCGTATCATAGTGATTATCTCCCGTCTTATCGTAGTTGATGACCCGCTTCTGAATGCACTCACTGGCCACATCCAGTGTAATGTGAATGATCCCATCCTCACTCCGGTCCGTGGTCAGAATTCCAAGTTCAATGGCGGTCAGCGCTGCACGCGCATCTCCGTTTGCCATGTCAGCTAAAAACTCCAGCGCATCATCATCCACCTGTGCATGGTAAGAACCCATGCCCTTTTCCGTATCATTGACCGCCCGAAGCAGCAATGTACGGATATCCTCCGTGGAAAGTTTCTTTAACTCAAAAATGACGGAGCGCGACAAAAGCGCAGGATTCACCTCGAAATACGGATTTTCCGTTGTGGCTCCGATCAGAATGATCGTGCCGTCCTCGACAAACGGAAGCAGATAGTCCTGCTGTCCCTTGTTGAAACGATGGATCTCATCGATAAACAGGATCGTTTTCTTTCCATACATGCCCTGATTGTTTTTTGCCGCGGCAACCACTTCCTCCATGTCTTTCTTGCCCGCCGAAGTCGCATTGATCTGCATGAACTCTGCACTTGTGGTATTGGCAATCACTTTCGCCAGCGTCGTCTTTCCCGTACCGGGCGGTCCGTAAAAGATGATGGAGCTGAGTTTATCCGCTTTGATCGCACGGTACAGCAGTTTGTCTTTCCCGACGATGTGCTGCTGCCCGACAACCTCATCAAGTGTGGTCGGACGCAGCCGTGAGGCAAGCGGTGACTCATCCTTCATATTCTGTTGTCTCATATACTCAAATAAATCCATTCGTATCCAATCCCCATATGAATATCATTCAAGATCTTTTTGAATAATTTTTGTGTGTATCCTGCATTTTTATTCTTTGCAGGAATTTTTCCACAAACTTCTTTACGCTTTGTTCTTTGCGATATTTCTATGTAATTTCTATTATTCTTTCATTTCCCGCTTATCTCATTTTGAAAGAAAAAGCGTCAGGAAATTCATTTCATCCTTATAAGGATACATGATTTCCTGACGCTTGACAAGTTATTATTGAGATTTTTTTACATAAATATTGCTTTTATTTTTGTACAGATGCTGTAAGTGCACCATCCTTCACGTCAATGAGGATCGTATCTCCCTGCCGTACCTGATCTTCGAGAATCAGTTTTGCAGAGAGGGTCTCTACATGCTTTTGCAGGAACCGCTTCAATGGTCTTGCACCATAAACCGGATCGTAACCATGTTCAACCACAAAGTGTTCCGCTTCCGGTGACAATGCCACCTTGATCTCACGATCAGAAAGACGTTTGTTCAGATCATCCATCAGCAGACGGATGATGCCACCAATATTTTCTTTTGACAGTGGCTTAAACATAATAATCTCATCCAGACGGTTCAAAAATTCCGGTCGGAAATGTCCCTGCAGATCTTCCATGACTTCTTTTTCTGCCTCCGGCGAAATGTTGCCGTCTGCATCAATGCCATCCAGCAGATACTGCGATCCAAGGTTACTGGTCATAATAATGATCGTGTTCTTGAAATCTACGGTACGTCCCTGTGAATCTGTGATCCGCCCGTCATCAAGTACCTGTAACAGTACGTTAAAGACATCCGGATGTGCCTTTTCCACCTCATCAAACAGGACAACAGAATACGGTTTTCTCCGCACAGCTTCTGTCAGCTGGCCGCCTTCATCGTATCCGACATATCCTGGAGGCGCTCCGATCAGACGAGACACGGAGTATTTCTCCATGTATTCACTCATATCAAGACGCACCATGTTGGATTCATCGTCAAACAGGCTGGCAGCAAGTGCTTTTGCAAGTTCGGTCTTGCCGACACCGGTCGGTCCCAAAAACAGGAACGAACCAATTGGTTTGGTCGGATCTTTGATTCCTGCTTTGGAACGGATAATCGCCTCGGTCACTTTTGTAACACCATCGTCCTGGCCTACCACACGTTTGTGGAGTTCCTCATCCAGGTGCAGTGTCTTGTTCCGCTCGCTTTCGCTTAACTTCGCAACCGGGATTCCCGTCCAGCGGGAAATGATCTTTGCAATCTCTTCATCGGTGACATTTTCGTGTACCAGAGACAGATCACGGTCTTTGAGTTTATCTTCCTCAATTTCCAGTTCTTTCTGTAATCCAGGCAGTTTACTGTACTGCAATTCCGCAGCTTTTTCATAATCTGCGTCACGCTGTGCTGCCTCGATCTCCTTCTTTGTGCTCTCAATCTGCTCTCTGACCTTGCTGACATTGTCAACTGCATCCTTTTCGGTGCTCCACTGCGCTTTTCTGGTATTAAACTCATCACGCAATTCTGCAAGTTCTTTCTGCAGATCTGCCAGACGCTCCTGACTCAGATGATCCGTCTCTTTCTTTAATGCCGTCTCCTCGATCTGCATCTGCATGATCTTCCGGTTCATCTCATCAAGTTCTGCCGGCATGGAATCCAGCTCGGTCTTTATCATCGCACAGGCCTCGTCGACCAGATCGATTGCTTTATCCGGCAGGAACCGGTCTGTAATATAACGGTTGGAAAGAACTGCTGCCGTAACAAGCGCAGAGTCCGTAATCTTAACGCCGTGGAATACTTCGTAGCGCTCCTTTAAGCCACGCAGGATGGAAATGGTATCTTCCACCGTTGGCTCATCTACCATAACCGGCTGGAAACGCCGCTCCAGGGCAGCATCTTTTTCGATATACTCTCGGTATTCGTTTAAGGTTGTGGCACCGACACAGTGCAGTTCGCCTCTGGCAAGCATTGGTTTTAACAGCTGTCCGGCATCCATGGCACCATCGGTTTTTCCGGCACCGACGATTGTGTGCAGTTCATCGATAAACAGAATGATCTGTCCATCCGAATTTTTGACATCGTCAAGAACTGCTTTCAAACGTTCCTCAAATTCGCCACGATACTTTGCACCGGCAACCAGGGCACCCATATCCAGCGCAAACAGCTTCTTGTCTTTTAAGCCTTCCGGTACATCGCCTTTTACGATACGCTGTGCCAGACCCTCGACAACGGCAGTCTTACCTACACCGGGTTCACCGATCAGCACCGGGTTATTTTTGGTCTTACGGGAAAGAATCCGAACCACATTCCGGATCTCCTCATCACGGCCGATCACCGGGTCCATCTTCTGCTGTCTTGCACGCTCCACCATATCATAACCGTACTTTTCCAGTGTATCATATGTTGCTTCCGGGTTATCGGAAGTGACACGCTGATTGCCGCGGACGGTAGACAATGCCTGCAAAAACCGTTCCCTTGTCAGCCCATATTCTTTCATCAGTGCTTTCATCGCCGGATTTGGATATTTGAGCATTGCAAGGAAAATATGCTCGACAGAGACATATTCATCTCCCATTGCCTTTGCCTCATCCTCTGCATGGATCAGCACATTGTTTAAATCTTTTCCGACATAGACATTGCTGTTGCTGCCGGATACTTTGACGCGCGCATCCAGTTTGCTGATCGCATTCTGGGTGAAATGCTGTACGTCAATTTCCATTTTCTCTATCAGTTTCGGGATCAGTCCCTCTTCCTGCTGTAACAGGGCAACTAACAGGTGCTCCTGCTCAATCTCCTGATTTCCATAGTCGTAGGCAAGCTTTTCGCAGTTATTGATCGCTTCTACCGACTTTTGTGTGAATTTCTGTATGTTCATAGCAAGCCCTCCTCTTAACTATCATCATGTAACTGTGCTGTTTTTTGCATCCCAGTTACTATTTTTCTCGATTACGATATTGTTATACACCCGTTTTTAGCACTCGTCAAGTAGGAGTGCTAACAAAAATTCTAAAGATTTTATAAACATTGGAATATATTGTCGAATTGTCTGAAAATTGTTTTAGACATAAGTTTTTTCGATATGACGAAAGAAGGGGAATATTCTCTTTCTCCAGAAACATCCGTTATTAATTGTAACGGATGTTTTGCCGATATAATAGACAACACAAACGATGATCTATTACAGAAAGGAACTTTTCATGCAGATTTATTTATCACTGATGTCCCAGAAGAATCCCTCATCCGATTCCTCATCCTATGATCTTTCTTCTCCTCAGGGACGCATGCTCTATGTGAGAGAAACAACCAATGCCGCATTTTCTTCCTGGACTTCTCCCCTGCAAAGACAGGACCCTGATACACAGGAAGAAAAAAAACAGGCAATGCTCTCCCGCATTATGGGAAAATTAAAAAGTGGGAAGAAGCTTTCTGCCAAAGAGCTGGATTTTCTGCGGCGTACCGATCCAATTCTGTATGCCCACGCCCTACGCGTCCAACGAATGGCGGAGGCTTTAAAACAGCAGCTCTCCCATGCAAAAAGCAAGCAGGAAGCAAATGATATGATTACATCTGCGATTGCCGGGGTCTCGGACAAAGATCCGGACAAAGAATATCTGCTGGCTGCTTACAATGAAGTTTCCAAAAATTTTCATAAATCACCGGCTTATCAGCGTCTGCCAAACACTCCGGAAGATGCCAAAAAAAGAAAAACGAACAATCCGAATGCTCATTTTTCCGATGATGAGGACACGAATGACGATACGGATGATCTCCTGTCATGGACCCCGCTTCAGGAAATTATTGATGCGGCTCCAACACTAGAATGTCAGGGCTAGGCTTATATAGCTGGAACATTATTATTTCAAGTAGTGTTCCAGCTTTTCATTTACACACAGACGGATTTCCTCTGCAACACGTTCACAGTATGTCTTTTTCATACCCGCCTGCACACCAACTGCTACTAATTCCTTTTTCCCCGGATTTTTGCCATTTCCATCTACAGTGGTTGTGTGCTCACCATAATACGTATTACTGTATGTGAGATCATAGGCAGGACTTAAACGCCACATATCATCCTTTTCATTATAAATGTAGGTAAAGTTTTTAGAATGATCATCACGATTATGTGCGAATACATTAAAACACATACGACGATACATATTTTCCACATCCTCTGTACAATCCCTTGTCAGAATTTTTGTCAACTTCATCAATTCATGATAGTCCAGACTTGGTTGATTAAAATCTAACTCCAATAAGGCAGCCGCAGTTAACATATGTGCCCTTTTTATTTCATTCTTTTCTATTCTTCGATCAAATCTCTTTGTTCCAAAATATCCCGGACATATATCTGATGAAAAAAGCCGTGTTTCACTCATTACAATTCCACAGGCTTTTGCACACAGAGAATAATCGTATTCCATTTTTCCCACATCTTTTTTGTCCACATGTGCCGGAAATTTAATAATCCAGTTTTCTCCATCTATTTCCGTCATAATCTTAGGTCTTGCACCACCACTGGTTCCTCCCAGCCGGTACAATTCATCTAATTTCTCCGAATATTGCGTGCTTAATATTTTCTGGCAATGCACAGATAGTTCGTCCAGATCATCCATCTGTTGTCCCATCCCAATCTCCTTCTGCGGATGATAGGTCAAAGCTCCCATTCCAGATTTTCCCACGATGGCAAGACGATCCAATACCGAATATTGTGCTTCCTTTTTTCCACGTTCTTTCAGCAAACGCTCCAATAAAAGCTGTCCCCATGCATCCGGTAAACTATCTGCAAATACTCCGAACAATCCGTCAAAATAATCTTTTTTGGGCACAAACACTTCATTTTTTAGCGGAAGCGAAAATGGACTGACTGAAAATCCATGCTCCAGCCATTCTTCACTATAAGAAAATGCCACCTTATGATTCGCGGTCAATGCAAGCGTTCCCACAAGCCGGTCATCCATCCGAACCTCAAGACTTTCCCTTTGACTCATTGATTACCTCCTGAATATTTCGATATGGTACCTGTGTAAAAAGGTCCCGCAGTTCATCTGCAAGTTCCAACGCCATAGCAAGTTTTGTCAGTGACAAAAGCGAAATCTGTCCTGTTGTCTCAAATCGTTTAATAGAACCGTAACTTACTCCGCTCATATCCGAAAGTTTCTGTTGCGAAACTTTCCGCCGTCTGCGAATACGGCGCATACGTTCTGCCAGTTTTTTATCCAGTTCTTCTGCTGTTTCCCATACCAGTGCTTCCATATCATGCCCCATCTTGTCAGATAATATTTTATCCATTTCACGCGATTTTACTTATTTTTATATAATATATTATCTAATATTTTAGCATATCTCTTCGGGTACCGCAACGTCTCCCTGACTATTTTTCCTATCATACAGTTTTTCCAAAACTGCTCCAATATCCGCTTCCACGCAAATGGATTTCTTTCGGATTTCCTCCGGCGCACAGGCTTCCTTCTTATTTATGCAGGCATAAACTGCATCCGGCCAGGTTGCATATAGATATATCGGCTCCAGTACGCCCAATATTCTTCCAATGTTTTATAAGGGAAAAAGCCCCCGGAATACATATCCGAAAATCCATGCACCTGTCGGAAATCGCCAAACCACTTTTCAAAACGTTCCCCGGAATAGGTAAATCCTGCAGAAGTGGATAATCCCGCACCCGCGCCAATGATCACGGCCTCCGCTTTCTGCAGTGCCTGTTTCAGACGCTCTGTTTGTACACTTTTGCAGTTTGATGTTTTTATACTGCAAAATGGTGGATTATTGCCCCTACACTTTGCTCCCATACATGGGCACCACGATACACTTTTCGGCATATTTACTTCCATCGGTTCTCTTATCCATTCCATTTCATCACCTCCTTTACACTTCCTTCGTTTCTTCATATTCCAAAATGTCACCCGGCTGACACTGTAATACTCTACAAATCGCTTCCAATGTAGAAAACCGAATCGCCCTAACCTTTCCAGTTTTTATATTCGACAAATTTACATTCGATATTCCCACTTCTTCTGCAAGTTCTTGCAGGGAAATTTTTCTATCGGCCATCACCCGATCTAACCGTAATACAATTGGCATCTTATATTTCCTTTACTTTATCTATAATATTTCATCAGCCTCTTTCTGCAATTCGTACCCATGTTGAAAAGAAACACCAATGAAATAAATACAGATTCCTACTATAACAGCTGCTCCAATAAAATGATCCGTTCCTTTCCATTCTACCCCTTTTATAATCTGGCATGCTGCTAAACTTAAATATTTCAGGCATTTAATAACCGGATATCCGATTACAAAACATAAGGCTATCCCCCTACATTTTCAAATTGTTTTTTTACTTTATTTTCGTTCTTTCTTTCAAACATTTTTTATTCTCCTTTCTTGTATATCATAATTTCACTTTTTATGTTTATCAATACATTTTTAATGTTTATCGTTAATTTATGACGAAAAATCCCAAGAGCGATGCCAGCATCGATACTCATGCCACAAAAAAGGAGCCACACAGCACTCCTGCTGTGTGGCTCCTTCGATATTTCATTATCCTTCAATCGCAATATATTTGTTTTCTTCTACCGCTTTCTTTGCCTCTTTCTTCGGCACGAACAGCTTTAAGATACCATGCTTAAATTCTGCTTTGACATCCTCCTGCTCAATATCTTCACCGACATAAAAGCTTCTCTGGCAGGCACCGGCATAACGTTCCCTGCGGATGTAGTGACCGCTGTCTTTTTCTTTCTCGTCCTTATCCAGTCCCTTTGCAGCACTGATGGTCAGGTAGCCATCGGAAACAGAAGCCTTAATCTCATCCTTGGTAAATCCCGGAAGATCAATCATCAGCTCATATCCATCCTTCTGCTCTTTGATATCGGTCTTCATAATCCTTCCGGCTTTCTTACCGTATAGCTTCTTTTCGGTATTATTCATTTCTTTATCCATATCATAAAATGGAAACTCATCAAACCAGTCATCAAATAAATTCTCTCCAAAAATACTAGGCATTAACATAAGTCATCTCTCCTTTTCTTTCTGCGTCCACGGTCTGTGGACCTCTCATGCTTGTTTACCTTGTTTCTTTGGAACCGGGATGTTTCAGGAACCTTTCGTTCTCTTTTGGTTCCCTTCCTTTGTTCTTGCCTATGTTATAGCACTGTTTGTTAGCACTGTCAAGTGTTGAGTGCTAATATTTTTGTTATTTTTTTGCAAACCCTTTAAAATCAGTGGTTTGCAGTATCTTATTTCTTTTGAAATTGTGATTTTTCTGTTTTGACACCAATTTGACACCAATTTTTCTTTTTATGGTGTCAAGCATTTAACACCATACTATCTAGTCTTGCAATCTCATTTTCAATCCTTGTCAGCTCTCCAATATGGTTATACACTTCCATTGTTACATCTATATGAGCGTGTCCCATAATATATTGAAGAACTTTTACGTCCATACGGCACTCTGCCATTCTGGTACAAGCTGTGTGACGCATTACATGAGCTGAAAACTTCGGTAACAGCTCTGCTTTCCTATGCTCTTTTTTTGCTCTCTCTACTTCGGTTTTGTTATATGCGTCTACAATGTTATATAAAACACTATTTACGCCATTCGGCATAAGCGGTCTGCCCGATTTCGCTGTAAAGACAAACCCCGAATACCCGTCCACCTCAATGCTCTTATCCTTTGCAAGCATGAAATTGATTTTCCTTTGTTCCTCAAAGGCTTTTGCAACTTCTTGTGTCATAGGTATAATACGAATACCCGACTCCGTTTTTGGTGTTGAGATATGGAATTTGCAACCGTCGCCTAAATTCTTATAAATGAGCTGGTGGTCTACATTAACCGTTTTTGCCTTGATATTTATATCTTTCCATGTAAGACCAATAAGCTCCCCACACCTTAACCCCGTACCAATCATTATGGTAAACATAGGATAATATATGTTATAGACATTGCTCTGTTTTACAAACTCCATAAACTTTTCTTGTTGAGAAACAGTTAAGGCTTCTTTTTCCTCTGCTGGTTTTCCATAATCGCTAATGGAACTTTTTGCAGGGTTCTTTCGGATAATATCATCATCAACAGCCATTTCTAATGCAGGATAAAGCAGGTTGTGAATATACTTGATTGTAGAATAAGCATATCCAGCTTTGGAAAGTTTCGCATAATACGCTTTAATATGTGAGGGTAAAAGCTGAACAACTTTAATATTTCCAATCTCGTCTTTTACTCTGTTTTCCCAAGCACGAACATAACTAACTCTTGTAGTATCAGCCAGCTCACGAGTTGCCATATAACGCTCAAACAACGTGTTAAGCGTCATTTTTTTGATTGCCCCGTCTGTCAGTATGTTATCTTCCATATCCTTTGCAATCTGTTTCTCTTTTTCTCGAAGCTTTGGTAAATCTTGTGCATAGACTGTCAATCTCTTGCCTGTTCTTACATCTGTATAACGATAACTGTATCTTCCATCATTACGCCAGTTTTCGCCCTCTCTTAATTTTCTTCCTTTTGGGTCTTTTCTACTAATTGCCATGAGAACCATTCCTTTCTGAAAAAGCCTCTTTTCTTGTTCTCACAGCGTGCTTTGTCCTTTCTTATTATACTACACACGCCAGAGAACATAAATAGAAAATCGCTCTATTCTTCCAAATATAACAAGTATTTCTTGACTTTTTCTATGGAATAAAGAACCCTGCGACCTATCACAATTTTTGCTCCTGCCTGCTCACCAATCTTTCTTGCGGTAGCACGACCACAAGATAACATAGCAGACAGTCCCTCTATATCAACAGCAATCGGCTGTTCCGTTGCTCTTATCTTCGTTTTATTCATATTCCAACACCTTACCTCGCTGGAACATCACATCATTTAACACATCAGTATTTAACATAATGTAACACCCCCTTTACTGTGTGTCTATTTATAAGTTACAGAAGCAGACAGACGGCTTTGGAAAGCTCCGTTAGTATCTCAACTATTCCCATTCTTGTGGGCAGAACCGCACCATGCGGACGTATCATTATTCTGTGAGGATAGGTCGTGGCAAAACGACTTTTCCAACAGTCGCTCTCGGATCACTGCGTGGGTCGCTCGCTTTCTTTTGAAAAGGTCGTGGCGTACAGTCCCCGTGGCTCGCTATCTCACAAACGTATCTGTCTGCTTTATTCAGTTGTCAAAGAGCTGTGGCGAAAGCGTGTTGCTTTCATGTAAAAGCAGGTGCAGAGCAGGAAAGAGGGGATTGAACAAATCATGCTCTGCGGTTACTGCTTGTTATTCTTCTTCGATTTCTAAGGCAATATCAAACCCTAAAATCATTTTGATAAGTGCTTCTCGGATAAGTCCTTTTAACTCCATATCTACGACAATATAGACATTACCGTATTCATCATAGAGTGGACGCAGACAGCACTTTGATATGTACGGGTCATAAAATGCCAGTATCTTTTCAATCGCTTTTTCGTCCCCGTCCATTGCTTGTGAAAGCAAATAGTAGGACGGCTTCTTAAATGTTTGCTTCATTTTACTGTTTCTCCTTTAGTAATTTTTTCATAAGTGCCAATGAGTTATGTCGATTTTGGAATACACCGCTTCTGGAAATATTCTGCTTTTTTGCAATTTCTTCGTTGTTCATTTCCAAGAAGTAATACATCAGCAAAATCATAAAGTATATTTCTAAATAATTTCTAAATGTACCATAGACTTCTTTGTTTCATGTGGATAGCATAAAAACCTTATGATACAATGTCTAATTAAAGGAGATGAAATCACATGAATAAAATTGCTATTATTGAAGATGATATAGACATTTGCAATATGATTGCAAAATTCTTAGAAAATAATAAATATATCGTTCATTATGCCTTGAATGGTGCAGAGGGAATAGAATTATGTAAATCGCTTGTTCCAGATTTAATAATACTTGATATTATGTTACCGAAGTTAAATGGAAATGATGTATTACAGCGATTGCGTAAATTTACAAATGCTCCTGTCATTGTTGTTTCCGCAAAAACAATGGTACAGACAAAAATAGATTTATTAAAATTAGGTGCTGATGATTATATGACTAAGCCGTTTGACCTGCATGAGCTTCTTGCTCGTATTGAGGCAAATTTGAAAAGGACTTCAAATACGTCCTGCCAAAATGATACTTTGACATATAGAGATATTGAAATCAATAACTCTCTAGTTTATATCAAAGAGGTATTAGTATCTTTTACATCAACCGAGTTAAAGATTTTAAGACTATTATTGCAATATCCGCAAAAAATTTTTTCAAAGCAAAATTTATATGAATCCATTTGGAATGAAACTTATGCTTATGATGATGATACGATAAATACCCATATCAGTCATATTCGTAAAAAAATCAAGGCAATTACAAATGAAGATTATATACAAACCATTTGGGGAATCGGTTATAAAATTAAATAACTTTAGATTTTCTTTAGACTTATCAGATATAGTGGCATAGAAAGGAGTGTTTAGAATGACAAAATTTATATGCGAAACAAAAAATCTAAGCAAAAAATATAAAGATTTCTATGCTTTAAAGAATGTGAACTTAACTATTCCAAAAGGAGAAATCTACGGTCTTGTAGGCGAAAATGGGGCAGGAAAAACAACTCTAATCCGATTATTAACGGGACTTAATTTTAAGAGTGAGGGAGAAATAATCCTGTTTGGACATACAGATAATCTGCAATATGAAAGGACAAAAATCGGTTGCACGATTGAAATGCCTGCATTATACAAGGATATGACCGCTTCACAAAATTTAGAGGTGCAAAGGATACAGCGTGGTATTCCAAACAAAGAGTGTATTGCCGATACTTTAGAGTTGATAGGTTTATCCAATGCTGGTAAAAAAAGAGTGGCAAACTTTTCTTTGGGAATGAAACAAAGGCTTGCTTTAGGTGTTGCATTATTAGGTGAGCCAGAATTTTTGATTTTGGACGAACCCGTCAACGGACTTGACCCAACGGGAATTATTGAATTAAGAGAACTTCTTAAAAAATTAGTAAAAGAACGAGAGGTAACGATTTTAATATCCAGCCATATATTAAGTGAATTACATCAGCTTGCTACCTGTTACGGATTTCTTCATAAAGGAGAACTTTTGAAACAAATTTCTGCCGAAGAATTGAACGAAGAATGTAAACGCCATATTTGTTTAAGGACAGATAATATCCAAAAAACCACTCTTTTATTAGAGCAAAAGGGAAATATTAACAATTACTCCGTTTACCCCGATAATTCTATTCGGATATTCGAGTGCTTAGATAATGTAAGAATGATTTCTAAATTACTATCCAGTAACGGAGTTATTATTGATGAAATTTCTGTGCAAGGAGAAAATTTGGAAACATACTTTGAAAATCTAATAGGGGGACGAAAAAATGTTTAATCAAATAAGAGCAGAATTTTATAAGTTATTTCATACAAAGGCATTGTACTTAACCTTTGCTTTGATTTTAGCAGTCTTTGGAATTTTCTCCATAGGCGGTCAGCAACAATTTGTGGCATCAAGTTCAAGTTTAGACGAAACATGGAAAATAGGAGAAACTGTTGGATTTCTTGCTCGTGCTTATAGCGATACAGCACACCCATTGATTGAAGAAATAATAAGGACAGCCACATCTTATACTGTATTTTTCTGGCTGATTGTTCTTATATTTTCTGTCATTTTCTTTTCAAGAGAATATACGGATTCAACAATTAAAATTGCAATCGCAAGCGGACAAAGCCGAATTAAGTTTTTTGTTGCGAAATATATTGTGATTTCGATTACCAGTATATTTCTATACTTTTCATTTATTATGATTGCATTTATAATAGAATGTGCGAAATTTAATATTCCAATACAACTGTTTCCTATGCTGAAAATTGCAGGACTAAATTGTATGATTATGGGAGCATTTATCGGAATTACACTTATGTTATGTGTAATATTCAAACATACGGCAATCGTTGTAGGTGCTATGTCATTGTTTACATTTAGCGGACCGCTTATCTATATGATGACATGGGATAATATGTCAACTCAATCATGGAGAGTTCTAACATACTTAAAAATAAATCCTATGTATTACTGGATGAATACCTGTTCTTATAATATGATAAATAATTTAGAAATCAATATTTTGATTTATTTCGTGGGAACTGTAATTATTACATTTCTTGTTTCAGCATTGATACTAAGAAAGCAAGAAATACGCTAATCATAACAGAAAGGGGAAATGCGAATATGTTATATTTCTTATTGATTTGCTTTATCTTCATATTAGCATTTTCCTTATTCTCTATTATCAGAACAATTCGCAACATAAATAAGCAAATAAAGCAACAACGGAAAATACGAGTATCTTTATCAAATAGGGACATTGAAGAATTAGCTTATGCAATCAATCAAAAAGATAATCTACATAAAAAATTACAGGTTCAAATTAAGCAGGAAGAAGAACAGTTAAAACAGTCTATATCTAATATAAGCCACGATTTAAGAACACCTTTGACATCTATACAGGGCTATTTAACACTTCTGCAAGAATGTGAAGATAAACAGGAACAAGGACAATACATTAAAATCATTAAGGCAAAAACAGATTATCTCACGGATTTAGTACAAGAGTTTTATGATTTATCTGTGATAGAAAATGAGCAAGTTGATGTTGAATGTGAGCGTGTTGACATAAATAGAATTGTTACAGATTGCTTAATTGAAAAGTATTATGAATTTGGAGAAATCCAACCAACCATTCAAACAGAAAATACTCCTGTATGGATATACGGAAATAACCTTATCTGTAAACGAATTATTGAAAATTTAATTGTAAATGCACTTCGTTATTCAGATAATTACATTGAAGTTTCTATCAATCAAAAAGGAGTGTTCACAATTAAAAATTCAACAAAATCCCTTGATGATATTGATGTAAACTTATTATTTAACAAGTTTTATACTGTTGATAAATCACGCACCAAAGGAAGTTCTGGTCTGGGCTTGTATATTGTAAAGGAATTGCTGAAAAAGATTGACGGTAAAATTGAAAATGTAAGTTACGAAAAAAATATTTTGTCTGTTAGCATTTGTTTTCCCTTGTATAATGATAAAAAGTTACTGTGATCAGAACATCTGAATACAGTAACTTTTTTTAGTAGCTTTAACTCTCTTTTATAAGTTTTTCAAAATATTCTCTTTTCTTCTCTGGAAGTTGATTTAAAAATTCTTCCAGCCATTTTTCTTCTTCTTCCAAAATTCTCTCGTCCTCATAATACTCTGGATATTCCAAATATATTTCATTTTCTCTTTCTTCTCGTTCTTCGTCAGCTTGTGCTAAGTCCATATATTTTCCAATAAGGAATTGAAGATATTGACTATACCCAAGAGAACTAACTAAATAAGTAATTCGTTCATAGTCTTTCAATGTCATTTCTCTCTTTCCAGTTAAAAGGTCATAGTCATAAGAAGAACAAACTTCCAAAAATTCCTGTTCCTGCGTTTCTGCTTTTTTCATTGTTCACGCTCCGTATTTACTAAAATTTTAAATTCTTGCTAACTACACAAATAAATTCTTCTGGACTGGGTATCTTATTTCCAAATAAACGTTGAAATTCCGCTTGCTTGTTTGGGTCATCACTATTTCTAGCTTCATCAATAGCATACTGCATTTCTCTGCGAATTTCAGATACCGAACAGCCATTTGTTTTAGCCATTCTTTTTATAAGCTCTTTGCTATCCTTTTTACGAAATCTTAACATATAAACATACCCCCTTTGCGTTTATATTCTTCCATATTTTAAACTTTTTAGTCCGAATATATACTGTATAAATTATTCATTTACACAGAGTATTATATTACACTCTGCGAATGGTTACAATATAAAAAAGCAGGAAAGGAGAGGAAACTGTGGAAGTTGATTACAAAGCAATCGGACAGCGTATTAAAATTGCAAGAATTAAAAAGGGCGTAACACAAGAAACCGTTGCCGACCTTATAGACATTACACCAGCTCACATGAGTAATGTAGAAACAGGAAAAACAAAAGTCAGTTTGCCAACCTTGATTGCGATTGCCAATGCACTTTCTGTATCAGTCGATACTCTTTTATGCGATAATGTGATTGCTTCTAAAATCGTTTTTGAAAAAGAAGCAAACGATATTTTTTCAGACTGTGATGAATACGAAGTACGTTTCTTAGTAGATTTAATGAAGTCTGCTAAAATAGCGTTTCGTAAAGACAAGAATATACGCAATCAATTTCAAAAATAACCGTAGCTGTAAAGCACATAAATGTGTATTACAGGCTACGGTCTTTTTATATCATTTATCCTACAATCTTCCAGTTACTATCCTTATGTAGTACAAGCTCATACTGTGATACCTGCGTCGCCTTTGTCTGATTATCAAGGAATTTCACGGCTACTTTAACTTTTACATTGTCCCTGTCCTTTGTAAAGATAGGGTTTACCAATTCAGAATACAGATAGTCCCTGCCGATAGGTTCAAGCACATTTCCAGATACATAATAGGCAAGTTCTTTTTCTGTGGCTGTTGGATAGAGCTTAAAAAATGTTTCCAGAAAAGAGGTAGCGTCGTTGACGGTATCAGCGTCTACACTTGCGTCTGCTTCTGGCGTCTTAGGCTCATAGTCTGATTTTTCAACTGCTGGTGCAAGGGTAGGGTTCTGAACGATTACCATATCCCCGTCAGCGTCTACATGGACTTTTACGGTATAGGTTGCTTTCACATTGCTTGTCTGTTCTCCCTCTTTTATCTGCTGATCTACTTCGTAGGTAGCAGAAAAAGTGTCCGTTCCCGACTGTTCGATACTCCATACAATCACATTTGTAACCGTGGAGCTGGTCGGTATATCCGTTCTGATTGTATCTACATTCAAGTCCTGCAATTCCTTTGTCAGATAACCGCTGATTGCCTGCGTCCTTGCTTCAATCGTTTCTTTGCTGTTATTCCATGTGTAATAGGACTTCGCAAAGTTCTTCACGAAATTTTCTATCCCGTTGGTGTCCTGCAAGCGAAGTTCAATGATTTCTTTTTCATGGGTGGTGTGCTGGTCGATAGCAGTAAAATTCTTATACACTCCAAAGCTCACGCTTGCGATAAGCACCACCCACAACGCAATCACGGTTTTCTTATGTGTGCCTACCTTGACAGTACGCACCTTTTTTTCTTTTGGTTCTTTGATAGTTTCTGTCTGTTTCTTATTCTTCTTAAACATATTTTTCAAGTCCTTTCTATTGTTTTACTCGTCCTGCACCGATTAAGTGCTGTTGCCAGTAACTACTACTTAGGTCTGCATATCCTATCGGGTCGCCTGCATGGTACATCTGGTTATTTCCTACATAAATGCCGACGTGGGTTACATACGAACCAGCGTTATAGGTAGAATGGAAAAACACCAAGTCCCCAGCCTTTGCCTGCGAGAGTGGAAGATGTTGGGTAGCGTCATACTGTGCTTGTGCTGTTCTCGGTAAGGAGATACCAGCTTTTCCATAGCACCATTGCGTCAGTCCCGAACAGTCAAAGGAAGTGTTGGGATTGCTACCGCCATACACATATTTCCAGCCTTGATATTTTAACGCTTCATTCATTACCTTTTGTGCCAGCTCTCCCGATACCTGCGGAACAGTTAAATACTGATTGACTAATTCCACATAGAACATATTTCCATAGCCATACCGCCAGCCCCCGTTCTTCGCAACGGCTATCGGGTTGGTGTAGGTTACTTTCTTTCCACCCGATTTCTCACGGGCGAAGCTCTCTGCAAGATTAAAAGTGTGTTTTTTTCCTTTTCCTGCCACATATCCCACATAGCCACCGCCATAATTATAGGACTGTATCGCTACATTCAAATCGTCGATACCTTGATTTTTGCAGGAAGAAAGCAGGGACGCAAAATACTTACACCCCTGCTTGATTGAGCTTTCCGTATCTAAGGAATTAGGCGGTAAACCCAGACTTTCCGAACTCTGCATAACATCTTCTGCCGTACCGCCACTTTCTACTTGAATGATAGCAAGTAGCACATTGACATACTCGGAGATACCGTTTTCTCTGGCGTATTTTTCCACCATAGGCTGATGTTTCAAGACTTCTGCGGATAAGTTCATACCCGTAATGCCAGAAGAAAAATTGCTGTTCTCGTCGTCGCTGTCCGCACTAATCAATACCCCAAAGAAAAGCACCAGAGAAAAGAGGATAGGAAACAGGCTACCAATGAGAGCGATATGTTTCAGTTTCATTTTTTCTTCTGCCCTTTCTTCGTTACAAGGTTACGGGTTTTCTCTGTGGTTTGCTGGTTCTTCTGGACGCTCTGGGTCTGCTGAACCTTTGTCCTGCGGTCTTTGATGTAATTCTGGCGTGTTTCCTGCGATACCACTTTTTCTACATTCTGCCTATGTACTGTTTGTGTAGGCTGGGTCGCTTTTCTATCAGAAGCACCAGAAGATAACGGACGCTCTTTGATAACATTTGTCTTGACTGGCTCACTTGCTTTTGAAGTGGTCGCTGTGGCAGGGCGTTTCACTTCCTGCATTTTTTCCGCACTCGGCTTTGGAATGGTTGAAGCTGTGGCTGGTCGCTCATGGGGACGGGTAGCTCCCGTTGTCGCTGATCCGTCAGCCTTTCGCTGTGCCTGCCTTGCTTCTTGTGCCTTTTGAAGCTCCATACGCTTGTCAGCGATATTTTGTCTATGCTGTTCCTGCTTTTCCAATCGTCCCGTCTGTCTGGACTGCTGTTCCTGAACCATTCCACGCTTAAAGTCGGACACGCTGGACTTTGCCTTTTCCTTTGCGGAATACACCGCATAAGCGGTCTGTGTCGGCATATCCTTGATATTCTCTTTGACAGCATTTGCCTTGTCTTTCACTTTATTTTTTGTATCTAAGACAGCACCCACCTTTGAGCCTGCACGATTTCCAAAACTGGAAGAAGTGTTGCTTCGTGAAAATGTACGTTTATCTTTTTGAGGATTACTCCTTGAAGAACCATTACCCGATAGCATAGCTCCCGTAACTGCACCCGTGCCAGCTCCAACCATACTTCCATGACTAACAGCTCTAGCCATACGTCGCTCCATTCTTCTAGCTCTATGTCGCATAAACAGATATGGTCTGCGGAATATCCTGCGTCCCATGTTTTGACTGTCGCCAGCGTTCAAAGAGAACATATTCATTAAGTCGCCTAACTTGATAAAGATACCTGCGAAACACACTATCTGTAAGAACGCCACCATAAAAAACGGGTAATCTTTGGAGATGTTATAAAACATACTGGAAATACTGAACGCCACCGTTACAATGAGCGTTATTCCTGCCCGTGTCATTATGGTATTAAACACCCTCACGATTGCCTGCTTTGCCAGATTTTCTTGACTGGGTATCATGGAAAGAAGAAAACTGATAGGTAAAAACATTGAAAAGATAATAAAAAGTATCCTCATGTTCCAATCGTAAATACCGCTGGCTTTCCTCAATCACACACCTTGTCGGACGGATAAGGTCGTAGTATTTTATCAGCGTTTCTTGCAAACTGTGTCACTACAAAAGTTACAAGATTCAATACCTGACTTCCCGTAGAAACCGCTGAAAGCCCGGATGTAGAACCGAATCTTCCAACTACCAGAAGATCCACTGCACCGTATGCCGCCTGCAGGATCAATGCTCCCAGCACCGGTATCATAAATGCAATCAGTTTTTTAAGTATGCTTCCTTGTGTAAAATCTGCCTTATCGTTCATCGTAATGTTTTCTCCTTTCGCACATGATCTGATAAAATTTCTCTATCGTCCGTATCATACATTCTGCATCTTCGTCCGAGATTTCTTCCATGTAAGGGAGCAGACTTTTAAAATATTGTTCGTCATATTTCTGCGAAAGATTTGTTCCCTTTCTTGTAACAGCTATGTATGTGACACGTCCATCTGCTTCAGAAGCCATTTTCTTAAGGTATCCTTTTTCTTCCATCTCTTTGACAGTTCTTGTAACTCCCGGTCTTGGAAGCTCCATTGCATCACTGATATCCGACACCTTTACCTGTACGCCCTGTCCTTCCAAAGACTGTATCGTATCCAGATATTGAATAAAGGATGAACGAACACCTTCGGGCAACGGTGGGAGCATCTCCCGGGTCCGCTTTGCCTGATAACATGCATCGAACATCCTTTTTATTATTTCACTTGTCATATTCTGTCCTCCTTATATATTATCAGTAAAATCACCACTTATACTTTCTTTTGCATTCATGGCACTTCTAGTAATTATCACAGTTAATTACCTTTGATAATTATATAAAAATTTAGAAATTTGTCAAGCTTTTATTCCATTGTTAACAGCTGATCCGCTGAAAATTTATCATCTTCTTAATATCTTCCGGAATTTTTTCCCAGATTTCCGCAGACACATATTCCATATTTTTCCAAATCTACCCTTCCATTTATCACTTCAACTCCATCCGCTCGAAGAAGTTCTGCCTGTACATCCTCTCCACCAAACGCAAATGCCCCGGCCAGTTCACCTTTCGCATTGACCACTCTGAAGCACGGAATATGTTCCGGATCCGGATTCTTATGCAGTGCATTGCCCACGGCTCTTGCCATTCTGTGGTCTCCCGCCATCTCTGCGATCTTCCCATAAGTTGCCACATGTCCTTTCGGAATACGCTTCACTGCTTCATAGATTCTCTTTGTCGGACTGTCCGTAACCAGATCATACCCAGACAATCTGATCTTTCTCTTTATCCGGCAAAGGCTCTTTTTTCTCTAGCTGTTTCAGAATCACTTCTTCCCGTTCTCTGGCTGCCTTGTCTACTTCCAGAAGATGCTCTCCAATGGTGTCCTGCAGAAGCATCACCTGATAAGTTGAATTTCGATGGTTCTTCAGATAATCTCTGCGAAGAAAACCATACTTGCCAAGTTGCTCCATCTGCTCACCGGATTTATAGGTGAGATTCGGGATCAGATATCCATTTACATTTGTATACGTTAATTCCATTTTATTAGCACTCTCCATTTCTCATCATTTTTTGACCACAAATTTACGACATTTACGACAAATCTGGCACTGCTTTACAATACCAGACAAAATGGCTGATGCCCCGGAAATCCTGTAAAACAGGCACTTCCGGGATACACAAGACAGGGCAAAAATCGACTTCCATTATCAAGTATTGAGTGTTAATTCTTTTGTGAAGATTTTGTGACGTCTTAATTTTAGTCCTGTTTTCCTATTGCGCATATGTTTCTTCCATGCTATATTTTCTTTACACATTTCGAATTTGCAGCTAAATTTATATACCGCTGCATTTCACCGGATATTTCATCCGTTTTTTTCCATGTGTACGAAACAATTAAATATTGGAGAGGAATTTCGTGCAGAGCAAAAATTCAGTTATTATTTTATTATTGTTTTTATTTTCAGATATTGAAAGCTGGGGGGCTTCCATGTTACAATCTTGATAGAAGAACAGCCGCTATATCACACGTTTTCCTCTCCGCCACTACAAAGGAGAAGAAAATGTACAAGAGCAAAAAGTTCGAAGACCTTACCATTAGTGATGATTTTATGTTTGGGATTGTTATGCGCGATCCCAAATATTGTAAACCTTTTCTGGAAACTATACTGAATATTAAGATTTCACGCATTGAGTATCCCGAGGATCAGAAAACGATTAATCTGTCTCTGGATGCGAAGAGCATCCGGCTGGATGTGTATGTTGAGGACGATTTTGATACGGTTTACAACATTGAAATGCAGAACGGACACCATAAAAATCTTCCGAAGCGCACCCGCTATTATCAGGGGATGATTGATTTAAACCTGCTCGACAAGGGCATGGATTACACGCAGTTGAAACAAAGTTTCGTGATCTTTGTCTGCACCTTTGATCCGTTCCATATCGGCAGGCATGTGTATACTTTTGAAAACCGCTGCGTGGAAGATCCGAATCTGCCTCTTAACGATGGCACACAGAAAATCATTTTAAATACGAAAGGAATTTTTGATGATGTTCGGCCGGAACTGAAACGGCTGCTTAACTTTATTGATGGCAGACAGCCGGAAGATTCTTTTACACAAGATCTCTCCAAGGCTGTGGAATCTGCCAAGCGCAATGAGAAATGGAGGCATGACTACATGACGCTGCAAATGGCTTATGACGAGAAATACCGCGAGGGGCTGGAAACTGGCATTCAGCAGGGCATTGAACGAGGCATTACAACATCTGCCCGTCGTATGCTTTCCTCCGGTAAATATTCGGATTCTGAAATTTCTGAAATTACCGGACTTTCCGTGGAACAAATTCAGGCTTTAAAGAATTCCGCAAAATAAACTCTTATTATTTTTAATTCAATACTTTATAATTCAAGAATAATCTTGAGGTTATTGTCCTGTACGCTTGCTCCTACATTACCATCAAGAGCCAGACATAAATCCCCGTATTGTAAACAGGCAGCCGAACGATTTTCAAACTGTACTCTGCGCAGATTGCTTTCGATTCTGGCAAGCACTTCTTCCATATCAAAAGGTTTTGTAATGTAATCATCTGCCCCAAGACGAAGCAGATCAATTTTATTCTGTGTCGTTTCTTTCGCTGAAATAATAAGAACCGGTATCGTAAATTGTCTGCGTATATCTGCCAGAATAATATCGCCGCTTCGATAGGGTAGCATAATATCAAGTATGATCAGATCAATTTTTTCTTTGTGTAAGAAATCCAGAACATGGAGTCCATCATATTGACTGTACACAACATATCCGTTTTCTTTCAGGAAATCTGTTAACAGCGTATTGATTTCCACATCATCTTCAATTATTAATATTTTATCCACTTGTGTACCTCTTTTTTACAGGCAATAACCTTCTCCCCTGAGTTTCTTTCCCTCTTCGATATAAGAAAGTGCACTCTCTTTTAACCCTGCAATTTCTTCTTCCGTCAATGCCCGCGTGACCTTCGCCGGTCTGCCCATAACCATGCTGCCGTCCGGGATATTCTGGTGTTCAAGCACAAGGCTTCCTGCTGCGATGAGACAGTTTTTTCCGATCACACTGCCGTTCATCACCGTTGCGCCCATGCCGATTAATGTGTTGTCCCCGATCGTGCAGCCATGAAGAATTGCATTATGCCCCACCGTCACATAATCGCCCACCATGGTCGGGTCGACTTTGGAAGTGTGGACCGTGCAGTTATCCTGAATGTTTGTCCCTTTTCCGATGATAATTTTATTGTCATCCCCACGCAGTACCGCATAAAAAAGAATGGTACTGTCCGCACCGATGGAAACATCCCCCATCACCACAGATTCCTTTACGATATTGGTTGATGCCGCTATACTTCCCGTTGTTTTTGTCATGACCGATTTCCTCGTTTCTTTCCTTATTTTCATACTGTTTTTAGTATAACATCTCCGTTTTTGCTTCTCAACATACTCTTTTTGGAAAAGAAAAAAGCGAGGACATCAGCAGATGCTCTCGCTCGACTCCACTTTACGATTTATTCGTAAATGTGTTTCTTTTTATCTTTTGCTTTCGCCTGTTTTTTCTTTAACGGGTGTTTTGGATTCTTATCTGACATAGTAATCGCCTCTTTTCCTCATATTCATATGTCAAATTTGTTTCCTTTGTTATGCCTACGTTATAGCACTGTATTCTGGCAATGTCAACCCTGTCTGTTAATTATTTTGTGTTTTTTCTGTGAATACGATAAATTTACTCATTTTAACGCAAGTTGTCAGGCATTTTGTGTTTGTGTTTTTTCTGTGAACTTACAAAATCCTCCCAAAAAAGTCATTGACATTTTAAATTTTCATCCCTATAATGGTAAAAGTTCGGTTGCTAACTATTTAAAATCATTTTAAGAAAGGAGTGATTTCTTGCAGGATTTCGATGAAGAACAACTCAAAGAAATTCATATGGGCCGCCTGATCCAGGTACTGTCCCATCAGATGAAACGGAAAAGCTGTGTGAACTCCATGATCAACGACGATGGTCTGACCACCATGCAGAAACATGTGTTGAAATTTCTTCTTCTGGAAACCCTTCACAAGGTTGTCTACCAGAAAGACATCGAAGAAGAATTTCAAATCCGCAAATCCACGGCGACCGGAATGCTGCAGCTTCTCGAAAAAAATGGTTTTATTGTGCGGGAAAGCGAAAAAAAAGATGCCCGTCTGAAACGCATCATTCCTACAAAGAAAGCGGAAGCACTCCGTCCGAGCATCCTTGCACACATAAGGCAGTCGGAAACACAGCTTACGACAGATATTTCCGAAGCTGATGTTCTGACCTGTAAAAAAGTGCTCTGCCAGATGCTCTATAACGTATCAGAACATAAGGAGGTATGTAAAAAAAATGAATAAGAAACTTTTACAATCCGTCCGGGAATACAAAAAGCAATCCATCATTGCCCCTCTTCTGGTTACATTAGAGGTACTGATGGAAGTATTGATTCCTCTGGAAATGGCAAAAATTATTGATATTGGCATTGCAGAAGGAAATCTCGGATATATTATCCAAAGAGGACTTATCCTTGTAATTATGGCAATGATGTCCTTGTTTTTCGGTGTACAGGCCGGAAACTTTGCAGCAATTGCCGGAGCCGGATATGCCAAAAATCTGCGGCACGATATTTATTATAAAGTACAGGATTTTTCCTTTAAAAATATTGACCATTTTTCCACGTCCGGACTCGTTACCCGTATGACCACCGATATTACCAATATCCAGATGGCTTATATGATGAGTATCCGTCTGCTTGCAAGAGCTCCGATTATGATCGTTTTATCCTGGATCATGACGCTGACGCTCAGCAAAAAAGCCGCACTCTTATTCTTAATCGTCATCCCGGTGCTCGGTGGAACGCTGTTATTTATTGCAAAGAAAGCCCATCCACATTTCATCAAGGTGTTTGACGAATACGATGATTTGAACAACTCTGTACAGGAAAATGTAAATGCAGCCCGCGTGGTAAAAGCATTCGTCCGTGAGGATTACGAAATTGACAAATTCCACGGTGTTTCCAAATATGTTTACCAGTTATTCACAACAGCAGAAAAAATTGTTGCCTGGAACTCTCCGGTTATGCAGTTTGTAATGTATGCCGTTATCATGATCCTTGTCTACATTGGTGGAAAAGGCATTGTAACCAAAACGATGGAAACCGGTGCCTTAACCTCCATTATTGTATATGCTTTACAGATCATCGGCTCCCTGATGATGGTAACTTTCGTTTTCGTCATGATTATGATTGCTGGCGCATCAACAGACCGTATCACCGAGGTACTCGATGAAATTCCGGAAATGATTGATCCCGCAGACGCAGTAACTTCCGTTGCCGATGGTGATATTGTCTTTGACCATGTCAGCTTCAGTTATGCCGGTGAGGGAGGAAATCTTTCCTTAAAAGATGTAAATTTGCATATCAAATCCGGTCAGACGGTGGGTATCATCGGTGGAACCGGAAGTGCCAAATCCACTCTCGTACAGCTGATTCCACGTCTGTATGATGTCACGAAGGGAAGTGTAATGGTCAGCGGTGTCGATGTACGCAAATACAATCTGGAAGCTCTGCGTGATCAGGTTTCCATGGTGTTGCAGAAAAACGTCCTGTTCTCCGGAACAATTTACGACAATATCCGCTGGGGCAACGAAAACGCCTCTGACGAAGAAGTGCAAAATGTATGTAAACTGGCACAGGCCGATGGTTTTGTCCGGGAATTTCCGGATGGCTACAACACACAGATTGTCCAGGGTGGAAACAATGTTTCCGGTGGACAGAAACAGCGTCTTTGTATTGCCCGTGCACTTTTGAAAAAACCAAAGATTCTGATTCTGGATGATTCCACAAGTGCTGTAGATACCAAAACCGATGCTCTGATCCGTAAGGCTTTCCGTGAGGAAATCCCGAATACCACAAAGATCATCATTGCACAGCGTGTTTCTTCTATTGAAGATGCCGACCAGATCATTGTTCTGGAAAACGGTGCTATTTCTGGTATTGGTACATCTGAAGAATTGTTAAAGACCAATGATATTTACCGTGAAGTATATGAATCTCAGGTCAAGGGAGGTGAAGATCATGAATAACAAAAAGCCAAAGCTTTCCAAATACTATATTGCTACCGCAAAACGTCTGTTGAAATATGTAACAGAAACCTATAAAGCCCGCTTTATTCTTGTATTTGTATGTATCTTCTTAAGTGCAGTCGCATCCATTTCGGTATCTCTGTCCTTAAAATACATGCTTGATGATTTCATCCTTCCCCTGATTGGACAAAAAAGTCCGGACTATACCGAATTTTACCGTGCACTTGCTGTACTTGGCTGTATTTTCATTGTCGGTGTTATTGCAACATTTATCTATACCCGTATGATGGTATATATCGGCCAGGGTGTGTTAAAGCGTGTGCGTGATGATATGTTTGAGCATATGCAGACCCTTCCGATCCGCTATTTCGATCAGAATACGAATGGCTCTATCATGAGTCTTTACACAAATGATACCGATACCCTGCGCCAGATGATCAGTCAGGCAATCCCACAGGCACTGATGTCGTTTTTCACCATCATTGTTACATTTATTTCCATGCTGGTCTTAAGTCCCCTGCTGACACTGCTTGCCATTGTTGTCATCGGGATTCTGGTATTTGTCACAAAAAAAATCGGTGGAAACAGTGGAAAATACTTTGTGCGCCAGCAGGTTTCCCTTGCCGACGTGACCGGATTTGTGGAAGAACATATGAATGGCCAGCGTGTGGTAAAAGTGTTCAACCATGAGCAGAAATCCAAAGAGGAATTCGACCAGCTCAACGAAGCACTGTTTGACAGTGCCTCACAGGCAAACAAATACGCAAACATGATGGGACCGGTTATCGGAAATATCGGAAATTTACAATTCGTGCTGACTGCTGTTCTCGGTGGTGTTCTCTCGGTTGCCGGTGTGGGCGGCATTACGCTCGGCGTCATGGCCTCCTACCTGCAGTTTACCAAGAGTTTTACCCAGCCATTTATGCAGGTGGCACAACAGTTCAACTCCATCGTTATGGCTCTGGCAGGAGCTGAGAGAATCTTTGCCCTGATCGACGAAAAACCGGAGACAGACGAAGGCTATGTAACACTTGTCAATGCAAAAAGAGATGCCGATGGCAACATCATCGAATGTAAAGAACGTACCGGCATGTGGGCATGGAAACATCCACATTCCGCAGATGGAAGTGTATCTTACACCCCTCTGACCGGCGATGTCCGTTTTGAGGATGTTACATTCGGCTACAATCCGAATAAGGTCATCTTAAAGGATATCAGTCTGTTCGCCAAACCGGGACAGAAACTGGCATTTGTTGGCTCTACCGGTGCCGGAAAGACAACAATTACCAACCTGATCAACCGTTTCTACGATATTCAGGAGGGAAAAATCCGCTATGACGGCATCAATATCACCAAGATCAAAAAAGATGATCTGCGCCGCTCCCTCGGTATTGTCCTGCAGGATACCCATCTGTTTACCGGAACCATCCGCGATAATATCCGTTACGGAAATCTTGATGCAACCGATGAGCAGATCTACGAAGCTGCCAGACTTGCGCACGCAGACCAGTTCATCCGGATGCTGCCAAACGGTTATGATACCATGTTAAGCGGTGACGGCGAAGAACTTTCCCAGGGACAGCGCCAGCTGCTTTCCATTGCAAGAGCCGCCGTGGCTGATCCACCGGTTCTCATCCTCGATGAGGCAACTTCCAGCATCGATACCCGTACCGAAAGCATTGTACAAAAGGGTATGGATAATCTGATGAAAGGACGTACGGTATTTGTGATCGCTCACCGCCTGTCTACGATCCGAAACAGTGATGCAATTATTGTGCTTGATCATGGACAGATCATTGAACGCGGAGATCATGCGGATCTGATTAAGCAGAAGGGAACCTATTATCAGCTGTATACCGGAAAACTGGAACTTTCCTAAACTGGAAATACCCTCCTATTGCAGAAATATTACAGACTTGTTACAATACATTTGTACTTAGCTAATACAAATACAAACAGGGAGGTACTTAACTATGTGCTTTAGATTTTTTTCCAACTGCGATTTCTCAGCACTGATCCGTAAGTGTTTTGGATGCTAATAACCAGCAAAAAAGAAGCTGCACACGAATTTTCTTTTCGTGTGTCAGCTTCTTTTTGCGTTTCCTGTCTGTATTCACCTGACCGGTCCGTCTATGCACGGAAATCAAATTTATTTTTTGATATGTTGATTTAAAAACTCCATTACTTCTCGTTTCTTTGGAATCGCAGGAATTCCACCTCTCTTTTGCACACACAGACATGCTACTGCATTTCCCTGCCGTGCACAGGCACGCAAATCATTCCAGTCCATCTCATCAATTGCTTTGTTCAGGGATAAAAACTGGCTCAGGAATCCACCCCAGAATGAATCTCCGGCTCCTGTTGTATCAACCGCCTCTGTTGCAAATCCCCTGATCTGTTCTTTTCCATCCGTAGTTGCCACAAGTACGCCGTCACTGCCAAGTGTAATGGCAATCAGCTCTGGTCCCATGGAAAGCAACTCCTCCGCAGCTTCTTCATAGCTGTTTTTTCCCGTCAGCAGGAGACTTTCTTCATCCGATACCTTCATCACATCCGCAAATGGAATCACTGCTTTCATTTCCTGTACTGCAGTCTGTTCATTTTTCCACAAGGATGCACGGTAATTTGGATCATAAGAAATCAATGCTCCAGCGTCTTTTGCGATATGAACAGCTTCTAAAGTTGCACTTTTTGCCGGTTCATCCGTCAGGGAAAGCGATCCGAAATGAAAAATTTTACCTTTTTGCAAAAGCGTCGGATCCAGTTCTTCTTTCCGAAGTTGTGTATCCGCGCCCGGTTTTCTTGCAAATGAAAATTTCCGCTCACCGTTTTCATCAATTTCTACAAACGCAAGTGTAGTAAAATACTTATCATCTTCGATCAGATGGTCCACTGCAATCCCCTCATTTTGTAAGGTTCTTTTTAAAAATGCACCATGCATGTCTTTTCCGACTTTTCCAATAAACGATGTCCGGTATCCCATATGGCTTGCAACCGTCAATAAATTCGCCGGTGCACCACCGGGATTCTGCTCAAACAGCTTCATTCCATCTTTTCCGTATCCTGCCTCGGTAAAATCGATCAGCAGTTCACCCAATGCTACAATATCAACCTCTTTTTCCATTCTTTAGTTCCTCCACAATTTCATTATAACGCTTTTTATTCAGCCGATAAAAGAATAATACCACAGCAGTCACAATCCAGAGAACCCCCGGAATGGTTGTAAATGCATGTTTCATAATGGAAAGTACGGCTGCATTTTGTGTCTGGTTTGCCACATACCCGTATTTTCCGAGTAATCCGGCAAGAAGTGCTGTTCCAATTGCCATTCCAATCTTGTTTCCAAGCGAAATAAACGCATATTGAAATCCATCGTTGCGCAATCCGGTTTTCCACTCACCGTACTCCACACAATCCGGAATGATTGCATAAATTGCGGTATTGAATCCGGAAAAGAAAAACTGTGTAATTCCAGACAATGCATAAAAGATAACCGGAGCTTCTTTTACATTAAAGAAAAACATGGAAAGCATCGAAATTCCTGTCAAAAGTGCAAATACACTGGCAGTTCTTCCTTTATTGTTCAGTTTACGGAATACCGGCTGAAAGCAGGCTGCTCCAATAATGGAAGGAATAATGATGCACATCGAATAAGTGGTATAATACGAGGCATTTCCTTCTACATAAGTAAAATAATACAGGACATCCGCATTTCTTCCATATAAAGTAAAACCAAATAAAATCTGTCCTACCAGAGCCAGCAGATACGGACGATTCTGAAGCACCGCTTTTAGCTGGACTTTTATAGAAATTTTTTCTTTTTCCGGTGTGATCACAGCCTCTTTTGTCTTTGCAAAGCAAAAGAAATGACATGCTGCAAAAATGCATCCATAAATAACTGCCACCGTCAGATATCCGGTTTTTGCACTGCTGCTTCCAAATTTGTTAATCAAAGGAACGGTAATGATATTTAACACACCGATTGCAATCATTGCTGCAACGGAACGGGAAGTGTTGATTTTTGCACGCTCATCAATGTCCTGTGTCATTGCTCCACAGAGTGTTCCATATGGAATATTCACACAGGTATATCCCAAAACAAGGAGACAATATGTGATTACCATATATACAATTTTTGCAGTCTGATTCCAGTCTGGTCTTGCCCAGAATGTCATTACAAGGAGCACCGCCGTAATCGGTGCCGCCACCAAAAGCCATGGACGGTATCTTCCCCATCTTGTCTTTGTCTTGTCGGTCAGTCCCCCAACAATCGGATCATTAATGGCATCCCAGAATCGGGAAAACAGCATCAGTGCAGACACTGCTGCCATACTGATTCCAAATACATCGGTATAAAAAATCATTAAAAAATTGCTGACAAACATCCAACTGAAATTACATCCCACATCACCAAAACCATATGCAATTTTGCTGATCAGCGGCACTTTTCCACTTCTGTTCTCGCTACCCATACGTTCCTCCTACTTCATCAGAGTTTCTGGCAAAACTCGATTCTCTCCTCATTCGGTCCTTTAATCATGAAAAACTTTACACCATTATCCCAAAACGGAAGCTGCTCAATTCCATCCGTAATGACTTCATATCCATTTTCACAGATCTTTTTATACATTTCTTCAATATCTCTCACATCCAGTGCGACATGCTGATATGCCCCGTCTGCCATTACCGCCTGTCCGTTCTCAAACGATTCGATACAGTAATTCTGAATCTGCAAAAACGCAACCTTTTCTTTTGCCTTTTCATTATAGGTTTCTAAAATCACTTCAAATCCAAGACTTTTATAAAATTCGATTGTCTTTTTTAAATCATTCGTCGGGAGCCCTATGTGGGCTACTCCGACAATTCCATATTCGTTTTTCATCTGTTTAATCCTCCTGCACATTGATAATGACTTTCATCGTTGTCTCACGGTTATCATCAATATACTGGTATGCTTTCAGATAATCTTTAAATGCAAACGTTTTTGAAATTAATGGTTTCAAATGTACCTTTCCCTCATTGACAAGACGGATACCATCTACATAATCGTCATGCCGGTACATCATGGTACTTTTAATATCGAGTTCGTGATCATTTGCGACTGCCAGATCCACCTCTGCCATTCCTGCAAATACTGCAACCAGTACGATCACACTTCCTTTTCTTGCATATTTGATTGCCTGCCCCATCGTAATGTTATTTCCTGCACAGTCATAGATCACATCTGCCTTATCCGGACCAAATGCCTCTACCATAGCCTCTCCAAAATCTTTGTGCAGCGTGTTGACACATACATCAATTCCACATTCTTTTGCTTTTTCCAAACGCAGATCACTGACATCGGTAATCATAACCTTTGCTGCTCCCATCCCTTTTGCTGTTTGTGCAACAAGATTTCCAATTGGACCTGCGCCGATTACTGTGATATTCATTCCTTTTACATCGCCCATCTGCTTTACTCCATGAACTGCAACTGCAAGAGGCTCGATCATCGCCCCTTCTTCATAAGACATATCTTCCGGAATCGGTGTTACCTTAGATGCATCTACTGCAAAATATTCAGAAGCCGTACCTGTGGTCTGGAATCCCATAACCTTTAATTCCTCGCAAAGATTATATTTTCCATGGCGACACGGATAGCAGTGTCCGCAATAAACCTGTGGTTCAATCGTAACTTTCTGTCCGATCTGAAACCCAGAAACATTTTTCCCTATTTCTGCGATTTCTCCGGAAACCTCATGTCCCTGTGTCACCGGATATTTCGTAAACGGATGCTTTCCATGATATACATGGATATCAGAACCACAGATACCTATATTTCTGATTTTTACCAGTACCTGATCATCCTTGACTTCTGGAACCGGAACCTCTCTAAATGTAATTTCTCCTGGATTTGTCATTACCTGCTGTAACATAATTGTTTCCTCCTTTATATTTGTTCTTCTTTTGTTTTATCTTTTATAAAATGTTTTATTAAAGTAATTACATTATTGTCCCATTCCTCTGTTTTGTCAATAGTTTTTGAGAGTTTTTACCAGTTGCACAATTTTTTATTTTACTTTTTGTACAATTTTTCTAAATTTTTAAACAAAAAAGTTCCCTCTTTACCGCATGTACACGCCAGTAAAGAAGGAACTTTTTTAATTTCATCATTACGAACAGCATTCTTTTACATATTCATACAAAAAATGTTTTGCCGCACCAACCGCCGATGCTTCTTTTTCATAAGAACAATTTTTCAGATAAGAAATATCCCTGTCAAATCCATTGTAAGACAATACCCTCTGTCCCAATGGAATCATATACTCTGCCAGTACACCTCCGACATCTCCCCCAAGTATAATATCCATATCGTATGCCATCCGAAGATTGGATATCAGGATAGCAAGATGATCCAGATATCTTTCCCATTTTTGTTCAGCTTCCTTATTTCCCTGTTTCAATTGTTCCATAAATACTTCCAGAGAATTTTTTCCGTCCCCAGTCAGCACACTTGCCGCACAATAAGCATCTGCACACCCCTGCTTTCCACAATAACATCTGTCCCCTCCGGGAATCAGGATCATATGTCCAAACTCTCCTGCCTTCTGGTTCTGTCCACGAAACAGTTTTCCATCAATGCAAAATGCCCCTCCAAGAGTATGATTTAAGGAGAGGTATATCGCATTGTTATATTTTTGTGTATCTTCCGCAAGCATAGCGGAATTAGCATCATTCTCAAAATAAACCGGAAATCCCAATGCCTGTTCCAAAAAACGCAGACTGTAATTTTCTACCTGAAGAGCATGCGATTTTAGAACTGTCTTCTCATTCTGATCGATAATTCCGGGAATTGCAATTCCAATCCCTAAAATATCTTTCTCCGTTTTGCATTCTTTCAGAAACTGTTGTACCTGCCCGGCAATTTTTACACTATAATCGATATCCGGTGAAAATTTTAAACGGACACGTTTCAGATGTTCGATTTCATATCCCAGATTTACGAGTACCATTTCCAGATGATTAGCGGTAATTACAAGTCCCATTGCCCTGCAATATTCCTTGTTAATTCCTATGCTTTTGGCTTTTCTTCCCCCGGTAGATGCATACTCTCCATTTTCTACAATCAGTCCCTTTGCAATCAGCTCATTGACATTTGTCAGAACTGTAGGCATACTAAGCCCCAGTTCTTTTGCCAGTTCTGCCTTTGATGTAACGGAATGGTTCAACATGTAATTAATAATTTCAGTTCTTGCTATATTGCGTTTTTCTCTTTTTTCCGGCATAATCTTCCTCTTAAATAAAGTATTTTATAAAAGTATCATATGCTTTTATTTATTATTTGTAAAGAACAAATTTCATCCTATATCCAGACAAAAAACCGCTGCGGCTGCAACGGTTTTCATTCTGTCTATTATTCTTATTTTACGGTAACGGTCTTTACTTTCGACCATGCAGAATATGCTTTCTTATTGTTATCATTTTCTGTCTTGGCACAGGAACGAACCCGCACGTAATACTTCTTTTTTGAAGTAAGGTATTTGATTGTAACAGAAGTCTTCTGATCGTGAACACTTACTTTTTTTGCGCCCTGAAACTTGCTGTTGGTTGCATACTGTACCTCATATCTGTAATTATTTACTTTCGACCAGCTTACTTTTGCACTGCTCTTTCCGGCAGAAACAGATACGGTCGGAGCCTTCAGATTTATTTTTTTCACTCCGATTTCGTACTTGTACTGTTTTCCATAATAATTATTTACATATGCATAATAAGTTCCTGTATAAGGCGCAATAAACACATCACCGGATGACACACAGAAATCTTTTTCCTTTACAGATGGCCAGAAAGACGATAATTCTGTTGTTTTACCAAGCAATTTTACAATCGTTGTTTTTTCACTGTAAGAGTCCGCATCACTGATAAATTTATAGCTCTGTCCCTTTTTTAAGGTTACTGCATACATATCATTATCTTCTTCTTCCGCACCACCATAGGAATTTCCCATAAATCCCGTATACATGGTGTTTACTTTCATACCTGTAGCATTATTTTTCTTCTCGTTCGGCTCAAGCTCACAGGTATTATTTTTTTCAAACGAAAAACGATACGTTGTAGAAGGCCGAAACTGGTAATGTGATTGCAGTGATACATAATAAGTTCCCTTTGCAAGCCCCACATAATTATCTGCTGCTGCCCCTGCACAGTCCACCATGATCTTCCAGATCTTTTCCCCTTTGGCTGTATAAACAGCTACATCATAATTTTCCAGGGATTTCGGATCCTCCTCATTCAAATGAATCCGAAGGATTCCCTGCTGATCCAGCGTAACCTTGTTCCAGTATACCTTATCCGCATCCCATTTTACGGTATAATCAGTATCAAACGACTTCTCCGTTGCCGTGTCCATGGAAGTTTCCTCAACCGTAATTCCATCGGCATATGCCGGTACCGGTGCCATTACACCTGCTGCCAGCGCAAGTGTCAGTATCATCGCAGCTAATTTCTTTTTCATAGTATTCTCCTTTTTGTTTACATTTTAACCGAACCAATTGTCCTACACAATTCGTCCGACTCTCCCATTGTAAACATTTCAGGATGTAACCACAATAGGCGATAAGTCCTATAATTAACACAGCTTGTTGCCGTTTACAAGAAATTTAAACCTGCATCCCAGCACCTCTGCCGCACGTTTACACATCAGCATACGCTGCAAAAAAATCTCGAAATAGTCCATGACCGTGCACATCGTATCGTCCATCTCCAGTTCCATCTGAATCACTTTCTTTTCCTTCTTAATCTCCAGATGCGACCCCAATGCCGCATAATTGACCCTGTCATGAGAGTCAAAATTGGCAATGACCTGGTTCCGCACACGATTGCGACGCACATCCGTCTTATCTGCCAGAATCAGTGCCGCAGAAACCGCATCCACTGCTGTACCGGTTGCCTCATCGTGCTGTCCGATGGCAGTTGCCACAAGAATTGCATCTGACAGTGGCATTTTGCGCTCCTTGAGGATCTGATATGCCATGATGCCGCCTGTATGGGCGTGATCGTTACGGTTAATGCTGTTTCCGATGTCATGCATATACCCGGCTATCCTGCTCAGTTCTATCTCATGGGCACTGTACCCCAGTTCATTTAAGATGCGGGCAGCTTCCTGTGCCACTTTGGCTGCATGTTTGATGGAATGCTCGGTAAATCCCAGCTCACCGAGTACCTGATTTCCACGCTCGATCAATAAATTAATTTCTTCATCTTTTTTTATCGCGTCATACGAAAAAGCACATGCTGCTTTTTTCGTTTCTCTTTTTGTTTCTTTTTTTGTTTCCTTCATACCTGTTTCCTTGCTTTCTTTTTTCTATTTTTTCCATACCTGCCTGTATGTAATCATACATTTTCTGTAAATCCGTATAAGTAACTGTTCACAGATGTCCCTCCTTACATTCGTGTGATCGCATCCGCCGCAAGCTTTGAACGCTCACATTCTTCCGCGGTCAGAGTGATCTGCCAGCAAAGAGGGCTTCCTTTCATATGTTCCGCCGCATAACTGAGTCCATTGGTCCTCTCATCCAGAAACGGACGGTCAATCTGATTGGGATCTCCAAGCAGAATTATTTTTGTGTCTTTTCCAACCCTGGTAATCAGACCCTTCATCTGATTCGGCGTCATATTCTGTGCCTCATCGATGATCAGATACGTTTTTACAATGGATCTGCCACGGATAAAATTCATCGCCTCCGCCTGAATAATTCCACGGTCAAACACTTCTTCCACCTTATCCTGCAGCTCTGCCTCGTTTTCATAGCGGCTCTGCTCATTGGAATCAATCAGCTGCTCTAAATTGTCAATGATCGGGCGCATCAGCGGTCCTATTTTTTCCTGTTCATCTCCCGGCAAAAATCCGATATCCTCATCAAACTGTGCATTCGGCCGGCAGATCATGATTCTTCTGTACTCTCCTGTCGGATTATTCAGCATTTTCTCCAGACCGACCGCAAGCGAATAAAACGTCTTACTGGTTCCTGCCATCCCCTTTACAATCACAAGCGGTGCTTTCTCTGCCGGCTGCATGAGCGCCTCCTGTAAAAAATACTGTCCGGCATTGCGCGGGCTTACCCCATAAGGCTGTGCCTTGCGGTATTCCAGTTTGCGGATCACACCATGTTCTACCCTTCCCAGCTGCGTTTTCTTTGTGGACTGGTCACTCTGGATGATTACAAATTCATTCTCATACAACTGCGGAATGACAGTTTTCCCCTCTTCATCCACCTGATATATGGTTTCCACCGGAATCCCCTTTTTCTTAAAATCCTTAAAGTTTTCTTCCGGTGCATAGACACAGATTCTTCCACGATACTGTGCGTCATGTCCAAGTACCTGCTCGGTCAGGAAATCCTCAGCCTTAATTCCTATAATCTGTGCTTTGATGCGCAGTAAAATATCTTTTGTGACAAGCACCACCTGCTCCGGTTTCTCCTGCGATAATCCCAGACATACTTTTAAAATCCGGTTATCACTTTTGGTCTCCGGAAGATCCGAAGGCAGTTCGACATCACGGTAGTTTTTCTCTACACGAAGCGTTCCTCCTCCCGGAAGCGTTACTCCTTCCAGCAAATCTCCCTGCAGCCGCAGTTCCTCCAGCATCCGGATCGTTGTCCGGACATTTGCGCCAGTCTCTCCTTCCGCTTTTTTGAGATTATCCAGTTCTTCCAGTACAACTACCGGAAGCACCACCTGATTGTCTTCAAAACACTGCATTCCATAAGGTGCCTGAATCAGAACATTGGTATCTACCACATAAATTTTTACCATGCAAAAGCACTCCTTTTTCATTTCTATCCTTTACAATTCTTACTGTTATTATCATACCTCTTTTCCGTTTTTCCTGTTATCGCGCTACTGTAAAAGATTGTAAAATATATGCAAAAAAGCCACCGCAGATTCGTTTTCTGTAACGATTCTGCGATGGCTCCCATCTCATTTTGTTTTGTAAAAATTATCCCTGTGCATACCGTGTCAGGAACTGCTTTGTCCGCTCTTCCTTCGGATGATCGATCACCTGGTGCGGGTCTCCCTGCTCCACAATCACACCACCATCCATGAAAATCAGCTGATCTGCCACATCACGGGCAAATGCCATCTCATGGGTAACAATGATCATCGTTGTTTTCTGTTCTGCCAGTGTGCGGATGACTTTTAAAACCTCACCGGTCAGCTCCGGATCAAGCGCCGATGTCGGCTCATCAAAACAGAGAATATCCGGTTTTAAGGCAAGAGCACGCGCAATTGCCACCCGCTGCTGCTGTCCGCCGGACAACTGATGCGGATAATGATCCATACGCTCGGAAAGTCCCATGCGCTCTAACAGCTGTCTGCCGTGTGCATCAATTTCTTCCAAGATCTTTTTCTTATTCTGTTTGAAATCCGGACGTTCCTGTGCCAGAAGCTGTTCCGCAAGCGTCACATTCTGTAACGCTGTATACTGTGGAAACAGATTGAATGACTGAAATACCATGCCAAAATGCAGACGTTTTCTGCGCAGATCCGCATCCTTTTCCATTCCGGCCGTTGATGCATCAAACAGTGTCTCTCCGTTGACCGTAATCGTTCCGCCATTCGGGCGCTCCAGAAAATTCAGACAGCGCAGAAGCGTTGTCTTTCCAGAACCGGAAGATCCGATAATTGCAAGCGCCGTGCCTTCCTCCATGGAGAAACTGACATCTTTTAATACATTCGTTCTGCCGAAATGTTTTTCTATATGTGATACCTCTAAGATTGCCATGTTATCCTCCTACTTAAAGTAATCCAGCTTACGCTCAATATAATTAAATAAAAGCGTCAAAATACCAATAAAAATAAGATAAAATACACCAGTGTAAAACAGTGGCCAGGTCAGGCCATCGGATTTCATAAATGCAGCACCGGCAAAGGTCAGCTCATAGGCTGCAATAATACGCGCAAGAGAGGTATCTTTTACAAGCGTAATGATCTCGTTTGACATCGGCGGTACGACGCGCTTGATCATCTGAAGCAATGTGATTTTGAAAAAGATCTGATGCTTTGTCATGCCAAGCACCTGTCCGGCTTCCCTCTGTCCGGCCGGAACTCCCTCGATTCCTCCACGGAAAATCACGGAAAAATAGCACGCATAATTAATCACAAATGCCACTACGGTTGCGGTAATTCGCCCGCTCTCATTTCCGCTCCAGACGGTCGTATGGAGCCAGAGCCCCGGTCCATAGAAAATAATGATCAGCTGAAGCATCAGAGGTGTTCCACGGATGATCCAGACCAGAATCTGAACCAGACGCTGCAACGGTTTAAACTTGCTGAGCAGGCCAAATGCCAGCACCAGCCCAAGCGGCAGCGCAAAAATCAGTGTCAGTATAAAAATTTCAAAAGTGGTGGCAAGACCTGTCAAAAGTGACTGTGTTACTGTCCAGAACATGATTTATTTCCCCTCTGGTACGACAACTACCTGTGCATTGTTACAATAAGCATTGGTACATTCCATTGCAGAAGTTACCTCGCTCGTCAGAGTCATTCCATTCCATACGACATCGATATTCTTGGAATTGAGCTCCATGACCTTGTTGTCCCAGTCGATCTCTACAAAATCAACCTCTACACCAAGTTTTTCTCCGACAAGTTTTGCCATATCTGCATCAAACCCGATCCAGTTTCCATCTTTGTCTTTATAATCCATCGGCTCAAAATCGGTCACACCGACAACCAGTTTTCCTCTTTCCTTGATATAATCCACGTCACTGTCTTTTTGGGACTGTTCAAATGTGGCATCTTTCTGCTCTACAAGTGCTTCCTGCACGCCGTAGGTTTCGGCAATTTTTTCCATGCTTCCGTCTTTATAAGAGTCAGCAAACACCTGATTGATATAAGAAGCCAGATCCGATCCTTTCCGGCATCCAACACCATACTCCTCGGTCGTAAGTTCGTCTGTATGCTTCAGATTCGGATAACTGGTGCCCTCACCAATCATGGCACCTGCCATCAGAAGGTCAATGATCGCTGCATCGGATGTGCCGGAAGCAACTTCCATCAGGGCATCTGCCTGGGATGAAACGGAATTGTACTGAAATCCCTTTTCTTTTGCAGCTTCTTCTCCGGCAGATCCTGCCTCTACTGCATATACCATGCTCTTTTCGCTCTTTCCGGTATCTCCCGCTCCTTTGGATGCACCACAGGCAGTCATACCAAGTGTCAGCGCTGCTGCCAGCAATACTGCAAGTTTCTTTTTCATAATGTTCCTCCATTAATTATTAATTCTTCTGTTTACTACATGTTTACCATATTATCATGTTATCATGCTAAAGTAAAGAGGAGTAAATTACAAACCTTCCTGCATTTTTTCCCTGACCATTTTTACCATCTGAATCACCAATGTCGGCACAAATGCCAGCAGCAGAATATACCCATACATCAGCACTCCCATTTCCGCCACATCGAACAGACTCTCAAAAACCGGAACGCAAAGTACCAGTCCCAAAAGAATACATCCACCCAAAAATGCTCCCATGCTGTACTTGTTGGACCCAAGTCCAACCCGTGCCATGGACTTTTGGCTCCGGCAGTTAAACCCATGAAACAGGCGTGCCAGTGTCAGCGTTGCAAAAGCCATCGTTGCTGCAAGCGCGGTACTCTGCTGCAGCCCTATATAATAAGAAGTCATGACCGGACACGCAATCAACGCTCCCTCTGCCACAATTTTCCCCAGAAACGAACCGGTCAGTATTCCGGCAGAAGGATCCCTTGGTTTTTCCTCTAAAAGTGCTGCATCTGCCGGCTCCATGCCAATCGCAATTGCCGGAAGCGAATCCGTCAGCAAATTGATAAAAAGCAGATGCACCGGTGCAAACGGAACTGGAAGTCCTGCAAGTGAAGTATACAGTACCGCCAGAATCGCTGCCATATTGCCGGACAGCAAAAACAAAATAGCATTCTTTATATTCCGGTATACATTTCTTCCATTCACCACCGCCTGAATGATGGTCGCAAAATTATCATCTAAAAGAATCATGTCTGCCGCATCTTTTGCCACTTCTGTTCCTGTAATCCCCATTGCCACTCCGATATCTGCGCGTTTTAATGCCGGTGCATCGTTGACACCATCCCCCGTCATGGAAACAATCCGTCCTTTTTTCTGCCATGCCTTTACAATTCTTATCTTATGTTCCGGCGAAACTCTGGCATATACACAGATTTTTTCCAGTTTTTCCTGCAATTCCTTCTCACTCATGGCATCTAACTCCCTTCCGGTCACAGCCAGATCCCCTTCCTGATAAATTCCAAGCTGTTTTGCAATCGCACGCGCGGTAATTTTGTGATCCCCTGTAATCATGACCGTGCGGATTCCTGCTCTCTTTGCATCGGCAACCGCCTGAATGGCTTCCGGTCTTGGCGGATCCATCATGGCAATCAGCCCGAGAAAGATCAGATTTTCTTCGCTTTCTATGGTCAGCGGTCCTTCACTCTCTTTATACGCAAATGCCAGCACACGCAGTCCCTGCCCGGAAAATTCCGCAATCTTTTTTTTGATTTTTTCTGTCTCCGTCGGATCAAGTGGAACAATTCCGGTACTTTTCCGGACAAAATCACAGCGTTCGAGCAATACATCCGGTGCCCCTTTGGTCAGAATGGTTCCGACCCCGTGCAGGTAATATCTTGTGCTCATCCGTTTCCGCTCAGAATCAAACGGAACCTCTTCGAGACGTTTCATACAGCTTCGAAGCATTTCTTCCCGGTAACCGCCTTCGCCCATCATTCCCCCTTTCGGTGCGGGAATTTTACGAAACATTTCCAACAGGGCATATTCGGTCGGATCTCCGATTCCTTTTCCGTTCTCCAATGTTGCATCATTGCTAAGCACCGCATCGTAGACCAGATATCTGTGCAGCTGCTCTTCCATGGAAAGCTGTCCGGGCAGATATTCTCTGTCGTCCACATAAACTTTCTGCACGGTCATCTTATTCTGTGTCAGCGTTCCGGTTTTATCCGAACAGATCACCGATACACATCCAAGACTCTCCACTGCCTTCAGCTTTCTGACGATGGCATTTTCCTTTACCATCTTCTGTGTTCCCATTGCCTGCACAATGGTCACGATTGAACTGAGTGCTTCCGGAATGGCGGCTACCGCAAGTGCAACCGCAAACATCAATGCATCCAGAAGCGGCATTTTGCGGTATAAACATAACCCCAATACCACTGCTGAAATTCCCATAACCAGAACTGCCAGCTTTCTGCTGAACTGATCCAGACTCACCTGTAATGGTGTCTTACGGTCCCGGATATCATTCATCATCCCGGCAATCTTTCCGATCTCTGTATGCATCCCTGTTCCTGTAACCAAAACCTGTGCGCGTCCATAAGTGACCAGGCTTCCGGAATATACCATGTTTCTGCGGTCTGCCAGCGGCAGATCCTCCGGCAGACTGCCTTGTGTCTTTTCTACATTGGTGGATTCTCCGGTCAGCGCACTCTCATTGACCTGCAGGGAAAAATTATCCAGAATCCTTCCATCTGCCACAACCATGTCACCAGCTTCCAGTTCCACAAGATCTCCAGGAACCAGTTCCCTCGAAGGGATCTCTTTCTTTTTCCCTTCCCGGATGACTTTTGCACACGGTGCAGACAGATTTTTCAGACTGTCCAGTGATTTTTCCGCTTTCTGGTGCTGCACCGTTCCCAAAACTGCATTCATCACCAGGACAACTGCAATTACAATCGTACTCTCTACATTTCCGGAAAACATGGAAATAAGCGCGGCGATCAGCAAAATGACAATGAGTAAATCTGCAAACTGTGACAAAAAGACCTTCAGAAGCCCGGGTCTTTTTCCCTCTTCCAGTATATTTTCCCCACATGTTTCCCGGATTTTTTGCACCTGCATTTCGGATAATCCCTGCTCCGTAGTAGAAAATACTTCTCTTAGCTGCTCTTTGGAATACTTCCAGTATTTTTTCATGGCATGCCCTCCCTGTGTTGTGGTACAAAAAAAGAAACGGGACTTTTTTGCACCAGAATAATGCAATAAAAAGTCTCGTTTCTTCGTGTACAGCCCGGTTCCAGCTTTCCTGTAACGTGATGACGGCCTGCACAACACCCGGACACACCGGATGCAAACTACTCCCTGTTTATTATCTTTTTGTATTTTACCCATATCCTCTTTCATTTGTCAACTGCTTTGTTTCTTTTTTCACCACATTGCACAAAATATTTGTTTCTTTAAGCATTATATAGTATAATAAATCCAAAGATTAACTTACATCAGGGATTTACATGATAGAATAGGAGACACGCTTATGATGCTTACACTCATTCCTTTTTTTGACCGGAATATGTCCGTTAGTGCTTATTCTCTGTTTACCAGAAAAAATAACTTTCTTATGAACCCAAGCCTTCTTGGTTCCAGACAGTTTGACGGGGCTGCCTATGTAGACGGGCTGGAACTGATTCAGGAGCTTGGAACCACCACACTCTCCGGAGGAAAACCGATTTTTGTATCTTTAAATAATATCTCTATTTTCAGCAGTCTGGAATCCGAGTGCAAAAATACAAACCATGCACCGATTCTCCTGATTGACCAGACATTTCCTCCGGTATCCATGTATACCGACCGCATCCGCGAACTGCGCGAATTCGGATATCATTTTGCAATCCGTAATCTTCCTGTTCACTGCTACGAAGACTACGCACCGATTCTGTCACAGATGGACTACATTCTGATTGACTGCCAGAAAATAGATGCCGTCAAGGCTTCTTTCTATTTCCGCAAACTGTATCCGGATATCTGTATCTGTGCCAGCAACATTCCGGACACGGAAACATTCGGAAAACTCAGTCCTGCAGAAACAATTTCTTTATTTGAAGGAACCTTTTTCCGTATGCCGGTCACACGCGGTGAACATAAAGTATCGCCCCTGAAGATCAATTACATTTCGCTTCTGAATCTGATTGAAGAAGATGATTTTGACCTGACCAAAGCGGCTGATATTATCAGTCAGGACACGGCTCTTATCATCTCTTTGCTTCGGCTGGCAAATACACGCTCCTTTAATTCCGAAATCACTTCCGTGCGGGTTGCTGTCTCAATGCTGGGGCAGAAGGATCTGACGCGCTGGATTCAGACAACCGTCATTGAGAAACTGTGTTCTGACAAGCCGAATGAACTGATGCGCCTTTCCCTGCTGCGTGCCAAGTTTGCAGAAAATCTTGCACCGGTCTTTGGCATGGCAATGCGTTCCCAGGAACTGTTTCTGACCGGTCTTTTCTCGATTCTGGATATTATTCTGGATTGTTCCATGGAAGAAGCTCTCTCCATGGTGCGTGTATCGGGCAAGATCCGCACCGCCCTTCTGGAACATACCGGTTCCCTGGCAGAAGTGCTTCACTTTATTGTAAAATACGAATCTGCAGAATGGCAGGAAGTTTCCCGCCAGCTGGTGCTTAAAAACATCGAAATTCCGGATGTTTCCCATGCATGGGTTTCTTCCCTGCAATGGTATGCAAAACTGATTGCCATGAATGAATAATGGCAACTAAAAAAGGATGCACAAAACGTGCATCCTCTTTTATTGTTTTATTGTCTTCCGCTGGTTCCTTTCAGACGTGCCATCGCACGGGAAAGAGAAGCTCTTGAGTGGTAATACTCACGGATACTCTGCTTCTGGCGCATCTGCTCCTCTGCACGCTCTTTTGCTTCGCGGGCTCTTGCCACATCGATTTCCTCCGGACGCTCTGCAGTCTCCACGAGAAGTGTCACACGGTTATTGACGATCTCGACAAATCCCATTCCGACAACTGCATATTCCCAGTTATCCGTGCCTTCCGGCTGAAACCTCATCTCGCCCTCATCAATGGCAATGACCATATCCTCATGATGAGCCAGAATTTCTTTCTGCCCATCATATTCCGGAACGATCAGAGAACGGCATCTTCCGGAAAAGAACACACGGTTTGCAGATATAATTTTTAAATAGAATGTATTGCCTGCCATAATGATCTCCGTTCTTTATGCTATGCGTTCTGCTCCATCTGCTCAGCTTTCTTCTTAACATCCTCGATAGTTCCTGCATTAAAGAATGCATTCTCCGGATATTCATCCATCTCACCATCTAAAATTGCTTTAAAGCCACGAATTGTTTCTTTCAACGGAACATATACACCCTTGATACCGGTGAAGTTCTCTGCTACATGGAACGGCTGTGACAGGAACTTCTGAATCTTTCTTGCACGGTATACCAAAACTTTATCTTCGTCTGCCAGTTCTTCCATACCAAGAATTGCGATGATGTCCTGCAATTCCTTGTACTTCTGAAGGATCTCCTGCACTTTACGTGCAACCTCGTAATGCTCCTCGCCTACGATATCCGGCTCAAGGATACGGGAAGAAGACTCCAGAGGATCAACCGCCGGATAAATACCCTGCTCAACAATCTTTCTGGAAAGTACGGTTGTAGCATCCAGATGTGCGAATGTCGTAGCTGGTGCCGGGTCTGTCAGGTCATCGGCTGGTACATATACAGCCTGTACGGAAGTGATAGATCCATTCTTTGTAGAAGCGATCCTCTCCTGTAATTCACCCATCTCCGTAGCCAGTGTCGGCTGATAACCTACGGCTGACGGCATACGTCCAAGCAGTGCGGATACCTCTGATCCGGCCTGTGTGAAACGGAAAATGTTATCAATGAAGAGAAGCACATTTTTATGCTGCTCATCACGGAAATACTCAGCCATGGTAAGTCCGGTCTCAGCGACACGCATACGAGCCCCTGGCGGCTCATTCATCTGTCCAAACACTAAGGCTGTTTTTTCAAGTACACCGGATTCGCCCATTTCAGTCCACAGATCATTTCCTTCACGGGAACGCTCCCCGACACCGGTGAAAATGGAATATCCACCGTGCTCTGTTGCAATATTACTGATCAGCTCCTGGATCAATACGGTTTTTCCTACACCGGCACCACCGAACAGACCAATCTTACCACCCTTTGCATATGGGGCAAGTAAGTCGATGACCTTGATACCAGTCTCTAAGATTTCCTCTGCAGGGTTCTGATCTTCAAATGCTGGCGGCTCTCTGTGGATCACCCACTTTGGAGCATCCCCGATCGGCTTTCCGTCATCAATTGTTTCTCCTAATACGTTGAACAGACGTCCCAGTGTTGCCTCACCAACTGGTGTCTTGATACCGCTTCCGGTTGCAATGACTTCCATATCACGGTGAAGTCCTTCACTGGCTGCAAGCATAATACAGCGTACCGTATTATTTCCTATATGCTGTGCAACCTCCATGATACATTTTTTGTCACCATTTTGTACTTCCAGAGCGTCTCTGATTGCAGGCAATTCTTCGTCTTCAAATTCAACGTCCACAACAGGTCCCATAACCTGTATGATTTTTCCTGTTTTCATCCTAGGCCTCCATTATCTCTTTTTCTTGCGCTTCTGGGATTTTGCTCCCGCAATTACCTCTGTGATCTCCTGGGTAATCGCTGCCTGTCTGGCACGGTTATACATGATATCCAGCTCATGAAGCATATCCTTTGCGCTGTTGGTTGCTGCCTCCATCGCCATCATACGGGCATTCTGCTCGCAGGAGAAGGATTCTACCAGCGCACCATAAACAAATCCTACCACATAGTCCGGAACAATACGATTCATCACTGCATCTGCCGATGGACGCAGGGCAAGCTCCTCACGTCTGACATCCAGCGGAATCTCCACGTTGTGGAAATCTGCTTTTTTCAGTGGAAGCAGCTGCAGGATTTCTGCTTCTTCCTGCATCGCATTGACCATTGAGGTATAAATGATATAGATTTCATCAAAATCTCCCTGACGGTAACCTTCGAGAAGTTCCTCAGAGATATTTCGTGCACGGTTCAATGTCGGATTCTGAATCGTATAATGGAACTGTTTGTTGATCTCAATTCCACGTTCTTCAAAATAATGTCTTCCGACTTCACCAAGCACATACAGCTGACGTTTCGGGTGTTTTGCAAGTTCTTCTTCCGCAATCTTTAAAATATTGTGGTTGTAAGATCCTGCCAGTCCCTTATCTGCCGTAACTACCATATAAGCGATCCGTTTTTCTTCTTCCGGAATCTCATCTGTGGACCTAAAATAAATACTGTCCAGATCCGGCAAATGCCGCAGAATACGGCTCATCTCAGATTGCAGGGTAAAGAAATACGGTTCTGTGTCCGTCAGCATTTTTTTAGATTTCTTTAATTTCGAAGAAGAAATCATGTACATTGCATTTGTAATCTTTAATGTATCATTGATACTCTTCATTCGATCCTGAATTTCTTTTGCATTTGCCATCGTAACACCTGCTTACTGTTCTGCTGCGAACTCTGCTGCAGCATCTTTGATTTTCTGTCTCAGTTCATCGGATAAAGCTTTTGTCTGCTCAATTTCTTTTCCGATCTCCGGATGTTTCAGATCCATGAAATCCAGAATATCTTTCTGATACTGTTTTACCTGTCTGGTAGGTATCTTATCGAATACACCGTCCGTTGCCATGCACAGGGTTAATACCTGCTCATGCATGGAAAGCGGATGACTCAGCGGCTGCTTCAACAGCTCCATCAGAGCTTTTCCGTGCTGCAGCTGTGCTTTTGTTGCATCATCCAGATCAGAAGCAAACTGTGTGAACACTTCCATCTCACGGTACTGTGCCAGATCGATACGGATACTACCGGATGCTTTCTTCATTGCCTTTGTCTGGGCTGCACCACCGACTCGGGATACGGAAAGTCCTACGTTTACGGCTGGTCTCATACCTGCGTTGAACAGGTTGCTCTCGAGGAAGATCTGACCATCGGTAATGGAAATAACGTTGGTAGGAATATATGCGGAAACATCACCAGCCTGTGTTTCAATAATCGGCAGTGCGGTGATGGAACCGCCACCTAACTTGTCACTCAGATGACTGGAACGCTCAAGCAGTCTGGAGTGTAAGTAGAATACATCACCAGGATAAGCCTCACGTCCCGGGGAACGCTCAAGCAGAAGGGAAATTGCACGGTATGCAACCGCATGCTTGGACAGATCATCATATACAATGAGAACATCCTTGCCCTTGTGCATAAAATATTCTGCCATGGCAGTTCCTGCATATGGAGCTATGTACTGTAAAGATGCCGGATCACTGGCTGTAGAAGATACTACGATGGAATAATCCATGGCATCATGTTTCTTTAATGTATTTACAATCTTTGCAACGGTAGATGCCTTCTGACCAATGGCAACGTAAATACAGATTACATCTTTGCCTCTCTGGTTGATAATGGTATCTGTTGCAATGGATGTCTTACCGGTCTGACGGTCACCAATGATCAACTCACGCTGTCCACGTCCGATTGGGAACATGGAATCGATGGAAAGAATACCTGTTTCCATTGGTGTATCTACACTTTGTCTGTCAATAATACCAGGAGCTTCCTGCTCGATCGGACGATAATCATCCTCTTTTACATCCCCGTTTCCATCGATCGGCTCACCGAGTGCATTGATTACTCTGCCCACAAATGCATCACCGACTGGAATACCGGCTTTCTTCTTGGTACGAACCACTTTGGTTCCTTCTTTGATTCCGGTGTCACGACCAAAAAGAATAATACCGATTTCATTTTGTCTGACATCCTGAACCATTCCTTTGACTCCGTTTTCAAAGGCTACGATCTCACCGTACATTGCATGATCAATTCCGTATACGGTAACGATTCCATCACCGACCCAGATGACCTCACCTGTCTCACGGCTTTCCTCATCCCAATTGATATTTTCGATCTCACCCTGAATAATGGAGATAATATCTGTTGCACTAATAGCGCCCAAAGGGGTCACCTCCCTGTAAGTTTTCTTTCTAACTGACGCAGACGTCCTTCATAACTATGGTCAAACTCTTTGTATCCAACCTTAACGACATAGCCACCAATCAGTGACTCGTCTATGCTCTGCGTCAGGGTAATTTCACTATCCGGATAATTTTTATCCAGAATTGCTTTTGCCTCTTTCTCCTCAGCTTTGCTTGGAGCCTCGGCATAAACCAGGTCCGCACGAACCACGTGATGCATCTGATCCCAGTATCTATAATAATATTGGAAAATGTCCTGCATCTCGTCCATGTTGCCAATCCGGCACATGATCTTCATGTAACGAACCAGCACGTCCTCTGTCGTTTCCAGTGCAAATACCTGATCAATAATTTCGTACTTTTTTGCTGCCGGTACGACCGGGCTCGTCAGAACTTTCTGCAGTTGCGGTGTCGTAAAGAAAAGTTTTTCCGCTTTTTCGACATCCTCTCTGCTGACAGACAGCCGGTATAATACCTTGGCACTATTTACTGCTGCCTGCGTCATGTGCTTCACCCGTCTTCATAATCTTCTTAGCAGCCAGCAAAGCAAGTTCTGCGATTTTTGCCTGAGCATCTCTGGTTGCCTTTTCCTGCTCATTTGCAATATCACTCTTTGCTTTTTCAAGCATATGATCTGCTTCTGCCCTGGTTGCTTCCATTTTACTGTTATATTCTTCCTGTGCACGTGTCTTTGCATCGAGAATGATCTGATCTGCCTTTTCTTTGGCACCCTTTAACTGGTTCTCATACTCACTCTTCATCTGCGCTGCATCGTCCTGCTGTTTTTGGGCATCCTCGAACTGTTTGTTGATCATGTCCTCTCTCTCATGAATGATATTCATGACCGGCTGAAACAAAAACTTACGAAAGATTGCATATAAAACAAGCAGATTTACGATCGTCCACAAGATATCCCATGGATTTAAACTCAGCATAGTTTACTGCTCCTTTCTTAATGTAATAATTACGCAGGTAATCATTATTTTAAGAAAAGAATGATAAGTAATGCAATAACGAAACCGTAAATAGCGGTTGCCTCGGCAAGTGCACAACCAAGAAGTAATGCTTTGGAAATCTTACCTTCTGCTTCCGGCTGTCTTGCGATAGCGTCTACTGCGGAACCTGTTGCCTTACCGATTCCAAGACCTGCTCCGATACCTGTTAATACTGCTACTCCTGCTCCGATTGCTACAAATAATGATGCTGACATAATGTTTTCTCCTTTTCTTTTCTCAGTTAATTAGTGTGTTACTCCGTTGCTTCCTTGATGAACAAGCCTGTAAGGAATACAAATACGTATGCCTGAATCAGTCCGTCAAAAATATCAAAGTAACAACTGAATATTGCTGGAAGTACGGGTGGAACCACCATCTTCAGTAACTCCATAATAACGAAGGAACCAAGTACATTTCCAAACAATCGCATACAAAGTGATAATGGTTTGATGAATATCTCAAGAATGTTAATTGGAAGAACTACAGGCATTGGTTCCGCAAAACTCTTTAACCAGCCTTTGGTACCTTTCTTTCTCACTCCTGCTGCTTCAATTAAGATGATACTCATCAATGCAAGCGCTACCGTGACATTCATGTCTTTTGTCGGCGGCTTGAAGCCTAATAGGCCGATGAGGTTGGCAATTCCTATGTAGATGGCAACTGCTGCCAGGTACGGAATGTACGCTTTACCGTTTTCTCCTATCGTGTCCTCAAAGAATCCATACAGTTTTGAAACAGCAAGTTCAAGTACTACCTGCTTACGGCTTGGATTCTCAACTCTGAGTCCTTTGACAAGGATCAGACACAAAAGAAGAATGACCGCCATGATGATCCATGTAACAACAACCGATTCATAGATCGGAATGCCACCAAACAGCGGGATTGTAAAGACGGTATCGCAATTCAGCTCCTCCATCAGATTCTTTACCAACGCATCCAACAGTCTCACTTCCTTTCTTAACTTTTGAATCAAAAGCTATTATATTTGTCATATTATAAAAAGTAAAACGTTTTTTTTATATAAACTATATGTCATATTTGTATATTTCTCATATGGTCATACACTTTATATATAAAAAGAGGCGTCGTACATACATTACGACGCCTTTGCTCTACCCACTGTGGTATTCTACCCCTTTCTTCCAAAAAATGCAAGCACAAAAAAACTAATTTTCGGCAAAGAACTCCGAAAGAACTTCTTTCAGCGTATTTGCAGACTCATGCAGTTTGGAAACTTCCTCCTGATCCAGATCGATTGGAACCTTGGTCTCATAGCCATCGCGGCCAACGATACACGGCAGACTTAACACCACGTCTGAGATTCCATACTCTCCGTGCAGCATGGTCGAAATCGGCAGAATGGATTTTTCATCTCTTATGATTGCTTCGCAGATGCGCTTAACTGACATGGCAATTCCATAATATGTGGCTCCTTTTTTGGAAATAATCTCATAGGCACTCTGTTTTACCTCCGCGGCGATACGTTCCGTTGCTTCCATATGATTATAGTGCCCCCGCATCTCACAGAAATTGTCCAGCGGTATTCCGGATACATTTGCACTGCTCCATGCTGCAATCTCACTGTCCCCGTGTTCTCCCACGATAAAAGCATGTACACTTCTGCTGTCCACTCCCAGATGCTGTCCCAGATGATACTTCAGTCTGGCAGAATCCAGCACAGTTCCGGAACCAATTACCCGGTTTTCCGGATAACCGGACAGTTTCTGCGCCGTGTAAGTCAGAATATCTACCGGATTTGCAACAATCAGAAGAATTCCTTCAAAATCTCTTTTTGTAATTTCCGGAATAATCGACTGGAAAATTGCAATGTTTTTGTGCACCAGATCCAGCCGCGTTTCGTCCGGCTTCTGATTTGCACCTGCTGTAATTACAATAATGGCTGCATCCGCAATATCATCATAATCTCCGGCATAAATCTGCATCGGTCTTCCAAACGGAATTCCGTGTACGATATCTTCGGCTTCCCCTTCTGCTTTCTGATGGTTTGCATCCAAAAGCACCATCTCGGTAAATAATCCGCTCTGCATCAGGGCGAATGCAGATGCAGAACCGACAAATCCACATCCGATAATTGCTACTTTTCCTGGTTTTAATTTACTCATATGGTTACCTCCTTCCAGGCACAAAAATTCTCTACAATATAGTCTGCCTCTTTTCCGTCATCATTTTTCGGGGAAATATTGGAATTTACATAAAACACCGGCATTCCGACACCTTTTGCACCACCGACATCACAACGGCTGTCATTCCCGATATACAGGGAATGTGACACATCCAGCTTATGCCGCTCCAACAATATATGAAAGAAACGTTTGTCCGGTTTTTTCGTGTGATAATCCGAAGAAATCAAAATATCATCAAAATATTTTGTAATGCCTAAAACATTCATTTCATATGCGGTAAAAATGCGCTGGGCATTCGATAACAGATATACTTTTTTGTCCATTTTTTTCAGACTGGCAAGCATCTGCTGTGTCCCCGGATACAAACGGACATAATCGGTAGACAGCGCACGGAAAAACTGTCCGGTATGTATGGCAAGGGTCTTATCGGCCACGATCCCTTTTTCCTGATACAGTTTTTCAAACACTTCCCCGATCTCAATCTCCGGAGATGCCTCATGCGTATAATGCCTGTCCTCTTCCAGCGTCTTTTTCAGTGCGCGCTCACAGTCGCTGACAAGTGCCGCATAGCGCTTCTGCAATTCCTTCGGTTCATAAATGGCCCCGTAATATCCAAAAAACAATGCCAGTTTCTCCCACAGTTTTGGAAAATCTTCCTCTGTGTGGATATCCACCAGTGTCCCGTACAGATCAAACACATAATTGTCGTACTGCACCGGCAACACGGCTTCCTGCAAATATTCTCCCATGTTAATTTCTCCCTTTTGTGATCTTTTACGTGCAAATTATACCAGATTTTCCCTGTACCTGTAAGTGGTAGCTACAACATTTTTCTGCGAAGTTTTTCCAGTATCTTCCGCTCACTGCGCGATACGGATACCTGATTTTTCCCCATGCGCTTTGCTGTTTCTGCCTGGGAAAGATTGTCCATATAGCGAAATTTTATCAGCTGTGCTTCTTCCTCCGGCAGCTGGTCGATCGCCTGTTTCAATGCAATATGATTCAGAAGCGGAGTTTCAAACCGGTGATTATCCTCCAGCTTTTCTTCCAAAGTCAGCACTTTTCCGTCATTTTCCGTCACCGGTCGTGAAAAAGAATCCACCTCTCTTCCTGCTTCCATTGCCACCACCAGATCTTCAATGGCAATTCCTGTCTTTTCCGCCAGTTCCTGCAATGTCGGCTCCTTATTTTGTGTCTTTTTCATTTGTTCTCTGACAATTGCTATTTTTCTTGCATGTTCTTTCATCTGGCGACTCGTATGAATCATACCGTCATCCCGTAAAAATCTCCGGATTTCCCCCATAATAAGCGGAACCGCATAGGTAGAAAAAGAGTAGGATAGCGAAGTGTCAAACCGGTCGATTGCCTTGATCAGACCAATCACTCCGATCTGTGTCAGATCCTGCAAATCGGTTCCCCGGTTTGCAAATCGTTTCGCCACCATATAAACCAGCCCCATATTCTCGGTTATCATCTGCTGCCTGATCTTCCGGTCTCCCTGCTGCGCCCTCTGGATGTTCTGTCGTCCATTTTCCTCTTTTGCCGGTATCTTACTGCTCACGTTCCCTTTCTATGTATTTCCACATAACCACACGTGTTCCTTCTCCTTTTTTTGACCGTACCTCAATCCGATCCATAAATGCCTCCATAAAGGAAAAGCCCATACCGGAACGTTCCAATTCCGGTTTTGTAGTAAAAAAAGGCTGCAACGCCTGTTCAAGATCTTCAATTCCGACTCCGTGATCTTCCACCGTTACCACCAATTGCTGACCGTTTTGGTCACAGGTCAGTTCCACCTGTTTCGTTTCATCTTCGTATCCATGGATAATGGCATTTGTCACAGCCTCACTCACTGCTGTCTTTACATCTGCAATCTGCTCCAGCGTCGGATTCATATTTGTCATAAATGCGGTCACAACCATGCGTGCCAATCCCTCATTTACGGATTTTGCATCAAAATGAACCTGCATATGATTTTCCTGCACCATTTTATTTTTCCTCCTCTTCCAATGAAATAATCTGAAACAACCCGGATTTTTCAAATATTTTATACACCCGTTCTCCCAGATTTACCGCTGTCACTTTTCCTGCATGCATGTCCATCGTCTTTTTTCTTCCTATTAATATACCGATTCCGGAACTGTCCATAAAATCAGTCCCCGCAAAATCAAATACAATCCTGTGAACATGCCAGCTTTCCGCCAGCAGATCTATTTCCCTGCTCATATTGCCTGCCACATGATGATCCACCTCCCGCGGCATCGGCACAATCATGCAGTCCGCTTCCTTTCGATATGCTGCTTCCATATAAAACCTCTTCCTTTCCCTTACTTCTTTATAAATAAGCAAAAAAAGACACCGACAGTAACCTGTACTGTAGTGTCTTTTGTAATGCAATGTGTTCCTTTTTATTCCTGTGCGTCTACATAATTCTGTGACGTTCTCGCCCGCTCCGTATCCGGATAATTTTCAATTACATACTGATAATACGGTTTTGCAGATTTCAGGTCCCCGTTTTTCCGGTAGGACTGTGCCAGATAATAGGCAGCTGATCCGTCCTGGAAATCTTCCTGCTCATCCGTAATCTGTTTTAATGTATCGATGGCGTCCTTATACTTTCCACGGGAGTACAAACTATAGCCTTCCTTGTAAAGCTGATTCAGATACTTATCCTGTACCTCCCCATTGATATCATCATATATGGTTTTAGCTTTGTCGGACAGATACTTCGTCTTTACTTTATCCAGTGTCTTTCCCGCAGTCGTCACATCCTTTGATCCATAATAGGAAACACATGCCTGCAGGAGATTTTCATAAGTGGATATCTTAACCTTGACCTTTTCATTGTTGGTCGTCTGCTCTTCCAGCTGATTTTTCAGATCCTCCACCTGTCCTTCCAGATCTTTGATTGTCTGTCCATTCGTGGAAATGGTATCACTCGCTTCAACCAGTTTTCTCTGTGCATCTTCTTTTGCCTTGTTGCGAACGCTCGGCACGATCAGAAATGCGGTAATCGCAGTACCCACAATCAGTCCGATCACAATATATACCAGTGTTGCCCCAATCGAAGATTCCTTAAACCGCTTCGGCATGATAATGGTCTCATTTCCACTTTGATAAGAAATCAGATCATCATCCTTCGGCTTTTTGGAAGGACTTTTTTCCTTCAGTCTTGCATTCACTTCGCGCAGATAACGCAGGGTGGTTGTATTATTTGTATCAATCTTTCCCGCATTGCGCAAAGTTTTTTTTGCCAGTTCCAGCTTATTGTCCTGCAGATAAAGAAGCGCCAGCAGCTGATGTGCCTTGACAAGCTTCGGATTCAGCGAAAGTACCTTTTTCAGCTGGATAATTGCCAGATCCCGACTGTCCTGCTTGCAATAGTGCAATGCCTGGTTATATTTTTTAATCGTCTGATTTACGGAATCCAATCTTCCCCGGTCCTGCTGGATCTCATCAAGATAATGACTGGCAAGATTGTCCTTCGGCTGATAACTGCGGCTGATCACCCATTCACTTAAGGCATCTACCACTTCTCCTGTCTCGCAATAAATCAATCCCAGAAGATTTCGTGCATCAATATTATATTTATTAAACTTCAGACTGTTTTTCAGGCTGACAATCGCTCCGGAAAGATTTCTCACGCCCGCCTGTTCCAGCCCCAGATTATAATACGCGTTGGAAATGTGACGCACTTTCAAAAATACGGAAAGATCTGCCCCGCAATTCGGGCAGCGCTTTGCATTTCCAACCTCCTGTCCACATTTATAACAAATCATTTCTTCCTCTTTTTCATTACTGTCCTAACTGCTGACCATTCTGACGTACATCACGCAATATTTCGGTAATAATATCCGTTACATCTGTCAGATCATGGTTATAAATTGCAGCCTCGGCTTCTTCTACTTCCAGACTCGGCTGAAAATTCTTCAGCTCTTTTTCAAAATTAATCATTTCTCCTGCTCCTTTTTGCGATATACAGGTTCTGCGTTCCCATGTATCTTAATTATAATATAATGCATTGGATATGCAAGTAAATTTATTCGCATTATTTCTCGGAAATATTACAGGAACTGCATCTGTTTACTTGAGAGAGATCATCACAACCCCTTCTTTTTTCTTCTGGAAACAAACGGATTCCTGCAGTTCTTTTACGGTAAGCGTCTGCTGGTCAATGGTTACAACACATCCGGAATACACTTTGCGTACGACACTGATCTTTGCATTTTCCCCGCGTTTGACCAGTTCTTCCAGACGATCTACCGCTTTTTGGCTTTCAGCAATATCTGCCTGCGTTTTCATTTTGGCACGAAGAAGCTCAGTTCTGCGCGAATCTTTCGATACATCAATTCCTTTTTGCGCAGCCACCAATTCAAACTGTTTCAGCCCAGTGGTAATCTTCTTGATCACTTCCCCATTTTCTTCAATGGATTTCTGCAGATCCGACAGTTCCTGCCGCATCTGCGCACTGACTCCGACATGCACCTGTGTCTTTACTTCCGTGGAATTTCCGATTACATTCACATCCATTCCACTGATTGCGTAGGCATATCCGCCAATGATACTTCCCTTTTTTCCGGTTACATAAATATGATCAAAACTGATCATATGACTGTCTAATGCATAAGTCACTTCAATAAAGCCATCGGCTTTCACCTTACAGTATTCGAAAAATTTTGCGTGGATATTCCCACCTGCACGAATACTGGTCTTGTTTCCACCGAGAACACCGCTTCGCAGGACAATATCTTTTCCCGCTTCAATCACACAGTTCTCGCAGATACCGTCTACCGTGAGACTTCCACTCGTACTTACCTTTGCCCCCGGTTTGATTCCACCGTGGATTACAACATCTCCGTGATATTCCACATTTCCTGTACCGATTCCCACATCACCGGGAATTTCATAAACTGCGGATATCCGGATCTTTCCGTTTGACATTTCAATCTTTCCAGACAGGTCTGCAATATAAGTACTTCCGTCTTCTGTACAGTGAAATCCTTTTCCGCGGAGTGGCTGCAATGGCTTGCCACGGACTGCCAGTATCGGCTTTCCCGAAACATTCATCCCGTTTACCGCCTCGGTTGGTGGATAGTAGGTGGCAATTGTCTGACCTTCTTTTACCATCTCCACTGTACGGATGCTCCAGTAATCTATGGAACCATCCTCCTTGACCTTTGGTTTTCCATCCACATCCGGATTGAAATGAAGTTCATAGCGGCCGTTTTCTGCATTGACCGGTGGCTGTCCTTTTGCAATACATACATCTCTCATGTACACTCCGCCATCGATCATCTCCTGGATCGCCGCTTCGTCAATTCCATTGGTTACCCGCTGGGTGCGGATATACCGCACCAGCTCTGATAATGTGTATCCCTCTCCGGCCTCCGGTGGCTGCAATGTCAAATATGCTTCCATACTATCCTGTGAAATCCGGACAACCGCACCTCTCATTGAAATATCTTCCATGGCATTTTCCCCTCTCTGCTATAGAAATCCGAAACCATTTATTTCATTTGTGCCAGCCGCGCTTCTACCTGAGCCATCATCTGCTCATACTTTGCCAGCTTGTCTTTCTCTTCCTGTACCTTTTCTGGTTTTGCGTTATTTAAGAATTTTTCATTGGAAAGCATGCCCTTAGAACGTGCAAGTTCCTTCGTCAGCTTATCTTTTTCTTTATGCAAACGCTCTTTTTCTTTTTCAAAATCTACCAGATCCTCCAGTGGCAGATAAAGAACTGCTCCTGGAATCACAACGGAAACCGCATCCTCACTGATACCGTTTTTGTCTGCCTGTACTATAATCTCGCTGGTAGAAGCAAGATTTACATATACTTCCTTATTTTCTTCAAAAACAGTGCGAAGCCCTGCATCCTCAGATGTAATATAAAGCTTTGCCTTTCTTGATGGCGGAACATCCATTTCTGTGCGGACATTACGGATTCCCTTAACGAGATCCTTACAGTGCTCAATGGCAGATTCCTCTGCCGGGAAGTTCCACTCTTCTTTGTACTCCGGCCACTTGGAGAGCATAATCGTCTCTTCCTCTGACTGTAATGTACAGAAGATTTCTTCTGTGATAAATGGCATATACGGATGTAACAGTTTCAATGCCTCGGTCAGTACGGTCTTTAAGGTCCACAGTGCTGCATTGGCAGATACCGGATCTTCATCCTTTTTATAGGTACGGACTTTTGCGATCTCAATGTACCAGTCACAGAACTCATCCCAGATAAAATCGTATACTTTCTGTACGGCAATTCCGAGTTCAAATTTATCCATATTTTCTGTGGCATCTTTTGCAAGGGTATTCACCTTGGAAAGAATCCACTTGTCTGCTGCATGTAACTCATCCTTTGACGGCGTATGGAGTTCAAATCCATCCAGATTCATCATGATAAAACGGGATGCATTCCATACTTTATTGGCGAAGTTACGGGATGCCTCCACACGCTCCCAGTAGAACCGCATGTCATTTCCCGGTGCATTTCCGGTAATCAGTGTCAGACGAAGTGCATCTGCGCCATACTTGTCAATGACTTCCAGTGGATCAATACCATTGCCCAATGATTTACTCATCTTGCGTCCCTGGGAGTCACGTACCAGTCCGTGGAACAGTACGGTATGGAACGGTGCCTTACCCATCTGCTCATATCCGGAGAAAATCATACGGATAACCCAGAAGAAAATAATATCGTATCCGGTTACCAGCACATCGTTCGGATAGAAATAATCCAGATCCTCGGTCTTTTCCGGCCAGCCTAACGTAGAGAATGGCCACAGTGCAGAAGAAAACCAGGTATCAAGCGTATCCGGATCCTGTGTCATATGTGTACATCCGCACTTCGGACACTTGCCAGGATTTTCGATGGATACTACCATCTCGCCACAGTCATCGCAGTACCATGCCGGAATGCGGTGTCCCCACCACAGCTGACGGCTGATACACCAGTCACGGATGTTGTCGGTCCAGTTAAAGTAGGTCTTGTCCATACGCTTTGGAAGAAGTTTGATATCTCCGTTCTTCACACCTTCCACAGCCGGCTTGATCATCTCATCCATCTTTACAAACCACTGCTGCTTGATCATCGGCTCAACCGTTGTATGACAGCGGTCATGCACACCGACATTGTGGGAATGTGGAACAACTTTTACCAGAAGTCCCTCTTTCTTAAGATCATCCACCAGTGCTTTCCGGCACTCGTAGCGGTCCATTCCGGCATATTTTCCGGCTTTTTCATTCATCGTTGCATCGTCGTTGATGACAACAATTTCTTCCAGATTATGACGCTTTCCAACCTCAAAATCGTTCGGGTCATGTGCCGGAGTAATCTTTACGCATCCGGTTCCAAATTCCTTGTCTACATAAGCATCTGCGATCACCGGTATTTCGCGGTCCGTCATCGGAAGCTTTAAAGTCTTTCCGACAATATCTTTATAACGCTCATCGTCCGGGTTTACTGCCACCGCAGTATCACCAAACAGTGTCTCCGGACGTGTGGTGGCAATCTCTACGAAGCGGCCTTCCTCTCCAACAACCGGATAATTGATATGCCAGAAAAATCCATCCTGCTCTTCATGCTCAACTTCCGCATCGGAAATGGAAGTCTTACATACCGGACACCAGTTGACAATACGGGAACCTTTATAAATCCAGCCCTTCTTATATAACTTGGTGAATACTTCCTGTACCGCATGGGAACATCCTTCATCCATCGTAAAGCGCTCACGCTGCCAGTCTGCGGAAGAACCAAGTTTGCGCAGCTGCTTTACAATACGTCCGCCGTATTCTTTTCTCCACTCCCAGCACTTATCCAGGAACTCTTCACGGGTCAGGTCCGCCTTATTGATGCCCTGCTCTTTTAAACTCTGAATCACCTTTACCTCTGTAGCGATGGATGCGTGATCCGTACCCGGCTGCCACAGTGCATTGTATCCCTGCATTCTCTTGTAGCGGATCAGGATATCCTGCATGGTATTATCCAGTGCATGTCCCATGTGAAGCTGACCGGTAATATTTGGCGGTGGCATCACAATGGTAAACGGTTTCTTGCTGCGGTCTGCTTCTGCATGAAAATACCCATTGTCCTCCCACTTCTTATAGAGACGATCCTCTATATCTTTCGGATCGTATGTTTTACTTAATTCTTTGCTCATGTGTTCCTCCTTAATATAAATGAAACGCCCTCTGTACAGAAAGCCTTTTCTTTTTCTGCACAAAGGGCGAAAACTCTCGCGGTACCACCTTTGTAATACTCATCATGTCCTTTAACGGGGACGATCCGGGAATGCCTACAGGGCAATGCACCACATTCAACATTCCAGTTCCGGAGCTACCTTCCACACTGCATCCTGTGGATATCTTACAGCCATTGCAGGAACATTCTGCACGAAAACTCTGCCAATGCTCCACTTCAATGAATATCCTTCTCTTTCAGGAATTCCATGTGTACTCCTCTCCATCATCACTTTTTTATACATAATTTAATCTTACTTGCGGCTCTCTTTTTTGTCAAGAAGATTTCTGTGAAATTCACTATAATTCCTCTTCTACCATGTTCTTTTCCCGATGGAACATATCGTAGATACATGGAATGACAATCAGCGTCAGAACGGTACCATAAACCAGTCCTCCAATCAGTGTGATTGCCATCGGACGCATCATGTCGGAACCGTCACCGATTCCAAGAGCCGTAGTCAGCATTGCAAGAACTGTGGTCAATACCGTCATCAGAATCGGACGAACACGGGTCTTTCCGGATGAAATAATCGCCTCATGCTTAGAAACACCCGCTTTTCTTGCCTGATTGATATAATCAATCAGTACAATACCGTTGTTTACAATAAGACCTGCCAGCATGATAAATCCAAGCATTGCAAGGACATTGACTTCCTGCCCTGTCAGAAGCAGAGCAATAAATCCTCCGGTGAAGGCAAGCGGAATCGAGAACATAATGATAAACGGAGAAACGAGTGACTGGAACTGTACCACCATGATCAGATAAATAAAGATAACTGCCAGTATCATCATCAGAACCAGCTGGCTCATGGAATCACTGATTGTCTCGTCCTCTCCGGTCATTTCGATATGATAGCCTTCCGGCACATTCAGCTTATCCATACTCTTTTGAATTTTATTGCCAAGCAGTGTGACATTGTGATCTTCATCCACACCACAGGATACCGTAATATAACGTGTCTGTGCATCCCGTTTCATGGTGCTGAGTGTTGTCGTATCTTTCATCTCACAGATTTTCGTAAGAGGAATCTCTTTTTCTTTTCCGTCTTTGTCTGTGTGGGTAAATGTCATCTGTCTGATATCGTCCAGTTTCGTATCCGTCTGTTCCTGTGTCTGCACATAGACTTTATAATCTTTGATGTCTGTGGAAATCGTGGTTGCGCTCTTGCTGTCTGCCATCTTCGCACTGACAAGCTGATATACCTGTGCAACCGTGTATCCGTATTCCGCAGCTTTTTCTTTATCCACGGAAATGGTAAGCTGTGGTTCCATATCTTCCAGACCATCGTCCACATCCACGGTTCCCTTTGTCTGCTTCATCACATCTGCCACTTCTTTGGCAAGCTTCTGCAGCGTATCAATATCATTTCCTTTAATTCTGACGGAAAGACCGCCGCCGAAATAACTGCTGTAATCCATGGAAGAACTGTTGGTTTCTACTTTGCAGTCCAGATCTTTCGTCCTGCTGACAATTTTTTCTTCCACATCCGATGCTTTGACTTTGGAGTCCTCATCCAGCAGGATATACATGCTGACGCTGTCATTTCCTCCACCCATCAGATTCATCGTGGAATCTCCACCAGCCATCGCTCCGACCGTCTTGATTCCTTTGATTTTTGAGATTCTCTGAATCACATCATCCGATGCCTGTGTTAATTCCTCAAAGGTCAGTTTCTCACCCTCTTTTGCAGAAATCGTGACGGAAAGCTGATTTGTCTCCATATCCATATCCATAAAGTTTAAGCCTTGTGAAAGTGACAGTGCTGCACTTCCGATCAGAAGAACCACCGTAATAATCAGTACCAGTGGTTTAAAACGCAGACACCACTCCAGCACTCTGCCATACCATTCCCGGACGGCATCGAACCACGGATGACGGATATCTTTTGTTTTTCTGAGTGTAACAGAAGCCATCGCCGGGACAAACGTCAATGCCACGACCAGACTCGCTACCAGGGTATATGCAATCGTCAGGGCAAGATCCACAAACAGCTGCCGGGTAATTCCCTCTGTAAAAATAATCGGCGCATAGACGCTGATCGTGGTAAGCGTTGACGCAATGATCGCACCCGTCACCTGTTTTGATCCTTCTACCGCTGCTTTCCGGATGGAATAGCCTTCTGCGCGCAGACGATAAATATTTTCGATGACAACAATTGAGTTGTCCACAAGCATACCAATACCAAGCATCAGTCCGGACATGGAAATAATATTTAAGGTAATTCCGGTAAAGTACATCAGCACGATTGCAGCGACAACGGAAAGCGGTATGGAACATGCAATCACGATTGTCGGTTTGATATCTTTCAGGAACAGCAGCAATACCAAAATAGCAAGGATTGCCCCCCAGATCATATTCTGCATTACAGAGTTTACAATCATGTCAATGTATACGCCCTGATTCATCAATACATTCAGGTGGAGCTTGGAATCTTCTTTTTCTAACGCTTTGAATTTATCCAGAATACGATTCGTAACTTCTCCGGTAGAATATCCGGTCTGTTTTTCCATCGAAAGCATAATGCCCGGATTGCCATTAATCACCGCATACGTCTCGTCGGAATTATCCGTCACTTTGATTTCTGCCACATCCGAAAGGCGGATTGTATCAATTCCATCAATTCCCATATCCACAAGCGGCAGGTCTTTTAATTCGCTGACATCCTGCACGGCATCTCCCACACGTACCAGATACTCAGTATCCCCATCCATGGCATATCCCGCCGGCATATCAAAATTCTGCGCGGCAAGCAGGCTTGTGATGGTATCCTTGCTCAGCACTTTATTCAGATCTGCGGAATCATGTGCCGTATCTTTGGCTTCATCCAGTTTACTCTGTGCGCTCTCCAAGGAGGAGGCTGCATTGGCCAGTTCGGTAGAAGAAGCACTGACCTGAAGTGCCGTCATGGATGCATTGGCATTTAACGTATCCAAAGCCGAGGCCAGGCTGACTTTTCCGCTCTCTACCTTCTGCTGTGCACGTTCAATGGTTTTCATTCCTGTATTGACTTTGGTCAGGAGTTTTCCCACTTCTGCGGATGCCGCCGGGAGATCCTCATAGGTATTTACTGTGATTCCAAGCGAGGACAACGCCGAAAACTGCTTTTTCACAACCGCATTAACCTGTTTGATCTGTGCCTGCATCTCACTGCTCTCTGCAAGCTGTGGGTTATCTTTTAATACCGTCACGATTCCGGTGTAGGCATCCGACTTCATAAAGGTCTGGATGCCTGTCTGGATCTGTTCCAAAGAAGCTTTCTGTTTTTTTAACTCTGCGAGTTGTTTTTTCAGATCCTGTTCCGTCTTGTAGAGCTTCTTCTGCTGATTCATCGTCTGATTAATCGCGCTGTTTAACTGCTCCGATCCCTGACTGATGGAAGACTTTCCACTCTCTACTTTCTTTTTCCCCGCATCAATTTTTTTCTGGGACTTTTCAAACTGTTCATCGATCTTCTTCTGAATCTTTTTATTTAATGCGTCTATCTTGTCCTGATCGAGTGTTACATCTACGCTTTCTTCCAGCTGCCCGGTCGTAGTGACAGAAGCCACTCCTTCCAGACTTTCAAGTGCCGGCGCAAGATCATTCTTCACATAACCGGAAAGTGCGTTCGCATCCATGCCATCCTTATCCACCGCTGCAGCCAGCACCGGCATCATGTCCGGATTGACTTTCATAATCATAGGTGTTCCGATGGAATCATCCCATTGCCCGGATACCTGGTCAAGACTCTGCTGGATTTCGATCACCACCGAATCCATATTTGCATTCTGCTCATATTCCAGTGTTACGACGGAATAACTGTTATAGGAAACAGAACTGATATTTTTAATGTTGGACGTTGTTGCCATCGCTGATTCAATCGGCGCTGTCACATCACTTTCCACCTGTTCCGGACTTGCTCCCATATCGGTTGTGACAACCAGCGCATACTGAAAACTCATATCCGGAAGCAGATCTGTCGTCATTTTTGACAACGAGACCGCACCGAGCACGATGACCAGCACAACTGCCACAAGCACGGTATAAGGACGTTTCACACTGTACTTTGAAATCATGTTTTCCTCCTGTAAATTTTTCTTCTGCTGAACAAAGCAGACGCATTGGAAGTGGAACACAGTTCCCAGCGCCTGTTTTTTTTCATTATACCGATAATCGGTTCTTTTTTACAAGAGGATTTCCGAAAGCTTTATTTTCTTTTTAGAAACAAAAAAAAGACATCCGTTTCCGAACGTCTTTCTTTCCTGTACTCTGTCCGTTATTTTCTGACTGCTTTATGCGTTCTCCTCCAGTCCATCCTCTTCATCCGAAATAGCTGCAGATGCCCCGGATACTGCTGCAATCACTGCGATCAACGCCCCAAGTACCGCAATCCCGATAATCGCAATCAGAAAAATAAATAACCCCGTTGCTGACATGATTCCATCTCCTTTTGTAATTGATCCCCAAATCCTTTTCACCTGTCTTATCCTTTAAGATACCCGGATAAGTCTCAAAGAATACAATTTCTTTTTTTTATTTTATCACAGAACCACTGTCCTCACAATGTTATTTTACTTTAATTTTCATGGAAACTGTCTTTGTCTTTCCGTTCTTCAGTGTTACTTTTGCTTTGATCGTGACGGTTCCCTTCTTCTTTGCTGTAATCTTTCCGTTTTTATCTACTGCTGCAACAGACTTTTTACCAGATGTATATGTAATCTTTTTTACATTATCCAGATCAAGCTTACTGCTTAACTGTATCTTTGTATTCTTTCCCGCTTTGATGGAAGCTGTCGTCTTTTTTACGGCAACCGTTTTTAAAACCGCTTTTTCCACATTTTTTATTTCTGCTGCAGAAAGCATCCGATAATCTGAACCTGCGGCAAGATTCACATGTAATGTGCCATCTTTTCCAACGGTATACGTCTTTGCATTCACCAGTTTATACGCTCCGGTTTTCTTATCCACAACAACGACACTCAGTTTTTTACCTGCGGTTAAGTCTTTTGCATCTGCGGTTACTGTATATCTGATATTTCCTTCTTTATCGGTAACATTTGCAGTAATTGCCACATGGTCTGTTCCGGCAGCTTCCACGATCCTGCTCACCATATCTGCAGAAATCTCTGCCTTGGTACCTGTCACTTCTGCACTTGCTTCCGTTACTTTTCCAGCCGTATCTTTTGTCACGGTAACCGTTACTTCTGCTTTCTCCCCGGAAGCAGTCGTTGCCGTTACGTTCTTTGATTCGGTTGTCTGCTCTGGCTTGTCATCCTTCTTTGTATCATCAGATGGAGTGACGGTTGCAGCGCTGCCGGAGGATGAGCTATCGGAGGATGAGCTGCCGGAAGTATTTGTATCATCCTTTCCTTCCGAAGATGATGCATCCTTATGCAGATACAGCACATCCACTGCTCCCCATCCGCCATCCTCATGTTCTACACATACACGAAGTTTTACGCTCTTTGTCTTATCCAGTGTAAAAGTTACCTTCGGTGTATGCCAGTCTCCCCATGCGGTCATTGCTGTGGCTTCGCCGGTAAATAATACACTGTCATCTTCTGCGTTTAATATCTGCATGGTTACATCTGACTGTGCCCCCTGGGCATATGCTTCCAATGTATAGGTTCCTTTTTCCAGCGTAATTGCTTTCTTATATGTAACAGAACCATTTGCTGCGGATGCTCCGTACCAGCCCATACTGTTTTTTCCGCTCTTTGCATTCTCTGCGGAAGGAATTCCCTTGAACGTGGTTCCGTCTACGGTAAAGTATTCTCCACTGTCAAATTCAACCGCTTCTTTATTTGTAATCAGATTTGCATATTTTACCTGTAAAGTAAGTGTAACATCTACACTGGTTTTTCCTTTATAAGCACCTCTTGTAATTTCTTTGCTCAAAGAAACCGTGCCTGGAATCTGATAAGTTCCGGGCTTTGACAGATCCGCCTTTTTTACAGATGCTTCATCCCAGGTAACCGCCTCTGCTACCGGTGTTTTGCTATCGGAATACGTAACTTCCACGGAATCCGGAAGTGTAAAATCACTGCCTGCAGTAATCGTCTGTGTCAGTGCAGAATCAAATCCTTCTACACTTACCAGATTCGAGACAGCACCCGTTTTTACATAATTCCATACATGAAGTGCAGGGGTTGCCGTGCCATCCGGATAAAACATGGCTTCATTGTCAACGGCCGTACCGCCGTACCATTTGCCTGCATCTTTCGAATCATATTCGTTGGCATAACTTGAAGCCCATCCGCTTCCGTATTTTTCCCACTTTTCCTGATTTTCCTTTACCTGTGCATTGTATGCATCTCCGGTAAGTCCTTTGGTATTTCCAACGGTCAGCCATGCCGGCTCCCAGTAATATACACCCAGTCCGCCAGCTTCATTTACCGTATTAATCAGATTGCGGATTGCAGTTGCCTGTCCCTGCTCGGTAAACGGCTCCGTTGTGTCAGCTCCGTTATCATTATTTCCAACACGCACTGTATTGTCATGTCCGTCACTGTCTTCTAACGTATAAGCATAACTGGTTTCCGCTACCATCACATCTTTATGATATGTATTCTTTACTGTTTCAAACTGCTGTTTTAAGTTATCTAATGTTCCGTGCCAGTATGGATAATAACTGGTGGCAAGAATATCATAATCAACATTGTTGTCCTGCAGATTTCCTGCCCATGTTACCATGGTTCCTTTATGTGGGCTTTCCACATGGATGACGACTTTGACATCCGGATTGTACATTTCTACACCGGCTGCGCCCGCTGAAAATAATACACACATATTGCTGACATTTGTCTCACCGATAAATCCGCCCGTTGTCTCATTACCAACCTGCACCATATCCACAACATCTTTTGACGGATCAATGGTATTTAAGGATTTTGTGATATAAGTATTTAATGCCTCTTTTTTCTGTTCAAGGGTGTACCCTTTCCATGCTTTCGGTTCCTGCTGCTTGCCCGGATCTGTCCACAGATCGGAGCAGTGGAAGTCAACTAACATTTTCAATCCGGCATTGCGGCATGCATCTGCAAATTCCTTTGCTTTTACCACATCATTGTTTCCTCCGCCATAGCCGTTGCCATTGGCATCATACGGGTTATTCCATACACGGACACGAATGTGATTGATGCCCTGCTCTTTGATAAACCTGCAGATATCATCAAGTGTTTTCAGTTCGTTTCCATCATAGTCACGGTATACCACACCGCTCTGTAATTCAGAGATCATGGAGGAGATATCCATTCCCATGATAAAATCATCATCAAGATTTTGTACTTTTTTCACATTGACTGCTGCATCCTTTACAACCTGGGCATTGTCTTCCTCTGCCACTGCAGCCGCATAGGAAACAACCGTTTCATAGTCATCCTGTATGATGGCCGGATCGTCATAGGTGCCATTAAAAATATTTTCATATGCCTTCTTCACACCATCTGTTCCATAGGAATCATCATAACTCTTTAACCATGTTTTCGTTGTTTCCTCAGAAGAAAGTTCATCCAGATCAAATCCTACTTCTTTATTGTTTATTCCATCTTTTTTATACTTCAGTTCGATCTGATACCAGCCATTTTTTCCTGCTATTTTTTCCATGCAATAATAAGATGAACCATCAATCTCTGCTATACTTTCATCTTTTCCTGCCAGTAAATTTCCATCACAGTTCTTCCAAAACTGAATTGCCGGAATTCCGTCTCCTGTATATTTAAAATAGAATGTTTTGGTCATATACGCATCCGTATTACTGTTGTCTGCTCTTGTTAAAGTAATATCATCAAGGTATCCCCAACCGCCTTCATTTAAATCAACAGTTACCTTTATGGTAATAGAAGCTCCTGTGTTAACTGTCAATGCATTTTTTGTTTTATACTCTGTCAGCCCATCTGAAAACCCAATATCCGCACTCTGCTCTGTTGTCCCATCAGAAATTGAAATTGTACCACTATTTACAGATCCACCGTATGTGTTTAATGAAACATAATAGTTTCCTTCTTCTACGGCTGACACCTCATGCGTAATCGTGAGTACCTGTGCTTTCTTACTCCATATATTAAGGCTTGAATCATTATCTTTTGCATAATTTTTTCCTACAGCAAATGTCGTTAAATCACTTCCCACAGACCACTCCGGCGTCCAGCCATCAGTTGACTTACTAAAATCTTCCTGATAAATTACCGTATCCGCTGCCTGTACGCTCTCCTTTCCGGCATTCCACACCCCAAGCTGTGTAATCACCATAGCAAGTGCCAGAAAAAAACTGAGCACTCTCCTGTTCCAATGTTTTTTCGCTTTCATACACGATCCTCCCTCTTTGGACACAAACACGATAGTTCTGATATCCTCTCCCTTATCACCAGACCTATCGTGTTGCGCAACCGTTTGTTTTATTGATATGTCCACTATACCACTTGCGCAACCGTTTATTCAATTGACGGAAATTCCAAGTTTTTCTTATGCATTTTATACACTTTTCACATACATTTCCGTTGCATGAAAGAGATTTTGCACAAAACAAAAAAGGTGCAATGTTGTAAATCACTGCGCCTTTTTTGATATTTTATGCAATTATACCTGCATTTTTATTCTTTATTCTGTTTTATGCGTTTTTTTATAAGGTATTTGCTTATAATTCTTTCAACTACCGTAAACACTTTTACCAATGTCTTTGCGATGCTTTATTTTAATTTTTCAATTATGGTTTCTAATTCAGCTGCTTCCAATTCTGTTGCATCCATAATCTGTTCTAACGAGTACCCTTTCTTATGCATATTTAAAATTACTTTTTCAATTTCTCTTTGCTTGCCCTCGGCAATTCCAGCTTCTCGCCCCTCGGCAATTCCGGCTTCTCGCCCCTCGGCAATTCCGGCTTCTTTAATGCCCTGACTCAAATTACACATAATACTCACTTCCTCCTTAAAATTTTCTTCCATTGGAATATGATATTCCTGTTCCATAATTTTCATTTTTTGCTGTTGTGATAATTCATTAGAAAACATGGCACATAACAGTCTATGCAGCCCATATTCATTATGACGCTGTGGAAGCGCATTCGTCAAGCCGATCATCACAATATTTACCAGATTCAAATTTCCTTTCCAATTATGCTTTCCGAGTAAATCTTCTTTTGTTAAATAAATATGACACATACTGTTTTCCGGCATATTCATGCAAACCCATATACTATAGACTGTCTTTATATCATTATAATTTGATTTTACAAAATCCCGTTCCTTCTGTGAAGAAATCAGTCTGCTTACATAAAAAATAGCGCGGTTTAAAATCTGATAGGAACCGGGTTCATCTTTTTGGGCTTCCACATTGATAATCATCTGTGCCAACCCGTTTCTCATTCGCACATAAAAAATAATGTCAAAACGAACCAGTCCTTCATTTTTTTCTCCGGCTTCTGTATTTAGTCCTACAATCCTTTTTCCCTCCACATTCCTGTCCTTATTGGTCAGTCCGGACGCAACCGGTACTTTGCTGATATATGGATCTCCTTCTATCAGGGAAACTACTTTTTCGATTTCCATCCCTTGAAATTCTTCTACTGTTCTAACTAAAATGTGAGCCAATACATACTTTTGTGCTAACAGACGCTTTGCGCTTTCATCATACTGTGCCTCACTATCAGCTGCCTGTATGGCATTCTTTATCTCTGTATTCAAATAAAACCTCCTCTTACATAAAAATCCCCGTCAAAAAATCTCCCCAAAAGAACGTATGTGATTTTATTGTAAAAGATATTGATTCTGATAGCAAATTAAATTTTTATAAATCCATATTTCCATATTTATGGTCGATCTTGATAAACTAAATGAAGCTGTCATACAAACTAAAGTTCATACGACAGCCCCTCTTCATTTAATGCTAAATTCTTTTTATTGTACTGTAAAATTCACCGTAATTTCAACCGACTTTGATTGTTTTACGATAGTTCCATCATTTTTTGCATAACCAAACGATATTTCAAATTTTACTGTATTACTTCCTTCATGAAACAGTTCATCATTCCAATGAATATCTACAATGCCCCAGCCGGTTTCCTGACTTACTCTGTTCCAATCGTAACCATTTTGTTGAATTTTCAGATTTTCAAAGGAAATAGAACCAATTTCCTGTAACTCGTCCGGCACTGTTCCATACGTATATTTCAACATTCCTTTTCCAAAATCTACCGCAATTGCACTTCCGGATGTTACAGTTTCCAAATTAATTGTTGTCTGATCCGGTTCTTTCAATATTATTTCAAATTCATCGGCATTTTTATCTAAAGAAAACGTTGTCTGCGCATACATTTCAGAGCAGCCTTTGAGACGTTTGTATAAAACATACTCTGTATTATTTGTAAGATTTTTGATTTCATAATTTCCAAGTCTGTCTGCGTAACCGTCCCATTTTTCTTCCGGAACATCAGAAATTGCTGTACCACTTGTGACACAAGCATATTCATATCCCGTTTCATAAGAAACAACAATTGACTCCTTTAACTGTTTTACTATAGTAGGCTCTGATACTGTAATTGCATCTCCTGTACAGGCAAAATCTACAAAATCATTCATCATATAATTTGCATCGCCCTTATAAATTCCTACCCAGATGCTTACCATCGCATGGTCTTTTTCTACTGTTTCATCTGGATATTCTTCCTCATACTTGAAAGGACGGGTCTGCACACTCCATCTTTCAATCTTACAAGCCTCTGTATCTTTACTCAGTTCCTGTTTTAAATCTTCTTCGAATGCATGTCTGCAAATTTCCGCACTCTTTAGTCCCGATACCGAAGCTATATGTGTCTTTTCCATTTCTGCCTGCACAATTTTCTTTGCTGCATCCAAAGATGCCCAGACAGAACCATCATATGTGAATTTCTTTACAAACTTTATGCCGGATATACTTATTGTTATTGTATATTCCCCTGTCTGCAATTTTTCTGAAAATTCCATATAATATGCCTGTGTGTCCTGCTGATGTCTGTATATCTTATCTATGTTCACCTTATTCCCGGCTGCATCTGTAACCGTCACTGCCTCTGACGCAATTTCTGCCGGAACTGTCTGATTAAAATATGCTGCAATCTTTTGTGAAGAACGAACCATAATATTAGTTAGTTTCAACGGATCTGGCGAAGTATAGGTGTATCCAGGATTGGTAGTTGTCGTTTCGGTATTCTTTCCATCTGAATTTACCTTGGACGATGTACCTGTAGCCACTTCCTGTGTCCCAGATGGTGTTTCTACTTTAACTGCCGTAGCTGTATCATTTTTTACTGCAACTTCTGTCTTTTCTCCAGTTGCTGCAACTTTACTTCCTTCTGCTCCCTTTGAAAGCGTAAGAGAAATATCTGCGGCAGCTTTTACATCTACCGGTGTACTGGACACAACACTTGCTCCTGCAGCCTTTTCACTAACCTTAATTGGTACTGCAGTTGTGGTTTTTCCTTCTACAGAAAGTACTGCAGCCGCTTTAACATTTACTTCTCCAATTTTTCCATCTACAGCAAGATCAACAATAACCGGTGCAGAAATTTCTACTGCATCAATTGTTCCTGATGCTTCAATTTTAATTTTTCCACCTTCCTGTGTTACGGAAACTTTTGCCAAAGATGCACCCGCTTCAACAATAATTCTTGCATCTACGGCAGTAATTTTAATTGAATTTCCCTTCGCATTCTCGCGGTAAGTATTCGGCTTAATTGCCTGAATATCAATGGACTTGAATTTTCCATTGTTCACAACATCCGCATTCGGTGCATTGATCACCAGATCCACTTTGCTGTAATTGCCCTGTGGTACCGTAAATGTAACGGCTCCCTGCGTTGCAACCGTGATCTTTCTGACGTTTTTATTTTTCAGAGCCTTTTCCAGTTCGCTCTGAGAACCAACGGTCAAGCTGGTAACTTTTGCTGTTTTCTTAACCGCAACCTTGCAAGTCAGCTTGGTTGTCTTTCCATTTTTTGTTGTCACCTTACAGGTAACAACAGCATTTCCAGCTTTTACTGCCTTTACCACTCCCTTTTTGGAAACGGTTGCAATGGATTTCTTATTGCTGGACCACTTCAATTTGGCCTTTTTCCCTGCATTCTTTACTTTCAGGGTCTTTTTCTGTCCCACCTGAAGTGTCATTGTCTTTGCATTTAATCTTGGTTTTTTGGTTGCTGCATATGCCACTGATGGCTGATAGATCGTGATGATCATCGCAAATGCCAGTACAAATGCAAGCAGTTTTTTCATTTGTTTCATAGTCATCCTCCTGACAATGATTCATATCCTTTGAAATTCAAATATATTATTTTACTGTAAATGAAGCTTCTCCATCCGGAATTCCTTCTGCGGTAACGCTCACCTTATGCTCTCCTGCGGAAAGTCCTGTAGCATCCACCCAGATAACAAAAAAACCATCTCCACTTAAGAAAGCATCCTTAGGTTTTACTTCTGTACCATCTACTTTAATCACAAAATCTTTTCCATCCAGCTTTGGTGTACAAAATACATACAATATACCATCGGATACCCAAGGTTCCCCATCTTCACCCTCTGGAAACATTCCATCAATCTTTAATGCAGTAAATTTAAAGGATTTTGTCACGGTCTTATAACCTTTTTTCTGGATAGCAAAAGTATGTTTTCCATCTGTAAGTTTCTTTGTAAGTGTAACATAAGAAACTACACGCTCTCCATCCTTATCTGTCCATGTACTGTAATCCTTTTTCCCGAGTTTCTTTCCATCCAGTACATAAGTTGCGCCCTTGATTTCCTCTCCCGGATAAGAAATAGTTTCTCCACCAGTGAATACACTAATGTCCTTTGCTGCAATTCCAAGTGATTTTGCAGCTTTTACGGTAACTTTACATGAATATGCAGTTTTTGTCTTTGTATCCGTTGCAGTAACAGTACAGGTGCCTTTCTTTACACCCTTTACCAGCCCCTTTTTATCAACGGCGGCAATCTTCTTATTGGAAGTTTTCCAAGTTACGGATTTTACTCCTTTCACAGTCAGTGAAACCGTCTCTGTTTCATAAATAGAAACCGATTTCTTGTTAAGTTTTCCCGCAGCCTGCACCGGTGTTACCATAGCACATGTTAAAACCATCGCCAATGCTAAAACCATTACCAATGCTTTTTTCAGCTTGTTCATAATCATTTCCTCCTTATTTTAAATAATATTTTTTACATATTGGTTCTACCCCCCCCCCGAAAAGATATGTCAATACGAAATTCTTTTTCATCCAGAAGCAAATATTATGTATCATTACTGTGCTCTGATATTTTCTACCCATAATCCCTTCTCTGGCTTCTGGAATACGAATTCCGTGAAAAATTTAGACATATAGAGGAAAATTTTTATATTATGTCCCCATTTTCTCGTCTGTCCGGACATATACCAAAAAAATATTTGTTATGTCCCATGTAAATGTCATAATAGGACATTTTTACCACCTTTACGTCTATATGTCCCATTTGACTGTTTCAGAAGGACTTTTTTGTTATCGTTTTGTCTATATGTCCCATGCTTCTGCCACAGCAGGACATTTTTTCACTCTCCTGTCTATATGTCCCACTTTCCTTATTCACTGGGATATTTTTCGACCTTTATCCTTTATATGTCCCGTCTGGTTCTTTCAGCAGGTTTTTATGTAGAACAGAAATGTTTCGCAAAGGGAAATCCGTATATCTGTTGGTTTCAATAACCAAAACTCCGGGAAATACACAACTCAATGTATTACCGCCTCCGTCGTCTTTTGTTTTTCGGCATCATCCGCAATCTGTTTTCCGGTCGCATCCATATGATAATTTTTCTTTATAATCAGCTTGGAGATGGGCACAATCGTGTATCCCTGCTCTTCCAAACTGGTCAGCATGGTATCCAGCGCATCTGCCGTATATTTTGCTCCATTGTGACAGAGGATAATGGCTCCCGGTGCAAGTGCTTTATGGTTGCAAACCGTCGTGATAATAGAATCCACACCATAATTCTTCCAATCCAGACTATCCACTGACCACTGAATCGGATAATAATGCATGGCGTACGCCGTCTTGATCACATCATTGTCGTAAGCCCCATAAGGCGGCCGAAACAGATACATCTCATAACCGGTCAGTTTTTTTACCTTATCATGCACAGTTTTTAATTCACTGTCTTTTTCCTCCTGGGAAATTGTCGTCATGTCATAATGATGCTCACTGTGGTTTCCCAGATCATGCCCTCTTTTTACCAGCTCTTTCACACAATCCGGGTTATCTTCTACCCAGCCTCCGGTCATAAAAAATGTCACCTTTACTTTATGTTTATCCAAAACATCCATGATACGCGGAAAATCTTCTGCTCCCCATGCAGCATCGAAGCTGAGTGCTACTTTCTTTTCTGTTGTGTCTACACAGTAAATCGGAAGTTCACGATCCCCGACCTTAGCACTTGTAATCACTGCAGATGTCGCCTGATACGAGACAAACATCAGACAGCAAATAAGAGCCATGACAAGAAAACCGTTTCCGATCTTCCTGCATGACTCTTTTTTTAATTCACGATGTATTTTTTTGAACATAATAACTCCATCAAATGTCTTTGTAGAGTATATGTACCATTCCAAAAATTTAGACGCAATTTATGCCTGCAGCTCATCCGCTCTCTGAATGAAATCAATCACCACAAGAATTGACTGCAGTGCTGCTTTCTCTGCAAATGTTGCATAATCCATAGAAGCACCCTCTCCATCCGAAATGGAACGTAAAATTGCAAACGGAACTTTATTTACATAACAGACATGTCCGATAGATCCGCCTTCCATCTCACAGGCAATCGCATCAAACCGCTCATGAATCTTTGTCTTCTGCTCCGGTGTGCTGACAAACAGATCCCCTGTGGCAATCGTTCCGACATGATAGTGAATTCCTTTTTCTGCCAGGCAGCTGCCCAGCAGTCTGCACATTTTTTCATCTGTCGGCAGATACACTTCGTTGATACCGGAAAGAAGTCCAACCGGATCTCCCAGAGGTGTCGTATTCATATCGTGCTGCACTACCTTATCTGCCACAGCAACATCCATTACGCCAAGTTCTTTGCAAAGCGTACCACCCACACCGATATTGATCACATAATCCACATGAAACTCCAGAATCATTGCCTCCGCACAGATCGCGGCAAACACCTTGCCGATTCCACACACTGCTGCAACCACTTCTTTGTCCCCAATGGTTCCACACACATAGGTGACACCACTGTATTCTTTCGTGCTGATATCACTCATGGATGCTTTCAGGTTATCCACCTCAATCTGCATCGCACCAATTACTCCGATTCTCATGTATCTTTTCCTCCTGCAATCTGTTTTATTCCGGATATGTAAAATCCATATTTGTCTGTTCTTCCAGCACAGCAAGATAGGTTGCCGCTTCTGCCTTTGCCGCTGCGAGAGATAAATTTTCATAATGTCCGCACTCAATTGCAGACTTACCGAATACCTCTCCTTTATGATCATAAATCTGTCTCAAAACCTCTTTTGTCATAGCAAACACTTCTTTCGGACTTCTGCTGTTACGAACCAGCAGATAAAATCCGGTCTGACATCCCATCGGTCCAAAATAGACAACTTCATTTCCCATCCTGGAATTGCGAATATAGGTAGCAAACATATGCTCCAGAGAATGCATGGTTGCATTGTCCATATAATCTCCTGCGTTCGGCTTGCGCGTACGCAGATCATAGGTAATCACATCCCCATCTTCACGGGAAATATAAAATCCCGGCATCAGAAGATTGTGATTGATTGTAAAACTCTTAATTCGATTCATTTTGTGCCTCCTGCAAAAACTACTATTTCTTGATCAGAGTTCCCATACCACCGGTAATCTCTCCTGCTTCTTTATTTAATTTGGTTACAAGAACAGAGCGGATCGCAGACTCTCCAATGAAGTCAATTGCAGCTTCAATCTTAGGTGCCATGGTTCCTTCTCCGAATTCTCCTGCCGCAAGATATTTCTTTGCATCGGCAAGAGAAAGGGTATCCAGCTTTACCTCGTCTTCTTTGCCATAATTCAGGCAAACCTTATCTACACTCGTAAGGATCACCAGCATATCCGCATCCAGAAGTTCTGCAAGCTTTCCGGCTGCAAGATCCTTCTCAATGACAGCACTAGCTCCCTGCAGACGGTTGTTCTGTGCCAGAACCGGGATTCCACCTCCACCACAGGCAATGACAACCTGATCGGCATCGGACAGTGCGGAAATTGCATCAATTTCCACGATATCCATTGGCTTTGGAGATGCCACAATACGGCGGTATCCGCCTTCCACCTCTGTCACATGATTCCCCTTCTTTTCTTCTTCCTCTGCTTCTTCTTTTGTCATCACACGACCAATCACTTTGGTTGGATGATAAAATGCCTCATCATACGGATCAACGACAACCTGTGTCAGAACCGTAGAAACTGTCTTATAGATTCCGCGGTTTAATAACTCGGTACGAATGGCATTCTGCAGATCATATCCGATATATCCCTGGCTCATCGCAGAGCAGACAGATGTCGGAGTTGCTGTATATTCCGGATACAGACGGCAGAATTCGTTCATTGCCGTATGGATCATGCCAACCTGCGGTCCATTGCTGTGTGTAATAACCACCTGATAATCTTCGCGGATAAAATCCGCAACTGCTTTTGCAGTACGCGCGGCTGCCTTCTGCTGTTCCGGCAGTGTACTTCCAAGAGCTTCATGTCCCAATGCGATTACAATTCTTTTCTTTTTCATACATCCTCCTAACTCTCCAACCCCGGCTTATGCTTCCAGGAATCTTTTTCTGGAGATAAAATTATACATAGTAACTAACATGGTGGAGAATATTTTTGCTACTGCATAAAACATTCCTAAATGTTCTACGGCAAACCACATGATCATCTGGTTCATCACAAGCCCGATCATACTGAGTGCCACAAAAATAACCATCTCCTGTGCCTTCGTCATGTCTTCCTTTCCAATAAAAACAAAACGCATGCTCAGGATATAATTCACAATAACGGATACGGTAAACGACACGGCACTGGATGCAAAATAATGCATGATATGTGTCTCTGTCAAAAAGATCATCAGTCCATAATCAATGCCAAAGCACAATCCACCGACCGCACCAAACTTACAGAACTGAATGACCAGATCTTTTATCCTATTCATTTTTGTCTGACTCCTGTTTCTAAAACTGCAACTACCCCATAGCATTGTCTGCTGCCACAGGCAGTGTTGCTTTAAAATACAAAATAGATTGCCCGAATTATGTTCGGACAATCTATTATAGCGCATCTTATGCAATTTGTCATTAATTATTTGATCCACCAAATCCATCGAAGAAACCGGAGTTGCCGGAATTATCGGAATTTTCCGAGTTTCTGGAATTGCCGGAGTTACCGGAATCCTGTGAGTTCCGAGAATCATTGGAATTATCGGAACTGCTCTCGGATACAAAATCGGACTGTGCTGCAAGTGTCACGGTAATGGATTTTTCCTTGTAGCCATTTCCCAGCCGTTCCATTGTCATTTTTACTTCATCCCCTGATTTGTGGGATGCGATCAGCTGTTTCAGCTGCGTCATACCTGTAATTGTCTGACCGTCAAATTCTGTAATAATATCGCCCTGACGAAGTCCTGCTTTTTCTGCCGGTGATCCGGAAACAACCTGATATACATATACACCCTGCGGCATGTTATAAGCACTGGCAACACTGGAGGAAATATCCTGTCCCTGAATACCGAGGAATGCAGCCTTTGACTGATCTACCTGTCCTTTTTCAATCAGCTGTTCAACGATCGGCATGGCATCTGACATCGGGATTGCATAACCAAATCCTTCTACACTCGTATCGGAATATTTTGCAGAGTTGATACCAACAACCTCTCCGCTTGCATTCAGCAGCGCACCACCGCTGTTGCCAGGGTTAATTGCTGCATTGGTCTGGATCATGTTGTTATTGACCACGGTCTCTCCGGTCTGTTCATCCTGCACGGTAACGGTTCTTCCTAACGCACTGATAATACCGTTGGTAACGGACTGTCCATAACCAAGTGCATTACCGATGGCGATAACGCCCTGACCAACTTCCAAGGTATCGGTGTCCTCGTTTACCGTAGCTACCTTGATTTCTTTTAATGTAGAATCCTTAATATCACTCAATGCTACTTTGACTACCGCCAGATCATCCGAAGCATCTGTTCCCTGCACCTTGCATTCTACGGTTTCGTTATCCACAAACTGCACTTTCAGTGAATCGGCATCTGCGACTACGTGGTTGTTTGTTGCAATGTAAAGATATTTACTGTCCTGTTTGATAATAATACCGGACCCTGCACTCTCACTCTGCTGCTGCTGTGTCCCCCAGAATGTCTGATAGGATACTGTTCCGGTATTTGTAATTGCCACAATACTCGGCATTGCCTCTTTTGCGATTGCGGAAACATCGGAAAGATCCGCTGCATTGCCGGTACTCGTCTGGCTGACTTTTGCGGAAGAAGAACTCTTTGAACTGCTTACATTCTGTCCGGAAACTCCCAGCGCTTTGGTTCCTACATAGCTGACTCCGGTAAATACACCTCCGGCTACCAGACCAAAGACCAGAGCAACTGCCGCACACTTACCAATGGTAGCTCCAAATCCGGACCTGCGACGCGGTTTCCGGGGTGCCGGACCTCCGGTCGGCTGCTGATACGGATTGTACGCATTGTATGATGTATTCTGATATGTCTGTCCCTGACTGTTGCTGTTGTACGGATTGTACCCATTCTGATTATTTTGTGTATTCTGATTTTGATCCATATTGTTATAATAGTTGTTATCCATAATGAAAAACTCCTTTCCTGTTTTCTAAGGAGAATTCTACCTGTCAACTGTGTTCAAATTGTGACAAAGTTCTGTAAATTTTGTAAATCCCTGTTAAATGGCAATGCCATTTTTCTTTAACAGTTCTCTGGCAGACTCTACCGAATCAGTTCCGAGCGCATTTTTCACCGGTGCAAATTCCTTTTCCCGCTCAACCTCAAACGGAAGACAATTATCCATCATATACACCATATCCAGTATGAGTGTTTCAAATTTGTAGGCATTCGGCTCCTTCGGTTTCTGCAGCTGACCGCTTTCATCCAGATACGGAACCTTCTTCTCTACAATATGCATCGGAAGATTTGTTTTTACAATCTCCATCAGCTTATCCACACGGAACAGATAATTTAAAATCACACCGAACCCGTAAAGCAGCGAACCATTTTCATTGACAGCCTCTGCCATCTCCGGTGTCAGTTCATAGTATTCGACAATCGATGGTTTTCCATCTTCCAGACACATTGCACCCACACGTTCATACGGAGAAACCTTACGCACGACTTTCGAACCACACACACATCCAGACAAAATCGTTGCTCCGACAAACACCGGATCCGCAATCCTCTGCAATACATTATCCACGGCAAAAACATTCAGCCATTCAATCCCACGTGTCCGGATATCTTCATCCAGATGCGCCCGGAGCATGGATTTAAACCATCCACCGTTTCCATTCGGAGACATCGCGAGAGAATCCTCCGATTCCATCAGTATGTTTCCATCAAAATCGACCGCCGGAACCATTTCCTGCACAAAAAATTTCACATAACTGCTGTCATATCCGAAAAAATCATGTTCTTCAAAAAACGCCCGTGTCTGTGCATCGTTTTTTTCACTGGTCATAATATAAAGCGGAATCCACACGCCTGCCTCATGTTTTACCTGCATCAGATTTTTTATCAGCTGTTCAAAAATATAGAGTGTTTTCGTCACTCCGATATTAAACATGCCTTTTGCCTTGTCAAATCCCAGCCGGGTACCCTGTCCTCCCGCCAGAAGAATCGCACCGACTTTTCCTTCCCGGAGTGCTTTCAGTCCCGTTTCCCGATACAAATCTTCCTTCTTTCGGATTTCGGAAAGTTCGGTCGCCTGCAGTGGCGCAAACGTTCCTCTTTGCTGTTTTTTCTGATGAATCAGTTCCAGACAGGACCAGTCCATTTCCTCCAGCTGTTTTTCCAGTTTCTCCGGCACCTGTGCATCTGTCAGTTTCTGTAAATATTTCTGCTTATACTCCATAATATTTTTCTTTACCTGTTCGTTCATGGAAACATTCTCCTTTATCTTTATTGACTTTCCTCTCCAATGACAACAGTAGACCAATCATGCCGATTGGTCTACTCTTATTTTCCAATTGATTACTGTACATTTGTTCCGCCAGTAGTTTCTGATCCCTTCTGAATCTCATCCGTGCCTGTGGCACCTACAGTCTCGTTATAATCCGATGTGTTAATTTTTGCAGAATCTGCCGTGATTCCGGTTGTATTTACAATCGTTTCAGAGATTGCCTGCACCGTCTGTGATGGTGTATACGCGGCATCATCAAACATGTATTCATGCAGTTTTTTTACATTCGTCACAAGATCAGCCGGGATAACCGTATCTCCGCATCTCGGCATGTTTTTCGTAGTCAGATCTGTTGGAAAACCAGTGGTGCTGCTGATTTTGTACTTGGTTACATCTTTCGCCAGACTCACCATCTGATCCAGCGAAAGTGTTGTGGAAATATCATCTACCATACTGTTGCAGATTTTCACCAAAGTTGCCGGATTTGCCTTCTTTGCTTTCTCCAGCATCGCCTGCAGCACAATTCTCTGACGGGATGCACGTTTAAAATCATCTCCGGAAAGTTTACGGATTCTGGCATATGTGGTTGCCTGTGTTCCGTCCAGATGCACCAGACCGTACTGTGTCACATTCGGGGTATTCTTTCCGGTTACACCATCTACATCTTTCTTGTACTTATTGATCTGGTTCATCTCGCCCTGGGTAATATTCAGATCCAGTCCTCCCAGATCATCAATCACTTCTACGACAGCTGCCCAGTCCACACACACATATTCCTTGATATCCAGATCCAGATTGGAATTTAACATCTGAACCGCCTGTTTTGCCCCGCCTCTGGCATAAGCATTGTTACACTTGAAATAAGTGCCGCCTCCGACTGACAGAAATGTATCACGGTATACCGATACCAGTTTGACATTTTTTGTCTTATTATCAATACTTGCAATCATGACAACATCGGAATTTCCCTCTTGGTAGTTATTTGCACTCCGGTTATCCAGACCAAACACTGCAATATTGGTATATCCTTCCAAAGACTCCAAGGTATCTTTGCTGAGATCATCATTAATTCCTGCCTCTGTCTCACTCATATTTTCATATTTCACACGATTTACCATGCCAATAAAATACGCAGCGACAAGCAGGATTGCGAGAAGCAGAATTTCAAATACAAACAATACAATCTTTCTGCTCTTCTTTTTCTTTCTTCTCTTTTTTCTTCTTCTATTATCTGCCATTTTTTTAATCCTTTTGCCTATTGTGTATATACAGCCATGCGTCTGCATAACTGATGCGGTCCTGTTCCGACATGGAAGTATATTTCTCCAGGTCGAGATTGGTCAGCCGCATCTGCGCGTTCCCACACTGATGACATTCGACATCTTTTCGTCTGGAAACCATACGGAGCCATCCACATTGCGGACAAATGTATATTTTCATCATAACTGTCTACCGATTATTCAAAGTGCTTTAACACTTCTGCTTTTAATTCTTCCAGCATCTGATCTGCACCATCCAGGGTATCTCCCTTAACACCGACATAGAATTTAATCTTCGGTTCTGTTCCGGATGGACGTACACAGCACCATGCATTATCGGATAACTCATAATACAGGACATTGGAAGACGGAAGTCCGGTAGCAGTCACCTCCCCGGTCTTTAAATCCTTACGGGTGTCTGCCTTGTAATCGCGGACTGCAAGTACATCAAACGCTCCAAGCTTTGCCGGAGTACTCTGTCTTGCCCGATCCATAATCTGCTGAATCTGTGCGGCACCATCGATTCCCTTAAGTGTCATGGTTGCGATTCCCTCACGGTAATATCCGTACTTTTCGTACATATCGATCATGCCATCCCAGAGTGTCTTTCCCTGTGATTTGTAAAAAGCAGCAACCTCACACAACATACATACAGCTGCCGGAGCATCCTTATCTCTTGCATAAGTACCAGGAAGACATCCGTAACTTTCTTCAAATCCGAACACATAATTCTTTTCTCCGGATTTTTCATATTTAAGCATCTGCTCACCAATATACTTAAATCCGGTCAGTACTTCTACCAGCTCCACATCGTATGCCTTTGCGATTGCCTTTGCCATGTCGGTGGAAACAATGGATTCTACCAGTACCGGATTCTCCGGCATTGTATTATTTGCACGTTTCTGTCCCAGAATATATTCCGCAATCAGCATTGCAGACATGTTTCCGGTAAATGTCACATACTCGCCGCTTTTCGTATCCTTGCAGTATACACCCAGACGGTCGGCATCCGGATCGGTTGCCAGAACCAGATCCGCATCCTTTTCCTTCGCAAGCTTTAATGCAAGTTCCCATGCATCCGGGTTCTCCGGATTCGGATACGGAGCCGTCGGGAAATGTCCGTCGGCAACTGCCTGCTGTGGCTCGATATATACATTTTCAAATCCAAGATCGCTCAGCACACGCTTGACCGGACCAAGACCGGTTCCGTGTAACGGTGTATAAACAATCTTGATATCCTTTGCCATCTTTTTGATGATCTCCGGATGAATGGATAAATTTCTCAGCTCTGCAAAATAGGATTCATCCACATCGTCGCTGATGATCTGATACAGCCCTTCTGCCTGTGCTTTTTCCTTCTCCATGGTCTTTACCATGTCAAAAGAAGTTACTTTTGCTACTTCCGCCATAATACCGGTATCATGTGGCGGTGTTACCTGCGCGCCGTCTTCCCAGTATACTTTATATCCGTTATATTCTCTCGGGTTATGGCTTGCGGTAATAACAATACCTGCAATACATCCGAGTGTCCGGACAGCAAATGAAAGTTCCGGAACCGGGCGCAGACTCTTGAACACATATGTTTTGATTCCGTTTGCTGCAAGACAAAGCGCCGCTGCATCGGTAAATTCATCTGCCATCAGACGGGAATCATGTGCGATTGCCACACCTTTCTCCTGTCCTCCCTGTGCCAGAATATAGTTTGCCAGTCCCTGTGTCGCCTGACGGACCGTGTAGATATTCATACGATTGGTTCCCGCACCGATCACCCCGCGCAATCCGGCGGTTCCAAACTCCAGTGTACGATAAAAACGATCCTCGATCTCCTTGTCATCACCGGCAATTGCCTTCAGTTCTTCCCTTGTCTGATCATCGAAATACGGGTCATTACACCACTTGTCATATTCCTGTCTGTAATCCATGATTTTCCTATCCTCCTGATCTGCACTCCTTGCGATACATATTCTATGCTTCGCCCAAGATTTTTAAATTCTCTCCACTTGCAATTTTCTGAAACTCAATTGCTGTATGCCATTTTATCACAATCTTGGTTTTTTGAAAAGTTTTTCACGGAAATATTAGAATTCCTTAAGAAACTCATCCAGCTCCTTTTTTGCCTGCTCATAGGACCGGAAAACAATCCCATGAATGCCACAGGTTTCTGCTCCTTTTATATTTACCGGACGATCATCAATAAATACGCTTTCTTCCGGTTCCAGCCAGTATTCATCACACAGATATTCATAAATTTCTGGATCCGGCTTCATTTTCTTTATTTTATATGAAAAAACAACGCCATCCATAAGCGGAAGAAATTTCAGTTTATCCTTTGTCTGATCCAGCATGTTTTCACTATAGTTGGAAAGGATATACACATGATATCCTCTTGCCTTCAGATCGAGAATCCATTCCATGGCATACGGGAACAGTTCCACGGTATTTCCGACGGTTTTATGGATTTTCGTAATTTCGTCTGCCAGTTCGGGGGCTCCCGCAATAAATTTCTGTAAGAATTCATCCGGTGTCCCAAGTCCCTGATCGGACGTATCCCACAATTTGTTTTGAAACATTGCTTCATTAATTTTTTTCTGATTTTCTTTGCTGATTCCCAGACGCTGCATATATGCATCCGGCTCGTAGGAAACCAGAACCTTTCCCACATCAAAGATTATATTTCTTATCATGTCTTTTCTACTCCTTCATCCAGTCTTTTTACTGCCGATTTTATCATAACACAAAAACGCCGCATCGTACACACTGGTATCGACACGGCGTTCATTCGTTATGTTCTAGCAATATATCTGAAATGTTGAATTCTCCTCCTTTCCAACACTGAGCATCTGCATCTGCTGATCCAGCATGCCTGCAAACGATGCCTTCTTCTGCTTCATCTGGGATTCCCCATGATTCTCACGTGGAGACTGATAGGTAATCGCAATGATGCTTCCTACGGGTACAATTGTCTGATATCTGTCCTTGATTGCTGCGGTAACGCGCCTCCCTTCCATGATTGGCGTTCTTTTTGTTTACCTACACAATATATATCGGACATCTTTTCCATTTCTTAACCGTTTTCTGAATTTTTTTATTTTATCACCCTCATTTTCAATAAAACAAGGGCAGAATCACAATGATTCCACCCTTATCCTTATAATCATCTAAGAATGACCGAAATTTATTTTTTTGTATAGTATCCACCGTATACGATCTCATAATGGTCGAAATTCGGATGGCTGTAAGGGCTCTTGGAAACGGTTTCCGAAGTAGTTTTTGTTTCCTTTTTATCCAGGTATAAGGAGCTGGTAGATACATCTATGATGGTTCCGTTTGCATCATAGCTGATAATATAAATTTCTCCATACACATACTGACTTGTTTTGTTTACCTTTTTCAGCTTAAATGAAATACTGGAATCTGATACCTGTTCATCTGTGACAGTAACGGAAAGCTTATCTTTTCCCAGCACTTTATATTTCTGTTCCGGATTTCTGTCAAATGCCGTAATCTTTACACTGGACTGCGAAATATCAACATCTGCCGCAGATGAGACATAAATACTTTCGTATGCAGTCTTTCCACTCATTACACGATAAACAATCTCATCTTTTGCTGCAACCTCAGATCCGGAACTGTTCTTTAATGAGTAGCGTACCGCCAACCGGTCAAACGTTGCCTTCGTATTGTTTTTCACACGGATCAGAATATAATTTCCATCCAGTTTCTGAAGCTTAAGGTCAAACTTCGGCTCCGCAACCGTTACTTTTATCTTTAAAGACTGCGTATGTCCGTAATAATCTTTCCCTTTTATAGTTACAACCGAAGTTCCTGCTTTCTTTGCAGAAATGGTATACTGCTTTTTCGATTTATTGGCTTTTACTGTTGCAACTGCTTTCTTGGTGCTTGACGCACTACTTAAAGATTTCACACCGGTAAGATACCAGGTATAGGTTTCTCCCTTATAAAGTGTTAAGCTCTCATTCTTTGTGGCTGCCTCCACAGATGCCGGTGTCACCAGCGCCAGAATCATGGCAAAAGCCAGACATGCCGTAATTACCCTCTTCATTACTTTTTTCATTCTTTCAATTTCTCCTTTCAATCTTTTCATGGATTTACGCAAACGGTGCAGGCAAATGTTTTCCCGTTTACTTTCAATGTTACTTTGGCTGTGCCGGTACCCTTTGCCGTCACTTTGCCACTGGCATTTACTACCGCAACCTTCGTGTTGCTGCTGGACCAGGTAATTCCTTTGCTTTGTCCGGTCACTTTAAACGTGCCGGTCCTGCCTTTGGAAAGAACCATGGTTACCCGGTTCACCGCAAGTCCCGGGATGGTTGTTGTAGTATATGTTTTATCTGCATTCGCTGAAGTTTCCAGCGTTGATGCTGTATATTTTTTACCGGCGATCACGACAGAATTTTCCATGTGTTTTTTGCCGTTGACCACTTTTGCGGATATGCCATAGTGCTTCATAATCAACTGATAAGCTTCACAAAACCCCTTATAATTTGCCTTGCCCTGCTCGAGTGCTTTCTGTGCCAGAACCGATGTTCCATTCGGGGAAACATTCTGCTGCATCCACTGCTGGGCGGCAACTGCCTTTTCATAATCGCTCATCCCGGAGGTCACATACTGATTCCAGATAATATCAAGCACGTTTTTCTGGGAACGCGCAATCACCGTATAGGGATATGTATAAGTTTTTTTGCCAATGGTTGCCGTTATTTTTACAGTTCCGGCTTTTTTCGCCGTCAGCCTTCCATCCGCATCTACCGATACCACACTGCTATTTGAACTTTTCCAGACGGGTGCCACAGAAGCATTCAATACGACAATGGATCGGCTCTCTCCCACATACAGTTTACTATACCCTGCCTGTATTTGTAAAGATGTCTGACTGCTATAATGAATTTCGTTTGCTTTCGCATACGTTTCCGCCGCAGAACCATACGGAGTAACTATCGTAAGCCTTGCCTTGTTACATCCTGCAAATGCATCTATTCCAATCGTTTTTACGCTGGCCGGAATCTCAATTTGGTACAAATCCGTCTGATTCTGAAACGCCTGTGTTTCAATCGTGGTATATCCTGATGGAATCTTTACCGTCTGCAAATTTGTCAGAATCAGCTGGCCAAGATTCGTTCCGATGTTAGTAACTACGTAGGAATTACATTTTGCAGGAAAGGTAACTGTGCTTTTTTCTCCCGTATACATATAAATGGAACAGCCTTTTTTCGTTGTTGCACCTTTTGGAATCTGATAGACAAATCCTGCCGCATCCTGCGCATATGCAGTTCCATCCATATCTTTGACAATCTCTGCAGCCTCTGCGATATATGGACTCCCCGCCAGCAGCACGGTAACTGCCAGGAACATCCCCGCGATCTGCCGGATACTCTTTTTCTTAGCTGTTTGTTCTCGGAACTTCATATCTTTTCCTCACTGTAAATTTCCACTACTGTACGATATTATCCGGAATCTCCAGATCAGCATCTGTCAGGATCTGTCCCTCAACGACTTTATTGACAAGCTGCTCTGCATATTTTACCTGCACCTCATCCGGATACATGACATAGCTTCGTTTCGTAGGCATGGAGTAGGTCGTCGATGATCCGCCTTTTCCTGTAACTGCATAAGACTTTACATTCCAGGCAGCCAGATCTGACAACTGCATTTTTACCAATGCAGAAATATCCTCTGAACTCATACTCGTCGTAAACATCCCTGACATACTATCCATAATTGCTGAATAGTTGCTAAGCACCGTTGTTCCGGAAGAAATTTTCTTAATCAGTGCCTCAATTGCCTGCATCTGATGACGTCCTCTGGAATTATCCCCATCTGCAAAAGATTTTCTCTCCCGCACGTAGGAAAGCGCCACCGTACCATTTAACTGATTGGTTCCCTGATTGATATAAAATCCACCTTCACTTGTCCGGAAGGCTTTCTCCGACTCTACGGTAATTCCTCCGACTGCATCTACTAATGTCTTAAATCCATTAAAATTAATCTGCACATAATAATCCACATGCTCATCATACAGATTTCCAAGTGTGGCCATAGAACAGTCTATTCCATACATTCCACAATGGGTCAGTTTATCTTTTGCACCTGCTGATGCTGCCGTATCCACGTAGTAATCTCTCGGTGTATTAATTAGAAGCACCTGCTTCGTAGACGGATTGACAACTGCCAGAATATTGACATCACTGCGGCTGGTGGTAAGAGTAAGGGTTCTGGTATCGGAACCACTGATATAAATGACAAACGGATCTGTTGTAATGGATTTTTCTGCCGTCTGTGAATCCTCCGTCACCACCGTTTCTTCCTCATGATCATACAGGGTACGCGTTCTGGAAGAAAATGTTTCATACCCATCCTGTGCCTCTACCACGTCTACATATGCCACATTCATAAGCATAGCATCTGCATTTCCTTCGTATAATGCCTGCACCATGTCGAGAATATTATCATACACCTGCGTGTGGATCTGTGTCCCGACAGTTTCATTGATCTTTTCGATTGCCTTTTGGGTATGTTCGTAATCGTATTTTTCGGTAATCGCAAACACATAGTCTTTCGCATCCATCAGTGTCTGTGCCGGATCATCCGTCATCACATAGGCGGATACGGTATCGGTGGTCTTTACATTTCCGGCAATATTATCGAGCGTATTTCCGGCCTTTACAAGCATATAGGAACCACCCACACACACAATCACACATGCAAGGAAAAGAATTACACCAAGCGTACGCCTGACATAGCATCCGGTCTTTTTCTTTCCCTTTTTCTTTTTACCAAAATAAAACAGACAATATTCTATGATGAGTAACAGCAGCAGAATTAATCCAAGCAGGATCACATACAGCGTTGGAACAATATTCAGCCACAAAACAACTCCGACCGTTGCCAGGCTCAGTAACAATTGGATCACAAGCATAATCCCTGCGATCATTTTCCATTTGCTTTTCTTTTTCTCTTTGGTTTTCATGTGTCATCCCCAATTATTTCTTGTTCGACAAAACACCGTTTTTATTGCTATAGTAAATTTTTCCATTTCGTTTAATCTTCTTATTTGTAACTAGTACTCCATTTTTACCAAAGTAATAATTATGTTTTCCCACATGAATAATCTTATTGCTTTGTAATTTTCCTTTTGAGTTAAAATAATATTGATACCCGTCAATCTTTGCAATTTTCCCCGACACTAATGTTCCATCTGCCCGAACAGCATATGTACTATTCTTAAAATCATAAAGTTCCGTATGAGAATCCCCTACAGCAAGAGTTCCATCGCTTTCAAACAGATAATTATCTCCTGCAATTGCATACACTCCGTTACGGTACATTTTTCCATTTTTCCCAAAGAAATAATCTTCCCCGTCTATATTAATCCAGTCATCCTCTGTCATTGCTCCATCTTCATTTAAATAATAATAATCAGATCCTATCTGTGTCGGATAGATATCATCCTCAACATTTTCATCATCACCAACAATATCCGGAATTAATTTATACCCATTTTTGTCAAAATAATAGGTTTCACTTCCAATTTTCTTTCTGCCGACATCCATATATGCATAATTTTCATCATCAGACAATCTGAAATAACGTTTCTTTCCGTTGTAACTATGCCATCCCGAGTAATTTCCCGCTGAATTATAGGTTCCATAATCCATCTGTCCACCTTTGCGAAAATAATAGTAGTGTTTCCCTATCATTTTAACCCCGGTAGACAATGAACCATTTTTATCAAAATAATACATATCGTGGTCACGGTAGAGACCATCAGCTCCATATAATGACTGCCATCCTGTCATTTTTTTACCTGTTTCTACAGTATCTCCGCGATATAGTGTAATCTTATCATTCTCAATATGGAAAATCAATGTTTTCTCTTCATTTCCCACCAAATAACAAAGACCATAAGATGTCATGCGCTTAATCGCTGTTCCTGTACGCCATTTATTCGTCTTCGCATCTGTCTCGGAAACTCCAGTGTTCGGAATAAAAGCATAAGATGGCTGTACCGCCTCCAATAATGACACTGAATTTCCACTTCCAATTCCATGATGATTCATTTTCATAATATCACATTTTAAAGACGTACCATAACGTGAGACTAACCGATCCGATTCATCAGAATAACTATCTCCCGCTGTAAAATAACGTGTATTTCCACAGGTAAAAATAACTGCAAGTGAACAATTATTTTCATAACGTATAAAACGTTCTTTTTCTTTTGTAATACTGGTATAAGCATATGGTGAAATCTCATTCGTGTTTACTGGCCCAATAACTTTTCCAGTCGCATCACCAACATTGACCTGATCCCCAACATTCAGATATACAATTCTTCCTGTTCCCTGTGTGCTCATAAATGCTTGAAATGCTGCATAGCGGGATGGATAACTTCTTGATAAAACCGCCAGCGAAGGGTCTGGCAGATATAACGTATCAATCGTAATCCCGGAAAGTGCAAACTGCTTCAATCCAGCCTGTAAATCCGTAGAACATCCTCCAGTATGATCTGTGTGCAAATGGCTAAACATCACATCTACATGAGTAACTCCCAATGTCTGTAGCTGTTTAATGATTGCAGGTGCGTGATTGTCTGCGCCAATATCAATCAACAAATAATGTCCTTTCGATTCTAACAGTGTAGAATCCCCCTTTTTTTCTGAATTAAGATAAAGTGCATAAATATTAAGTTCTGTATTATCTGATGCCTTTACTTCAGTTGTGAATACAAACGGAAGTAATAAAGCCAGAATCAATCCAAAACAAATGCCTTTCTTTCGCATAATATACGTCCTTTCATTTATGTGAAATCCAAGTAAAACATTTTTAATATACCATATTTACTAAAAAAGATCACTGTAAATTTTACATATTAAAAGAGAACAAATGAACCATCATCTATTCTCTCTTTTATTACTTCACATACGTAACATTACTGTCTTTTGCAATGCCTATCTTCCCACTCTTGCAACCGCTTATTTTATTTTTGCTGATTTCATTACCTTTGGATTGCATTCCAAATGTGATTCCGTATGCTTTACATTTATGAATTATATTTTTTATCAATGCCAGTCAATAATCTCTGGAAATCAGTCTTTCACAATAACCTTTTCATAAAACCAAACACCTAATTATATATACTTGCATCATTTCAAAAATCCTTTTACCTTATTTACGACTTTTTTGCTAAGGGGTTCTGTTGCAATTTTCTGATTTTTAATTCTCTCTTTTTGTAATAAATCCGAAGTAAAATTTAATTTTTTCGATAATCTATCCAGTTTTTCATCCAAATTTGTATAGTAATCTCTGTTTCTTTCTGCAATTTCTTCCAGAGAACATTGGGAAACCGGAACTATTCCCTCCAGCAAATCCGTCTGCTTTATTTTTCTGTCAAATGCAGTTTCCTGCGGATCTTCTCCGTCCATAAAAATATTTGGGATATCATTCTTTTTCAAAAATGCAACATACCTGTCGAAATTCTGTTTCTGATATTTTTCAATCTGTGAAAAATCCTGCTGTTCCACAAGTTCCTGCAATGTCAGTTTTTCATTCAGCTTACTCTCATGTATCGCATTTAAATGATGATACTCTGCCAATTCCCTAGTTCTTGAGTCCTTCGTCACAAGCAATGCTGGAGTTCCTGCTAAAACGGCTGCAATATTTCCATGTAACCTTGATCCAAAAGTCAAATCTGAATCATTCAGGAATTCCATCCACTTAGGCACATTACAAAAAAATCTCAATCGACCATCCTGATAAATTTTATCTGTAACGTTACGAAAATTATATTCGATTTTATATTCATATGGAGCACCTAAATAAATACTTCTGAGTTCATTTACAACTTGTCCAATAAAATAATGGTTTTCAAATTCCTTCATTTTTAATTTAATAAACTTACGAGTAGGAACAGAAGCTGCAACATTTGAATTAAAACATACTTTAGAATTAACATCTAATTTCGGATTTTGTATATGCAATCGTTTTCCCTTCATATACATAGATGGACAACCTATCACCATAAAATCGCGTCCTTCTGCAAAACCTAATGTCTCCAAATATTTACCGGTTAATTCACCTCTTACCCCAATACAATTTGATTTTTCAAGTACTGCTGTAACAAATTTCTTTACGGCTTCATCCTGTGGTTTGGGTTGTGAAAAATCCGGTTCATAGGATTCCTTTAACCCAACGCCAATTACATAACATGGAATCTTTAACTTTTTAACAAAAGAAGTTAATTCATTTAATTCATTCACAAAATTCTCTCTGAACGCATCAGCCAATGGAATGACAAAACAATCGAAGTTTTCATTAACATATTCAGGTTTATAATAATTTGTATTATAATAATTTGCCTGAATTACTGTATTGTCGTCGATCATCAATGAACGCAATACCCCATTTAAATATAAAAAATTACCAACATTGGTTCCAATAACATTATGCGTCAAAATATATCCCGGGGAAAATGTCTCAAATGGAGACATTCCTCCTCTATAATAAATTCTTGACATTACGTCTCCTTTCTCACCACCCAATTGCCTTTCTTAAGTTCATAATCAGTTCATCGATATCTCCCTCCCGGAAAATACTGCTTGTACCTGCTACAAAAATGTCCGAACCATTCTTGTATAATTTTGCTGCATTCTCACAGGTAATGTTTCCGTCGGATTCAATATATACCTCCGGATGTCCCAGATCATCCAGATATTTACGAATACGTGCTGCTTTTTCAATGGTATGCGGTACAATTTTCTGTCCGGCAAATCCCGGATTAACGTGCAGCACCAGAACTCCCGCAATATAATCTGCAATTTCCTCCAGTACCTGGATCGGTGTACCCGGATTAATGGCAATCACCGGCTTAACCCCTTTCTTTGCAAGATGATCGAGGCACTTCTGGATATGACAGGTTCCTTCATAGTGCAGGGACACATGCTCTCCCGGCTGGAAATCAAACCAGTCCAGCTTATCTTCCGCACGGTCTACCATCAGATGACAGTCCAGTGTAATATCTGTTTTCTTACGCAGTCTTTTTACAAAATCCGGACCATATGCAAGGTTTGGGACAAACGTACCGTCCATGACATCCACATGTAAAAATTCAATATTATTTCTCTCAAATTCATGTACATAATCCATTACCTGATCAAATCCCGAACACATAATAGATGCTGCAATTTTTCCTTTTTCTCTCACGAAATTTTCCTCCATTTTTTACTCTGAATATTTATCGTTATTCTGACTTTCGGAATCTTTTTCCTGTGCTTCCCCGCGGTTCTGCACGACAGAACGGTCATCATCGCGATACCGCTTGTCTACATGTTCTCCATTCATTCCGAAATTATTGCTTACTGCCGCAAGTGCTCCCTGCATGGATGCCGCCGAATACTTTTTAATCTCTTTGTCATCCCCTACGATCAGATCAATCACACGATCCGTTGATTTTCCGTCTGTGTATGCGAAATTCTTTTTAATAAACCATTCAATCTTGTCGGTATCGTACTCTTCTTTCTCCAGAGCTTCCATCAGCTGATCAAAACGCTTGATGATACGTCCCGGTACAATATCCTCATATGGCTCATAGAAATCTCTCGTAGAAACATACATGATCTGATCAAATGCGTAAAACAGCATCGGTCTTCTCAGCAGAGAGAATTCATAAATAATGGATGAATAGTCGGTAATCAGCAAATCTGTAATGAATAAAATATCATTGACTTCACGATACTGTGCCGCATCCGCAATGCAGTCTCTGTACTTTTCCGGAATATTGATTTTCTCCTGTACAAATGGATGCATCTTTACTATGAGGTAAGAATCTGTCCTCTTACATAATTCTCCCCACTCTTCAAAATCCAGTTTTTCCATCGGGAAATGTGCATCCACAGCGCTGTTTCCACGGAATGTCGGCGCATACAGAATCACACGCTTCGCTTCTTTTGCCCCCGGAAATTCCGCATATACACGTTCACAGGTTTTTTTCTTGTAATCCTCATCAAAGAAAATATCTGTTCTTGGAATTCCGACCGGATAAAACTTATCGATACCGATACCAAACGCTTCCTGATGATGCAGTGCCGAATGATAGGAGCTGACCGGTACATGGGTATAACATTTATGCACCGACGTATTGATCGGCGGAGCTCCTGCCTTTGACATACGCTCAAGTCCCAGTGCCTTAAATGCTCCGCAGGCATGCCATACCTGAATGACCTTAACATTCTTATCGTAGGTCGGTTTATAAATTTCCGGATAATAATCGTCCAGTAAAATCACATCACTGCTCGCCAGACGATAGATAAACCGAATCATTTTAAACGGTCCGTATGTCTTATTGATCGTAGGTTTGAAATCCAGTACAAACTTATATTTTTTGTCCAGTCCACGCTCAAGCATACGGTTGTAAATAAATTCTTCATTTCCACCAATTTCAGCACGTGATCCGGAACAGAATAAAATCTTATTGCCACGCTTTTTACAGCACTTGTTGAAAATATTAAAAACAACCACAAAAAGCTTCTGGGCCCAATCCTTTAAATCGTTACGCACTCCATAATATAATTCCCCACATTTTCTGCGAATATAATTTTTACGCGGTTTCGGGAGCACGGTATCAACATGAATAAAAAGTTCATCCGTATCCAGATCCATTAAGGATTTACAGATTACATGATGTCCTTTTCCTTTGTTAACGACCACATCATTTTTCCACTCCGCCTGTTCCCGTTCTTCAATAATGCTTTTTGCCACCTGCAATGGATACTGCTTTCCTTTTCCATCCACAGCAATCGGATAATAATCACCACTGGAAATCGGATTATTCTCATTTGCCTGCTCCACATGAAGCATCATACGGAAGGTATCCCCATCCCACTCAAATACGGATGGTATTATGGTAATCTTCAAATCATAATTATAAAAAACAAATTTTAAACCTTTCGGTCTCTCTCCCTTTACATAACCTTCAAAATAATATATAACCCTGCGGGCAGTCAATTTGGATATCGCGAGTTCCATTGTGTATCTCCATTTCTAACTTCTGATTTATTCCATAACAAACATAACTTTGGTAGAGAATGTATTCCTGTCTCTCATCACACGGAAAGCTTCTTCCGATTCTTTCATCGGGAACCGATGTGTGATCAGCTGATCAAATTCTCCGCCTTTGAGGCGGTCAAGTGCTGTCTTCCAGTCATTCTGTTTGTCATTATAGCTGGAATTCCAGGATCCACGTAAAGTGATGGATTTTCTTAAAATTTTCCAGTATAAATTCTTTTCCATGGTCAGATCCGCTTTTGGATTTCCAACCAGAACAATCGTTGAATTCGGTCCTGCTGCCGCCACAGCATTGCAGATTGCCTGATTGGAACCGACAACCTCCATAACTACATCCACACCTTCCCCATCGGTCAGTGCGTTGATACGTTCTTCAAAATTGTCTGTTTCCAGTGCAATGGTTTCCCATCCGTATTTCTTTGCCAGCTCAAGCTTTGCAGCAGAATTTCCACACATAATAACTTTATCTGTGATCTGACTGGCAAATGCAGCGCAGACATAACCGATCATTCCGGTTCCGATTACAAGAACCGACTGTCCTTTCTGCACATTTGCAAGTCCGTTCGCATGAATTCCTACCGCAGCCGGTTCGCACATTGCTGCCACATCATAAGACAGATCATCGTCAAACAACACCAGATTCCAGGTCGGAACAACCAGATATTCTGCATATCCGCCATCCCTGCGTGAACCAAAATAATCATAATGGCTGCACTGGGCATACTGCTGCTTTTTGCAGGAAGGACACTCAAAACATGGGAGCATCGGGAATACACAGGTTCTTCTTCCCAGCAGACTCTCATCCACGTCATCTCCAACGGCAACGATCTGTCCGGAAAACTCATGTCCCGGAATTGTCGGGAAATGATAAGTTCCGTTGATAAACACGCGCTCCACATCCGAAGAACAGATCCCGCATGCTTTAATCTTTACCAGAACCGTACCCGGACGAAGCGGCTCTACCGGAACCTCATCAAGTGTAAGCTTTCCGATCTCATGCAGAACCAGTGCCTTCATTGTCTTTGGAATTTCTATTAATGATTTCATTACTATCTCCTTTCAACCTATACCGTCTGATCATCAATGATCGATTTAAAAATCAACAGATCCCCATCGGTTGTCAACTTAAAATTCAGAGGATCTCCCTCTATAATATAAATCGGCTGGTTATTCATGGTGCAGATCTGGGAAGTTCCTGTAATCACTTCCCGCTGTTCCTCTGTCAGATTTGCCTGCATCTCCAAAAACCGAGGTAAAGAGAAACTGTCCGGAGCCTGTCCGTTAAACAGTTTAGAGCGCTCCGGAATCGTTGTCACTACTTTGCCATCTTCCGAATAAAGCATAGTATCTACTGCCGGTAACCCACATACACACGCGCCATAAGTTCCTGCCGCATCAATACTGTCATTTAAAATTTTTTCTGTCACAAGGGGACGTACCGCATCATGGATCACAATCACATCATCCTCATGTACCCCTTCGTCCTTTAAAATGGCATCAGTCACATTATGGATACTGTCCATGCGTTCCTTTCCGCCCTCGATAATCCGGACTTTTTCCGGCTTATCTGTATATTTTTGAACCATTTCTTTCATATACGCCAGATAATCCTTGTGTGTGGCGATATAAATATAATCAAAGCGGTCTACCTTCAGCATATTCTGAAGGGTGTAAATGATGATCGGCTTTCCTTCCACTTCAAGAAACTGCTTCGGAATCACCGCACTTTTCATTCTGCTGCCTACACCGCCTGCTAACATTGCTCCATAAATCATAATTTTATCCTTTCTAATCCCCACTGATCATTTCTTCGTATTCTGCCGAAACAGTATCAATATCTCCAATACTTCGAATCGAACCATTTTCCAGAATCATTGCTTTCGTGCAGATTCTTTTTACCTGCTCAAGACTGTGCGATACAAAAAGTACCGTCACACCTTTGTCCATCATGGAAAGAATCTTCTTCTCACTCTTTTTCCGGAATTTGGCATCTCCTACAGACAAAACCTCATCCAGAATCAGAATTTCCGGCTCCACAATGGTCGCAATGGAAAAGCCCAGCCGGCTTTTCATTCCCGAGGAATAATTTTTCAGGGGAACATCCAGGAATTTCTTCAAGCCTGAAAATTTTACAATCTCGTCAAATTTACTGTCTATAAATTCTTTGGAATATCCAAGAACAGCTCCATAAAGATAAATATTTTCACGGCCGGTATATTCTTTGTCAAATCCGGCTCCCAGTTCCAAAAGTGGAACAATCTTTCCTTTGTGGACTACGCTTCCCTCCGTTGGCTTAAATACCCCGGCAATTACCTTCAAAAGAGTACTCTTTCCTGCTCCGTTTGTTCCAAGAATACCAATACGTTCTCCTTTTTCCAACGTAAAATTAATATCTTTTAATGCCCAGAATTCATCAAATTTCATCTGTCTGGTAATAGATTTTAAAATATAATCTTTCAGGCTGTCCACTCTTTCTTTACTCAGATTAAACCGCATGCCAACATGTTCCACACGCAACACTGTCTCTGCCATTGTTTTAATACTCCTTATACTCAAGCATATTGTTACTAAATATATAAAATAAATTTATCCTGATTTTTATGAAATACGATCACTCCAACCACTACAGAGACTAACGCAAACACACATGCATATGTCATGCACCCCCAGTTAAACGCCTCATGGAAAATAATATTTCTTACATTAATAATGACATTATATACCGGATTCACCGTAAGCACCCACGAATACCCACTCTTTAATAATCGCTCCGGATAGTAGAAGATTGCGCAGGTATACATAACAATCATCAGCGCAACTTCCCACAAATACTCCATATCACGGAAGAACACGCCAATCGTAGCCAGAATCATTCCCACACCAAACGTCATGATCAGAAGTACCAGTAAAGGAAAAACAATCAAAAGCCAGTGCAGCGTCGGATAATTTCCTGTAAAAATGCCGAGAAGCACTAATACAATCAGCGAAATTAAAAATATAATAAAATTATAAAGTACGGATGATAACGGATACAGATACTTCGGCACATACACTTTCTTTATCATGGCCGAATTTTGTCGGATCGATTTCAGTGACACTTTCGTGCCCTGTGCAAAATAGGAATAAAGAAGACGTCCCGATAGAATATACAGTGGAAATGTGTGATCTTTATTACCATAGAGTGTTCCAAACACAATGGTAAGTACGATTGTTGTCATAACCGGCTCCAGAAGGGACCAGATAATTCCCAGGTAAGATCTTCTGTATTTTAACTTAATTCCTTTTTTTACTAATTCAAATAATAAATTCCGATAACGCCAAAACGTATCTATTCTCTTCTTCATAAATCATTCTTCCTCTTGCTTGTTTCAATCTGTCTATATTTTCAGCTGATAAACAACATGATATTCCCGCTTATCCTCCGGCGGAATTTCCATATAATTTCCATACATATAGGACAAATACCAGTCAATGTTTTTGGGAAAAAGAAATTCGTGATCCTCAAATTTCCGCTTTTGCGCACATAAAAAATCACTTCGCAATTTCAGTTCGCCAAAAAAATGCTTTCTCCCTGATGGTACAACAATGTATTCTGACTGGTCATTGCTGCACATTTGCATCAGCCGCTGTACATGAGCATACCAAAATTTCCCGGTCGGTGCAATCAGCCGCCCGATAAAACTTTTCAGATGTATCATGGTTGCTGCCTTTTTATTGCCCCGGGACAACTTATAAAATTCATTTCTCCATAAATACATCCGATAACAGGAAAGCAGCAATAAGCCTGCCTCTACCCGCATACCGTGCAAACGGCGCAAAAAGGCATTGTCATAGGTGTTTTCCACCACAAAAATATCAATTTTAATTCCACATCGTTCTTCCGGGATCTCTAAATATTCCCGACACACTGTGTTTTTCCGGTGAATCTGAATAAAAGAACTCAGATACCCCGGTGTCCGAAGCGGTGCCTCTACAAAATACCGGTCCGGATACCTCTGTTCAATCGCATCAAGCAGACGTTCAATATATTTTCTCTCGACAACCATATCCACGTCATCATCCCAGGGAATAAATCCCCCATGCCGGACGGCTCCAAGAGCGGTTCCCCCGGTAAGCATATAGGGAATATTTAATTCACTGCACAATTCCGTAATATCTATCGTAATACCATAGACAACCTGCTGCACCTTATGAATCTCCTCCGGTGACAGGCGGTGCTGTCCTTCCGATAATTCCGTTTTAAAAATATCGTTTGTTTGTAAAATAGCCACAACCTACCTCTATCTGCCCGCTTTCATTCTGGCAAATAACTTTCCATTATGTTCTTTCACAAAAGTGATGACGCTTGATTCCATCCAAGCAAGTGTAACATTTTTCCACCGGATAGGCAATAGCATAACCTTCATATATCCCGACCGTGGTTTTGCCAGTGCCAGTGCCTTGTCTACCCTCGGATTGTGCAGCATCTTTCTGATCTCTGCCCGCTGTTCTTTCCCGGAAAGGGTACATTTCGAACTTGTTACATTTGCAATGCATCCCACCATGCGCTCAATATATCTTCTGGCAACCATCTCCTGCGTTGCCGCATTGGTCACACCCCAGCTGCGAAACAGTTCTTCCATCCAGCCCTGTTCTTCCTCTCTCTTTTCGTACATGTCAGCACGATACGCTGCGGTCTCCGACTCTGCGCGTGCACGTATGAAATGATAGTAGGCATTTGTAGAAACTACAACCGATTCCACATGATCCAGATAACTCAGATTAAACGGGAAATCATCCCACAGTGTTTTTGGAAAATACAGTCCGTATTGCCGGATCACATCCATGCGGTACAATTTATTCCACGGTGTATACAGCATGTTTCGGTCAAAATACCGGTATGCCTCTTCCCGAAAATCTTTTGCATCGGTAAACACCCTGTCGTCCACACAGATTTTTTCTGACAAATGATTCTGTCCACAGTAAGTGTCAATATAAAATCCACAGACCACAAGCTGTGCCTGATGCTTCTCGGCAAGTTCGTACATATCCGCAAGCATCTGTGGTTCTGCCCAGTCATCCGAATCCAGAAAATAAACATATTTTCCCTGTGCGATATCAATGGCTGTGTTTCTCGCGCTTGGTGCGCCTCCGTTTTCTTTATGAATCACCCGGATTCTGTGATCTTTTTTCGCATACCGGTCACAGATTTCTCCGCTTCTGTCGGGAGTCCCATCATCAACGATCAAAAATTCAAACTCGGTAAAGGTCTGCGCAAGAATGCTTTCGATTGCCTTACCCACATATTCTTCTACTTTATACACCGGCATAATGATGCTGATTTTAATGTCGCTCATCACCGTCTCCTTTGACATTTTATTTGATTGCAGTTGTCTGATTCTGATCCACACCTTCGGTGTTTTCTTTCTGGAACAGAATCTTGAATGTCAGGAATAAAATCTTAATGTCCATCCAGACAGAATAATTTTCAATATACGTCAGATCCAGTTTCAGTTTATCATATGGGGTTGTATTATACTTTCCATATACCTGTGCATACCCGGTCAGTCCCGCTTTTACTTTCAGCCGGAGTACGAATTCCGGAATTTCTTCCGTATACTGATCCGCAATAATCTGACGCTCCGGGCGGGGTCCCACAACAGACATCTCACCCTTTAAAATATTAAACAGCTGTGGCAGCTCGTCAAAATGAATGGCCCGGATCACACGACCGACCGGCGTAATTCGTGCATCTTCTTTTGCGGCAAGACGTGCTCCCGCATCCTCGGAATGTGTGGTCATGCTGCGGAACTTGTAGATCATAAACGGCTCTCCGTCTTTTGTCAGCCGCTCCTGCTTGTACAATACCGGACCGTGATCATATAATTTAATGCAAAGTGCAATCACAATCATAAATGGAGAAGCAATTACAATACCGATCAGGGAAATCACAATATCCATCAGTCGTTTTACAAACAGATCTACAATGCCAAGCCCCTGATTCCGGGACAGATACAGCGGTGTATCAAACAGATGAATATCATCCGCTCCGCGGAACAGAATGTCCGAAATCTTTGGTGTAACATATGTGCGGATAGATTCCTGATAACAGTATTTCATAATCTGATTACGCACTTCAGACGGCAGATCACACAGAACCACCGCATTATATTTCTGAATCATCGGATACAGCTTTTCATAACCAATCCGGTAACTTTCCGCTGCACAGATATTATACTTGTCTTTTCTTGTGTTGATTTTTCCGATCAGATCATCCGGCGAATAATTTCCATAAATAACAAGCATCTGACGCGGCGGATACAGACGTGTATATGCCTTTCGCACCAGTATGACCCACGGAACGATAAATATAATCTCTGTTACCGTCATCAGAAGCAATGGCTGTGGCGGCAGATAATCGTTGGCGACCAGACAGATCTCGAAATACGCAACAATCATCGCAAGAACCACTGCCAGTATCTGGGATAATATAATATCCGAAATCCGCATATATCCGATCCGGTATCCTCCAAATATCTTCGTGAAAAAGAACACAAAGAGTACATACATACCAATCACTGCCCAGTTACCTCTGTTGAAAAAAGTATTCGCTTTATCCAGCATCGGAATATAGAGCATATACCATACCCATCCGAACATACACGCTTCCACCGCAAGCGATATGATATTCGCCGTAAAATTCAATAAATGCTTGTATTTATCTTTCATTAAAACTTTCCTCTAACATGTAGTTTTCCGGTTGTACCCCGCAAAAATTTTATTCGCCCAGTCCGCTTTCCACATAAGCGACCAGTTCCCGAAGTGCCCCCTGTTCATCTTCTCCGTCACAGATAAGTGTAATCTCATCTCCGGATTTGATACATGCACCCAGGACGCTGAGCACACTTTTGGCATTTGCTGTATTTCCGCTGTACTCGAATGTAATCTTGCTATTATATTTCATTGCCTCTTTGCATAAATTTCCTGCCGGACGTAAGTGCAGTCCTGTAGGATTAATAATTTTTACTTTTTGGGATACCATAAGAACGCCTCCTTATAACATAACTTTGGTAATCAGATCAGCTAACTGCTTTGCTTCCTGCTGAATCACTTCCTGATTTTTGCCTTCGATCATGACACGAACCAATGGTTCTGTACCAGATGGACGGATTAGAACCCTTCCTTCTCCGGCAAATTTTTTCTCCAGTTCACCGATTGCCTCTGCAATTTCTGAATATTCCATGTAACTTTCTTTTTTATGGTTCGGCACTTTTGCATTGACCAATGCCTGTGGCAGCACCTCCATGATCTGTGCAAGTTCTGATAATTTCTTTTTGGTTTCCACCATCACTTGCAATAAGTGTAATGCGGAAAGAAGTCCGTCTCCGGTTGTGTTGTCATCCAGAAAAATCACATGACCGGACTGCTCTCCTCCGAGATTATATCCGTTTTCCAACATATTTTCAAGAACATAACGGTCTCCGACTTTTGTTTTCTCCACATGAATTCCCTGTTTTTCTCCCATCAGACTGAATCCCAGATTCGTCATCACGGTGACAACAATGGTGTCCTTTGCAAGTTTTCCGTTTTCTTTCAGGAAATTTCCGCAAATCGCCATGATCTGATCTCCATCTACCAGCTTTCCGTTTTCATCTACAGCAAGCATACGATCCGCATCTCCGTCAAATGCAATACCGATATCTGCCTTTTCGGAAACAACTCTTGCACACAGTTCGTCCATATGGGTAGAACCGCAATTGGAATTAATGTTCGTTCCATCCGGATTGGTATGAATAGCGATCAGATTTGCCCCCAGATCTTTCAGCGTCTTAACCGAAGTATAGGAACTTGCGCCTTCTGCACAGTCCACAACGATCTTCAACGCAGACAGATCTACCGGAACCGTCTTTTTCTCAAACGCAATATACTCATCCACAATATCAAACCGATACTCAACCCTACCGATTCCCGGTCCGATCGGAAAAACAACGTCTTCCATATCATTCCGGATCAATGCCTCGATTTCGTCCTCCAGCTGATCGGATAATTTATATCCATCTCCATTAAAAAATTTGATTCCGTTAAATTCCATCGGATTATGGGAAGCAGAAATCACAACCCCTGCATCTACTTTATGTTTCCTTGTAAGATATGCAATTGCAGGTGTCGGGGCAACTCCCACAAAAATAGCATTTGCTCCGACTGAACAAATTCCTGCCATCAATGCATTTGCAAGCATTCCTCCGGAAATTCTTGTATCACATCCAATGATGATTGTCGGCTGGTGGGACTGTTCCTTTGTTAAAACATAAGCGCCCGCCTGACCGAGCTTCATTGCAAGTTCAATTGTAAGCTCTGTCCCCGCAACTCCTCTGACTCCATCGGTTCCAAACATTCTTGCCATAATAATTATAACTCCTTTATATACTTTACTATTCGCCGGTATCCTCACCGCTGTCTGTCGAAGTATCTCCGTCCTGTGTATTCTTCGCTTTCACGGTAACGCTGACAGTAATCGGCTGATATGCATAATGATCTTCATCCAGTTTCAGTGAAAGTTCCACCTGATGCGTTCCCTCGCTCAGCTGGGAGGCATCAATGGATGCTGCCAGCTCCGATGCATTCAGCTTATTCAGATCATCCTGCAGCCCACTGATCGTCACAGAAACCTGTGCCTTATCAAAAGATAAGTTCAGGCCGTCCGGCAGACTGTTCACCCTGATATCAGATGTCTGCAGATGATAGGTTCTGGACGCATACGCTTCAATTCTGACGGTTACCGTAACGGATGCCGCAGAAGAATCTACCAGTTCCACGCCGTCCGGCAGATATTCGGAAATATCAATCGTTGTCTTTACATCTTCCCTTGCCCCGCTCACATTGATTACGTTTGCCGGAATTTCAAGTGAAACAAGCGGATTGAGTACATTGGATGCCCCTTTCAGTTTCACAGTATCCGGTGTGCTGCTGATCTCCACTACCCGGTATTCCCCGTATGGGGTTCCTGTTGTCGAAAATACAAGCGGTACTTCCTTTACACTCAGGATTTTTGCCGAAATCGTCACTGTCGTATTGCTCAGCTTCAGCTGGGTGGTATCCACTTCATTTCCATCCGAATCATAGAGAACCGGAATCACATTATCCGTCAGATTCGATGACATTCCATCCACATCAATCGTAGCCACAACCTTATCTACTTTTTTCACAATAGATGCCGGTCCCGACACGTTCAAAACATTCGGGTTTGTCACGGAAACTTCTCCGAGGGCATATCCCGATGCCACTTTTCCGCTGGTGTCCGCGGAAATCATAAATCTTCTGCTCATCAGATCTTCCAGGGAAAGTTCCATATATTTGTTTTTATTGTTAATGCTCACGGATGTATACGTCCGCTTGGCACTGATCTCGATCGGAACACTCGCCTTATTCCCCTTGTCATTTATGATCAGGCGGTTCATATCTGCCACCGCAGAGAAATCGGTGTCATCAAGTTTTTCAAGTTCACTGCGTTTTCCGGTCACAGTAAAGGTAACCGTGTTGGTTCCGTCCAGCACTTCATAGCACTTGTTCATATCTGTAACTGCGGACGCATTTTCTACCGTTACATTTGTTGTAAATGTTTTTGATTTTTTCGGATCATCAATATTATATACAACCAGCCATAAGATAAATGCAAGAACTACAGCCAGAATTTTAAAGCCCAGATTATTCACCAAGGTTTTCAGAATCTTTTTTGCCATTCATAAACCTCCTTTTCAGCAGTCCCAGTTTGGTCATCTGTTGATTTCTGTTCTGCAGATACTTTAATTTGCCTCTCAGAAAATCCGCATTGACATTCCGGTAAATCTGTCCCCGCATAGCGATTGATACCTTACCGGTTTCCTCCGAAACTACGATCGTCAGCGAATCGCTCACTTCACTGATTCCTACAGCTGCACGGTGTCTGGTTCCCAGATCTTTGCTCAGTGTCATACTGTCCGACAACGGCAGATAACAGGTCGCGGAAACCACACGGTCTCCACGTACAATAACAGCTCCGTCATGAAGCGGAGTATTTTTTTCAAATATATTAATTAACAGCTGGCTGCTGATAATTGCATCAATATCAATTCCTGTTCTCACATATTCATTTAACAGGATTTCATCTTCTATTACGATCAGGGCACCGGTTTTTACTTTCCCCATGGCATAACAAGCCTTGATCAGTTCGTCAATTGTGTGGTCGGAAAATTTATTTTCCTCTACTTTTCCAAAGTCAAATAACTTTCCCAAAACATTTTTTCCACCAAGATTCTCAAGTGCCTTCCGAAGTTCCGGCTGGAAAATAATCACCAGGGCCGTCAGTCCGACACTCAACGTATTTTCTGCCAGCCAGAGGATGGTATTCATCTGAAAGATTGCTGCAACGAGTACAAACAGCAGAATCACGATGATTCCTTTGAACAGATTCCACGCACGCGTATTTTTAATCCAAAGCAGAATATGATAAAACAGGAAGGAAATGATCAGTATTTCCACGATATCCACAAAGGAAAAAGAGATATCCGGCATACCGAACAATCCTGTTGCATTGTCATAAAATTGGCTTAATGTTCCCAGAAAATTTTGCATCTGGCTCCTCTTTTCTTCATTTCATTATTTTGATGCTTCGTTCCCCTTATTTGAGTAAATCCTCATCAATGTCCAGCTCTTTCGCAATAACCTTCCGGCTGTTCTCTTCCTCTTCCGGAGACAGCACGGATCTGCTATGGTCAATCCGCTTTCCCATGCTTGCGGTATTTCCGAAATGTTTTACCGTAACCTCACGGACAGCGACCATTTTCTTCGGCACAGCCTTGACATAATAATAGTAATCATCATCCTCAAACTGCACCCGTTCGGTCCGCGCATAATCCAGATTCATAAACAGAAACTGAAGGATAAATGCAATAAGCAGGGAAATAATATTGCCGACTATCAGCCATAATGTCTTTCCTGTAACTCCAAGAACAATATAACCTACAAATAATCCGGCAACCTGAATAAGCGCACCGGAAATAATTGCCAGTGTCCAGGCATTATCCACTTCCATCCGGCGTACCAGATAAACTACAATGGCAGTAATCACAAAGATAACGATTACCAGATACATTTCTTTATTTCCCAGAAACTGCCCCACCGAAATATCAAATTTGGAAGAAGACTGTTCCTCATCTGCATTTGCCGCACTCATCAGTGCTCCTGCATTCCGGTGAATTCCGTCCAGGAAATAATAGACAACCGTACCGCATACCACTCCGATCACAGAATATGCACTGCGCAGCAGGCTGCTGCCAACCGGCATCACATACGGAATATACAGTTTAAAACACAGCGGTGTAAGCACAACCGTCAGTCCGTCTTTCGGTGCGAAACGAAAATATACAAAGAACAGAATCGCAAACAAAATCAGTGCGGTAAGTGCTACTTCCATGGAAAGCGCATACATATCCGCAAGCACCACAATTGCGCCAATCCATAATATGGCACCAGTCGGCAGAATGGCACAGACAAGCGCCAGCAGTAACGCCACCGGAAACCGGCTGATTTTCTCCATGAATCCGATATTGGTATTGATCACGGTAAAAAGAGCCAGTGCAACGGCAAATTTTACGATCGGATACAGATATGTTTCATATTTACTGTAAAACCGGATCAGCTGATCCTTTATTTCCAACAACTTCGTCATAAATCCTCCCTGTTATGCCCCATCCTTTATTTTTCTTCCCGCAGTAATCTGCGCGCTCTCTTCAGATGATTTCCATATGCTTTCATCTTGCGATAGCTTTTTGCATACCGGACACAATAGATCCGTGCGGTAATCAGAAGATACACGATCATAAATCCGGCATATGCAACAATAAGTTTCGGGACGAACGTCGTAAGATCCACGCGATTGATCCATTTCGTAATTGTATCAATATCCCCAAGTCCCCAGAACACGATCAGAAGAATAAATGCGATGGTTCCCGAAAAGAAACTTTTTACAATTTCTTTTCCTACATAGTCCCACATCGTATATTCTCCCGCCTGATAATATTTTTTATTTTCATATTCATCAAATGCTGCAAGATGATATAATTCTTTTACCCGTTCTTCACTGATCATAGATAACTCCTGTCTCGAACGCATCCCGGAATTTGGACACAATGATGCATTATTTGCTATTATACCATAGATAGTTCTTTTTTCAAAGTCTGTTTTCCAATCGCCCGTTTCCATGAAAAAAGCCCCGGAAATATCCGGGGTCTGGTTATTTGTCCACTATTCATTTTTTAAATATCTCATACGGTCCCTGTCTCTGGTAGAGCGTAAGTTTTCCATCTTAGGTTCCGGTTTCTGATAGGCATTCTGAAATTCGTTTGCCATTCTTTCCTTGCATCTTTCGCAAAAACGTCCCGTGCGGATCGGTTTCCCGCATTTTTCACATACAATCCCTGCTTCCGTTGCTGTGGAAAGAATCAGTCTTTCTTCCCTTACCCACTGCCGGATCTGCTTGGTTGAAATATCATTGTCCGTTGCCGTCTGCTCTACAGAAGCGCCCGGATGCTCTTCGAGATACTCTTTTACTTCATGAAATTTATCTTCCAGTTTTTTCTGGCATGCCGGACAGATACGCTCATTGTTGAGAACATTAAACAATCTGCCACACATTTTACAATTTCTTACATCCATAGTATCCCTCCTAAAAGCCTCTGCCAATGCAGGCAGTCAGCACATAAACCTGTTCCGCACCCGCTTCTTTTAATCTCTCCGCTACAGCTTCTACTGTAGATCCGGTTGTATAAATATCATCCACAATCAGAATTCTCTTATATTTTACTACATTATCCGAACTCTGAAAAGCATTTTTGACATTATTTTCTCTTTCTCTGCCATTCAGTTCTTTCTGTGGCCGTGTATCTTTCACCCGGATCATCAGACGCGGAATACACGGAATATCCATTTTTTCTGACAGTGCCCTGCCAAAAAGCGCAGCCTGATTATATCCGCGATACCGTTCTTTTTTCGAATACATCGGTACCGGAACGATTGCTTCGATCCTTTTTTCCCGCATCCAGTTTTCCCAGCGCTGCATGGCTTCCTCCGCCAGAAAACGGGCATATCTCCTCCGGTTTGCATACTTAAACCGGTACATGGATTTCTGCACAGCCCCACGATATACAAAAAGCGATCGTCCTTCTGCAACAAAAGAACGATGCTTTCTGCAATTCTGACAATATTCTGTTTCGGTATCCGCAAGCGGGCTTCCGCAATGATAACAGTACGGCTGCACAACGGGATACAATTTTTTCCGGCACGCTGCGTGAACATTTCGCTGTCTGCGGATATCTGCCGTTTCCAGCAGACGGTCGCATACAAAACAGCGTGGCGGAAATATACATTCCAGAAAATTATCCAAGACGGATACGGTTTCGAACTTCAATCTGTGCTGCCGCTTTTTCAAATTCAGCCTCTGTCATATCTTTTGTAGTAAATCCAATCTCTCCTGCAATTCCGGCATCTGCATATTCTACACTGCCAAATGCATTTTCGATTGTTTCCTTACCGGAAGAAGTGCGTACAAAGAAACTGTTTACACTGTCTTTGTAATCTACCAGTGTCAGTTTTTCCGGTGACCAGTCAATGTAAATATTGGTATTTTTGTGCTTTGTCATATCCACGATATCTGCTACTACTGCACTTGCTGTCGGAAGCTTACCTGCTCCGCTGCCGTAGAACATTGCATCGCCCAATACATTTCCATGTACGAAGATTCCATTGAACACACCGTTTACTCCGCAAAGAGGATGCTCTGCGCTGAGCATGAAAGGAGCAACCATACAACTGTAACTGTTTCCGACTTTACGGCTGGATGCAAGAAGCTTAATGGAACGGTTCAAAACCTTTGCATACTTAAAATCATCTGCTGTGATCTTTGTGATTCCCTCACAGTGAATATCCTCAAAATCTACCTGCCGGCCACACACCAGAGAAGTTAAAATGGCAATCTTGCGGCACGGATCATGTCCTTCGATATCCGCAGTAGGATCTTTCTCTGCATATCCCTTTTCCTGTGCGTCTTTCAGTACCTCATCGAAATCTGCACCTTCCTCTGCCATTTTTGTCAGCATGTAGTTTGTGGTTCCGTTTAAGATACCTGTAATCTCTTCGATCTCATCGGCAGTCAGACATTTATTCAATGGACGGATAATCGGAATTCCGCCGCCTACACTTGCCTCAAACTGAAAGTTCACGTTGTGATCCCGTGCAATTTTAATCAGTTCCGCTCCCTTGGCTGCTACCAGATTTTTATTGGAAGTGGCAACCTGCTTTCCAGCCTCAAGCATTGCCTTTACAAACGTATATGCCGGCTCCACGCCTCCCATGGTCTCTACTACGATGCCGATCTCCGGATCGTTTACGATCGTCTGATAATCATGTACAATGGCATCTTCCATAGGGTCTCCCGGGAATTCCCGCAGATCAAGAATATATTTGACATCAACCGGTTCTCCCGCACGCTTTGTGATCTTTTCCTTGTTAATTCTTAATACATCTACAACACCCGAACCAATGGTGCCGTAGCCCATAACTGCAATCTTCATTTTTCTTACTCCCTGGCTAATATTTTTGCATAATGAATCCCCTGCACAGATTCAATACTGTTTCTCATATCCTCCACATTGCCCGTCGCAGGGAACACATCAATACTGAGCGACAATGAAGCAATTCCATTAACCGGAACGCTTTGATGAATCGTCAGAATGTTTGCATGAAATTCCGCAATTGTTTTTAATACCATGGATAACAGCCCCGGTTCATCATCCAGCTGGATCACCATATTGACCGTTTTTCCTTTTGCATTTTCATGATATGGAAATATATCGTCCTTATATTTGTAGAAAGAGCTTCTGCTGATCTGTACCATCTCTGTGGCTTCCTGCACAGACTCCACTTTACCGGAATCCAGCAGCCGCTTCGCTTCCACGACTCTGAGCAATACCTCAGGCACGGCTTTTGCCCGCAATACGAAGAAAGATGCCTTCTCGCCCATCCTGATTTCCTCCCTTATGTATTGTCTGTCTACGACCGACACTTGTGCTCACTTGAAAGATTCTACCATAAGAACATCAATCTTGCAAGAGGTATCGGGGATCTGTCCCCGATTTTTACGCTCTCGGCTTTCCGCAGTTGGAGCAGAAATTTCCGCTGTTAACCTGTCCACAGCTACAGGTCCACTCGGTTTTCGGTGCCGGTTTTCCACAGTTGGAACAGAATTTTCCCTGATTCTTCTGTCCACATGCACAGGTCCAGCCTTCCGGTGCCTCCTGCCCAGCAGGAGGTATCGCAGGCACCGCCCCCTGCGTCATTCCAGCTTGTGCACCTCCATTCATCATCTGCATCTGCTGCAGATTCACATTTGATGCCGCTCCCATCATACCACCGGATATATTGGAAGCCATTCCCATTCCCATAAAACCGGCCATGGAACCATTGGAATTACTTCCCGCTGCCTCAAGCCCTCTGGCTACCGCTCCCTGCACGTATCCTTCCCGGACCGTCGGATCGGAAAGCATGGCTCCTTCATTTCTCATATTCAGCAGTTTCTGCGATTCCTCGCTGTAAGAAACCGTCATACCTACCGCCTGGATTTCCATACCACGGGTCTGATTCCATTCCTCATCCAGAACCGATGACATATACTTTCCAAGTTCTCTTGCCTTGCTCGAAACAAAAGAAATACGGAAACCATCTGCCGACATCTGATTTACGGATGACTGCAAAGCCTCTAAAAACTCAGACAGATACTGCTCATTGATTTCGTCAATCTCTACATGATCCTTATTTTTGGGAACCGCTTCCGCATAAAATTTGAGCGGATCTACAATTTTAATCGAATATGTGCCATGTGCACGCAAAAACAGTTCGGCATTATAGAACGAATCAAAATAATTGATTGGCTGTCTTGTTCCGAACTTAATGCCTTTGATTTCCTGCAGATTGACAAAAAATACCCGCTGTTTCTGCGGCGTCTGTCCGCCGAAACGGAAACGGTCAAACGATTCCTTGATGGAGTCTCCCAGTTGTCCGTTGAGCAGTGACGGCATGGAAGAATGATCCACTTTGTAATATCCCGGCTCTGCTGTGTAATCTACAATCTTGCCTCCGTCCACCAGCATCATAAACTGATTGTCATATACATGAATCATGGAACCATTCGACACGACATTGTCCGTTCCCTTTTTATTTTCCCCACGGCGGATCAGTGTTCCTTTGGTAAAAACGGTCTGATCCCCCATATTATCTGCTTCAATGACTTCCAGCCACTGATCTGCAAATGCACCTCCAACTGCCTGCGTTACTGCCTTAATAATTCCCATTACGCTCCTCCTTATTCCTGTTTTTATTTACACATCATCACTGTCCATATTTTTCGGACATCCCAGGCTCTGCCATTTCAGATATCCATTGATAAACGGATCAATGTTTCCGTCCATCACTGCGTCCACATTTCCGCTTTCCACACCGGTTCTGTGATCTTTAACCATGGTATACGGCTGCATAACATAAGAACGGATCTGGTTTCCCCAGCCGATATCTGTCACTTCGCCCCGTATTCCAGCTGCTTTGGCTGCATTTTCTTCCTGTTTGAGAAGATACAGTTTCGCTTTGAGCATCTGCATCGCTTTATCCTTGTTCATATGCTGCGAACGCTCATTCTGGCACTGCACCACAATTCCGGTCGGAAAATGCGTGATACGGATAGCAGAAGACGTCTTGTTGATATGCTGTCCTCCGGCACCACTGGAGCGGAACGTATCAATACGGATATCTTCCTCCCGGATCTCCACATCGACATCTTCTTCTATATCCGGCATCACATCGCAGGATACAAAAGAAGTCTGTCTTTTTCCTGCCGCGTTAAACGGAGAAATACGAACCAGCCGGTGCACACCTTTTTCCGATTTCAGATATCCATACGCATTCTCCCCATTTACCTGAAATGTAATGGATTTGATTCCGGCCTCTTCTCCATCCAGAGAATCCAGCACTTCCACGGAAAATCCCTTTTTATCTGCCCATCGGATATACATACGATAGAGCATGGCTGCCCAGTCACAGGATTCCGTGCCACCCGCTCCCGCATGCAGGGAAACAATGGCATTGTTCCTGTCATATTCTCCCGACAGAAGCGTTTTCATACGGATATCCTCATAGGTCTGAACAAATTCTTTCATCATCTGATCGATCTCCGGGATCAGTTCCGGATCATTTTCCTCATATCCCATCTCGATCATGGTTTCAATATCATCATATTGCGTCGACAATGCCGCATAAGTTGCCACATCGTCCTTTAAACTTTTGACTTCCTTCATCTTGTTCTGGGAAACTTCCGGATCGTTCCAGAAATCCGGTGCCTCCATCTCCCGTTCCAATTCCTGAATCCGCTGTTCTTTGCCAGCTAAGTCAAAGTGAATCCCTCACTTCCTGCAGTGGAGCCTTGTAGCTTTGCAGCTGGCTCTTAAAATTATCCAATTCTACCACAGAATCACCTCTTTCTATTTCTTATTTCAGACTTATGATAATATAAAATAATATGAATAGCAAGCAATGCAAGAAATGCTCCTGCCGAATCAATCAGCACATCCGTCACTCTTCCGGCTCTTCCCGGCACAAACAGCTGATGAAATTCATCGGTTGCTGCATAGGCTGCCGTTATGCCAAGTGCCATACATCCACGGTTCTTTTTCCGGTCAAATGCCGTCAATGCCTGAAATATCAGAAGTGCAAGAACTGCATATTCGCTCATATGTGCAGCTTTGCGCACAGGATATTCAATTTTCTGTGCCATCTGTTCCAGTTCCGGCCCGGAATGTTTCAATCCAAACACCTGATTCCACATCTTAACAATCCGGTAACTCACATGCCCGCTGATTTCCGAAGACTCCGTATCCGGCTGTGCGGAAAACGAAAAAATAACCACAGCCCATACAACAATCAACGCAACACTGACAATTCTCCATACACGTTTTCTTTTCATTGTTACCCTTTAATTTATTTTTTCTTTCACAACAGAAATTGCTTTCTGTAACTGATTATCGTACTTCATGTCATAACTTTCATCTTCCGGACCGCTGTATTTGTATTCCAGTTTGATATCCGGCTGAATGCCTTTCCCGTGAATGTAATGTCCCTTTGGCGTATAATATTTCGCGGTTGTAATTTTAATGGCATCCCCGTTTTCCAGAGGAAATACCGTCTGGACAATTCCCTTGCCAAACGTTTTTGTTCCAATCAATGTTCCATAATCATAATCCTTGATTGCTCCGGCAAAGATTTCTGATGCACTGGCACTGTCTCCATTAACTAAAACTGCCATCGGATAATGAATGCAGGACGCATCGGATGTATATGTCTCTTTTTTCCCATATTTATCCTCCGTGTAAACAACCGTTCCCTCCGGAAGAATCTGATCCAGAATATCCACGACAGAAGTCACCAGTCCGCCCGGATTGCTCCGCACATCGACAATCAGCCCTTTCATATCTTCCTTTTCAAGTGCTACAAGTGCCTTTTTAAACTGTTTTGCGGTATTACTCTGGAATTCGCTGATCTGTATGTAGCCGATCCCATCGGAAAGCATTTTGGAATCCACACTCGGAATATCCACGTTTTTACGTTCCACATCAAATTCAAGATTTTCCCCGGTCTGCGAACGATAAACTTTCAAATGGACTTTTGTCCCCTCTTTTCCCCGTATCTTTTTTACAAGGTTGGAAAGTTCCATACTGGTCGCTTCATACTTATCCACGGATAGAATTTCATCTCCGTTTTTCAGCCCCGCTTCCTCTGCCGGTGTTCCCTCGTACACTTTAACCACTGTTACTTCCATGGTCTTTGCATTCTGTGAAAGCGCCGCACCGATTCCATAATAATTTCCATTGGTTGATGTCTGCAGATCTTTATATTCATCTACCGTGTAGTATACGGAATAAGGATCTCCAAGCCCGCTCAGCGTTCCTTTATAAATGGCATTGCGGATATCTTTTTCTTTGTAAGAATCGTTGTAATACAAATCGATATATGACAACAGCTCATCCACTTTCTTTATTGCTGCCTGGTCGAGAACATTGTCTTTGGCTGTCTGTTTTACTCCCTGTGGTCCAAATATAACATAATTGTTTGTAAGATTCGCATACGCACGAATTCCGACTCCGGCACCGATTCCCGTAATCAGCAGTCCCAGCACCAGCCCGATAATCACTCCGTTTTTAAAGCCCGATGGTCTTCTTTTTTCCGGTTTCCCGGTTTTGATCATTTCTTCCTGTTCTTCCTGCATTCCTGCCTCCATAATTTTCCCTATAAATCAAGAAGCCACACCTTGCAGCATGGCTTCTTGTCATTTTATGACAACAATAACAATATTATACTTTCAAATGTTTGCGGATCGTCATCTGACTGCCGATAAATCCGATACCGGCTCCAAGGATAACTCCCACCGGAATCAGTGTCCGGAAAACAACCTTCACCGGTTCAAACACGATCATCGAACCGATAAAATTGAATTTCGCTGCAATATAGACAATGATCTTCTGATACATAAAATACAGCACACCAAGCGGAATCGCTGCTCCGATCAGTCCGATCACAATTCCTTCCACAATAAACGGCGCACGCACAAGAAAATCCGTTGCTCCGATCAGCTTCATAATGGCAATTTCTTCCTTACGGACCGAGATACCGACCATTACGGTATTGCTGATCAAAAAGACAGCCACACACAGCAGAATCAGAATAATTCCTCCGGAAACATATCCCAGCAGTTTATTAAAATCCGTCAGTGTATTTGCCACCTGGGCAGACTCTTTTACCTCGCGCACCCCGGTAAGTCCCTTGATATAGGTTACAAGGGAATCCTGCATCGAAACATCGTTCAGATACACCTGATAATGTGCAGAATTCGCAAGCGGATTATCTGTAAATCCATCCGCAAGTTCTTCTTTTCCCTGAAAATATACTTTTTTATATTCTTTCCACGCCTCGTCGGCAGACACATACTCGTTTTTGCTGACCTCGGCACGCTTATTAATCTTTTCTCCGATGTCACGGATCTGTGCATCTGTCGCATCATGTTCAAAAAATACGGTAACTGACACACCCTCTTCAATAGAATGTACCGTCGCACTGAAATTCGTTACAATAATATAAAACAGACCGAACATAAAAATGCAGGCCGCCATGGTTGCCACGGAAGCAAGCGAAAACATTTTATTTCGAAATATATTTTTTAAGCCCTGTCTGATCGAATAAAAAAAGGTATTAATTCTCATCGTCGTAGCCACCTTCCTTACTGTCACTGACAATCGTACCCTTTTTCACTGTGATCACACGTTTTTTCATAACTTTCACAATTTCCAGATTATGGGTTACAACAATCACTGTAGTTCCTTTGCTGTTGATTTCCTCCAGCAGTTTCATAATCTCCCACGCATTATTGTTATCCAGATTTCCGGTCGGCTCATCTGCAAGCAAAATGCTCGGCTCATTGATCAGAGCACGGGCAATCGCCACTCTCTGCTGCTCACCTCCGGATAGCTGTTTCGGAAAAGAACGGTATTTTGCGGCAAGTCCCACCATAGAAAGCATAAGCGGTACTTTTTTCTTAATATGGCTGTTCGGCTCACCAACCACCTTCTGTGCAAACGCTACATTGTCATAGACATTGCGGTCTTTCAACAGACGGAAATCCTGAAATACCACTCCGATGTTTCTCCGGAATTTCGGGATCTGCTTTCTGCGGATCTTCCCAAGCTTTTTCCCTGCAATGGTAATGCTTCCTTCCGTTGGCTCAAGTTCTTTTAACAACAGTTTAATCAGGGTTGACTTTCCCGAACCGCTGTCTCCTACAACAAATACAAATTCACCATCTTCTATTTCCAGACTCACGTCATTTAAGGCAGGAACTCCTGCCGCATATGTCTTGCTGACATGTTCCAGTGTAATCATAATCTCTCCTTCAATCTCTAATAGTCCAGTGTTTCCATATACTTCATATACTTGACTACCATGAGTGCGATCTTAAACGTGATTGCATCTTCAAAAACCCGCAGATCCAGACCTGTGCTCTTCTGCAGCTTGTCCAGCCGGTACACCAGCGTATTACGATGAATGTACAGCTGTCTTGAAGTCTCTGACACATTCAGACTGTTTTCAAAGAATTTGTTGATCGTCGTCAGAATTTCCTCATCAAAATCATCTGGTGATTTTCCACCAAAGATTTCTTTGATAAACATTTTGCACAATGGAATTGGAAGCTGATAAATCAGTCGGCCAATTCCCAGCTGGGAATACGCAATCACATCCTGTCCCTCAAAGAAGATCTTTCCGACATCCAGTGCCATGCGCGCCTCTTTATAAGATCTCGAAACCTCTTTCAATTCGTTCACAATGGTACCATATGCGATATGAATATTGCAATTGGTATCAGATTTAAACAGCCTGATGATTACATCTGCTGTCTTATTCAAATCCTCATAGGTTTCATTTTCTGCAAGTTCTTTGACTACAATAATGTTTTTTTCATCTACCGCTGTGACGAAATCCTTTGATTTTCCACCAAAAAGTCCCCGGATCTTCTCCAGCTCATTTCCATCTTTCTCACGGTTTGTCTCCACCAAGAATACCACACGGCGTACTTCTGTTTCAATATGAAGTTTCTTGGCACGATTGTATATATCTACCAAAAGCAGATTGTCCAAAATCAGGTTCTTGATAAAATTATCTTTATCAAAACGTTCCTTATAGGCAACCAAAAGATTCTGAATCTGGAAAGCAGCAATCTTTCCAATCATATACACATCCTCGCTGTCTCCATATGCCAGCAGAATATACTCCAGTTGATGATCATCGAACACTTTAAAGAACTGGCAGCCATTTACCACCTGACTGTCCGCCGGCGATTCCACGAAGGTCTGTGCCGGAGTTACAAACTGTTCTGCATCCGGAAATGTCGCGACCAGAATTTTTCCCTCTACATCAATCACACATAAATCTGTACGTGTAATTGCTTTCAGTCCGTCAATTGTATTTTGAAGTATTTGATTGGATATCATAGTCAGCTCTCCTTATCCCCATATTTCATCCAGAAATCTATCGTTCCCCCACCTGTTTTCTGAACAATTACTTTTATTTTAATACATTCTTCCAAAAAAAGAAAGAGGAAATGTATATTTTTTATGCATTTCCTCTCTTACCACTTTTTCCGGTTAGTAATATTTCACTATAAAATTTTAACAATATCGTTCTAAAAATCATCCGAATATTCCAGAAATCCCTCGCCCAAAACCTCCCGGACATCCGATACGATTACAAACGCAGAGGAATCCACATCATTTACAATCTCTTTCACACGCACGATCTCTTTCCTTGATACAACGCAATACAGAACGCACTTTTTCTCCTCTGTGTACATCCCCTGTGCGTGCAGTCCCGTAACCCCGCGGTCAAGCTCATCCATCAGCCGTTCTGCCACTTCCTCATACCGGTTTGTGATAATAAAAGCTGCTTTGGAAGTCTTAAAGCCCTCCAGAAAGGCATCGGATATTTTTGTCGACACAAAAATAGAAACAACTGCATAAAGTGTAGGTCTTAAACCAAATACATATAAGCCGAGAATCACAATGGCTGCATCCAGTACCTGCATCACCTGAACCACCGTATAGTGCCGCATGTGTGACTGGATGATCGCCGCAACCATATCGGTTCCGCCGGTCGTTGCTCCCGCCTTAAGAACCAGTGCCATGCCAATGCCGGTAAATGCCCCGCCAAACAGGGCTGCAAGCATATAATCATCCCCTGACATATCTATCACCGGTATCAGATAAAGCCACACCGAAAGCAAAATGGTTGCAAAGCCCGTTTTCCCGATATATTTTTTTCCAAACCGGATATAGGAATACAGAAATATCGGAATATTCAGCACAATATTCGTCAGCCACAGAGGAATTCCTCCCGGCAGAAGCGCTTCCGTAAGATTTCGTATGATAATGGTAAGACCAGTAAACCCTCCGGTGATCAGCCCCACCCTGTCAAAAATCCACTGAATGGCAATGGCCATAAGTGCAGTGCCCAGCAAAATCAGGAAATAATTTTCCAGTTCTTTCCAGACATTTGCCCTCATGATATGCTTTCCTGCTTTCCATGATAATGAATCAGCTGCCGCTCCAGTTTATGCGTGCGGATCAGATTCCGTATATTTCCGAGCAGTCCCTGCCTGCGCTTTGTAAAATCCCAGGAACCGATTCCATACCACAGTCCGGCAGACAGTTTCTCACAATTCTCCATCAGGAAATGTTCCTGATCCGGACTTGGCAGAACACTTAAGATCATATCAGGAGTCAGTGCATTGATCTCATTGACCATGGCATCCGTCCCCCCCTGACAGTTTTCAAACGCTTCTGCTCCTAGGATCTCGCATTTTCCAAAATGCTCTGACAAAAAAGCACAGGTCTTTTCCACATGTTCCGCGGTATCTCCGATCACAAACACCGTCTGATGATTGCGTTCCACCCGCTTCATCAGTTCAAAAAAGAAATCATGATGTTCGATCTCATGACGGTGCTGGTAAGATCCTGCACCAACAGCTTCTAAAATTCCGTTTTCCGCAATCACGGTATGTTCCGCAAACCCTATGGCTTTGCGGACAAGTTCATCCGTTTCTGCCAGCATAAGCGTATCCATGTTTACTTCTTCTATTGTATGGAATCCATGATCAGACATATCCTTTTCTACATTCATGATCATTTCCCGAACGGTATAATTGTCCAATTCAATTCCAGCAAAATCAATCGTTTTAATCATAACTTCCCTAGTATATCAAAAATACCTCCCGTTTGCAATCATTCAAATACATACTTTTTATGCGTTGTTAACAAAACAATCGTTTGTTTTTATCCCTGTCATCCACAAACAACTTATCCCAAATTATGTGGATAATGTTCATAACTTCGTGTATAACTCGATTTTTCGGCATTTTTTGATTCCGGATAGTGGATAATTTTTTCATTTTATCCACATCTGTGGTTTCCATCCCCCATCTTAGTTTTGATTTTTTTGTGCACTTTGTATATTCGCGTTTTCCCCTGTAACGGTTATCTGCATTGCCTGCGCAATTTTTGTGTAGGAATCTTTCTGATATCCCACATGGCATCCGCATACCGTATACTCATAAGAAGTTCCCGGCATTACCCCGGTATCCGTGTATCCGGTTTCCTCTGTTTCTTCGAGACAGACATATGTTTTCGTCCCCGCGATTCTGCGGTAAATACGATAATAATCAGCCCCCTGCACCGTATTCCATGCCAGTGTCACCGACTCATCCGCATTTACAACCGGTGTCTGCAGAACCGGTGCCTGATCTAAAATCAGGTCAAAATATTCTGCAATGCCCGTGGCATCCGCCACGCCAAGACGTTTCAGCCGGTCGTTACCATTCAGAAATGTTGTACTGTCATCGTGGTTGCTGACATAAGCATGCTCCACAATCAGTCCCGGAAAGCCGGCATACTTGCTCCGCTTGATCACGGCGTAGTAATCTGCCTTTGATTTATCCGGATAGCGGGACCCCACAGCCGAATTCCGGTAAAGAATTCCATTATTTTTCAGTCCAAGTGCCACCAGCTGTTTCTGAATACTTGCTGCCGCCATTTTTCCTTCACTTCCCACCTCTTCTTTATACCCGCTGTTCGGATAATAAACACAGGCTCCATGGTCGGTTTTTTTCAGGGAAGCATTGTTGTGTATTGCAACAAACAGATCTGCTTTCCTGCTTTTTGCAAAATTCACACGGTTTCCAAGTGTCACAAAACGGTCGGAAGAACGCGTCATATATACCTTCACTCCTGCATACTTTTCCAGTTCGGTTTTACAGACCTTTGCAATGGCAAGATTTAACTGTTTCTCCTTGTATGTTTTTCCGTCCCACTTATATCTGGCACCCTGATCATGCCCTCCATGTCCCGGATCAAGAACTACAACCACCGGATCTGCGTCCGGCGCCTGATTTGCAGCCGCATACACGTTTCCCGGCGGGAAAAGACCAATTCCCAGTATTGCCAATGTCAAAAACACGCCTGCCATTTTTTTCATTTGTACTTTCTTTTTCATTTGTTTCCTACTTTACTTTAATTGCTGTGGTGTTTGAAAATGCTCCGTAATAGTTCTTTTTGTTTACCGTTTTGTATGCGCGGACCTTATAGCGATAGGTTGCCCCTTTTTTCAGTTTTGTATTCCGATACGAAGTTCCCTTGACCGCTGCAATCTTTGTATATTTTCCGGTCTTTGTGTTCAGCCGGTATACCTGATAGCCAGTTGCCCCGGAAACCTTACTCCACTGCACGGTAACTGCTGCATCTTTTGTACTGAGTTTTATCGTTTTTACCTTTGCTGGATTTGCAGGTTTTTCCGCTTTTTTGGTCGTTACCTGCTTTTCTGCGGAATACGCGCCCCTGTAATTTTTATTTCTGTAAGTTTTGTATGCACTGACTTTATATGTATAAGTCTTTCCCGCAGCAAGTTTCTGATCGCTGTAGAAAAGCGTCCGGGCACTTTTTACCGTCGCAATCTGTCTGTATTCCCCAGTTGCTGTATCCAGCCGGTAAATCATATATCCGGTTACTCCGTCCACTGCTTTCCACGTCAGTTTCACGGAAGAAGTCCCAGTTGCGGAAACATTCGTCAAGTTCACCTGTCCCGGCAGTGTCACATCGCTGTAAACATCCGAAAAACTGCCCGCCAGTACATTGTCATTATTTTTTTCATATGCGCGGATTTTAAATTTATATTCGGTTGCGCCTGTCAGGCCGCTTACAGTATAAGAAGTACTTTCTCCTTCTACGTCAGCAACCATTTCATACTGATCGCTTGCAGCGCTGTACTGATAAATCTGATATCCGGCAGCTCCCTGCGTCTGTTTCCATGACAATCCAAGAGAGGTTTCGGTCCGCGTCTGCGTTGCAATTCCGCTGACCTTTTTCGGCAAAGTAGTTACCGAAGCCGGAGAAGAAAATGTTCCGTAATAAGCATTTCCTCCTATCGTCCAGTAACATCTCACTTTATACTGATAAACTTTTCCTCCTTCTGCCGTTGTGTCTGTATAACTGCAATCTGTTGTTGTCTTCAGCAACGTGTATTTTCCCTGGTCCGAGTCACTGCGCCACACCTGATAACCTTCCACATCATCCGCAGAAACACTGTCCCAGCTCAGATTTACAGTACCCGAAGCACCATCCGCAGCCTTTAGCCCGGTCGTCTGTTCACTGGTATCCTTATACCAGAAATTTGCATCCAGGCTTCCCGCATAGCCATCTATTTTTGCAGCAGATGAATACTGCCAGAATTCATAATCGTATGCCACATCCGAATATGGCGTTCCTGATTTTGTATTGCTTGTCGTGGTATTGTTGTACCGTGCCACCCACAGGGAACAGTCATACAAAGCATCCGTATTGATATAGTTTTTGATCCACGCATAAGATGCATATACGCCTGCCCGGTATCCGGCTGCCGTAATGGTATCCGCAAATGCCTGACATACCGCTGTCTCTTTTGTTTTGGAAAGTTTTCCCGCAGTCAGACGCTTGTTTGCCCCTGCCTCCCGGTCCATGATGATCGGCATCGACACATTCCAGCCGTACTGGTCAATCATATCGAGCACATACTGTGCTTCCTCCCGTGCCTCTGTCTCATTCAGAGCCTGGGAAAAGAAATACAGTCCGACATTGATATCATTGGAAACTGCTCCCTGAATATGACTGTCTGCACAATTATCTCTGTAAATACTTCCATCTTTCGTATCTCTGGACGCCACACGCACGAAAGCAAAATCAATTCCGGCTCCGTGAATACTTTCCCAGTCCAATCCGGTCTGTGTCCACTTTGTTTTGTCTTTGGAATACTTTTTCTTCAGTGCTGCATCCGCCTGCCAGTATGATACATCAATTCCGTTGACCAGTTCATCATCCGCATAGTCCGCTTTGTGATAATAGGTTGCGCTGGTATAATCACCGGCCGTCGTAAAAGACGCATTCAAAAAAGCACTCGAATACGACGATGCTTTTTTCAAGGATGTCCGATTCCCGAAAACAGGTGCATTCTTTTCTATCAGTGTATCCAGATCCGGCTTTGACTCATACACGGTCTCATCCTCTATGCTCTGTCCCATGACGCCATCCATCTGCGCTTCTGGCACCTGAGCCTTTAACTGCTGTGGCGCCACAATACAAACCGCCGTCACCGCCAGTCCTGCCATAACTATCTTCGCCTTGGTAAATGCCAATTTCTGTTCCTCCCTCTGTTACCGTTCAATAAACTACTCATTTTACATAGTAACTTTATATGATTGTGCTTGTCAATGTTATTTCCCTTGCAAAATCTGTTTTTTGCAAATTTAAGAAATCCTTAAATAATATTAAGAAAAAGAGCACTTGCTTTCGCAAGTGCTCCTGTTATACTTATGTTATCTTAATTGTTAGAAAATTCTTCGAACTGCAAGAATGGTTCTGTAATTTGCAGGAGAAGTATATTTAATACCGTCTCTTGCATTGCTTGCATGTACAATCGTATTGTTTCCAACATAGATTGCAACATGTCCGCTGTAACATACGATATCACCCGGCTGCATGTTTGATGTGCTGACGCCATATCCTACACTTCTCAAAGCACTTGAGCTGTGTGGAAGGCTGACACCGAAATGTGCGTATACAGACATTACAAATCCGGAACAATCCGTTCCGTTTGTAAGGCTTGTCCCACCATATACATATGGATTTCCTACAAACTGTCCTGCATAACTTGCAACCGCTGATCCTGTTGAAGATGCGCTTGATGAATCCTGTACGGAAGAATCTGAGCTTTGTGACTGTGAAGAGCCTGAAGAGGTTGTCTGAGATGCGCTCTCCGCTTTCTGTGCTGCTCTGTCCGCAGCCTCACGCTCCTCTTTTTCCTTCTGTAATCTTGCCTTTTCTTCTGCAGCAGACTCTGCATATGTGTATTCTGTAGATAATGTGACATAATCTGTAGATACATAGCCTTTGCCTTCATCTACAGAAACCCTTGCCCATCCATCCTTTGACTCATCCAGTACCGTCAAATCGTCTCCTTCCGGCACCAGAGTAATTACTTCTGCCTTCTGGGAAGCTCCCTTGCGGACTTTTAATGTCTCTGTCTCTACAAGAGCAACTCTTCTTCCTGCTTTCTTTAATTTTTTCTCATCACCAACGGATACGAATTCAGATTTTACATAACCTGTTACCGATCCAGATTTGATTTTGTACCAGCCATCCTTCTCCCCGATGACGGTTCCTACGTTATTCTTATATAATTTTCCTACAGCCTTGCTGTCTGTAGTTGGTTTCTTACGAACGTTCACGTAATCATCCACAACAGCTACCGCTTTGTCTTCATACTCAGACTTTACAACTGGTGCTTCAACTTCTTTTACTTCCGGCTGTGCACTTGCAACGGTTGCCTCATCTTCCACTTTTTCTGCGACTTCACTGAGTGCCAGTGAAAATCCTGCTGTCGGTGCAGATGATGTTGTTGCAATATCGGAAGCAAGGCTTGCGACTCCAGCAGTTGGTGCTGCGTAAGCTGCTACAGTAAAATTGCCAATGGTCAGTGCCCCAACTAACCCACATGCGGTCAATTTTAATAATGTTTTACGTTTCATTTTCGCCTCCAATGACTTTTGTACTTCTTTATTACGAATTTGTTACAATTATTACATTGTCATTATAGCAAAGGCACGGATATGTGTCAACCCCTTTTCCATCCACAGAATTCAATTGAATTTTTCGTATATTTATGCCATAATAAAGATGTAATAAAGAAAAACACGTATACCGAGTATTTTAAAAGGAGATCTGTCATATGGATATTTCAAGTATCAGTTCTGCGCTTCTTTCCGTAAACAGTTCCGATCCCGGCTCTCTGGCAAATGCCGTCAGCATTAAAATGCTTGACAATGCCATCTCATCGAATGAATCGCTTGGTGTTGGACTGGCAAAAATGATGGAGAACTCTGTTTATCCTAATTTAGGAAGTAACATTGACGTTTCCGTCTGACCGGAAAAAGAACCGCAAAGACAACAAAAGAGATCTGTGCAATGCACAGATCTCTTTTCGTTTTTGATCTTTTCTTTATTTTACAGCAATGGCTTCAATTTCAAGCATAACATCTTTCGGAAGACGTGCCACTTCCACACAGCTTCTGGATGGAAATGGTGACGGGAAAAATTTTGCATAAACTTCATTAATTGCTGCAAAATCATTCATTTCCTTGATAAAAACAGTGGTTTTTACTACCTTATCCATTCCGGTTCCGGCTGCCTCAAGCAGATTGGACAGATTTTCAAATGCCTGCTGCGCCTGCGCCACAGATCCTTCCGGAATTTCTCCGGTTGCAGGAACAACCGGGATAATGCCGGATGTATATACCATTCCATTCACTTCAATCGCCTGTGAGTACGGTCCGATTGCGGCCGGTGCTTTATCTGTACTGATTACGTTTTTCATTTTATATTCCTCCTTTTGCCTTTACCTGCATTATACGAAACTCTTGCGGATTTTTCCACCATCCAGTGTAATTTTTCTTTCTTTATATAAATGTCCGATCGCACGTTTAAACGCGGCTTTACTCAATCCGGTTTCCCTCTTAATTACCTCTGGACTCGCTTTTTCCGAAAACGGAAGCACTCCTGCATAGGAATCCAGCAATTCGAGTATTTTCTCCGCATCCGTGTCCATCTGAATATAAGCTTTTTCCCGCAGTGTAAGATCTAACTTTCCATCCGGTTTTACTGCGGTAACTTTTGCCTCAATCACATCTCCGATCTTCAGGAAACTGTGGTCCTCCGAATTTGGTATTCTTGCGGAAAAGCGATCATCCACCGCCACAAAAGTACCAAAGTTATCGGAAAACTCATACACCCTTCCGGTTACCATCTGATCTTTCTGATACGGTGAATCCTTGGAAAGCAGATCATACAGTCCCTTCATGCTGGCACAAAGCCGCTTGCTTTTATCAATATAAAGGGTTACAAGAATCTCGTCTCCTGCTTCCACCCGTGAAGTCATCTCTTTATATGGCAGAAACAGATCTTTTTCCAGTCCCCAATCCAGAAAAGCACCGATCTTTCCAACTTCTTTTACCACAAGCGGTGCATACTCTCCCAGTGTCAGCTTCGGCGTGTTGGTTGTTGCAATCAGCCGGTCTTTGGAATCTTTATATAAAAAGACCCTTATCTTTTCTCCCGGTTTTGCATCTTCCGGCACCTGTTTCGACGGAAGCAGCACATGCGCCTCACTGCCCATATCCTCTGCCAGATATACTCCGAAGTCTACTTTTTTTACATAATACAAATCCTGATATTCTGCTAATTTCATCTTTTCCCCTACGCTTTCAAAAAAACAACAACTGCATATGGCTGCCCATCCGGCGCACACAATGCAACAGTCACACGAGTATCTTCTATCGTTACATGTGGCACAATTACATCTTTACACATCGCAGCTTTTTTATATTCTACCCGGACTTCCGTTGTCCGAAACTCCTTCGGAACATATTCCATCGCCACCTGTACATATCTGCTATTGTTCATATGGTGATTGGTATCTATGAAATAAGAAGGAACAACCATCGAATCTTTTTCTTCATAACTTTCCGGCAGCGTGATTTTCCGCTCGCTGCACTGCATGGGAAGCTGTGGTTCCAGTCCATATGCATCCGAGATTTCTTTTGTCACTCTGGCAGGAATTCCCTTCTTTGTATCCATCAGTACCCATATGGAATTTGCATATGCCATCCGCTCCCCATCCGGGTCGTTCATGGAGAAATTCCGGTAACCGTAAAATCCTTTCATTCCGTATGCCCATGTCTGTGTCGTAATCTGCTCGCCCAGCCGTGGCATCCGGTTCAGACAGATCTGCCAGGAAGATAAGATCCATGCCTTTTGTTCATCGGCCCATGCCTCCACACCAAGGCCCACGGCCTCTGAATGAAATACGCTGCAATCCTGAAAGTAATCCATAAGCGCCAGCCATGTCATCCGGCCTTGTGCATCTGTCTCACTGTATCTTACTCTGCTGTCAAATTCATACATTACCGTGTCCTTTCTTATTCTTATCTTTTATAAAACAAAAAGCACTACATAATGTAGTGCTTTTCAGCTGGCCCACCAGGATTCGAACCTGGAAATGACGGAGTCAGAGTCCGTTGCCTTACCATTTGGCGATGGGCCAATGTGTTTCATGTCTCTCAACAAATGGTATTATACATGGAACCCCTATAAGTGTCAACCCATATTTTCAAATTTTTTCAAAAAAACACAACTTCTTTATCAATTAGTGCATATACGCAGGTTTTTCCCCATTCCAGACCTGCTGATCCGTTGGTCAGTTCTGTAATTTCCTTCGGAAGTGTCTCTTTTTGTTCCATGGGTACGAGAATTGTCATTGTGACATCCGCCTCATATGCCGTATCCAGAATCACAGTGTGTTTCTGTCCGAACAGATACTGCAGCTTTCCAAGCCCATTGTAATCGGTATGAATCAGCAGCTGCTGTCCCTTACATTTTTCAATGAGCCGGCTGGCTGCCAGTCCCGCCTGTGTCGCTGCCTGATAGGCACGCACAAGCCCTCCTGTTCCAAGCAGCACACCTCCAAAATAGCGCGTGACAACAACCGCAACGTCCGTAATCTCCTCCCGGAGAAGTACATCCAGCATCGGGCGGCCGGCAGTCTGTGCCGGCTCTCCATCATCCGAACAGCGCGTCAGCTCCTGCCTCTCCCCGATGACAAAAGCGGAACAGTTGTGACGGGCATCCCAGTATTTTTTCTTTGTCTCATTAATGAAAGCAACCGCTTCTTCTTCTGACTGAACAGGCTTTACTGTTGCTATAAAACGGGATTTCTTCTCTGTGATTTCACCCTCTCCTCCGGTATAGACCACTCGCATATATCCTATTCTCCTTTGTGTCATTCCTCATTTTTCTCCGGTGTCTGTTCCGGTTCATGTGTTTCTTCCGGTTTTGCATCATCCGGCGGATCTGCCGGTTCTTCTTCCGGTTCCTCCTCATCCTGCGTTTCGGCATCATGTATATTGCATGTTTCATTTAAGAATTTCTCTGTCGCACAGTACTGGTAATCGGCCGAGCCCTTTTCGGCACCCACAATATAAGTTTTTGTCACAACCTGATCTGCAGGACAGTATTCTCCGGCAACTTTTCCGGATGCCTCACAGATCTGCAGAGAAATATGATGATCACAACTCTCTGTCGGAACGGTTCCTTTCGCAAAATATTCCGTATAGCTTTGCGTTCCACGCGGATCTTTATCACAGACATCCGCTTCCGGCAGAAGTCCTGATTTTGCACAGACAACAGCCTGTGTAATTCCGGAAGGTTTTTCAAAATCTTTTGCCTTGAGATCCGCATGAATCCGCTTCATCACAGCTTTCCACAAATTCTTTGGATATCCCGTAGCTGACTGAATGGAATTATCATCATATCCGCCCCATACCACGCAGGTGTAATAAGGCGTAAATCCGGCAAACAGTGCATCCCTGTTCAGCGTTGTCGTACCGGATTTTCCTGCCTGCGCCATTCCGGTTCCGAAATAGGCCCGCATACCTGTTCCACTCGTCATAACATCTTTCATGGCATCCGTCAGGAGCCATGCGGTATCCTCTTTTATAACCTGATGCTGCTCCTTTGTCTGTGTTTTATCCAGAAGAACATTGCCGTCATGATCCAGTACCTGGGTATAAAAACTCGGTTCGTTATATTCTCCCTGATTTGCAATTGCGGCATAAGCTGCAGTAAGTTCCAGGTTTGTCACACCCTGTGTCAGACCTCCGAGAGAAATCCCAAGGTTTTTGTCCGTATCGGTCAGCGTGGAAAATCCGAAGTTTTCTGCATATTCATATCCCAGATCCACACCAATATCCTGAAGTGTTTTTACTGTCACAATATTGATGGATTTTGTAATCGCTTTCCGGATGCTTGTAAATCCTCCGAATTTGTGCGTGTAGTTATTATATGTTTTATTTCCGACCGTAAGCGGTGCATCGTCCTGCACGGACGCAAGCGTTTTTCCTCCGGCATCGAGTGCCGGCGCATAACATGCAATGATTTTAAAAGTAGATCCCGGCTGCCGGCAGGTCTTTGTTGCACGGTTCCAGGTACGGTTTCCGGCCTTATTTCCACGTCCACCGACAATCGCCTGTACCTCACCGGTCGACTGATCCATGATCGTCATCGCCACCTGTGGCTGCATGGTAATGAAAATATACTCTGAATTTTCTACCAGCTTGTCCCCTTTTCTGAGGACATCTTTTTCGTACTGTGCAATTGCAGCCCGGCAGTCCTCCTCCGATGCAAAGTTGATCGAATAATTCTGATTTTTGTTTTTCTTTTTATAATAGGAAAGCATTGTCTGGTTGGTATATGTTTTTATCGTACCATCCTTCTCCTTCACCTGAAAAGAAAGATAAAATGAATATTTGGTACCCGCATCATAGTTAGCTTTATTTGCCGCCTCCTCATCGCAGATTTTCTGGATTTGGAGATTCTGTGTGGACTTGATCGTCAATCCGCCCTGATAGATTGCCTTGTATGCTTCCGACTCCGAATAGCCTTTGATGTTTACCAGATCATCAAAAACATCATCAATGACCGCGTCCACAAAATATGTGTTCATGGTTTCTTCCCTCACATCATTGTGTTCGGAAATCCTGCCATACACATCATCTGCCATCGCTTTATCATACTGTTTCTGCGAAATATATCCCTGTTTTTTCATGGCATCCAGCACATTCTTTCTGCGCTTTGCATTTTCCTTTGGATGAAGAATGGGATTGTAACCTGCCGGATTCTTTGTAATTCCAGCAATAACCGCACATTCCGAAAGTGTCAGCTTTGACACATCTTTCCCAAAATAACGCTGTGCTGCTGCCTGAACCCCAAGGGTATTGCTTCCAAGGTTGATGGAATTCAGATAATTTTCCAGAATCCAGTTCTTGTCATTTACCTTTTTTTCCAGTTCTATTGCCAGATACTGTTCCTGTATTTTCCGCTGTACCTGACGTTCCATCTTTTCCATTTTGGAAATATTACTGCCATTTTCGTTTGCCCACTGCTCATTCAGCACATTGTTTTTAATCAGCTGCTGCGTAAGTGTACTTGCTCCCTGGCTGAAATCCCTGGTCCTTACATCCGCCACCAGCGCTCTGACAATTCCTTTCAGGTCAATGCCGTTGTGATCATAAAAACGCTCATCCTCGATTGCCACAACCGCATGCTGCAGATCCTCCGGAATCTGATCAATTGTCACATATTGTCGGTTGGACCCTGCTGCCACCAGCTTGGCCGTCTCACTTCCGTCTGCCGCAAGCACTTTCGTGGAATATCCCGTCGGGATTACATCCACTTCGGATATATCCGGTGCGGATGCGAGGATTCCTTTAAATGCACCCACTCCGAAACTCACTGCCGCGCAGCCTCCCACAATGATTCCAATCAGCAGAAGCTTGCTCAGTATGACTCCTATTTTATGACGTATTCTCGTTCCTCTTGCGTCCAGCTGTTTTGCTCTCCGGCGCAAAGAAGTTCTTCCATAGTTCATAGTTTTCTCCCTGCAGAAATAATAAAAATTCTTTTCCTCGTATATTATACCAAATAATATGTGCAATAGAAAGATTTATTTATCGACAGCAAAAACCCCCGGCTTTCGCCAGGGGCCCGCTGTTGATGTATACTAAAACTAAGGGGATTAGATTCACTAACCTAGCCATTAGATTAGTGCAAAATTATTCAACATCCTGTAAGGCTTCCATATCTTCCTCACCGGTACGAATCTTGACAACCTTTGCCACATCGTATACGAAGATTTTTCCATCTCCGATATGTCCGGTATAAAGTGCCTTCTTTGCCGCAGCCACTACGCTGTCTACAGGGATCTTGCTTACAACAACCTCTACCTTAATCTTTGGAAGTAAGGTTGCATCGACTTCAGCACCACGGTAACGCTCGCCGGAGCCTTTCTGGATACCACAACCCATAACCTGTGTACAGGTCATTCCCGTAACACCCAGATCGTTCATTGCTTTCTTCAAATGATCATATCGGGAAAGCTTTGCAATAATAACCACTTTGTACATGCCGGTTGCATCCTTTGGCACGGTGGAAACCACCTTGACTGCTGCATCTCTCTTTGCCGTAGAAGCCTGTGCATATTCCGGTGTACCCAGATCTGTATTTTCATTGACATCCATGGTCATTGTGTTGGAAACATCCATGATGGAGAATCCTGAGTAAGCAGATGCAAGTCCATGCTCCATGGAATCAAGACCGACAATTTCTTCTTCCTCGCTCACACGGAGTCCAATGGTCTTCTTAATTACAACAAATGCAATCGTAATTGTAACTGCGGTCCATGCAGCTACCGTAACAAAACCTAATAACTGAATACCAAGCTGCTTCCATCCGCCACCATAGAAGAGACCAACAACCGAGTCATTTCCCGGAGCAGATTTCGTAGCAAATAAACCAACGGCGATGGTACCCCAGATACCATTCATCATATGTACAGCTACCGCACCAACCGGATCGTCCACATGAAGCTTATAATCCAAAAGCCATACACCAAAGCAAACCAGTAAACCGGAAACAAAACCAATACAGATTGCACCGAAACAATCGGTCACATCACAAGGAGCGGTAATTGCTACAAGTCCTGCAAGTGATGCATTCAGGCACATTGATACATCAGGTTTACCATATTTAAGCCATGTAAAGATCATACATACAACTGTTGCAACTGCCGGAGCTACGGTCGTTGTAAGAAATACGCTGGCAAGCTGTGAACCGGAAGTACATGCAGCGCCATTAAATCCATACCAGCCAAACCAGAGAATAAAACATCCAAGGCATCCAAGTGGAAGATTGTGTCCCGGGAATGCGTTGACTTTTGTAATCTTCCCAGACTTATCTTTTGAGAACTTTCCAATACGTGGTCCAAGCATTGCTGCACCGATGAGTGCTGAAATACCACCAACCATATGAATGGCACAGGAACCTGCAAAATCGTGGAATCCAAGCTGTGATAACCAGCCGCCGCCCCAGATCCAGTGTGCTTCAATCGGATAAATCAATGCCGAAATTACTGCTGAATAAATACAGTAGGATAAGAATTTTGTACGCTCTGCCATAGCACCTGATACAATCGTTGCTGTAGTTGCACAGAATACTAAGTTAAACACAAAATTCGAAAAATCAAAATTTGCATAACTGGTAAAGATATCAAATCCCGGTTTTCCGATAAAACCAAGAACATCTTCTCCCAGCAATAATGAAAAACCGATCAGGATGAACATTACGGTACCGATACAGAAGTCCATCAGGTTCTTCATCAAAATGTTGCCTGCATTCTTTGCTCTGGTAAAACCGGTTTCTACCATGGCAAAGCCTGCCTGCATCCAGAATACCAGTGCGGCACCGATCAGAAACCAGATGCCAAACATATTTTCATTGATAAAACTTACAATTTGTTGTTTATCCATAACAATCTCCTCCCTATATAGAAAAAGAGACACTTCCCCAAATTCCACAGCTTCGTGGTTCTGAAAAAATGTCTCTTTTTTATTTTGTAAGATGTTTGTAAAAAATGTTCCTTAAATCTTTGGATTAAACTTCAAAGATCAGATCTCCATAAGATGGCATTGGCCATAAATCCTTGTCAACGATCATCTCCAGCTTATCTACCGGTGCACGGAGTGCATCCATAGCAGATTTCACCTCATCCCTGTAATATACAGCCTGTTCCTTACCTTCACCCATTTCTGTTCCCTTTGCAGTAACAGTTTCCAGACTCTTGAGTGCTTTCTGTGTCTCAGCAAGCAGGGAGGATGTCTCTGTCAAAATATCTGTCTGTGCGCTGACATCTGCAGATGCACATGCACTCTTTACAGTTGCAATTGACTGTCCAAGTTCTGTTGTGTACTTGATAACAGCCGGAATAATCTGCTTTCCAGCGATGTCAATCATGGCTTTTGCTTCGATATTGATGGTCTTTGCATATGTCTCGTACTCGATCTCTACACGGGATTCAAGCTCAGACTTGGTAAATACTCCAAATTTTTCAAATGCAGCTACAGATTCCGGAGCTGTATATGCAGGAATTGCATCTACCATGGACTTGATATTTGGAAGTCCACGCTTCTGGGCCTCTGCAACCCATTCCTCAGAGTATCCGTTTCCGTTGAATACGATTCTCTGATGTTCGATAGCATATTTCTTGATCAGATCATGTGCTGCAAGCTCGAAATCGTCTGCTTTTTCAAGAACGTCACAGGCATCTGAAAATGCCTCCGCAACGATGGTATTTAACACGATATTTGCCTGTGCAACGGAATCCTGGGAACCAACCATACGGAACTCAAATTTGTTTCCGGTAAAGGCAAACGGTGATGTACGGTTACGATCAGTCGCATCCTTCATGAAATCCGGAATGGTCTTAACACCGGTTTCAAGTTTTTCACCTTCCAGACTGTGTGTTGCTGTACCTGTGCTGATCAGCTGATTTAATACGTCTCCAAGCTGATCTCCAAGGTAAATGGACAGGATCGCTGGCGGTGCCTCGTTTGCTCCTAATCTGTGATCGTTTCCCACATCAGCTGCCGCTGCACGAAGAAGTGCTGCATGCTCATCAACTGCCTTTAAAATACAGGTAAGTACCAGTAAGAACTGTACATTCTCATGTGGTGTCTTACCAGGCTCAAGCAGATTGATTCCATCGTCTGTTGTAATGGACCAGTTGTCATGCTTTCCGGAACCGTTGACACCTGCGAATGGTTTCTCATGAAGCAGACACTGTAAACCGTGACGTCCGGCAACCTTCTTTAAGGTTTCCATAATAATCTGGTTGTGATCAACTGCTACGTTACACTCTGCATAAATTGGTGCCAGCTCATGCTGTGCCGGAGCTACTTCGTTATGCTGTGTCTTTGCAGCTACGCCAAGTTTCCAGAGTTCTTTGTTGACATCCTTCATGTAGGCTGCAATTCTCTCGCGGATTGCTCCGAAATAGTGATCGTCCATCTCCTGTCCCTTTGGAGGCATTGCCCCGAAAAGAGTACGTCCGGTAAAGATCAGATCCTTACGCTGTAAATACTTCTGACGATCTACAATGAAGTACTCCTGCTCCGGTCCAACGGAAGGGGTAACTTTCTTTGATGTCGTATTTCCAAACAGTCTTAGCAGACGGATAGACTGTGTATCGATTGCTTCCATGGAACGAAGAAGTGGTGTCTTCTGATCCAGTGCCTCTCCTGTGTAAGAACAGAAAGCAGTTGGAATACAAAGAGTGGCTCCTGCTGCGTCCTGACGAACGAAAGCAGGTGATGTACAATCCCATGCTGTATATCCTCTTGCCTCAAATGTCGCACGAAGTCCTCCTGACGGGAAGGAAGATGCATCCGGCTCGCCCTTGATCAGTTCTTTACCGGAAAAGCTCATCAGAACCTTGCCATTTGGCATTGGCGCAGTAATAAAGGAATCGTGTTTCTCTGCAGTCACACCGGTCAGAGGCTGGAACCAGTGGGTATAATGGGTAGCACCTTTCTCGATAGCCCACTCCTTCATCTCATGTGCGATGACGTCTGCGGTCTCAAGATCAAGTTCTTTTCCCTCATCCATGACTTCATGGAGTTTCTTGTAAACTTTTTTTGGAAGACGTTCCTGCATGACCGTGTCATTGAATACGTTCTCGCCAAAAATGTCTGCAACGTTAAAATAATCACTCATTTTTTACAACATCCTTTCTTTTCACAATCAAATCCCCTGATTGTACGCTTATTTACCAAACATAAGTCATTTTACTAAAAAAGGGCATTCCAATAGCTATATTGGAACGCCCTCGTTCTTAACCCATGTTTAATCTAAAACTAAGATACCTCTTTCCAACACAAAATGCAACCTCTTTTTTGAAGTTTTTTACATTTTATACAATTTGACGTTTTTCTCTCAAATTCTACTTCTTTTTTGTTTATTTCTTCACGAAAAAAGGAAGTGTCAAACGGCACTTCCTTTTTTGATTCCTGTTATTATTCAGCTTTTCCAACAGAACCGAACAGTTCCATCTTTTCCTTAACAGTAGCTTTGATTGCATCTGCACCAGGAGCAAGAAGCTTACGAGGATCAAATCCCTTGCCCTCTAAGTCCTTACCAGCCTCAATGTATTTACGTGTAGCATCTGCGAAAGATAACTGGCACTCTGTATTAACATTGATCTTAGATACACCAAGAGAGATTGCTTTCTTGATCATATCAGCCGGGATACCTGTACCCCCATGAAGAACCAATGGCATAACACCGGTCTTAGCCTGGATTGCATCGAGAGTCTCGAAGCTTAATCCCTTCCAGTTTGCAGGATATTTTCCATGAATGTTACCGATACCGGCAGCAAGCATATCAACACCAAGATCAGCGATTGTCTTGCACTCGTCCGGATCTGCGCACTCACCCATACCAACAACACCGTCTTCTTCTCCACCGATGGAACCAACTTCACACTCGATAGAAAGTCCTAAGTTGTGTGCTACATTTACTAATTCTGTAGACTTTGCAAGGTTCTCCTCAAATGGATAATGAGATCCGTCGAACATGATGGATGTGAATCCTGCTTTAATACACTTGTAGCATCCTTCGTATGTTCCATGATCCAGATGAAGTGCTACAGGAACTGTGATTCCAAGTTCCTCATCCATAGCCTTAACCATAGCTGCTACGGTCTTGAAACCTGTCATGTACTTACCAGCACCCTCAGATACACCAAGGATTACAGGACTCTTTAATTCCTGTGCGGTAAGAAGAATGGACTTTGTCCACTCCAGGTTATTGATATTGAACTGACCAACTGCATAGTGGCCTGCTTTTGCTTTTTTGAGCATTTCTGTTGCAGATACTAACATTTGTATTTCCTCCTAATCATAAGTTACCTAGATTATAGTACACTTTTCCCCAAAAATAAAGTTAATTTTTTAACAAAATATTTCAACTCTCTGCTTCAAATTTCGGATGACTACTTCCCGGTGTGCTCCGCCGAATTCACCGTCGAGTGTCCACGGTACTTCTTCCTTCGCCGTAATGTGTACAGCATCGGTTTTAAACGAATAAATCAGATCCGAATCATCAATCATATTTGTCAGGCAGGCAAGGATTTCATTCAGCTCAATCGGATTCTTCGGATTGCGGATCAAAGTCACTTCAAACAGACCGTCATCAAGTTTTACATCATTTCCGGTCATTCCCTTAAAGCCCCCGACAGAAACGGAATTGGTAACCATTCCGTATATAAATTCATCCTGAAACACTTTTCCGTCATATTCCACCTGCATACGGAACGATGGAATGTCCCGAAGCTGTTTGACACCCTCCATAATATATGCCACGTGCCCGAAAATATTTTTCAGCTGCTGGGATGTCTTATAGGAAACCTCTGTAAACAGACCAAAAGCTGCTATATAGACAAAGGTATCTGAATTGAAATCTCCGATATCACATGGAAATCTGTTTTGTCCAACCGCACGTTCCGCTGCCTTTAGCATCTCCTTCGGGATTCCGAGAGAATTGGCAAAGTCGTTTGTACTTCCGGCCGGAATATATCCAATCGGAATATGCAGCTTCGCCTGCATCAGCCCGGTCATCACTTCATCAAGTGTTCCGTCACCCCCACTGCAGACAATACGGTCATATCCCGCACCCTCTTCCACCACCTTGCGCGTCGCATCTGCCTGTGCCTGTGTGGTATAAATTGTCACGTCAAATCCTGCCTTCACCATCATGTCCACAATATCTACAAGATGATTTTTAATCTGTCCTTTTCCTGCATGCGGATTAAAAATAAATAATAGCTTCTGGCTCATACGTAGTTCCCCTTTATATAAGATTTTCTGCAATTGCGGCAAGTTTCCGTAATCTGTGATTCACACCCGATTTTCCGACCGGTGGATCAAGATAAGTTCCCAGTTCCTTTAAAGTTGCCTCGGGATAATCCAGACGTGCCTGTGCAATCTCCGCCAGCGGTTCTGGAATGTTGTCAAACCCTATGGTATCCCGGATCCTCTTGATATCTTCCATTTGTTTCACTGCTGCATTCACCGTTTTGTTGATATTTGCAGTCTCACAGTTTACCTTGCGGTTCACAGAATTGCGCATCTCCTTTAAAATCCTTACATTTTCCAGATTCATCAAAGATACATAAGCTTCCATGACATTCAGCAGATCCACAATCTGTGAACCTTCTTTCAGGTAAACCACCATACGCTCTTTGCGTTCTACAATCTTAGGCTCCGTCTCAAAAAATTCCATCAGTTCTTTCAGCTGCTGTGCCTGTTCAAGCGTATGGCAGACAATTTCAAAATGATAGGATTTATTCGGATCACTGATCGATCCCGCTGCCATAAATGCTCCACGGATAAATGCTCTCTTACAGCATGTCTGCTGCACCAGCATCCCATCCGCTCTCCGGTGATTTATTTTCCGGGACCGGTACGGTTCCTGATCCCAGTGCAGTGTCTGCATGATCTGTAAAACCTCCTGTTTCTCTCCAAATATTTTTTGCAACAGCAGACCATATTTTGTCTGCAGCAAAGAATTTTCGTTGGAAACTACAAGCTTTCCCTCTTCATCCAGCATGCCTTCCAGTTCCAGTATTCCTGCCAGTTCTGCGATCTGGCAATGTCTGCTCCGTCCGAACTGTTTTGCCAGTTCCTCTTTTACTTCACTCGAAAACGACATCCTATTTTCCTCTCAGCGCATCTTTCCCGATATCGCGATGTTCAATTTTCAATCCGTATTCCCGGTTTTTTTTCTGACTCAGACGCTTGTACAATTCATTGGCAAGTGTGACGGAACGATGTTTTCCTCCGGTGCATCCGATGGAAATTACCAGCTGATTCTTGCCCTCGGAAATATAGTGTGGAATCAGAAATGTCACCATATCTTCCAGCTTGTTTAAAAAGATCTTTGCCTCATCATATTTCATGACATACTGCTGGATTTCCACATCATTTCCTGTCTTTGGACGAAGTTCTTCCACATAATACGGATTTGGCAGAAACCGCACATCCATGACGATATCAGAATCTGCCGGAATTCCATACTTGAATCCAAAAGAAAGGATCGTAACATACATGCTGTTAAATTCTTCATCCTGCACAAAGATCTTTTCCAGTTCTGTTTTTAATTCTCTCGTAAGCAGACGGCTGGTGTCGATAATATAATCCGCTTCTTTTTTCAGAAATTCCATTTTCTGACGTTCCCGCATGATTCCCTTATCCACACGCTCTCCCTGTGCCAGCGGATGGCTTCTTCGGGTCTCTTTATAGCGTTTTACAAGAACCGCATCCTCTGCATCCAGAAACAGCACTTCATACTGGACATCCTTACTTTTTAAAATTTCCAGCATATCCTGCACTTTATCCAGATTTTCACCGCTCCGCGCATCAATTCCGATCGCCACATTTTTCATCTGCGTATCAAAATTTGTTGCAAAATCCACAAGTTTATCCAGAAGCGGAATCGGAAGATTATCGATACAAAAGAATCCCATATCTTCCATCATTTTCATTGCTGTACTTTTTCCGGCTCCTGACATGCCCGTCACAATTACAAATCTCATCTAGAACTCTCCTATCATTTTCACTTCCGGTTCAAGTGTCACACCAGACTGTTTTTTCACACGTTCCTGTACATCTTTCATCAGCTGCAAAATCTCTGCTGCGGTGGCATTTCCTCTGTTTATCACAAATCCGCAGTGTTTTTCGGAAACCTGGGCATCCCCAACGGCATAGCCTCTCAGCCCGGCATCCATAATCAGTTTTCCTGCAAAATAGCCTTCCGGACGCTTAAACGTACTGCCTGCACTTGGATACTCCAGCGGCTGCTTCTCCACACGTTTTTCCCTGAGTTCTGCCATCTTTGCACGGATCTCCTGCTCCGGTGCCGGCGTCAGGGACAACTCTGCCTCCAGTACCAGAAAATGATTCTTGGGAATACAGCTGTGCCGGTAGGACAGATCCAGTTCCTCCCGTGAGAGTACCTTTTGCTCACACTCCGGGGTAAGCACTGTCACCTGCCGGATGACATCTTTCATTTCTCCGCCATAGGCACCCGCATTCATGGTCACTGCACCGCCCATGCTTCCCGGAATTCCGGCAGCAAATTCCATGCCGCCCAGACCGGCAGCTGCCGCTTTTGCAGCCACCTGGGAAAGCAGGGCACCTGCCTGCGCACGCAGGATATTTCCCTGCACTTCCACCGCATTCATCTGTGCCCCGACTTCAATAACAAGTCCACGGATTCCTTTGTCTCCAACCAGAAGATTACTTCCGTTTCCGATCACGGTCACTGCAAGCCCTTTCTTTTTAGCCAGGCCAAGAATTACCGGAAGTTCCTGTTTCTTTGGACACACGTAAAGATCCGCAGGACCTCCCACGCGAAATGTCGTGTGTTTTTTCATCGGTTCCTGCTGATATACGACCAGCTCAGGCAATGCCGCCCTGATTTCTTCAAGCCACTGATCCATTATGCCTCCTTCAGGAAAGCCACATAGCCGTGCAACGCCTCATACAGATCCACTTTGCTGATGATTTCCCATGGTGCATGCATATTCAGTACGGCAACTCCGCTGTCAATAACATTCATGCCATAATTTGCAAGAATATATGCGATGGTTCCGCCGCCTCCCTGATCTACTTTTCCAAGTTCTGATGTCTGGAACGATACATCATTATCATCAAAAATTCTGCGCAGTCTTGCAATATACTCTGCATTTGCATCATTGGAACCTGATTTTCCTCTGGCTCCTGTATATTTGTTCAGGACAAGTCCCTTTCCAAAGTAAGCACAGTTACGTTTTTCCATCACAGACGGATAATTCGGATCAAATGCCGCAGATACATCGGAAGAAAGCACTCTGGAATTATGCAGCGCTCTGCGCACTTTCAATTCGCTGTATTCCCCAAGCAGATTGATGATCTCTGCCACACTGTCCTCAAAGAAATGGGACTGCATGCCGGATGCACCGACACTTCCGATCTCCTCTTTGTCTACCAGAAGACATACGCTGGTATGCTGTGGCTTTTCAATCTCAAGCATTGCCGCAAAAGACGGATAAGCACACACTCTGTCGTCATGTCCGTATCCCATGATCATGCTGCGGTCAAAGCCGTAATCTCTGGCAGCCCCTGCCGGAACAACTTCAATCTCCGCAGACAGAAAATCTTCCTCGTCCACACCGTACTCTTTGGACAGAATATTTAAAATATTTGCCTTTACGCGGTCTTTCATCTCTTTTTTCTCTTTTTCATCATCACTTGCTGCCGGAATACTTCCGACAAGCAGATCAAGGTTTTCTCCTTCGATCACCTTGGATGCCTTTTTCTCCATCTGTTCTCCCGCTAAATGAATCAGCAGATCACTCACGCCAAAAACAGGATCTTCCGGTTTTTCTCCGATATTGACCGTAACCGTTGTACCGTCTTTTTTACAGATTACACCGTGCAGTGCAAGTGGAAGTGTCACCCACTGGTATTTCTTCACACCTCCATAATAATGCGTATCTAACAGTGCCATCTCCGTATCTTCATATAACGGTACCTGTTTTAAATCCATACGTGGGGAATCAATATGTGCGCCGAGAATGTTCATTCCTTCCTCGATGTCTTTTTCACCGATCACAAACAGAGCGAGACCTTTTCCCATATTATTGGCAACAATGCGGTCTCCTGCTTTTAATTTTGTATTCTGCGCAATCTTTTCACTCAGATCTGCAAATCCGGCTTCCTTTGCCTTCCGGTAGAATTCCCCTGCACACTCGCGCTCAGTCTTGCAGGAAGATATAAACTTACGGTATTCTTCCGCAAATGTAAATACATCCTGTCTTTTGGTTCCTTCCGGGTATTTCTCCCACGCATTCTTCTTTTCCATGATTTCTTACATCTCCTCATTTACTCTCGTCTATTCTTCATCATTGCTTTTTGTCATATTTGCCTGGACTCTGCGATACAATTCCTGTGCCGCATTGTAGCCCATCTTCTTCTGTCTGTGGTTGACAGCCGCAGTCTCACAGATAACAGCCAGATTACGTCCCGGGCGGATTGGAAGGGAATGACATACTACCTTATTGCCCAGATATTCGATATATTCTTCTTCCAGTCCCAGGCGGTCATAATCCGCATCTTTCTTCCAGTCTTCCAGTTTAATAACCAGATCAATCTGCTGCTTTTCCTTGACACACTCTACACCATACAGAGTCTTTACATCTATGATGCCAATGCCCCGCAGTTCAATAAAATGCCGGGTCACTTCCGGAGAAGTTCCGATCAGTGTATGTTCATTGATCTTGCGGATTTCCACTACATCATCCGTAACCAGACGATGTCCGCGGCGGATCAATTCCAGAGCCGCCTCGCTTTTTCCGATTCCACTGTCTCCTGTAATCATGAGACCCTCGCCATATACATCGACCAGAACCCCGTGAACGGTAATACAGGGTGCCAGTTCTTCACCCAGTGTATAGATCAGCTCTGCCATAAATTCAGAAGTCGGACGGTCCGTACCAAGAACCGGCACTTCATTTTTTATTGCCTCTTCTAAGAAAATTTCATCTGGCTGCAGACTGCGGCAGAAAATCACACATGGGATATCAAACTTCAGAAACGCATCATAACGGGTTTTCTTTTCCGCATCACTCATCTGCTGGATAAACGTATATTCTACATTTCCAATCATCTGTATTCTTGATTCTTCGAAATGTTCAAAATATCCGGTCAGCTGTAATGCCGGACGATTCACATCGCTGGAAATAATCTTACATTTTTTCAGATTGATATCCGGCGTAAAATTTTTCAGATTTAAAACCTGTGCAACTTTTGCAACACTAACACTTCCATTTGACATATTCATTTCCCCCTGTGGCTCATATTAAGCAGTACCTGTGCCGGACTGCCTTTTTATAAACAGATTGTACCATGAATCTTCCCATATCACAAGTTGCTAAGCCGGTCCGGAATGCAGGGTATCATATACATTCTGTGCAGCCGCCAGATTCATGCTGTCGGTTTCTGCCAGTTCCTCCACAGATGCGTTTTTCATATTTTCCATAGACTGGAATCTGCGCATCAGTGCCTTTCTTCTGGCCGGTCCGATTCCCTCAATGTCATCTAAAACGGAGTGTACCTGTGCCTTGGAACGCAAAGACCGGTGATACTCAATGGCAAACCGGTGTGCTTCATCCTGAATCCGGGTAATCAGTTTAAATCCCTCTCCATGCCGGTCAATCGGAATTTCCACATTGTGGAAATACAGCCCCCTTGTACGGTGGTTGTCATCCTTTACCATACCGCAGACCGGAATATCCAGTCCCAGTTCTTCCAGTACCTGCAGACAGATATTTACCTGGCCGCGTCCACCATCCATCATAATGATATCCGGGAAGCGTGTAAAACTTCCGACTTCCTGTGGCATATTTTTTTCTTCCAGTTCTTTCTGTTCCTGCATGCCGTGCGTAAACCGCCGGGTCAGGATCTCATGCATGGAAGCGTAATCATCCGGTCCCGATACCGTGCGGAGTTTAAATTTCCGGTAATCGCTGCGTTTCGGCCGTCCTTTTTCGTATACAATCATAGAACCTACGGTTTCAAATCCATTAATATTAGAAATATCATAGGCCTCCATACGATTAAGCCCTTTCATGCCAAGCAGCTGCTCAATCTCTTTTACCGCGCCGATGGTACGTCCTTCTTCTCTCTTAATCTTTTCTTTATCCTGGCTGAGCACCAACTGTGCATTTTTCGCAGCCAGCTCCACCAGCTTTTCTTTGAGTCCTTTCTGCGGAATCCGTATCGTCACTTTCCGCCCGCGTTTGGCACTCAGCCATTCTTCCAGCACCGGAATGTCTTCGATTGCTTCCTGGAGCATGATTTCCCGCGGGACAAACGGCGTCCCAGAATAATACTGTTTCACAAAATTTACCAGAATATCCCCTGTGCTTTCTTCTGATCCCACACGCACATGAAAATGATCCCTTCCGATAATCTTTCCACTGCGGATAAAAAACACCTGAACGACAGCATCCCGGTCATCGCTCGCTAACGCAATGATATCCTTGTCCTCCCCATCCGTATTGGTAATCTTCTGCTTCTGTGCAATCTGACTGACACTGTTTAACAGCTCACGGTATTCGATGGCCCGCTCAAATTCCATCTCCTCGGATGCCTTCTGCATGTTTTCTTTTAATTCACGTATTACCGGTCCATAGTTTCCATTTAAAAATTCCAGTGCCTTACTGACCTGCTTTCCATACGTCTCTTTATCCACATGCCCCTGACAGGGAGCATCACACTGATGAATATGATAATTCAAGCAGGCACGTTCTAATCCGATATCTCTCGGAAGCTTACGGTTACAGGTGCGCAGTTTATAAAGTTTATTGATCAGCTCTATCGTATCTTTTACCGCACCGGCACTCGTATACGGTCCAAAATAACGAGACTTATCTTTTTTTACCTGGCGGGAAAAAAGAACCCGCGGAAAATCTTCCTGCACCGTCACCCGGATATAAGGGTACGTCTTGTCATCCCGCAGCATCGTATTATATTTGGGTGTGTGCTCTTTGATCAGATTGCACTCCAGCACCAAAGCCTCCAGCTCGGAATCGGTAATAATATACTCAAACCGTGCAATGTGCTCCACCATCTGTTTTTTCTTGATGCCCTCATCATGACTCGGCTGAAAATACTGCCGCACCCGTTTGCGCAGGCTGACTGCTTTTCCTATATATATGATCGCATCTGTTTTGTCATGCATAATATAAACTCCCGGTTGATCCGGGAGTTTACGTAATTCTTCCTGAAAGTCGAACATGAATTATTCCTCAAACATATCATCACTCACAATCGCAGCTTTGGACTGGCTGTCCTCTGCAATTGAAGTGTCGTCTTTCGCTTCATTATTTTCTTTGGATAACACACGCGGTTCCTGTGATGCTTTTTTCTCATCCGCTGTGTCATCCGGCATCAGTGACTCTTTATCTTCTTCCTGCGGAAGTCCTTTCATTTCGCGGAAAATCTTCATGAATTCCTTGCCGGTGATCGTCTCCTTTTCGTACAGATAATCGCTGATATGATCCAAAATGTCACGATTTTCTGTCAGCATCTGCATTGCATCCTCGTAGCTTTTATTAATAATGGAAAGCACTTCCTTATCAATCTGTCCTGCGGTATCTTCTCCGCAGATCAGACCGGCACGGCCATCCAGATACTGGTTTTCCACCGTAGCAAGACACATCATGCCAAACGTATCCGACATACCGTACATGGTGACCATGGCACGCGCAATCTTTGTTGCATTCTCAATATCATTTGCTGCACCGCTGGTCGCTGAGTGGAATACAAGTACCTCCGCTGCACGTCCTGCCATAAAGGTCGTAATCTTTGCAAGAAGTTCATCTTTGGTCTCTAAATACTTTTCTTCTTCCGGTGTCTGTAACGTGTATCCCAATGCTCCCATGGTACGCGGTACGATAGTAATCTTTTGAACCGGCTCGGTATTTTTCTGAAGTGCCGAAACAAGTGCATGCCCTACCTCGTGATAAGAGACAATCTTACGCTCCTTATCACTCATGACACGGTCCTTTTTCTCTTTTCCACCGACAGCCACAAGTTCAAATGCTTCAAACAGATCCGACTGATTGACAAACTTTCGTCCATTCTTTACCGCATTGATGGCAGCCTCGTTAATCATATTGGCAAGATCCGATCCCACCAGACCGGCAGTAGCCAGTGCCAGTGCATCCAGATCTACCGTTTCATCCATGTGTACATCCTTGGAATGTACTTTTAAAGTTTCCAGACGGCCTTTCAGATCCGGCTTGTCAACAATGATCCGACGGTCAAAACGTCCCGGACGAAGCAGTGCCTTATCCAGAACTTCCGGACGGTTCGTTGCCGCAAGAATTAAAATACCTTTGGATGCATCAAATCCATCCATCTCCGCAAGCAGCTGGTTTAAGGTCTGTTCACGCTCATCATTGCCACCGCCATACCGGCTGTCACGGCTTTTACCGATTGCATCAATCTCATCAATAAAAATAATACACGGTGCCATCTTCTGCGCTTCCTTGAACAGATCACGCACACGGGAAGCACCCACGCCGACGAACATCTCCACAAAATCAGAACCTGCCAGGGAGAAAAACGGAACCTTTGCCTCTCCGGCAACTGCTTTTGCCAGCAATGTCTTACCGGTTCCAGGAGGTCCGACAAGAAGTGCCCCCTTCGGGAGCTTTGCACCGATATCGCTGTATTTCTTCGGATTATGCAGAAAATCCACCACTTCCTGCAGGGATTCCTTTGCCTCGTCCTGTCCGGCTACATCTTTAAATGTCACACCGGTTGTTTTCTCCACATATACTTTGGCGGTTGATTTTCCAACCCCCATGGCTCCTCCGCCCATCCGGCGCATCAGGAATCCAAAAAGAATCCAGATCAGTACCAGAGGAATAACAAAGCTTAAAATGTTTACCAGCCATGCCGAAGTATTGTCCGGTACGGATGCCGAAATTTCAATCGCTTTCCCCTCTGATGTCTTTGCACTCTTGAGTGTCGTGATCAGATCCGGATCATTGACAATTCCGGTGTAATATGTTATCTCATATGGTTTTTTATCGTCCACCAGTGTGTAATCCATCTCATAATTGCTGAATTCCACCGTTTTGACATTATTCTTTTCCAGCTGTTTTAGGAATTCGGAGTATGTAGTTTCCTTCGAACTCATCTGTGAAAACCGGTTGGCAAAAAATGACAGGAAAAAGAGTGCCACCAGAGTGACCATGATAAATCCCAGGATCATCTGTCCGTTATGGTTGTCTTTCTTTCCTCCGTTGTTGCCACCGTTGTTTCCGTTATTACCGTTGTTTCCATTATTTCCGTTATTATAATTATTGCCACCGTTATAGTTTCCGTTGTTATAATTATTCGGTGCCTGATTGTCCATAAGCCCTCCACTTGTATATCTCTTGTAATCAATACCCTTATTATATGTAATAAGAAACGCAAAATCAACATTTTGTTCGAGAACTTTTCCTATCCTTTCTAAACTTTTTATAAAAAAGTGTGGAATATTTTCGTTGTCCGCTGTATAATATTAAACTATGGTAGTTTAGATAAAAACTTAGGAGGAAAATTATGCCTGTAAAATACGTCTTTGTCACTGGCGGTGTCGTATCTGGTCTTGGAAAAGGTATCACTGCTGCATCTTTAGGACGTCTGCTCAAAGCGCGTGGCTACAAAGTCACCATGCAGAAGTTCGATCCATATATCAACATTGATCCGGGAACCATGAACCCGATTCAGCACGGTGAAGTGTTCGTAACGGATGATGGAGCGGAAACCGATCTGGATCTCGGTCACTACGAGCGCTTCATCGACGAAAGTCTGACAAAGAATTCCAATGTGACAACCGGTAAGGTTTACTGGTCCGTTCTGCAGAAAGAACGTCGTGGAGATTATGGCGGAGGAACCGTACAGGTAATCCCGCATATTACCAACGAGATCAAGAGCCGTTTTTACCGTAATTTCACATCCGATGATATGCATATTGCAATTATAGAAGTCGGCGGAACCGTCGGAGATATCGAAAGCCAGCCTTTCCTTGAAGCAATCCGTCAGTTCCAGCACGAAGTGGGACATGAGAATGCGATTCTCTGTCACGTTACCCTGATTCCGTACCTGCGCGCCTCACAGGAATTAAAGACCAAGCCTACCCAGGCAAGTGTCAAGGAACTGCAGGGTATGGGTATCCAGCCGGATATCATCGTCTGCCGTTCCGAGCAGCCGTTAGATCAGGGATTAAAGGACAAGATCGCACTGTTTTGTAATGTTCCGAACACACATGTACTGCAGAATCTGGATGTTGAGTATTTATATGAAGCTCCACTGGCGATGGAAAAAGAAAATCTTGCGAAAATTGCCTGTGAGTGTTTAAATCTTGACTGTCCGGAACCGGATTTAAGTGACTGGAAGTCCATGGTCAATGATCTGCGCCATCCGGACAAGGAAGTCCGGATTGCACTGGTCGGAAAATATACCGCATTACACGATGCTTACATTTCCGTTGTGGAAGCTTTAAAGCACGGTGGTATTCCAGAGCATGCAACCATCGACATTAAATGGGTAGACTCCGAAGAATTAAATGTAGACAATGTAGATGAGGTGCTGGGTGATGTAAACGGTATCCTTGTTCCCGGCGGATTCGGTCTGCGCGGTGTCGAGGGAATGATCCTTGCCGCACGCTATGCCCGCGAGAACAAGATTCCGTACCTTGGTCTCTGCCTCGGCATGCAGGTATCCATCATTGAATTTGCACGTCACGTATGCGGATTCAACGATGCACACAGTATCGAACTTGACCCGAACACAACACATCCGGTCATTGCACTGATGCCGGATCAGGACGGTGTCGAGGATATCGGTGGTACCTTAAGACTCGGCGCTTATCCTTGTGTACTGGACAAGGATTCCAAAGCATATGAAGTATACGGAACCACTGAGATTTCCGAGCGTCATCGTCATCGTTATGAAGTAAACAATGATTATCGTGCCACTCTCACCGAGCATGGCATGAAACTTTGCGGAACTTCTCCGGACGGAAGAATTGTAGAAATGATCGAACTCCCGGATCACCCATGGTTTATTGCCACACAGGCACATCCGGAATTAAAATCCAGACCAAACCGTCCACATCCACTGTTCCGTGGTTTTGTGGAAGCAGCAACCAAGTGTAAACGATAATGGTATTCCCGGCGGTTTTTCCGCCGGGTTTTCACTTTATTTGAAAGAGGAGAACTGCCATGCCCAAATCTGTGAATCAAAAACAAAAGCTGTTATTCCTTCTGGATTATCTGCGTCAGAACACGGATGAAACCCATACCGTCACTACCCCACAGATCATCGACCATCTCGCGGCAAACGGCATCCGGGCGGAGCGTAAAAGCATCTATAACGATATCCAGACGCTTTGTGATTATGGTTATGACATCATCCGGACCGAAGGCGCGCATGCCGGTTACCGCATAGCAGACCGCACATTTGAGCTGCCGGAAGTCAAACTGCTTGTTGACCTGGTACAGTCTTCCAAATTTATTACCACAAAGAAATCACGGCAGCTGATTGGCAAACTGGAACAGCTTGTCAGTAAAAACGATGCGAAAAAACTACAGCGTCAGGTTGTCGTTGCAGATCGCAACAAAACCAGCAATGAAAAAATCTATTACAGCGTGGATGTCATCCATTCTGCCATTGCAGAAAACCGGCAGATCCGTTTCCACTACTTCGACTGGAATGTCAGAAAAGAAATGCAGCTGCGCAAAGACGGCAGATTCTATCAGGTCAGCCCATGGCTTCTTACCTGGGATGACGAAAACTATTATCTTGTTGCCTATGACGCGGATGCTGGGAAAATGAAACATTACCGTGTCGACAAGATGCTTGATCTCTCCGCTGTGGATCAGGCGCGGTGCGGACGGACCGATTACGAACAGATGGATATCGCCTCTTATTCCCGCAAAAATTTCGGCATGTTTGCCGGGGAAGAGACAACCGTACAGCTTCTGTGCGATACTTCCATGACCGGTGTCATCATTGACCGCTTTGGTGCCAGTGTAGCCATGCGCCCCTACGATGATACCCACATTCTCGCGCGGGCACAGGTCGCTGTCAGTCCACAGTTTTTCGGCTGGCTTGCCGGCTTATCCACACATATCCGTGTGATTTTCCCGGATTCCGTTGTCAATGAATACCAAATTTTTCTGCAGGAAATCCTGCGCAGTTATACCGATATGCAATAATCGTTTCCAAAGGAGGAATATACTATGAATTTACCGAAAGATCCTGTCATGCTTCTGTCTGTTGTCAACACACAGCTGCGTGATCATTACCCGACACTTACCGAACTTGCTGCCGCATATATGACAGATGCAGATGCAATTACAGAAACCCTTGCTGCCATCAATTATCATTACGATGAGGGGCAGAATCAGTTTATTTAACAGGCAATCGCCTGATTCACTACATAAAAGGAGGGGAACTTTTGTATGGCCAGTTGTGATTTTTGTGCATACAATGAATATGATGAAGAGGACGAAGCATATTACTGCTCCGTCAATATGGATGAAGACGACATGGCTCGTTTTGTCCAGAGTAATTACAAAGAATGTCCCTTTTACCGTTCCGGGGATGAATACAAAGTTGTACGGCACCAGATGTAACCTGGTGCCGTTTTCGTAAAATACTAATTATATTATGTTTCTGCCCACACATCCATAGACTTCTTTCCATGCTTTCTGCCCCACAAATACAGCAATACACATGCCACAAGAAGTACAACATCCGCAAGGAGCGTTCCCTCGATACCAAATCCAACGTTATACGCAAAACTGTCCCTGGCGGTTGCTGCATCCAGTTTAAATACCGAATACGGCACATTGATCCCACTGTTTGGCAAGCCAAAGAGAATGTTCTGCGTAAAATTCCATGCTGTATGTACGGCAAACGCACACCAGAGACTGTCCATGTAATATACCATGAGGGAAAACAAAATTCCGACCAGAAAAATATTCAGGACAGAAAGCACCGTAACTCCGTTATTTGCCAGATGCAGCAACGCAAACAGCAGTGCATTTCCGACAATTGCAACCACCGGATTTTTATAACTTCTGCGCAGTTTCTGATATAGAAATCCCCTGCACAGCAGTTCCTCTGCCGACGACTGGATAAACACGGTCAGAAACACAACCACAAACCACAGCGGATGAATGGCATCGTAGGTCAGCACAATATCATGGTGCAGCCATGCAATCAGAATACAAAATCCATTCAGTGCAAATCCCAGAACCAAACCGAACAGCAGATATTTCCAGTTATTTCCCTGTGGTTTCGTGCCGACTGCCTGTAAAATCGGACGATTCCGTTTTCGGATACCGATCCAGAACAATGCCACGGCCCAGATTCCCCAAAAGATCACATACATCAGTGTCGTATTCAAAAACGCAGAATTTAGTATCTCAGGGTTTCTTGCATAGGCAATCCCCACCGGGATTCCGAGAACAAAGTTTCCCAGAAATTGTCCTAAAACCATGAGAATCACAGTTTCAAGGTAAAGCACCGGAAGCGTATCAACAATTTTGTTTTTCAGCAATTTTTTCTTTTCCATTTGACTGAAACTCCTTTTCTTTTATCTGTTTCCAATTATATCTTTGTACGCTTAATGTTTTACCTGTTGTATCTTAACGTTTTCTTAAACTGCCGTTTAACGAAGACGGAAGTCTATTGGTTTTATCCACACTATTTGGTATCTTTATTTCGATGTACCAATTTTGCCTGCCGGTTGATCAGACGTCCGATCAGTTCTACCGACTCATCAATTCCGTAGCATGCACTGTTGATACACAGATCATAATTGATCGCATCACCCCAGCGCTTACCGGTAAAGGAATGATAATAATCCTGGTGCTTATGATCCATCTTGCGCACCAGATTAATGGCCTGTTTCAAATCCAGATTTTTCAGTTCCATCATACGGCGCACACGGATCGCAAACGGTGCCGTAATATAGATGCTGATATGCGGAATATGCTGTCCGGTCAGTACGACATCCGCAGCACGTCCCATAACAATCATATCTTCCTCTTTTGCCAGCTCACAGATTAAGGCACTCTGCCGGAAGAAAGATGCGTCTTTCTTTGACAGACCATGATAACGCTTAAAATCGCTGACTTTTGCCGCATCTGCCCCGAATTCTTTTGCATCTCTGCGATCTAGAATCTGATTCAATACCGATTCATCATAATAATTGATATGCAGTGCTTCCGCCAGTGCAAATCCAATATCAGTACCTGCACTTCCATGGGAACGGCTGATACAAATTACCAGATGATCCTTCTCAGAAAACTTCTTGCTCAGAATCGAAGAATTCATATCTGCCAGATCTTTATCCACAATATCTACCGAGCCAAAGCTCATCGGCAGATTTGCTATTTCTTCCAGAATATCATTATATTCAACCAAAAGGTCATGGCGTGCTTCTTTATTCCGGATACTTCTCGCCATGTTTCCGATCAGAGCCAGTTCACTTCGAAGCAAATGCCCCTGTGGATTGGAAACAATAAGCATGGTCAGGTCATCCAGCACACGCGCTTTTTCTCCGGTAAATGTCTTTCCGAGTCCAGAACCGGAAGTCTTGTACACCTTTTCATCCAGTTCATAGATGCGGTTCGCCAGCTTTCTGCATTGTTCTTTGTTGTCCATAGCCTTCTACCTCCTATAAAAAGAATACCAGTGTATCAATGATAAATACCGGAATCAGAAACTTCAGGGAACATAACATATATCCAAAGAAGGACGGCATCTTAATACCGTTTTCATCCGAAATGGACTTCACCATAAAGTTCGGAGCATTTCCGATATAAGTGTTGGCTCCCATAAATACTGCACCACAGGAAATCGCCATCAGCATTTTGACAGCAACGGTTCCCACGGTCGTTGCAACACCTGTCGTGGCACCAAGTGTACCTGCGGTGGTAAGGAATACCAGATAGGTTGGTGTATTGTCCAGAAAGCTGGAAAGTGCACCGGTCGCCCAGAACATCTCTAATGGTTTCGTCAGCCCCAGTTCTGCTCCCTTGCTCTTTAAAATCATCAGTGCCGGCTGCATGGTGATAAAGATACCGATAAACAATACTGCAACTTCCTCGATGGCACCCCAGGTAAAATGGTTCTTGGTACGAACCTCTGATTTTGTGGTTTTAAACGACAGAAATGCCGCAACCAGAATAATCACAATCTCGATCAGTGTCGGCACAGCCAGTCTTACACTTCGAAAGATCGGAACGCTGATGACACTTCCATCTGCATTCTGGAAAGCTTTCATTCCCGGAAGAACGCCACTTAATACAACACCTGCCACAATCATAATCATAAAGATAATATTGTGCAGACCATTCACCTTTAACGTGGTAGTCGGTCTGGAGATATCCGGACGCATGCCAAGTGCAATATCCCTGCGATATGCACGGCGGTCAATGAAATAAAATACGGTCAGAAGAATTACCATATTGAATATCAGTACCGGGAACAGACGCAGACTCCAGGTAAATGGAACTCCTCTCATAAATCCCATCAGAAGTGGCGGATCACCGATTGGTGTCAGACATCCACCCATATTGGAAATCAGGAAAATGAAAAAGACCATAATATGACTCTTATTTCTTCTCCAGGAATTCATCTGAATCATCGGACGCACCAGAAGCATACTTGCACCAGTTGTACCGATACAGCTTGAAAGCAGTGTTCCGATCGCCAGAAGTCCGGTATTCATACGCGGGGAACCCACGAAATCTCCTTCCAGGTTAATGTTTCCTGAAACACAAAACAGACCAAACAGCAACACAATAAAGGAAAGATAATCATTTACAATACATTCCAATACCGTTTCTGCAGTCTCTCCTGCACCGTATTTTACAGCAAACGGAATCATAAATAAAAGTGACCAGATGAGTACCGCCCAGCCCTTATTTTTATCCCACCATTCTCCTTTTACCAATGGGAAAATTGCGATACATAATAAAAGACCGGCAAACGGTATGCACAGCCAAAGCGGTATGTTACCCATTTTCTTGTACCTCCTTATAATCTCTGTATATTTTACACCTCAGCCCCCAAAAAAGTAACCGCTAATTCGTCAAATAATTAACAAAGTTCCAATCTCCATTTCACTTATTTTTGTATATTTTCTCCATATAAAGAAAGCCTGCATCCACACGGTGTATTTTATTTCACAGGCAGCATTTTGTCACAAAATGAAGAGAAGCCTCTCCGTTCCCGGATCGGCTTCTCTTCGAGGAGTTTAGTTATGAAAATGTTTATTAAATAAAAAGGGAATAATGTAAAGGAATGATTTCCGTTTACATTGTCTAGTATATGCAAAAAATGTGTCCATATTATGTCCACTTCAAAAACAAATTCTAAAATCATATTCCAAAAATTTTAGAGACATTTTATATATTTAACAATTTCTTACATAATTCGATCTTGCTGTCATCGGTCAGACTGTTTTCAAATACCACCTGTCCACGTTTCTGCCGGCCGCAAAGCAGATCTTTCTCCTGCAGTCTTCTTTTCATCTCACGTGCGGTTCCCTCGCCTCCGTCAAAAATTTTCACATTCTCCCCCAACACCTGCTGAATCTGTTTTCTGGCAAACGGATAATGTGTGCAGCCGAGTACCGCTGCATCCACCTGGTTTTCCCGGTAAGAATAAAGCAGATCTTCCAGATATTTATGAAGATCCTCTCCGTCGAGATCTCCCCGCTCAATAAAATCCATCAGACCCGGACACGGCAACGGAAGAATTTGTGCTTTCTCTTTGTAGCGCTCCATCAGCACATGAAACTTTTCTTCATGAATTGTCATCGGGGTTGCCATCACAAGGACTTTGGGATGTTCCATGCAAAGTGCCGCCGGTTTCAGTGCCGGTTCAATCCCGACAATCGGAATATACGGATACATCTCGCGCAGTTTCCGGACAGCAGCACTGGTGGCTGTATTGCAGGCAACCACAAGACCTTTTGCCCCCTGGTCAAACAGCTTTCGTGCACATCCGATCGTCAGTTCCCGTACTTTTTCTTTTTCTTTTGTTCCGTATGGCGCATTTTTAGAATCCCCGAAATAAATAAAATCTTCCTCCGGCATAATCCGGATCAGTTCCCGCAGGACACTGATTCCTCCCACTCCGGAGTCAAATACCGCAATTGGGTTTTCTCTTTGTAATTGATATTCCACAGATCTGTTATCCTTTCTTAATTGAAAAAACATGGTTCAGTTGTTATAATAGTAACTAGTAAATAGCAATGGAGAGTGACAACTATGCTGACTGAAAAAAATATTTCCGATAAATATAAATACTGTGAATTTTGCGGACGCACGCTTCCAAAACATTATGAAGGAACGCTATGTCCCACTTGTCAGGAAGCACAGCTTTTCCGGAATGTGCGGGATTATATCCGCGCCAACACTGTAAATGAATATGAAGTTGCAGAACATTTCCATATTCCTCTCCGGCAGATCAAAGAGTGGATTCGGGAAGGCCGGATCGAATATCATGAGGTCAACACAGCTTCCACTATCTCCGGCATGCACTGCCAGCGCTGTGGTGCTCCGGTTTCTTTCGGTACCCTGTGTCCGAATTGTCTGAAACTGATGAACACACAGGGCAGATCCGTTGCCCCTGCCATTTCACCGGATTCACGCATGCACTATCTCGATACCCCTTCTGACAAAACGAAATAAGAACTATCCACTCACAGGAAAGGGATGCCGGATTTCGGCACCCCTTTTTCTTACGCCTGTGTACTTCTGCGAATTACTTTTTGTCTGTATTTAAACTCCACTGCTTCCAGATATTTATCATCCGGTTCAAATTTGATCAGCAGTGTCTCGCCTTCCTTTTTCAGAACCATATCATAATATGCAGTATCTTTGTCATGAGAGGTATAATCAATCACCTTGACACCCTCTCTCTCGTATTGTGATACACTGCGATCTCCAGCCGGCGCAATCTGAATTACATCATCCATCGGATAACCTCCCAGTGACTTTCTGCGGTTCTTGTTTAAAACTTTTGCGAAGCGGACTTCCCCGTCAAAATAAGAATACTCAAACTCCTTGGAGTTTCCCATCAGAACAAACCAGACAATTCCGCATACCAGTGCAACCGGTAATGTAATGCCACTGGTCAGACATGCTGCAAGCAGACTCACTACTGCAAGTACAAGCATCAATGTCCCCACTACTTTTGCAACCACGGTCTTCCGGACCGGTACTAATACATATACTTCCAATCTTCTATCTCTCCTTCATTTGTAGTAATGTTAATTATACTCCATCCCACACTTTTTTTCCACTAAAGAATATTTTTTTCATAAATACAGTAGATTTTTTGTTCCCCAGCCCTTACAATAAGAGATATTATTTTTCGTTTATTTTCGGAGGTGCATATGATACATATTCCAACAGAAAAACTTGCAGATTTTGAAAAAAACATCCGCCGTGAATGGACCATGACCAATGGAATCGGCGGATACGCGGGAGGCTCCATCATCGGTGCCTGCAACCGGACACATCAGGGATATCTGATTGCCAGTCTGCATCCCCCGGTCGAGCGCTATCTGGTATTTTCCAAAACCAATGAAAAACTGACACAGGGAACCCATGTTTACAATCTGGAAACTTCCCAGCATGCCGGGAAAGGACATTCTCCCATCCGCACGCAAGGACAGCGTTTTTTAACGGATTTCTCCTGTGACGGAACTGTCTGCTTTTCCTATTCCGCCGGCAATATCCGTATGGACAAACATCTGGCCCTGCTGCGGGAATCAAACACAGTTGCGATCTCCTATACGATTACAAACCAGGGAGAGGAAGCCGGACTTTCCATCACCCCGCTTATGAATTTCCGGGAGCACAGTGCATCGTCTGCCGTTTCTGACCTGCAGTTTACCTGTGAGCCAAACACAGTGGGCGGTTTTACTCTGATCCCGGCTGCTGCACCCGGACTCTGCATCGAGCTTTCCTGCAGTGCCGGCAGACTTTTTCCACGTGAAAACCAATACGACGTGGATATGCAGTACCAGACGGAAGTAGACAACGAAACGGCGGGACTGGATACACATTTTTGCCCATATGATCTGCGTTTTACACTTCCGGCACACAGCAGTACAGAGATTTCCCTGCTTTGCACCGTCCACCCGGTACAGGACACCCCTGTGCTTTCCCGCCCGCAGGCAGATACCGCAGCAATCGAAATCGCACACGTACAGGAATATTATGATTCCTTAAAACAACAGGCGGGATATGGCGATGATGCTTTTGCCAATACACTTGTCGTGGCAGCAGACCAGTTTCTTGCCCGGCGCGATTCCACCGGACTTATGACAATCCTTGCAGGTCTTCCGTGGTTTACCGACTGGGGCAGAGATACCATGATCGCTTTTTCCGGGCTGACACTGGCCACCCGGCGGTTTTCGGATGCCCGGGAAATTCTTTTGACCTTTGCGCAGTATGTCCATCACGGCATGGTCCCGAATATGTTTCCGGATGACGGGCAGGACCCTCTCTATAACACTGCAGATGCCTCTCTGTGGTATTTTTATGCCGTGGACGCATATTTGAAGGTTACCGGACAACCATCGGATTATGACTATATACAGCGGCGTATTTACCCCGTTCTGCGTGAAATTATTCATGCCTATGCACACGGCACGGATTTTTCCATCTATATGGATGATGACGCCCTCATCCATGCCGGAAGCGGATTGGATCAGGTAACCTGGATGGATGTCCGTGTCGGTGACTGGGTAGCTACCCCGCGTCACGGAAAACCGGTAGAAATCAATGCACTGTGGTACAATGCGCTGTGCGTGACTGCGGAACTGGCAGAACATTTCAAAGAAGATTCCTCCGTTTACCGCCAGCTTGCCACTCGTGTATCTGCTTCCTTCCGAAAAGAATTCTGGAACGAAAAAGACGGATGTCTCTATGACGTTATTGAAGAAAACGGCAAAGATGCAAGCATCCGCCCCAACCAGATCTATGCCGTCAGCCTTCCACATACCATGCTCACGGCAGAACAGGCTCTGCAGGTGGTAAATACCGTAGAGGAAAAGCTGCTTGCCGGCCCCGGCATACGCTCCCTCTCTCCGGAACACAAAGACTATCACGGGATCTACTGTGGCTCTCTTCCGAAAAGAGATGCCGCTTACCATCAGGGAACCGCATGGGGATTTCTGATGGGTGGCTTTCTGACCGCTTACATGAAAGTCCACCACCACTCTCCGGAAGCAAAAAAACAGGCAATGGCATATCTTGCACCGGTACAGACCCACCTTTTGGAAGAGGGCTGCATTGGTTCTATTTCCGAAATTTTTGACGGTGATGCCCCGCATACCTGCCGTGGTTGCTATGCCCAGGCATGGAGCGTTGGAGAAATTCTGCGCTGCTACACACAGGATATTCAAAAAAATCAAAAATAATGATTTTTTTCTTGACAAGAAGATCTCACTCGGATATAATACTAAATGTTCCGCGTGAGATTTTCAATTAAGAAATCCACTGCAATGCCTAGTTAGCTCAGTTGGTAGAGCAGAGGACTGAAAATCCTCGTGTCTCTGGTTCGATTCCGGAACTAGGCACTATATGCGGGTGTAGTTCAATGGTAGAACACCAGCCTTCCAAGCTGGATACGTGGGTTCGATTCCCATCACCCGCTCTTTTAAAGAAACTGTTTATCCGGTTTCTTTTTTTATACTCTTTTTTATGAATATCCTGTCTCATACCACGTAAAAAGGACGGCTGCATCTGCAGTCGTCCTTTATATCATGTATGGGTAATAAAACTCGCTTAGAAGAGATCTACACTTCCGAAGAACTTGTCATTGATTACATAATATGCCTTGTACTCTTCCGGCTTTACATAAATATTTAATGTCTTAATGCATCCGGCACGATGTCCCTCAGCTACAAACTGTTTCTTTACCTTATCCTCAAGTTCTCCAAGATTTGCAGCATTCTGCTGATACTGAACAATGATTTCGGTCTTTGCCGGCTGTTTTTCTTTCTTTGCCTTTGTAGCAGCCTTTGCTTTCGTTGCAGCTTTCTTCACAACAGGTTCTGCCTTCTCAACAACAGCCTTTGTTGTTGCCTTTGCAACTTCTTTTGCCTTCTCTTCTACAACTTCTGCTTTCTTTGCTGCTGCCTCAGCAACATCCCCGACTTTTGATTCTACCTTTTTTGTAGCATCCTTAACCGCATTTTTAACTTCTGTCTTTCCCTCTGGTGTCTTCATCAGCTTCACGTCAGAAACTGCTTTGTTTAACTTCTTCTCCTGCATAACGATTCCTCCTAACCAGAATTATTCACATACTAAAAATTTTTCAATTGCATCAAGCGCTGCTTCTTCATCGGCACCCTCCGTCACAATATCAACCGACATTCCATCGGATGGATTAAACGCCATAATTCCCATAATGCTCTTTGCATTAATTCTGCGGTTATCGCTCTCCAACATAATATCGCTGTCGAACTGACATGCTACCTGAACAAGTTCTGCGATTGGATTGTCGTGTCCTTCTGACACATTAGAAACGATCACATTTTTCTTACTCATACGCTCTCCCTTTCCAAAACTGTATAACATATTCTCAAATATATCTCACTTATCCAGGAATTGCAATATATTAACTTTATTTCTGTTAAATCTTCACGAATCATCCATAAAACCTTGTCCTTAATTGTTCATTTTTACAATGAAAATTAACGGTCCAAATAAGTAAAGAAAATGTATCCTGCTTTCCGGAACCAGTCATCCGCATCTTTATAACTTTTTGACCTCGTGGAATGGGTCTGCGGATCATAATAATAAATGCTTCCAGAGGTATATCCCGTCACTAATACGGCACTGTCTGTTCCGGTCATTGCAAATACCGGGCTGCCCTTGCTGACATAAAACAGAATCTCCTCTACTGTGCAGCCGGATATATCAAGAACAACTGAATCTTTTAATGTATTTTCAATCGCGCTTTTCGGGGTCCCTCCATTGTCAATCAGTTCTTTTACACTGAGCCCGTTTCCTCTGTAATTAAGCATGGCACTGACCGCCTGAACCACGGATGATGAACTCTTATCCGCATCGTTTACTTTCAGGCTGCTAAATGCCGTCTGTGCCGATTTACGCGCACGCATCCATACATACTGCTGCTTGGAATCCACCACAACTCCCATATTATTATTGGCGCAGACGATGGCATCCGCGATCTCATCGGTTGCAAACAGCACATCACCTTTTTTGTACACATAAAAGTATTCCTGCGACTCCTTATTTTTCACGGAAACATCACGCGGATTTTCGAGTAAAACAGATTTGGAAGTCAGCATTTTAATTTTGGATGCATCTGCCCCATTTTTCATCATAAGCTGGTACTGTGTTTCCTTGCGATCTGTCACGGTTGATCCCACGGTAACTTTTTCTTCCGTGTCTCCCTCACGGTTCATGATCGCATCGGTTCCTGCAGCCACATAATGTCCGCCGGACTTTTTGATCAGATGAATGGTAATTGTATAATCCTCCACCGAAATGGAACCGATACTTCCCCTGGACGGTTCATACGTCTTTAAGATACTGTGTGAATTTTCGGAAGTATCCATGATGGTTAAATTTTTCATCGGGAAAACCGTATTTCCCGCTGCTGCAACCATCACCTTATCTTTCTTTGCTGCTCCGTAAATAAAATCTTCATCGATAAACCCAAGCGGAAGAATATACTCTCCCTTTTTTGCCTTGATATCATAGACAGAAGCATTTTTCAAATTCATCAGGTGAATCACATCGCTTTTGTATTCTTTGTCGCTGTCTACCCACGCAAAATACTGATTCGATTCCGACACTTTATAACAGCTTTCTTTCAGATCTTTCACAAGCACTTCCGGAGTCCGCTTGTCCGTATCTATACTGTAAAGTTTCTGATCCATGATCAGGTAAAATGTCCCCTTTTCGTTCACATACATTAACTGCCCCATCTGTGCTTTGAGTATTTCATAGGAAACATCCGACGGGATAAAAATTTCTTCCTCTATAGTGTGTACCAGACCATCATAATGATATACTGCCGTGCCCACTTCGCCTTCATGATCCCCACGGTTCATATATCCATATACAACAAAATCAATACTTCCCGCTTCATCCACACGGGCAATTTTGATATCATGCTGATCCCAGTTATCCCTCGCATTGATCCCCTCTGCCCCAAGGAAACTGAATACCTGTACAATCTTATTATTTACACGGTCAAAGCACCAGAGTTCTCCCTGCTGTACAAACGCGATCACATCTCCGGTCTCACTTACAGCATATTCAATATTTTTGTCACGTATGCCAAGTTGGATCTGATTATTATCTGTAATAAACCGGTTTTCCCCACGGAAAATCTGATTTAAAGTACGCTCAAAATTTAAGACATACATACGGGATTCCGTCATACGCAGACGATAATATTCTTCCACATTATAATACTCGGTTTCCCCACCGGTTCCTTTGGTGGTCACCACATACCGGAGTGTGATCACATCATAGGAATCATTGATTTCCTTGAAAGATGCCTCGAGTTCTCCCATCTGCTCCGGTTTTAAATCTGCCCAGGTAATCTGGTTTAAGGTACAGCTTAAATCCACATAATTGAGTGTACTGGTATCGCCTGTTGCCGCATCCATATATTTCGGAATAAATTTATTTGCATCATCCCGGAATGTATATTCATGAAACTGCAGTGCAAAATCCATACATGCCTGGGTATCGTCGTTTTGTGTCTGCATCAGCCGGGTGTAATACCGGATCTTATTTTTTCCTGAAGCAAGAATAACAATCAGTTCATATTCTTCCCCTTTTCCGAGAATATTCTGGATTTTCAGGTTTGCAGAGATTTCATTATTTTTTTCTTTGATCTCCTGTGCATTTCCCTTTGCAACCAGCCGGGAATCATCAAGACTCCGGATTTCATAAGCAATGCCTCTGATTTTTTGTCCATATGTATTAATTTTCAGCGGAAGCAGTCGTGTATGGTCTACCGGCACAATTCCATCCCGCATCTTTGTAATATTCATTTCCGATACATATCCATGCAGCTGTGCCACGCTGTTATTTCCTTCATAAAACTGGACGATGGGAAGGGTTGCCTCCTTCATCGCCGTTGTCATATCTTTATTATCCTGATTGGTTATGATACTGAAAACAATCAGTGCTGCCAGAAAAAGCCCTGACAGCACCACTGGTTTAATTACTTTCCTGTTCATTTATCTTTTCCTTCTTACTATGGCTGTAATTTCTGCCGTTACATCCATCTCCTGCATCTGCGATGCCGGCAGCGCCGTTTGCACATTTCCGCACCAAACAGCACACCGATCATACTGCAAAGCCACGGATTCCCACATTCCCGTTCCTGTGTTGTCATAGTTTCTCCGGCGATAGAAGCCGGAACCATTTCGAAATATGATGCCGCCTGCATGTTTCCTTCGATCCGGTTCTCTTTCTTTTTCTGCACTTCGGACAGCTTCCGGTAAATTCCATCAATTTCCATCTGTATCATCAGGCGGTCCGGTTCCTCATCGTAGATGCGGCTTCCCTCATATTCCAGCTGGTCAAGCCTCTGTTCCACCAGCTCCATGATCTCTTTTGTCTCTGCCGGATAGTACTGTTTCATTCGTTCCATATCTTTTTCATATTCCATCTCTGTCAGGTACATACTCTGCATCGGATATGTCATATAAAACGGAATCTTTGGGTAAAAATCGTTTGAATAATCCACTTGCATGCTCCATCCTGTCATCATTATAGACTATGCCATGCAACGGTTTTTTGTTCTTATTTTCCTACTATTTTTAAGCATATCTGCTCGTATTCCGGATAATTTTTGTGCCGCATTTCCGTTTCCAGTACTCCCTGTGCATTCTTATGGAAATGATATAAATTATACACACCCTTACGGTAGGCATAGTCCTCTCCATTATCCTGAAAATGATCGTAAGAAGCCTCTCCCGGAGTTGTCAGCAGATACAGCGTACGGTACGGCTTTTCTCCAACATACGCCATTTTTTCATACATCGGGATCATCGTTCCTTCTTTCAGGTACATCGGGCACAAATCAATCGGTGCATCCCGCAGGAAATACTTTCCTCCGGTAATTTTCTCTCCGGTCCAGTAATCATACCACTCCCCTTCCGGCAGATACACCATTTTCTTCGTGGCTCCCTGCTCCAATACCGGGGCAACGAGGAGATTTTCCCCTACCAGGAACTCTCCATTGAGGTTATAGGTTTCCGGGTCCTTTGGATAATGCAGAACCAGAGGACGCATAACCGGAAGTCCTGTCTGTTCTCCCTGATAAAACAGATCATACAGATACGGAAGGAAACGATAACGCATCTTTACATATTTTCGATAGATTCCCACCACCTGATCATCAAACTGCCACGGCTCCTGTCTGCGTGTTCCCTGACAGGAATGATTTCGAAACAGCGGAGAAAATACGGCAGCCTCGATCCACCGGGTCAGAAGTTCCGGGGTCGTATCCGCACCGAATCCGCCAATGTCGGTTCCGGCAAACGCAAATCCGCTCATACCGAGATTACACAGCTGCGGCACCATCATCTGCAGATGCGACCACAGACTCTGATTATCTCCGGTCCACACGGTCGCATATTTCTGTGTTCCTGCATACGCTGCACGTGTGATAACAAACGGACGCTTATCGGAAAGTTTCTGCAGTCCCTCAAAGGTTGCACGGCTCATATAATGTCCATATACATTGTGCATTTCCGCATGATTTGTCGTACGCTCCTCATCATGAAATACAACATCCTGCGGCAGCTCGCCACGGAAACTTGCCGGCTCATTCATATCATTCCATACACCGTCCACACCGATGTCGACCAGAAACTTATGGTGTTTTCCCCACCAGTCGCGTACTTTGCGGCGTCCAAAATCCGGATAATTTGCATCTCCCGGCCAAACCTCATTGACATAGGTAGTTCCCTGTGTATCGGTCGCAAAATATCCGTTCTCTTCGCCTTCTTTACACATAAAATAGTCCGGATCGACTTTGGTTCCCGGATCAATGATCGTTACCGTTTTAAAGCCCTGTTTTTTTATTTCCGCAATCAGATCCCCAGGTTTTCCGTACTTTGCATCATTCCATGTAAACACACGATACCCATCCATATAATCAATGTCAAAATGAATGGCATCACACGGAATATCCAGATCACGGAAATGTTCTGCCACATCACGGATATCTTCTGCGCACTGATAGCCCCAGCGGCTCTGCTGGTATCCAAGCGTCCATCGCTGCGGCAGCGGTGTCCGCCCGGTCAGATATGTATATTCTTCAATCAGATCCGTCAGTTTTTCTCCACCCAGGAAGTACAGATCCAGATTGCCATCATCCGCGCCGTAAAAATAATATTCCGGATTTTCTTTGCCCAGATTGAGATAGCTGTGGAACGTATTATCAAAAAACATGCCATATACGTCATTCTTTTTCTTGCAAAAGAGCACCGGAATCGACTTGTACAGCGCATGATAGTCCTCATTGTGTGCCTGTGGAATATCGGAATTCCAGTTCTCATACTCATAATTTTTTTTATTCAGGAATCCGGTCTTATCACCCAGACCGTAAAAATCATCCCCCTCGTCCAGATCAAACATCATCTGTACCGGATAATCATGTGCGCCCAGATTCGACGTATCATGCCCTTCCGACTCCAGAATCTGTTTCATCTGCTCACTGACTTCCCCGCAAACACTTCTGCCCTGCCGGTGTGTCCGGACAAGCGGAGTCCCGTCCGGTCTCGTAATCACCATTTCCAGATTTTCTCCAAACTGCATCCGGATCTTATCGGTTGCAATTACCAGATCTTCTCCTTTTTGCTCTGCCGTCAGTTCTGTCGCAACCGCCTTGTCTCCATCAATGGCCTTAGAATAATGTTCCTTTGTTCTGTAAGGCACAAAAATATTGACAATATCATCCCTTATGGCTTTCACCACCAGTTTTTGCTGTTCATACTTCACACAAATCTCATTTCCATCCTGTCGGAAGGACATAATTTTTCCTGCTGTACTCATTGTTTCCCCTTTCCGTTACTCTGTTTCCTGCGTTGTTGTATCCGGTTCCTGATCGGTAACATAGTCTGAACTGACATATCCTTTTTGTCCGTTATATTCTGCCTGCACCCATCCGTTTTCTTCTCCCAGCAGTGTCAGCTTCGTTCCCGTCACGAGAACGGTAAGAATTTCACTGTCTGTATTCGGCTCTGCACGGAAATTTACGCCATCCGTGCTTGTCCATACACTCTGTCCGTCTTCGTCCAGCGGCTGTTCCGTTACCGGTGGCAGATTGCTGTTGTCTGCCGGCGGTGCATTATTTGTGATTTCCGTTTCCGGTGTCTGGTTTTTCCCTGCATTCCGCCCATGAAGCCATACGATAAGTGATATAATTCCTGCAAGCAGTGCTGCGCAGATTATGGCAAAAATAATTCTGGCAATAATGACGTCTTTTCTGTGACTTGCTTTCATGATCGTTGTCCCTCCCCTTCATCTTCTGTACATATAATTGTGGTTTTCCCTGGATCTACCTTGTCTTTTTCCAAAATCAGTTTTCCAATCTTATCCGCCCGGATGATTCCGCCGGAAGGATTGAGCACACTGTCCACGGTATTTACAATCTGTGCATCCACCGTGGAATACTCAAATGCCAGTGTCGTATTAATCAATTTACAGTTCACCATTTTCAGATTTTCTATATAACACATGCCCTGCAGGCTCTCAATCGTACAGTTGACAAGTGTAAGATTTCTGGCATTCCATCCCAGATATTCTCCCGAAATAAAACTGTCATACACAGTAACATGATTGCTGTTCCAGAATGCATCTTTGGAAAGCATGCGTGCATGATGGATCTCCATGTTTTCCACACCATCAAATGAATAATTTCCAACCAATTCAAAATGATCCAGCTGCATATTTTTACAATTCATGGCAAAATAATCCCCGTGTGCCTGCACATAGGACAGGTTTACATCGGTACAGTTCCAGAGGGTTTCCTCTGCATTCGGGAAATTTACATTTGTCAGGGTTACTCCCCTGCAACGGCGGAAATTTTTTGGTGCTTCTACAATGGAATCTCTTACCGAAATATCATCGGTATACCATACCCCAGCCCGCGCCATGTCAAACCAGGTACATTCCTTTACATCGACATGTTTGCAATACCAGAGCGGATATTTCCACCGGAACAGACAATTATCCAGATAAAGACTGCTGCTCTCCTTCAACGGGGATTCCCCATCCTCAAACACACTGTCATATACCGCCAGATTTTCAGACTGAAACAGTGCGCGTTCTCCTGTTAATTTCTGCTGACGAAGCACCTGCCGTGCCGTGTCAAATTTATCGTTACTCATTTTTTATTCCTTCTTTTTCAGCTTGTAATGATTAGGTCTGCTAGTTATTTTACCACGAGATCACCGGAACATTCAAGTATGCTACTCTAACAAAAGCTCCTCGACCGTGACAAACGAATATCCCTGTTTCTGCAAGGTATCTATGACCGTAAATGCCGCCTGTACAGATGACGCCGAAGCATCGTGAAGCAGAATAATGTCCCCCGGCTTAGTATCCTTTAGAACTCTCTGAACCACAGTATCCGCATCGGTCGTTGCCCAGTCCCGCGGATCTACATTCCACAGTACTTCGATCAGATTTACCTGCGCATCCAGTTCCTTCTGCCAGCATCCGTAAGGTGGACGGATATATCCTGCATATTCTCCCGTCACATCATAAATCGCCTTCTGTGTTTTTTCAATCTGCTGCAAAGTGCATGCCGTGCCCACTTCCTTAAAATTAACATGTTTATAAGAATGAACACCGATCAGATGTCCGTCATCATGCATCCGTCTGACTACATCCGGATACTGTTTTACCTCTTCTCCCAGCAGAAAAAAAGTGGCTTTTACACCACGTTTTTCTAATCCGTCCAGCAATTTCGGTGTATATTCCGGATTCGGCCCGTCATCAAAGGTAATTGCAACTGTTTTCATTTCTTTCTCCACTTTCTCCGGCTGCAGTGTCATTGTACTTACAACAGCCGCTGCGTTTCCAATGCTGTATGACAGGAAAAGAAACAGTGCATACCCCACATATCTTTTCCATTGTTTTTTGTCTGCCATTTCATACCACACAAATTTCCTGCTTAGTATATCGTATGAATTTAATCATAAAAAATATGTTGTCCTTATTCTGAATCATAAGTTTCCCTGCTGATGCCCTCCCCGAGCATCATCCGTTCCTCATGCTGCATTTCTTTTTCCCGGATGGCGCGTTCATAACCGGTCAATGCTGCAAACGGAGAAAACTGTGCGGCCCGGTCTTCCGATGGCATCTGCGGATGCTTTTTCGAAACCGGATGCGGCAGATCTATGATGTCATCATAACGATGCGTATTTTCCAGCCGGTTCATGCCCGATGTCCTCCAATCTGTCCGTTGCGCTGCCGCATGGTTGCCCCTTCTTTGAAATTGGTTCCTTTTAAAATGGCATTTTTCCCATAACGCTGCTTAATGGAAAGCATGGCTTTCTGCATCTGTTTTTCCTTCTGCAATGCCTGCTTTTGTGCCTTCTGTTCCTCGGTTTCTTCCGCAAAATCAAACAGGCTCATCTGCTCATACGTCTGTTCTTTTTGTGCCTCCTGCTCTGTGCGTACATGGCATGCCGTAACATAGATCCTGCGGATCAAAAGATCCGGATTTATAATTCTGTCATATAATTCCAGTGTTTTTTCTACTACCGTAATGGCAGAAGATGTATGATTTTGCAAATTTGCCGTCCCATGCGCATGCTTTGGAATCTTTCTTCCGTAACGATCCGTAGTCACTTCCCCGTGATATCTTTTTGCCCGCACCGGGTCTGTCAGATTTTCGATATCATAGCCAACCGTCAGCACTATCTGATCCGTCACGAGTCCATGCTCCACCAGATCCAGTACCAGCTGGTCTGTCATTTCCTGCACAACAATCCTTGCTTTATCTGCCGGGTACGGACACTGCAATACCTGTCCCGATCCGGAACTGTTCGCCTGCGGACGATACGCTTTGATCTGTGCAATCGTGCACGGTTCGTACCCCCAGGCATGATCAATCAAAAGTTCTGCATTCACACCAAACAGTTTGTAAAGCAGATCTTCACTATAATAATCTGTTTCTTTTCCGATGGAGCAGCGCGCCACATCTCCCATGGTATACATTCCGTTTTCTGCCAGTTTCTTCGCATATCCCGGTCCAACACGCCAGAAATCCGTGATCGGCCGGTAGTCCCAAAGCAGTTTACGGTAACTTTTTTCATCCAGCTGGGCAATGCGCACACCGTTTTCATCCGCATCGATGTGCTTTGCCACAATATCCATTGCGATTTTGCACAGATACAGGTTGGTTCCGATCCCGGCAGTGGCCGTGATCCCAATGTGATCCTGCACATCCAGAATGATAGTCTGCGCCAGCTGATAAGCTGTCATTCCATAGGTTTTCAGATAATGTGTCACGTCCATAAACACTTCATCAATCGAATATACATGAATATCTTCCGGCGCCACATATTTCAGATATATATCATAGATCCGCGTACTGTATTCCACATAAAGTGCCATCCGCGGAGGTGCCGCAATGTACGACAATTCCGGCTCACCGGTTTTTCGGCTGCGGTTTACCTGTTTTACTTTCTGAACCACTTCAAAAAGCCTGGCCCTTCCCGGAATCCCATATTTTTTCAGGGATGGAGAAACTGCCAGGCAGATGGTTTTTTCCGTGCGGCTTTCATCCGCCACCACCAGATTGGTGGTCAGCGGATCAAGTCCACGCTCCACACATTCTACGGATGCATAAAATGATTTCAGATCAATTGCGATATACTGCGGCATACCTTTCCTCTCCCCAAACAGACATTCGTGTATGCTCTCATTATATCAAAATCCGATAAGATTGCAACGCTATTTACATTCCGTCACAAACACTTCACATTTCTCTAAAATCAGCTTATTTTCAGCATTTGTTCGTTTTTTATTTGATAAAAGTACCTTTTTTGCCGGAACTTCCCAATCCAGTTCTATGGTATCTGTTCCAAAATTTGCCGCCACCAGAACCCGGCGCCCCTGCAGGATGCGGTAATATGCCATTACGTGATCTGCATTCTCATATGCCGGCTCAAATTTTCCATAAGTAAACAACTCCCGATATTCCCCGGATTTGCGCAATGCGATAAGTTTTCTGTAATAATGCAGAACCGAATCCGGCTGCTCTTCCTCTTTTTCCACATTGATCACCGGATAATTATCATTGACTTTCAGCCATGGAGTTCCCGAGGTAAAGCCCGCCTGCGGCGCATCCTTCCACTGCATCGGCGTCCGTGCATTGTCCCTGCTCATGACCGAACATACGGCAAGTGCTTCTGCATCCGAAAGTCCGGCCTCACGCGCCACCCTGTACTGGTCTTTGGTACTGATATCATCGAATTCATCCACACTGTTCCATCTGGCATTCTGCATGCCAATCTCCTGCCCCTGATAAATAAACGGAATTCCACGCAGCAGAACACTTACTGTACCAAGCATCTTTGCCCCGTCCGCATTTTGCGCATAATCCGGCAGAAAACGGGAAACGCCGCGCGGCTCATCGTGATTTTCAATGATATTTGCCTCGAACCCGACATTCTGTACCCGCATCTGGGAATCTGTGATTGCCCTTTTCCACGCATCAAAAGAAATTTTTGGTGCGTCGTACCATCCGTGTTCCCCGTCACTGAGCATATGGGCACTGAAATCAAAAATTGTAGAAAAATGTCCATTTTCTCCAATAAAATCCGGCAGGTCTTCCACCCCAATGTTAAATACTTCCCCTACCGTAAATGCATCCTTTTTGGCAAATGTATGATTCTTTAAATCTTCAAGCAGCTCATCGACACCTTCTACATTTTCGACCATACGCCAACAGCTTGCCAGTCCATCGTCACCATCCGGCTCCATATCCGGAAATGCCAGATCTTTTTTAATATTGATGATCGCATCAATCCGAAAACCTGCCAGTCCTTTGTCCAGCCACCAGTTGATCATCCGGTAGATTTCTTCCCTCAGTTTTGGATTTTCCCAGTTTAAATCCGGCTGCTCCTTTGCGAACATATGGAAATAATATTTGTCCGATCCCGGTACCGGCTCCCAGCAGTTTCCCCCGAAATAAGAACGGTAATTGCTCGGTGGATTTCCATTCTTTCCCTTCCGGAAATAAAAATAATCGGCATACGGTCCGTCCGGATCCGCCAGTGCTTTCTGAAACCATTCATGCTTGTCGGAGCAGTGATTGACAACCAGATCCATAATCAGATACATATCTCTCTTTTTGGCCTCCGCAAGCAGTTCGTCGAATTCCTCCATCGTTCCGAATTCTTCAGCGATTGCATAATAGTCCGAAATATCATAGCCCTGATCCACAAACGGGGACTTATAGATTGGAGAAAGCCAGATAATGTCAACTCCAAGTTCCTTTAAATAGTCCAGTTTGGAAATAATGCCCCGCAGGTCACCGATCCCATCTCCGTTTGTATCGCAAAAACTCTTTGGATAAATCTGATATGCCACCTTGTCATGCCACCATTTTTTCTGCATGTCCATGTCCTCCTTCGCCTGTATCTCCATGTCCTTTGACAATTTGTTTCTGTAACATTATACTGTCATTATAGTTTGGAATTTCAAAATTATCTTGCATAATTCTTACTTTTTATAACACAATACTGCTCTCATAAGACAAAGGAGAATTTTCCATGAAACGGTTACAGACACTTGCCCTTGAACAGAAAGAAGATGCCCGTCACGGTGACGCAACCTTCCCCATACAGAAATATATCACTTCTTTAAAGCCGGATTATCCGGTCGTGACAACTCACTGGCACGAAGAGGCTGAATTTACACTCATCACCGAAGGAGATGCCAGCTACCAGATCGACCTTACTTCCTACGCTGTGGAAAAAGACGATCTGATTTTTATCCCGCCTCTGCTGCTGCACTCGGTCTCCCGCGGACAGTCTGCGCTTTACCAGTCCGAAACCTATGTGTTTCACATGAACTTTCTCGGTGGAAATGCGACCGATATCTGCTCCACCCGTTATCTGATGCCACTGACCAATGAAGAACTGTCGGTTCCCTGTCTGATCCGTCCGACCCATCCGGCTTATGTATCTCTGCGCAAAATTTTTGCACAGATCAGTTCTCTCTTTGCAAATCCGGTTGAGGGATACGAACTGTCCATTAAGGCATTACTGCTGCAGGTTATTTTCCTGCTCCTGCAGTACCGTACCCCGGACGGGAAACGATCTGTCGACACCGCAAACGCCTCTGAAAAATTAAAAACCGTACTGGACTATATCCATCTGCACTATGCCGAGCCGCTTACGGTTGCCGGTCTCGCTGCCCAGTGCTATTTCAGCGAATATTACTTTATGCGTTTTTTCAAAAAACACATGAACATGACCGTAGTGGAATACCTCAACAATCTGCGATTGGAAAAGGCTGTAGAACTGTTTGAACAGGGAAGCACCTCCATTCTGGAGGTCTCTCTCGCCACAGGATTCCACAACCTTTCCTATTTTCATAAAGTTTTTAAACGGAAATTCCACATGACACCCAGAGAATTTCTGAAAAAACTATCGTCTTTTTAAAAGCCCGTCACAAAAAGCCCGATATTTAATGCTGTAACTACAATTGCAATTGCCCAGAGAACCATTTTAAGTCCGGTACTGTTTGCATACTTTCCCATCACTTTTTTGGACGAGGTAAGATAAATCTGCGTAAAAATAGTGATCGGAAGCTGTACTGCAAGAAGCATCTGGGAATAAATCAATCCCTGAAACGGAGACCGGATCAGCAGAATGATAAGCGCTGCCGGAATCATCGTAATCAAAACACCCTGTCTGGTTTCTTTCGTCGCAATATCATAAGGTTTATTAAAAATTCCGGAAAAAATCGTTCCTCCCGCCATCCCTGCGGTAATACTTGAAGAAAGCCCGGCAAGTAAAAGGGCAATGGCAAAAATCACCGTTGCTTCATTTCCAAGCAGTGGTGTCAGCATATTTCCCGCAGTCGTCAGATCATCCACCTGGTTTTCCCCTCTCTGATAAAACGTCGCCGCCGCCATGAGAATCATGGCGCTGTTAATCGCCCATCCGATGATCATGGAAAACAGCGTATCCTTAAATTCAAATTTCAATTGTCTCTGAATCACCGCTTCTTCTTTCAGATTCCACTTCCGGCTCTGAATGATCTCCGAATGTAAAAACAGATTGTGCGGCATGACAACCGCGCCAAGCACGCTCATGATAACCGGCATCGCATGCGATGGAAATACCGGTTTTACCCATCCTGTGGCGGCAGCTCCCCAGTCAATTTTCACCATACAGATTTCAATTAAAAAGCAAAAACCAATCAGAGAGACAAAAAGCATGATCAGTTTTTCGATCCTTTTATATGCATTGGTAAATTCACAGAACAAGACCACGGCAAGGATCAGCATGCTGCCCACTTTGATCGGAATGTGGAACAGCATCTGCAGTGCAATGGCACCTCCTAAAATCTCTGCCATCGCAGTCGCAATGGCAGCGGCTACTGCCGTTGCAAGAATCACATTCTTCAATGTCCTGTTTATGTAACGGCTTGCTGCCTCGGACAGACACAATCCCGTCACAATCCCCAGATGTGCTGCATTGTGCTGTAAAATAATCAGCATAATCGTTGAAAGAGTTACCATCCAGAGCAGGGTATATCCATATCCCGATCCGGCTGCAATGTTGGATGCCCAGTTTCCCGGATCAATAAACCCGACTGTTACCAGCAGTCCGGGGCCGATAAACTTCAAAATATTTAAATTGTCTTTTTTTTCTTTCCTGTTATTTTTATTCATACATCAGAAATCCTTTCTTTTCATACTATTCACGCAGTTAGTTTTAACTAACTGCATAATACACAAACATTGAACTTGTGTCAATGAAACGGCATTTTATTCCCGTTTTTTTATGCATAATTATTATTGACATGCGCACCAATATATCATAGTATTTATTTATGTTAGATATAGTTTTCAATACTACATTAGTTAGTTTTTATTTACACATTGTAAGAAAGGAGATTTTACCATGCAATTAACAATTCGGGAACCCGGAAGCGCCATCACACATTTTATCGGTTGCCTGATGGCTTTGATCGCAGCCTCACCACTTTTAATAAAAGCCCATGGAAATACAACCTATATGCTTGCCATGACCATTTTTGCCACAAGCATGGTTTTATTGTACGCAGCAAGCACAATCTATCACAGTATCTGTCATGTATCTGCTAAGGTACTCCGGAATTTTCAGAAGCTTGATCATATGATGATCTTCGTTCTGATTGCCGGATCTTATACCCCTGTCTGCATGATCATCTTAGGCGGCAGAATTGGATATACCCTTCTGGCTCTTGTATGGGGAATTGCAGTGGCAGGAATCATTATCAAAGGACTCTGGATCACCTGTCCGAAATGGTTTTCTTCCATCATTTACATTGCCATGGGCTGGACGTGCCTGCCAGTATTTACCCAGCTGTGGACGGATCTCCCGCATGCCGCATTTGGCTGGCTTTTAGCGGGCGGCATCATCTACACCATCGGTGGTGTAATCTATGCTCTGAAACTTCCGGTATTTAACGCACTTCACAAATACTTCGGCAGCCATGAAATTTTCCATCTGTTCGTGATGGGTGGAAGTGTCTGTCACTTTATCTTTATGTATCATTATGTAATATGATCATTTATTTTCTGTCACGGTTCGCAGGTCTCCCTGCGAACCGTAACTATTTTTCCACTTTTGTGATCTGCTCTGTGGTGCAGTCATAAACATATTCTATTACCGGATCTTCTTCGGAACCGGACAGTTTCTCTGAACTTACTGCAAATGTTATCTTCTTTGCAGTAAATTCTTCCGGAATAATATAGCCATTTTCGTCATCAACATTCTGTGTGAATAACAGTTTATTATTCTTTCCGTTCCGGTCACAGCGATACACATTCATCTTATTCATGTGTGTTCCACCTTCCGGATAGGTCGCATAATATACTTTACCATCTGCAATCCGTGCTCCGGTAGTATCGGTTCCAAGCTTCTTTTTTGCTACCCCTGTTTTACCATGGTATGCTTTCGGTTTCAAATGGGTTAAGAAAAACGTAAGAATTTTCCATATTTTCACAAAAAACGGCTGATGCCTGCATAAAGCTGTTCAAATTTCATATACTGTTTCTAACAATTATAAAACCGTGAGGAATCTATGTCTTTAAAAACCAATCTGTTCCGTTTTATTTTTATTTCTGTACTGGGTGTTCTTCTCCATTTCACCTATGAATGGTCCGGAGATAACGCTGTCGTCGGGTTATTCTCAGCTGTAAATGAGTCCACCTGGGAGCATTTAAAACTTTTGTTTTTCCCGTTTCTGCTTCTGACCATCCTCGAAGTGCTGCTCCGCGGCAATATGCTTCCAGAACAGTTTCTCCCGGCAAGAGTTCTCGGTATCCTCGCCGGAATGGGCGGGATTGTGGTCGGATTTTATACGCTGCGGGGTGTGCTTGGCCGAAACTACGATGCTTTAAATATCGCTTTGTATTTTGCAGGGGTTCTTCTGTCATTGTTTGTCGAAAACAAACGATATCGCAAGTCTTCTCTTCTGTCGACGAAAGCCGCAGCCGCTGTCCTGCTGTTGCTTACGGTTGCATTTTTCGTGTTCACCTATTGCCCGCCGGATATTGGATTGTTTTGGGATCCTACAGTCGGCCTTTGATGGTGTAGTGCTACCACAGTCTCATCTGTACTTTCGTTGTCCCGATCCACACCCAATACATTTCTGCCATTCATATATATCGGAAATTTAAACCGGAGACCTTTTAATATTCTGCCATCCTTTTGCTCTTCCTCATAGATAAACACATCAGACAGGAAGCTCTTCAAAAATGTCTTCTTTTCCAGATCTGTAAATTTATCATACAGCTTATCAAAGAATAAAAGGAACTGGTAAACATTATCTTCTGAGATTTTGTCCTGCCTGATATTATAAAGTCTTGTTTCGACTTCTTCTATGGCATTCTCAATATCGGTGATTTCATCATACAGCTTATCAAGTCGTTCCTGCATGTCATTGTACTATCCGTTATTCTTCTTGCATCAAGCATTACCGCAGCCTGCCAGATAAGCATGTTACAATTCGGATATTCCTTTATAAGCCTCAATGCCCATTCGTAAGTCTTCTCGTAGCCTTCTTCTAAAAACATTCTGTCCATCTTCCTGATAATTTCTTCGATTTCAGTATCTGAAAGTTTTTTAATTTGATCCATCTGTTTTCCTCCTCTCTGATTTGATTATCCCATGATTTGATTCCCAATCACACCCACGCAACGTAGAATATGGTGAATTTTACGGTTTCTATGCTACGTAGGGTGAAATTTGAAGTCACAGAATCATTTCCCATAACAAAGATGAAATAAATGGTTGAAGGAAGAACATAATAAGTACTACAGATGCACATATTATGTAAAAGTCGTTCTTTTTTGAATTTTTCACTATTTTTCTTGTAAAAATACCTGTAAACCAATATGCAATTAGATACCCGACTAAAGTACCTGCAATGTTTGTAATAATGTCATCTATATCTGTCGCTCGTCCTGTGAAAATTTGAGCTATTTCGATAAATGATGTCATTGCAAATCCTGCTATAAATACTTTTTTTGCATTCCTGAATTCTTTCCATAACACTGGCAAAAAGAAGCCAAAAGGAACAAACAATAACACATTCAAGCACGCATTACTAAAATCATTTATCATATATATAAAAGGAATTATCTGATGCTACCGGCATTCCCATTTCAACGCTTGGCAAATGAGACTTATATAAATGGTCTTTTGCTTCTTTTCTGTAAAAATCTGGAGATGAAAGTCACTCAGCTTTCTGTAGAAGAAAAGTAAACATTAAGAGAAAGAGACTCTTTATTACTGTTGTAGTCAAGTAAATAGTTTTTTACAGTGCTTTTCGCTGTCTCTAGCCAAGCTGTCTGGCCGGAAATTCTGCTGCTGCACTCACCAGCTTTTCGACAATCTCAAGCTTATCGCCTTGTTCAGCGTAAGCACAAAGTATAACGGCTGCCGCTATTATCTCATCCCTGTCTGCCACACATACCGTGGCACCAGTTACCTTTGACAGGCTCTGTGCATATGCCTGTGATATGCTTTTGAGGCTTCCCACCTGCGAATATTTCTTTAGCACTATCGTCTCGTCTGCATCCATATATATTTCCAGCGGGCTGCCCTCCTTGATATGGAGCATCCTGCGCAGTTCCTTCGGTATGACTATTCTGCCGAGTGAGTCTACTCTTCTGGTCAATCCTGTAATTTTCACTTTATTGTCCTCCGTTACTTTTGCATTTGCATTCATGCTTTGGAGGTAGTATATGGAAATCTGTATGAAATATGTATAATTCAAGGGGGAAAAGACATCATCTATGCATGCTTGCATGCAATTCGATGTATGTCTTATTGACCCGCACTACACTGAGAAAGTAGCAATTTACTGCTTAAAGGCAGTAAATTAGCGGATTAAATATGTATCTATATCCATCAGCTCTCTCTCATCTGCAATATCTACATATACACAGTCATGCTTCTTTGCCACACTTCTGCCACCCTTATCACCCTCCAGTGATAAAAGCTGTGGTATAAGCGATGAATTAAATACACACGGGTTGCCTACAGCATCTCCACAACGAAGTGAAAACGCCAATCGCTTACCCCCTGTATTTTTAAGCACTCTGTCTATTAATTTAATCACGCTTTGACTTTTTAAATATGGCTGGTCAGCTACTGCAAACATGTAATATTCCTCTTTTTCGGCAGTATGATGCGTCACTTCACTGCTTTTCTTAAGCTTTTTCTGCTCCTGCACCGCCATAATTCCTGCCTTTATAGTGTAGGATATGCCTTTTTCGCTGTCCGGACTTATGACTGCATGGCAATCTGGGATACATGCGCAGTAGTCCAATATTTCCCGGTAACGGGTGACAACTGTTATATCTATAGTCTGGCTGTCTGATTTTGATTTATTATATCTGTTTTTAATTCCCACCAAACGATCAAGCAAATGCCTGTACATAGGTTTTCCATCCAGCTCATAAAACAGTTTGTTACTTCCAAAACGGCGGCTGTTTCCAGCCGCCATGTATATGATATGAATCATTTCACTCTAAGGTCCTTTTCGTGCCAGTTTGGGTCTACCATTCCCATAAGTATTTTTTCAGGGGTAAACGGAACTGTCCTGTGCCATACGCCTGTTGCGCGATAAATGGCATGTGCCAGCGCAGGAGCCGGTGTATTGATAACTATCTCACCGATTGACTTAACTCCGAATGGGCCTGACGGCTCATAGCTTGTCTCAAATTCGACATTGATATTGCCCACATCCTGTCGTGTCGGTATCTTGTACTGCATGAGGTCATTTTCTGCGATTTTTCCACCGGCATTGTAGGTGACATTCTCATAAAGCGCCATGCCTATTCCCTGACCTATGCCGCCCTCGGTCTGTACACGCGCGAGGTTTGGATTGACCGGAATTCCGCAGTCCACAACAGCCTGATAATCAAGTATTTTAACTGCTCCTGTCTCCTTATCAAGCTCTATCTCGACCATTCCTACCATGTATGGAGGAGGTGAAACAGGTGATGAATATGTCGCTGTGACATCTACAGGTATCGTGTTGTTGACCTGTGATTTTGTTGCTATATCGGAAAGACTTACGCAAACCTCCCCATTGTCTGCACCGTCCGGATTTATGATATACACCTCTTTGCCGTCAAAATCCACCTCTGATGCAGCATGGCCCAGCATCTGTGCACCGATTTTCTTTATGTTTTCACGAAGCTCAAGTGCTGCATTCTGTGTGGCCATTCCTGTAATGTAGGTGGTTGATGAGGCATATGAACCTGAATCATAAGGAGAAGCATCCGTATCCGCTCCAAACACGGTTATATCATCCGGCTCGCAGTCAAGTACCTCAGCCGCCATCTGCGCAAGTATGGTATCACAGCCTGTTCCCATGTCTGCCGCGCCTATCATCATATTGTAGGTGCCACAGTCTGAAAGCTTTAAGGTACACGATCCGACATCTACATTTGATATGCAGGAGCCCTGCATTGCAAGTGCCATGCCTGCCGCACGAACCTTGCCATTTCCCATATCGCGGACAGGATACTTGTCTGCCCAATGGAAATTATCCGCACAGTGCATTATGCATCTGTCGAGTGCACATGCATTGGCTGTCTCGCCAAAATATGCCGGCATAAACATGCCCTCACGGACGATATTTTTCAAACGAAGCTCAACCGGGTCTATATGCAGCTTTTCAGCGAGCTCATTGACAGTTGATTCAAGTGCAAAGATACCCTGTGTAGCTCCATAGCCTCTATATGCTCCTGCCGCCTGCACGTTTGTGTACACAACATCGCACGAAAATCTGGTTGCCTCGCAGCCTCCTGTATAAAGAGGGAGCGATTTATGACCTGAGAGTCCTACTGTTGTAGTGCTATGCTCTCCGTATGCTCCACCATTTGACAGCGTATAAAGATCTATCGCCCTTATATGACCATCCCTCATTGCTCCAAGACGCACGGTGACCTCCATCTCATGACGCGGTGACGCGATAGTCTGGCACTCTTTTCTGCTGTAGATTATCTTGCTCGGACGCTTTGTCTTCCAGGTAACAAATGCCGGATATACCTCACAGACCGCTGTCTGCTTGGCACCAAAGCCTCCTCCGATACGCGGCTTTTCAGCACGCACCATGGACTTAGGAATATCGAGTGCATTGGACAGTATTCGGCGCAGGTGGAAAACAATCTGTGTCGAGCTGATGCAGTGAAGCCTGCCGTATCTGTCTATCTCACAGTATGCTCTGCAGGTCTCCATATATGCCTGCTGCGCTGCCTTTATGCGATAGGTGTGCTCAATAATCTCATCGCACTCCGACAGAATTTTCTCTACATTTCCATGCTCATCCTCCTCATGATGAATGAGATTGCGCTTTACAACGCCTGTATTTATGCTGGATGACCAGTCATCCTCAGGATGCACAAGCACCTTGTTGTCCAGCGACTTTCTGAAGTCAAGCACCGGCTCAAGAATCGTGTACTTTACTTTTATCATGTTAAGAGCCTTGTCTACAGCCTTTTCCGATTCACCTACCACAATAGCGACAGCGTCACCTACACTTCTAACATGACGGTCAAGGATTAGTCTGTCGTACGGTGACGGCTCCGGAAAGGTCTGGCCTGCGATAGAAAAACGCTTTTTCGGAACATCCTCCCAGGTGTATACTGCGACCATGCCCGGTACCTTAAGAGCAATATCTGTCTTTACATCCTCGACAATTGCATTCGCATAGGGGCTTCTAAGAAGCTTTATGACAAGCGCATCACGCGGTGTGATATCATCAGTAAATACCGGCTTTCCGAGTAAAAGCTGGCTCGAATCCTTCTTCGGTATACATTTTCCAACTGCGTGGTAATCCCTTCTCGCGCGGTTGAAGCTGTTTACATTAGTTTGATTTGTGCTCATCCTGCCACTCCTTTCCGATATCCTCTCCGTAGACGCCTGCCTCGAGATTAAGAGGTGCGCCCTCCTTCTTACTGTTTAAGAAATTTCTGATTGAGCGGAGCTGACTCTGATATCCTGTACAACGACACAGATTTCCTGAAAGATACTCAAGAACTTCCTCATCAGTCGGGTCAGGATTTTCTCTTAAAAGTGCCACAATATTTACAATATAACCTGGATTACAGAAGCCGCACTGATCCGCTCCCTGTGCAGCAAAAAATCCTGTAAACTGCTTAGCTTCCTCCTCAAGTCCCTCAAGGGTATCCACGGCTCTGCCGTCTGCCCTGCCTATCGGCATGCTGCATGACAGCACAGGCTTTCCATCCAGAAGCACTGTACAAAGACCGCAGTTGCCTGACTCACAGCCCCTCTTCACTGAAAAGCAGTTGTGCTTGCGGCAGAAGTCCAAAAGCACCATATCCTGGTCAACCGAGTCGATTATTAACTTTCCATTTAATTTTATTTTAACATCCATATACATGAATTCCTTCCTACTTAATGCTCGTGCATTGATGTCATCACACTAATAAAGCTTCCAAAGTTTCCTGCATAACTTCCATGCATCCGGTAGCGATTACCTTATATCATCGCAGATGTCAAGCGACTGTGTGACAGCGCGGCGTGTAAGCACCCGGCAGATCATCTCTCTGTACTCGGCTCCTGCTCTGATATTGCTTCCAAAACGGATATGCTCTGCAACATATTCTGCAAATTTATCTATTTTTGCATTGTTCTCGGAGTTCTCCGTCAAAGCTACATTACCGTGCGTCTTTGCATCTACTATACCATCGAGTATGCCGTCCTTATCCCACACAGGCTCTGCCATATATGGTGATGCTCCGATGACCGCCACATACCTGCCGTTTCTATTTGCCACTGCACATGTGAGCACAGGAAAGTCTGTTGACTGGTTTCTCTGGCTTAAGTATACTACGCCCTTTGCATTTTTCGGCACTATTACTGATACGAGCACATCGCGCGTGGTTCTTGGAAGTGCCGCAAACTCGTCCAAATCCATAATTCCTGCCTTGTGAAGCTGCACCTTTGCTCCCAGCGCCCTGAAAATCGTCATGACATCTGAAAATCCAAATCTGCCCCAGATGCTTCCTCCGACAGTCGCCACATTTCTAAACTGCACTCCGACGATATGTCTGACCGACTCTGCGATTGCACCGTGTGTATATGCATTCAGGGTTTCATGTGTCTCTATCTGCCTGAGGGTTGCATATGCACCGATTCTAAACTCGTTTTCATCCTCATCAATCCGGTCAAGTCCGAGATCGCACAAATCAATTGCCGTGCCAAGTGTCTTATTTTTCATTTTGAGCCAGAGCATGCCGCCCAGCACAAAATTCGGTTTTTTCTGATAAAGCTCATAGGCTTCATCAAGGCTTTGCGCCCTCACATACTGATTGTAATAAAACATATTTTTCTCCTATATCAATACATTTCAAGCTCATACATGGCTTCCCACCTAATGTCCTGCTCCTTCATAAAGGCTATGAGGCTCTCCCTGTCTGAAAGCTCTGCACGCCATGCCAGACCACAGCCCGCCGATATAGCAGACGGAAGAGGAATCGTGCGCCCCGGAATACCACATGCCTTGCCCTTGATATCCAGCTTTAACGGCGCTGTGGTAGTCTCGAAGGTAATGATTAGCCGCTTTTTCTTTTCTCTTACCAAATTATTATCCATCACATCACACTTAATATAACACTAAGGACTCACAATAAGAGAGGCTGCAGCCATTTTCTCGGCGATATCATACATGTTCGTCACCTCTCCGACTGCAAGCTTATCTGACAGCTCATAGTAATTCAGACATGTTCCGCAGGTAAAGATTTTCACGCCACGATTCTTAAGCTCCTTTAAATCCTCAAGGCACTCTGAGCCATCACAGGTCAGCTTTGCTCCTCCATTGTAGAAAAGCATGGTTTCAGGCGGATTGTCCTGCTGCGAAAGTGCATAGATGAAGCCCTTTATGAGTACACTGCCCAGCTCCTCGCTGCCCTCTCCCATATAGGAAGAGCGGATTACAACGACTCTGTTATCTGTAGCCGGCCTGCATGTGTACTGTGAAGCTTCGTCTGTATCCGAAAACGCTCCTGTGTTAAGAGTCTCAATTGTCAGCTTTACACTGTAGCTTCCGTCGTCGAGCTTATTGCTGTCGCAGCTATAGCCCTTCTGTGCAGCCATCTTTTTTAAATTTTCTACTGCAATTTCATTGTCCACAAGTGTCTCCACTGTGTCCGGCTGTGTGAGAGCCTCAATTGCCTTCTTTGTCTTTACTACCGGGATTGGACATGTATCCCCGATTGCATTTACTGTAATCATATTTATAATCCTCCCTATGTTATTTAACTTGTCAACCCTCAAAATGCAGGGCATGCAGCCTGTCAGCATATTTACATAAGCTATGATCGCTTAAAATCAGTTCACATATATCGGCACATCGCAGCGCTTAACAAATCGTCCCACCTTTGCAGCCGGAAGCCCTGCGGCTTTAAGCTCATGCAAAAAGGTATCTGCCTCAAAGGCTTTTACTGCAAACAGCAGTCCTCCTGAGGTCTGCGGATCGAAGAGCACCTCCTCCATTGAGAAAGGTATATTTTTTGCAAAACGCACCTTGTCACCTACATGGTTTCTGTTGCGCTGCGCCGCTGCCGTGAGGAAAAACTCATCTGCGCATCGCAGTGCTCCGGTAATGACCGGGATGGAAATCGAGTCGATAAGTGCTGTTATATCATCATTTAACATCTCGCTCAGATGTCCTAAAAAACTAAAGCCCGTGACATCTGTGCATGCATGTATTTCGAAGCTGTGACTGATTTCTGATGCCGCGCGGTTTAGTGTGGTCATGGAGCTTACCGCATCCTCAATTGCACCTAACGGAGCTTCCCCGACACGGTTTGCGTTGCACACAAGCCCAACTCCGAGCTTCTTGGTCAGTATAAGCACATCTGACGGCTGCCCTGTATTGTTGCTGTAGATGTGTTTGGGATGAACTGTGCCCATGACAGAAAGTCCGTATTTCACATCGCTGTCTGCTATGGAATGACCACCTGCAAGTGTACCGCCTGCCTCTATCACCTTGTCAGCGCCTCCCTGCATTATTTTACCGAGTATATTCAAATCCATTTTCTCAGGGAAACAGACGATGTTCAACGCACTCTTAACTGTGCCGCCCATCGCATAGATATCACTGAGCGCATTTGCGGCCGCTATCTGTCCAAACGTATATGGATCATCAACCATCGGTGGAAAAAAATCAAGCGTCTGGACTATCGCCGTGTCATCTGAAATTCTGTACACTGCCGCATCATCGCTGCTATCATATCCGACGAGCAGATTGCTGTCTTTTTCGCCCTTTGGCAACTTTGCTAAAACATGACTTAACAAATTCGGACCAAGCTTTGCAGTACAGCCACCGCCTTTGCAAAACACTATTTCCTGTGGCATGTTTGCTCCTTTCAATTGTTTAATACTGTTTATCTCAATGCCGCAATCTGCATAAGCGCTTCAGCGGCCTCATTTATCTCATCATTTGTATTATAATATGAAAATGAAAATCTCACCATACCCTGTTTTTGTGTTCCAAAGAATTTATGCATCAGTGGTGCGCAGTGTATGCCGCTTCTTGTTGCAATGCCATACTCATTCATAAGTATATCCGACACCTCAGCAGAATCCATATCAGCTATATTTACTGAAACAATCGCACAATGTGCTCCATTATCGGGCAGCATGTCGAAATCCCCATATATCCTGATTCCCGGGATTATCTTTATTTTCTTTAGAAAAGCCTTCATCAACATATACTCTTTAGCATATATGTTATCCACACCAATTTCTTCAATCGCCTTTATTCCTGCCAAAAGCCCTGCAATTCCCGGGCCATTTAAGGTACCGGCCTCAAGTCTTGTCGGAAGCTCCATAGGCTGGCTCTCAAGAAAGCTGAGCACGCCGGTGCCACCGCTTTTAACCGGCTTTATATCTGCTCTTTCTCCCACATAAAGTCCTCCGGTCCCCTGTGGACCCATCAGCCCCTTGTGCCCTGTGAAGCAGAGCACATCAATATTCATGTCTTTTACATTTATCGGAAGCACACCGGCTGTCTGCGATGCGTCAACTATAAATAAAAGGTCATGCTTTCGTGCGATTTGCCCTATTGACTTAATGTCCACCACATTGCCTGTGAGATTTGAAGCATGTGTGCAGACGATGGCTTTTGTTTCCGGACAAATTGCAGCCTCTATATCCCGCGGGGAAATTATCCCTCTTTTTATTCCTTCATCACTGCATGGCACAATATCCACGCACACTCCCCTCTCCCTTTGCATATAAAGAGGTCTGAGCACCGAATTGTGCTCGAGCTGTGTCGTAATCACATGCTCCCCCGGCTCAAGCAGTCCGTGGATTGCAATGTTGAGCGACTCAGTGGAATTTGCCGTAAAAACAAGTCTATCCGCATCCTCCCCGCCGAAAAATTCTGTAAGGCACATTCTGGCCTCATATATTTTCCTTGACGCATCAAGCGATGCATCCGACATTCCCCGACCTGAATTGCCGCAGTGCTTCATTGCATCAAGCACAGCATCATATACCGCATCCGGCTTTTTAATTGTTGTGGCAGCGTTGTCCAGGTAAATCATAGTATGTCCTCATTTACTTCTCATCCAAGCAGATAAAATTTCTTTATATAAAGCTCATCATTTATATTTTTGCTAAGCATATTTGCTTCTGTATGCTTTGGAAGATTTGCATAAATTGTTGAATCATTATTTAATTCACACGATACTTCCCATGTTTTTAGTTCTTCAACTATTTTATAATCTTTAATCCTGATTATATTTTTATTGTTATATGCAAGTACCGATTTTGCTTTACTTGCAGATATTATTATATCCTGAGGGAAAACACCTATGTGTGATATGTTGTCCGTATCCATCGCAAGCTGTTCAATCTGCTCATCAGTGACCTCAAATACGCTATCCCATTCCACGGCAAGAACATGATGCTTATCCTGCCATTTCACCTGTGATATATTGTTGCAGCCCACAAGCAGTGCCTGCTCCACAGACATAGGCCGCATGAAGAAATCTTTTTTGTCGCGGACTGCACTCAGCATGCCGCTCTCAATACTTCCGATACGCTCTGCCAGACGATACACCTCATCGCGATTGTGTGACACAAAGATAACAGGATTGTGAAAATCGGAAAGCATCTCCATAAGCTCTGATTCCATACTTCTTTTCACATGCTCATCCAGTGCCGAAAAAGGCTCATCGAGCAGTATACACTCCGGTTTAGCCGCAAGCATGCGAAGCATTGCCACGCGCTGCCTCTGGCCTCCCGAGAGATGAGCCGGATATGTGTCTGCCATGCCATCAAGCCCATACCGCTTCAGCCAGACCTTCACCTTTTTTTCATCGCGATGTCCCATTGCTATGCATATATTTTCCATCACGGTCATTGTAGGAAAAAGTGCATAGTCCTGAAACAGATAGCCTACCCTGCGCTTACCGGGGTGCAGATTTATGCGATTTTTTGAGTCATACAGCACCCGGTCATTTAATGATATAAAGCCTGAATCAGGAGTCTCTATCCCTGCTATACACTTGAGTGTCATACTCTTTCCTGAGCCCGACATACCAATTACGGACACAATCTCGTCCGTAAGCTCCATGTCAACCGAAAGCATGAAATTATCCAACTGTTTTTTTATTTTTACTATGAGCGACATTATTTTTTCTCTTTCTCTTTATGCCCTTGCTTTTGCCGCATATCATATTTATCGATACAAGGCATGCAAACGAAATCGCTATGATTACTATGCACCAGAAGCCCGCTGTGGCATAGTCACCACTTTGGATGACCATTGCTATCTGCTGTGATATGGTCGATGTCTTTCCCGCTATATTTCCGGCAAGCATTGATGTGGCGCCGTACTCACCGATAGCTCTGGCAAAGGCCAGTGTGACACCCGATATGATGCCGGGCTTTGCCATCGGCAAACGTATTTTCCAGAAAACCTTCCACTCACTTATGCCGAGAGTGCGCGCCGCATATATGACATTTTCGTCTATCTGCTCAAATGCCGCTCTCGCATTTCTGTACATGAGAGGGAGTGCAATGATGGTCGCTGCAACCACACAGCCAAGCCACGTGTGTACTACCTGTATACCCATGCTATTGCTTAAAAAACTTCCAAAGGGACGTCTTGTACTAAAAATCCTTAAAAGGATGTATCCAGCCACGGTAGGCGGCAATACCATCGGAAGTGTCAGCAGTCCATCCCAGAATGCCCTCACTCTGCCCTTTGTGTTTATAACAAACTCAGCAAAGGCTATTCCAATAAAGAATGAAAAAACCGACGCTACTATTCCTGTTTTTAATGTTATCCAAAGCGGTGCGAAATCAATCGTTCCCATTATTCATTTACCGTAAAATGATATTTCTCAAATACTGACATTGCCTCATCTGTCTGAAGATATGCAATAAATTCCTTTGCGGCTTCAAGCTCGTCTGCTATAGTGTTGTCACCCTTTAAGGCTGCTATCGGATATATAACATCACCTGTTAAGCTGTTTGGAAGCTTTTCTATAATGTCAAGCTGATTCTCGTATCCGAATGTATCTGAGTAATAAACTGTTCCTATTTCGTTTGCACCCTCAGCTACGGCAGATGCAACTGCACCTACATTTGCACAGCTGTTGATTTCCAGATCGCCAAGTGCCTTTGAGATATCAGAATCTGAAATATCCTGTGGCTTTGAAGCATCTCCTTCAACCATTTTTGAATTTACAAGTGCTACTCTGGTGTACTGTCCTACAGGAACTGTTCCGTCAGCAAGTGCCATATTTTTAGCCTTTGAGATGTCTGCAAAGCTGGTAACTGCCGTGCCACTATTCTTATATGTAACAAGGCACACCTGATTATTTAAAAGATCAACACGAGTATCATCAACCACGCTTCCTGCTTCATAACCATTCTGAAGCTCATCCATCTGTGCCACTCCTGCTGAGAAAAAGATATTGCACTTCGCGCCCTCTTTAATCTGTGCCATCAGAGTTCCCGAACTGTCATAGTTGTTCTGGAAGTTTACATTTGGATGCTCCTTGGTGTAGGCTGCACAAATTTCATCCATAACACTGTTTAAGCTCTTTGCCGCAAAAATCGATAAATCTACATCTACATTACCGTTCTCTGTCTGCGCGCTGCTTGTCACAATTTTATCAGTAGCATTACCGCTCTCTGCAGTATCCTTCTTTCCGCAGCCTGCAAAAAGTCCTGCTGTAAGAATAAGTCCAAGCGTAAGTCCTGCATATGCTGCAAATTTTCTCTTTAAACCCTTGCGCTCCTTTACTGATTTATCAGTGCCTGTTGCTCTTCTTAAAATCACACTTTTAATCTCTCTTTTCTTTTTATTTATTCATCATTTGATCTGCTCCAGCAGCACTGAAATGCTACCTCCGCACACCATTCCCTCATTCTCGGCATCGTCAGTATTCATGCTGACATCAATCAGCTCACATTTGAACTCCTGATTGCGAAACAGCCTCCTGCAGCGGCTTATAACTAAAGCCTCCGCACAGCCTCCGCCTATTGTTCCAACAATACGGTTGTCTGAGCTCACAAGCATCTGTGTGCCAACTCCGCGCGGTGCACTGCCGTTCTTTTTTATGATGGTACACAGTATGTACTTCTCATCCGGGGAGTGTGTAACTGATGCACAATGCCCAGCCACCTCAGTAAGTGCGTCAAGCACTTCGTTATCTATCTGAGTGCAGCTTGTACGCTCATTTTTACACTTTACTATCTCGCTTATCACCGAAAGAGCAATTTCCTCCGGTGTCTGTCCCCCTATTGCAAGACCTATCGGAGAATGTAATCCTGATATAATTTCCTGTGAAAATCCCGATTCTTCAAGGTCTTTTTTCACTATCACAGCTCTTTTCTTTGAGCCCATCATACCCACATAGGCATAGGACTTTGTGAATATCTCTGTGAGGCATTCCATATCGAAGCGATGTCCTCTTGTCATGCATACATAGTAATCATCCGCCTGCGGCTGTAGCTTGGCGAGAGTTTCTTTATAATCGCCGCAAATCACATGGTCTGCGCCTTGGCGCTTTGCATTGTCTGCAAACAAAGGTCTGTCCTCTATCACCCATATGTCAAATGCCAAAAGCGATGCCATGCGTACAAGTGCCGCCGATACATGCCCTCCACCGCAGATTATGAGACGTGGTCTGCTGCCTATCTGCTGTCTGAACATCACAATGGAATTATCATTGTCATCTATTTCATCTGCCCACACATTGCCGTATGCCACTCTTATTCTGCCATCTATATAGAGTGCCTTTGCCCCGGCATGTGCTCCTTCTATGACTGTCAAAAGCTCACAGCGGCTGTCCACAGGTCTGTCCTTTATCGAAGCATATATGTTGGCCGGAATCAACTTCACCTCGTCACCGGCATGAATCTGACCACCTCTTACGACTACCGCAAACACACCCTCCTTTGGCATAATGCACTCGCCCATCCTCTTGTATATGGCACAATGCGAATGGCACTGCTTGCCTATCTGCGTCATCTCAAGGATGGTATCTCCTATGCAAAAGCGTGTACCAAGAGGCAGATTTCCTAAATCAAATCCTGAAATAATTAAATTCTCACCGAATGCACCGTTGTCTATCTGTGCCCCTCTTGCCCTGAAGTCATCTATTTTCTCCGCGGAAAGCAGGCTGACCTGCCTGTGCCACTTTCCGGCATGTGCATCTCCCATGATGCCGTAGTCTGCAACAAGCTCCGCCTGTGGCACCTCTCTCTTTTCAGTTCCTCTCTCTTTGCTTATATTGATTGCAAGAAGCTTTCCCATTATTTTCTATCAGCCCCCTATCCGGCTCATATTTCTTGCTGCATTTACTTCCGCAGCTTCTATCTCTGTAGTCTTTGTCTCTGTAGTTTTTGTATATGTCACTGCATTATCATTAAAATTGTGACACCTTGGCTTTGCCTTTATGGCAGCCCTTAGTGCCCGGACTATTGAAAAATCTTTTTCCGCATCATCTGCAAAATCCCATGAATCAGGTACTAAATCCATCGTCACGCTGCTTCCCAGGCATGGCATAAGCCTGCCGTCAGCCGTAACACGTATGCGGTTGCAGGTGTCGCAGAACTTCCCATGAATTGCCTGAATCAGACCTACTCTGATACCAAGTTCCGGAAAAATGTAATACTCTGCCGGGCCGTTATCCGGAATTTTCCGTTTGTCATTTCCCGAATTAATTTCTTTTGTTTTTTCAGTATTTATACGGCAAGGTTCTCCATACAGTTTTGAAAGTGTACCAATAACCTTCTTATATGGCTCGACTCCGTTGGTGTGTCCTTCACCTACCGGCATCATCTCTATAAAGCGGATATCTGTACCTTTTTTTGCAACATATCGTGTGAGCGCCACCACATCTGTCTGCGGTGTGAGCACCACATTGATTTTCACTCTTATTCCGCACTCTATAGCGGCATTGATTCCATGCTTTACTTCTTCAAGCAGCGGTTTTTTTGTGATGCGTTCATATTCTGACGCATCTATAGTGTCCAGGCTCACATTTATGCTGTCTATGCCTGCTTCCTTTAACCACTTTGCATGCTGCGCAAGCAGTACTGCATTTGTAGTAAGCGATACGCTGCTGACACCCGATATCTTTTTGATTTGTAAAACCATTTCATCAAGCTGCGGATGCAAAAGCGGCTCACCGCCTGTCAGACGAAAATGCTTAATTCCAAGCCTTGTGGCTGCGCGGACTATACAAAGCACCTCTTTTACGCTAAGTATATTTAGTGCATGACAGTGCTCATTATTGTCACAGGGATTGCAGTAATAGCAGTTTAAATTACAGCTATCTATCACCGATATGCGCATATAGTCAATCTCTCTGCCAAATCCATCGCGCATGTTAAAAGCCCTTTCCAAAACCACAGTTAGGAAACGTGCAGACATCACAATTCAGGCAGAGGCCGCCTTCTCCAAGTCCGGCAAGCTCATCTGCATAAATCATATCACGTGCCATAAGCCTAGGCAACACAATATCAAATATCGTGCGCTTATTGTACATGGCACAGCCGGGCAGCCCACATATCGGCACCAGCCTGTCACCTGCATCATAGTACGACAGCAAAAACATGGCTCCCGGAAGCACCGGCGAGCCGTATGACACAATCCGTGCGCCTGTATTTTTGATGGCAAGCGGCGTTTTATCATCAGGATCCACGCTCATTCCACCTGTGCAGAATACAATTTCCGCTCCGGCTTCTATCGCGCGTAAGCATCCGTCTGTGATTTTTTTGTCATCATCATCAAACACCTCATGAAACATCATCTGTGCGCCAAACTCTGCTATTTTTTTTTCTATAACAGGTGTAAATGCATCCTGTATCCTGCCATGGTACACTTCGTTTCCGGTTGTAATTATTGCTGCTTTTCTGACCACAAACGGCTTAATATCAAGGATTGGACCATCCTCACATATATTAGAAGCTTCCTTTAGCTTATCTTTTTTTATGACAAGCGGTATGATTCTTGTTCCAGCGAGCTTATCACCCTTTTTCACAGTGGTATTGCCGTGCCTTGTGGCTATCATCAGCTCTCCAAAGGAGTTGACCTTTTCAAGCTTTTTGCTATCCACCTTAAGCAGTCCATCACAGTCTGCGATTACCTCTATCTTGCCCTCCTTTACGGGGGACGGATGCATTTTACTCACAGTGCCGCAAGAAACGCCTGATTGTGTGTCTGCTTCAATTTTCTTTGTGCCACATGCGCTCATACGATAAAGCACCTCCGCAGCCTCATTCTCGTGCATCATGGTCTCATCATTTTCCCATATATATATGGTATCTTTTCCGACACTAAGCAGCACCGGTATGTCCTCTTTTGTTATGATATGCCCCTTGCGAAAAACTGCATCCTTTTTCACGCCGGGAATAATCTGTGTGATATCGTGGCAGAGCACCTGTCCGACTGCCTCAGTTGTCTTCATAAGCTTCATATAATCCCACACTCCAATTATTATCTCTGTAAATATTAACTATTCCAAACCACACCTAGTACACCGACCGCACTCACTGTCATACTGCAGTAAAATATCAAGCCCATGCTCTATATTTCCCATCAGAAAATCCATGCTCTCCGACACTGCCTTCACACTGCCGGGCAGATTAACTATCAGTGTGTTTTTCCTGATGACGCAAACGCCTCTGCCAAGCATGGCGCGCGGTGTAAGACTCATGCTGTACGCTCTCAGTGCCTCAGCGATACCTGGTGCATTGCGCTGTGCAACATCCATTGTAGCTTCCGGCGTGATATCCCTAGGTGAAAAACCTGTGCCGCCGGTTGTAAGCACCAGATTGCATTTCATGTCATCACTCAACCTGACAAGCTCGTCTGCAATCTGTTTTCTCTCGTCCGGTATGATTTTATATGAAACCACCTCGTACTCATCTTTGGGAAGCATCTGTCTTATTTTCGGGCCGCTTTTATCCTCGCGCCGGCCCGCTGCGCCTTTATCACTTATCGTTATAATCCCTACAGTATACATTACATCACCCTGTTATCCTTGATTAAATGTGTATTTTTAACTATTCAGCTGTATAGTGTCCACTCTTTCCACCGGATTTTTCAAGCAGATGTATCTGCCCGATTTCCATTCCACGGTCTAGCGCCTTACACATATCATATATGGTAAGAAGCGCCACACTGACCCCTGTCATGGCCTCCATCTCTACACCGGTTTTGCCCACACAGGCTGTCGTGCAAATTGCCATGATACTGCTGTTTTTTTCATCCAGCTCAAACTCAACATCACACTTTGTCATAGCAATAGGATGACAGAGCGGAATAAGCATGGAATTGTTCTTTGCTCCCATGATTCCTGCAATCCTTGCCACTCCCAGCACATCACCCTTTTTAGCCGTGCCCGTAGATACAGCCCTGTATACAGCGTCATTTACCTTTATCGTGCCGCAGGCTTTCGCCACGCGGTATGTGTCATCCTTTGCGTGCACATCCACCATGTGGGCTTCCCCTGCCTCATTAAAATGTGTGAGCTTTTCTTTATTTTGTTCCTGATTATTGATATCTAATCCGTTTTGCTGCGTCAATTAATTAATCCTCATTGTAACTGTTCAGTTACCATAATTTATTATCTATTAGTAACTGCACATTTAATAAATCCTTATGCCGTGCTCAAATGCCGATACCGCCTCAAGCACACTGCCTGCTATACTCCTTGCCTTGTCAGAGATCGTAAAACAATTTGAAAGCTCCCCTTCGCGTGGATCGATATCCGCTATCTTGAAGCCTTCCTTGAAATAATAACCCTCACGGATAAGACCTCGTATGATGCCTGTAATTGTAGCATTTACCGGAACATATTCAGACAATTTATTGTCATAGCTTCCTTTATCCGGATATATCCGCGCTATCTCATCGCCCTTTTGCACAATATCTCCGATTTTTCTGACATCATAAATATATCCTGCTGCCGGAGCGTGTATCACACGCTCACTTGTGAAGCCTGCGATATTTCCCGGAACCCCTGTGTTGGGCTGTGCCATGCCATCGGTAATGATGCGCGCCAGATTGTGCCCACGCATGGACTCAATCACCAGATGCACGTCCTTGCCTGCCGTAAAGCCCGGACCTACTCCTATCACAAGCGGTGCCATATTTATTGTGGTGCCCAGATTTTTCTTTGCTATTATGGCATCTACCACAACATCCGGTCTAAAAAGTGCAATTGATTCACCGGTTGGATCTATGAGAAGCGGAACCTCTCCGGCTTCAAGCACAGCTTCGATAGCTGAGTTCTTCCACTTTTGCGATGCAATATGAGCTTGCGGTGTGTCATTTATCCCGGAAATTGTCTCTGCATCATTCAAGGCAGGAAGCAGTCTGGCTGTCAGACCCTCTACAGTTGCGCTCCCATCATACACTGCCTCGCAAAAGGACACCTGACGCCGTATGGCTGCCGGATAGTCTGTCTCAAGCGCTATCACCCGATGTCCTGCACGGTGCAGTCTGTGGATGATGCCTGTCGCAAGATCGCCTGCACCACGGCATATGATTAACAAATTTTTCTTTTTTATCTGATTATTGCTCATATAATTAGTTACCCTGTTAACTTATTATTTCCATGTTTATCTGTAATATGTCGAAATCCGTCCTTCAAACCCGCTGTCGCGAAGCTTTTTGACATAGACCTGACGCAGCATGTCTATAACCGAGTCATCAACCACTACATCCTCTGCCATTCCTAGCTCGTTTTGCATAAGCTCATATCTGAACACGACGTCTTTACATAGCTTGCCCTTTTCCCACGTGCCAAGCACTATGATAACATCTGTGGTGAGCGGATATATGACAGGCTCATCCGCTGCCGGATATTTGAGAGAATGGTGCTTTGCTCCATCTGCTTCGATTATAACATAATCTAACGCCTGTGGCATGTCTTTAATCAGTCTATCAAGCAAATCATACGGCAGTCCGCACATTTTTGGCTTTGACTGTTCTGATATTTTCTGCCCCGCCATGCAATACCCATCTTTTATTATTTTATCCCTTAACGCAAAAAAATCGCAGGATAGGTCAGTGTCAGCTTCGACATACATGTGCGTTGTTGTTGTGACAAGCACACCTTTTCCTCTCCTGTGATATTCCCTTGCAAGCTTATGGACGAGTGTGGTCTTGCCACCTGCGCCCACTATTGAAATCACTTTTTCCATATATCTCCATACTTTCCCACAAACAATAAAGCCGCCGGTGTACTTAATGCACCGGACGGCTTCAAAATACTAAGCGTTAGTCATCCACACGCTTCACATCGTCTTTCTCGTCCATATCCCACATATATGGCGCGTTCTTTGACTTCTTCGGCAAAATAATATTGAGAAGAATAGCGCAAAGTGAGCAAGGCACGATACCTGAACCGCCAAATATAAGCTGTACATAGTATGGCAGGTGTGATGTAGCACCTGTTGTAGCGCCAAGTCCGTAGCCTAAACCGATTGCAACTGAGATAATTGTAATCTCACGGCTGCCGATTGGCTCCTTTGTGATGAGCTCAATTCCGGAAATCAGGATAGAGGCAAACATCATAACCGCAGCTCCGCCGAGCACCGACTGAGGCATGATTGACATGAGAGCTCCAATTTTTGGGCAGAAGCCGCAAATGATGAGGAATATAGCTCCCATTGAAATAGCAAATCTATTGACAACCTTTGTCATTGAAACAAGACCTACATTCTGTGAGAATGAGGTATTTGGCAGTACTCCGAAAAGCGCTGCAAATGATGAACCAAGACCGTCACAGATAACACCGCCGGAAAGCTCTGAATCTGTAGCCTCTCTGTCCATTCCACCCTCCACACAGGCTGAGATATCGCCAACTGTCTCGATTGCAGTAACGATAAACATGATGCCAATTGGGATGATTGCATTGGCATGGAAGGAAATTCCCACATCTGAAAGCTTTCCAAAGCCTATAAAGCTTGGAACTGCTATCCATGCTGCATTTTTAACCTCGTCAAAGTTTACTACCCATGAATATGTGTATTTGACACCGTCAGCAGTCACACCTGTATGTGACATGGTAAGTGTCATAATGATTGCTACAACATATCCTGCCAGAATACCAAAAAGGATGGCAGATGATGAAAAAATACTGCGCGATGGTGCAAAATGCTTAAGAAGCACGATTACTATAAGTACGACCATTCCAAGAAAAAGGTTTGGCAGTGAGCCGTAATCATTTTTGCCTGTTCCACCACAGAAGTAGTTGATTCCCACTCCAAGGAGTGAAAGTCCGATTGCTATAACAACTGAGCCTGTAACGATTGCCGGGAAAAACTTGCGCAAAGGCTTTAAGAAGGCTCCGAGTATGCCTTCGAAAATACCTCCTACAAGGCAGGCTCCCATAATAGCTCCATATGCTATAACTCCGCCGCCACACGCTGCAACTGTATTATTTAATACTCCAAGAAAGCCCGAAGAAGTTCCCATAACGATAGGTACCTTTCCGCCGACAGGTCCGATGGAAAACATCTGTACTAATGTTACAATACCTGCGATAATCATGGCATTCTGTAAGAGAGCTGTTCTAAGCTCCGCAAAGCCTGCGTCCGCTGTGAGTCCACATGCTCCCATAACTATGATAAGAGGTGTAAGGTTTCCGATGAACATAGCCATAACATGCTGCAGTCCAAGCGGGATAGCCTGAGACAGAGGTATTCTGCCCTCAAACTGGTAAGGTGAAGAGTTTGTTGTCTTTTTCATTGGTTCCTCCAAATATTTATACTCTTATTTAATAAAAAATCACAAAATTATTTTACGAGCATAAGGCTATGCGGTCAATTTAGTATTACTTATAATATAATATCCATCTACTTATAAATACATGCTATTGAAATCCAGACATATCCATATCTTCGAGAGACATCTCAACCTTTACTTTCTGCGAGTCGATTATACCCTTGGAAAGTAAAACAACAGTTTCATCTGTACTTTCGTTGTCCCAATCCACGCCTAATACATTTCTGCCATTCATATATATCGGAAATTTAAACCGGAGACCTTTTAATATTCTGCCATCCTTTTGCTCTTCCTCATAGATAAACACATCAGACAGGAAGCTCTTCAAAAATGTCTTCTTTTCCAGATCTGTAAATTTATCATACAGCTTATCAAAGAATAAAAGGAACTGGTAAACATTATCTTCTGAGATTTTGTCCTGCCTGATATTATATAGTCTTGTTTCGACTTCTTCCATGGCATTCTCAATATCAGTGATTTCATCATATAATTTATCTAGCCGTTCCTGCATGTCATTATATTTTTTGTCATAATTCTTATCGGATACAGATAAATGATCCATCTGGTCAGCAAGCCTGTTTTTTGCCCCGGTTGTCTGGCTCAGTCTATCTTTTAATCCATCATATTCCTTGTCAAGCTCCGAAGTATCAATGCTGCTTCCTATCTGCTTACGGATTTCCTGCTCAAACTTTGGGTTCTTTACAAATTTACGGATAATTTCCTCAACTGCCGCATTGATTCTGTCCTCATTCCACTGTCTTTTATAAGTACAGCGATGTCCGTCCACAAGCTTCCTGTGTTTGCATGCATAATAGAAATAATCCTTATAATAGCCTCCATCCGGATGCTTCTTGCGATTTACATTGCCATACATACCGCTTCCACAGACAGGACATTTGATAATCCCTGATAAAATATGTTCGTGCTCAAGACTATGTGTTTTTACCTGTAAAACGCCTGTCTCCTGACGCTTTCTGTGTGCCTGATTCCACATTTCTTTTGATATGATTGCCTCATGGATTCCATCATTTAACATGTATTCCTTTTGTTTTACGATATGATATTCATTTCTTGTTCCCGGAATCTTCTCATTTTTTCTTCTTCCAAATGCAAGCTTACCGCAATATATCGGATTGTCCAGCACACCTTTGACGAATGATGTAGAAAAGCCTTCAATTGTGTTATTCTGGCGAAGCTTTTTCTTATAACCACTGTTATTTAAAAATGCAGCTATCGCAGCCATTCCCATCGTTGTATTGACGAATTTATCATATATAATACGGATAATCTCTGCCTCATCCTCTGCAATGATAAGCTCACCATTTACCAGCTGATAGCCATATGGTGCAAATCCGCCGTTCCATCTGCCTTCTCTCGCTTTCTGTCTGTGGCCTTCCATTGTCTGGACAAGTATATTCTCACGCTCTATCTCTGCTACCGCAGATAACACAGATATCATCAGCTTCCCGGCATCCTTGGAGCTGTCAATCCCATCCTCTACACAGATAAGATTAACCCCATAATCCTGCATTTTCTGCAATGACGATAAAACATCTGCAGCATTTCTTCCAAATCGCGACAGCTTAAATACCAGCACATAATCAACATTGTCTTTGCCACTTTCTATATCCGCAAGCATCTGCTTAAACTGTGGTCTGCCCTCTACACTTTTGCCAGATTTACCCTCATCAGAATATTCCCCTACGATAGACATTTCCTGATAATCTGCGTATTTTCTAAGCTTGTCCTTCTGTGCATCAAGGCTGTAGCCTTCTACCTGCATGGAAGTAGAAGCTCTTGTGTATATGTAACATTTCTGCTGTTTTTTCATCAGATGTTATCTCCTTTTTACTTCCTTGGAAACCTCTTTAATGCTTTCAAGATATGCTTTTTCGACTGGCGTCAAAGTAATCTCCTGATATTTTCTGTATTCTGACTTTGCTTTCTCCAACGCCTGTTTATGACTTACAGAACCAGCTCCAGTTAAAAGTTTTCTATTCACTGATTTAATTCGGTATCCAAGAGATATAATCATATCTAAATTGTAATAAGTAACATTATATGTTTTTCCATCATCTGCAGTTGTTCGGAATTTCCGAACAACTGAATCCTTATCCAATTCCCCTTCTTCGAATATATGCTTTATATGTTCACTTATATTTGATTTACTGCATTGATATAATTCAGTAAGCTGCTATTGTGTCAGCCACACTGTATCATCTTCTATTTTAACTTCTATATTTGTCTGCCCATCATCCGTCTGATATATAAGTATTTCCCCATATTCATCGGTTCCAATTTTATCTGCCATAAGCACCTCTCCATTCCATTACTTCTTAGTTATAAAATGTGAACACATGTGTTCACTATTGTCCCAACTAAATCTTATCATCATTCCAACCTCTGTTCAACTAATACTTTTTCTATTATACAATGCAAAATAAAAGAGACTCCACTCGCCATGAATGAAGTCTCCTGATATATGTATACATCCTACAGCATATTATCTGCAGGATGCCGGCTGCCTACGCAGCCTTTTCGTCCAGAAGCTGTTTTACGCCACCTAAGTAATAACAGAACCGGTCAAATTGTTTCTGTCTGTTAACTTTCTCGTCATCGATTGAAGCTCATCTTTTTGGTCAATTCCTTTTACTCTTTAAAGTATACAGGATGCTTTCAAAATCTTTTTTCATCATAAACAAAATTTCTTTTTAATTAATGTGGCTAAATATTCTGCTGTACCATCTACTCCCAGCAGACTGGAGTTTATCATTAAATCCTTGTGGTTGTAATCATCTGGCTTAAACCCCGCATATTGCAAATGATAAGCTTCTCTTGCTTCGTCAACCTTTTTAATCATTCGTTTTCCTTCGTCAACCGAAAGCCCTAATTCATCAGTACAATGCTGTAACCGAATGTTATAAGGTGCATAAATATAAATATGCATCGTATTTTCCATTTCCGAAAGTATAAAATCACCACACCGTCCAACAATAATGCAACTTTCTTTTTCCGCCATGAAATTAATGATATTCTTCTGGGCCTCAAAGATTTTATCCTGTACTTCTGTGGATTTTTGACGGCCGAGTGGAAATTGCATTCTTGAATAATTGTTCTTAAGTTCCTTTGCTGTTTCTTCATTTTCATCTACAATAGATACAGGCAAATTCAATTTTTCAGCCGCTTGATCCACAATGTCTCTATCATAGAATTCAATCCCTAATATCTCCGACAATTTCATAGCAATCGGTCTTCCCATACTTCCAAATTGTCTAGCAATCGTAACAACGTATTTTTTTTTATTCATACTCATTCCTCTTTTCTACTACACACTATTTCTATCACAATTCATAGTAAATTTAATTATATAACGATACCGGCAACTATAAACGCAACTAAACTAATTGCTGCTGCTATAATGACATACGGCAACTGACTAGTCGCATGTTCCAAATTATCGATTCCCGCTATTCGCGACGACACAAGCGTTGCATCAGAATAGAAACAAGCATGAGAGCCAAATCCTGCACCTGACATAATTGCAGCCATGACAAGCAATGTATTTACACCTAAGATAGCACCTAGTGGAAATGCAATCGGTGCAACCAAGGCACACACGCCAACAAGCGAGGCTGTGCAAAAACACAATACGGCAACCAACACAAAAATCATCACCGGAAACAAGGAACCAATCATATATGGCTGAACTTTTTCGATAATATAGTCTGTCATTCCCATTTTTCCCGTTATAATTTGGAGCACAAACGTTAATAAAAGTACAATATCAACAACTAACATATCCGAAAAACCTCTCGAGAGTATCGGAAATAAATCTTCTGACGAAATAATTTTTCTAGGAATATACATAATTGCACAAACAACTATCGCTCCTATTACAGCCGTAATTAAATCTCCCGTAATAACCGTTAATGCAATCAAGACTCCTACCGGAATTATAAAGTCAATGATTTTACCATCTACTACGTTCTCTGAAATCGTCTGATTATATTTTTTGCTTTTCTCACTATACACCATTCCGGTATCTTCCACACGTTTATATGCTTTCTTCATTCCTCCAAGTTTGGGCATAATTCCCATACAGAAAAGAAATACAATAATCAATGTAGCAATGGGATAAAAACAAAAAGGTGCTGCACTTAAATAAGATTTGATATGATTACTACCAAGAGACAAGAATGCATCTTCCTGTACAAACATACTCATAAGGCAAACACCCCAGCCAGATATCGGAATCATCACACAAATAGGACCACCTGTTGCGTCTAAAAGATAGGCCAATGTCTCTCTTGGTATCTTCTTTTTATCGTAATGTGTCTTCATACAAGCTCCAATTGTCATTGCATTAAGAAGTTCTTCAATAAAAATAACAACACCCATTAAAAATGTCATAAGTAATGTTTTTCGTTCTGTATCGCAAATTTTATCAACTATTTTAGAAAATCCCAGATGCCCATTAGAGGACTGCAATAATGCTATAAACCCACCAAGTAATAACACTATCAACATAACCCATGCATTATTTTCCAGTGCCTCTACAAAAATACCACCTAACTCTGACAATGCATGTGTACCATATAGAACAATTGCTCCTATCAAGCATGCCAAAAACAAACATATTTCTACTCTCTTTGTAGCAATTGCCCCTATCACAACAAATAAGATTAACAATACACTTACTAATCCTAACGACATACTATCATCTCCTTCCCTATCATAATCAATAAGAGGACTGCTCTACCCCTTTGTAGATGCAATCCTCTTCGATTCACATAATATTTATTTCGCTATATAGTTGTAATTATTTTCTTTTAATGCCTTCATGGCTTTATCCGCAGCAGCAAGCGTCTTCTCGGCATCTTCCATTGTATGAGATGCGTTCACGTACCATCTTCCACCAAACATTAGGAACACACCATTCTCCTGCATATACCTCTGGAAATTATTAACGATGTTTTTATCAAATCCCACCAGTTCTCCATCTGTATATAATCTCCGTCTGCCACCCGGAATGCCAAATAATGTATCAAAAACTCCATTTGCTTCCGTAATTGTAAGTGGTATATCATACTTTCTAGAGATTTCCACAAGGCCATCCATAATCTTTTCCTGTACTTTGAATACCTGTTTATAAACTGCACAATCATCTTTTGTCAACTCGTCAAGGGTTGCCAGAACCGCAGCCATGCCAAGTCCATATCCAGGATACGTACCCGGAACAAGCACTTTATTTCCCCTGATACAATCCATGATCTCCTTCTTACCACCCACACACGATACCGGAATACCATTTGATATTGCCTTACCCATTGTACAAAGATCAGGTGTAACTCCGAGAACAGTCTGTGCTCCTCCAATATTTACTCTAAATCCAGTAATGACCTCATCCATGCACATTACAATATTATACTTCGTACATAATTCCCTAATTTTCTCAACAAATCCCGGTTTTGGATATAGACCTTCATGATTCCACACAATACCCTCAAAGTGAATTCCCGCAATAATATCATGATACTTATCAAATGTTTCCTCAAGAACCTCAAAATTATTCCAAGGAATCATAATAGTTTCTTTGCACGCCAAAGGTGATCGACCTTCTGTATAATAAGGATCTTCTTCCGGTCCTCCATGTGTAGAGAAGTCCGTAAATGGAATTTCCGCATTTACATCCGAATTAATCCGTCCGCCTAGAACATTATCACCCCATCCAGCATAATTACCCTGAAACCTAACGATTACATTCTTTCCAGTATAAGCTCTCATAATTCTAAATGCTGCCTGAACCGCTTCCGATCCTGTAACAGTAAACTTGAGTTCTTCAACGCACGGAATCAACTCAGAAAGTCTCTTTGCAACTTCCACATCCATTGGCGAAAACAACAGATTTGAACCAATCGCCGTACCATTATTTTCAATATACTCTACAACCTTTTTAACAAAATTTGGATTCTTATGACCTAAAATATTGGGTCCCATTGAACCATTGTACTCTATATATTCATTGCCATCCACATCTGTCAAATGTGTTCCGTCTGACTTCGCAATAAATAATCTGTGCTCTGTAACATCCATCGGAATACGAAGATTGGAATGTCCGCCTGGATAATACTTGTTATACTCTTTTGTTAAAGCTTCACTTTTGTCTTTTTTTAACATAATCTCATCCTCCTGACCTGTACTAATTCCTGTTAACCTATTGAAAAGATACAATGTTTTTAACATGGCTTTATATTATCAAAGCAAACGCATATTCTCTAGGATAAAAAGGAATACAAATTAGGAAAAAACGGAACAAAAAACTTCCTAGATTCATTTCTAGGAAGTTCACTCACCTTCTTTATGAATACATATTTATTATTTTTTTGGGCAATTCACCCGTTAATTTTTTACATGATAAATTCATGTGCGATTGATCATAATATCCTGATTGCAATGCCAAATCAGACAATGTAACATCACCCTGTCTTAATTTATAATAATTACACATCCACTGAAATTTTATCACTTCACAAAACTGTTTTATGGATATACCCAACAAATCCTTTACCATTTTTCTTAAATATCTACCTGTATACCCTGTTTTATCCTCTAATTCTTTAATTGCTATGCATCCCTGACTATTTATTATTTCCCTTACAACAAAATTTACAATATTATTGGTTTTATAATTATGCGCAACTCGTTGTTCAAGATATGACGACATTATCTCCCACCGCTGCATAAACTGATCTGCTTCTGCCATTCGTTTTTCATACTCTCTACCATTCCATAACGCATCACTCATGGCAATTCTTGAATTATTAATGTCCTTCACATCACAACGAAATAGATTTCCAAGCATCCCTGTTCGCAGTCTCACTCCAAATATACTCTTTACATCTTTCATAAAATCCAATTCGTTCATTTGTTGAAGCGATATAGAACCTCCCATAAAAAAACTATATGCATTATCATCCGTATAGAAAGTCATAATATCTGCACATACATCTGGTAAAGCAACTGTTTTTCCCAAATCAAAATCATCAACCTCGTAAACCTCCCATACAATATCCCTTATAATGTTATGTTCAATTGGTACATAAGATTGATAATTATTATTCAACTCTAAATACGGTTGATATGATAAAAATTCATTTGTTTCCAGCATACAAAGCCTTTTAATACTAGACATAATAGCACCTTCTTTCCTCCAAAAAAGCAAAAAGGCAAAGAAGTAAAAAACTTCTTTGCCTTTTTTAGTATTATACTAAAATTTCTTTTCTTGTCAAGTCTCTTAAGCTGTTGTTGCTCCCCCATCCACATAAATAATCTGTCCTGTTATATTGTCTGCATACTTTGAACATAAGAATACCATCATGTATCCAATATCTTCATGGGTCTGTGCCCCTCTTGCAAGTGGAATATATGTCTTTATATATTCATTCCATACTTCTTTCCTATTTTTTCCTTCTTTCTCCGCCGTATCTAAAATATCCTCCCACATTTTTGTCAACACAATTCCCGGTCCAACTGCATTCACATTAATGTTATAATCTGCACCCGCAAACGCTGCCGACTGTGTAATATAATTCACCGCCGCTTTGGTCATACCATAATGTCCAAAACCTAATCCATGTGGCAAATCACGTCTCCCCGCAAAGGATGTCGTTGTAACAATCTTTCCATGATTATATTTTTTCATTCTCCGTAGTGCACACTGTAATCCGTTATTAACGCCAACTTGATTTGTCATAATAACACGCATCATTTCTTCCTGCGAGCAGTCTACAAATGGTGTCACACAATCAATACCTGCATTATTAATTACAATGTCCAATTTTCCCGTTTCCTTTTCTGCCTGTGCTAATACTGCATCCACTTGATTAATATCACTCACATCGCACGAAATCGCTACCGCCTTATTACCCGCATCCACTATTTCAGTCATTACTCTAACGCAATTAGCCTCTGTCCGGCTTGCAAGATACACAATTGCACCTGCTTGCGCAAGCTGCTTGGAAACAGTTTCTCCAATTCCTTTTCCTGCGCCAAAGACAACCGCCGTCTGCCCCGTTAAATCAATATCCATAATTCCCATCACTGTTTCCTCCAATCTATATATTTAACTTCTTTTCCTGCAACTCAAATAACATCCCTTCAGGATCCATAAAATAAACCCAATAACACGTCACCCCATCACCTAGCAATGCTTCCTGTGGTTCCATAAATGGTTTAACCCCATGTTTATCCAACTCCTGGACCCATTCTTGAATACTATCCACGTATAAGCACAAATGTAGTTTACCTGCACATGCTGCAGTTGGCGGAATCGGTGTCGGAACAGGATCCGTAATCTCTATGAACTCAAGCATGACTCCATCCGGTGTTTCCATGAAGGCTTCTCTATGGCAATGTGTTACATTATCTCCAACAATCCCCATTGCCTTACCTTCATTAACATCATGAAATTCCTCACTCGGACCACTTAACAGCTTCAAACCCAGTATCCCATGATAAAAATTAATTATTGTGTTTAAATCTTTTACTATAAATCCCAAATGACTCGTTGATAATACTTTCATGTTGCCACCTCCTTGTTTTTCTTAATTGTAATATTGTTTTTTGGGGACATCTAGGATAAAAAGGAACTCGTTTTATATATGTTCACTTTATACAAAAAAGACAATGATATCCATTCCGGCTTCCACACAAAGCTTTCGATTTCTCGTCATGGTGTTAGCCGTCATTTCTGCGGACGGGAAAAAGAGCTGGATTCTACATGCAGAAATGTTGTGAAGTCCAGTTCTTTTATTACAGAGAAATGATTTTACTTGACAAAAAAATGAAAGCGGAGTATATTATTAAAGTTCAAAAACGAACAGTTCAAAATGAAAGAAGGTGTATTTGTGATAAATTATTTTGCACATTGTGTTGATGTCGAAGAAGTGTATAAAAATATGATATCTCCAGTCTATGAAAAATACAAATTGACCTATATGGAGTTTACAGTTCTTATGTTTTTAGCAAATAATCCCCAGTATAATACAGCTACTCAAATTGTTAGATATCGTCATCTTGCAAAGTCCCATGTATCTATTTCCATTCGTTCCTTGCAGGAACGAGGATTGATTTTAGGGGAACATAAGGGAGGAAATCACAGAACCATTCACTTAAGTGTGTCGGATAAAGCAAGGGACATAATTGCAGTCGGGCGTGCGGCACAGAACAAATTTTGTGAAATAGTATTTGCGGGATTTTCAAAGGAAGAAATGGAAAAGCTGCAACAGTTTACAGAGCAGGTAAACAGAAATATCAAAGAATATACGAACAGTTAGGAGAGATTTACAGTGGAAAAGAACAAGGATTTTTTAGGTACGCAGCCCGTTGGAAAACTGCTTTTTAAGTTGGCAATTCCTACGGTAATAGCACAGTTGATCAATATGTTGTATAACATTGTTGATAGGATCTTTATCGGTCATATACCGGATGCAGGCAGTCTTGCTCTGACGGGTGTCGGTGTGACCATGCCTATTATTATGATTGTGTCGGCATTTGCAGGACTTGTAAGTTCAGGAGGTGCTCCTCGTGCTTCTATTTCGATGGGAAAAGGCGATATGGACAGTGCAGAGCAAACGCTTGGTGGATGTTTTCTTTTACAGGTAATTGTTTCAATCGTTCTGACAGTGGTACTTTTACTGTTTGGAGAAAATTTGCTGTTAGCTTTTGGAGCCAGTGAGAACACCATTTCGTATGCTGCTTCATATTTGAATATTTATGCTTTTGGAACGTTATTTGTGCAGTTGACCTTGGGCATGAATGCATTTGTAACTGCTGAAGGGTTTACAAAGATATCCATGGTATCCGTTGCTATCGGAGCAATTCTAAACATTGTGCTTGATCCGATTATGATTTTTGGATTAAATATGGGTGTTCGTGGTGCTGCTTTGGCAACTGTTATTTCGCAGGCAGTTTCATGTATCGTCGTTGTGGCATTTTTGTGCAGTAAGAAATCAATACTTAGACTGAAACGTAAGAATCTGAATATTAAGCCAAAAGTTGTGTTCCCATGCATAGCACTTGGAACCGCAGCATTTATTATGCAGGCGAGCGAAAGCGTTATATCTGTATGCTTTAATTCTTCTTTACTGAAATATGGCGGAGATATTGCGGTAGGTGCAATGACGATTCTTACCAGTGTCATGCAGTTTGCAATGCTTCCTTTACAGGGAATTGCACAGGGAGCGCAGCCAATTACAAGCTATAATTATGGAGCAAACAATACGGAACGTGTAAAAAAGACTTTTCGTGTTTTATTAACAGTAAACCTGATTTATTCTGTCACACTTTGGCTGGCAGTAATGCTTATGCCACAATTCTTTGTGAGCATTTTTACTCCGGAGACAGCGATGATCGAGTTCGCATCAAAAGTTCTGCGTGTCTATATGGCAGTCATGTTTTTATTTGGTATTCAGATTGCATGCCAGATGACCTTTACAGCTCTTGGCAATGCGACAAGTTCTATCATTGTGGCAGTTACAAGAAAATTTATTCTGCTGTTACCATTAATTTATATTATGCCACATATGGTTTCAAACAAAACCATGGGTGTTTACCTTGCAGAGCCGGTAGCAGATTTCATAGCCGTAACCTTTACTGCAATTTTGTTTTATTTCCAGTTTAGGAAAGCAATGAGAAAGGTCGAATCGCAGTCTGTATAGCCGTTAAGGGACACTTTGTAATTATATAATGGTTGGAATGCTTCCTTACATAATTGAAATGATTGAACTGCTTGGGTAGATGGGCAATCCACGCCTAATACATTTCTGCCATTCATATATATCGGAAATTTAAACCGGAGACCTTTTAATATTCTGCCATCCTTTTGCTCTTCCTCATAGATAAACACATCAGACAGGAAGCTCTTCAAAAATGTCTTCTTTTCCAGATCTGTAAATTTATCATACAGCTTATCAAAGAATAAAAGGAACTGGTAAACATTATCTTCTGAGATTTTGTCCTGCCTGATATTATAAAGTCTTGTTTCGACTTCTTCCATGGCATTCTCAATATCTGTGAAAAGAAACAGTATGGGGCAAATTTTCCAACCACCAGCAACTGCTGCGCCATACCAGCTTCTTTTCTATATTTTTTTATAACAACGCCTATATCCATTTGCTTCATCTCCTATAAAATTCAAAAGCTTTTGTATACTCAGCATATCAGATTCATATAAATTGCACAATTGAACAGTGTTTATTTTTTATTCAATTTAATTAACCAGCAGGAAATGTTGCATGATTAATCTACTGTTTTGGTTGCTTTGATATTTCTTAGGTTGACGGCTAAATACGCATTAGAGATGTCTCCATCCAAATGCTGTTCTAGCAAGGGATTTTTCCCTTGAACCCTTTGTTTATTATATGTGGTGGCGCTTTTTGCCCCCACTTTTTATGTTCTGATTTCATTGTAATCTTGTTTAGATTCCAGATTTCAAAAAAACGGGGGCGCAAAATGGAGCCATTTTTGAATTCCGGGGGCGCTTTTCGCCCCCAAATAGTGAAAGTGGGGGCAACTTTCTGCCCCCACTAAGGAAATATTGCTAAAATACAGTTTAGATTTACCATACACACAAACTGGGATTTATTTTTTACTTGTGGTTATGCGAAGTAACAAGCATCCCATCAAAAATCCAATGAGAGTCCCACAAGTATTCATAATCACATCATCTAACTGTGCAAACCTTCCAATAAATGTTTGCAAAAATTCTATGCCAATCGAAAATACTGCTCCAAGTATAACGCCATTCCACCAATGCTTGTAGATATTCTTAAAAATAAATACTGGCAAAAATCCATATGGAACGAATAGACATATGTTCAAAATAGTTGCCGCATTAAATCCGTCTTCAAATAATTTAAAACTAATATAACTATCAAGAGGTGACGATATTCCAAAACTACCACCAATAATTCCTGTAATTTTTAATATTGATACAATTATCAAAATCCACAAGAATTGGCATAAACAATTTAAAATCCTAATTTCTATTTTCTTCTTTTGGATAAATTCAATACCCAGTTCGATAATCATAACACCTGCGAAAATAATAAGTGCCGTTGGAAGTAACCTCACTAATATCCATATTCCAGTCCATATTTCCATTGTAATATAACTCACTATCATTCCTCCATAAATTTCATTTATCAAACTCCCTTTATTCCTGCTGAATCATCTTAAAATGCTTCAATGCCTCCACAATTGCACTTTCTTTATCTTCTGGACACTGTGGCTGCCTACTATCTTCTTTAGGCAAATTAGGACTTGGAACAAGTTCCAAGTCTGTCGCAGCAGTCATCGGATTGCCCTGCAAGCAGTCCATTCTCCTCGTTGCAACGCGCAAATTCTTTTCAACCTCAATTCCACATTTTCTCTTTACCTGTGAAATATACAGATTGGAAACTTTCATGCCGGCATTATGTTCAGACACATACTTCTTTATCTCATCATATGTTGCCTTAGTCTCTGCAGATGTTATATCCACATCATCAAGTTCAATCGTTACATTAATGTAATCATCTGGCTTTTGTTTCAGTTGGGACAAAAGAACAACCGTTTCTACATGTCCGGTGTGAGCGAACTGGTCAAATGCCCGCACTTTTTGTAGCTCATATCCACCGTCTACTAAAATACGCAGATCTCTGGCAAGCGTAGCAGAATCACAACTCACATAGACAATCCGCTCCGGACGCATGGCAAGCATCGTGGACAAACACTGCTCATCGCACCCCTTCCGAGGCGGATCTACCACAATCACATCCGGATGGCGCATTCCCGCATCCAGATCGTCGCTGTTATAAAACTGCGGCAATACTTCCTCCGCTTTTCCCACAAAAAACTCTGCATTCGTAATGCCGTTTAATGCAGCATTATTCTTTGCATCCTCGATCGCCTGAGGAACAATTTCCACTCCGTATACCTGCTTTGCCTTCTGGGATAAAAAGAGCGAAATCGTGCCGATCCCGCAATACAGATCCCAGACGGATTCTTTTCCAGTCAGCTTTGCATACTCCAGCGCTGTGCTGTAGAGTTTCTCTGTCTGTACCGGATTGACCTGATAAAACGACTGCGGAGAAATATGATAGGCAATCGCCGTATCTTCCACTGAAAAATCTCCGGTATTACGCAGATGAATATAATCCGTGATGTATGGCATACCCCAGATACATTCTGTGTGTTTTCCAAGAATGACATTGGTGCGCTCGGTATTTACATTATAGGAAATGGAAGTCATCCCCGGCAGCACCGAAAGCCGCTCGATGAGAGCTTCTTTTTCCGGCAGCCGGTCTCCGTTAATAATCAGGCATACCATCACCTCTTCGGTGGTAAATCCATAGCGGATCAAAATATGGCGTACCAGTCCTGTTCCGGTAGTCTCATCGTAAGCCGGAATCTGCTTTAGCAGCATCCATTCCTTTACCGCCATAAGCACATCCTTATTTTCCTCTACCCCAAGCAGACAGTCTTCCACCGGAATGATGGCATGCGTACGTGCCGCATAAAATCCGGTCACAAGTTTTCCTTCTTTATCCAGTCCCACCGGAAACTGTGCCTTGTTGCGGTAGCGGAAAGGGTGCTCCATCCCAACGATCGGCAAACATACCTGCTCTAACTCTTCTTTGGAAAATCCTCCAATCCTCTGCAGATTACTGCGCACCTTGTTTTCCTTGAATGCAAGCTGTTCCTCGTAGGAAAGTGCCTGTATCTGACAGCCACCGCAGCGGCGGTGCAACGGACATTGCGGTTCTACACGGTATGGAGATGGTGTGATAATTTCCTCCACACGGGCATATCCATAATGTTTTTTCAGTTTTGTGGCACGGGCACGAATTTCATCTCCGATCAGCGCATCCTTGACGAAAAATGTCATCCCATCGTACTTTCCGATGCCTTCCCCGTCAACTCCCATATCTGTAATTTTCAAAGAAAATAAATCGTTTTTTTTCATCCTTTTAACCTGCGAAGTCGGAGTCAAAATATCTTTCGGCTCCGACTTTATCTCATCTTATTTGCTTGTCTTGCGTATATTTGTCTCCAGCAGACGGCTGTACCCCTGCCATTCAAGATTATTGTCCGGTACATTTGCCAGAATCTCCCGCATAGTTTCCATCTTTGCATCCACGTTGTCCGCGAAGCTCAAAGCCATCGCTTCAACCAGTGCCGGTTTCTTCGGAGATCCATACTCCAGTTCTCCGTGGTGCGCCAGAATGCAGTGCTTTAACTCATTTTCCAGAACCACCGGAAATCCCTCAATGGAACGGATTCCCTCGCCTACCCACTCGGCACCAATCATAATATGCCCAAGCAGCTGTCCTGCATCGGTATAATCATTTGCCGGAAACGCCGACAACTCTTTTAATTTACCGATATCGTGGAAAATCGCCGCCGTAATCAGAAGATCCCGGTTCAAAAACGGATAATTCTGCGCAAAATAATTACAGTTTCTTGTCACGCTGACGGTGTGTTCCAACAGACCCCCGACAAATCCATGATGTACACTCTTTGCTGCCGAATGAAATTTAAACCGGTCCACAAATGTTTGATTGTCGAAAAATCTGTGCAGCAGCTGGTTCAGGTAAGGATTTTTCACAGAATCAATATATCCTGTCAATTCGGCATACATCTCCTCCACATCCTTGTCCGTACAAGGAAGATACTCCTTAGGATCAATGTCCTCCTCTGAAACACGGCGTGCACGCCGGATCGACATCTGCAGATTTCCCTGAAAGCTGGTGACATCTCCCGTAACCGCCACATAATCCAGCGCGTCAAACTCATCAATTCCCACAGAACCCGGATCCCAGATCTTGGCATCAATCGTTCCTGTTTTATCCTGCAGGATCACATTGTCGTATGCTTTTCCGGCTTTGGTCAGTGCCGCCTGTTTGAATTTACACAGATATACTTCATTTACTTTTTCTCCTTCTCGGAGAGATTCAATATATTTCATAATAACTCCTTATGTCCAATTTTACTGCAAAACCCCTGCTTTTAATTTACAGGTAATCTTTTTATACCCCTTAGTACCTTCCCGCATAACCGTAACCGAATAGGTTTCTTTCGGTGTCAGCTGCAACAGCACCTCCCGGAATTGCTCTGCACTTGCAACCTCCTGGCCTGCAACGGAACGGATCACATCCCCGCTCTGCAGTCCCGCATCCATGGCAGGCGAATCCATCTCAACTTTTTTGATATATACGCCCTTTGGAATATCGTATTTCTGCGCAATATGCTGGGTAACAGTAGAAATGTGCACACCAAAATACGGCACCTCTTTGTCCGCAAATAATAGATCAATCACTGGCATCAGTTCTGATATTTCCACTGCAGTGAGCGTATTTGCAGAAGCCGCACTATAGCTTTGCATCACAACACCGACAAGTTCGCCATCCATATTGATCAGCACACCGCTTCCATTTTCACTGGCAACAATATCTGTCGTGTATACACTGTAATTATTGTCCGGGGTGGAAATTTCATTGTTGGTCGCCGTAATGGTTCCGGTCAGGATCGAATAATTCGTTCCAAGCGGACTGCCGAGGGCAATCACAATACTTCCCTTATGTATGGTGTTTAAACCAGCTGTTTTCATCACGGTGATGGCATTCCTCGTGGAATCTTCCAGATCCTCCAGATCCACGGTAAGTGCCGCAAGACCGGTATTCCCATCGTATCCGACCAGCTTTGCCTCTGCCACCGCATCATTTACAAAGGTAACTTTGATCTTTGCAGCATCTTTAATCGTTTTTTTCTCCGTAAGAATCCAGAGTTTACCTCCACTTTCTCCAATGATCGTGCCACAGCCCTGACCTTCCCGTTCATAAGAGTTGTTAAACCAGTCCGTATCACTGACCACCCCTGTGATCGTAACGATGGACTTATTTGCCGTATTTCCAATGGCGTACAGCTCTGTCTGAATCTGCTGGTAATCGTCCAGCGTCATCGGCTGTCTCTCTTCCGGAGCCTGTGTCTCCTCCTTTTCCTCAGACCCCTGCTCCGTTTCTTCCACCGATGCCTGCTGTGAATCCTGTGCTCCGGTATCCGGCACAGGACCTTCCTCCTGCCGCAGAACCGGAATCATAAAAAGCAGCACCAGACACACAGCCAGCGCAAATACACCCCCACAGGCAGCAGATTCCCCCAACCGGACCCACATACGTTTATAATTCTTTGGTTTGTCCTTAATCTGTTCTCTGACAAACGCATTCTTTGGTTGCTGTTTATCACTCATAACCACTATTATATTCGCATTTCCATGCACTTGCAACAATCACATTATTTTTCTTTTCCAAAATGGCACTTTGCGTTATAATACAAGAGAGAATACTATATAAAAAGGAATATCACTATGAATCAGAAAGTTTATCATACACTTGAATATTATAAAATACTGGAGCGTCTGGCAGATTATGCCAGCTGTGAAGAGGCAAAAGACCGCTGTCACAAACTGGTTCCCCTGACCGATCCTGCGGAAATTGCACATCTGCAGGAAACTACGGCAGACGCACTCAACCGCCTGTACCGCGGAAGTGGCATCAGTTTTTCCGGCGTTCACAATGTCAACGCTTCCCTGAAGCGTCTCGATATCGGTGGCACCTTAAATACCACAGAGCTCCTTATGATCTGTTCTCTGTTGGAAGTTGCCAAGCGGGTCAAAGCATACGACCGAAGCGACCGCAACGATGAAAAAACAGATTCCCTGTCACCGCTTTTTTCACAGATCCAGCCGCTTTCTCCCCTTTTGGATGAAATCCGCCGCTGTGTTGTCGGGGAAGACGAAATTGCAGACGACGCCTCTGCGGCACTTTCTAAAATCCGTAAATCCATCCGGGGGATGAACGATCGCATTCACGCACAGCTGACTGGTCTTATGAACAACACAACCACCCGCAGCTATCTGCAGGATGCTGTGATTACCATGCGTGACGGCCGCTACTGTCTGCCGGTTCGTGCCGAATCCAAAACCTCGGTTCCCGGTATGGTACATGACCAGTCCTCAAGCGGTTCTACCTTATTTATTGAACCAATGGCTGTCGTCAATTTAAATAACGAACTTAAGGAACTGTTTTTAAAAGAGCAGGAAGAAATTGACCGCATTTTAGCAGATCTTTCCAACCGTGTGGCAGAAAACGCAAACGGAATCCGTCAGGATTATACTGTTCTTGCGGAACTGGATTTTATTTTTGCCAAAGCCGAACTTGCCAAAAGTTACAACGGTGTTGCCCCTGTCTTTAATGAAGAGGGGCGGATTAACATCCGCAAAGGCCGCCACCCACTCTTAGATCCTAAGAAAGTGGTTCCGATTGATGTACGTCTCGGTGCGGATTTCCGGCAGCTGATCGTGACCGGTCCAAACACCGGTGGTAAAACCGTCTCTTTAAAAACGGTAGGACTGCTGACTCTGATGGGACAGTCCGGTCTGCACATTCCGGCCGGGGATCGCTCGGAACTTGCCATTTTTCACGAAATTTTTGCAGATATCGGAGATGAACAGAGTATTGAGCAAAGCCTGAGTACGTTTTCTTCCCACATGACCAATATCGTCCGCATTTTACAAAAGGCGGATGACCAGAGCCTGTGTCTGTTTGACGAACTCTGCGCCGGTACCGATCCGACCGAAGGTGCCGCACTTGCCATCTCCATCTTAAACAAACTGCACCAGTATGGAGCGGTCACCATGGCTACCACGCATTACAGTGAATTGAAAGTTTATGCGCTCTCCACAGAAGGTGTTGAAAATGCCTGCTGTGAATTTGATGTCGATACGCTCAGTCCTACCTACCGTCTGCTGATCGGTATTCCGGGAAAAAGTAATGCGTTTGCCATCAGTTCCAAACTCGGACTGGCAGAAAATATCATTGAAGATGCCAAAGGCCGCCTGAGTGAGCGCGACGTCAATTTCGAAGATATGCTTGCCAATCTGGAACAGAGCCGTATCACCATTGAAAAAGAACAGCTGGAAATTCAGAAATACAAAGCAGAAATTGAAGATTTAAAGAAGAAACTGACCGCCAAAAATGAACGTCTGGACAACAGCCGTGACGAGATCCTGCGCAAAGCCAATGAAGAAGCCGTACAGATTCTCAAAGAAGCCAAAGACCTTGCCGATGAGACCATCCGCAATTTCAACAAGTACGGACAGGGACAGGCGCCTATGTCCAAAATGGAAAAAGAACGCAGCCGTGTACGTGACAAAATGAGTGCCAGTGAAAAAGCACTCTCCATGAAGAAAAAGGAAACGGTCAACCACAAAGTACCTAAAAAGCTGCGCATCGGTGATTCCGTGCGTGTACTGTCCATGAACTTAAAGGGAACCGTGCACACACTGCCAAACGCCAAAGGGGATCTGTATGTCCAGATGGGAATCTTACGTTCCCTGGTCAACATCAAAGATCTGGTACTGATTGATGAAGATGCCTCTCCGGCGGCAAAAAAATACGGAGGTACTTCTTCCGGAAAAATAAAAATGAGCAAAGCGGCATCCGTTTCTACAGAGATCAATCTGATTGGTATGACGGTAGACGAAGCCATTGCCCATCTGGATAAATATCTTGATGATGCCTATGTGGCTCATCTGCCATCCGTCCGGATCGTTCACGGAAAAGGAACCGGTGCACTGCGCAATGCCGTACAGGCACATCTGAAAAACCAGCGGTACGTGAAATCTTACCGGATGGGAGAGCCGTCTGAGGGCGGTGCCGGTGTGACCATTGCTGCTTTTGATGTTTAAATACCTATTGATTTTTTATAATAAGGAGGGATTTCCATGTCCAAACAGAAAATACTGATTGTGGACGATGACAATAATATTGCAGAACTTATTTCCCTGTATCTGACCAAGGAATGCTATGATACCAAAATCGTCAATGACGGGGAAGAAGCCCTGCACGCATTTGAACACTATAACCCTAACCTGATCCTGCTTGATCTGATGCTTCCGGGCATTGACGGCTATCAGGTCTGTCGGGAAATCCGTACCAAAAGCAACGTTCCGATCATCATGCTTTCCGCCAAAGGCGAAATCTTTGATAAAGTACTCGGACTAGAGCTCGGTGCGGATGATTACATATTAAAGCCATTTGATTCCAAGGAACTGGTAGCACGCGTCAAAGCGGTTCTCCGCCGTTTCCAGCCTGCCAAAACCGAGTCCGTTGTAGAATTAAAATGTGTGGAATATCCGGATCTGACCGTCAATCTGTCCAATTATTCGGTCATGTACAATGGGCATCCGATTGACATGCCTCCAAAAGAACTGGAACTGTTATATTTCCTTGCAGCTTCTCCCAACCAGGTGTTTACCCGCGAACAGCTGCTGGATCACATCTGGGGATATGAATACATCGGGGATACCCGCACAGTAGATGTCCACGTCAAACGTCTCCGGGAAAAGATCAAAGACCATGAAACCTGGTCGATCGCAACTGTCTGGGGAATCGGTTACAAATTTGAGGTAAAAGGATGAAAAAAACACTGATCCCCAAACTCATTTTCGGCTATGTCCTGTTTGTGGCTCTCGGCTTTATCATCCTGTGTACGTTCACACAGCATGCGATCACGCATTATGCCGAAAACCGGGAGGCACAGCAGCTATACCGGGAATCTGTACAGATTGCATCTGGTTATGCTGACAATTATAATAAATACAGTTTTTCGTTGCAGGATTTTCAAAAACAGATGCAAAGTCTTGGCGAATATCTTTCTGCCCAAATCTGGATCATGGACAATCAGGGAAATATTCTTTTTGATTCTACCGATGAATCCGTCGGCAAAGATGCAGCAAATGCCAATTATAAAACGCTCAAAGGTTTCAACACTTCCGACTTTGGCAACCGTTATTATATGACCGGTAACTTTTACGGATCGTTTTCCGAAAAAAACCTTACGGTATTTTCTCCGATCACCAGCAATTACCGGATTCACAGTTATGTCATGATCCATAAGACCGTGTCCTCCATCACACAGAATGCAAACGGTTTTATGAACATTGTTTTTTATACCATTGAATTTGTTTTTCTGACAGCACTGTTCCTCCTTTTGCTGTTTGCACATGGATTTTACCGTCCACTGCATCGGCTGACAATCGTCTCCGAGAGTTATGCCAAAGGAAATTTTGAACCGCGCACACAGATCCACCGGAACGATGAACTGGGATATCTTGCCAACACCATGGATTATATGGCGAATGAACTGGACACACTCGAAGAAGACCAGAGAAAGTTTATCTCGAATGTTTCTCACGATTTCCGTTCTCCGCTGACATCAATCAAAGGATATATCGAAGCCATGTTAGACGGAACCATTCCACCGGAGCTACAGAATAAATATCTGAATATCATCCTGTTTGAAACCGAACGTCTGACCAAACTGACACAGGGAATTCTGGATCTGAACCGTTTTGGACAGCACCGGGGTATGATGCTTGACCTTACAGATTTCGATATCAACCGCATGATAAAGACGACCATCCTCACCTTTGAAGGAACCTGTTCTGCCAAAGGGCTTTCCTTTGATCTTGTCTTAACAGGACAAAAGTTATATGTTCACGGTGATATGAGCAAAATCCAGCAGGTTCTCTATAACCTGATCGACAATGCCACAAAGTTTTCCCACAATGATGCATCAATCAAGATTGAAACAAGCATCAAAAATGAAAAAGTTCTTATTTCCGTGAAAGATTCCGGAATCGGAATTCCTGCAGAAAGTATCAAAAAAATCTGGGACCGCTTTTATAAAACGGACCTTTCCCGGGGAAAAGATAAACGGGGAACCGGCCTGGGACTTGCTATTGTAAAAGAAATTATTCAGGCACACAATGAACATATCAACGTCATCAGCACCGAAGGAGTGGGAACAGAGTTCATCTTTACCCTGCCACTCGCAAAAAAAGAAGTACAGTCATAACTGACCGTACTTCTTTTTTCAGTCAATGGTAAGTTCCTGATCCTTCCGGTCATACACACTGCGATACATCTTTGTATCTATGCTTTCCTTATCCAGAGACCATTTATTTTCTTCTTCCATGGCATCTTCCCGCAGCAGATCCGTTTCAAACCGATACCCTTCCGTTGTCACAGCCCTCAGATAGATACGCAGTTGTTTCCGCGCAGGGGTTTGTCCTTCCTGTGCCTGCGTCTGTTCTACGTCTTCTTTCTGCTGCTGTGGCTTCTCATATACCATCCTGCAGGTAACAGTACCGGAACCTGAATCAACGGTAGATCCTTCCGAATTCTCCTCCACCGCCTGTTCTGTCGTCACCAGATCCTTATCGTCCTTTGATGACTCCTGTTTTTCCTCTAGCAGATTCTGCATCAGATCCTGCGTCCAGATTTCCTCTCCATCCAGGGATGCTGCTATTTCAAAACTTTTAAAATGATACATCGCAACATTATCAAGCGTATAGGTACACTTTCCTTTCAGAGAAAGTTTTCCATCCTTTAATGCCAGCGTTCCATCTAAAGTTCCCGATAAAACCTGATCAAATTTTCCGCTGACACCATCAAAGTCTTCCACCACTTCCGTTGTCTTCTTTTTTCCGTTTGCAAGAAGGAACGTGACATTTCCGTTGAATGTTTTGTTAAGCGGAAGTGTGATATTTCCTTTGAACATGTAACCGTCTGCTTTCAGCGGACATTCCGTTGTTCCGAAATAGATGCTCATCGTTGTATTATCGGTATACTCTTTCGGAATCACGGAAACTTCCACCTTATACTCGTGACGGGCAAAATCCATATCCGTTACTTCTATGGAATAATCCTCGACCATACTGGCCTCTTCTTCGAGTGTTTTTTCAATGCTTGACTGCATTCCTCCTACATCCGAAAGAATGATGTTGGTCGTATCCTGCAGATAGGCAAGCTGGTTGGTCAGCTCACTGACTTTGCCATACATCAGAATTCCAAACACCAAAAGCAAGATAAGGATCAGTACAATGAGTATTTTTTTCCAGTTTGCTTTCCATTTTTTCATAGAAATTATTCTTCGCTATCCTCACTCTTTACGATCGCAATACCAAGTTCTTCTAACTGTTTCTCATCCACAGAACCCGGTGCCTCAGACATCAGATCGGAAGCATCCTTTACCTTCGGGAATGCAATCACGTCACGGATGGAATCTGCATGTACCATGTGCATAATCATACGGTCTACACCGTAAGCCAGTCCTGCGTGTGGCGGCACACCATAGGAGAATGCATCCAGAAGGAATCCAAACTGCTCATGTGCGCGCTCCTTGGTAAATCCAAGCACCTCAAACATCTTTTCCTGAATGTCATCCTGATGGATACGGACAGAACCACCGCCAAGTTCGGTACCGTTTAATACGATATCGTATGCCTTTGCGCGGACAGCACCCGGATCGCTGTCGATCTTATCCCAGTCCTCTTCCATCGGCATGGTAAATGGATGATGCATTGCCATGAAACGGTTTTCTTCATCGGACCACTCCAGAAGTGGGAATTCTGTTACCCACAGGAAATTGTACTTGTTCTCATCGATCAGTCCAAGTTCTTCTCCAAGCTGTAAACGAAGTGCGCCCAGTACGTTCCATACGATCTTATTTTTATCTGCTGCAAACAAAAGCAGATCGCCCGGCTTGCCGTTCATCTTTGCAACAAGTGCGTTTAACTCATCTTCTGTCATAAACTTTGCGAAAGAAGACTTGTAAGTGCCATCTTCGTTAATGCACAGATAAGCAAGTCCCTTGGCACCGCAGCCCTTTGCATGCTCCACCAGCTTGTCAATCTTCTTACGCGGCATATGTCCCTGTCCCTCGACATTGATACCACGGACAGAACCACCGTTTTCCAGTGCACCGGTAAATACACCGAATCCACAGCCCTTTACGGTCTCGGATACATCGACCAGTTCCATACCGAAACGGGTATCCGGCTTGTCGGAACCGAAACGATCCATGGCTTCCTGCCACGGCATACGCTGCAGCGGAATCTGCACGTCCACACCGATGGCTTCCTTAAATACAAATTTTAACAGACGCTCGTTGACATCAATGACATCGTCGATATCAACAAAGGAAAGCTCCATATCTGCCTGTGTAAACTCCGGCTGACGGTCTGCACGCAGATCCTCGTCACGGAAGCAACGGGCGATCTGGAAATACCGGTCATAGCCGGATGCCATCAGAAGCTGCTTGAACAGCTGCGGAGACTGTGGCAGTGCATAGAAATTTCCCGGATGCACACGGCTTGGCACAAGATAATCTCTGGCACCTTCCGGTGTAGACTTGCACAGGATCGGAGTCTCGATCTCTAAAAATCCCTCATTTGCCATAAACTGACGCATCAGTCCGAGCACGCGGCTTTTCAGCATTAAGTTCTTTTGAATGTCCGGTCTGCGCAGATCCAGATAACGGTATTTTAGACGAATATCTTCCTTGGTCTGGCTGTTCTCCTCAATTGCAAACGGAGGTGTCTGTGACTCGGATAAAATGCGAAGGCTGGTTGCGATCACTTCGATATCTCCGGTCTTTAAGTTTTCATTGACTGCTGCAGAACGCTTCTGTACCGTTCCTTCAACAGCCACTACATATTCACTTCTTAAAGTTCCTGCCTTTGCAAATCCCTCTGCTCCGACACTCTCCTCATCAAACACGATCTGTAACAGACCACTTCTGTCACGCAGGTCGATAAAAATCAGACTTCCTAAATTTCTTCTCTTCTGTACCCAGCCCATAACGGTTACTTTTTCACCGATGTTGGCACTGCTTACCTCGGTACATCTGTGGCTTCTGTGTAAGCCTTTCATTGATTCTGCCATGATTGTCTCCTTTATACTCTCCTTATTCTATTTGTTAAAAAACTCCTCAAATTCTTCGTATCCTTCTTTGGAAAGCTGCTCTTTCTGGAATTTCTTGTTCTTGTTCATGCGGACAACCAATACCTGCTGTCCGTTCTCGCGGGCTTCTTTTGCCTGTTTCATCACATCCACAAGTTTCTCTGCCGGATACTTCTTTTCTACTAAGTAAGCAACTCTCTTCGGACGCTCCGGAATTTTGAACCCGCTCTCCATCAGAAGCAGGATAATACGCTCAAATCCGATGGAAAAACCACATGCCGGCACATCGTTGCCTGTGAATTTTCCAATCATCTTGTCGTATCTTCCACCGCCGCCGCAGGCTGCACCAAGCTCCGGCATTGCGATCTCAAAAATGGTTCCGGTATAATAGCTCATGCCGCGCACGAGTGTCGGATCAAAGACCAGTGTAAACTCTGCATTCTTTGTCGCATTGACTGCCGTTGCAATCTCGGTCAGGCTGTCTGCCACTTCCTGATCCAGGAAATCACCCAGCTTGTCCTTTAAGAATGCCACACCTTCCGCAACATCCTTGCGGTCTTTTAATAACTCAAACAGCTCTAAGTATTTGTCAATCGACTCTTTTGCATAGCCCTCTTCCCCGAGTTCTGCTGCCACACCTTCGAGACCGATCTTGTCCATCTTATCGAGGGTGATGAAAATGCTGTCGTAATCCTTCTCTTCAAATCCGCTGTATGCTGCCATTGCCTTTAAAATCCGGCGCTCATTGATGCGGATCTCAAAATTCTTAAATCCAAGTCTGCCGATGGTAGTGGTTGTCGCGGTGATCAGCTCAATCTCTGCAAGATTACTCGGCTCTCCTAAAATATCAATATCGCACTGGGTAAACTGACGGTAACGTCCACGCTGCGGACGGTCGGCTCTCCACACGCTTCCGATCTGCAGTGCCTTAAACGGTGTCGGCAGATCATTGGCATGGTTTGCATAGAAACGGGAAAGCGGAACGGTCAGATCGTAACGCATACCGAAATCGACCACATCCGCCTCTTCCTTTGCGGTCTCCAGATTTAACTTCTCCCCACGCTTTAATACTTTAAAGATCAGTTTCTCGTTCTCGCCGCCCTGCTTGTTGGAAAGGTTTGCAATATTTTCCATGCATGGGGTTTCAATCGGCGTAAATCCAAAGCTGCGGTAGGTATCTTTGATCACGCTTGTCACATAATCACGGATTTCCATCTCTGCAGGTAATATATCTTTCATGCCGTTGACCGGCTTTTTGCTCAGTGCCATTTGATTTCCTCCATTTTTTTCTCTTTTTATCCAGCATTTATTATACGTTTCGGGGCCTGATACGTCAAGGATTGTTGCAAAATGCTTTTTCAATCAGACAACTGTGTTCTTTCGTTTCCTGATTGTAGTTAATCCCTACTAACAGAATATTTCCGTGATAGTTTTTCAGCACATTCATATAATTCTTTTCTTTTATCTGTGCAATCGCAGCTTCTTTTGTTTTATTCCATTTCAATTCTACAAGTAAGGCAGGTTTATCCACTCCCACTTTTGGATAAAACACAAGATCCGCTATTCCTTTTCCTGCTGAAAGTTCTTCCATTTTCGTGTAATAATCCACACTGCTTAAATATGCCATTTTCACAACACTTCGAAGTGCCTGTTCATTATTATAAAATACAGTTGCTGTATCCTCGTCATGAATTTCATTAATCAGCTCTGCAACCGTTCCGCCATCCATCTGCCAGGTTGCCCTTAAAATATCGTCTGACCGCTGGATTGCTCTCATAAGCTCTGTGCGGTTTCCGTTTTTAATGGCACGTATAAATTCCTGCCGGATTTCCACATTCGGAATTCCTACCATCTGTTTTTCTTCATCATATGCCAGATATCCCAGATGGATCAGCAGTGTCAGCACATCGTCCTTACTCTTCATGGAGGTCATGTCATTTTGGAAAGATCCTGTATCCACTTCGCAGACCGCTCCTCCGAGCATATCGATAACTGCATCTTTCAGACCGTCAAAATTCATATCAATATAATCCCGCAATGCCTCATAAGTTTCTGTCTTTGTCCAGTAGCTGCTGAATTTATTTCGAAGAATTGATTCCATAACTGACTTCGGATTATAAACATGTATCCCTCCAACAAAATAACCATCATACCACTGCTGCATGAGTGCATAGTCTTTCTGATATTTTTTACAAAGCATTTCCACTTCCGTCTCTGTGAATCCTATATATTCCTGCAACGGACAGGGATCTACCATGGTATATTCATAAAAATCACTGACCGCAGATTCATGACCATATTTTTTAATCGGTAAAATACCCGTCATGTAAACTCCGGAAAAAAGCTGATCCGTCAGGCTGCTTTTAAACAGCGAACGCAGTAACAGAATATAAGCATCCAGAATGTGCGTCTGCCCCTTACACTCCCGAAACATGGCATCCCACTCATCAATGATCAAAATCATCTTTTCTTCTGTCCTTTCGTGAAATGCACATAATGCATCGACCAGATGCTGCTCTTTTCCCACTTCCGGATATACTTTTCCCAGATCATTTATGATTTCCTGCTCCATTCTCTCCACCAGCATATCATCCTGCTTTAACGTAGACAAAAAAAGCGTGATATCGAGATATAATACCTCATACTGATTCAGGTTCTTTGCAAATGCTGGATCTTTTGCAATCTGTAAATCCTCAAAAAGTTCCTTGGAATCGCACCCCTTGCTGTAATAAGCACACAGCATTTTAGTTGCAAATGACTTGCCGAATCGTCTTGGACGACTTACACAGATCAGTTTTTGAGGCGTGTCCAGACACTTGTTCATAAAACGAATCAATCCCGTTTTATCAACGTATTCACTGTTCCGGATCGAACGAAATCCTTCATTTCCAATATTTAAATATTTTCCACTGGCTGCTGTCGATTTCTGCATCTGTTCTTCTCCTTTATTTGCATCTAATTATAATGCAAACGAGGGAAGTAAGCAATGTTTACTTCCCTCGACTTGGATTGGTCACTTAGATCGTCCAAGAAAATGTCCGCACCCTCCCGTCACGAAATTGATCTGTTTCATCAGTTACTTTCTGATTATATTTTAAGGCAGATGTAAATGTTTCCATTTCACATCTGCCTTAATGCCGTTAATACGCATTTATTTTAATTCATCTTCCAGCAATACTGCTGCGTCCTTTACACAGTCAATGCATTCTCTCCTGACAACCCCATCTGCAATACCTTTGAGTTCTTTACAGATAACGGTACCATTTTGTTCTTTGAATCTGCTGATGATTCGTCTTGCACTCTGCATTGTTTTCTGCGGATTTTTATTGATCATACCCAATACATTTACTGCTCCGATGATTGCTCCGCATGTTGCTTCCATACTGCCACCCATGCCTACTGCAAATCCCTGTGTAAGATTTTTGACTGTTTCTTCATCCAGCCCTGCCTGTTCGCAATACGTGCATGCCACAGCCTGCGCGCAGTTGTATCCACACATTTTTCTTTGAACTGCCTCTTTTACTTTTGATTCCATCTTTTTCTTTCCTTTTCTGTTTGTAATTTAAGAAGGGAATTTCATCCAACTATTTTTCAGCGAACAACTGCTGCTTACGCGCAATCATCTCATCAATCCGCTTCATATACAGCCCGACATCTTTGACATTTTCACACCGCTCGATCCGGTGTGTGCCATCCGCATTCGGCTGCGGCCATACCCGTTTGGTAGATGCCCCTGCGCCACAGGCAACGATTGTCTGGCGTTCCTCCATGATTAACACGTTATACACCCCTGCCTTGCCCGGCTTGGCATATCCCACGTTTTCCATATTTCCCGCCATTCCTTTCTGACGGTACAGATAATACGGAGAGAGTCCCATTTTGTGACAGTATTCGGCGCACAGATCCATGTGCTCCTGCGTATTGACCATCATCATGCTCTCATAGCGGTCCTTGAAAATGTTTAACCGTGCCGCACGCTTGATGGCAAGTGAATGGATCGTGATATTATCCGGATCGAGTTCTTTTAAAATCTCCATCGTATTTCGCACATCCGCAAGATCCTCTTCCGGAAGCCCCATAATCAGATCCATGTTGATATTGTCAAATCCCAGTTTTCTTGCCATGCGAAAACTTTCTATCGTCTGTTCGACCGTATGATGACGTCCGATCAGATCGAGCGTTTTCTGCTTCATTGTCTGCGGATTGATGGATATACGGCTGATGCCATTCTTTCGCAGCACCAGAAGTTTTTCTTCCGTGATGGAATCCGGCCGTCCTGCTTCCACCGTAAATTCCAGACAATCTCCCAGATCAAAACTGCATCTGATCTTGCGGATCAGACGATCCAGCTGGTATGGCTCAAGTGTGGTCGGTGTCCCTCCCCCGATATAGATCGAGTTCAGTTTGCGATGATAATTCTTTGCGGCAACATAATCCAGTTCCTTTTCCAGTGCGTCCAGATATGCGTCAACCTGTGTTTTCCAGGCAGTCAGCGGATAGGAAGTAAACGAACAGTACAGACAAGTGCTCGGGCAAAACGGTATGCCGATATACAGACTGTATCCATTCTTATAATCCAGCCGGGAAAGCAATGCCCGCTCACGCTCTGCAATGGCAATCGACAGATTGATTTTCTCATCGGATGCCAGATAGGTCTGTTTCATATAGGAAGCAATCTCTTCTTTTGTTTTTCCCTCATCAAGCATCTGCATCGGAATCTTCGTCGGACGGATACCGGTCAGTGTACCCCATGGCAGCGGCTGTCCCGTCTCTTCCTCCAGCAGGCGGTACAGATGTTCCTTCAATGCATTCTTTGTCTCTGTACGATTGGAAAAATCCACCGCAAAGGTGCGCCGCACCGGACCATCCGGCGCGTCATCCCAGGCGATGGAAATTCTGTCATCCGCATAATCAATCGAAAAATGGGAACTCCCCGCTTCTTCCTGCTCCACAGAATGATTGGTACACGCCACATTTTTTTCGTCCGCATGCGCTTCTTTCGTATAGTAAAGCTCCACATCTTCTTTCGGGAAAAACGCTTTAATCAGCGAATGAATATCATATTCAAATTCTGTTCTGTTTAATGTTACAGTAATCATAAGTATGGATTGTACATCCTCTCGTTTTCAATAGTCGTTACATCGTTGTGTCCCGGATAAACGGTCGTGCGGTCCGGCAGTGTCATCAGCTTTTCCTTGATGGAACGAATGATATCAGACATGCTTCCGCCCGGAAAATCGGTACGTCCTACCGATGTGCAAAACAGTGTATCTCCGGAAAATACCACATTCTCGTATGGAAAATAGTAACAGCATCCCCCCGGTGTATGTCCCGGTGTGTGCAGTACCCGGATATGAAATCCTGCCAGATCCAGTTCCTGCTCATCCTTTAAATATATGTCCGCATGGAACACGTGGTGTTCCCCTGTCATGTGGCATAAATTCATCTCTTCATTTTCCAGCGTTTCTTTTTCCGTCTCATAGGCATAGACCGGAATCGAAAATTCTTTTGCCAGATCTGCTGCTCCGGTTGCATGATCAAAATGTCCATGTGTCAGCAGAATTGCCACCGGTGTACATCCTTCCTGACGCACACGCTCCGCCAGCTGCTTGGGACTGTAGCCCGGATCAATAATGATCAGTTCTTTTGTCTCATCATTGATTGCAAAATAGCAGTTGGTCTGTACCGGCCCTACCACATAGTGATTTATTTTTAATTTTGCCATTCTCTTCCTCCTGTCGGCGCAACCTTAGCCGGTCGTCCGCTCCACATCCATCACGCTCTCAATCTGTCGGATCTTTTCCACAATTTTTGTGATCTGTCCCCTGCCTTTTGTCTGGAAGGCCACATCAATTGTTGCGATCCCCTGCTTGCTGGTCTTCGAGTGAATCCCGGAAATATTGATCTCCGCCTCTGTAAATACTTTGGTAATATCCACAAGAAGTCCGGAACGGTCGTGACAGAAAATCTTGATTTCCGCATGATACTCGCCAAACTGTTCTTTGTCTGCACCCTCCTGCCACTCAGCTTCAATCAGGCGCACACGCTCCATATCGGACAAATGCAGAATATTGACACAGTCGGTACGGTGGATCGACACACCACGTCCGCGGGTGACAAATCCCACAATCTCATCTCCCGGAACCGGGCTGCAGCACTTACTGAAATGCACAGCCACATCATAAAGTCCCTTGACCACAATTCCGCTCTTGGAATGCTTTGGCATATCCTCCTGCTTATTCTCCCCAACAGCCGCAAGCACTTCCTGATCTGTCAACGTAATCGGATGATCCTTGCGGTATTCATCGTACATACGGTTTACAATCTGGCTTTCTTTCAATCCTCCGTGTCCTACGGTTGCCAGACAGGAATTCCAGTCATGGAACCCGTATTTGCGGATAATCTTTCCCTGATATTCCGGCTTATTGATTTCTCCGAAATTGATTCCCTTTGCCTTGGCATAATTGTTAATCAGTTCCTTGCCGTGCAGAATATTTTCTTCTTTTAATTCGCTGCGGAACCACTGATTGATCTTGTTCTTGGCCTGTGTGCTCTTGACAATGGAAAGCCAGTCACGGCTCGGTCCCTTGGAGTTCTGGGAAGTGATGACCTCAATCCGGTCTCCGTTCTGGATCACATAGTCAATCGGCACCAGCTTGCCATTGACTTTGGCACCTACCATCTTATTTCCCACAGCAGAGTGAATGCTGTACGCAAAATCAATCGGTGTGGAACCGTTTGGCAGGTTCTTTACATCTCCGGACGGGGTAAAACAGAATACCGTATCGGAAAACAGATCCAGATCACTCTTTAAAAGTGTCATAAACTCTTTATTATCCGACATGTCACGCTGCCACTCAAGGATCTGACGCAGCCAGCTTAATTTTTCTTCTTCGGTTACGGTCGTGGAAGTGGTTACCCCATTGTTCACTTCCTTGTATTTCCAGTGCGCCGCAATACCGTATTCTGCGGTACGGTGCATCTCAAACGTACGGATCTGGATCTCAAACGGCTGTCCGCTCGGTCCGATCAGTGTCGTATGCAAAGACTGATACATATTCGGTTTTGGCATGGCAATATAGTCTTTGAAACGGCCCGGAATCGGTTTATATTTTTCGTGCATGATACCCAGAGCCGCATAACAGTCTTTTACGGTATCCACAATGATACGGATGGCAAACAGATCATAAATCTGATCAATGGTCTTGTTCTGGTTCACCATCTTTTTATAAATGGAGAAAAAATGCTTGGCACGTCCGGAAATCTCCGCTTTGATGCCAGCCTCTTCAATTTCCCTGCGCACATCGACAACCAGTCCCTGTACATAGGCATCCCGCACATTTTTGCGCAGTGCAACCTTTTCCACCAGATCATAGTAAGCCTCCGGCTCCAGATATTTAAGAGAAAGATCTTCCAGTTCAATCTTGATCTTGCTGATACCAAGACGCTGCGCGATCGGGCAGTAAATCTCCTGTGTCTCACGGGCGATCCGCTGCTGTGCCTCCTTGGACTGGTATTTTAAGGTACGCATATTGTGCAGACGATCCGCCAGTTTGATCATAATGACACGGATATCTTTCGCCATCGCAAGAAACATCTTGCGCAGATTCTCCGCCTGCATCTCCAGACGGTCTGCATTCTTGTCCTTCGGATTTTTAATATTATCCGTCAGATGCAGATGCTGCAGCTTGGTTACACCATCCACGAGAAGAAGGACTTCATCCCCGAATTCCTCCCGCATCTGTTCTTCGGTCATCACGGTATCTTCCAGCACATCATGCAACAGACCCGCAGCAATGGTTTCCTTGTCCAGTTCCAGCTCTGCCAGAATGATTGCCACACAGAGCGGATGGATAATATATGCCTCTCCGGATTTACGCACCTGTCCTTTGTGCGCCTCAAAAGCGACATGATATGCCTTTTCAATTAATGTGATATCCGTGGAGGGATGGTATTTCCGGATACTTGCAATCAGTTCGTCATACAAGTCCTCCGGCTTGGAAAATTCCTGAATTGGTTTAATGTTGTCGGAACCCGAATGATACTCGCGCTCAATTCGTTCCAGTTCTTCTGTAGAAATATCTGCCATGCGTTCACCTACTTTTTCCATATGCCATAATATAATAGATTATTATAATTTATAATTTTTCATATTGCAATGGTTTCCCCTAAGAAAACTCGTAGATATAGCGTTGTGTTCGGCTCCCGGAAACATCTGTATCCTCCAGATAGTAAAATCCCAGTTTCTGAAGAAGTGCCACAGAAGCCACATTCTTTTGATCCGTCAGGGCATTGACTCTGGGAAAATCCAGTTCTTCCCGGGCAAATGCAAGAATTGCCTGACACACTTCCGTGGCCAGTCCCTGTCCCTGTCTGTCCGGATCGATCAGATATCCCAGTTCCAGTTCCACGGCATCCGGAAATTCCCGGTGCTCGAGTCCTGCCCTGCCGATCAGTTCCCCGGAAGCTTTATCAAAAACCAGCCACATCCCATATCCATAGTATCCGTACATATTGGTAATATATGCCTGCTGATATTTTTTTTCTTTTTCCTTTGCAAACAATGGTTCAATAAATCCCGGAATCCTCTCTCCGTCTGCATCCAGGCGCCATGTTACCCCTTCTTTCTGATACAGTTTTTCCAGAGCGGGAAGATCTTCCAGCGACAATTCCCGGATCACGCACCGTTTCGTGCGCGCAATCTCCCACGGCTGGCCATGGCATCTTTGAAAAATCCGCTCCAGAAATTCATCATCCACTTCCTCAAAACCTTCCATCACCATCCAGGCGCCCGCATAACTCTGTTCCGGAAATGCCGGATCTGCATAGGCAGCCACCGCCATATGCGCACGGACTGCCGCCTGAATCCCGGCATCTGTCGGCGTAATCAGGAGGACTTCCTCTGCATGAAGTTTCCACACAGCAAGCGCTTCTTCCGTTATGTTTTCCACCGGAAATACCGGAAAGTCTGTGGACAATTGCAGAGGATTCCATTCTTTCTGTTGATAGACCAGTGCCTTTAATTTCATCCTGTCAAAAAAGGCAGACTCTTTCGAATCTGCCTCTCCTTTCTAAATATTACACGGTTTCCGGTTCCGGATATTCTTCCCCGAAGGTATCCACAACAACTGTTTTCATCACCTGATCTTCCAGCGGACGATCACTGTAATCGGTAGCGGTCTCTGCAATGGCATCTACCACATCCTGTCCCTCGATAATCTTGCCGAACGCTGCATATGCGCCATCCAGATGCGGAGCGTCTTTGTGCATGATAAAGAACTGGCTTCCTGCGGAATCCGGCATCATGGAACGTGCCATGGAAAGCACGCCTGCGGTGTGGCGCAGATCATTTTTGACACCATTCTGTGCAAATTCTCCCTTGATTCCATATCCAGGGCCGCCCATACCGGTTCCTTCCGGATCTCCTCCCTGAATCATGAATCCTTTGATGACACGGTGGAAAATCAGTCCGTCATAAAATCCCTTTTTTACCAGACTGATAAAGTTATTTACAGTATTTGGTGCAACTTCCGGATACAGCTCTGCCTTCATCACTTTGCCGTCCGCCATTGTAAATGTAACTACTGGATTTGCCATAATATTTGTTCCTCTTCTTTCTTATATAAATTTATTTATTCTTTGGTCAGTGCCTCAACAACTTTTGGAAATTCCATAAAATGAGAAGCCTTAACCAGTACGGTATCTCCTTCTTTTACATATGCCAGAAGTTCCTCCGTCATCTCTTCACGGGTTTTCTTATAATGTACCTCACACTCTGGATTTGCTTTTGCCTCGCTGGCATATTCCTCCGCAAGTGTACCCGCACAGAACAATGCATCAATCCCGGAAGCGGCAACTGCCTTTCCGATACTTCTGTGAAGTTCCTTTTCCTCTGCTCCAAGTTCGCCCATATCGCCAAGCACCGCAATCCGTCTGCCCGACGTATGTGCCAGCACGTCGATAGATGCTTTCATGGATACCGGATTTGCATTGTAACAGTCATCGATCACGGTCATTCCCTTTACATGCAGCAGATTGGTGCGCCCGGCAATGGTCTGCACAGATGCAATGCCCTGTGCAATCTCCCGGATGGAAAGTCCCAGCTGCAGTCCGACCGCAGTTCCTGCCAGCGCATTGTATACATTATGTTCACCCGGAATCGGAATCTTCGCATCGAAATCGCCCTGTGGCGTATGGATCTTTGCACACATTCCTTCGAGTCCATGATTTTCAATGTCTGTCGCATAAATATCTTTTTTGATATCAAATGCGGAATCCGCCCCCACTCCATAAAAAATTACCGGTTTTCCGTTTACCTCTTTTTTCGTGGAAAGCTTATCATCATCTCCATTTAAAATTACGGTTCCATCGACCTGCAGATGGTCAAACATTTCTGTCTTTGCCTGCAGAATTCCGTCTCTTGTACCAAGATTTTCCAGATGGCACAAACCAATATTTGTGATCACTCCGATATCCGGCCGTGCCATCGCTGCCAGACGGTGCATCTCTCCAAAATCGGAAATTCCCATTTCCAGTACCGCGACTTCGTGTTTTGCGCGAATCTTAAAAATAGTGAGCGGAAGTCCGATCTCATTGTTAAAGTTTCCCTCTGTCTTAAGCACTTTATACCGCTGTTCCAAAACGGAAGCTATCATTTCCTTGGTGCTTGTTTTTCCGACACTTCCCGTAATTCCAACCACTTTACAGGATAACTGTGTCCGGTAAAAAACTGCAATTTTTTTCATCGCTTCTGTTGTGGAACTTACCAGAATATAGGGTCCCGTCTCTTCCGGCAGTGCATGATCCGAAAGCACTACCAGTGCTCCCTTTTCAAATACCTGCGGGATAAAATCATGACCATCCACACGTGCCCCTTTGATCGGAATAAACAGATAATCTTTTTGTACCTGGCGACTGTCGGTCACTGCTCCGGCAATTTCCTTCGTAACCAGGTCCCGGTCCCCGACAAACGTCCCCTCACATGCCGCTGCAATATTTTCAATTGTCATCCCCGGCATTTTATTTTCCAGTTCGTTTTTATAAAAACATCCAAACATGATTATCCCTCATACTTTTTCATGGAAATGGCAATCAGCTTCTCGCACAGCTCATTGAAATTGATTCCAATGACAGCAGCTTCCTGTGGCAGCAGACTTGTCGGTGTCATCCCCGGCAGAGTGTTTGCCTCCAGACAATACATATGATTATTTTCATCCAGCAGGAAATCTGAACGGGAATAGGTATCCAGTCCAATTACTTCGGCTACCTGCTCTGCATATTTACGCATCTGCGCAGAAACCTCCTCGGGCAGATCCGCCGGACAGGTCTCTACCGCACTGCCCGCTTTGTATTTATTCTTGTAATCGTAGAAGCCCTGAATCGGCGCAATCTCAATGACCGGAAGTGCCTTTCCTTCAATCACACCAACTGAGAACTCACGTCCCTTGACATATTCCTCAATGACCAGCTCATCTTCCCAGTGAAACGCTTCATCGAGTGCTTTCTTAAACTCTGCTGCATCCCTGACAATCGTCACGCCGATACTGGACCCTCCGCAGCATGGCTTTACAACACACGGAAGTGTCAGCGGAAGCTTTGTCACATCATCCTCACGATTCTCTTTTTTCATGGCAATGCCTCTCGGTGCAGGAATTCCCGCACTTGCAAACAGCTGTTTTGCCATACCTTTATTCATGGCAATCGCGCTGCTCAAATAATCACTTCCGGTATATTTTACACCAAGCAGATCAAAAGCTGCCTGTAGCTTTCCGTTCTCTCCGTTTTCTCCGTGCAGTGCCATAAACACGATATCTGCCATCTGGCACATACGGATTACATTCGGTCCGAAAAAGCATGGGGACTGATCCTTTCTGGAAGCTTTTACGGCTGCCAGATCCGGTGCTACCTCCGGGATGTCATCTACTTTTACGCTGATTTCATCCGCACGGTCAAAAATTCCGTCCAGATTTTCCTCTTTATCACTGTAACCCATGAACACATCCAGCAAGATCACCCGGTGTCCATTTTCTTTTAATGCAGAAGCAACCATGCTTCCTGTCTTAAATGACACATCCCGCTCTGTGCTGAGCCCACCTGCTAATACTATGATATCCATGATCTGTTTTCCTCTTTTCCATTAATAATAATCCTTCGGATACCGGAACCTTTTTATTTTCCGGCATCAGACCTTTTGTATCATTATATACGTTTGCCCCTGACTAACACAAGATATTATTTTCTTTTAGACACTTTTTTAACAATATCCAGCACTTCTTGTACAGAAAAAAAGAGACTGCTCAGCACTACAGTCTCCTTTTGCACAAACTCCGGTAGGATTCCCCCTTTATTCTATTGCTGCCGGCAAAGCCGCTGCCCTGCGATTCTGTTCCATTTTCCGCACCAGCTCTGCCATGTATTCGAAAAACTTTCTCTCCAGATAGTTTTTCTCTGTGAGATAACTCCCATATTGATACAAAACATTTTTTAATTCTTCGGTTTCCGATAACTCCACTTCAAAAATAAACTGCCTTAACAGCTGCATGCGCTCGTCCTCTATGGAAAGAAGCCAGCTGGCAACCAGTTCTAAAAAATCTTCCCGCTCTATGAGGAACTGCACGTAGCGCCCAATTTTATTTTCTGTATAAATTTTCTTCTTCTCCTTTTTCTTTTGTTTTCCTACCCGAATTTGTATCAAAAACCAACCCCCAATGTCAGTTTCTATATGTAATCATATCTTATTACATATTTGATGTAAAGACGCGATTCGCGTATGCTTTTTACACAAATTATTACTGTATAAATAATGCATTTTACACAAAAAAAGGGCATCCAATGGATGCCCTCCGGTTTCTATGAACTAGCACTCCGGCTCGATCAGACCAAATGTATTTCCTTTTCTCTTGTATACGACATTGACCTCGTCTGTCTCTGCATTGCGGAATACGAAGAAATCGTGTCCGGTCAGTTCCATCTGCACACATGCATCCTCCGGATACATTGGCTTCATACCAAATCTCTTGGTACGCACGATCTTGATCTCCTCATCCTCATCTGCATCACTGTCAATAAATGCCTCGCTGAAATTTTCTGCTACATTCATCTTCTTGGACGCAAGTTTGGTACGATATTTTCTAAGCTGACGCTCGATAACCTCCTCAACCAAGTCGATAGATACATACATATCATTGCTGCTCTGCTCTGAACGAATCACATGTCCCTTAATCGGAATCGTTACCTCAATCTTCTGGCGCTCCTTCTCCACGCTTAATGTAACAAATACATTGGTATCCGGTGCGAAAAACTTCTCCAGTTTGGAAAGCTTCTCCTCTACCGCTGCCTTTAATCCCTCTGTCAGTTCGATATTTCTTCCGGTAATTGTAATTCTCATGATGCCCAACCCCTTTGCTGTGTATTTGATACAAGAAGTATCATGGTTTCATTATATCATAAGTACCAAAAAAAGCAACGAGTTTTATAAAATTTTATGCATATTTTATATTTTTATTGCAAATATCCATCCTTAACGATATCTGAAAGCTTCTCTGTCGGAACCGAAAATTCTACCAGCCCCATATATCCAGGAGCCACCTCATACTTATCAAAGACAAACGTTAACTCTCCATTGTCGCTGATATAAAAATTCGCATCATCCTTAATCTGCTTAAAATCCCATTCCGGTTGATCATCGTCCAGAAAATATGTCTTACTGCTGTCCTTTTTCATCTGGGCACGCATCTGTTCTTTTATACTGTCAGAAATACGCTTTTTATAATCACTTCCCTCGTGGAATAAATCTTTCAGTGTAATCATCTTTCCGGTCTTTTTGTCAATATTGTATATCTTTGTAAAACTGTCCGAACCTCCCATGGCAATAACCGTATCCACGCGAAGACTAAACAGCCGCTCATTGTTTGTGACAATCCGGTAATCCGAAGTGATTTCCTCATGTCCTTCCTCTCCGTCACTGACAGCTGCCACATCTTTCTTGTACCTCTGAATGATTTTGTCCAGATATCCGGATACCGCTGCATTTAACTCCTTTGATTCTCTTGTCAGTGGTTTTCCATCTGTTCCGATGACTTTTACTTCCGGCACCCTGACCGTTGCTTCCATCTGCTTTTTTTCCTGCTTATCCGAATACGTGGTAAAATTCACGATTTTAACAATCGCACCAAGTACCGGCACCTGTTCCATTGCATTAGCCACTGTTGGACTGACATTGACACTGATGACCAGCACTGCAACTGCTGCCGCCACTGCTTCTGCCACGCGGACAAACGGAAGCAGATGACCTTTCTTTTGATTCCGTTCACTTTTTCCGGCAAACGCTTTGCCGGATTCTTTTTTTTCTCCACACGCATCCTTTTTGCCGCGTTCCATGCTTTGCAGCACACGTTCTTTTAATTCCGCCGGCACCTGAATGTTATCATATGCCTCTTTGATATCATCTAATCTGCTCATACCATCTCCGCCTCCACTTTTCCCCTTAATTTTTTCAGGCCGCGATAAAGCATTGATTTCACCGTATTCGGATTTTCATGCAGACAATCCGCAATTTCGCGGATTGTCCACTCTTCAAAAACTTTCAGCATGATCACCTTACGCTCTTTTTCCTCGAGCGTATCAAGCGCAGCCATGATATCCGTGTCCTCATAGCGATCCTCCTGTCCTTCCTCCTGAACCTGATCATCGCTCACGAACCTTGACTGACGCCGGGTTGCATCTACCGCCGTGTTAATCACAATACGCCACAGCCATGTTTTGATATATTTTTTCTCTTTGATCTGACTGGCATTTTTCATAGCTTTGTATACGCTCTCCTGCACAACGTCCATAGCGTCCTGCTCATTTTTCACGTATGAAAATGCAAGCCGGTAAAGCTTTTCATAAGAAGCCAGGATTTCCTGTTCGACAGCTTTACTTATATCCGGATATTTCATGCTCTCTTTTGCCCCTTTCTATTTATTAGACGTTCGGATGCCCGGAAAAGTTTCAGATTATCTTCTTAAATTACAAATTAAAGTGCAAAAATGCTTTACCAATTTACACACATATGTTTTAATAAAATAAATCTATATGGAAGGGGTGTTTTTTATATCATTTTATGAAACTATGCTTTTGCAACAGAAACAGCTGCAGCAAAAGCTGACAGACATTCAAAAACAGTTACAACAGCTTCCCGAAGGGAAACTGATCTGCACCAGATGTGGTAATCGAACCAAATGGTATCGCAGTGATGGGCATACCAAAACCTATATTCCCAAAGACCAGAAACCTTATGCCTCTCAGCTTGCTATCCGACGTTATCTTCTGGAAAAGCAAAAGGAATATCAAACTAATTTAGATGCTTTAGCTTATTATTTCCGTCATGACAGTTATAACAGTGGCAAAGCAGAACAATTACTCACTTATGATAGTGCTTATCATTCACTGCTGGCAGAACATTTTCAGCCAGTATCCCAGGAACTTCAAACCTGGGAATCATCTCCATATAACAAAAACAAAAATTATCCGGAACAATTAAAACATAAAACATGCAAAAATGAATTTATGCGTTCCAAATCAGAAGCTATGATTGCCATGAGCCTTTATGTGCAAAAAATTCCTTATCGCTATGAGTGTGAATTAAAACTCGGCAGCATTACACTTTTCCCCGATTTTACGATTCGTCACCCTGAAACCGGAGAAATATTTTATTGGGAACACTTTGGAATGATGGATAAATCCGAGTATGTGAAAAATGCATCAGATAAAATTTCTTTGTATATGAAATATGGGATTTATCCAAATGATAAACTGCTTGTGTCCTATGAAACGCAAAAGCAGCCACTTTCCACTGAGCAGATCCAGCGACTATTACAATTTCATTTCGACTGCCAGTTTCAATAACAAATTATTTCTAAAGGTACTGTCGCATTGGGGCATATCAATAGCAACTGAAAATCGGTAATTCATTTCTATCTTTTGCAACATTATCTATATTTGAAGGCACGCTGGTATCTATAGTATTAAAATTACTTGCTCAGGTGACATTTTTGCCTTATTTCACGCTTCAAATCAGATATTTGTCACCTATAGTCTAAAATCACATCAAAAGATACCGCTTTTTGCCCAAAAGCGGTATCTTTTGATGAATTTTTCTAATATGGAGACTAAACGGTATCCTGCTCATCAATTTTTTTACTATAGAGACCACCGTGGTATCTTTTTTCATGTTTTTACTTCTATAGAGACCGCCGTGGTATCTTTTTCATGTTTTTGCTTCTATAGAGACTACCGTGGTATCCTTTTCATGTTTTTACTTCTATAGAAACCACCATGGTATCCTTTTCCATGTTTTTGCTTCTATAAAGAGACCACGCAATATCTTACATCATATTTCTGCCTATAGAAACCATGTCTCTAGCTTTCCAGCTCCTCAAGCTGCTGGGAAAGTGCCTCCCAGTTTTCCATATCTGCCATGATTTCTTCCTCGAGCGCATCGATTTCGCCCTGAATCTCTGTCAGTTTGGAATAGCTGGACTGATATTCCGGCCGCAGCAGTTCCTGTTTTAAAGCGTCCAGCTTCTCCTCTTTGACTGCCAGCTCTTCCTCGGCCTTCTTCACTTTTTTTTCAATTTTCGAGCGCTCCTTGCCCGGATTGTAATACGCTTTCTTACCACCGGTTTCCTGTGTGCCTTTGCTCTGCTGAATGCCACCGTTCTGGCTGATTGCACCGCCTAACGCTGCAGGATTTTTACGATAATCATCCCCGGATTCTGCCGCTTCACGATCCAGTTTTTCCTGATATTCCTCGTAACCAAACTGATACAGATGTGTCGTGCCGTCCTCAAAAACAAGCAGACGGTTTGCTACCTTTCGCACAAAATATCGGTCATGCGATACGAAGATCAGCGTGCCGGAGAAATCTTTTAACATACTCTCAAGCGTTTCTTTTCCCACAATATCCATATGGTTGGTCGGCTCATCCAGCACCAGCACATTCGGTCGACGCTTTAAGATCTTACACAGTGCCAAGCGCACCTTCTCCCCACCGGAAAGCATATCAATATTTTTAAATACATCCTCCCCGGTAAACATAAAGGCGCCGAGCGCATTCCGCGCTTCTGTCTCGGTCAGATTCGGGAACTCATCCCAGAAATCATCCAGCACCGTCTTCCGGCTCGAATACATCGCCATCTGCTGGTCAAAATAACCAATCTGCACATTTGTTCCAAAATTGTACTCTCCGGCCAGCGGGGCAAGCTGTCCCACCAGGGTTTTTAAAAGTGTCGATTTCCCCAGACCATTTCCACCGAGGATTCCCAGCTTTTCCCCTTTTTTCAGATCAAAACTGACCGTAGAAAGCGGGTGGTCATATCCAATCGCAAGATTTGTCACCAAAAGCACATCGTTTCCGGTCTCTTTGTCCGGCTGGAAATTTGCATGGAATGTCCGGGTATCGAAACGATCCGGAGCTTCGAGTTTTACCATATGTTCAATGGCTTTCTCCTTGGAATGCGCCATGGACACCTTGGTTGGTTTATTTTTAAACCGGTCAACAATGCGCTGCAATCGTGCAATTTCTTTCTGCTGCGCATTGTAATCTTTCATCATCTTATTGTAGTTTTCTTTTTTCCGCTCCATGAAATTGGAGTAATTGCCCGGATAACGGGTCGCTGTGCCGTACTCAATCTCGTACACCACGTCCACCACATTGTCCAGAAACATACGGTCATGTGATACCACGACCACAGCCTTCGGATAATTTTTCAGATACGTCTCCAGCCACTCGATCGTTGTGATATCCAGATGGTTCGTTGGCTCATCCAGAAGCAGAATATCCGGCTTGCTCAAAAGCAGCTTGATAAAGGCAATCTTTGTCTGTTGTCCACCGGAAAACTCGGACAGCGGTTTCTTTCGCTCTTCCTCGGAAAAGCCGAACTTACGGATGATTACATCATACTCTTTTTCAAAATAGTATCCGCCGTCTTCCTTGAATTTTTCTTCCATTGCGGTATAACGTGTCACGGCCTCTTCGGAATAATCAGTCTCAAGTGCCTGTGCCGCAGCTTCCAGTTCTTTTTTCCGGCGCTCCATCGGAGCAAAGACTTTACGCACTTCCTGCTCCAGCGTAACGGAAGGATCTTCAAACGCAATCTGTTTTAAGTAACCGATCTGCGGATTGCCTGCTTTTGCAATAAAAATATCCTCATCACTGTCTCTTTTGTCCAGCTCCACATCCCCGTGGATCAGCTTTAAGAGCGTGGTTTTGCCGCAGCCGTTCCGCCCGACGACTGCAATTTTTTCCGTATTTCTTATTTCAAAATTGATGTCATGCAGAATCTCTTCATCGGCAAAAGAGACTGCTCCATGGCAGATCTGATATAACATGTTTTCTCCTTTTATTTAAATGCATCCGGCTGGGAAGCAAGATAGCTGACAAACTGCTCTGCCGTACGTCCGGAAATGCCTCCATGGCTCAATTCCCACTTGTTGGCCTCTGCACGGAGTTGTTCATCCGGTAAGGTAACCCCTGCACGTCTTGCCAGATGCAAAACAATATCAAAGTATTCTTTCTGTGTCGGCTTCGAGTAATTAATGGTCACACCAAAGCGGTTCACCAGAGAAAGTTTCTCTTCAACCGTATCGGAATGGTGACGATCATTGGAATTATCCTGATCGTTTCGGTCATTCCAGCTCTCTTTGATCAGATGCCGCCGGTTGGAAGTTGCATAAATCAGAATATTTTCCGGTTTGGTTTCCACACCGCCCTCGATAACAGCTTTTAAGAACTTATACTCAATCTCAAATTCCTCGAAAGAAAGATCATCCATATAGATGATAAAACGATAGTTTCGGTTTTTGATCTCTGCAATGATTTCGGACAGATACTTAAACTGATGCTTGTAGATTTCAATCATACGCAGGCCGTCTTTGTAATACTGGTTGACAATGGCTTTGATACTGGTAGATTTACCGGTACCACTGTCACCAAACAGCAATACATTGTTTGCTTTCTTTCCCTGTACAAACGCTTCCGTATTGTCTACCAGCTTCTTTTTCTGAATCTCATATCCGACCAGATCGTCCAGCATAACGGTATCCATATTGTTGATTGCACGGAATGTAAAGCTTCCCTGCGGTGTATCATCAATCCGGAATGCTTTGTTGAGACCAAACATTCCAACACCGTAGTCTTTATAAAAACCAGTCACTGCATCAAAGAATTCTTTTTCATCCTTTGCCGCCTCCAGTTTTTTGCTTAAAGAGCGGACTTTTTCGCTGACATTTTTGTTGTACATCAGATCCTTTTTATGGATGGCCTTATAATTGGAAATCTGGCTGAAACAGTTGATTCCCAGATCTTTTTCGATTGGTCCGAAATCATAGTCAAACAACTCTTTAAAAATACGGAAATCATTTTCCACCAGTTCATTGACACTTCCATCGCTGGCTCCCACCTTTTCACAGGTCATGCTGAAAGGATTTTCACTCATCATAAGGAAAAATGTCAGATAATTATGCCACAGATTATCATCAAATCCATAATCTGTTGCCACTTTTAAAATCCGTTTTACCTGCGTATTGATATCGCGGACAAGTCCGGTTTTATTATATTCACCGGTCTCATATTTCCCGAATACTTCTCCCATCTGTGCAAGGATTGAATCCTCGTCCAAATCTCCATACATCAGTAACTGTGATATTTCCTGATACATTGTATCTCGCCTCTTTCTTTTCTCTTCCTATTTATTTTACCTATATTACACGAAAAAGGGGACTTTGTAAACCAAAGTCCCCTGTATGCAGCTAAAAAGCTACTGTGATCGTTGTTCCTTTTCCCGGCTCACTTTCCAAATGAAGTACCGCATCATGCAGTTCCACAATATGCTTGACGATAGCAAGTCCCAGTCCCGTACCACCGGTCTGTTTGGATCTGCTTTTATCAACACGGTAAAACCGCTCAAAAATACGTTCCTGCTGGTCTTTTGGAATCCCGATACCATTGTCTGCTACAGAAAGCATCGGCTGTCCTTTTTCATAGTACACACGCACGTGCACCTCACCACCTTCATTATTATAGCGGATCGCATTCTGACACAGATTTTCCACAAGTTCCGAAATCATGCCCCTGTCTGCCCGCAACATGCAGGACACGCCTTCATAATACAGCGTTACATTCCGTTTCTGTGCATTCATCTGCAGATTTTTCACACAGGTACCGGCTACCTCATCCAGATCTACCTGTTCAAAACACAGCAGATTATCTTCACCGCTGTCCAGCTCGGAAAGCCGGATGATATCATTGATAAGAGAAAGCAGCCGTGTCGCATTCTGCTGGATTTCCAATGCAAAGCGGGTCTCCTGCTCCGGATCTACCATATGGTTTTCGATCAGCTCCGCATATCCGGAAATTGCAGTAAGCGGTGTCTTCAGTTCATGGGAAACATTTGCCGTGAAATCCTGACGTACTTTTGCTGCCATCAGGATATTTTCATGCTGTTTACGAATCGTATTTACAAATGGCACAAGTTCTTTGTATACAGGTTCTTCTATGGTATCTTCCATGTTTTCAGCAAGCCGTTCAATCGGATGCAGCAATTGTTTGGTCAAAAAATGTGCCAGGACAATACAGATGGAAACAATCAGTATCAGTATCAGCATCACAAATGGGGATGCCGCAAGGAACACACTGTAGACACTGCGTGCCTGTGTTGCCACACGGATAACCGTTCCATTTTCCAGCCGGAGCGCATAATAGTAATTGTCCATCTGCATGGTATCCGACCGCCGGACACTTTCTCCCTCCCCCTGAAACAACGCCTTCTTTACTTCCGGGCGGTTTTTGTGGTTTGGAAGCTGTGAAATATCCAGATCATTATCAAAAAGTACCGTACCATCCTTTGCAATCCAGGTAACACGCAGGTCTTCCCCGACTTCATAATATTCGGAAAGTGAAACATTTGTATTGTCCGGATCATCAAACAATCCCGTGCCGGAAAGCAGTCTTGCATTGATCTGCAGATCCTTGCGCACCTGTCCCTGAAACAGTTTATAATAAATACCGGTCATACAGACCATGGTTACAATCACTGCAATACCTGCAATCAGAATCAGCCGTAAATTGATTCGTTTCTTCATAACAGCTCCTTACTCTATCACATATCCCACATTTCGAACGGTACGGATTTTGCTTCCCGCTTCTCCAAGCTTCTGCCGCAGTGTCTTGATATGCATATCAACGGTACGGGATTCCCCTTCAAATTCCGTTCCCCACACATGACGCATAATCACCTCTCTGGACAATACAACACTCGGATTGGTCATCAGCAGACGAAGCAGTTCATATTCCTTAAACGTCAGTTCCACCGGCTTATCATCCACAAAAACCATGTGGCGCTCATGATCCAGTGTAATGTTTTCTACCTGCAGGACTTTAATATCCTCGGTTTCTGTCCTCCGTAACAGTGCCTTTACTCTTGTAATAAGTTCCATAATGGAAAAAGGCTTCTTAATATAATCATCTGCCCCTTCGTCCAGACCTTTGATCATATCCATTTCTGCGGTCTTTGCCGTCACCATAATGACCGGCAATTTCTTTGTCGCAGGATTTTTCCGCAGTTTACGCACGATATCATACCCACTCTCATCCGGAAGCATAACATCCAAAAGCACCAGATCCGGCATAATATCCTCCAGTTTTTTATAAAATGTAGTTGCCTTTTCAAATGCGCAGACCATATAATTGCTGTTTTTCAATGCAATTGTCTCAATCTCCCTGATATTTTCATCATCTTCTACGATATAAATCAATGCCATAACTTTTCCCTCTGTCTATCTTTATATATACCTCTGCAACATCAAGCAGGACGGCCATGCCTGCACAAGACCGCCCTCTCACACGTATTCTATCTGTTTCTTATCATAGCATACGACATGTAAAATCCAAAGTATCGTTTATGTAAAATTTATGTAAAATTCTATCCACTGTCAGGATTCTTTTATTTCTTTTTATCATTCAATGCAAAGATAACCCATTCTGCAATATTGGTCGCGTGGTCTCCGATTCGTTCAAAATATTTTGCAACCATCAGCATATCCGCCGCCTGCTCGCCTTTTTCCGGATCATGCCGGATCAATTCAATGATATCTGCCTTATTTTTATCAAACAGGTCATCTACAATATCATCATGCCTGATGACTTCCTGTGCCTTATTCATATCCTTTTCCACATATGCTTCGATGCTGCGGATCAACATAATTACGGTTTCACTCGCCATCTTTTTGATGTCATCCAGATTCAGCACATACGGTTCTTTTGAAAGCATGATTGTGATTTCCGAGATATCTGCTGCATGGTCTCCGATTCGTTCCATATCCGTTACCATCTTCATGGCTGCGGAAATCACACGCAGATCCCTTGCAACCGGTTGTTGCTGCATCAGCAGATTAAAACAGATGTTTTCAATTTTCTTCTGTTCATGATCCACATCAGAATCTGAATTCATGATTTTTTCTGCAAGCTGCGCATTCTGAGCTATCAATGCTTCTATTGCTTTCTGGATGGAATCCTCGATCATGGTTCCCATATACATCATTTCCTGATTGAGCAGTCTAAGCTGCTCGTCGAACTTTGAGCGCATTAACCAAACCTCCCTGTAATATAATCTTCTGTCCGTTTATCCTTCGGATAAGAAAAAATTGTTTTCGTATCGCCAAACTCAACCATTTCTCCTACAAGGAAAAATGCCGTATCATCCGATACACGCACTGCCTGCTGCATATTATGGGTAACAACAACTACCGTGTATTTCTTTTTCAGATCCTCCATCAGTTCTTCAATCTTTGATGTGGAAATCGGGTCCAGTGCAGATGTCGGCTCATCCATCAACAGAACCTCAGGCTGTACGGCAAGTGCACGGGCAATACAGATACGCTGCTGCTGTCCACCGGAAAGACCCAGAGCGGATTTCTTTAAACGATCCTTGACCTCATCAAAAATAGCTGCTCCGCGCAGACTTTCTTCAACGATGGCATCCAGTTTTGACTTATCTTTCATTCCATGTACACGCGGACCATATGCAATGTTGTCATAAATACTCATCGGAAACGGGTTCGGCTGCTGAAACACCATGCCAATTCTTTTCCGAAGAACGGTTGTATCTACGCCTTCCGCATAGATATCCTCATCATCCAGTTTCACTTCTCCTGTGATTCTCACGCCATCCACCAGATCATTCATCCGGTTTAATGTTTTTAAGAATGTTGATTTTCCACATCCGGACGGTCCGATAAAAGCGGTCACGCAATTCTCACGAATATTCATGTTTACATCCTTGAGTGCATGGTTTTCACCGTAATACAGGTTCAGATCACGGACAGTAATTTTTGTTCGTTTTTCCATGTTTCTCTCCTCATCTGCAATGGTTTTCTCTCACTGCAATTATCCATTTCTTAGGATTTATGAATATTATAAAGAGAGATTGTAAAATGCACTGGACTGGGAATGTAAAATTTTTGCAAAATCAATGTAATAGATGTAAGGTTTCTTGATACGCAATTTACAGGTTGATTTTTAAATATAAGATTTCTCTAAGTGACGTAAGAAGGGGGACATTTCTTCCTGTTGATTGGAGAAAATATAATTGAAAGACATACCGTTAAATCAATTAATGATAAGGCCCGGTATCTATAGATGAAAAATCAAAGCCTAAGGTGACGTTTTCCCGAAATTTTAATGCTAGGAATCTGGACATGTCACCTATATAGTAAAATTGCTTCTCCGGATACCGCTTTTTTCATAAAAGTGGTACCTGAAGAAGCAATTTTTGATCTATAGAGACTTTCCGGTATCTAAATATTAAATTTTCGGTATATAGGTACCACAACGGTATCTTTTACATGAATTTTATCGGCATAGAGACCACGACGGTATCTTCCCGATGAATTTACCGGTCCATCTTTTCCACAAACATGAGCAGAAAACTGATCAGAAGCAGTCCGCTCGATACCCAGATCATATGATATCCAAACCGGATAGAGAGATTTCCTCCAATACCAGCCCCGAGTCCGAAAAATAAAATAATTCCAAAATAATACAGTGCTTTTTTTAATTTTTCCCTATCATGCGTCTGTAAGTAGCTGGTAAAGGCTTCTGTACCGCTCCGCAGATTTCCGATACACATGGTGCTGGCATAGGAATATCCGCTGACTTTCCGGAACGTCTGTACCTGCATCGCACAGGCAAAGGAGACGAGTACGGTTGCCAGAAGATCCAAGTGCTTTGGCATGAATCCGACCGCAAACAAAATCACGATCTCCATTAAAAGCACACCCTGCCGCCAGTGCAGGCGCTTTGCATACTTAAACAGCATATGAATCCGCTCCGCAAAAAACACTCCTCCGGCAAATGCCAGAAGTGGAAACAGATAGCGCAGCACGTCAAGCCATTCTCCCATCATCAGGTGCGTGCTCATCAGTACGATGTTTCCAGTCTGTGCATTTGAGAATACTTCCTGCCTCGTAAAATAAGTGTATGCATCCTGAAAACCTCCGGACAATGCCAGAAAAACGCTTGTGACAAACGCTTCCGACATCTGAATATCCGCTTTTTTTATACTGGAACTTTCCAGTTTCATAATTTCACTCCCTCTCAGATATACAAACTGTGTATATTATAAGAAAGATTTATATAAAATGCAACTATTTCATTTCCCTTCGCTCCCTATGCGCACTTTTTTCCCTTCAAATGCAAACCCATAATGACGAATTTGTTTTTCTTCTATTCCCAATGCGAACAGCTCTGCATCGTACTTTTTTTCTTCAATCTGACGTAATGCTGCTTCTACAGTATCCTCAAGTGTTTTTTCTTCGCTGGAATCATGTACCTTAAATTCAAGGATCATTGCAATATCCGTCTTTTGATTCGGTATCAGCATAACATCATATCGTCCATAACCACTTTCACGGTTTGATTTAAGCTGATAACGATCCCGAAGTTCTACCAGCAGGCCCAGTACAAAACCATGATAAAAACGCTCCGGCCGCGCCGCTTCCGAAGGATGACTGCCTGTGTCAAAACTGCTAAAAGTTGCAAGTGCCACATCATTCATATATGCATTCATCTCTTTTAGATTTCCATGTAAGAATGCCTCTATAAACGCATGATAGTTGGCATTATAGTTATCAAACCACCCTGCAAACATATCAGAAAACATGCCAAATGTTTCCAGATTGGTAATGGTCAGATGATACCATGTTTTTTGAAGCATTCCCCGATATTCTACCTTCTCCACCTTCAGATATCCACTTGCAACCAAAAGACTCCAGATTGCTGATGGCGAATAATCAAGCTGATCAAAAACGATTTGCTCATCGAAAGAAACAACGATTTCCTTATGATTTAAGAGATCTTCCATTTTCTCTTTGATATCAGCAGATGCCGTCCGAATCAACCGGTTCACCAGTGTATTTCCACTTGTCGCCGCCCAATATGCCTGAAATCTTTTTTTATCCAGATAATTCGTGATGGACCATGGATTATATATATCTTTGCTTCCTCCGAATGCAAATCCATCATACCATTTTTTCACTTCATCTTTTGTTTCTTCCAGACCATACTCTGCCAAAGACGCAAAGACTTCCTCCTCCGTAAAACCAAAACTTAACCGATAATCATCCGAAGTTGTTGTCACCACATTTAAATTATTCAGATCTGAAAATATAGATTCCTTGGAAACTCTTGTGATTCCGGTCATAATTCCACGTTCCAAGCAGGCATTTGTCTTAAATGTCGCATTCAGGAAACTTCTGATAAATCCCGTAAAACGCTCCCAGTATCCATGAATGTACGCTTCCTGCATCGGTGTATCGTATTCATCCAGAAGAACAATCACTTTTTTCCCATAATACCGTTCCAGATAGCTGCAAAGCAGATTTATAGAAATGGAGCATTCTGCATCATCCATATCCATCGTCATTTTTTCATACTGCGTCAGCTCGTTTTTGCTTAAAACTCCACCTTTCACCAGATAACGGTTTTGTTCATATAACGCTGCAATCTGTGCTTTTATCTGGCGCTTCGTTTCCTCAATATTGTCTGCTTTAATGGACGCAAAGCTCAAAAAAATAACCGGATATGTTCCCTGTAACTTTTGATAGTTTTCATACTGCCAGATTGATAAATTTTCAAACAGATCTCTCCGGTTCGCATAGCGGTTCGAAAAAAACAGTTTACCATGCTCATGTTTAAAGTTTTTCCAAAGCGGCGCGGTCTTGTGATTAATGTCACATCATCTCCGGATTCCCACCATTCCCGGATAAACTCTGTTTTATCCACAAAAAAATAGTGGTTTTCCATAATCGATGCAAAATCCTGTTTCCCGATCGCTACGGTTCTTGCCATGCTGCGTCCCCCTTTACGTTCCTGCCATTTTCCTTCATTGTACTATAATCCTTTTATGTTCTCAACCGATAAAATGCGGATATCCTTTCGCTTTTTCTGTCACATAAGGAAAAAAGCGAGTAAAATCGTTCACTCGCTTTTCGAATTATTCTCATTATTTTTCCTTACGGTTCCAGGTTTTCCACTCATCATCCGATGTATAGGTCACGGAATCCAGACCATCATCTGTTGCGATTTGCAGTAAAAGATTCCATGTACTGTCTGCATTTTTTTCAATGGAAATTCCATTCACATAATTACATTTCTTAAATGTGTCAATCTCATACGGTTTCCACGTCTTTCCTGCATCTTCTGTCATATACGCATATGCATCTGCTCCATGATTGCTTACCAGAATCATTCGCATTGCCGGATACATTCCACCCATCAGACAATGTACTATTACGATCTGTCCCTCCATTATATTCTAAAACACCAATAACGCTCTGATCGTCGACTCTCTGCGTATACAAACAATCCTGACCCTGAAAAATGTATAAATACATATTTGTATTTTGACTGGCTGGCTTTATCACTGTATCGGTTTCCTGATCCAAATCATAGGCCAATACTCCAGCAGATCCATTTACAATCAATGTATGTTCCAGCATGCCATAAGAAAAAAAGTCATCTGTTTCTATCATGTAGATTTGCTTTGCCTTCCGATCATACACATAGATTTTGTTTATTATATTTTCCTCATGCCACACTACATACTGATCATTTATCTGCACATCAGAAACGCTGCGTATTCCTGTATCGATGTCTTTTCCGCCTACTCGTATTTGTATCTTCTCATCTGCATCAGTATATATTTTTACGGCTTTGTTACCATCTAATGTGACATGCTGAAATGGCGATGCCAAAGAAATATCATCATTCAGAATAGATATGTTTTTATCTGCATATTGATATAAACCATACTTTCCATTATTTTCACTCCTGTCATACCAATATACACTGCCATCTTTTTCTTTCAGAGTGACTGCATCCATTGTGCTTTGTGTATCTTTTGCAGAAAACAATAATTGTATGTCATTTTTGTTTTTGGACTGTTTTACAACTCTCCATGTTCCATCTTCACCTAAATAATCTTCCCATATAACAGCATCCCCATCAGATTGTATATCTGAAATTTCAACACAATTATCATATTGATACAGAAGTATATCTTTTTTTGTCTGCACATCGTACCTTCTTATTTGTGTTGCATAATCGTCCGAATACACAAATTCTTTTCCTACTGTCAACATCGATTCCTTATAAAATGTATATGATATTCCATAATAAATATATGGTGAACTATAACAGAAACAACTAATGTCTGCATTTTCTGGTAACGGTAATTTAAATTCTTTTATCGTACAATCACTCCCGGCACGATTTGAAAATTCTTTTTTATTTACCTGTAATGTTTCCTGTGTGTCATAACTTTCTATCTGTGTTTCTGTACTGTCCGACGCGCAGCCATTCAGCAGAAACACAATCATCAATAAAGTTGTCAGAAATATCTTTTTCATAGTCGCTCTCCTCATATATTCAACATAAAAAAGTTACTGTATCTTAAATTTGACAATATCAGAACAGTGCCATCACAACACTTTGATATTGATTCTGATACATGCTTATCTCTTTAATATATCAAATATCTTCCATTTCTACTACAACAGCATTATACGCTTCTTTTATAGGAATATCTCTGTGAATTCCATGTTTTCTCTCTCCTAATTTTTATCTTTCAATTCTACATGTATCATTGTATTTGTAGCGTATCATAGTCATTTTCTTTTGTCAATCATTATTTTGTACTTCGTAATATTTACACTTTGCATATTTTATGATATGGTATTAATTATTCAGGGAGGACTTATTGCATGGCATACAAAAACACTCTAATTACAGGAATTACCGATTTTTTAGTATTAGCAATTTTAAAAAGCAAAGGTGATTGCTATGCTTATGAGATAAGTAAATACATTACAAGCGAGTCAAACGAACTGCTCTCCATTTCCCCAAATACGATATATACGGTCATGTACAAATTGGAAAATGAGCAAATGATCAGTGAATATTCTGTTCTGGTTGGGAAAAAACGTACCCGTATCTATTATCATATAGAGTCTGATGGAGAAGCATATTTAAAGGAATTGCAACACGACTATGAAAATATGATTTCTGGTATGTCTGCAATTTTTGATTCTCTTGAGAAAGGAGACACGCATGAATAGCTTATGTAAACAATACATTTCTGAAGTGAAACTCTTACTTCCAGCTATTGGAAAATCAGAAAAAAATTATTTAGCTTCTCTGACAAGTAATCTGGAAGATTTCTGTGATGACACCTCACCTCAGACAATTGATGACTTATATAAAGAATTTGGCACACCTGTAGATACTGTAAATTTCTACATTTCAACGTTTTCCATAGCAGAGTTAACAAAAAGGATTCAAACTCGCAAGTATATACGCCATGTAATCTATTTTTTCGCTATTGTTATTTCTTGCTTTTCTATTTTTTTAAGTATTTTAGCATACCATACTTATCAAATATTAAAAGAACAGGAAGCAGTTTTTGTAGATACCGTCATTACAGATGATTCGACAAACTAATATTTTAACTTGCACCAGAAAGGATTTTTATGAAAAAAACATTAATGCGCACTATCACTATAATCTCTTTTTTATTAATTTTATTTTCTAATACATCTATCGCAAATGCCACCACATTGGAAAAGACTGACAACGATTATTATGTAGAAACTATTATAACAAATGTCGATTCCGACCTTAATTTCATCGCGCTTCACAGCAATTCTCATACTATTACAAAAACAAAAACTGCAAACATAAAAAATGCAAATGGAACTATTTTGTGGAGTGTCTCTATTACAGCAACGTTCATTTATGATGGCTCTACATCTCGCTGTATCTCTTGTTCTCCAAATGCCACTTCTTATTCTTCTGAATGGAAAATACAATCCGTTTCATCTAATAAAAGTGGAAATTCCGCCACAGCATCTGCTACAGCTAATTATGCTTCATTAAAAAACTATACCCAAAATGTTACTATTTCATGTAGTAAAAATGGTACCGTTTCATAATCTTTTCAAATCATTCTTTGACATCATTTGAATGATAAAAATAGTGCTGATACAACGCAAACTTCTATTGTACCAGCACCATTTTTTTATTCTCCATCAATCCAAACTTTTTTCCATAAAAAGCAAACCCATAAAAAAGTTCTTTTACAAGCCCTCTGTATCTAACTCTACAATCATTTGTCCCAGCTTCTGTTCTCTCAACAGATAACACATGTAGATTGAAAGATTATTGCCCCGTTTTTACAACTTATTTTTTATATTTTGCCCCGTTTTTTCATCTATTATATGCATATTTTGCCCCGTTTTTTATATCAACAAAAAAGCAGCCGAAAACATTCGCCTGCTTTTTTAAAAACTCTTTGAAAAGATGATCGTTATCTGCGATTGACGTCAAACTTCTTTGCCAATGCTTTGGTAAGTAAGTTGATTCCAAGAACAATCAGCAAAAGAACTACTGCAATACCAAATGCTACCCCGAATTCACCCTTCGTTGCACTCAGGTAAAGCTGAATGGTAAGTGTTCCCGCCGGCATTTTTGCCTTTGCCAGCAAATCGGTAAAGTTCTTCGGGAGGAGACCTGAACTTCCCGCGGTAAACAGCAGTGCTGCTGACTCCCCAACAATTCGCCCGATGGCAAGAATAACTCCGGTAATGATTCCCGGCATTGCGGATGGTAATAAAATGGTGCGTATCATATGCCATTTTCCGGCGCCCAAACCGATCGCTCCGCTTCGGTAACTGTCCGGAACCGTTTTTAACGCTTCCTGTGTATTCCGGGTGATCAGAGGAAGTACCATCAGAGTCAGAGTAAACGAACCTGTGAGGATAGAATACTTCAAATGCAGAGTCTGTCCAAAAAACATCATACCAAACAAACCAAAGATAATGGACGGAATCCCCGCAAGTGTCTCTGTGGCAAATTCAATCAGACTGACTAATTTTCCCGGTTTTGCATACTCATTTAAATAAACGGCAGCCCCAACACCGATGGGGGTAGCAATCAGCATCGTTACAATGATAATATAAAGCGTATTTACAATATTTCCTGCAATACCGGTCGTTCCCTTTAATACAGATGTCACACTGGTAAGAAACTCCCAATTTACACTCCGGATACCTTTGGCAAATACATAGATAATGATCCCAAGAAGCAGTGCAACGGAAATAATTGCACATACATAGATGGCAATATAAGTAAGGAAATCCGCCGGATGCCTTGTTTTGGTACGAATACTGGTATTCTTTTCTGTCATTGTTCAACGGCTCCTTTCTTTTCCACCTGTGCAAGGACCAGATTGATAATCATAATAAAGATAAACAATACCAGACCTACCGTAAAGAGTACCTCCCGGTGAAGTCCTTCGGCATAACTCATCTCGCTGACGATCTGTGTCGTCAGGAAACGTACCGAATTGAATGGGAACGGCAGATTTACAGAACCTCCGGCAACCATATTGATCGCCATAGCCTCTCCGAGCGCACGTCCGATTCCAAGCACTACACCTGTCATAATACCAGATCTTGCTGCCGGGATCATCACTTTAAATATCGTCTGGATATGTGTTGCCCCAAGTGCAAGAGAAGCCGACTTTAAATGTCCGGGTACTGCACGGATCGAAGAAACACTGATGTTTATCACGGTTGGCAGAATCATAATTGCCAGCACAATAATCGCAGAAAGCAGATTGGAACCACCGGTAAACTGATGGGTGGTGCTGCCTGCAAATACCCGCTTTTCCAAACGGTACATCAATGGATTTAAAACCATAAGCCCCAACAATCCGTAGATTACAGACGGAATCGCAGCCAGTAGTTCTACCGCTGGCTGAACAATTGCTGCCAGCTTTTTGTTGGCTACTTCCGTGATAAATACCGCTGTCAGAATTCCAATCGGTACACCGATCAAAATTGCAACTGCAGTACCTATAATTGAAGTCAGAATAATGTATAAAATGCCATAAGATGGTGTTGCTGCTGTCGGCTGCCATACAGTTCCAAATAACAGGTCAATCACCCCGACCTTTGCCAGTGCCGGGGTGCCCTTTGCAAACATATAAACCGTTATGGAAAGAACTGCTACAATGGCAACGGCTGCGCATACCAGAAATATTACTTTTGCAATCGTTTCCACGATGTGCTTTGTTGCTTTGCCGCCTGTCATATCTTTATCCTCGTTTGCCTGTTTACGTGTTTCTTGCTATATTACTTGTTTGGGATGATCAGCCCTACAGACTTGATAACATTCTGTCCGTCTGCAGAGTTGATAAAGTCGAAATATGCCTGTACCTGCTTACTCTGCTCAGAAATCTCACCCTTGGTAGCCATTACGAACGGTCTCTGTAATACATAGTCTCCTGCAAGAATATTGTCTTCTGTCGGCTCTACAGAGTTGATCTTTAATCCATTTACGGTGTCATCCAGCACATCCAGGGATACATATCCAACTGCTCCCGGAGTTGCTGCAACCTTTGCCAAAACAGCACCTGTAGAATCAAGTTCCTGTGCATATTTGCAGGAATCCTTTACATCCATCAATTCCTCAAACGCATCTCTTGTACCAGATCCCGCCTCACGGCCGATGACTACGATCTGCTCATCCGGTCCGCCGAGATCTTTCCAGTTTGTAATCTCTCCGGTATATACTTTTGCAAGATCTTCAGACTTAATATCTGTGATTGTGTTTGCTGTATCTGTAATAACTGCGATACCATCAATTGCCACAATGTTCTCTACGATACCCTGGCTTTTCTCATCGTCAGAAAGGGCACGGGAAGCATCTCCGATATCAACGCTTCCTGCCTCCAGAGATTCAATTCCTGCACTGGATCCGGTAAACTCTGCGGTTGCGGAAACATTCGGATATTTCTCCATGAATGCTTCATTCATGGCATTTGCAAGCTTCTCCATGGAAGTACTTCCTGCCAGTGTAACGGTTCCACTCAGATCCGCTCCATCTGTTGTATCTGTATTTGCAGTTGTATCAGATGCCGTTGTATCTGTATTTGCATCAGCGTTTGCATCACTGCTGTCAGAACCACATCCCATCACACCTGCAGCGACCATTGTTGTTGCTGTCAGTAAAGCCATCATTTTTACAAGTTTGTTTTTCATGATTTTCTCCTCTTTCTTTCATGTTGTTCCTCATTACAGTTGTTATCTTATCGGGTCTGTGTAAAATGCATAACCAGACTAATGTAAATTCAATGTAAAAAATATGTTGTCCTGTAAAACGACAAAAATTACGAATGTTTTAAGTTTATTTAAGGTTCCCGTCTTATCTTCTATATATAAAGATGTTACCGTAGTCTACGCCATTGTAACCGCACACAAAGGGAAAATTTCTGCCAAAAGTGAAGATGGAAATTCCCTGACTTTTTCCATTCTTCTCAATTAAATATCCCGTGTTTCCACAAAAAAGAGAAGGAGATTCTTACATAACATGCAGAATCTTCTTCTCTTTTTCATTGGATCTTTATAAGTTATTTCAAAAATCCGAAATTGCTGACTATGGCAGCTTCCTTTGCCTTTCCATTGCAGACATTGACAAAACTGATGATACGGACAACCAATAAAATGATAAAACATACGGCTGCTGCAATCGGAACGACAACGGTCCAGCAGAGCACTACAGTAATCAGTCCCAGCAGAACTTCAGACACAAGGATCCTGATTCCCTCACGCACATGAAATCCGACATAAGGAGAATCCTTCGCCACAAGAAGTGCCACGATAGTTCCCAAAATTCCCAGAAGATATGGAAGCATTGCAAACAGTTTGTGCTCCGCAATATCTTTTCCGTCAAATTCTGTGGAATGATCCTTAGGATCTACATAAGGCTGCCCGTACGGCATACCATTGTTCATCTGTGGATTGCCATAATACGCTCCGTTGTTTCCCTGTGGATTTCCGTAGCCGTATGGCGTCCCCTGCGAATTCTGATTTTCCTGTGTTCCTGTATGTAAGCTGGCTCCGCATCTGGTGCAGAATGTACTGTCATCCGGCATTTCACTGCCGCACTTCGGACATATCATATAAAATTCCTCCTCTTCGTTTGAAATGAACTCTGCGAACATCTCCGCGCTTTTTATTTTATATAAGTTTATGTTGCAAGTCAATTTAGATTCTCTTAAGTTTTCCTTTTCTTTCTTCATAAATTGTTTTCAGAACAGACACTACCACAATCTGATACCCCGGATGCTGCTTTCCTATACCCCTGCCAAATCCTATAATTCCGTTGTAATCAGTTGTCCAAAGCTCACCAGCGGAGAAACGTACACGCTCCTTGCCGGTGATACCACCACAACGGTTACATTGGATTCCCTTGTAAAATCGGTAAAAAAATAAAGTGTGCGTTTACCGCACACTTTCGCGCCCTTGCGGAGACACAGCATCATCTTTGACTCCGCAGGGCGCGCATCTTTGCAGGCTGACCTGCTTTAATTGCCAAGTTCCAGCATGGTATCAATACAGCGTTTTGCTTTTATACGCACTTCTTCGTCCAGCTTGATTTCCTCTCCGCCGGTGCCCTTTACACACCGGTACACATCTCCGAGTGTGGTCAGTTTCATATTGTGGCAGACACAGTCTCTTGATAATGGATAAAACTGCTTGTCCGGACATGCAAACTGCAGATGCTGCACAATACTGTTCTCGGTTCCGATAATGAATTCCTTTGCATCACTTTTCTTTGCATAATCCATGATTCCGGTTGTACTTCCCCGATAATCCGCCAGTTCGGAAACCTCCGGCAGACATTCCGGATGTACCAGAAGAAGTGCGTCCGGATGTGCCTTTCGTGCTTTTTCCACATCCCGTTTCGACATGCGGACATGCGTTGGACATCCCCCCTGCAGCAGTTTGATATTTTTCTCCGGCACCTGATCAGCCACCCATTTTCCCAGATTGCAGTCCGGGATAAACAAAATATTTTTATTCTCTATATTCTTTACAATCTGAACTGCCGATGAGGAAGTTACACAGACATCACAAATCGTTTTTAACTCGGAAGTCGTATTAATATACGCTACCACGGTATAATCCGGATACATCTTTTTCACCCCGGAAATCAGTTCCACATCCATCTGCTCTGCCATCGGACATCCCGCATTGCTGTTGGATAACAATACCCTTTTCTGTGGGGACAGAATCTTGACCGTCTCTGCCATAAAACGGACTCCGCACATCAGCACAGTGCTCTGCGCTGCCTTGGCAGCCTGCACGCTCAGCCCATAGGAATCCCCTACATAATCAGCCACCTCCCAGATATCATGACTCTGATATGCATGTGCCAGAATACAGATATCCTTTTCTTTCTTCAGGCGGATGATCTCGTCCTGCAGTTCTCTTGTCGTTAACATAAAATACTCCTTTTCACGAAATACCCTTCTATACAGACATTTCTTGTTACATTCAACATATTACATAGAGTATACTCACATGCCCGTCAGGTGTCAAGACACAAAAGGATTAAAACCACGGAAGCCTGTGAAACGGGATGATAAGGATTTCCTTCGACTTCATGTCATCCGTTGTAATGTAGGTATGTTTCCAATATCGCGCATCCAGGGAAATTTCCCGGTTATCCCCCAACATGAAATAAGAGCCCTCCGGAACGGTAAAGGTTTTATCTTCTTCTCCACAATCCGTTTCGACAGTGTCATCCAGATAAGCCGATTCATCCAGCGGTTCCCCATTGATGTATACTTTTCCTCCGACAAAAGAAACCGTCTCCCCCGGAAGTCCGATCACACGTTTGACCATGGTTTCATTTTCATCTTTCTGATAAAACATGACAATATCGCCGCGTTGTGGTTTTTCTTCCTCATATGCATGACGGTCTCCGATGAGCCAGTCATGAACCATCAGTGTCGGTTCCATACTCTCAGATGGCACCCGCCCGATCATCAAAAAACAACGGAATGTGATAATAATGGCAAGAAGAACTGCTATGTAAATCACCCACCCCACGATATCTTTTCGTTTTTGTTTTGTCTGTTCGTCCATAGATTCCTCCCTGTATGTTTTTCATTTGGAATTAATCATATCATACCAGAGGCAAAGATGTATAAATTTTTTTAAGATTGTAAGTAACGTGAAAAATTTATGCAATTACTGTAAATCTCTGTGGATATTTTCGGTTGTGAGAACCCCGGTGTTTATGTTAAGATGGGGGTGTCTGTTATAGAAAGGAGAAACAGATTTCGAAAAGTTAAAAACTTTAGCGCCATGTACCCTGTGATACAGCTTTTGCTGCACCGAAATAAGGAGCACATTGCATGAAAATTCCGCTTTCGCGGAAGCAATGTGCAAATGTGATACAGCTTTCGCTGCACCACAAGGGTTAACGAGGATTCAGGTGATCGAAGATTCGGCGGATGCCTGAACGCAGGAATGGGGCTGCGCATACGAATCACAAACAGGATGGTAACATCCGAACAAAGGATTCGTACCCCGATGGAGCCAATTGCACGAAAATTCGCTAACGCGAAGCAATTGGCATATGTGATAACACTTACGTGTTACCACATAATGCACAATGAAAAATATTCTGATGAACGAAAACAATATCGGGATCATAAAATTATATGAGAAAAAGGAGATTTCAATTATGTGTGGAATTATTGGATTTACAGGTAAATTAAAAGCCCAGGATGTCTTATTGACAGGACTTGCAAGCCTTGAGTACCGTGGATATGACAGTGCGGGAATTGCGTACTTTAAAGATACCGGAAAAATTTCACTTCGGAAAACTGTCGGAAAAGTAAAAGATCTTCGTGCCATCTGCGATGATGATAACAATTCTACGTGTGGAATCGGCCACACCCGCTGGGCAACCCATGGTGGCGTTACCAATGCCAATGCACACCCTCATAAGGTCGGACAGGTTGCATTGATCCACAATGGTATCATCGAGAACTATCATGATCTCGCCACCAAATACGATCTGACGGATGAACTGATTTCCGAGACGGATACCGAAGTTGCCGCCGCATTGATCAATAAACTCTACGAAGGAGATCCAAAAGAAGCTCTGCGCAAAGCAGTAGCCGAAATTGAAGGTTCCTTTGCCTTCTGCGTTCTGTTCAAGGATCATCCGGGTGAAATTTATGCGGTAAGAAATGTCAGCCCTATGGTTGCAACATACTGTGATGACGGTGCTTTTATTGCATCTGACCTGACTGCTTTTATCGCATACAACAAGCGTTATTTCATCGTGCCGGAATATCATATTTTAACTATGACTGCGGACGGCATTACGTTAGAGGATTTAGACGGTCATTCCGTAGAACCGGAATATATGGAAGTAAACTGGGATGTTACCGCAGCCCAGAAAGATGGTTATCCGCATTTCATGATCAAAGAAATTCATGAACAGCCGGCTGCCATCACAAGAACCATTACCCCACGTATCAAAGATATGCTCCCGGATTTTTCGGAAGATGCCATTGCGGATTCCTTCTTTGAAAATGTAAGCGACATTACAATCGTTGCCTGTGGTACTGCAATGTACGCGGGAATGGTAGGAAAAACCATGATCCAGAACCGCCTGCATATTCCGGTTACCGTGGCAATCGCATCGGAGTTCCGCTATGAAGAACCGGTAATCAATGAAAAATCCATGGTGATCGTTGTATCCCAGTCCGGAGAAACCATTGATACTTTGGAAGCTCTTCGCCTTGCAAATAAATATACAAAGAAAACACTGTCCATTGTAAATGTAAAAGGCTCCAGCATTGCACGTGAAAGCAGCTATGTATTATATACACATGCCGGTCCGGAAATCGCTGTTGCAAGTACAAAAGCATACACCGTTCAGGTTGCTTCTTTTTACCTGCTTGCATGCAAACTTGCCATGAAACAGCAAAAGATTTCTGTCGAAGAAGCACGTACATTTATTGGAACACTGCAGGAAATTCCAAATTACATCGAGGAAGTTCTTGCACAGGCTCCTGATATTGAACAGCTGACCAAACGCATGATCAATGCCAACAACGCGTTCTTTATCGGCCGTGGACTCGATTATACCCTTTGCATGGAAGGTGCTTTGAAATTAAAGGAAATTTCTTATATTCATGCCGAAGCCTATGCTGCCGGTGAATTAAAACACGGAACCATTGCTCTGGTCAGTGAAGGGGTTCCTGTCATTGCCGCTGCTACCCAGAAACATGTATACAGCAAAGTTATTTCCAATATCCGGGAAGTAAAAGCCCGTGGTGCTTATGTCATTCTTTTGTCCAAAGACAAAGAAATCACAGATCCTTCTATCTGTGATGTCCACATCAATCTTCCGGATGTATCCGACGAATTTACGATTTTTGAATCTGTTGTAATTTTCCAGCTGATTGCATATTACACATCCGTTGGAAAAGGCTTAAATCCGGATCAGCCACGTAACCTGGCAAAATCTGTAACGGTAGAATAAGAAAAAACTGTCGCGCGAAAATTCGTGCGACAGTTTTTTTGACATAGAGCCTTTCTAAAACTTTTGAAGGCAAAAAAAGAACCCCAGAAGCTCTCTAAAAGCCTCTGAGGTTGCCCCTGCCAAGGATTCTCTCACCCATGTACCGGAATCCTTGTATCATCGGCGCGACAGGATTTGAACCTGCGACCTCTGCGTCCCGAACGCAGCGCTCTACCAAGCTGAGCCACGCGCCGTTTCAACTGCCCAATTATAGTAACACATTCTCCGGTGTTTGTCTAGTGAATTTTTTTAATTTATGGTACAATACAAAAAAAGAATGGAGAAGAACAATGAAACATACTGCTTTGATTACAGGTGCATCCCGTGGAATCGGTGCAGCCCTGGCATGTCGATTTGCCGCCGAAGGCTATCATCTGGCTCTTTGCTGCCATAACTCTTATGAAACGCTGCAGGCACTTGCCACAAAACTTGAAACAACCTGCTCCATACAGGTGCTTTGCTTCCGTGGTGATGTAGGAGACTATACTTTTATCTGTGACATGGTGCAAAAAACACTGGATACCTTCGGCCAGATTGATGTGTTAATCAACAATGCCGGCATCTCTTATATCGGTCTGCTCACCGACATGGATATTACCGACTGGAACCGGATAGTTGCGACAAACCTCACATCCGTCTTTTCCACCTGCAGACAGGTCATCCCTTCCATGGTTCATGCCAAATCCGGACATATCATCAATATTTCTTCTGTATGGGGAAATGTCGGAGCTTCCTGCGAAGTTGCCTATTCTGCATGCAAAGGCGGGATCAATTCCCTTACACGCGCTTTGGGCAAAGAACTTGCCCCTAGCAATATCCAGGTAAATGCCATCGCCTGTGGGGTAATCGATACGGATATGAACCGTTGTTTCTCCGAGGAAGAACGCTCTGCACTCATCGAAGAAATTCCTGCAGGCCGGATGGGATCCCCGGAAGAAGTTGCTTCACTGGCATATTCTCTTGCCACAGCAAGCAGTTACCTGAATGGACAGATTCTCACCTTAGACGGCGGATGGATTTAATTTCTTATCTTTTTGGAAATCTTTTTCCATTTATTTAAGAATTAAAACGCAATACGCGTTTTCTCTGTTTTTTATATCAACTTTCTATAAAATCATTTGTATGAAAACGAATGATAAAAATAAATACAAAGATTTTGGTGACCGTCTGAGTCTGATTATGTATAAACAAAATATTTCCAATATCCAGCTGGCAAATGCAATGTTTGTTTCGCCGTCCACGATCAGCGGATACCGTACCGGTCGTCGTTCTCCGACCGTTGCGGATCTTGCAGCCATCGTGCAGATTCTGAATGTTTCTGCAGATTACCTCATCGGAACCAGTGAAATTACAACCAGACCCGATACCACCGAAAAAAAGAGTTGAGCACGCCCTGTTTCCAGAGCGGTGCCCAACTCTTTTTTATAAATCATGTTCTGCCAGTAAAATTACCGTAGAACGTTCCGGAACACGCACACGTGTCTGATCTCCCTGTGTCTGGGCTTCAAAATCTGCCCCATCCTGGTATTCACAGAAAGTATTTACTACAAGTTTCCAATGATAAGACTCCGGCAACGAAGGCAGGCGCATCTCCAAAGGCTCCCAATACGCATTCATTCCGTAAAAGATCATATCATCATCCGTATCATCGGCATTTCTTCCCGCATACATGATTCCAATTAAATGTGTATTATAGTCCGTATAATTCCGGTTCGGCTCTCCGTTATGGATACTTACGGAAGGTAACCCGCAGACTGCCGGCTTTGTATCCCTTCGCAGAATCGGATGCTTTGCACGGAAATGGATCATAAAACGGGCAAAATCATGAATCTCCTGAAATTCTTCCAGTCTGTTCCAGTCCAGCCAGGAAATAATATTATCCTGGCAGTATGCGTTGTTATTTCCATACTGCGTATTACAAAATTCATCCCCTGCAAAAAACATAGCCGGTCCACGGCTGCATAACAACGCGGCAAATGCATTCTTCACGAGTCTGCGTCGCAGGCCCATAACCGCCGGATCATCCGTCTCACCTTCCACCCCGCAGTTCCAGCTCAGGCCGTTGTTATCCCCGTCCGTATTGTTCCATCCGTTTTTCTCATTATGCTTTTCATTATACGAATACAGATCATACAACGTGAACCCATCATGACAGGTCAGAAAATTGACGGATGCACTATATCCGCGGCTTGCCGGATCATACATGTCGGAGGATCCGGTGATACGTGTAATTGCACGCCCTGCGACGCCACTGTCGCCCTTTAAAAAGCTTCTCATATCATCACGGTATCTTCCGTTCCATTCGGCCCAGCGGTTCCAGGACGGAAAACTTCCAACCTGATACAAGCCACCCGCATCCCAGGCTTCTGCGATCAGCTTCATATCCCCCAGAATAGAGTCAAATGCAAGGGCTTCCAGAATCGGCGGATTCTCCATCGGTGCACCATTCTGATCTCTTCCCAGAATCGATGCCAGATCAAACCGGAATCCATCCACCCGGTACTCTACTGCCCAGTGCCGCAGACAGTCTGTAATAAACCGCCGTACCACCGGATGGTTGCAGTTTAAGACATTGCCACAGCCGCTGAAATTGTAATAATATCCATCCGGTGTAAGCATATAATAAATATTGTTATCAATCCCCTTAAAGCAAAAACATGGACCGTCTTCATTTCCCTCTGCCGTATGGTTGAATACCACATCAAGAATGACTTCAATTCCATTTTCTTTCAGTTCGCGGATCAGACGCTTTAATTCATCACCCTCATGATTATGCTCCTGATGAAATGCATAACTTGTATTCGGGGCAAAAAAGGAAACCGTATTATAGCCCCAGTAATTGTACAACTGCACGCCATCCACCACACGGGCACTTTCCATTTCATCAAATTCAAAAATCGGCATGAGTTCTACCGCATTGATTCCCAGATCTTTCAAATACGGAATTTTCTGTCGCAGACCTTCAAATGTTCCCCCACCTTTTACACCGGAGGACGCATCTTTGGTAAATCCCCTGACATGCATCTCATAGATCACCAGATCTTCAAATTTGTAATTCAGATTCCGATACCGCCCCCAGTCAAAATCACTTTGCACCACACGGGCTTTATAGACAAAATCCTTTCCGCCTTCCGGTTTTTCTCCCCAGTTTCTCTGACCGGTAACAGCTTTCGCATATGGATCAAGAAGCGTATGTTTTCTGTTAAACAGTAACCCTCTCGCCTGATCGGCAGGACCGTCCATCTGATAGGCATACTCAAAATCCTCTGCTTTTAAGCCAAAAACAAGGATAGAATACGTATTTCCAATTTTATAACTTTCCGGAATGCGGATTCTTGCATACGGTTCCTGTGCCGCCGGCCGGAATAACAGCAGGACACAGCTCGTAGCTCCATGGGAGCTTACGGTAAAACTTACCCCTTCCTCTGTCTGATATGCACCATTCATCTGATAAAATCCCGGACGTACATCAAATCCACCGATATTATCGAGTGGATGAATGACTTCCCCGAGACTTTCCATTTCTTCGTCTATCGGCCAGCTTTTCTGTTTTGACGGATAATTCCAAAAACTTGCATTCATGTGCTGATTCCTCTTATCATTATTATTTACTTGCCACATAAAATTATATTATCCCCCTACTCTTCCCTGATGATTACCCTGCCATTTGCGTCAAATCCGATTTTACTGTACTTTTCCGAATACTCATTCATATGATCAATAATCGTCTGTTTTCTGCCGCCTTTTGCTATGGCAGGCTGAAAATTATTTCTTTCTGATGTGGAAGAAATGCTGCATGGTATCATATCGGCTGATATATCTGTCTGCAGTACCCCATCCACAAAGGTAAAGGTCTGTTCATAGATCGCCGTATCTTTGTCTTTTGGATTCCTGTTCCCCCCAAAGCAGAAATTTCCAAGACTGTAGCAGATCATTTTTCCGTTGTATAATTCCATTCCCTGCAATACATGAGGATGTGTACCGACCAGCAGATCTGCTCCCCAGTCAATCACCTGGTGTGCCAGCTTCTGCTGATAATCATTCGGATAATGATCCCCCTCTATCCCCCAGTGGCAACAGGCAATTACCAGATCCGCTCCTTCTTCCCGAAGTTCTGCAATCCCATCCCGGATATAATTGGCATGTGTTTCATCAGCGGACAGCTGGCTTGCGGAGACAATTCCGATTTTGATACCATCCTTCGTGGTATAGGTATCCACATGATCATTGAATCCGAAGATAATCCCTGCTTTATTTAACACTTCTCTGGTATCATCAAGTCCCTGCTGCCCATAATCAAACGTATGATTATTTCCCAGACTTGCCCCCTCCACAGAACTGTCTGTCATAATACCAACATACTCCGGTTTTCCTTTTAAGTTCCACGTTTTTTCCACACGCTCGGTCGCATTTGACAACACACATTCCAGATTGATCAGTGTAAAATCATCCTGCTCAAAAATACTTCTGATATTTTTAAAAAAATAATCCTGCCCGTATTTATCATAGTATTCATGAAAGGAACCTGCATACCCATGCGTCTGTGTTGCCCCAAGCGTACAGTCACCTGTCGCCGTAATTTTTACCGTCTGTATCACCGGTTCCTGCTGCGTTTCAGTTGCAGTCCCGGTTTCCGTTTCTTCCAGCGTACCCGGTTCTTCCGTCATCTGTGTCTCCGTGATTTTTTCCGTAGAAGAGGGCAAAGCCGATGACGTTGCTGCAGGAGAAGAACATCCCGTCAGCAAAAATCCTGCCATTAGGATTGGCAATATCCATTTTTTCATACGTTTTCAGACTCCTCTTTCACAAGAATATCCACCGTGTGACCGCTTGCACCCATAAGATCCATCCGTTCACAGGTTGCCAGATGATACTGCAGAAACGCATCAAACTCTTCTTCCGTCAGCGCATTTAAAAACGGACGCATATAATTTGCTGCACCGTCTGCCGCTATGATCTGCCGGCGCCTGACCTCTACCTGCCGGTCCAATGCTTCAATATCTTCCAGACGAACCATGGAATACAGAGGATTGGCTTTTGAAGTACAGTGATAATCCTCTGTGAGCATTCCCTCCTGAAGCGCCTCCAGAATATGTTTTTCCTTAAACGCATACGTGATAACGGAAAATTCATTCATAATATACGCCACGAGAATCCTGCCTCCGGGTCTGGTCACCCTCACCGCCTCCCGCAGCGCAGCAAGCTTGTCCTTTTCCTCATGCAGGTGATACATCGGCCCAAACAACAGGGTTACGTCAAAGGAATCATCGGAAAATTTTTTCAGATTCATTGCATTTCCCTGATATGCATGCACTCCTGCACCCTTCTGTTTCAGGCGTCCCAGATTATGCTTTACCAGTTCCACGGCCGTCACATCGAACCCTTCCTGTGCCAGCGGTACGCTGTATCGTCCGGTTCCCGCCCCGATATCAAGGATATGGATTTCCTCTTTTGCACGTTCTTTCACAATTTCATCCAGACACTGATGGATATAATGCATGCTTGTCACAAATTCCACCCTGCCGTGTCGGCTGTCCAGACGCTTCTCTTCATTAAATTTATTATAATAGGCTTCTAAGTCTGTCATATTTTAATACTAACACATTTTCTTTAAAATTTCACTCACAATCGCTGATGCGACATCCGCTTTGCTCATTATTTCCAGTTCCCTGCAGTCATCTGCCGTAATCAGCGTCACCACATTGGTATCTGTACCAAATCCGGCTCCGGCTACCTTCAGGTTATTCGCCACAATCATATCTGCATTCTTTTTTGCAAGTTTTGCACGGGAATTCTCCAGCATATGTTCCGTCTCCATGGAAAATCCACACAGAAACTGTCCCGGTTTTTTGTGCGCGCCCAGATACGAAAGGATATCTTCCGTGCGTTCCATCGTAAGAGTGGCATTCCCGTCTTTTTTCTTGACTTTCTCATCGACCGGGTGATCCGGACGATAATCCGCCACAGCTGCCGCTTTGATAATAATATCCTGTTGCTCTGCTGTCTCCTTTACGGCTGCTGCCATATCCGCGGCAGATACAACCGGAACGACCTTTACAAACGGCGGCGGAGTGATTGCCACCGGTCCCGTGATCAGCGTCACTTCCGCGCCACGGCGCATACAGTTTTCCGCAATTGCATAGCCCATTTTTCCGGTAGAGTGATTCGTAATATAACGCACCGGATCAATCTTCTCCTGTGTCGGTCCTGCTGTGACCATCACTTTCTTTCCGACCATGTCCTTTTCGCAGGCAAGATCTTTCATAATATAAGAAAACAGTGTTTCCGGTTCCGGCATTTTCCCGGCTCCGGTATCCCCGCAGGCAAGATAACCGCTCGCCGGATCAATGATATGAAACCCATAGTCCCCGAGCTTTTTGATGTTATCCTGTACGATCGGATTTTCAAACATATTGGTATTCATGGCAGGGGAAACATACTTCGGGCATTTTGCCGCAAGAATCGTTGTTGTCAGCATATCATCTGCGATTCCGTTTGCCATCTTGCCGATCACATTGGCAGAAGCCGGTGCTACCATAAAAATATCCGCCCGTTTTGCCAGTGCCACATGCTCGACATTGAACTGGAAATTCCGGTCAAACGTATCGACCAGACACTTGTTGCTTGTGAGCGTCTCAAACGTGATAGGATTAATAAAATTGGTTGCATTTTCCGTCATGATCACATGCACATCCGCATGCTGCTTGACGAGCGCACTTGCCAGATAGGCGATTTTATAGGCAGCGATACTTCCGGTCACACCGAGTACCACACATTTTCCTTTTAACATTGTCTCTTACTCCTTTGCAGAAAAAATCACATCTTCTGCTATTTTATCACACTTTTTCCCTAAAACAATTTAATTTTTGTCATCTGTTCCAGTATGGAATCTTTGACAGAATCGTTCAGATATGCTGGATTTAATTTTCTTTTTGCATATGCAAGGTAAGAACCATTTGTCTCTTCAATCAAAACTGCCGTAAAAAACCGCTCCCAGCTAAAATATGTTTTGCTTTCCACATATTCCCACGGCTTTTCCAGCACCTGATCTGCCCATTTGCTTTTTACTACTTTTGCCTTTAATATCAGCCATTCAAATGACTCCGGCAAATAAAGCACCACTTGATCTTTTCCACCCATCAACTGCATCACTCTGTCAATTTCAGAACCAAATGCCGCACCGTCTGCAATTACAAGTATGCGTTCATTTTTATGCATATTTAAATAATGGAAAACATTTGACTTTCCATTCATTGTCTCACATTTCAATTGCTGTTGCCTACATACAGAATTAAAAAACTGATAACCGGAATTACTGTCTTCCGTTATTACAACCTCTGGTTTAATATCCTTCTTTAAAGTCTGTGCTCCATATATTCTGTAAAACTCATGATAACACGGTTTTAATGTTCCGTATTTTCCTGAAGTACGAATTCCATAGATTTCCTCCACACTATACGGCAAAGAAGGCAAGGATTCCCTGGAAACAATGACATAATAATTATCTGTTTTCTGAATAGTATCTGCGAATTCTACTGTCTTGATAAATTCGTTTCCTTCATCAATAAATACAATACTATCCTGCATTGCTGATAACTGTTCTTTCCACAGTGAACCTTCGAGCACATAACATTTTTTGTCACACGTCAGTTCCACGGGCGTACCGGATGGATTATTTACGTATTCCCGAATCATATCTACCAATGTGGTTTTGCCTGTCGCACTGTCTCCCCGGATGACCGTCAGATTTCTTCGAATTTCAAAATCATATTTTAAGCGCTTTGTTGATACAATAATTCTATGTTTTCCCTTCATTAAACAAATTCTCCTGCAATCGACACCAGTTCTTCCATTGAATGAACAATCTCACCCGTATTCAAAATACGAATGACAAAAGGATCTTTTCCAAAATTCATTAAATGCCGCAGATTAATTGTACGGTCTTCGGATTCTGCTATTTTTAATAACCATTTTGCACAATTATCCCCACAGGTTGATGCATTAAAAATTTTATCCTTATCAAATTTTACAAGGATTAATGTCTTTACTCCCCCGGATAAACCTGTCGGTGGAATTTTTCCCAAAACAGGACTGTCAATTACGCCACTATCCAGCACCGTTGATTGATCCACATCCTGAATCATTTCTTTTACAAACGGATCTATAATCCAACTGTCCTCATAATCATACTTAAAATACGCTGCCGTGTTATACACAGACTCCTGCATGTCGCCGTAATAAATATTAAGCATACATCTACTTCCTTTTAAATTTATACCTTTTTCTATTTTAGCATATCCTTGTTCCATACACTATCGCTTTTTACCAAAAGGACAACAAAAAAGGCAGCCTGTGTTTCATTCCGGCTGCCTTTTTAAAACATATTATTTCTGGATTGGTTTTAATTTATTTAGTACCATGCCAAGTGCTGCTACAATGATTGCAGCCACAATCGCTTCAATGACTCCGTTAAAGCTGATGACACCACCGATGATTCCAAGCACGGCTCCTGCATCAACACTCAGGGCTTTTGCATATGCATCTTTGTATAACACAAAAATTCCGCCCATAACCAGTATCGTATTGACCATTGCGCCTGTTACACCCGCGTAGACAAATGCACAGACTGCGCCGGATTTCAGTACCGTATACACTTCCAGTGCTATAAAAACGAACCATCCAACCAGTGCACTAACTGCATACAATGCAATATCTGACAATGGCTTCTTGTCAAACACATGAAGCAGAAACGCACGCGCACCAAGAAACAGGAACACACCGATCAGAATATTAAACACACTTGCCCAGAGAATTTTATGCCGGGAAGAAAGTGCTTTCTTTACTCCGATATATACAAAATATGGCAGGATTCCTACAAGAATACGCGGTACAAAACAGATAAATGCACTCTTTACGATTCCGCTAGTGCCTACCATGCTGGCCGCCAGCACCGGGGAAAATACAAATGCCGAAAGGGATGTCGGCATAACCGTATTCTTGATAAAGCTGGTCAGACCAAAGATAAATCCCAAAAATCCGCCCTTCTTCGGTCCACAGAATAACGATCCTAAAATAACAGGGATGTGGATGATGGTCGCATTGATCACCACAAGTGGGATGTAGCCCAGCGGTGTAAACGCCATAATGATAATGATTGCTGCAAACAGAGCGGTCAGTACCAGCTCCGCGGTCTTATTGTTTCGCATTGGTTCCTCCTGTTCCAGATGAAAGCGGATGTTATGTTTTCCGTCTCTCTCTTTTTTCTTTTGCGAATAAAGTAAACATCAACTTTATCAGTTTACACCCTGCTCCTCTTATGGTCAAGTCACATCATACCATCGGTTTTTCCAAAATCTGAATCACCGTATTTCCTTTCATTTTCAGGAAAAACGGCATTCCCGGTTTTGCATCCGTATAAGTTTCCATATATTTTTCAAAAATCATTTTATCTTTTGTTACTACACGAATATCGGCATCTGTTCCCCCAAATTCTCTTGTCCAATCCAAAAAGGAGTACTCCGTCTGATCTGTCAATGTTACATCCTCTGTTTTTTCATCCTTATTGTATATATAATATCCGTCAGGCATATCGTCATCCGTGTGTTTGTAACTTGCCAGTCGATCACTGTCCCCGGAACTGATATACTCCACGGGATCGATGACCAGTGTATTTCCATTGATTTCCTTTATATAAGCGCAGAGTTCTGTTGTATCCTCCTTCATACTGTCTGCTGTTTCTGTCTCCTCAGCTTTTTCTGTAACTGTCTGTTTTCCACATCCTCCAAGTCCTGAAATGCACGCACACATCATAAGTAAAATCCATCTCTTTTTCATCATTTTCTCTCTCCTTTACCAGATCCAGTGTTTATATATTTTTTCAATTTCTTCTTTTTGGATTGTATCTCCAGCCAGCACATATATGCTGTTTCCATATTCCCCATATGCCCAAAATGTCTCATCTGTATACCGATATAGAAAAACAGTCATTCCGTTTATTCTGATTTGTTCCACAGAATTATAATTCGTGTCAAAAATCATTTTCTCATTTGTCACAATTGTTTGCTGGAAAATCAAATGCTTTTTGCCATTTCCATATTCCAAAACGGATGTGGTATCCGTAATTTTTTCTTCGTTCAGCCGATAGTTGTCTGGAATATACTGCGGTTTTAAAATAGTATCGGAAATCTTCTCTTCGTCCGATTCATAAGAGTAAATACTGATGTTACCATCCAGCACCATTTTTATCGTATGAAAAAACCGTACCCGGTAAGCCTCCACACTCATCGTGACGGTGAGTGCTCCCACAAGCATCACAAGTGCTGCCGCCGCAATTTTCTGTGTAATTTTCTTCAACTGTTTTTCGGCATACATATACTTTTCTTTCTGTATCAGCCGCTTCATACGCTTTCTGAATTTATCTGAAAAAACGTAATCTTTTTGCGTGCCCACTTCCAGTTGGCGTACCATTGCTGCATCAACGATCGGCATTTTTTCATAAAGCCATTCGTCCGTTACTTTCATTCGGTATCTCCCTTCTTGATTTTTTCCAGTTCTTTTTCAATTAGCCGTTTTCCTCTGGCAATCCGCTGCCGGATCGTCCCCTCCCGAAGTCCGTATATTCTGGCAATCTCCCGGTTTTCCAGATGTGCGGAATATTTTAACAGAAATATATCTCTGTATTTTGGTGGAAGATTTTTTAAAATATCTAACACTCCATGTTCTTCCTCCGGTGCCATATAAGTAAGCTGCCCAGTTTCTTCCGGAAGTTCATCCATATAGATTTCCCTGCTTTGTAACCGGTTTCTTCTGCGGTAAAGATCAATTGCTGCATGTTTTGTAATCGTAATCAGATAACGTTTCGTGGCAGTCTCCTCCGGCTGTCCGACGTTTTCCATATGTTTTGCCACCCGTACAAATGCTTCCTGCACGGCATCTTCTGCCAACTGGTAATCATGCAGAATATCCACCGCCACTTTCAACATCAGATAACGATAGTTTTCGTACAGGATCACAAATTTTCGTTTTTCTTCGGGTGTGTCCACCATCATCAGTAAAATCACGCGCGTTCCTCACTTTTGTTTTGTCTCTGCTAACTATAACGAACCTGTCGGTTCCATTGTTACATATTTTCAGACAAAAATAAAAGACATCCGGATTCCTTCCATTTGTCCATTGAAAAAGTATCGCTGTAGCGATATCCTCGATTTTACCGCCAATACCCGCGATCTAGACATTGATGTCGTAAAATTTGCGCGTGTCTTAGGCTGTAAAACAGAAGACTCGTTACAAATATAGTAAAAACCGCCGCGGAAATCCGCGGCGGTCTCTTTTCACACTTATATAAAATGAAATTATTTGCACATCTCAGCCTTTAAAACAACTCATGCATCAATCAAATAAAGAATATTCTTTTTCTGCCCCCACATTTGATACTACACATAACAATGCCCCATAATTTGGAGTAACATTTTTGTTAATGGCAAGAAAACACGTTTCGCCTTCACCTATATAATACACATCGCTTACGCTGTAATATTCTGCGGTCTCCACCCCCATCGGTTCTGTTTTCGGATTCCAGCTTTCTTTTTTATCTAATTGATTCTTTTGTTGTTTTGTTTTCAAATCATACTGCAACTGTTTTTCATTATCACTTAGCTGGATATACCGTCCATCCTTCGATACATGAATAAATGTTGCATCATCTCCCTGTAATCCCTTAAAATGATTTTTTTCAAAATCAACATAATCCGTCAGGTCTGAAGAGGAAAGATCATAAACATACACCCCCATATTGTCATAAACAACTAATTGTCCCTTTCCGACATAACCAATTTTAGGCATTGTATCATCAAAATTTAAAGTTGATTTGTAACTTGCCAGCCTTGCAAGTTCTTTCGAATCAACATTATTCAAACCAATTTTTTTATAAAGAAAACTTCCAAATAATACTACTAATAACAATCCACTGGCAACAACTATATATATTGTTTTTTGGCAGCTATATTCTTTCCCAATATTTTTAATCCGCATCTTCAATGTACTCCTTTCGCAAATAAAAGGTCGCATAGCTGATACATATTTTAATCTACCTTTATCACATAACCGAAGTAATGTTCTGGCATAAAATTTTCTTTCCTCCATTGATGTATTTTGTAATGTCTGTTCATCACAGGCCATTTCTATATCTTTATTTACTCCAAAATAAATTAACCAACATAAGGGATTATACCAATTTAAAGCAAGAGCTATATAATACAACATCATCAATAGATAATCTTTGCGTTTTATATGGGTCTTTTCATGCTGTAACACTATCTGCCGTTGCTCTGGACTCAAATCAAATGGCAAAAATATTTTGGGTTTAACTAAGCCGATAACACAAGCCATGCTTTCTTTCCACTCATAGATTTCATCCTGTGAAGATATCTTCTTTGCATTCTTTGTTCTTCTACAAACAGCAATCCTCTGTATAATATAATATACAGCAAAAACCAAAAGACCTATATACCACAATATCATAAGAATATTTATATTCTTCTTTTTTCCCATGTATGGTTTCGATGTATTTTCATCTTTTGGAAATATTTGCAAAGAATCATCACTTTTCATTTCCTGTGCAGAAAGATTTTCATTCTTTTCAACAAATGTTTCCGAATACAAAATGCCATATTCCGTATATATAGATACCGGAAACAATAAACGTATCAAAAGTATCACCCACAACATGATTTTTATGTGATTAGACTGTTTTCTCAATAAAAATCTTATAAACAAAAATAGTATAATAACTATTATTGTTCCACTCAAAGAACCACTATAAAATTTGAAAAAATCATTCATGTAGTTCCTCCTTATATTCGTCTATTACTTTCTCCAATTCTTGAATATCTTCTCTTGTCAGATTTCTTTCTTTGATAAACGAAAGGACAAATTGCGGTAATGAATTTGAAAAATATTCCTTTATAACTTCTTTTCTCTGACCATTTTCATAATCTTCTCTTGATTTTAATACAGTAATAACTGCCTCTGAATTACAAACCATTTTTTTATCAACTAATTTTTTCAAATTAGTATAGGTTGTTGACTTTTTCCAATTAAACCGCTCTAAACATTCTTTAACAAGTTTATTTGAAGGAATTTGACCCTTCTCCCAAATTACTTCCATCAATTTTAATTCTGCTTTTGTCAAATAAGTTTTCATTTCTATCACCGTATTTATTACTTTACCTATTTATTTTTGGTCTAAACTACTTAGACTACTTTTAGTCTAAGTCATTTAAACCTGTTTGTCAAGTATTTCCTCACACAAAAAAACCGCCGCGGAAATCCGCGGCGGTTTCTTTTCACATCTTTATGTAAGATGAAATTATTTATTCTTCATTTCAGCCTTTAAAGCCTCTGTCAGAGCTGGAACGATCTTGTTCAGATCTCCAACGATACCGTAATCAGCTACGGAGAAGATTGGAGCATCCTCATCCTTGTTGATTGCGATGATCAGGTCAGACTCTTCCATACCAGCTACGTGCTGGATTGCTCCGGAAATACCGATTGCAAAGTAGATCTGTGGACGAACCGTCTTACCTGTCTGTCCTACCTGATAATCCTGTGCTAACCAGCCGTTTTCTACAGCGGCACGGGAACAGCTTACCATTCCGCCAAATACATCAGCGAGATCCTGCAGCATCTTGAAGTTCTCTTTGCTTCCAACTCCACGACCACCGGATACAAGAACCTTTGCATCCATGATGTTCTCTACATTTCCAACTGCCTTAACAACGTTAAGAATCTCAACGTAACGGTTGTTCTTCTCAAGTGTAGGATTAAACTCGATCACTTCTGCCTTGCGTCCAGCCTCTTTTGGAAGCTTCTGCATAACACCAGGACGAACGGTAGCCATCTGAGGACGGTTGTCCGGGCAGGCGATGGTTGCGATTGTGTTTCCACCGAATGCAGGACGGGTCATCAGTAACTGGTTGTGCTTCTGCTCGTCTTCCTTACCAGGAACTGCGTTGATTGGGAAATCACCGATCTCAAGCTTTGTACAGTCAGCGGTAAGTCCAGTTGCAACTCTTGCAGATACGGTAGGACCAAGGTCACGACCAATTGCTGTTGCACCAACTAACATAATCTCTGGCTTGTACTCATTGATGACTGCTGCAAGAGCCTGTGCATATGGCTCTGTACGGTATGTCTCAAGTTCAGGGTTGTCCACTACGATAACCTTGTCTGCGCCATACTCGCCTAACTCATCTGTTAAGCCCTTTACGTTTGATCCAAGAAGGACTGCTGTTACGTCTGTTCCTAAATCTTTTGCAAGCTCCTTTGCCTTTCCGATTAACTCAAAAGCGATAGAGCTAAGTTCATTGTCTACCTGCTGTGCGTAGATAAATACGCCCTTATATTCTTCTAAACCCATGTTATTCACCACTTTTCTCTATAATCTTAGATAATATGTTTCTCTTTGAATTTTCCGATTAAGTATGCAACGGACTCTGCAGGATCCAGATTTACTTTCTCTCCTGCACCCTTCGGTACCTTATCAGATGCCTTAGCGATCTTTGTTGGAGAACCTTTCAGACCAAGGTTTGAATCATCTACATCCTTTAAGTCTGCTCTGCCCCATACGGTAACTTCTTTGTCACATGCATCGAAAATTCCACCCGGAGTCATATATCTTGGCTCATTTAACTCAGAAAGAGCAGTGATCAGGCAAGGCATTTTAGCCTTAACTTCATGATATCTGTCCTCATACTGACGCTTAACGATTACGGAATCTCCCTCAACCTTGATATCCTCAGCATAAGAGATTACCGGAAGTCCAAGATGCTCAGCGATCTGTGGTCCTACCTGTGCGGTATCACCATCGATAGCCTGACGTCCTGTGATAATCAGATCATAATCTAAGTTACGAAGTGCACCGGCGATTGTTGTGGAAGTAGCCCATGTATCAGCTCCACCTAATACTCTGTCGGTAACAAGAATAGCATCGTCAGCTCCCATAGCCATAGCCTCACGAAGAACAGCATCTGCCTTTGGAAGTCCCATGGTAAGAACAGTAACCTTTGCACCGTTCTGATCCTTAATTCTAAGTGCTGCCTCAAGACCAGCTTTGTCATCTGGGTTCATGATAGCAAGCATTGCAGCTCTATCGAGTGTTCCGTCTGCGTTGAACTTTACGCCGCCCTTTGTATCCGGAACCTGTTTAATACATACTACGATATTCATGTATTATTTATCTCCTTTTCTTCAATCTTTGTGATACAACTGTACGATTATCTTAATAATGATCCAGAAATAACCATACGCTGAACTTCGGAAGTTCCTTCGTAGATCTCTGTGATCTTGGCATCGCGCATCATACGCTCTACGTCGTACTCACGGATATATCCGTATCCACCGAATAACTGGACAACTTCTGTTGTAACAGCCATAGCGGTCTCTGCTGCGAATAATTTAGCCTTGGCAGCTTCTACAGAATAAACCTTCTGTGTAGCCTTAGCCATGGCAGCCTTGTAAACAAGAAGCTGAGCAGCTTCGATTCTTGCAGCCATATCAGCAAGCTTGAACTGTGTATTCTGCTGCTGTGCGATAGAACGGCCAAACTGCTTTCTTTCCTTTGTATACTCGATACAACGATCCAAAGCACCTTCTGCAATACCAAGTGCCTGGGCAGCGATACCGATACGTCCACCATCGAGTGTGTGCATTGCGATTGGGAAACCTCTTCCTTCCTGACCGAGTAATGCATCCTTTGGAATTCTGCAGTCCTCGAAGATCAGCTCGTATGTAGAAGATCCACGGATACCCATCTTCTTTTCCTTTGTACCGAAGGAGAATCCAGGAGCACCCTTCTCTACGATAAATGCGGAGAAGTTTTTCTTCTTTCTTCCTCTCTTGTCCTCGGTAATGCTTGTGATTGCGATTACGATGTAAACATCTGCAACCTTACCGTTTGTGATGAAACACTTAGATCCGTTTAAAACCCACTCATCACCATCTAATACAGCCTTTGTCTGGCAGCCCTGTGCGTCTGTACCAGCGCCTGGCTCAGTAAGACCAAAAGCACCGAGCTTCTCGCCCTTTGCAAGCGGTACTACATATTTCTTTTTCTGTTCTTCGGTACCGAATGTCATGATTGGATCGATACAAAGGGAAGTATGTGCAGATACGATAACACCGGTAGTTGCACAAACTTTGGATAACTCCTCAACACATGTAACGTATGTCAGAGGATCACATCCCTGTCCGCCGTACTCCTTTGGAACCGGAATTCCCATGAATCCGTATTTTGCCATCTTTGCAACAGTCTCAGCTGGGAACTGTTCTGTCTCATCTGTCTCCTGTGCAAGAGGTTTTACTTCTGTCTCAGCGAAATCTCTGAAAAGACCGCGAGCCATCTCATGTTTCTTGTCTAAAGTAAAATCCATGATTTTAACACTCCTTAATTATGATTTATTTTTATTTATACTTTTCTACTGTGCGTCTACAGGTGTCTTTGTGCGGTCTGCATTGTAGATGTAGAATCCCTTACCAGACTTAGCACCAAGGTTACCACCACGAACCATCTTACGGATGAGTGGGCATGCACGGTACTTGCTGTCACCTGTCTCATTGTAAAGTACATCCATGATTGCAAGGCAGATATCAAGACCAATGAAATCACCTAACTCTAAAGGTCCCATTGGATGGTTCGCACCCAGCTTCATAGCTGCATCAATACCAGCGATATCGGAAACACCTTCCATCTTGATGAAAGCAGCTTCGTTGATCATTGGGATTAAGATACGGTTTACTACGAAACCAGCAGCCTCATTTACCTGTACCGGAGTCTTTCCGATCTCTACAGCGATCTTCTTGATTGCTTCAACAGTCTCAGCAGGAGTATTTACACCAGCGATAACTTCTACTAACTTCATACGGTCAGCAGGATTGAAGAAATGCATACCGATCATTGGACGGGTAAGTCCGTTTCCGATCTCTGTGATAGAAAGGGAAGAAGTATTGGAAGCGAAGATACACTCTGGCTTGGCAATCTTGTCTAACTCAGCAAATGTAGTCTTCTTTACATTCATATCCTCGAAAGCAGCCTCAACGATCAGGTCGCAGTCTTTGCAAAGGTCTTCTTTTAAGCCTGGAGTGATCTTGGCAAGAATGCCATCAACCTTCTCCTGTGTCATTTTCTCTTTTGCAACAAGTCTTGCATATCCTTTTGCAATCTTGTCCTTTCCGCCTTCAGCCCACTCCTGCTTGATATCGCAGAGTGCTACTTCATATCCGTCAACCTGTGCGAATGCCTTAGCGATTCCCTGGCCCATTGTACCAGCACCGATAACTCCAACCTTCATTTTAGTTCCTCCTAAATAATAAATATATTCACATTTCAAGGGGATGCAGCGCACCCCCTCTATGTATCTTATCTGGCAAAAAAATTAGTATTTCTCAACGATTGTAGAACATCCCATTCCACCACCGATGCAAAGTGTAGCAAGACCTCTGTTAGATCCACGCTTCTGCATCTCATGAAGCAGTGTAACAAGGATACGGCATCCAGAAGCTCCTACCGGATGTCCAAGTGCGATTGCACCACCGTTTACGTTTACCTTGCTCATATCGAACTTTAAGTCTCTTGCAACTGCGATAGACTGGGCAGCAAATGCCTCGTTAGCCTCGATCAGATCGAAATCATCGATAGAAAGACCGGTCTTTGCAAGAACTTTCTTTGTAGAAGCAACAGGACCAACACCCATGATCTCCGGCTCAACTCCGCCAAGAGCTCCAGCTACCCATGTAGCCATTGGTGTAACACCAAGCTCCTTAGCCTTCTCTTCGCTCATAACAACGATTGCTGCAGCACCATCGTTGATTCCGGAAGCGTTACCAGCTGTAACAAGTCCACCCTCTTTACCAGAGCAGCAGCGTAACTTGGAAAGAGACTCAGCAGTTGTTCCAGGACGAGGTCCCTCATCCTTTACGAAATCAACCATTTCCTTCTTAACCTTTACAGGTACCGGAACGATCTCATCATCAAACTTGCCGGCTGCGATAGCTGCCTCGCACTTCTGCTGGCTGTTTGCAGAGAACTCATCAAGTTCTTCTCTTGTAATACCATACTTGTCACATACGTTCTCAGCGGTGATCATCATGTGGTAGTGGTTGAATGCATCTGTTAATGCATCGTTAACCATTGTATCGATAATTGTTGCATTGTTCATTCTGTATCCGAAACGAGCCTTTGTCATAGCGTAAGGAGCCATAGACATGTTCTCCATACCACCGGCTACAACGATATCAGCCTCACCAGCCATGATCATTGTTGCAGCATCGTTTACACACTTAAGACCGGATCCACAAACAACGTTGATTGTGATTGCCGGAACTTCGATCGGTAAACCAGCTTTGATGGAAGCCTGACGAGCTACGTTCTGTCCCTGAGCTGCCTGGATTACACAACCCATCTTAACTTCGTCAACCATCTCCGGCTTAACACCTGCTCTGTTTAAAGCTTCTTTAATTACAATTGCACCTAAATCTGCTGCTGGAGTATTGCTTAATGCTCCACCCATCTTGCCGATTGCTGTACGGCAAGCACCTGCTAATACAACTTTCTTTGCCATTCTTCGTTCTCCTTTAAATCAAACTCGCACCCAATGATGCTGTTAATTTTTTAACAATGTCTATAATACCACATTTTCCGCACAAAATCAATGAAAACCTACGTTGTTCATAAAAAATTCTTCATTTATTGCAACCGGCTCTGTTTCATGGTATATTTATGGTATATTTCAAGCAATACTGAGGGGAATCCAAACGGGGGATCATGTGATATGAAATTTGTAAGAACAGAAGACTTAAAGGCAGGCATGCGTCTTGCCAAACCAATTTACAATAAAAAAGGTGTGCTGCTTTATGAGCGCAATTCCGCACTCACCGCGCCGGGAATTGCCAGTGCAAAAAATTTCGGTCTGATCGGTGTCTACATTCTCGAGCCGGCCGAACCGCTTCCTCCGCTTTCCCGTGAAGATCTGGAGTTTGAGCAGTTACAGACGGTATACATTTTCCGTCTCCGGGAAGTGTTAAACTGCATTACCGAGCGCAGAAAACTCGAAAAATACCCGGTATTTCTGGAAGATATTCTTTCCCACTACGGGTCTTTAAAACATCGTGTGAATTTTAACCAGAATCTGCGCAGCAGTGATGATTTCATGTACAAGCATGCGATCAGCACCGCAATACTTGTAACCATGATGGGCGCCCATCTGAGACTACCGAAGGAAAAACTCCGTATACTGACCACGGCTGCCCTTCTTTATGACAATGGATACCGGAATGTTCCGCGGAATATTCTGGAAAAAGGAATGAACGACCTGTCCTCATCCGATCAGGATGTCATCCAGCTTTCTCTGGAAAAAGGACTCGTTCCGCTTTCCATGTACCGGAATGATTTTGACTTTTTTCCACGCGCACTGGCTCTGATGCAGACCTATGTATATGAAGACCACCTGGAAAAACTCGCAACCGCTCCGGATCAGGAATTACAGGAAATGGCATCCATTCTGCGCATCGCCGACTGGTTTGACCAGATGACTGCGATGAACAGCGGCCATGAACCGATGTCAGAAATTGCCGCCATGCAGTATTTCAAAAAATACCCAAAGAAGTTTCTTCCGGTGCTTGTCACAGCACTTGCAGAGTGTATTCATATTGTTCCAAAGGCCGCCAGTGTTGATCTTTCCACAGGTGATAAAGGCATTGTTCTTATAGAAAACACCCGTGATTTTATGCGTCCGGTTGTCCTGCGCCTTTCTGACAATCAGATCTACGACCTGAGCGACAAAAACGTTTATCAGGAAATGCAGGTGACCGACATCATGAAAACCATGGATAACCGTGTTGCCATGGATGAAGAAACCCTAAAGCAATTTGTACCGGATGAAAAGCTCCGACAATTAACGCAGGAATTCCGTAGAAAACTTGCTGCCGGGAAAAAATAGCATAACCGTAATCACCTTCCCCATGATTTATTCATGGGGATTTTTTATTTTCCACTTGACGTGTTTCCTCTATTCTGTTATATTTACTTCATCAGACGTAGTACATCTATCGTAGCAACGACAGACGAAATACGACAGATAAAGTAAGGAGGAATGCATATGGCAATCAGCAGTGATGTTATCCGTGGTTACAATGACACCATGATTCTTTATCTTCTGCTGGATCAGCCATCCTATGGTTATGAAATCTCCAGACAGATCAAAACGCTCTCCCATGAAAAATATATTATCAAGGAGACCACGCTCTATTCTGCGTTTACACGTATGGAGAAAAATGGCTATATCACATCTTTTCAGGATCAGAACACTGCAACCGGCAAACGCCGTACCTACTACCAGATCACTGGCAAAGGGCGTGCTTACTATCAGGAAAAATGTGAGGAATGGCTGCTTACGCAGGAAGTTGTAGAACAGTTTATCAGGAAAGGGGAAACGGAAAATGGAAGCTATTAGAAATTATCTGGAAACTATGTTTTTAAATCTTCCAAACACGCCAGAAGTATACAAAGCCAAAAACGAGCTCTGGCAGATGATGGAAGACAAATACACCGAGTTAAAAAATGAGGGAAAATCGGAAAATGAAGCGGTTGGCACCGTCATCGCGGAATTTGGAAATCTCGACGAACTTGCAGAAGATCTTGGGATCAAACAGTTTGTTCACCAGCCGCGACAGGAGCAGACTCCCAATGCTGTATCGCTCTCTATGGAAGATGTCAGACAGTTTCTGCGGGAACATTCCCGTCATTCCTACTTTGTGGCACTAAGCGTATTTTTGTTTATCCTTTCTGCCTGCTGTCCGATCTTTTTCGGGGCTGCTGCAGATACTTCGCTGCGCAGCAGTGATGTACTTGATGCATCCGGTATTATTCTGATGTTTGTTTTCATAGCCATCGGTGTGGGCATGCTTGTCTATTCGAATGTATGCATGGGACACTGGAAACACTTAGAGGAAGGAAATTTCGTTACTGATTTTGCCACCACAGACTACATCCATCACGAAATGGAACATTATAAAAGCACACATGCGCTCCTGCTGACCATAGGTATCATGCTGTGCATCTTAAGTGTTGTCCCACCGATCCTTTTAGATGCGGCATCCAGTTTTGCGGCAGATACACTTGAGGACTGTTCCGCCGGGTTTGTATTAATCTTTGTTGCCATCGGCGTTTTCCTGATTGTAATCAGTTCCATGCGCATGGGCGGATATCGCACACTGCTGCATCTGAACAACCAGAACACCATTGGCGGAAACTACGTTCCGGAGCAGCAGGACCGCCAGCAGTACCATAATTCCACACTGGCCGCAATCATGTCCGTCTACTGGCCAACCATCACCTGCCTTTACCTGATCTGGAGTTTTCTTTCGTTCGACTGGTGGATTACCTGGATTGTCTGGCCGATTGCTGCGATTGTAGAATCCCTGATCAAAAATATCAGTAAAAACTAATGGGAGGAGAACTGTCATGAAACGAAATGTTTATTTAATCCTTATTACCGTCATTACGATTCTCTGTATCATTGCAGGAACCGGCTACCATCTGGTGCGTTTTGGTCTCTCCGTGGCAGAAGGACTGCCGTCCTTCAGCGAATTTATAGAGGCCATCTCTGACTGGGATGATGATGGTGATGACAGTGACGATAGTGATGACAATGATGATAGCGATAATGGTATATCCACATCCGTAGATGCCAGCCAAAAAAATCTGGATGCCTTCTCATCCATCAATGCCGACTTAAATGTTGTCGATCTAACCATCCAGCGGGGGAACACTTTTTCCATCACCTGCAAAGCCAGCAAAAAGCTTACCCCGGAATATAAAGTAGAAAACAACTGCCTGACAATCACACAGTATGCCAAAGCCCACAATGCTCTCGGCAGAAACAAAAAATGCTCTGTAACCATCACGGTCGCCGATACTTTAACCGATTTAAAACTCCATACAAACGTGGGCGATGTTGACCTGTCCGGTCTGAACGTTCTGGCACTTGACCTGCGTGCCGATGTCGGAGATATTGATCTGGAGAACTGCACTCTGGAGACTTCCACACTGGATGCAAATGTGGGCGATATTGATCTGGAAGATTGTACCTTTACTTCCATGGAAATTACCAGTAATGTGGGAGATGTCGATCTCGATTGCAAGGAAGACCTGTCCGGTTACCATATAGAATTAGGAACCGGTGTCGGAGATGTAAATGTTAATGATACCTACTGTCACCGCAGTTACTCCAACCAAGGCGATTCCTCACACTCGCTGACCATTTCCAACGATACCGGGGATATCAGCTTAACCTACTGATTCCCAAAAAGAGCGGAACACCTGACGGTGCCCGCTCTTTCTTTTTCATTATCTTTTATTTTAATGTAAGAAACAGATTTGCTTTCTTGAGTGCCGGACGAAGTGCCATGTAGATAATTACTGCAACAACGGCAGAAATGATGGCATTGACAGAAGTCGTTGTAATATTCCATACCAGTGCCACTTCTGCAGCCGGTTTTCCCATCAGCACACGCTTGTAAAAATATCCGAACAGTGGATCAAATACCACATTAAAGCCAAGTCCGCAAACCATGGCAATAATTGTCCACTTTAACACATGCTTATTGTCATTTGATGTAGAGATATGACCAATCTTGTGTGCAATCAGTCCTGTGATCAGACCGATACAAAATTTCAAAATAAATGTCTTTGGCGCATACACAACATAAACTGGATTAAACAGATCTCCGATTGTCATACCGATCGCTCCGCCGATTCCACCGTATACACCGCCAACAAGCAGTGCACCCAGCACACAGACAGCATTGCCAAGATGAAACGAAGTTGCATCTCCACCCGGCAGGGTAATCTGAATTTGAAGAAATGTAAAAATCACATAGGATAATGCTGCCATCAGCGCAGTCAATGTCAATTTGTAAATATTTTCGTGTTTCATAACCAATTCCTCTTTTCTGTAAAATCTAACGATATTTTACAGCAGAATGGTTATATGTAAATATCCAGTTTTATATATTTTTATAGGGTCAGGCAATCCTGTCTGACCCCATCGCTCTTAATTTCCACACTCAATGGAAATTTCATTAAATGTTCCAAGAATATCATCGACTTCCATTGCCTGTTTTTCCGCTCCGGATTTATCAATGATTGCATGCCCCTGATGCATCATGAGAAGACGATCACCGTATTCCACAGCGTAGCGGAGGTTGTGAGTAACCATAATCGTGGTAACCTTCTTCTCTTTTACAATTTTTCCTGTAAGCTGCATAACGATCTCTGCCGTCTTCGGATCAAGAGCAGCCGTATGTTCGTCCAGAATCAAAAATTCGATCGGCTTCATGGTCGCCATAAGAAGTGCCAGTGTCTGCCGCTGTCCACCAGAAAGTGCCCCGACCTTTGTATGCATCTTGTCTTCCAGTCCCAGCCCAACACTTGCAAGAAGTTCACGATACGCATCCATTCTCGCATGGTTGGTTCCTCTTCCGAGACCATAAGCCTTTCCCTTGTTGTCCGCAATTGCAAGATTCTCCAGAATCGTCATGGACGGACAGGTTCCCTTGGACGGGTCCTGAAATACACGACCGATTCTGCGGTGACGGATATAATCTTTCTGACGGGAAATATCCACTCCATTCACCAGGATCTTTCCGGCATCCACCGGTATACTGCCGCAAATGATGTTCAGCATGGATGTCTTTCCGGAACCATTGCTTCCGACAACGGAAACAAACTGGCCATCCTCAATTTTCAGGTTAAAATCTTCAAACAGGCAGATCTCGTTGATCGTACCCGGATTATACATTTTGTGAATATGCTGTAATTCCAACATCTATGCCACCTTCTTTCTCTTTTTGCGATCCATGCCGAGAACTAAAATCACAAGAAACAGTACCGCTGTAATCATCTTCAGATCGGAGGATGGCATTCCCAGTTTGATGGCAATTGCCACACATGCTTTATAAATGATCGAACCAATAATTACGCTTGTTGTCACACGAATGAAAGAAACTTTTTTCAGCAGGCTGATACCGATGATCACGCTTGCCAGACCGATGACCATCGTTCCAGTTCCCATAGAGATGTCAAAATATCTCTGCTGCTGTGCAAAAATACATCCGCTCAATGTTACCAGTCCGTTGGCAATCGCAAGGCCGATGATTTTAATAACGCCTTTGTCCACGCCCATCGAAGTGACGATCGTCTCATTATCTCCGACTGCCCGCAGCAGATATCCGGATTTGGTGCTCATATACCAGTCCAGTAAAAACTTCATAATCAGCGTAATCACCAGAATGATAATCGTATTTGCAAATGGTGCAAGCGATCCCGTAAAGATCTTTTTTACCAGCGCATTGTCAAACAGTGTTGTCATGTTATAAATCGGCACATTGGCCCTGCCCGCAATACGGAGATTTACCGTATAAAGAGCTGTCATCATAATAATTCCGGACAACAGATCCCGTACCTTTAATTTTACATGAATCAGTCCGGTCAGTGTTCCTGCTGCCACGCCTGCCAGAAATGAAATCAGAAGCGTCAGTATCGGATTTACTCCCTTCGTGATCAGTACCGCGGAGATTGCAGCTCCAAGCGGAAAACTTCCGTCAACCGTCAGATCCGGAAAATCCAGAATCGTATACGTAATATAAATGCCGAGTGCCATGATCGCATAGATCATACCCTGTTCCAGTACGCTTAATACCAATGTCATGTGATACCCCTTATCTTTCCCAAATATGATTATTTTACGGTAATCTCATCAAAAGTCTGAGCCGCATCCTTGACATAAGATGCATCCAGCTTCATTCCGATCTTATCGGCTGCTGCTGTGTTTACATATAATTCTGCTTTGGAAGCTGTAATATACGGAGTCTCCGAAGCTTTCTCCTCACCCTTTAAAATCTTTGCTGCCATCTTTCCGGTCTCGATTCCAAGCTGATAGTAATCAATTCCCATGGAAGCAACACATCCGGATTTTACCTGCTCAATCTCACTTCCGAATACCGGAATCTTTGCATTATTTGCCTTGTCAAGAACGGTCTGCAGAGCATTTACCACGGTGTTATCTGTCAGGTTGCACAGGCAGTCTACTTTGCTTACCAGATCTGTTGCCGCCATGTCTATATCTGCAGAAGTGTTGATTCCGGTATCCACGATCTCGAAATCATATTTTCCGGCAAGTTCCTGGTATTCTTTTACGGTACTGCAGGAATTTGTCTCGCTCGTTGTATAAAGAATACCAATCTTCTTTGCATCCGGCAGCATGGCACGGATCATTTTTAACTGTTCTTCCACCGGAAGCACATCGGAAGAACCGGTAACATTTCCCACGCAGGAACCGTCTTCATTGGCAAGTTTTGCAGCAACCGGATCCGATACGGCTGTGTAAACTACCGGAATATCTGCATTCATGGCAGAGTTGTAAGCACTCTGTGCACACGGTGTTGCAATTGCACAGATCAGATCCTCTTTTGCGGATACGAAACTGTCTGCGATCGTGCTTGCTGTACCGGTATCGGTCTGCGCGTTCTGATAATCAACCGTCAGATTTTTTCCTTCCTCAATCCCTTCTTCTTTTAAACCCTCTAAAAAGCCTTCCCTGCAGTTGTCCAATGATCCATGTTCTGCGAACTGGGAAATTCCAATCTTATAACCGTCCTCTGCTGAGGACGCATTTTTCTGGGTGTTTGTATTTCCCACATTACTGTTTCCACATCCTGCCATAAGTCCCATGGTGCATACTGCTGTCAAAATCACTGCTAATACTTTCTTTTTCATAATAATCTCTCCTTTTCCTTTTTCCCGATGAATAAAAAAACCGTCTCAGGATAAAATCCTGAGACGGTAATAAAGCCTTTGCTCTCTTATCGCGGTACCACTCAAATTGACAATGAATTGTCCACTCTGTCACATACATCCATATGTGCCGAATTGATAACGGGTTCGGTTCCCGGCGACACCTACTAAATGCAATCTGCTTCTTTTTCAGGCCGCCCTCAAAAGTCCATTCAGCAAATCCTTTCATGCTGCATCACACCACCTGCAGCTCTCTGTGATGTCCAGATAAGCTTACTTCTCTTTCTCATCGGTTTTCTTTTATTGTTATACTTTAATCCTTTTTGCTCGGTTTGTCAAGTTCTACCGCCAAATTCCCCGGCGTTTTCGAATCGTATCATACATATCGTGTTCCATTGCCATTACTTTTTCCACAGGAACACTTTTAAAAACCGGCATCTTCATTTTAAACCGTATCCAGAAGAAAGAATACACACCCAATGCAAGAAATACGGCTCCGGACAAAAGCAGAATCGCATTGCGTTCTGTCGGATCTGTCGAAATATTACAGATCATAAACACCGTACCTGCAATTCCGACAAGCGGCAGCACCGGTCCAAACGGAACTTTGAAACTTCTTGGTGCTTTCGGAAGACGGTGCCGCAGTACCAGCACATCAATATGTGCAAAAATATAAGACACCATCCAGAATACCGATCCAACCAGAATAAAAAATGAAATTGCATCCGATGAATCACTGCTGATAAATGCAAATACAAGAATCAGAATACTGATGAACCACACACCGACAAACGGCACATTGTTTTTGTTCAGTTTTTTAAAGCAGCGCGGCATCATATTCATTTTTGCCATTCCCTGACAGATACTTGCCAGCCCGTTGATCGCAGAGTTCTGGGAACTGATCAGTGCCAGCGCCGCCACAAAAGCCATCCATATTTTTCCGACATTTCCCAGAAGATTTTCACCGTACAGCAGATGCGGGGCTGCAGAATCTGCCAGCTTGTCCCATGGGGTATAATTGTGAAATCCGAACACCAGAACCGACTGCACAACACAGATCAGTCCCAACCCAAGAAACATACCAAGCGGTACATTTCGCCTGGCATTTTTGACATCCTTCGAAATCGGAATCACATATTCTGCACCGATAAACAGCCAGAATGCAACTGCGGTCATGGAAACAATCGTTTTCCAGTCTGCGGAAAGAATCATCGGCTGACTCACCTTTTTCCCTGTGCCAAGTCCCAGCATGCCGATGACACCCATAATCACCATCGATCCGACCATCAGATATGCCACCGCATCCTGAATCTTTGCAAACATATCCACACCCTTTAAATTGGCAATCAGAAGAATGACCGTCACCAGAACGGTATAGGAAAAGTTTGGAATCGGCAGATGAAAAATTTCTCCCATGGCATATGCAAAAATCGAGGCTTCCACGCCGGAAGACAATACGTTGCAGAACAGGTAACCTCCCACCATGGAAATCATCGTCGGAAACGGTCCCAGACAGGCAAGCGTGTACTGTGCCAGTCCCCCGGTCGTATTCGGCATCAGGGCATTGAGTTCCGACAGGGATGCAATGGTTGTCATGTTAAACAGACAGGCAATTACCATGGCAAAAATAAAGGTCACACCTATCGTCCCTGCACCCTGTCCGAGTGAAACCAGACAACTCGTTGCAATGACAAGTCCTACAGAAACAGAAATAACACTTTTGAGTCCTAACTTCTTTTCTTCCATAAACAGACCCCCATCCCCTACAACGCTTTTTCGCCCTCATCACCGGTGCGGACGCGGATGACATTATCCAGTTTATAGATAAAGATCTTTCCATCTCCGATGTGACCGGTATACAGCTGTTCCTTGATGATCTCTACGATGGAATTCACACGCTCCGTTTCCACAACAATATTGATCTGCTGTTTTGGAAGCAGTTCCATCTCTTCAAGCTCATCCACTTCATACTCTCTGGTTCCTTTTTCCACACCGCATCCAAGTACCTGCATCACGGTCATTCCCCGCACACCGGCTTTGCTGAGTGCTGCTTTTAAGCTGGAAAATTTTGACATGCCTGTAATTACTTCAATTCTTGACAAACTCATGGTCTTTCCTCCTTGGTATAATGCTCTTTACAATTCCAGTTCCGGAATCTTTGTTCCTGTAATGAGCCGCTCATAACCCTGTGGGGTAATCCCGGCATACTGTTTAAAATCTTTGATCATATGTGCTTCGTCATAATAGCCGCACTGCTGCGCCAGTGCATCCAGCCGGATTCTCTCCGGCATTTTATTTATGACATGTAGCAGCTTCTGAAACCGGACAAACCGTTCAAAATTCTTTGGCGAAATTCCATGCACCTGCTGAAAAACACGCCGGATATAACATTCCGAATATCCGGTTTCCTCTGCCAGCTGCCGGATACAAATGCATCCATCGGTATCATAAATTCTCTCCCTGAGATAATTTTCCAGCTTTTGTATGCCATCCGCCAGTTCTTTTCCACGCAGTTTTGCATATTCCGTCGTAAATACATTGACACGCTCCGAAATATTTTTACTCCCGGCAAGTTTCTCGGTCAGGTGATCTCCAAACAGATTGCCATCAATCTCGAGATCTTTGTTAACCAGATCCCGGATGGAAAGTTCTTCCGGCAGAATACAGCTTCCCGGCTGAAAACGGACCCCAAAATATGAACGTCCGTCCTCAAACTCCCAGCCTTTTGCGGCAAGAACCGTTCCGCCAATATACGTCTTAACATCCTGCTCTCCGATTCCAAACAACAGGTCCACACTGCCATCCGGCACCGCTTTCATCTCTACCTTTGAATTTTTCTTTTTGGAAAATTCATAAAAGTGGGAGATTCCGGATTTCATTTCTTTTTTTACCTCATAATCATCTGTATCCAGCACCAGATACGGCTGCATTGGCATGACGTTTTTCATTTTCTTTCGTCCCTTGTACTTAAACCTCTGCCAGGGCCGCCCGGCAAAAAGTACTTAAAAAGGCGTACCTTTTATGCCATATCCGGCTGATCCCATAAAGGCAGTTCCACGCCGATACCTTCTTTTAATGCATTGCGGTATACGGTACCGCCCCAGGCAATGTCCTCAACAGGCATACCGCCTACCGAGTATACAATGATCTCATCATCGCTCTCCCGTCCCGGATGCTTTTTATTAATGATATCGGCAATATCTACAATATCTTCCCGCTGAATCCGTCCTTCGTGCAGATAATCCGTAAACTTGGAACCTATGATCTGTACCATCTCATAACTCGGATACGGAAATTCCTCTGCCCAGGCTTCATACAGTTTATAGTTATCCACCACTTTCTTGCAGCGGTTGATCAGAAAATCATCATCAAACCGTGCAGCCGATGGCAGACAGATGAGTGCACCTTTTTTGACCCAGTCTTCTGCAATATATGGGAAATCGATTTCTTTTACCGGTGCGGTGGAAGTAACACAGATGATGTCACTGTCTTTTACGGCCTCTTCCATCGAATCACATACGATGACCTGCTGAATCTGCGGACATTCCTTCTTTACGAACTCTTCAAATGCATGCAGGGAACGCTGTCCTCTTCCTTTCACTTTTACCGTAGTAATCTTCGGGCAGACGCTTAAAAAAGCCAGCAGACAGGTTCTTCCCATAACACCCGGTCCGATAATGGTAACCGTTTCGGAATCTTTTCCTGCCAGATATTTTGCCCCGACTCCTGGAATTGCTCCGGTACGGTAACAGCTGACAAGATTTGCAGACATCAGTGCCAGTGGCGCCCCGGTATCTTTATCGTTCAACATCATCATCAGAATGGAACGCGGCAGACCGGAAGCTTTATTCTCACAGTTACTTCCATACCACTTCATTCCTGCCATCTGGTATTTTCCTCCAAGATATGCCGGCATCGCCATAAACCGGCGGTCGTCTGCATTTTTCGGCATTCCCTCAAACTGCGGATCATCCGGAAAAATGACCTGTGCACCGTGGGAATTATGGTTGACTCCGGCCATCACATAATCGCCTTTGTTCAATGTAACCAGCAGATCTTCCATTGCCTCCACACACTGATCCATGTTCTTTACTCCGGCTTTGATCATATCCGGTTCACTCAAATATAAAAATTTAATCCTGGTATCCATATGCATTTCCTCCTTATGTTTTCAGAGGTATGGAATATCAAAGCAAATAAACAAAAAAGACGCCATAGTATCATCTACTATAGCGCCTTTGCTACTTATTCGTGCTTATAATATACCATACTATCTTTTTGATTGCTACTCCTGTATTCTTTTTTATGCAACAATCCTGCTGTCTTAGATCACTGCCTGAAACCGGTCATACCGCAGTTCATGCAGATCCAGTGTGGTTTCTTTTCCCATGGCCAGTTCGGATAACAGTTTTCCGACAATCGGTGAAATTCCAAATCCGTGTCCGGTAAAAGCACAGGCTAACAGCAGTCCCGGCACTTCTTTAACCGGTCCGAGTACCGGTACTCCGTCCGCACACAGATCTTCATATCCGGCCCAGGTACGGACGATCTTTGCATCGGCAAGTTTTGGAATGTATTTCATAATTCCCCGGCAGATGCACGGAGCAGTGATACTTGAAGTAATCATATGTCCATTGTCACGGTTTTCTGCCTCAAATCCAGAAGCACCTCCGAATACAAAAGATCCATGATTCGTCTGATGGCCGTAGAAATCCGCATCTGCGGTACCAAGCATCTGTGGAAACATCTTTGGCTCTGCCTCCGTAACCAGTGCCTCGATCAGCTCTTTGCGCATCGGGATGTCAATGCCGACACTCGCTGCAATCGGACGGCTTTCATATCCGGATGCCAGTACAATGGTTTCTCCTTCATACACATTTTCTGCGGTTACCACACGTCTGGCTTTTCCTTTGATCTTCTGAATCTCGAGCACATCCTCACCTGTGATAAACTCTGCGCCAAGCTCTCTGGCTCTCTTGTAAAAACCGAGGGTTGCAACGAGCGGATTGGCATGTCCGTCGGTCGGACACCAGCTGGCAACCGTAATCTCATCGCTTAAGTATGGGTTGATCTCACGCACTTCTTTTCCATCGATCATCCGCACATCCAGTCCCAGTGCAACGGCACGGTCCGTCAGTCCCTGTAAGATTTCTTTATGCTTTGCTGTCTTTCCGAGACGAAGGTTTCCTTCTTTATGGTATTCCACATCCACACCAAGTTCTTCGGACAGTGTCGGCCACATGTGTTCCACGGCATACATGGCAAGCGGAAGTTCTCTCGGATCACGTCCGGACTGTCTTACACCGCCTCCGTTTCTTGAGGAACCACCGTTTCCGATATGATCGCTTTTTTCGAGTACGATCACGGAAACCCCTTCTTTTGCCAGATAATAAGCTGTTGCGCATCCGATGATTCCACCACCGATAATTACTACTTCCGCATTATTCTTCATCTTCCTCGCCCTCCTTTGCCTCTGCCGCAAACACGCGCATCTCGATCGGACGCATCGGTGCCCGGGATGTTGCCGGTTCCAGTTCTGCCGGGGATACGTTCAGTTCTCTTGCCACGATTCCTTTGACCAGCTTTGCACAGGTCTGTCCCTGACAGAGTCCCATGCCGGTTCTTAAATACCGGCGGATCTCCGTCAGTGTGAACATTCCATCGTGCACCGCTTTGCGAATTTCCCCTTTGGTTACTTCCTCGCACCGGCAGATGATCATATCGTCATCCGGTCCCGGTACGAAAGGTCCGATATCTCTTGATCTATCATTAATCTCATGCATAATTTTTTCCTCCTCTGTGAATCAGGCTTCTGCCTTACGATAAAATCTGGCCTTCATTGCCATATCTGCCGGCACCTTAATCGTCAGCAGATTCGTGTGGTCAAATGCCTTCGATGTCCTGACGGATACCACTTCCGCATCACAGATTTTTTCACCGCTCCGGCTCATTCCGTATCCCTTTTCTCCCTTTTCCGGAAGTGGAAGGAATTCATATGGAAGCGTCACGGTTGCAAATCCCGGCTCATACGTTTCATCGACTAAGAAGATTGCCTGTCCGGAGCAGGATGCCACGCACATACCGCATCCGATACAATCCACATCCGGATCTACCACCGGAAGAGAGGTAATATTTTCTCCAATCCTGATGCAATGCTTCGGGCATGCATCCTGACATGGGTTACACGGAATATTCTGTGTACATTCCATCACCGGATGAACCCCGACTTTGTGTGTCACGCCCGGGAAGCGTTCGATTTCATCATCTGCAACATATCCTTTTTTCAGAAGATTCATGGAAATATCGATTCCTTCTTCTGTCTTCTCGATAAGTTTTCCACGATTCTTTGGAGCAAACATGCCCTGACGCAGTCCGTCAAGTGCATCCTCCTGTTCTTTTACCTTTGTCTTTAATTCTTCCTCATCCATATATCCCAGGTAATGGGCAGCTGCGATTCCTGCGATACGTCCCTCGATCATGGCAGAGCTGGCTTCCTCGATCCCTGATACATCGCCTGCTACGAAAATGCCCTTAATTGAGGTTTCGCCATATTCATCACAGATCGGAACCTGTCCGCCACGCTTTGGATTGTCTTCCATCTCGCAGCCCGCCATCTTCAACAGCTGCGACATAGGAGAAAGTCCGACTGCCAGGCAGATCGTATCCACATCGAAATGCTTTTCGGTTCCCGGAATGAACTGGAAGTGGTCATCCACTTCTGCAATCGTAACACCGGTCACATACTCCTCGCCCTCTGCTTTTACAATAGTATGGGAAAGATAAAATGGAACACCGGTTCGTGCAACCTTTGCTGCATGGACTCCGTAACCACCGACACGGGGTGCTGCATCAACCAGTGCAACCACATCACAGCCGCACTGCATCAGCTGGAAGGATACGACCAGACCGACATTTCCGGAACCAAGCATCAGAATTTTGTTTCCCGGTTTTACCCCGTGCAGATTCATCATCGTCTGTGCGGCTCCTGCGCCAATGACTCCCGGAAGATTCCAGCCCTCAAAGGTAACCATATTTTCTGCGGCTCCTGTAGCAATGATTATGGAATCTCCTTTGTAGTGATGAACCTCATCTTTGATCCTTACCACAATTTCTTTATCCAGATACATGCCGATAACGGTTGCATTCAGCACAACTTTCACACCGGCATCCGCTGCTTCCTGCAACAGCTGCTGCCCGATCACAAAACCTCTGACTTTTGCCTTATGTTCCTTTGATCCAAAGAATTTATGGATCTGCTTGAACAGCTGTCCGCCCGGCTTCTCATTTTCATCAAATACTACAACTTTCAGTCCTCGCTTCGCTGCCTCAACTGCTGCAGACAATCCGGATGGACCGGCTCCTACGATAATCAGATCATAACGCTTCATATTACTCACTCCCCTCTACTGTTCTTCAAACGGTTTATCCGATACGCCGTACTGTGTCTGGACTTTCATGCCCTCTGCAAGCGGTGTCATGCAGGTGCGGACATTTGGTTTTCCATCCACGACCATCACGCAGTCGGTGCATCTTCCGATCGCACAGAAGATTCCTCTCGGTTTGTGTTCCTTTTTGGTAAAACGGTGAACCATCACGCCTGCGGCTTTTAATGCTGCGGCGATCGGTTCTCCCTCGTATCCCTGTAATTCTTTACCGTCATAGGTGAATGTAACCAGTTTCCCTTTCTGCTGTTCTCCAAGGATTGGATGTTCTGAAATTCTGCTGCTCATATAACTCCTTCCTTTCTATGTGTAATCATGTATGGTTTCCGTGAAAATCAAAAAGACACCTATGATTTCTCATAGACGCCTTTGTCTAATGTGGTGCCCCGTAAGGGGTATCGCCTTCGTACATCGCTTCCGCGTGAGCGGAACTCTCATGCGATGTGCTCCTTATTGCGGTGCCCCGTAAGGGGTATCGCCTGCGGTACATCTCCGATGTATCGCCCTCCATTATGTTTTTTCCAAGAACCAATTACTTTTCTTAACTTGTCCTTATCATACCCTCTCTCCCAACACATGTATTGTAAAAAACGATACAACAAAAAAGAAGCTGTGCATTCATGCAACAGCTTCCTTCTTTGTTTTCATCTCCGACAAATTATCCTTCAATCACTTTTTTGATTGCTGCAAACAGCTCATCGTACGTCTCATATGCAGGAATATCCGGATACTCAGCCTTGATCGCATCGGTACTCTTAAATAAGAACCCCGCCTTGCTGGCCTGGATCATGCCAAGATCATTGTGACTGTCTCCGCTAGCGATGGTATCATAACCGATGGACTGTAATGCCTTGACGGTTGTGTACTTGGACTTCTCACAGCGCATCTTAAATCCTGTGATCTCTCCGTTATCGGCAACTTCAAGCGAGTTGCAGAAAATTGTCGGGTATCCGAGTTTTTTCATAAGCGGGCCTGCAAACTGGGAAAACGTATCACTGATGATAATCACCTGTGTCATGGCACGCAGTTTATCCAAAAATTCCTTTGCGCCCGGAATCGGATCGATCTTTGCGATTGTCTCCTGGATCTCTTTGAGTCCAAGACCGTGCTCCTTTAAAATTCCGATACGGTATTTCATAAGCTTATCATAATCCGGCTCATCCCTGGTTGTTCTCTTTAATTCCGGAATACCGGTCTCTTCTGCAAATGCGATCCAGATTTCCGGTACCAATACACCTTCTAAGTCCAAGCAAACAATTTCCATTTTTTCTTCCTCCATGTGAAAATAAATATACTACTATTCCGATTTAGTTCCATTGTAATGAATTCGGCAGTCCCTGTCTAGTACCAAAAGGAGATTCCTATTGATTGATAAAAACAAGAGACCACAAATTATTTCTGTGATCCCTTGTTTGTCTATCTTTCCAACTGCTCATACCAGTCTTGTGGAAACCCTATATGTTTTAACGATATGTCATCCTCATATTCTTCTATTACAGCCCTTAATTCTGTCATAACCTTGCTATTCCATTCTTTCTTATCGGGATACAATCGTTTAAGAACTAATATCTGGGAAAAGAATTTTCTATTTTGTGGTGCTACAGATTCCTTTGGCATTTTAGGTAATGCCGTAAATGACCAATCATATAACCTTGAATAATGGGCACATCGATTTCTTAAGTCAGTAATACAACGTAACCAGCTTTTTAAACACGCTACTGACGTATCATATATCTCTTTTGCTATATATTTCTGATCGCCCGATTGTAAATCCGCATAAAAATAAGACAGCATCCCCATCGAAAAGAATTCGATAATTACCCATATCGGAAATTTTCCATCATATTTTTCCTTATGATGCTTAACAACTAAACTGTTTTTATTTTCCTCTATGCAAACATTCAGTAGTTTTCTAAATTTATCATGATTGTGTTTTTTATTATAAATACTCTTATCCATGTACCCCAAAGATCCATAGACATGTCCACAGTAATAAGCAAGTTGTGTTCTTAAATGTAATTCAATTCTCTCTATACAATTAAACAGTACTCCTCGTAATTTACTATCAAACTTATAAATTCGTTGAATTCTATTAAAACTTATATCTGCAAAATATGTTCCATTCTTTTTTCTAAACGGAAGAAAATAAGCAGATAAACGATAATAGTTTGCCTGCTTTAAAAAACTGATACATTCCGTATCATTATTCACTATAAAGCCTTTTTCTTTGATAAGTTCCACTTGCTGTTCATAGGTTTTCGGCTGTTTTATAATTTGATAATCATGCCCTGCTTTACTATGATTTTCCCGTACCCCATCGCTTATATCCACTATTATTTCTCCCAAAATAAAAATGTCTCCCCATGGGACACATCACTTACGTGAGAGGTGTGGGGAGTCCTGTTGATATTATAATATGCTATTTCTATAAAAATCGCAACCATTTTTTAATTTATTTTTTCTGTCTAAATACAATCGTTACTCTTCACTTCTGTTGTGCCATAAATCTTCGGTAAAAGAACACCCCCACCAGCGTGGTAAGAACTTCCGTCACCGGAAAAGTAAACCAGAAATAATTAAGTCCCAGACGGGAAAACAAATATCCAAGCGGTACAAACAGAATCATCGTGCGCACGACGGTAAGAAGCGAACTTTTGACTGCTGCACCAACCGCCTGAAAAAATACCGGAAAAATCAGGGAAGTAACCATCGGGATAAAACTGATTCCCACAAAATGAAACCCAACGGTTCCAATCGCAATCACCTGTGGATCACTTGTAAATACCCGAAGCATCTGTCCAGGAATCAGATTGAAAACTAACGTCCCGATAAACATCAGCCCCATGCCTCCCACAAGCGAAGTGGACAATGTTTTCTTACAGCGATCCATCTGCCCCGAAGCATAATTGTAGCTGATCACCGGTACAATACAAGTCTGCAGTGCGCCCAGCGGTATAAAGAAAAAAGACTGCCATTTGTAATAAAGCCCCAGTGCCGTGACGGCCTGATCTGAAAATGTTGCAAGGATCAGATTAAGTCCGAGAATATAAAAAGTATATGCCGACTGCATTAAAATATTGGGGATTCCGAGCTTGTAAATAAAGCAGATACCTTTTGGATACACCGAAAGCTGGGGCGATTTACAAAATCCTTTTCTCATTACGATAAGAGCCGCCACAATCTGTCCCACAACCGTTGCAATGGCCGCCCCGGCAATTCCAAGCTTTGGCAGACCAAACATACCAAAAATAAACAACGGGTCCAGTACTATATTGACCAATGCCCCGACAATCTGCGCAATCATCGGTGTCCGCATATCTCCATTCGCCTGTAAAATCTTTGTCCAGATACTTTCTGTAAACAATCCGATACTAAATACACAAACGATCCGCCCATACACAATTACATTCCTTATCACCTCCGGCGAATCGGTAGACATCCGCGCATATACCGGCATGCATACAAAACACACGACCGTAAACAGTGCCCATAGCACCAGAGTAAGCGGTGTTCCGATTCCTCCATATTCATTTGCTTTTTTCTCATCATGCACACCAAGATAATGTGCCATTGCCGTATTGATCCCGACTCCCGTTCCTACAGCAATGGCAATCATAAGAAGCTGCAATGGATAAATAATGGAAAGTGCCGTCAGACCACTCTCCGAATATTTTCCGACAAACAGGCTGTCAACAATATTATAAAGAGCCTGTATCAGCTGGGCGAGCATGACCGGTGGCGCAATCTTGAGCAGAATCCTGCTGACTTTTTCTGTTCCAAAAAAGTTGCTGTCTGATGTATTCATAAAACAAAATCCCCTGTGAAAATTCGTATTTCCACAGGGGATTTTACGCCCGAAAATCATACAAGTCAATGTGTTTTTATGTGGATTTTATCCCGCCAAATATCATACTATTGGCACCGGGCAGAATTGATCTCCTGGAGTTTGCCATACAACTTTCTACTCACTACCTCTTTGTTTCAAACTTTGTAATTTCCCAAATCACCACAAATTGTATAAACATTATGATACCAGATACGCCCATTCCACATATAATGCCTATTTTTCCATAATCGTATATGGCATTCACACTATAACTATAAAATACCCCAATAAATATAGCTATTATCAAAGAAACAAAATAATAGCATATATTTTTTTCAAACAATATCTTCCAAAGTTCTTGGTCTGTTATGCCCACCCTATACAACTTGTAAATGATATGTTTTTCTTCTTTCAGTTCAGATTTTATTTTGTAAAATATACATATATTGGCGGCCACCAAAAACAATATATCAACAAAAAGCAATAGAAAAGTTAAAACCTCAGATGACTGCTTTGCAACACTATAAGTTTCGATTTTCGATGATAGCATGTACGCGGATTGATCTTCCATAGGTAACTCATTCATTCTACTCATTTTTTCCTGTAATTCTTGCATTGCGTTGCCCGAATCTTTCCATTGGCTAAAATTAAACATAACAGCAGTTTCATAGATACAGTCATTTGAATGATTCCTGATTTTCATAAAATCCTGTTCATTTACAATCAAAGTTATATCAGCCAGACTACGGCATGAATTCATTAATATTTTATTTGACTTTCCTTGCAATTTCAAATGCATTTTTTCATGATTACCAAGCCCAATAGTTATCTGCTTATTTGCTTGAAAATCATGTTCATATCCATCATTTATATCAAACTGGAATAATTGTATAAAGTAACCTGGTTCCACTTCATAAGTACATCCATATTTTTTATTAACATCATCTGCAGATATGATATTACAAAAGCTATTTCTCAACAGCCCCAACCGTTTTTCTTCCGTGATTGTTATGTCATATTTATCTAACGTTTGCATAATTTCTTTCTGTTCCATATTGTTGATATCATTATACTGCACATAGAATAGATCATACGGCGAATACGTAAGTGCATTTCTCGTAAAATTTTGGTATGTTACTCCACAATGTGCTGTAAAAAATATCGCAGAAATAAACAGAATTGCTGCAATAAAACTTACCATTCTCCATGATTTTATGTACTGTAATACGAATGACAAACTAATTTTCCACTTAACACTTCGAATTTTCATAAAGATGCAGTCAAAATTAGCCAACATTATTCCTATGCCGGTAATAATAATTCCTGTGCTGATAAACCATATATATGTTTTTTCGAAATTATAAGCATATAACATAACTATAACAGCAACTATTATAAGCAATATTCCCAATAGCAAAAATATATTAGATCCCTTTTTTCCTTTTTCTTCCTTATATCTTGCATTGAATAACTCAAGAATTTCTGCGTGTAAAAACCTAACTATGTTCAAAAGCAAAATAATAATAACTACCAAAGCATATACTTTTCCTACTGACACATAAGCTCCAAGATGCAGCGTCCATTTCATAGAACGCAAACCAATCACCTTGTGAAGATAAAAGAAAAAAAATACTGAAAGAACACTTCCAGTTACAATTCCAGCGCAAAAGCTAACAATGCTTATTATCAGACATTCTAGCAACATGTTACAAATTACTTCATATTGCGTCACTCCAAGAGTTATTAATACTGCATACTCCTGCTTTCTGCTCTTCAAAAAAGCCTCATAAACATATGGCACAAAAAGTATCATAAATAGTGCCGTTAAGACAGTTGGTGCAAAAATATTACTTGAAATCATCGGATCAATTTTATCAGCAGACATAAAAGATTCATTTTCCCCTATAGATAAAAATGCTTGAAAAAATGCTATGATAAAAATATTACATACTAAATATAAAATATAGTTTTTACGATTATACCATATCATTTTCAACAGAATACGAATCTTTTCCATCTGTTTATTCACCTCCTATCCGCTTTAAAAGCTCATAAATATCTTTCAAAAAAGTGCTATTACTCTTGTTATTCTTTTCTATTTCCAAAAATTGTATACCATCTTTGAGCAGAATTACCTTATCACAGAAAGATGCAGCATAAGAATCATGCGTCACCATAACCAGTGTAATCTTAAATTTTCTATTTATATCAACTAAATACTCCATTACATTTTCCGTTGATTTTGAATCCAAATTTCCTGTAGGCTCATCAGCTAAAATAATCTGAGGAGTATTGATCAATGCCCTCGCTATTGCCACACGCTGTTTCTGCCCTCCTGAAATATCTGTTACACTCTTCCCCATAATGTCTGCGATAGATAAAACTTCAGCTATTTGTTTCAATTTCTCTTCACTGTCTTCTATTCTATTCTCCAAAATAAGCGGCAATAAAATATTGTCCTTCACATTTAAACTTTCCAAAAGATTAAAATCCTGAAAAATCAGTCCAATATTATTTCTTCTAAATACCGCCATTTTAGACCTTCGCATTTTAGTTATTTCTTCATGATCAATCATAATGCTGCCACTATCGGCTTTATCAATCCCGCATATTAAGTTTATCAGTGTTGTTTTCCCACAACCCGAGGCTCCCATAAGAGCAACCATTTCTCCGCTACCAATTGAAATATTTAATCCTTTAAGAACTTGCAGCGAGTTTTCTTTATTAATCATATAACTCTTTTTAAGATTTCTAATTTCTAAAATATTTTGACATTCTTCCATATTTTTACCATTTCTAACTAAATACTCTAATCAATCTGCTGCTCACTTCATCTATAGTATTCATCTCATATATTTTGTCTTTAAATATAATCTTTGTATTGATATCATTTATTATGATTACATCAACACACTTTAAACTTATCTCCACATTCGAAAGAAAGATCAAATCACAGTCTACCTTTCCTGCAATTCTTTGAAGTATTACTTCAGCAAATATTTTCTCCCTAAAGTTTTCTATATCAATTGAAAAAATATTTTCCTGCATTAATCTATCTTGCAACTTTCTTAAATAATATTTTTTACCATTATACATCACGACTGGCACAGTTTTTTTATACTTAAACAGTTTTATTGAATATAGATAAGCTCTTTTATACAGAAAACTTATAGCATGTTCATTTATATTTTTTTTCAAGTTATTGGTAATAGTTTCTAAAATAGAGGTTTCATGTGGATTATAATACTGCCCTGTAATTACTGCATAAAGCTTTCCCGTAACAGCAGGTGCAGCAAAACTATTGCAGCGTGGTGTCCTAAATATCTGGTTATTAATCCTTATACAATATTGAGAATTAACCACTATATTTTCTCCTATAAATGATCCCCTTGCTTCCCTAATTGATTTTATTTTATTAATAGAAGTTTTCACTCCTACTACAAATGGCAATGATGCTGGCATAGTATAAGTATTAAAATTATTAAATGCCGCCACTATAATAATACCATTATCATACGCTTGTTGCATAATAGTTTTCATATATGAAAACTCAATACTATTTACAGTGCCTAAACTAAGATTAATTAATTTTATATCATTTTCAATACACCATGTAATAGCGCATGATAATTGATTAACGCTAGCACTTAAGGTATCATCTAAAATTTTCAAACTGCAGATTTCAGCATATGTGCATTGTTTCACAATGATTTTTGCACAAATTGTGCCATGGCTATATGGACTTACATTTCCTTCATCAATTACTACATTCCCAGCCTTTGGAATTTTCCCAGTAAAGGTAACATTTTTTTTCAATTCTTTGTCAATACAAACCCCATCATCAATTAATCCTATTTTCATTTCTATTCATTTCATATATAACAGTATCGGCCATATTTTCAATATTTTTAAATCCATAATGTTCAAAAGCAAATTCACTAATTTTTATATTAAAAGTTTTCTCGATTTCGCAAAAAAGAACCAGAAGATCTCTTGCAACCATTCCTTTAGAGACCAATAGATTATCTGTTATTTCATTAGGTAATATTGGATTTTCACAAATTTTTAATTCATTATTTATTAAAAATAATATCTTCTGTATAATACAATCTTTCATAGCTGGTCTCCTCTTTAAAATATAATACACTCATGATCATCTTCTAATTCCTCAATAATATTTTGAGAAATACTATTCATATCAGCACTATTCCTCAAATTTATCAGTTCTATATTTGTTTGACTTTTATTCTTTTCTATAAGTGTATCAACTAAATGACTTCCTACAGTAAAATATGGAACAATATTCCGATTAATCACTTTTACTTCGTCCCAATCAATTCTACGGTTACAAATACTAACAATAGATAATTTAGTCGAATACCTATACTTAATACAATTTTTTATTTCTTCAAAAAAATTAGATTGATACTCATCAAAAAATACCGATAATATCATAAGGTCTGGTATAGCCGCCTGGCACATCTCATACGCTAACATGCCAAAATCCCCGGTAATATTTTTGCTACATGGCATTATTCCCCCAGGAACTCCCATAATCATAATATCTGGTTGTTCATGTGTTTCTATGTATTTAACATATCTATTTAGCAATAAAATTTTCTCAGTCTCGTTATAATTTGTTTCTGTCATAAATGATGGAATTTCATGGCCACCAAATAATTCGCATAACCAATTCGAACCGATCCAGCTAACCTTGTAGCCTATTCTCCTGAGTTCAGTAACCATCTGCAATTGAATGTGAAATTTACCTGTGTGCTGAGCTGTTCCAACAACCCCAACCAAAGGTGTAGATATTTCTACAATTCCTTCATTAAAAACCAATTTCTTATAGTCAAACATTTCACCTAATCCATTTAATTTTTCTACTTTTTCCTTATCAATTGCTTTTAGCCATCTTAAAATTGGATATTCCTCTTCTACATCTTCCTTTTTCCAGTTTGAATACTGTTTTCGAAGCTGCTTGCTCATTATAACGTTTTTACTTAAATTATACGCTTTATCTATCTTTTCAAATATGTCTTCTTTCTTTACTTTTACATTTTGATAATCAGAAAAAAGTACATCTGTAATATCTTTTATAGCTATATCATAATCTTCTTCTACCATTATACCAATATGTCCACCTCTGTCTACATCGCCTGCATCCTTTCTCTCTAATCCTGAACCTGGAAATGCACATAAATGTATAACTTCATATCTCTCTCTAAAAGATTTATTTCTCAAAATATCAGATGTTTCACTCGAGTATGGATAAATCAATAAACTTTTACTCATTTTAGCCCTCCATTTATTTGAAATTTATCTAAGTTAAATCCGCAACGTTTTAAAGCACATACATCTTTCAATTTGTCATCAAACTCATAACGAATTCTTTTACATGCCTTTTTCTTTAGTTCTTTTGATAAATTGTGATTTTCTTTTTTCCCAGTGTCCGCCACCATTGCACATAATGTACAATTTCTAAATGCAAAACAATGTTTGCATTCATCTTCCGTAAGAGTGCCAACATTTAATAAATTTTTTACTTTAGCGTAATCAAAGCCCTGTTTCAAATTACCAATATTCATTATTTCAGAATTTTCACTTACTTTCTCACATGGGAAAAAATGTCCATCTGTTGTTACAAACAAACGTAATTGACCAGGGATGCATGGACCTGAATGATGCTCTACTGAAGATAAAGGAGCATAATTGTTTCTCGTACTCTTTATAAATGAAATCATATCTAAGAATATCATTCTCATTATTCTAGAATCATATTTTTCTGAGAATTTTCCAGTCAAATATAACATATATTTAAATTTAGAGTATTCCCACTCTTCATAATATTTTTGAGAATATTGAATATCATCTTTCCTGTATTTTTGAGATATAATGCTTGTCAATATCGAAGTATCTTTAAATAAATCATCATCCATTTCAACAAAATTTTCTATAATTTCAAATCCGTTCTCCGGATCAAGTACCATAGAATAATTCAAATTTTTCTTCAATTCTGGATATTTTTTACATAGCCGCTTTACATTTTCACTTACTATGTCATAAGTTCCAGAACCATCAAGATAAACTCTATTTTTATCTTGGATCTGTTTTGGTCCATCTAAGCTTATAGTCAATTTTGTATTATATTTTAAAAATTCTTCTACCATTTCTTCTGTTAATAGACTTCCATTAGTGGTGATTGTAAAGGAAATCGGTTTACCATAAATTTTTTTTGTTATATACCGCATACACTTCTTAATGAGCGCATATTGTAAAAGTGGCTCGCCACCATAAAACCCGACATCCAAGCTCATCGTATCACTTGAATGGACAATCAAAAAATCCAATGACGCTTTAGCTGTTTCCCACTTCATAACATTTGATGAATGAACTCTATTTTCATATTTATCAGAATACACGCAATAATCGCATCGAAAATTACATCCTTGTGTAACTTGCAAACAAATTCTAGGCAGATCACTATCAAGCAAGTTCTCAACCATATCCGTATAGGGATGATAAATTTTTTCCGGTCTATTGGTTAACAAATACCCATGTTCCATTAATGAGTGTATTTTAGTAGATTGGTACTCAACATCCTGTAGATTTTTATCTTTTAATTCTTTAAATGTAATTTCATCAATTGGCAATATTCTATTTCTATTTACATCAAATATATAATAACAGCCCAAGTTTTCAAACAGATATATATTAAGTTTATTCATTTCAAATCTACCTTTCCTATTTGTAAAACGAGAGACGGAATTTCCGTCTCCCGCTCAATGATTTCTAGCAACCGCCTCCACCATGATTAGCTGTAGAAGTAGCGTTGCTTACATTATGACCATTACTGGATTGATTTGAACCAATTTTTAATGCATTAACTACTTTACATGTACATGCAGCACAAAGACATGTGCAAGCTATGTAATAACCATGTAACGACTGTTCCTGACTATAATTTTTTTTTGCCAGTTTTTTTGCAATCATCTCTATTCCTCTCCTTTCTATATTTTATTATATTAACCATGCTTAAACATGACTAATATTCTTCTCAATATCAAACAGCTGTTTATAAACTAAGCATTTCTCTAATAATTCAAAATGTGTTCCAACATCCACTACCTTACCGTCCTCCATAACAATTATCTGATCTGCATCAATAACATTGGCAATCTTATGCGAAATTAATATCAAAGTATGTGTACCTTTTAAAGAGTTAATTGCTTTATTGATCATCATCTGTGATTTATTATCTAATGCCGAAGTAACTTCATCAAAAAGTATAATCTTAGGATCCTGCAACAATGTTCTCGCTAAAGCAATTCTTTGTTTCTGCCCTAATGACAAATTATCCCCTTTGCTGTTTATAACTGTATGAAATCCATTTTGCAAATGTGATATATCCCCAAAAATATTCGCCTTCTTAGCAGCATTATATACGTCGTTTACACTGGCAAGAGCATTACCCAATTTTATATTCTCATATATTGACATTCCAAAAAGTATCGGTTCTTGTTGAACAATTCCAATTACTTTCCTAAAATCGCCCTCTATAAAATTGTTAATATTTATTTCATTAATTGTAATTTTACCAGTTTCTACCTCATATAATTTCACCAGAAGTTTTAATAATGTACTTTTCCCTGCACCGCTAGATCCAACAATAGCATACTTTTTTCCTTGTTCAAATTTCAAAGTTATGTTTTTTAGTATCTCCTTATTACCATAGGAAAAATTTACTTTTTTAAATCCTATTTCATCTATAAATTCGGGTATTCTACTATGTCCCCACTCCTCCTGACTATTATCAATGCTAAAAAATAGTTCATTAATTCTTTTAACAGAAACTATCGCCTGCTTTAACCTTGGATTAATTTGAGTTATATCAAGCAACGCCTCTGTTAGTGATGCAGTATATGCCGAAAATGCTACAAAGTGAGGAAATATTAGTCTTTTTTTAATCAATAAAAACATCCCTAATCCATAAACAGCTATTTGTGTGGAAAAATTTAATATTCCTACTATCCCCGATGATATTGCAGTCATTTTTCCCATATGAATCCCAATATTTTTATTATTGTTAACAAGTGATGTAAATTTTTGTGAAGCTATTTTTTTAGCCCCGAACACTTTAATACAGCTTATCCCCAGGAAAAACTCCTGCGTCTTATTATAGTATATATCCATTGCATCTCTCAGTTTTACTTGATCCTTTTGTAAAATATTTCCAAATTTATCAATCACAAAATAACTTATCGGAAATGACATAACAGTTAATATCGCTAAAGGCCAACTTATAGAAAATGCTACCACTGAAATAATCACTGCCTTTAAAACACTCATAACAACATTAACCAATTGTCCAGTAAAAACGTCAATAATTGTAGCAACATCACCTTCCAAATGAGAGAGCAATTCCCCACACCCCATTTTATCTATAAAAAGCATCGGATAATTCATAATTTTATCAAAAAGATCTCTTTTTGTTTTGCATACAATCTTTTCATTTACCGCAGTTCCAATATATGTTTCAAAATAAATTACAATACTCTCAATTATATATAAAAATAGAAGCAACAATATATCTCTAACAAATTCATTAACATTTATTTTAAGAACACTTTGCAACATATATCCCCATAAAATAGGTTGAATTATACTTATAACAATTTCACTTATCTTCAAGATTAAAATTATAAACATTTTAATCTTTGGGACTCTTATGTAATTAAGGGATCTTTTTATTTCTTTGACACCTCTAAATTCTATTTTTTTCATTATTTAACTGTTTCAACTTCTCCAAAAACATTAACATAATAGATATAAATAATACAGAAATAGTTTCATATGACCAATACTTCTTATAATTTTCTAAAATTAAAGCAAAGCAAATCCAAAAAGCACTATTTATACTTGCTTTTCTATTCGCTTCTTTCATTTCATATTTATCCATACTATTTGTCCTAGGAATCGGAGCAAATTTATGAATCAAAAGTATATAGACAATTCCTATCAGAAATATATTTATTAAATCAATATTCATTAGATTCAAAGCTTTACAAAATAGTAAGGAAACCAAAAAAAATAAATTATAGCAAACAAAACAGCCTATATAGGTTTGTGCATGATAACCTCCTATTTGAGTTCTTACACTAGCTAAAATATAAATGTAAATTACACTTAATACTGGACACTTTAATACAATTCCCAAAACTAAAATCCAAATAGCATTAAATATCGAAACTAATAATAACTCAATTCCATATTCATACACTGCTGTTTCTTCTATTTGTATTATGTCCATTTGAACCAAATATTTTATTATATTATTTATAATTAGTTTTATCATGTTTCTTTTTTTTAATCATTTCTTTAACATTAGTATCTGCAACAAGTTCGTGAAAGCCCCAATACGTCGGCCAGCCTTGACCTCGTTCCGCAGTATACTCTGCTGCCCTTGCAAGTTTTTTTAACAAATATCTTTTCATATCTCTACCTCCATAATTTATAAAATATAAAAAGTAGCCAACTTCATTAAACTATAGTTGACTACTTATCATTTATCAATACATTTGACTTAATCCGTTATTATCTTATCCTAATTCGTTATTGTTTATCCTCTCAAGTGGGAGCATAATATGAACACAAAAATATTGCGCTGATTCAAAATACTCAATTAATCCGTCTGATTTTTCAACTAATTCTTCTACATGCTTTATTCCAAAACCATGCAATTTTTTATCAGCTTTATCTGTTTTTAAATCATGATTCACCTGCAATACCGATTGTTCGATCCTATTTTTTATGATACAGCTAAAATATTCCCCTTTTATTTTGAGTTCTACCTTAATTTTTCTTTTAATTATTTTCTGGGATGCTTCAATAGCATTATCTAACAGATTAAACAAAATTATACTAATCATAAATCCATCTATATTGCTAAAATCTCCAATAATGCAACTTGACACTTCTATTCCTTTTTCATTGCAAATAGATAATTTAGAATTTAATGTAGCATCAAGTATAGAATTACCGGAGCAAATATATTCATGACTATCTCTCATATAATAATTGTTTGCCTTTTTTAGATATGTCATACATTCATCAATATTCCGGTTTCTTACCAATTCTTCTATATTTGCTAGCATATTTCCATAATCATGTCTGAGTCTTTGAATCCTTTTTTCTGAATGCCTTATTTCATTTAACTGCTGCTCTTGACATTTATTTTGAAATTGTAACATTTTTATTCGTTCCTCTTGGTTCCTTTGTCTGCTAATCTTACACATAGTAAAAACAATATAAATATCTATTCCAACAGCTCCCCATGAAATAAACAAAATCCCTATATGGTAATTATTAATCTGAGCATTTTTTTGTAAACAATAAAATATTATACTCTCTACTAATAAGGAATATATTGCAATAAGTGTATAAATTATAAAATATTTCTTATTTAAAAAAATTGCCAGATCCCCTTTGAATTTTAAAAATAATTTAGATACGCAATAATATATTATAGTCGCTATAACAATGCCTGCAAGATAATAGGGATTATTAATATCTAAATACTCTTCTACAGACATATCGGTAACCAACAGTATTATTTGTAAAAAGTTTATGTTAATCAAGGGTATCAACAACAGTTCTATAAAAATAAAAATACCGTGTTGGATTTTACTTCCTAATAAGTATTTATTGGAGAAACAAAATAATATCCAAAAAATAAATATTGTAATTACGACATCTCCTATTTGTAACACGCTCTCTAATTGTAAAGAAATGAAAATTAACGCTACACATTCTATTTTTCTTAGGGTTATCTTCTTCGCTTTATGTTTCGTCTCAAAAAATTGCATAAGAAAACTGCTAATCAAAAATGCTTGTATAAAACTACAAAAGATAATAAAACCTTGTATCAACATACTAATCTCCATTCCATGCCTTTCATTTGACGGCACAAACAATTATGAGCTTGATTTATTTTCTTTCACATTAAATTTTTCTCCAAAATTTCATAAATCTTTCTTTAAATTCTTTCTTTCTATCTCGGCTAAGTTGTATGCTATATCCACTTTCCATAATTATGCATGAATCTTCCAGTTTTTTTACATATTTCAAATTTACAATTGCGCCGCTATTGACTCTGAAAAAATTTTCCTCGCTTAATTGTTTTAAACATTCTTTCAAAGTACTACGAAATTCATAACTGTCATCTTTATCTGTTACTAATAAAATTTTATGTTCCCAGTATGTCAAATACATAATCGTATCTGTACGCACTGATACCATTGTTTTCTTAGTTTCAAACATAAAAGAAGCATTCTTTTTGGAAATTTCTAAAATAAACTGCTTCAGCATTTCGGGAAATTCCTCATCTATATCTTTCTTTCGAATAAAAGAAAAAGGGTAAAACTGAAGTGAACGAAAAACTAGATTCTCATGATTAGTAACAAAAACTATATTTTTATTGCGTCCTGCTTTTTTTAAATACTCTGCAATCTCTATTCCATTAAGAGCTGGCATTTCAATATCTAATATTATCAATTCATCTTGTGACTCTATGTTATTTTCCAAAAATTTTATACCATCAACATATATATCACACATAAAATCAATATTTCTCGATAAAAATTCCTTTTCAATTATCAATTTCAACTTTTGAGCTACAATTACATCGTCATCACAAATAGATGCACGCACCATATATACTTATCTCCATTTTACATTATTGATATCACACTATTACATTTACTAATTGACTAGCCTTCTTAATAGTATAAACAATCACCAATTCAAATAGCTTTATTAATATTCTTCATAAATCTGCTATTTCCTACAGAGAAAATTCTATAACACTTTTCACTAAAAAACAATTTTTAATCTCATATAGTATATACCGTTTCAGCCCACCGAAATATTTTTATGTTTTTTGCACAGACATATCCCCCATGCCATGACAACCGGAAAAACAATTGCCACAAGAATTCCTGTCTTCAGATTATCGGAAGCAGCACTTGCCACTGCCCCCACAAGCGTCGGCCCGCCGGAGCATCCCAAATCGCCCGCCAGCGCCAGCAGTGCAAACATCGCGATTCCTCCTTTTCGCAGGACAGACGATGCTTTACTGAATGTGCCCGGCCACATGATTCCGACAGACAAACCGCAGATGCCGCAACCCACGAGTGAGAATACCGGAAGTGGGGACAGTACAATCAGCAGATAGGACAGGACGCACAGCACACTGCTTCCAAACATAAAACGATCCAGATCTATTTTATGTCCCATTTTTCCGTAAAATGCACGGGAGCTTCCCATAAGAATCGCAAACAGCATCGGTCCTGCCAGATCGCCAATCGTCTTGGTCACGCCAAGTCCTTTTTCAGCAAATATGGATGCCCACTGGCTGACCGCCTGCTCGCTTGCCCCCGCGCAGAGCATCATAAGCATCATAAGCCAGAACACCTTACTGCAAAACAGTTCACGTATGGACATTCCGGTCTCCCCCTCTTCTATGAGTGATGCGATCGGTGTCTGGACAAACAGGAATACATTTAAGACTGGAATAAGTGCCCATATGCATGCAAGGATTTTCCAGTTACCGATACCGAACACCGAGAAAAAGACGGTGGACAACAGTACAACACCCACATGTCCCCAGCAGTAAAATGAGTGCAGAAGACTCATGGCTTTTTCTTTGTTATCGGTCGGACAGCTTTGTACGATCGGGCTGATCAACACCTCGATCAGTCCACCGCCCAGCGCATAAATGCAGACAGCAAGTAAAAGACCTGCAAACGGATCGGGCATCAGATCCGGCAGAAAAACAAGCCCTGCCAGTCCTGCCGCCGCAAATATGTGCGCGAGCACAACGGATATCCGGTATCCGATCTTATCGACGAATCCTGCCGAGAGCAGGTCTACCAGAAGCTGGATTCCGAAATTAATGGTGATCAGCATGGTAATTCTGCTCAATGGGATATGATAGCTTTTTTCAAAGGTCAAAAATAAAAGTGGTACAAAATTATTGACGACTGCCTGCACAATGTAGCCGATGAAACAGGCATAAATCGTCTTCTGGTAATTTGGTTTCATAACAACTATGCTCCTTTTCTTTCTCAGAATATTTAGGCGATTGCGAAGTTCCAGGCTCCGGAAGCCGCCGCACGGGAGCAGTCGGAGCCTGGAGCTTCGCAATCGCCTATTCAAAATATCATAGCATGTTTTCGCTGCTAAAATAATAATTTCTGTATCTAATGAAAGAGGGAATATTTTACGCAAGGAGAAGGCATGTACGATTTTTTGATTTCGACTATAATAACGCAGTTTTTGAATGGGATGATAACAAAGCGGATATAAATTTCAAAAAACATGGAATTCGTTTTGAAACTGCAGTTAAAATTTTTGCTGATAATAATAAATTAATTTGATACGATGAAGATTGTCCTAAAATGACAGAAAAAAATGTTACAACAGTTTCATCGTATGAACAGTGTGATTGTAAAAATTTCTCCGGCAAATATAGAAAAGGTAAAATCATCGAAACCGGATTATCCTTCTATCCTCAGTCATCTTCTCAATCTTGCCCTTAATGATTCAGATCTATTAAAAAAATGTATCTAAAACTATAAGGAAAAAGTCCCTGGCTGTCTGCCAGGGACTTTTTCCTATAACTCAGCAATAATCACCTGATATCCATCAAGCACAACCGACTGCACCTCTGCCTCCATCGTCTTTCCATTATTCAGAAGAACTTTTTTAGCCGAAGCCGGAAGTTTCACTTCCTGCCGCACCTTTGGATTTTCCCAGTTCAGATCCGGCGCTTTTTATGGAAGGAGTGCAGATAATATTTATTGGTTTCCGGAATCGGCTCCCAGACACTTCCTCTAAAATAGGAGCGCCAGTTACACGGCAGCTTTCCGTCCTTTTTGTCCGTGATATAAAAGTATTTTCTACTTCTCAATGCAGCAGCCGATGCCGTCCCTGCAAGTTTTATTTTACGTTATAGCGGTAGACTCTTGCCTCATATGGGCGGAGTACTGATTCTAAATTTCCAACATAATTACTGATAAGTATCTGTGCATCTGCCGGGATCTGTGCGGTCACTGCAGCCGGAATGACAATATCCTTCTCCGTAAAATTACACAATACCATAAGCTGTTCGTTGTTCCAGCTCCTTGTGTAGATAAACAGTTCTTCATTCTGCGGCTCTAACAGTTCGTATTCTCCGTACACGATAATATCGTTTTCATGGCGCAGACGGATCAGCTCTTTATAATAAGAAAATACCGAATCCGGATCGGTTGTCTGCTGCTTTGCATTGACCGTTTTGTAATTGCTGTTTACTTTGATCCACGGTGTTCCTGTGGTAAAACCAGCATTTGCACTGTCATCCCACTGCATCGGCGTGCGCGCATTGTCGCGGCTGATCCGCTTTAAATATCCCATCATTTCTTCATGAGATACTCCACAGGTTTCCGTCAGCTCTTTGTATGCATTCAGGCTTTCAATATCCCGGTAATCGTCTAACTGATCAAAATAAGCATTACACATGCCAAGTTCTTCCCCCTGATAAACATATGGCGTTCCCTGCATCATATGCAGACAGGTTCCCAGCATTTTTGCTGAAATTTCCCGATACTGTTCACTGTCATTTCCAAACCAGGAAACCGAGCGCGGCTGATCATGATTGGATAAAAACAAACTGTTCCAGGCTTTCCCTTCCAGTCCGGTCTGCCATCTGGATAAAATCTTCTTCCATACCGGAAGCGGCATCTTATGGCTGTCCCATTTACCGTAATGGTTGTCTGCCTCCGGTCCTCCTCCGGTATGTTCGAACTGGAAAACCATGTTCAGTTCGCTGCCATCTGCATTTGCATATTTTTTTGCCTCTTCCAATGTAACTCCGGATGCCTCGCCCACTGTGATCAGATCATAGTGGGAAAGCACTTTCCGGTTCATTTCTTTTAAATACTCATGTACATGCGGACCATTCGCACAACCGCTGTCTGCGTATCCGGTTTCTCCCGGAATTCCATCCGGCAGTCCTTCCGGTTTGGAAATCAGACTGATCACATCCATACGGAACCCATCAATGCCTTTTTCACACCACCAGTTCATCATATCAAATACCCGGTCCCGCACTTTTGGATTGTCCCAGTTGAGATCCGGCTGTTTTTTCGAAAACAGATGCAGGAAATACATATCCGTCTGTGGATCATATTTCCATGCCGAACCACTGAAACAGGACCCCCAGTTATTCGGCTCTTTTCCGTCTTTTCCTTTTCTCCAGATATAAAAATCGCGGTATGGATTATCCACGCTCTTTCTGCTTTCCACAAACCATGCATGCTCATCGGATGTATGATTGACAACCAGATCCATCATAATCTTAATTCCCAGCTCATGCGCCCGTGCAAGCATCCTGTCATAATCTTCCATGGTTCCGAATTCTTCCATGATCGCCTGATAATCGCTGATGTCGTATCCATTGTCATCGTTCGGTGACTGATAAACCGGGGACAGCCAGATCACATCAATTCCAAGTTCTTTGAGGTACTCTAATTTTTCTGTAATACCATTGAGATCCCCGATGCCGTCTCCATTTGAATCCATGAAACTCCGCGGATAAATCTGATATACAACCGCTTCTTTCCACCATGCCTTATTCAATACCGTATCCTCCTTGCCTCTCTCATATTTGAATACCTGCATTATACGGCATTTTTACGGAATTTTCTTTCACATTACTGCGCAAAAATAAAACAATTCTGCCCTCATTTCTACGCTTAGATTATTTTTGTTTCCTCCAGCTGCTCGGTAAACGCTTCGTTCATCCGGATAATCGGTTTACGAAGTACAAGTCCGACAAAAAGTGCAATCACCAGGAAGATGCCAAGTTTTGCCAGATCCATCCAGTAATCATTTCCATAACAGCCTCCAACCGCTTCCCGCAGGGCTGCCATGCTGTGGGTAAACGGCAGAAGCGGATACACAGCCCGGAAAAATTTCGGAGCACATTCAATCGGGAAAGTTCCACCAGTTCCGGCAACCTGCATAACAAGTAAAACCACACTGCCTGCTTTTCCGATATCCCCAAATGAAACCGTCAGCGTATAACTGATCGTGACATAGACTATACTTGAAAACCAGCACCCAAATAAAAACAGGAACGTATGCGCACACTGAATCCCAAGATAATACAAATCCCCCAGTGCAATCAGCGTACTCTGCAACAGACCAAGGATCAGAAATATGATCCAGCGTCCAAGATAAATTTCATGAATTCTGACATTTTTCATCCCCATCTTTTTTATGCTTTCCTCGGAAACGGTCACTTTTAACATCGCAACCAGCACGATTCCGCCGATCCAGATAGAAAGTGTCGAATAAAATGGTGCCATGGAAGAACCATAATTATCAATCGGATAAATTTTCTTCGTATTCAGTTCCACCGGTGCCGACAGGAAAGCACTGACTCCGGACTTATTATCATAGATCATATGTTCCAGATCCGCATAATCCCCGTTGTCTTTTGCTTTCGTGAGCTTATCCGTAATCTTTTTTATTTTATTTGCAGATTTGCGTAGAAGTTTACCGGAATCATCCAGACAGGTCTGTATTTCTGACAGATCCGATCCTGCAGTGTCCGTTAACGTGTAAACACCCTTTGCACTTGCATTGATCTGTTTCGTCAGACCTGTAAGATCTGCAGAGGTATCTCCGACCGAATCTGCAAGTTTCTGCAAAGTTCCTTTTACATCATTTTCATATTCTTTGCTGATCTGCTGCAGACGTTTCTGATTTTCTTTTACAAGGGCATCCAAAGCTTTCTTGTCAGAAATCAGACCTGTAGTGGACTTCTTCATGGAAGCCGCAGTATCGGTCAGATCATCCCGCAGTTCTTCCTGTTTTTCAATAGAACGGTTGATCTTTTCAATCATAGGCCCTATTGAGGAATCGGTTTCCGGATGTTTTTCCGAAAGCCTGATCAGATGATCCCGGAGTGTTGTAAATGACTTGATGTTTTTATCCACCGTCTTTGCTGCTTTTACAAGGGTATCTGCTGTATCCTCACTTCCATTTATTCCATCTTCCACCGTCTGATCCAAAAGCAGGCTCATTTCAGAATATACCTTTTGGCCTGCTTTCAGTGCTTTGCCCACGCTCTCGGTCGCACTGCTTATTGTCGCTTTCATATCGGTAAACGTCTTTTTGGAATTTTCCAGAACCTGTTTTCCATCCGCAGACTCTGTTTTCAGTTCTTTTAAAAAATCAGAAGACGCCGTCAGCAGGGACTGGGCAGAAGACGTAATCCCCGAAAAAGTTTCCAGCGTGGACGCAATCATATCCATGTCATCCGATGCATCCCCAAGATTGTGGATCAGATTATCCACCAGCCGGTCTGCTCCGTTTGCCTCAGCCATATTAGAGACCGACTGAAACACCGTCATCGCCGTGTCGGATATTGTCTTTATAAATACCTGATTCACCTGTTTCTGGATCGCGGTTGCACCCTTGTCGGTCACTTTTGGTGCGATCGCATTTTCCTTGGCATTGGAATAGTAAATAATTTCCGGCTTTTGAATCTGATCGGAAAACAGACTCATCATCTGGGTACTGAATTTCTCCGGAACAACAATCGCCGCATAATATTGTCCGGATTTTACCCCCTCCATTGCCTTTTCTTTGCTGGTAAATACCCAGTCCATCTGTGTATTTTCCCTTAGTGCGGAAATCACCTGTTCCCCTACATTAATCTCAAGGGGAATCAGACTTCCGGTATATCCCTCATCCACACTTGCCACCGCGACCTTTAAATTTCCCGTATTGTTATACGGGTCCCAGCTTGCCGCAATATTAAACCATGCATACAGACACGGAACGACAAGGACACCGATGACAACAATCATTGCGATTACATTTTTGCGAATCCGTTTCACGTCGTCGATGAAAATTTTCAGAATGTTTTTCATTTGCTGTTCTCCTCCTTCAAAATTTTCATCAGTTCCTCAGAACTCATCTCTCCCAAAACAGATTTCTTTTTCATCTCTTCATGTAGATATTCCACAATCAGCAGATACAGTATCAGTGCAAGTAAAGAAACGATCCACAAAATCAGATAAACCAATTTGGATTCCAGACTAAACATCAAAATCAGAAATACGAGTGGTATGACCATCATACAGATAAAACCGGAGCGTACCATAACCGGATAATATTTTTCAAATGCGAGTGTTTTCTCTGTTAATTTCTTTCTCCACGCATCATCTTTCATAATCACCTGCATAATCCGCTGCAGCTGTGGATTATCCCTGCCTTTGGAATCCGTCTCACAGATCATCAAATCGGTTTCTGCAAGTCTGACATCAAACAGATGATTCAGATTCATCAGAAGCGGACGGAGTACAAGCCCGATAAACAATGCGACCAGTAAAAATACCAGCAGTTTTCCAAGGCTGCTTCTATAAGTATGATGATAGTATCCGGCAATACATTCCCGCATTGCGCTGATCGAATAAGAAAACGGAAGCAGCGGATGCAGTTTCTGGAAAAATTCCGGCATCATTTCAATCGGATACGTTCCGGAAGAACCCGGAATCTGTAAAATTACCAGAAGAACCGCCAGTGCTTTTCCCATGTGTTTAAACGTCGATGCCAGTGCAAAGATCAGATTCACATAAACAAAAGAAGTTAACATTCCGGCAAGAATAAATTTTACCGGATGCAAACACTGTACTTTCAGCAGAATAATATCTCCCGCACATACGATAGCTCCCTGAATCAGTCCTATGATAAGAAACAGCAGAATACGCCCGAAATACGCACTTGTCGGTGTAAAATCCGGCACTTCTTTGTCCCGGTCTACTTCCTGTTTTAAAATAGAAACCAGTATCAGTCCACCTACCCAGAGTGCCAGGTTTGTATAAAACGGGGTCATTCCTGTTCCGTAATTTTCCACTTCATATAGGACATCCGTCTTTATGTTTACCGGAGAAGACATAAAATTGGAAATATCTTTGGCATCAATCTTTTCCAGTGACAGGATATTCTGATACATATCCGAATTCTGCAGTGTCTGCAGATCCGTGACCGTTTTCTGCAGTTTCTGATCCACCTGTCCCATGACATTGCCCGTCTGTGTAAATACTTTGGAGCTGCTGTGCAATGCAGATTTTAACTGATCCAGCAGATCTCTCATCTGTTTTGTCATGGATGTTATACTATGTAAGGTTGTTGACAGATCTCCGCTTATATCTGCCAGACCTTCCAGTGACTGATCCAGCTGCGGGTAAATATTTTTGCTGAAATCAATCCGGCTGTCCTGAAAACTCTCACGGTTATCCTCTGCAAGCGTTTCCAGTGAACTTCTCGTATCTTTGGAATTCTTTAACACTTTCCGCATACTGGTATTTGCACTTTTCAATGAATTTACCAGTTTCTGCGCAGAAATGCTCTGCGTCTGCAGCTGTGAAATTTTCTGTCCGACAGATGCTGATAACTGTGTATCTTTTCCAAGATTCTGATTTAACTTTTCCAGATCTTTGAGAAGCTGGGCATTTTTCTCATTGATCCGGGTGATCGTATCGAGACTGTCCCCAACCGCAAGATTTGCCTTATCTGCCTTTATCTCAAACTTATTCAGACTCTTAGAAGCCGAGGACGAAACTTCATCCAGAAAAACTTCCCCGCCGGTCAGCCCATTGGAGAACTGTTTATAAAATTTTCCAAGTGCCGTCTGACTTTTTTCCAGCAATGCAGAAGTTTCTTTTAAAGAAGAAGAGCTGTCCTTTGCTGCCTCATCCACCTGATCTAAAGACTCCTTGATTTCTTTGATCTGTGCATCGGATTTATCTACTTTTTTCTGAAATTCTTTTACCAGCTTCTGATAATCCGTTAAATTATTCTGAACTTCGGTAATGGCAGATGTCAGTTCCGACTGTGTATCGTCCAGTCCTCTGGTAATACTGTCTGCGGAAGACTTTACAATTTCTGATACTGCCGAAGATGCCGTGGCGGAAAATGTGTCGTTGATCTGCTGTTGCACCGTTGTCGCACCGGTATCCGTAATCTTCGGTGCAATGGCATTTTTCTTTTCATTGACATAATAGTCCAGCTTCGGGCGTTTCAGGTCTCCGGAGAGAATACTTACCAGGGAACTGCTGAAATTCTCCGGAATGACGATTGCCGCATAGTAATCTCCTGCCTGAACACCTTCTTTTGCTTTCTCTTCACTGACAAACTGCCAGCCCAGCGACTTGTTTTCTTTCAGTTTTTCAACAATCGAATCGCCTGCATTCATCGTGATCACGTCGGTTTTGGTTCCTGTATCGCAATTGGCAATTGCCACCCTGATTCCCGAAGTATTTGCATACGGGTCCATGTTTGCGGCAATATTAAACCATGCATACAAAGACGGCAGGAGACATACGCCGATCATAACCAGTGTCGCGGCACGGTTTTTTAACAGACGTCGCACATCCCTGCGGAAAATCTGAAATGCTGTCTTCATTCATTACCTCTTTCTATTCTCAGTTTCTTCATGAAAAAAGGAAAATGGCTTTTTCAGCCATTCCCCTTTTTTATTATAAAGAGTTCTATATGAATGTTCAACCGAAACTTGAAAATTATTAGAACGTATTATTTGGACGCAGATATTAGAATTTTCTCTGTTCACAGAAAACCTATCTTCCTAAAATCATGTCCTTATTTTTCATCATTGCATACCTTATCATGCCGGCAAACAACAACAAGAGTCCAACCATAATCACTACAGTTGCCGCAACACAAAACCATAACGCGCCCTGCACACCAGAGGCAAAGATCCTGTAATACAATGCAGACGCACAGCCTCCAATGACAAGCCCTATAGCAATGCCATTCCTTCCATATCCGAAAAACTCTTTTGCAAGCATCTGTTTCTCCTGCTTCGGTGTCATGCCGACCGAGCGCAGAATGACAAATTCCCGTCTCCGCTGCCACAGATCGGTCAGCACCGTATTACAGATGTTCGTCACACCGATTAAAAGCACTGCAAGCAAAAATCCATAGAGTGCAATTCCATCTACAAACACCAGCATATTGTTTTTCCGGTTCTGCAGATCGCGGTTTCGGATTTCCTCCGGATAAAAATCATAGGTTTTTTCCAGTGCCTGTGTGAGCGTTCCCGGATCGGTACTGGCGTATTTTACGGTAATTTTTGCACCGCCCTGCGGATCGTGGGCATCAAGCCATGCATCACTGACAATGATGGTTCCGGAGTCTGTATAGCTCTGCGACGTATCGACACCAAACGGCCGCCTGGTTGTGACTGCTGCGATCTGCATCTGATCGGTCATGTCCGGTGTTTTCTCCATCTGTTCTTCGTGGCAGAACTGTCCCCTGATCCAGTCGCCTGGTTTGTAATCTGTCACCTTCCATGTGGTTTCCTTTCCATCCCAGTACCCGGCATACGCATTGTAAAATATCGCACAATCTTTTGCCGTTTCATAGGAAAGTCCCAGTTCTTTCAGGTAATTGCGGTACGCTGTTTCTCCGACTGCCAGTACCTGGATCACTGCGGTCGTCTCATGTTTAAGATCCGGTGCTCCATTTCGTCGGATATGCGTCTGTGTATACGGCACCTCTTTCGTATTCACCATATATGCCGCCGTCCGCAGGACTGCCGCTTCCGTGACGCTTTTTTCCTTTGTGCTCTGCAAAACCGCAGACCGGTTTGCCTCCCAGCTTCCCTGCACATCCACCGAAACATTGGCATGATCGTCAAACATATGGTTGCTTTGTCCTACCGAAATCGTCTGTACTCCCATAAAATAGGATACCAGAATAAAAAGCGCCGTACATCCTGCGATTGCAGCCGTGATCGTCCGTTTTTTTGCCCGGCGGCTTTTCTTTGCCTGCCCGCGCATTGCCGCAACCGGAGAACTTTTTGCCGCCTGTTTTGCCGGACGGCGCGCGGAAAGAACAAGAGTGACAGCCGAAAGTAAGATACCGGCGATAAGCATCTGCCATGCCACATGAACATGCAGATACTGTACAGTATTCTGCCCATCCAACAGCTCTTTGATGGCATAAATCCCACCTGTCGAAAGCAGCAGTCCCAGCACAGTTCCCAGGGGAATTGCGGTGCGCCCTGTCAGAAATGCCTCGTAATACACACTTTGCCGAATCTGCCGCGGTGTGGCACCGACCGAGGCAAGCATGCCGTAACTCTTTCGCTTTTCCTCCATGGAAATAGCAAAGCTACTACCGATGCAGCTTACCGCCGCTGCCAGAATGATAACATTTGTGACCGCAACTGCAAGATAGAGCATGTGATACGCCGACTGGCCGATATCCATGCGCTCAAATCTTATCAGCCCCCAGTTTTCATAAAACCGGTACGGAGACCTCTCCATCAGATCATTAATCTGGCGGTTTGTGATGCGTTCATCTTTGATAAACGGAAATTTCTGTACGCCGGGGGTAAGTGTAACACCCACAATATCCGCTGTCGTCTGTGCCCGGTCACGCAGCCCTGCTTTCGTGTACTTGCAATAAATATCCGTGCGCTGCATGTACTTTTCCGGGATATTATCTCCCTTTGGATTCAGATATGTAATTACACTGTAGCCCGGTGCTGTCCACTCCTCAAATCCAAAGTTCGGACGCTGCACAATGCCAACCACCTGAAAAGATGCCGTTAATTTCTTTTTCAGTTTTTCTCCCGTTCGGTAACCACTCGACTGTGTCAGTACATTCCCGTTCTTATCCTCACGTTCGGAAATGTCCAGTGTGATCGTATCCCCCACACGATATTCCACACCACCGTTCGTCATCATATGCCGGGAAAGCAAAATCTCATGATCGTTTTTGGGCATACGTCCCTTGATCAGATGCAGGGCATTTTTCTGCATGGCCCGATTGTCCATTGCGGTCAGATACACATACGGTTTATCGGGATTTTTACTGCCGGAAAGCTTTGCATACCCCAGCCCGACACTCTGGTATGCGGTCGCAACCTTGCGGTTATTTACAATGTGATCCGCCTCCTCACGCGGCACATCGTAAAATACATAGTCATAATCTCCGCTTAAATCCTTTGCATATTCGATCAGTCCCGCCTGACAGGACGAAGCAAAGGAAAAAATTGCGGCAAACAACGCCGTGGCAATGCAGGTTGTGATCCACACGGCAATGGTCTGCCGTCTGTTTTTCTTTCGCTCACGGATTGTCCGTTTTTTCATAATGGAAGTAACCATGCCTATCCCTCCCTTATGATTTTTCCATCTTCAATGACAATCACACGGTCGGCGGTCTTTGCGATCTCGAGATTATGCGTGATCATGATGATGGTCTGTCTGTATTCCTGATTCGCTCTGCGCAGCAGCTCAACGATCTCGTCACTGTTCTTTTTATCCAGATTTCCGGTTGGTTCATCTGCCAGAACAATTGCCGGACGGTTGATCAGTGCCCGCCCGATGGATACGCGCTGCTGCTGTCCGCCGGAGAGTTCTTCCGGAAGATGCGTTTTTCTTCCGTTAAGTCCCAGCTCATCGATCAGTTTATCCAGACGCTTTTTATCCACCGTCTGTCCGTCAAGTTCACACGGCAGTGTAATGTTTTCCTCCACATTTAATGTCGGGATCAGGTTGAAAAACTGATAGATCAGACCGATCTGCCTGCGCCGGAAAATTGCCAGTTTTTCCGTGCTCAGCGTGTAGATGTCTTCTCCCTGTATCCAGACTTTCCCCTCCGTAGGCTGATCCACGCCGCCTAACATATGAAGCAGTGTCGATTTTCCGCTTCCGGAACTGCCGACAACTGCCACAAATTCGCCCTGTGCGACGGAAAGAGACAGATCATTGACTGCGGTCACACTTGTATTGCCTTTGCCATAGATCTTCGTAAGATGTTCTGCTCTTAAAATTTCCATTGTGTTCTTTCCTCCTCTACAGGTTTCATCTTACGGATGGCAGGTGACATCTCCGTGACATTTTTCAAATTTGTCAGGTTATTTTAAGTATTTTATGATAAAAACGTTGTATCCATTTTCGGATTCAACACTCAGATAAGCATTTTGTTTTTCAAGAATGGCTTTTGCAAGGGGCAGTCCGATTCCGATATTGCTGCTTCCATCGTTTGCGGCACTGTAATAGCGTTCAAAAATTTTCTTTATCTTTTCTTTTGTGATCGGTGCCCCCGGATTTGCTATGGAGACAGACGTATAAACTGCATTATCCGAAAGCGTTACCGTCACGGTTTCGCCCTTTTTGCTGTGCTCAATGGCATTTTTCAGAATGTTTTGTACCGCTTCGCGGTTCCAGTCCAAATCGCCCACCCGCAGCACCTGTGCTTCCATGCCGCAAACGCGGATTTTTACGCCTTTCAGTTCCGCAAAAATTTCCAGATGATCGATTGCCTCCGTAAGCATCTGGTTGACGGAAAATGGCTCTTTTTTCAGTGCAACCATTCCCGCATCCAGCCGGGACAGTTTTAACATAGCTACGATCATCCAGTTCATGGAATAAATCTGCCGGGAGACTTCGCGCAGAAAACGCCTGCGGGTTTCCGGCGGCATCTGCTCATTTTCATTGAGGTTATCCAGCAGAATGGATGCTGAAGTAAGCGGTGTTTTCAACTGGTGGGAAATGTCCGCAACCGATTCTGCAAGCGCGGTCTTTTTCTCTTTTGCGTGGTCGGATTCTTCTTTTAGAAACAGCGTGATCTTGTAAAGCTGGTTTTTCAGATGGCTTAGTTCATCCTCCGTGTTGTCCGCCAGTGCCAGATCATAATGACCGCGGACGATTTCTTCCATGTAATCCGACAGTTCTGCAAGTTTACGACTCCGCCGTTTCTGATAAATGAAAAACAGACCTCCGGCTGCAAGTTCCGCCAGCAGCACACCGCCAAGCGTCCTCAAAAGAATCCTGCGTTCCATGGTTTTTGTTCCGGCAATCACCGGTTCCGCCTCTGATATGCCATAACTTTGCAGGATTTTTTCTGCTTCTTTTATCTCTTTCTGATGGGATTTCTGATATGCATGCGGGTGCTCTAACATGCGCATGCACTCTGAGATTTTTTCCTGTCTGGATTCCTCTGTGTCACTGCCATCGTTTTTCAGTACGATGCCAAGCATTGCAGTTACTGCCTCATTTTCCCGCGCCCTGTAGTTGCGAACCACCAACGTGGTCACAGTTCCTGTAAGAAGTAAAATTATAACACTGCACAACAGAAACCATTGAACAAATTTCTTTGCTTCTTTATTTTCGTATTCCATTATTTATCACAGAGTTCTTCCATCGTTTTTACCACAACCTTCCCCTCTTTGATCTGGCGATCGGATTCCCGAATGTGTTCCAGATTGGTTTTCGAATAGAATGGATCCTGTGGTGCTTCAATTTCAAACGGAATTTTCCGTTCTCTCAATGCCTTTTTCGTATACACCATATAAAATGTGGAAATATTCATTCCCATTGCTTCACACATTTCATCCAGTTCCTTTTTCATCTCATCATTCATACGCAAACTAATTGTTGTCATATTCTCACACCTTTCTGCAATATTTAATACATATGCTTTCATTTTACATATATTATATTCTTTTTTATGAAAATTATCAATATTTTGTCACAGATTCAGCCGATACCCGATTCCACGCACCGTGACAATCACATTCCCCTCTTTGTCGCCTAGTTTTTCGCGCAGACGCTTCATTGTAACGGTCAACGTATTGTCATTGACAAAATTTCCTGCCATATCCCAGATTCCGTTTAAAATTTCCTCGCGCGTAAAAATTTTATGCGGATTGGAAAATAAAGTCATAAGAATTTTGTATTCGAGCTTTGTCACCGCGATCGGTTCCCCGTCCCGATAGACTTTGCCCGTGTCCGGTTCCACCGCAATATTTCCACAGGTCAGCCGCCGGATTTTTTCGGTCCTGCGCAGCACATTGCGGATGCGCGACACCAATTCCCGATTTCGAAACGGCTTGATCACATAATCATCCGCTCCGAGATCAAATCCGAGCACCACATCTTTTTCCTCATCCTTTGCCGTCAGAAAAATGACCGGTGCAATGTCATGTTCCTTAATTTTCCTGCACAGATCAAATCCGTTTCCATCCGGAAGGGAAACGTCAAGAAGCACAAGATCCACCTGCCTGCTGGCAAGAAGATCCTGTGCTTCTTTCTTTGTTTTTGCCGCTAAAAACGTATATTGTTCTTCTGTCAGAAGATATTCTAACCCCATGATGATTGACTCGTTATCCTCGATCAGTAAAATTGTCTCATTCATACTGCCTTTTCCTCTGTTTTTCAACATTCTGCTTATTATAATAAAAGAAACGAAAGGAAAAGTCCAGCCGTCCATCAGACTTCCAGCCGGTGGTATCTTCGTTTTCCCACAGCCATCAAGCAGACCGCAGCCGTTCCACTGCAGAATAACACGGCAAATTCATTTCCTGCAAACGACAGGCGCAGATCATTTTCCATAAACCAGCCTCCGCTGGTTGCATACAGTACTGTGGGATTAAAGAATTCCCGGATAAGATCCCACACATTTCCCATCTGCACATAGGCAAGCAGATATGCCCCCATAAAAAGAAGACCCAATACCGCAAACGAAAAATAACTGTTCTGTAAAAACAACTGCACTGCGGCAGTAACAACCGCAGCAGGCCACAAGTGCCTGAAACTGCCTGTCAAAAAGTTTCCGCCCGGTAGCAGTCGTTGCATACAACGGCAGCACATGACATAACCGTTCCCGTATCAGATACGGCAGTGCAAGGATTGCAAAACAAATCAGAAGCAGAATTCCCATCATTCTCATATCTTTTTCTACAATGATTTTTTTACATTCTTTTATCAATATTTTCATGCCGGTTCCTCCTGATAAGTAACCAGAAATACATCTTCCAGATTCGGCGTACAATTCATGCTGCCTTCCTCCGGCTTGCTGCTGTAATAACGCTCCTGCATGTGGTTCTGCGCATCCAGCCACCATGCCAGTGCCGCAAACACCAGAAAACAGACCGGAAATCCTAAAAACACAATCATCCTCTGCGTTTCGGGCTGCTTGGCATACAACTGTCCGAGCCATCCGATTCCCAGATACAGACAGGCAACAATAAGCCAGATACTTCCGCTCTGATAAAATATGGCACGAATGCCCGGTCCCCAGTAAATTTCTTTGATTCTTTCCCACAGACCCTGCCGCTTTGGTATTGCTTTTTCCACAATTGCACGACATTCCTTCTGCATAACGCTATCCTCCTCTGTTTCCCATTGCAGGGGCTGCTGCAGTTTTTCCTTTTTATAACTTTTGCTGCGATAATAATCTGTGATCCTGTTGGCTGCCACACGGTATGCCCAGGTGCGGAAGCCCGCCTTTTTCTCATCAAACGCATAAATCCCCTGCAAAACCGTAATAAAAATTTCCTGTGTCAGATCAAGCGCAAGTTCCCTCTCTCCGGTCTGCCGGTAGGTAAACGCATAGATTTCCCGGTAGTATCGCCGGATCAGTTCATCCGCCGCTTTTTTATCCTGTTTTTTCTTAATTCTGCGGATTAACTGGTTGTCTGTCTGCATGCATGTTCACCGCCTTTATCTCCGTTCACTCAGATATACGAAATATGATACAAAATAGTTTGGAGTCTGAAAAGATTTTTTCAAAAAAGAAAAAAGGACCGGTGCAAAACTAATTTGCACCAGTCCTGTCATAACCTTTTATGCGTCCTTATCTAAAAATGCAGCGACAAAAATCGCCGGAGAGTTCCAGTAAATCGTAATTTCATTCAGCGAATAACACTCCCATACATCCAGAAAACATTTCATCGGCGGTGTATCCGGCGTGATCAGCCACTCTGCCTTTTCATCCGCCGGAGCGGAGTTTGGACCGCCCACCACAAATCCCGGAATAGTCTCGTCGATTCCATCCGAAACAGTCACACGGTTATGCGGATTCTGACAGCTTTTTGTTCCCACGGCGGTCACATAACTGTAGCCGGTTGCATTCACACCAAGAATATAGTCCATCTGCGCCTGTGCCATTTCCCGGTAACGCGCTTCCCCGGTCAGAAGATGCGCAACTGCAAGGATCATGGCGCGGTTGAGCACGACCATGTTGCTGCCCCAGCCATATTCTTCTTTTGTCAGCGCGACAAAATATCCGCTGACATCTGCAATGTCACAGATTTTATCTGCCTCGTTTAAAAATGCCTGCCGGAATTTCTGCTGGCATACCTGAAAACGCTGTGTTTCCTTTGCTTCTTTTTTCTTTGCCCCAAACAGACAGGAAAGTCCCGCCAGACCGGACACATCCACCCAGCCCATATCGGTTGGATTTTCGTTTGTTTTTAAATAGTCCTCCAGCTTGTCCAGATATGCGGCGTTGCCCGTGGTCACATACAGTTCCGCTACCGCCCAGAGCCGCTCATCCAGATCCGAGGTATCCTCATAGCCACCGGTATTGCAGCCTGCTGGATTTTCAAATCCGATAAACTGCGGATGCTGCATCAGCCAGTCCCACGCACGCACTGCGGCAGCCTCCGCTTCCGCTGCAAACGCAGGCTCCCATGTCCGGTACACGCGGGATGCCAGTGCCATGACCGCTGCAAAATCCGCTGCCGCCATTGTCGATGCCGGAAACAGGATCATCTGCCGTTTGTCCTCACACGGCATCACAAAATTTGCATGGCGCATCGAAGTCAGCTTATGACAGACACTTCCATCCTCCATCTGCATTTTCAAAAGCCAGCGCAGCTCATACAGGCACTCACTTAAGACATCCGGCATCGCATCGTTGCTTTCCGGAATATTTAAGTTTTCGGTGAAACTCTCCGGAAAGAGCTGCTGCGCATAGATCATGTGTGCAAGCGCTGTAGCCGCTGCTGTGGTATATCTGCCATAATCCCCGGCATCGTGCCAGCCTCCGGTCACCTCATACTGTTTTGCCTTTTCTTTTCTTTCCAGATAGTCTTCCAGACGTACCGCTGTGCCCGTGTGACAGGTACAACGCCTGAATTTTCCGGCAAAGGTTTCTTCCAGTGCCATCCCACAACGCTGGAAATACAGTGCTTTGCACAGCGTCTGGTTCAATGTATGGTATGCCTTACGGCTGATGATACAGCTTCCGAGAACCGCACCTTCCCCATCCTGAAATGTTACAGTTCCTTCCTCTGTAAGATCGGAAAAGTCAATGTGCCATACTTTATCTTCTGCACTCTCATCAACACCTGCATATACCGCCTGTTTTACAGCGGTCTGCTCTCCTTTTTCATTCCAGAGGGACACCTTTTTGTCTTTCATTTTTTCCATTTCATCCGCGCGGTTTTCCTGCGCAAGTACCGCAATCTTGCGGCCTTTCGGCAGATACCCTGCCTGATTTGCATAAAATCTGATCATGTTGATACTCCCTGTTTTTCCTACAAAAAAAGCAGTTGAATGGTGAACTGCTTTTAGTCTTTCTATCTTAAATTATAACTTGTTTTTAGCAAAAATCAATCGTTCACTCCAAGTCTTTGGCGGGCCGTGAGGAAGTATCTTTAATACTGCGGCTTTCCCTGCTCCGCACACATACCACCGAAAGAATCAGACCCAGCAGGACAAAAACGACATTGGCTCCGGCCCAAGCGGTTCGGGCTCCATCCGACAGCGAAAGGTGCAGAAGCGATGGGGCAAGAGCCGCCAGCGGTAG